>ERZ1673743.19-NODE-19-length-238967-cov-48.641902_pt1 | contig 238967 bp, 219 predicted proteins | sample MGYA00580197_ERZ1673743 | MGnify/ENA primary metagenome ERZ1673743 (study PRJEB41218, sample SAMN15661795) | gut metagenome | host: Homo sapiens | place: Canada: London | collected 2015-08-20/2019-03-30 | study: EMG produced TPA metagenomics assembly of...
GACCGCAATTAAGCTATGTAAAAGAAATTTTACATGCTTTTATCTAATATGTAAAGGATGACAGTGGAAGTTCAAAAATTACAAGGGTTAATAATGAAGAACATCATTACCGAATGGTTGAAATAACTAATAAGGAAACTGGGAATTATGATGTTATGATGATTAGTACAGGAGATTCATTTACTAGAGTTGCAAATCGCGGATGTCCCAAGGATCCAACACAATTAGCACTAAATTCACAGGGGATGCTTTCGAATACAAAAGATAGAAACGAATCTAAAACATTTTTATCTCATCGGAGAAGACTCCCACCTCTACAGGTGGCGAGTAAGAAATAAACCTGTCCGATATGATTTAGGGTGAATTTGAAAAAAATATAATAAAAAATCACCCTAAATTAAAAAAATATATTGAATTTAGGGTGAAAAAGTGACAATATATAATCATAAAATCACCCTAAAAGGAGATGGATGAATGAGTAATATAACAGAAATCCAAAGATTACTAAATGAAAAAGCTGATTTGCAGGCTCAAATTAATATCTCTGCATTTGATGGAAGTATTGAAGTCAAGACTGTAAATGATCAGAAATATATTTATGTTAGAAAAAGAGAAGCTGGAAAATACAAATCAAATTATATAGATAAATATTCTGAGGAGCTCTACGCACTTGCAGTTAATCAATCGCAGCAAATAAGAGCGGTTAAAAAGCAACTTAGAAAAATCGAAAAGGACTTAGCAAAGCTTGGATATACAGAAAGCGAACTGTCACCAAGAGTAAAGCTTAATATTGACTTTGCTAGAGCTAATGTCAAAAGTCTGATTTATGATCAGGCTGTATTGGAAGGTGTTTCCACTACATTTCCACAGACAGAAACTATTTTGGAAAATGGTGAAGTTAACGGAGTAAAAGCAACTGATGTTCAAAAAATCTTAAATTTGAAGCATGCGTGGGAGTTTATTGTGGATCCGGATGTAGTGGCTTCTCCTTGCAATTATTATATGGTAAGTCATATAGCACGCCTGGTAAATGAAGGGTTCTTCGAAAATGGTGGTTCCGTTAGAGTTGTTCCTGTTACGATTGGTGGTTCAAGCTATGTGCCTCCAATTCCAAATGAGTTGGATGTAAAAGAGAAAATAGATGAAATTATAAACTCAGGACTTGAGGACGTTGATATTGCAATTGAGCTTACGCTTTATTGTATGAAGACACAGATTTTTATTGATGGTAATAAGAGAGCTTCTATTATCTTTGCTAATCATTTTATGATTGGAAAAGGTATTGGATTGTTAGTTGTGCCGGAGAATATTGTGCCTGAATTCAAGAGTCTTCTTGTAGCTTATTATGAAGGTCGAAATGAAGATGAGATTAAGGCATTTTTGAAAGAGAAGTGTTGGCGTAAGTTTTAGTAGATAAGTATTTATATCCTAAACGAACGAATCGTGTCATTAATTGGAACAATGTAGTTGTGAAGAACATTCGATAGAGGAATATGCTGGAAAATTGTGTATTTCAGCAAGCCGATTATCTCATTTATTTAGTGAACAGGTAGGGATAACGCTTAAAAAATATTTAACACTGCATCAGTTAGAAAGAGCATTTCAAGATTTATTAGCTGGGAAACGGATAACGGAAGCAGCATTAAACGCAGGATTTGATTCACCATCACATTTTGCATCTACAGTAAAAAGGATGATGGGGCTTCCGGCGAGAAGTACAGTAAAAGATAGCGAATTTTTGAAAGTTTATTAGAGGTTTGTTTTCTATAATAGAGCCATAAGAAGAAAGAGAGGCGATATTATGGAGAAGAAATATCTTGAAATGACTAAAATGCTAAATTTCGATGTAGAGAGTATACAGTCTCTCATAAAAAATCGTAAACGGATAGAATTAGATGAATATAACAAAATAGCTGCCATTTATGATTTCGTAAGAAACGAGATATTGTTTGGATATAACAGTTCAGACTTGCCGGATTTCAACGAAAGAGATTTTGTCACAAAAGAAATTTGGTTTTGGGCAGATACTTCCGCTTCAGTAAATCAAGATGCGCTTGAAGCAGTATATGCAGAAATTAGAGGTGCTATTGAGCAATTTAATGGTAAAATAAAGGGAAAGCTTGGGTTCTTTGATACAGATGTAACCCCACCAATTTCGTTTGAAAATATCAATGAATTAGAAAAAATAATACCATATGGTGGAGGTGGTACTGATTTTACGGTTGTGTTTCATTATATAAAAAGTAATATGAAACACAACCTGCCATCTGTCATTATTATATTTACTGATGGATATGGTTTATTTCCAGAAGAAGCAGATATACTTGATATTCCGGTTCTCTGGTTGATTGATAATGAAGATGTGAATCCACCCTTTGGAAAAGTAGCAAGACTAAGAAAGGCACAACAATGACAACCAATCATCTGATTTTAGATTTTTCGCATGTATATTGCGATGAAAACATACCAAAGAATATCGGCATTCACTGGCTGGACTGCTCTGAAATTGAAGAGTGTGATTTGTATTGTTCCAGACAGGCAGAAGAGAAAATCAGAGAAAAAATCAAGCCATATGGAATTCATGGAATCCATTTTCTGGATTCCGGAAATTATCATTATGTGACAGAAATTATGACAAGCCAGATTCAAAAGGAATTCCAGCTTGTTGTATTTGACCATCATACGGACATGCAAAAGCCGATGATTGAGCACATGACAAGCTGCGGAGACTGGGCAGAAAAGGTGTTAGAGACGAATCCATGGTTGCAGCAACTGGTATTAATCGGACCGCAGGCGAAGGATATAGAGCAGCTTTATCGGGAAAAAGATGGCTTGATGAATCGTAAAGAAATATCAGAAAAACTCCTTACTTTTTCCGCAGAAGAAATTCATACCAGAGAAGACAAAAATAAGATTTCCAAAATAAAAAAGAATCTGCCGGTTTATATATCCATAGACAAAGACATCTTGGATAAACAATATACAAAGACTAACTGGAGCCAGGGGAACATGTCACTTCCGATGCTGGAGCGATTGCTCTCACATTTTCTGAAAAACGGAAATATACTTGGCATTGATATCTGCGGAGAATGCCAGCAGGGAATTCCACTGCCGGAATATCTGCAGGCTGAAGAACTGAATGAAGAAACGAATCAGAAATTATTTGAGTTCCTGTCCCATTATATTTTATAACATTCTAAAGTAGAAAATAGGATAAAACCCCACAAGAGGTGTCGGTTGCGGCACCTCTTTTTTCGTGCTAAACTTTAACTTAAGAGAGAAATTATTTGAACCATATGGAAAGAGAAAAATGGGAGAGGATGATGGCTGAATGGAAATAAAAAGTATTTTAATCAAAGATACAACCAGGGAAGAGCGGATTCGTATCGTGCAGGAGGGCCTGAACCAGTGCGGAGGAGCCTGTGATTTTTGCAATGGCTGCGATAATTTAGGTGGCGGTTCCGTGGATGCATTTTATGAGCCATATATCAACGGCGAAAAGGAGTTGCGGGAAATCAATGAGGAATACCGGAGCAATTCCGGCACCGTCAGGTAGGTGGCAATATGAGAGCGCCGGAAATAGAGACCTCTACTGAAGCGGAAAGAAGACAGTATATCAAAAATGCTTTTCCATGTATTGCAGACTGCGAGATGTGCGGACTTTGCACGGTATTTCGTGGAAAAGACCCGGAACTTGCCTATGCAGATTATATCAGTGGAAAGCGAAGCTATTTAGAGGTATCCCAGGAATATTGATAAAAGAAACGTGGAGAAATAAAAGGGTAAAATGACGGGATAAAAGAAAAGGCAAAAAAATAAAGCCAGAATCAGGAGATGAACTTTATATGACACATGAAGAATTTGAACAGGCAGCGCAATACTGGAACCGCAAAGAGCAGACGGCAATGCCAAAGTAGGCTTTGCAGCAGGCCCATTTCAATTTGCAATGGTGAATCCGGTGATTACGAAGAAGTCAGGCGGCTACAGTACAGAGGAAAGCTGTCTTTCGCTGGATGGAGCCAAAGCCTGCACAAGATACCAGGAGATAGAGGTGGATTATCTGAATGGTGATTTTAAACCACAACATGGAAAATATTTCGGCTTTACCGCGCAGGTTATCCAGCATGAGATCGACCACTGCAATGGAGTGGTAATATAATGAGCAGAGAATGTTAATTATGAGTAAATTTTGCTCATGATATATATTGAAAAAATAAAAGGAACCTGCATAAAAACAGATTCCTTAAACGAGGGGAAATCCCTGTCGAAGAATGGAAGTCCAGTTACTTTTCTGATAGAGAAAACGGACGATGATTACAGTCTGTTTTTCTTCATCAATCGTATAAAAGACAAGGTAATTATTAATTTTCACAAAACGAATGCCCCAGCTTGCCAGTATTGGATCCTCTGCCGGATGAAACTTCTGTGGCAGGTCGGCTAATGAGTCTATCCGCTCGGTCGCAGCATCCAATAGATTATCTGCAACATCAGGATTTTTGAGGGTAAATTCGATGTAATCCGCAGCACGCATAATATCGTGTTCTGCGGTGGAAGTGATATAAACCTGATAGCTCATCGACTGCGGTGGCTCCTGATATCAGCCATAGCTTCGGAAAATAGTCTGGTATTGCCTGTGGCAATATCGTCCATTCCTTCCTTAATCTGACGTAAAGGGAACGCTGCATTTTCTTTTCTGCGATAAATGTTCCTTTTCCTGATTTTTTCTCCAGGTATCCTTGACTGTCCAGTGCGGCAAAGGCTTTTCTTACAGTAACACGGCTGACATGGTATTGTTCGCTTAGTTCATTTTCTGTCGGGAGTAAGTGTTGCATTGGTGATCTTGTCCAGAATCAGTTTTTCAAGCTGTTTATAAAGTGGTGTGGCTATGGCATTATCAAGTTCCATTTAATGAAAATTCCTTTCCGGTAAATAAAAAAACAGATATTGTAATCTGATTTTATAGTTGAATACTTTTGTGTATATATAATAATACATTTGAGACTATTTGTATATGCAGATTTGTTCTTTTGTAGCAAAAAAAAGAAAAAATATTGAAAAATAAAATACAAACTTCTATGCTTTTAGTATAACAATATAATACAAAAATGAGTTGGATGATATTGATAAATGCATCTATGAGCACATTTGCAAGTATCAAAAAGATACATTTTGAAATAGAATATGTATTACAATGTATTTTTACTATGCAGATACAATAAAAAATAATAAGGGAAATTGGTCAATTTAACGAAAAAAATAGATAGTATTGACAAAGAAGTTGTGCAGATATACTATTGTATCAGATACAAAGTGATACATATCAAATGCGAGATATGAAATTACTATTGTACGTACTACCAATAAAGACATGCGCATGATCTTAGAATTATTATGGAGAATACAGGAGGAAGAAATGAAATTTGCACCAATGAATTATCATTATTTGAGATATTCGCTGAAGAAATTCCTGGACAAGGTAGAACAGTCAGTATTTAACAGTATTGATCTGTATTGTAGTGCACCACAGTTTAATATATTTGATTATTCTCTTTTTTCATTACTTGAATTGGAAAAGGAGATTAGGAGAAGAGACCTAAGTGTTATGGCAATGACACCGGAGAATTGTACATACCCGGTTAACTTCTGCACACAGGATAGAGGAACACGTGAGTCCAGTATTCGTTATTATCAGCGAGCTATTGATACGGCGGAATTTCTTGGCTGCCATAAAGTTCAGATCAGTACCGGATTTGGATATTTCGATCAGTCACCGGAAGATGCATGGAAGTATTGCAGGGATTCTCTGCAGCAGTTGGGTGCTTATTGTGAGAAAAAGAATGTGGAGCTGATGCTGGAGGAGTTGAAGGTAACAACAACAAATGTGCTGATAAAAAGTTCAGATCTGAAACGAATGATAGAAGAGATAGGCTCATCTCACATACATGGTATGGTAGATCTGGATCAGATGACCTACGCCGAAGAAAGCATAGATGACTATATGGATAATTTAGGTGCTCAGCTTGTTCATGTGCATTTTAACGATCGGGGACATACAGTTCCCGGAGACGGAGATTTTCCAATGAAAAAGTATTATAAAGATCTGAAGCGCAGAGGATATGAGGGGACAATTTCGTTTGAAATATGTGACCGTCGTTATTACTGTGATCCGGATAAGGTAATTGATGACATTACAGAATGGCTTAGGAATAACACAACAGAATTAAGTTAATAAGGTGGATATCTATCCATTTTATATAGAAAATGAAAAAGAATCTGCCGGTTTATATTTCCATAGATAAAGACATCTTGGATAAACAATATACAGAGACTAACTGGAGTCAGGGGAATATGTCACTTCCGATGCTGGAGCGATTGCTCTCACATTTTCTGGAAAACGGAAATATACTTGGCATTGATATCTGCGGAGAATGTCAGCAGGGAATTCCACTGCCGGAATATCTGCAGGCTGAAGAACTGAATGAAGAAACGAATCAGAAATTATTTGAGTTCCTGTCCCATTATATTTTATAACATTCTAAAGTAGAAAATAGGATAAAACCCCACAAGAGGTGTCGGTTGCGGCACCTCTTTTTTCGTGCTAAACTTTAACTTAAGAGAGAAATTATTTGAACCATATGGAAAGAGAAAAATGGGAGAGGATGATGGCTGAATGGAAATAAAAAGTATTTTAATCAAAGATACAACCAGGGAAGAGCGGATTCGTATCGTGCAGGAGGGCCTGAACCAGTGCGGAGGAGCCTGTGATTTTTGCAATGGCTGCGATAATTTAGGTGGCGGTTCCGTGGATGCATTTTATGAGCCATATATCAACGGCGAAAAGGAGTTGCGGGAAATCAATGAGGAATACCGGAGCAATTCCGGCACCGTCAGGTAGGTGGCAATATGAGAGCGCCGGAAATAGAGACCTCTACTGAAGCGGAAAGAAGACAGTATATCAAAAATGCTTTTCCATGTATTGCAGACTGCGAGATGTGCGGACTTTGCACGGTATTTCGTGGAAAAGACCCGGAACTTGCCTATGCAGATTATATCAGTGGAAAGCGAAGCTATTTAGAGGTATCCCAGGAATATTGATAAAAGAAACGTGGAGAAATAAAAGGGTAAAATGACGGGATAAAAGAAAAGGCAAAAAAATAAAGCCAGAATCAGGAGATGAACTTTATATGACACATGAAGAATTTGAACAGGCAGCGCAATACTGGAACCGCAAAGAGCAGACGGCAATGCCAAAGTAGGCTTTGCAGCAGGCCCATTTCAATTTGCAATGGTGAATCCGGTGATTACGAAGAAGTCAGGCGGCTACAGTACAGAGGAAAGCTGTCTTTCGCTGGATGGAGCCAAAGCCTGCACAAGATACCAGGAGATAGAGGTGGATTATCTGAATGGTGATTTTAAACCACAACATGGAAAATATTTCGGCTTTACCGCGCAGGTTATCCAGCATGAGATCGACCACTGCAATGGAGTGGTAATATAATGAGCAGAGAATGTTAATTATGAGTAAATTTTGCTCATGATATATATTGAAAAAATAAAAGGAACCTGCATAAAAACAGATTCCTTAAACGAGGGGAAATCCCTGTCGAAGAATGGAAGTCCAGTTACTTTTCTGATAGAGAAAACGGACGATGATTACAGTCTGTTTTTCTTCATCAATCGTATAAAAGACAAGGTAATTATTAATTTTCACAAAACGAATGCCCCAGCTTGCCAGTATTGGATCCTCTGCCGGATGAAACTTCTGTGGCAGGTCGGCTAATGAGTCTATCCGCTCGGTCGCAGCATCCAATAGATTATCTGCAACATCAGGATTTTTGAGGGTAAATTCGATGTAATCCGCAGCACGCATAATATCGTGTTCTGCGGTGGAAGTGATATAAACCTGATAGCTCATCGACTGCGGTGGCTCCTGATATCAGCCATAGCTTCGGAAAATAGTCTGGTATTGCCTGTGGCAATATCGTCCATTCCTTCCTTAATCTGACTGTAAAGTTCAAAGCGGCTGGTCAGTTCTTCGTAGGCTTCAATGCTCATAACAGCAAGATCGCCTTTTCCATTCTTCGTAATGAAAACTGGTTCAGGATAATTATGACAAAATGTAGAAATTTCATTGTAATTATTCCTTAAATCAGCACTTGATTTAATTGTTGGCATAAAAACACCTTCCTGTTTGATAACAAAATCATACAAAAATTTTGCTATATGGTCAATGGACATCTCCATAATAGTAGCTAAATAAATAGCTAAATAAATATAAAAACTGCCGGTAGCAGGTTACAGATGCTTAATATATTCCTTTGGAGTAAGCGTGCATAGATGAAGCGGAATATGAAAAGCAGAATCATAAATCAAAAGGGAAAGTATCTTTTCTAAAAACAAGGAATGTTATACAATATATCTGTTAAGATAAAAATATGCGGAGGATGTCCAATGTATACAACATACAAAGAGTACTTAAAACAGGAGACGTCACTGCCCTTTGAAGAAGCCATGCAGATCTGGAACCAGATTGCAGAGCAGGGGGAGGCGGATGCAGCCTGCAGGGAACTCATAGACCGTTTTTTGAAATGTGCAGTAGACTATGTGCGAATCAGAAACGGATGGAACCAGAAATCGCTGGCAGAGAAAGGACAGGCAGATGCGGAGCGCACCCGCTGTCATAATCTTGTGATCAGTGCGAAAAACAAACTGTCCGTTTATATGTATGAGCATAAGCTGGGCAATGACTGGGATGATTGGTTAGGGGAAGAGCGAAAACGAATCGGAGACTTCGCGTGTTATGTGGTACTGCTTCAGGGACTGGAAGCAAGATAGTATAGAAAACAAAAGAAATCGAGGAACTTATCACATGGCAAAAGTGATTATGATACAGGGAACAATGTCGAATGCCGGAAAAAGCCTGATTACAGCAGGCTTATGCCGTATCTTTCATCAGGATGGATACCGCGTGGCGCCTTTTAAGTCGCAGAATATGGCATTGAATTCCTATATTACAACAGAAGGGCTTGAAATGGGACGGGCACAGGTTATGCAGGCAGAGGCAGCTGGAATCGAGCCGCAGGTCTGCATGAACCCGATTCTTTTAAAGCCAACCAATGACATTGGCTCCCAGGTGATTGTCAACGGTACGGTCATTGGCAATATGCCGGCGCGGGAATATTTTAACTATAAGAAAAAGCTTGTCCCGGATATATTAAAGGCATTTCACAAACTGGAAGAGCAGGCGGATATTATTGTAATAGAAGGAGCCGGAAGTCCGGCAGAAATTAATCTCAAGGAAAATGACATTGTAAATATGGGCATGGCGGAGATGGTAAATGCACCGGTTCTTCTGGCAGGAGATATTGACCGGGGCGGTGTGTTTGCACAGCTTTTAGGAACACTGATGCTTTTAGAAGAGCAGGAAAAATCCCGTGTAAAAGGTTTAATCATCAACAAATTCCGCGGAGACGTATCCATATTGGAACCGGGCATTCAGATGTTAGAGGAAAAAGGCGGCATTCCGGTCTGCGGAGTGGTGCCTTATATGAAGGTACAGCTTGAGGATGAAGACAGCCTGACCGGAAAATTCAAGCATCGGAAAGAGGCATTGATAGACCTGGCAGTTATCCGTTATCCGAGAATATCTAATTTTACGGATTTTGATGTTTTCGAGCATATGGAGGGAGTATCGGTGCGCTATGTGACTTCGGTGCAGGAAATCCATCATCCGGATGCCATTATTCTGCCGGGCAGTAAGAATACAATGGGTGACCTGAAATGGATGCGCGAAAATGGCATGGAAGCTATGATAAAGAAACTCTCCGCAGACACTCCGGTCATTGGAATCTGCGGCGGTTACCAGATGTTAGGAGAAAGCCTCGAAGACCCCTATTCGGTAGAGGAAGGCGGCAGCTTACGGGGTATGGAACTATTGCCGCTTAAGACGGTGATGAGCCGGGAAAAGGTACGCCGTCAGGTAACGGGAACCATAGACTCTCTCACCGGTATGTTAGCTTCCCTTTCCGGCAAAGAATACAAAGGCTACGAGATTCATATGGGACATACTGCACAGGAGAAATCCAGTACACAGGATGCAGTCGTTGTGCAGAAGGGAAATGTCTACGGAACGTATGTCCATGGCATTTTTGATGAAGGAGATATCGCATCCACTTTTATCCGGGCATTAGCGGAGAAAAAGGGAGTGCATTATGAAGATAATCAGGGCATGAATTATCAGCAGTATAAGGAGAGCCAGTACGATTTGCTGGCAGATACACTGCGGAAATATCTTGATATGGAAGCGGTTTATGGAATGCTGCAGGAGGCAGAATATGACAAAAGCAGAATTGGATAGCATAAAGATTTTGCCTTTGGAGGATAGTTGGTATCGAAAGGTAAAAGAGAAGCTGGATGGAATCGCCAAACCATTGGATGGGCTTGGAAAGTTTGAACATCTGATTGCACAGATTGGAGCCATAGAGAAGACGACCAAAATATCCATTCAGAAAAAAGCAGTTCTTGTTATGTGTGCAGACAATGGCGTGGTGGAAGAGCAGGTCAGCCAGAGTGGAAAAGAAGTAACGCTTGCAGTGGCAAAAGCCATGGGAGTAAATAATTCTTCTGTAGGAAAGATGGCAGCAGTGGCAGGCGTGGATGTAATTCCGGTGGACATTGGAATTGATACAGACGAAGTGATTCCCGGAGTATTGCCACGAAAAGTTGCAAAGGGAACGAAAAACTTTGCCAAGGAACCTGCAATGACCGAAGAAGAAGTCTTAAAGGCAATAGAAACCGGAATACAACTGGTGCAGCAATGCCACAGAGAAGGGTATGAGATATTTGCCACAGGAGAGATGGGAATCGGAAATACAACCACAAGTACAGCCGTTGCAGCAGCACTTTTGGATTTAGAGGTAGAGCAGGTGACCGGCAAGGGCGCCGGATTAACGGATGAAGCATTAAAAAGAAAATGCAGGGTAATTAAAGAAGCAATAGAAAAATATTCCCTTCGTGATGCGGATGCATTTACCATATTAAAGACTGTAGGTGGACTGGACATAGCCGGATTGACAGGCGTATTTATCGGAGCAGCAATCGAGCAGATACCGGTTGTCATCGATGGCGTCATCAGTGCCGTTGCGGCACTTTTGGCAGAGACTCTTTGCAAGGGTGCCGTAAATTATATGATACCATCCCATAAGAGCCGGGAACTGGCAGAGACAGCGATTATGAAAAAGCTGCATTTGGATCCGGTACTGGATGCGGATATGGCACTGGGTGAGGGAACCGGTGCAGTGATGATGATGTCCCTGCTGGATGTGGCACTGGGCGTGTATTTGCAGGGAGCATCCTTTGCAAATTTTGAGATAGAACAGTACAAGAGGTATGAAGAATGATTGCATTGGTAATCGGCGGAAGCGGCAGCGGAAAATCCGCATATGCAGAACAAATGGCAGTAAAAGCCGCAGGCAACGGCAGCCTTTATTATGTAGCCACCATGCAGGTGTATGATGAAGAAGGAAAGAAAAAAGTAGAGCGTCACCAGAAAATGCGGGAAGGAAAAGGCTTTCTTACGATAGAGCAGCCGAGAAGACTTAAAGAGGCAGCAAAGAAAGTGGCAACCGAAAAAGTGTCAGCAGGAAAAGTTGCAGCAGAAAGAGTGCCAGCCGGGAAAATAGTTTTGCTGGAATGTATGTCGAACCTCGTTGCCAACGAAATGTTTTCAGAAGAAAATCTGTCTGCTGTGATGGATGAAGCGAAAGTAAAGCAGCTTTCCCATGAAATTATAAGTGGAGTAACAGCATTGCAGGATTCCTGTGATATACTGATTATTGTCACGAATCAGATATTTGAAGACGGAATCCGTTATGACGCATCCACAATGGCTTATATCCGGTTGTTAGGAGATATAAACCGGCAGATTGCAGAGCGGGCAGAGCAGGTTATTGAAGTAGTAGCAGGGATTCCGATTTTCATAAAAAAGGATGGAATTTAAGAAAGAAGAGGAATACATGAAAATTATAAAAGGATTCGTCATTGCATTTTCTATATATTCAAAAATACCGGTGCCACAGTTTGACTGGAAGGAAGAAGATATGCAGTATCACCTCTGCTTCTTCCCATTGATTGGTCTTATCATTGGTGCATTGGAAGCCGGCTGGTTCTTTTTGGGAAATGCAGTCGAGATAAGCCATCTTTGCAAAACACTGATAGCGGTGGCAATTCCACTGCTTGTTACCGGTGGCTTTCATATGGATGGATTTATGGATACCATGGATGCATTTCATTCCTATCAGGATAAGGAGAAGAAGCTGGCAATTTTAAAGGATCCGCATATTGGAGCATTTTCCGTATTGATGCTGGTTTTATATTATCTTATTTATGGAGCAGCATATGCGGAGCTTACGGAATTGTCTGCAATTCTTGTAGTGGGAATTGGCTTTGCGTTATCACGAAGCTTAAGCGGAATTGGTGTGGTAAGCCTGAAGGCGGCAAAAAAAGACGGTATGCTTGCTTATTTTGCAGACAGCGCCCAGAAAAAAAGAGTGCTGGCAGTCCTCATCATAGAGGCAGTTGTCTACAGTGGATGTATGATTTATGTAAACCTGTGGGCAGGGCTTGCAGCAGTAGTTGTGGCATTGCTCTGTTATGGTTATTATAGCTGGAAAAGCCGGAAGGAATTTGGCGGAATCAATGGTGATACCGCAGGATATTTTGTGTCATTATGCGAAAATGCCATGGCAGTTGCAGTGGCAGTTATTTTTCACTTTACAGGAAATTGCTTTCCTGTAAAGTAAAAAACGCTCCGCGAGTATGCGCACTGCGGCGTATAAGGTAGATGCCGCAAGCAACCGCCGCAGGCGCGAGAATGTGCCGAGGCACATTCTTTGTTTTATAGCAGGCTAGAAAGGAAAAATCATGGAATTATTTTTGGGCGGATGTTACCAGGGAAAAAAGGAATATGTGTTAAAGCTTCACCCGGAATGTAAAGGTCAGGTGATAGAGGGCGAAAACCTTCCTGCAGACTGGGATGGAATGATAAAAGAACTGCAGGAATTTGAGAATCCGGTCATCAACCATTTACACCTGTGGATTCGGAAATGTCTTGAGCAGCAGACAGATGTGGAGCTGTTAGCTGATAAACTGCTGGAAACATATCCGGGACTTATTTTCATCTGTGATGAGATTGGAAACGGAATTGTACCGATGGATGCTCTGGAACGGGATTACAGGGAGCGGACCGGAAGACTACAGATACGGATTGCCGAGAAGGCAGAAAGGGTAGAACGCATTGTATGTGGAATCAGCCAGAGATTAAAATAAATTTATTGCTTATCCGTCATGGAAAGACCCCGTCAAATCGGGAACACCGGTATTTGGGTGTAACAGAAGAAGCTTTATCCGGGGAAGGCAGAAAGCAGTTGGAGATTCTTGCAGAAAAAGACATTTTAAAAAAACCATGGCTGCTTTTCATCAGTCCGATGCTGCGCTGTCAGGAGAGTGCTGGTATACTTTTTCCGGGAAAGAAAGCTTATCCGATAGAAGAATGGCGGGAGATGAATTTTGGTGCATATGAGGGAAAGAATTACGAAGATTTGAAAAATGATGCCTATTATCAGAAATGGATTGACAGCAATGGCACACTGCCTTTTCCGGAAGGCGAGAGCCAGCAGGAATATATAAAACGTTGCAAAAGGGGACTTCATGCCGCAACAAAAATCATAGAGGGAAAAATCACCGGAGAAATCGCAGATGCTGCAATGCCGTTATCAAAGAGTCGAATAACAGAACTCCGGGAGCCTGAAAAACAGACAGTAGAAAATCAGATGACAGAAAATCCGATAACAGAAAGTCAGCCCCGGAACGTGACAGCGGTTGTACACGGCGGCACAATTATGGCACTGCTTCACATTCTTGCAGGCGGAAATTATTTTGATTATCAGGTGAAAAATGGAGGCGGCTACTGCTGTAAGCTCAGACTTTGCGGGGAAGAATGGAAATTAGATTCCCTTGAGGAGATTACAATATGATTTATCACATGATTGCGTTCGGACTGGGATTTTGCCTGGACCTTCTTTTGGGAGATCCATACTGGCTGCCACATCCCATCCGGGTGATTGGAAATTTTATAGGGATATTGGAAAAAAGAATGAATAAAAAGGAGTGCAGTGAGAAATACCTTGTAAGAGCAGGCATTGGAATGGTTGCTCTTGTTTTGCTGACAGTTCTTATGGTGACCGCACTTCTTCTGATTCTTGCGTACCGGATTCATCCGGTGGCAGGTGTTATTTTGGAAATGATTATGACCTATCAGATTCTTGCTGCAAAATGCCTGAAAGTAGAAAGCATGAAGGTATATAATTGTTTAAAGGAGAATGACCTTATAGCGGCAAGACATGCTGTTTCCATGATTGTAGGCAGAGATACCGGGCGGCTGGATGAAACCGGAGTGGCAAAGGCTGCCATTGAAACGGTGGCGGAAAATACTTCGGATGGAGTCATTGCACCGATGCTATATACCGCACTTGGCGGACCGGTTCTGGGCTTTTTTTATAAGGCAGTCAATACAATGGATTCCATGGTAGGATATAAGAATGAACGTTACCTTCATTTTGGCAGAGCTGCCGCAAAATTTGATGATATCTGCAATTATATCCCATCCCGTATCAGTGCATATCTGATGATTGCAGGGACGTATTTCCTTGGAAAGAAATATGACGGGAAGCATGCATATTACATTTATAAAAGGGACCGGTATCATCATGCCAGCCCGAACTCTGCCCAGACAGAGGCAGTTTGTGCAGGAGCACTGTCCATACAGCTTGCAGGAGATGCCTGGTATTTTGGCAAACTGGTGAAAAAGCCGTTTATCGGAGATGCACTGCGTCCGGTGGAATACGAGGACATCAGAAGAGCAAACCGGCTTTTGTATGCGACTGCATTTTTATGTGAAGGCATTTGCCTTTTGGTGATGGGATTGTTATTCTTTATATGATTGAAAGGATGAAAATTCAGGAAAGGAACAGGAATATGGTACATGGAGGAGACATCTACCGTAATTGCATATCGTTAGATTATTCTGTAAATATCAATCCTCTGGGCATACCGGCATCTGTAGAGGCAGCCCTTAGGGAAGCGGTGTCTTTATGCAGCCGGTATCCGGATATCAGGCAGGAGAAGCTGAAGGCAGCCATTGCTGAGATGGATAAGGTATCGGCAGATGAGATATTGTGCGGAAATGGAGCTTCTGAACTTTTTCCTGCAATTCTTCATGCGTTAAAACCAAAGAAAATACTGATTCCGGTTCCTTCTTTTTATGGTTACGAGTGGGCTGCCGGAACGGAAGCGTGTGAAGTAAGTTATTTTCCATTGCGGGAGCAGGATAATTTTGTGCTGGGAGAGGACTTTATCGAGGCATTAGATAAAGAAACGGAGCTTATTTATCTTGCCAGTCCCAATAATCCCACCGGACAGTTAATTCCACCGGAGATTTTAAAAGGGATTTTAAAGCGGTGTCAGGAGCTTGATATAATAGTGGTAGTAGATGAATGCTTCCTGCCGTTTTGTGAAGAAGCAGAGCTTTATGAAGAAATGGAAGCTTGCATGAAATGTGGGAATCTGATTCAGGTGAGAGCATTTACCAAGACCTTTGCCATACCGGGAGTCCGGCTGGGTTATCTTATCTGCCGGAACAGGGAAGTCTGTCAGAAGATTGCAAGGCAGCTTCCGGAATGGAACTTATCGGTATTTGCCCAGATGGCAGGATGCGTTGCAGCAAAAGAAACGGAATTTATCGGGGAAAGCAGGAAACTCATCAAAGAGCAGCGGAGTATTCTGACAAAAGAGCTGATATCCTTAGGCTTCCGGGTGTATCCTTCCCGGGCAGATTATATTTTATTTTACACAGAGCTGCCATTATATGAGTTACTTTTAAAGAAACAGATTTTGATTCGAAATTGTGAAAATTACAGAGGTCTGTCCAAAGGATATTACCGGATTGCAGTAAGAGGGCAGGCAGAGAATGAGCGGCTGATAAGCGCATTAAGAGAGGTGACAGAGAAATGAATCCCATCGAATTTGTATTGCCGGGAGAGATTGAAAAACGCAGCTTTGAGATTATTTCAGAGGAATTAGAAAAGCGTCAGATTGTATTGCCTAAGGAGCAGGAGCCTGTTACCAAGCGTGTGATACATACCAGCGCAGATTTTGATTATGCAGAGACAATGTGTTATTCTGACCATGCAGTAGAAATTGCAAAGGAACTGATTCTTAAGGGCGCCGATATTGTAACGGATACCAATATGGCACTTGCCGGAATCAATAAGAAAATACTGGCATCATTTGGCGGAGAAGCCCATTGCTTTATGGCGGATTTGGATGTAGCACAGCTTGCCAGAGAGCGGCAGGTAACAAGAGCCACCATCAGCATGGAGAAAGCCGCAGCCATTGAAAAACCAGTTATTTTTGCGGTGGGAAATGCACCGACGGCGTTAATCGAGCTTCATAAAATGATAACGGAGGGACGCTACCAGCCGGCATTTATTATCGGAGTTCCGGTAGGCTTCGTAAATGTGGTACCGGCAAAAGAATTGATTATGGAAACAGAAGTACCTTATATCATTAACCGGGGCAGAAAGGGCGGGAGCAATGTTGCCGCAGCTATCTGCAATGCAATTTTGTATCAATTAAGACGATAGTAAAATCAGGGGGAAGAAAGATGCAATATGGGTTTACCTCCGGAAGCTGTGCCGCAGCCGCAGCAAAGGCAGCAGTCTATATGCTGCTGGGTGGAAGAAGAAAAACAGAGATTACCATTGAGACACCAAAGGGAATTCCCTACCATGCAAAGGTGGAGCATATTAAAATTCAGGAAACAGAAGTTTCCTGTGCGGTACAGAAGGACGGCGGAGATGACCCGGATGTGACAACAGGAGCATGGATTTATGCAACGGTGAGCATTTGTGAAGAAAATAACAATCAGATAGAAATAGATGGCGGCATCGGTGTCGGCAGGGTTACGCGGCCTGGATTAGACCAGCCGGTAGGAAATGCCGCAATTAATACGGTACCACGGCAGATGATTGCAAAAGAAGTATCAGAGGTCTGCCATCTGTTTGATTTTCAGGGCGGAATCAAAGTCGTAATTTCAGTGCCGGAAGGAGAACATCTTGCGGCGCAGACTTTTAATCCGAGACTTGGAATAAAGGGCGGAATCTCGATACTTGGAACCAGCGGGATTGTGGAGCCTATGAGTGATAAGGCATTGCTGGATACCATAGCAGTGGAATTGAAACAGAAACGGGCAGAAGGTCATTCTATTGTTGCCATATCACCGGGCAACTACGGATTGGAATTTATGAAACGGACCTATGGTTATGATTTGGAGCGCAGTGTAAAATGCAGCAACTTTATCGGACAGACCATCGATATGGTAAAAGAACTTGGATTTTCCAAAATGCTCTTAACCGGTCATATCGGAAAGCTGATAAAGGTATCCGGCGGCATTATGAACACCCATTCCAAAGAGGCAGACTGCCGGATGGAGCTTCTGGCGGCAGCCGCAATCCGGGCAGGCGCAGAAGTGACACTGCTTCAGGAAATATTAGACTGCATTGGTACCGAGGATGCCGTAGACCGGATTAAAAAAGCCGGACTTTTAGAACCTGCCATGGAATATGTCATGGAAAAAATGGAAGACCATCTTAAGCATCGTGCCGGGGGTGGACTGGAAATAGAGTGTATGGTTTATAGTAATGACATCGGACTTTTAGGTGTAACGCCGGGAGCAGTGGCATTATTAAAAGAACTGTTGGAGGAAAAGGAATGATTCATTTTGTTGGAGCAGGGTGCGGAGCACCGGATTTGATTACCGTAAGAGGAATGCATCTTTTGGAGAAAGCGGATGTGATTATCTATGCCGGTTCACTGGTAAATCCCAAGCTTTTAGACTATGCCAAAGCAGACTGTCAGGTATATAACAGTGCAGTGATGACATTGGAAGAAGTCCTTGCAGTTATGGTGGAGGCAGAGCAGGAAGGAAAAGATGTGGTGCGGCTGCATACCGGAGAACCAAGCATATATGGAGCGGTTCAGGAGCAGATGCAGGAGCTGGATGCAAGAAAGCTAGCCTATGATTCTACGCCGGGAGTAAGTGCCTGCTTTGGAGCAGCGGCAGCCATGAATCTGGAGTATACCCTGCCGGATATTTCCCAGTCCCTTATCATTACCAGAATGGAGGGACGGACGGCGGTTCCGGAGAAAGAAAGCATTGAGGCATTTGCTGCCCATCAGTGTTCCATGGCAATCTATTTAAGCACCGGAATGTTGGAGAAGTTATCTGAGCGACTGATAAAGGGTGGCTATTCAAAGGATACCACTGCGGCACTGGCTTATAAGGTAAGCTGGCCGGAGGAAGAAATATATATCTGCACGGTAGAAACATTGGCACAGACAGCGGCAGAACATGGAATTACCAAAACGGCACTGGTTCTCGTTGGAGATGTTATTAACAAGAGCGGATACAGCAAATCCAGACTGTATGCAGAAGATTTCTCCACAGAATTCCGGGCAGCAAAAAAATCATAAGAAGGCGGAAAGAAAATGCAGTCATTGAAATGGAGTGTCATCAGCTTTACCGAAAAGGGAGCAGAGCTTGCCGAAAAGATAAAAAGACTTTCCCAAGAGCAGCAGCTTCCCTGTGAAATTCATACTTATCATGGCAGAAAACAGGTGGAAAATCTGAACGCGTGGACAAAGGAGCAGTTTTCCCTAAGAAATGCAATCATTTTTATCGGAGCATGCGGAATTGCAGTGCGGACAATTGCCCCATTTCTTAAGGACAAGCTGACAGACAGTCCGGTGCTGGTACTGGATGAGGCAGGCAATTATGTCATTCCTCTTTTATCCGGGCATGTAGGAGGTGCAAATGAGATAGCACTTTTACTGGCAGAGTTATTAGGAGCAGTTCCGGTAATTACCACAGCGACCGACATTAATAATGCCTTTGCTATAGATGTATTTGCAAAAAAGCATGACCTATCCATTGATAAAAAAGAAGGCATTAAGAAGGTTTCTGCAAAGGTGCTGGGAAAAAAGAAGCTTTCCATGACAATCGCTCCGGAATATGCCACAAAAGTGGATGTGGCAATCGGCACACCAGAGGATGGACAGAAGCCGGAGCCATTATTGACCTTAATCCCCAAAGAATATATTCTTGGAATCGGATGCAGAAGGAATAAAGAAGAACAGGAACTTAAGGCATTTGCAGAAAGCTGTTTAAAGGAAGCCGGAGTAGACTGGAAACAGATACGGGCGATTGCTTCGATTGATAAAAAGAAGGATGAGAAGGCAATTCTAAAACTTGCGGCAGAACATGGCATTCCATTTCTTGTCTTTGACGCAGAGACCTTAAGCCGGGTGCCCGGGACATTTGATACATCGGTATTCGTGGCAAGCCAGGTGGGCGTGGATAATGTCTGCGAGAGGGCAGCAATGGCAGCCTGCCGGGATAATGGAAGGCTGGTGCTTCAGAAAAGAGCGGAAAACGGAATGACACTTGCAATAGCAAAAGAAGATTGGAGACTGACTTTATATGAAGAATAAAATATGGATTGTTGGAATGGGACCGGGAAATGAAGAGATGATGACAGGCAGAGCCATCGAAGTATTAGAACAGGTGGACGTAATCATCGGATATACCGTATACCTTGATTTGTTAGGAGAACGTTTTCAAGACAAGGAATTTCTTTCCACGCCGATGCGGCAGGAAGAAAAACGCTGCAGAATGTGTTTTGAGGAAGCAGAAAAAGGCAAAAGCGTGGCAATGGTATGCAGCGGCGATGCCGGTGTCTATGGAATGGCATCACTGATGTATGAGATTGGAAAAGAATATCCGGCGATTTCACTGGAAGTGATACCGGGAATTACTGCAGCCAACAGCGGTGCGGCGGTTCTTGGAGCACCATTAAATCATGACTACTGTGTTATCAGTCTCAGTGACCTTATGACACCATGGGAGTTAATTGAAAAGAGGCTGATTATGGCAGCACGGGGAGATTTTGCTATTGCACTTTATAATCCGTCCAGCCGGAAGCGGGCAGACTATTTGGAAAGAGCATGTAAGATTCTGCTTCAGGAGATAGAACCGGAGCGCGCATGCGGTTATGTGGAAAATATCGGAAGAGACGGAGAAAGCACAGTTACCTGTACTTTAGAAGAATTACAGAGTAAATCAGTAAATATGTTTACTACCGTTTTTGTCGGAAATTCCAGAACCAGAATTCAGAATGGAAAATTAATCACACCAAGAGGCTATAAGATAGAGCAATGAAAAAGATCATCATTTTTTCAGGAACAACAGAAGGAAGAAAATTATCGGAGCTGATGGCGGCAGCAGGCATAGCCCACACCGTATCGGTGGCAACCGATTATGGAAAGCTGGTTATGAAGGCGCATCCGAAGGTGAAGATTCAGGAAGGACGCCTTTCCAAAGAAGCTATGTCAGAATTTCTAAGGAAAGAATCCTTTGACATTGTAATCGATGCCACTCATCCCTATGCGGTGGAAGTGACCAGAACCATAAAAAGCTGCGTTGCCGGAATGAAAGCGGATGGACTTGAGGTCACTTACTTACGGCTGAAACGGAGCATCCAGGCGTCAGAAGAAACGGGACTTCGTTTCTTTGACAGCAATGAAGCCTGCGCAGAAGCATTAAAGGAAATCAAGGGAAACATTCTTCTTACCACAGGAAGCAAGGAACTTTCTGCATATACCGCATCCGAAGAAGTAAAAAAACGTCTTTACGTCCGGGTACTGCCGGGGATGGAAAGTCTTGAAATCTGCCGGAGAGAAGGAATTCTGCCACAACAGATTCTGGCACTGCAGGGACCTTTTTCCGAAGAATTGAATGATGCACTGATTCATCAGTATGGGATAAAATGTATGGTAACAAAGCAGGGCGGCATTACCGGAGGCTTTTTAGAGAAAAAAGAAGCAGCTTTAAAAAATCGTATCCCGCTTTTGATCATTCGTCGGGAGGCAGCAGAGGAAGACGGACTTTCCTTTGATGCAGTCTGTGAGAAAATCGAAACATTAACAGGAGTAAACCTTTCCTTAAGACCGGCGGAGCTTATGATTACGCTGGCAGGAATCGGACCGGGGGATGCAGATATGATGATCGTCCGGTTAAAGGAAGCATTGGCAGAAGCGGACCTTGTATTAGGTGCGAAACGTCTGATAGAGGCAGTGACACCGAAGCTTGAGAAAGAGGCACTTTATCTGCCGGATAAAATCCTTACATGGCTTAAGGAAAAGAGCAGACAGTATGCGGTGCATGAAAAACTGAAGGTAGTCATCCTTTTTTCCGGGGATATTGGTTTTTATAGTGGCTGGAGCAAGGTAAGAATCTGTCTGCAGGAAGCACTGCAAAAGGGCATACTTCATGGAACCTTGCAAAGCATTCCGGGCATTTCTTCCATTCAGATGATGGCAGCAGCCTGTGGCGTAAGCTGGGAAAATGCCGGAATTTACAGTATACATGGCAAAACAGATACGGGTGGCTGGCAGGCAGAAGTGCTGCACAGGCTGCATGAAAATGGGCGGCTGTTTCTTTTGGTATCCGGAGCAGAAGACATCCGGAAATTAGGAGCACTTTTTTCGGATAAGGAGAATTACAGAATTAAAGTGGGGTACCAGTTATCTTATCCGCAGCAGAAGCTGATGGTGCTTACACCGGAAGCGTGCAGGGAGACAGAACAGGAAGGATTGTATGTTGTCATGATAGAGAAGGAAGAACAGAAAGCGAATGAAGAATGTGCGGAGCAGGGAAAGCGCAGGGAACAGGAAGCGCAGGAAGAGCCAGCAACTTTGTCACCGGGAATCCCGGATGAAGCCTTTATTCGTGGGAAAGTTCCAATGACCAAAGGGGAAGTGCGTCAGGTCAGCCTTTGCAGCCTGCGGCTTCAGAAAGATTCGGTGCTTTATGATATTGGAAGCGGAACGGGTTCGATTGCTGTGGAAGCAGCCCATTTATCCAAAGGAATCAAAGTCTATGCCATTGAAAAGAAAGAAGAGGCGCTAGCACTTCTGGCACAGAATAAAGAGAAGTTTCAGGTAGCAAATATGGAGATTATCCGGGGAATGGCACCGGAGGCATTCAATGGATTAGAGGAGCCGACACATGTTTTCATCGGGGGAAGCGGTGGACACCTGATGGAAATTTTAGAAGTACTGGCAGCAAAAAAGAGAAGAATAAGAGTTGTAATGAATGCTATAAGTCTTGAGACGGTGGCAGAATTCAAACAGGTAAAAGAACGGTTTTCGGTATGCAATTTTGAAATGATTCAGATGCAGGTCAGCCGTTATCATGAGTTTGGTTCTTATTATATGCCAAAGGCAGAAAATCCGGTTATGATATGTTCCTTTGATTTGCAGGGAGGAGAAGCGGATGCAGAAGCGTAAAGGAGTAGTTCTTGCAGCACCGAAAAGCGGCAGTGGAAAGACACTGATTACCTGTGCATTAATCGAAGCCTTGAAAGAAGCAGGAGTCGATGTCTGTGCATTTAAGTGTGGACCGGATTATATAGACCCGATGTTTCACCGGACGATTTTAGGCGTGCCGGGCGGAAATCTGGATACTTATTTTACCGGCGAAGCAAAGACAAAAGAGATATTTATGGAAGAGACACCGGAAGATGCATTTGCAGTGGTAGAGGGTGTCATGGGGCTTTATGACGGACTTGGCGGAATTTTAGAAGAAGGTTCCACCTATCATCTGGCAAAAGCAATCTCTCTGCCGGTGATTCTGGTAATTGATGCACATGGCATGGGAAGAACGATACTTCCGCTGATACAGGGACTTTTATCCTATGACAAAGCCGGAATCATAAAGGGCGTGATACTAAACCGGGTCAGCAAAATGTTCTATGCGTCATTAAAAGAGTTAATCGAAACCGAATTATCCATAGAAGTGCTGGGCTGTTTTACGGAACAGAAGGAGCTTCATCTGGAGAGCCGCCACTTAGGCTTAAAACTTCCGGAAGAAAAGCGTGATTTAAAAGAACAGGTATGCCGCGGGGCAGACAGCTTAAAAGAAACGGTATCGATAGAGCGGATTTTAGCAATTGGGGGAGCCGGAGAAAAGGATGCGGCATCTCCAAAAGTTGATAGTCACGAAAACAAAGTGACATATCAGAGAGCAGATATCAAAGAAAATGACACCCATGAAAGTAAACTTCGCCTTGCCATCGCAAGAGATGAGGCATTTTGCTTTTATTATCAGGAGAACCTGAAACTGCTTTCAAAAAGGGGCTTTGAGCTGATGCCGTTTTCTCCCCTGCATGATAAGAAATTGCCGGAGCATATCAGCGGATTACTGTTAGGCGGGGGATATCCGGAACTTTTTGCAAAGGAATTATCTGAAAATGACAGCATGAAGACAGCCATCCGGGAAGCCATCCGGGGCGGACTTCCGTCACTGGCAGAATGTGGGGGTTTTCTTTATCTTCATAAATCACTGAAGGATATGGAAGGCAGACAATATTCTATGGCGGGCGTAATTGATGCAGATGCAGATTACCGGGGAAAGCTGGTGCGTTTTGGCTATGTGGAGCTTACTGAGAAAGAGAGCTGTTTCCTGCCGGAGAAAGAAGGAATCCGGGGACACGAATTCCATTATTTTGACAGTACGGAAAATGGAACGGACTGCGTGGCAAAAAAACCGACCGGAAACAGAAGGTGGGAATGTGTCTGGGAAGGAGAAAACCACTGGTGGGGATTTCCTCATCTTTATTATCCGTCCAACCCTTCTTTTGTGGAGCATTTCTATCAGCAGGCAGGATTGTATCAACAATCGAAATTGAAGCAAAAAGATAATTTGAAGTAAGAGGAAGACAGATGCAGAAAGAAAAAGCACAGGGTGGAATTTTATATGGAATCGGAGTAGGACCGGGGGAGCCGGAGCTTTTGACCCATAAAGCGGTTCAGGTGATAGAATGCTGCGATATCATAGTAGTGCCGTCCGAACCGATAGAAGAGTGTAATGCTTTTCAGATTGTAGAAAAACTGGTGCCGGACATACGGAAGCATCAGCTTGTGGCATGGAATTTTCCCATGACCAGAGATGAGAAAAAGTTAGAAGAAGCCCATGATAAGATATGCGAAAATATAGAAGCATATCTTGCAAAGGGAGAAAAGGTTGCCTTTTTAACGCTGGGGGATCCGGCAATTTATTCCACCTATACTTATCTTTCACAGAAAATCGAAGAGCATGGTGGCCATACGGAAATGGTCAGCGGGGTACCGTCTTTTTGTGCAGTGGCAGCAAGACTTGGCATTTCGCTGGGAGAAAAGGAAGAGCAGATTCATATTATTCCCGGTTCCTATGAGATAGAAGAATCGAGACAATTTTCCGGCACCAGAATCTATATGAAGTCCGGAAGGAAGCTGAAGCAGTTAAAAGAAATGCTGCAAAAGGAAAGCACCATCCGTCCGTTAGAAGTGTATAGTGTTTCCGATTGTGGAAAAGAGGAAGAAAAAGTCTTTTCCGGTGTGGATAATATACCGGAAAACAGCGGATATTTTACCATCGTGATTGTAAAGACCAAAGATGAGCCGGTGCATAACAGCAGCCGCTTTTTTGAGAATCGTGCATGCGCTTATTATCCCTGCCATAGGGACATTGAGCAGATTAACTGTATGTTCTGCTACTGCCCGATGTATGAAATGGAGCATTGTCCGGGAACACCGGAGTACAAAGAGACAAATGGCAGAAAACTTAAGATTTGTACCAACTGTACGTATCCCCATCAGGCAGAACATTATGATGCCATTATGAAGGTACTGACCCACCGGCTGAAAGGCTAGAGAACTTTTTAAGGGTGAAGTTTGTTGAGGCTGGGTGAACTATGGCTTGTGAAAAAATAAAAAGTGTGTTAGTATAGTAGCGATTTCATAGAAAGATAACCGGTGCCTGCAATGAAATTCATTCATATGCAGGGTAAAAGGGAAACAGGTGTAAATCCTGTACGAACTCGTCACTGTAAGAAGGGAGTAACGTAGTCAGGCTTTTAAAAGCACCACTGATGCACAGACATTGGGAAGGTGATTACGGAGCGTTAATCTTTGAGTCAGGAAACCTGCCGTTTATCTGGTACGGGAAGAGATTCCGGGTCACGAGTAATTGGCTGTACTGTTTGATAACAAGGGAAATCCGTAAAGCGTATTTCCTGTAGTTAGTATGTCATTTACTTCGTTCATAGCAATATGGAACGGAGTTTTTTCATGTGTAAGTGAAACCAGAACATGAGAAAAGGAGAAAAAAATGAAAAAGAAAGCATTGACTGTAGTTCTTACACTTACTATGGCTGCAACCATGTTTGCAGGATGTGGTGATAAGAAAACAACAGGGACAACTGAAACAACAGAAGCTGTTTCGACAGAAGATGAAAAGGATGATCAGGCAAAAGCAGATGAGGTAGCAGCATTGATTGATGCAATTTATGTGCAGGAAAGAACTGATGAGACAGATGCACAGTGTAAGGCAGCAAAAGAAGCATGGGATGCACTGACAGATGCTCAGAAGGAACTGGTATCCGGAGAAAATGCAGACCCGGATTACTTTGGAAGAGATACCGGAGATGCATCAAAGGATGATCCTTTAAATCAGGATGATATTGGAGAGAATGAGCTTTTGGTAGTAAGCTTTGGTACATCTTTTAATGACAGCCGCGCAACAGATATCGGCGGCATTGAAAAAGCATTACAGGAAGCAAATCCTGACTGGTCTGTAAGAAGAGCATTTACAGCACAGATTATTATTAACCATATACAGGCCCGTGATGATGAAAAAATCGATAACATGGATCAGGCATTAGAGCGTGCGGTAGACAATGGCGTTAAGAATCTTGTGGTACAGCCGACCCACTTAATGCATGGTGCAGAATATGATGAACTGGTAGAAGCAATTGAGAAGTATCAGGAAAAATTTGAAACAGTCCGTATCGCAGAACCTCTGTTGGGTGAAGTTGGAAGTGATGCAACTGTAATCAACGAAGACAAGGCTGCCGTTGCAGAAGCAATTACAGCAGAAGCAGTTAAACTTGCTGGATATGACAGTATGGATGCTGCAGCAGAAGATGGAACAGCATTTGTATTTATGGGACATGGTACTTCCCATACTGCAAATGTAACTTATGACCAGATGCAGACCCAGTTAGAAAAACTGAATTATAAGAATGCATTCGTTGGAACCGTAGAAGGTGAACCGGAAGATACCGCATGTGAAGCTGTTATTGAAAAAGTAAAAGAAGCAGGATACAAAAAAGTAATTCTTCGTCCGTTAATGGTTGTTGCCGGAGACCATGCAAACAACGATATGGCTGGAGATGATGAAGACTCCTGGAAGAGCCAGTTTGAAGCATCCAAAGCATTTGACAGTGTAGATACACAGATTGAAGGTCTTGGAAGAATCAAAGCAGTCCAGGATATTTATGTAGCACATACAAAGGCTGCTTTAGAGGCAGAGCCACTTGCAACAGCAGGTGGTTCCAATTCCTCTGCAGCCTTAGAGGATGGAACTTATACCGTAGACTTCAACACAGACAGCACAATGTTTCACGTAAATGAAGCAAAAGAAGGCAAGGCAGAACTTACGGTAAAGGATGGAAAAATGACAGCACATATCACACTTCCATCTAAGAACATTGTAAATTTATTTGTTGGAACAGCAGCAGATGCACAGAAAGATGGTGCGAAGCTTCTTGAGCCTACTACAGATACGGTAGAATACAGTGATGGAACCAGCGAAGAAGTATACGGCTTTGATGTTCCGGTTCCTGCAGTGGATGAAGACTTTGATCTTGCATTAATTGGAACAAAGGGAAAATGGTACGACCACAAAGTATCTGTTTCTAATCCTGAAAAAAAAAATTAGCTGATGGCTCTTATGAGGCAGAAGTAACTTTAGGGGGCGGAACCGGAAGAGCAACGGTGGATTCACCGGCGAAGGTTGTGATAAAAGATGGAAAAATTACTGCAACCGTTGTGTGGAGCAGTCCAAACTATGATTACATGTTAGTAGATGGAACGAAGTATCTTAATGAGAACAAGGGCGGAAATTCCACCTTTACGATTCCGGTATCCGGCTTTGACTGTGACATTGCAGTAGTGGGTGATACTGTTGCAATGAGCACACCTCATGAAATTGAATATACATTGAATTTTAAACTGGTAAAATAAAATGCAGAAAAAACGAATTATGATAGTGAGCGTTATCTGTATACTTCTTCTGACTCTTTGTGCCTGTGGTACAAAGAAGCAGGAGAAAAAAGCAGATACCGTAGATTTTAGTTCTCTCAGCAAGACTGGGAGTATGGAATTAAATTATGCAACACAGTATAGTGTCGATGAATATGACGGGTACAAAATGATTACGATCGTGGATGACGGTCGTTTTTTGCTTATTCCGGAGGGCATGGTGGTGCCGCAGAATATCCCGGAGGATGTTACGGTTTTACAGCAGCCGCTGGATAAAACATATCTGGTATCCACTTCTGTCATGGATTTGGTAAGACAGATTGATGCCATGTCAGATATCCGGCTCTCCGGAACGAAGGAAGATGGCTGGTATGTAGAAGAAGCCAGGGAAGCCATGGAGGAAGGAGACATTTTATATGCAGGAAAATACAGTGCTCCGGACTATGAACTGATTCTGGATGAAGGCTGTAATCTGGCAATTGAAAATACAATGATTTATCATAACCCGGAAGTAAAAGAAAAGTTGGAAGAACTTGGAATCCCTGTACTTGTGGAGCGTTCCAGCTATGAATCACACCCATTGGGCAGACTGGAATGGATCCGTTTATATGGAGTATTATTTGATAAAGAGGAAGAAGCAGATTCTTTCTATGAAGCAGAATTAGAAAAATTAGAGCCGATTATGAAGAAAGAAAGCTGCAATGTAACAGTAGCATTTTTCAGTGTGACAGCAAACGGAACAATCAGTGTGCGGAAATCAAATGATTATGTAGCGCAGATGATTGCTCTTTCCGGTGGAACCTATGTGCCGGAACAACTGGCGGGCGAAGAAGAAAATGCACTTTCCACAATGAACATACAGATGGAGGATTTCTATGCAGATGCAAAGAATGCCGATATCTTAATATATAACAGTACAATTGAAGGCGAAATCAGTACGCTGGAGGAATTGAAGCAGAAGAATGCACTGTTTGCAGATTTTCAGGCAGTACAGGATGGAAATGTCTATTGTACCACAAATAATTTCTTCCAGAAATCCACGGCAATCGGAGATTTTATGGAAGATCTGAATAAAATATTTCAGAATACAGATACAGAAGAAGCAGGATATTTAAAGAAACTGAGGTAAAAGAAAATGAAGCGGTATGCAGTCTCTTTTATAACAATTATTATATTGCTGGTGGGATTAATTTTCTGGAATATTGGTTCTGGAAGTATTTCGATTTTCTGGGATGAACTTTGGAATATTTTACTGAAACAGACAGAAGAAGGTACTGCTTATCATATTATCTGGGATATCAGACTGCCACGGATTCTGGCTGCTGTCATGCTGGGGGGAGCATTGTCCATTTCCGGATTTTTACTGCAGACCTTTTTTGGAAATCCAATTGCAGGTCCGTATGTGCTGGGAATTTCTTCCGGTGCCAAACTTATGGTAGCACTGGCAATGATTTATCTTCTGGGAAGGGGAATTACAATCAGTTCTTTTGGAATGGTAGCAGCAGCCTTTGCCGGCTCACTTCTGGCAATGGGATTTGTACTTTTAATTTCCATGAAGGTACATAGAATGTCTCTTCTGATTGTATGCGGAATTCTAATCGGATATATCTGCTCGGCAATTACAGACATCTGTGTTACTTTTGCAGATGATTCGAATATCGTAAATTTGCACAACTGGTCCCAGGGCAGCTTCTCCGGAATGAACTGGTCAAATATCCTGATGATATTTATCCTGACCTTGCTGTCCTTTCTTGCGGCAATGTTTCTTGCAAAGCCGATTGGTGCGTATCAGATGGGAGAGACTTATGCCAGAAATATGGGGGTTAATATAACGGTGCTCCGGGTAAGCCTGATTCTGTTATCCAGCTTGTTGTCGGCTTGTGTAACAGCGTTTGCAGGGCCGATTTCCTTTGTAGGAATTGCGGTGCCACATCTGATAAAATCTGCCACAGGAACAGCAAAACCACTGGTGCTGATACCGGGCTGCTTTCTGGGGGGAGCGGTAGTGACACTGTTTTGTGATGGAATCGCAAGAACACTCTTTGCACCGACAGAAGTAAGTATCAGTACCGTTACAGCGGTCTTTTTAGTTCCGGTGGTAATTGTAATGATGCTGCGCAGACAGGAGGAGCGGGGATGACAAAACAGATGGCAGGAAAAGCAGAGTACACAGAGAAAGAACGCATGGCAGGAAAAATGAAATTTTCTGAAAGAAAACAGGGGCTTGTAACAGACAAATTCAAAGTTGGATATGGAAAAAAGGTCATTCTTTCGAATGTCAATCTGATGGCAGAACCGGGAAGGGTATTGACGTTGATTGGCCCAAATGGTTCCGGTAAATCTACGATTCTAAAGAGTATTGTAAAGCAGTTGAAATCCCTTGGTGGTGTAGTATACCTGAACGGGAAAGCAACCTCGGAAATGAAAGAGGCAGAAATCGCAAAGAGCCTTTCCATGGTAATGACAGAGCATATTCATCCGGAACTGGTGTCCTGCCGGGATGTGGTTGCAACCGGACGATATCCCTATACCGGAAGACTTGGAATCTTAGATAAGCAGGACTGGAAACTGGTGGATGAGGCAATTACCATGGTTCATGCGGAAGAGGTGGCAGAGCAGTCATTTACAAGAATCAGTGACGGACAGAGACAGCGTGTTATGCTGGCGAGAGCCATCTGCCAGGATACAGCAATCCTGGTATTGGATGAACCTACCTCTTATCTGGATATCCGCTATAAGCTTGATATTTTAAACAGCATCCGGAAACTGGCAAGGGAACGGAATATAGCAGTAATTATGTCACTGCATGAACTTGACTTGGTACAGAAAGTATCGGATATGGTAGCCTGTGTAGATGGGACCACTGTCAGCCATATTGGACCACCGGAGGAAATCTTTCAGGGTTCGCTGGTACAGAAGCTTTATGGAATTGAGGAAAAGAACTTTGATTCCATGCTTGGAATCATGCAGATGTCGGGAAATAAAGCTGCCCCGAACGTATTCGTAATCGGAGGCGGTGGTGCTGCAATACCAACTTATTACAGACTGCAGAGAGAACATATTCCATTTGCAGCAGGAATCTTATTTGAAAATGACGTAGAATATCCTGTTGCAACGGCACTGGCATCAAAAGTCATTACTGCAAAAGCTTTTTATCCGATGGAAGAAGCACAACTGGAAGAAGCTAAGAAAATACTTGCAGGCTGTGAAACCTGTATTTGCACCTGCGAGAATTTCGGACCTTATAATATGTTAAATAAAGAACTGCGAAGGTTTGCAGAAGAACAGGGAAAATTGAAATAAAGAAATTGGAATAAAAGAAAAGCCCGTGGAATCAAAGTTGTTTTATGATTTCACGGGCTTTGGTATATTTTACTGTTCAGTGTCTTCCGGTAAGATGAATTTTCCAACAAGTTCATCTAAGGAAGTTGCCTGTGCAGATAACTCCTGGCTGGTAGCAGAGGTCTCTTCTGCGGATGCGGAGTTGGACTGAACTACCTCAGAAATCTGGTTTACACCCTGTTCTGCCTGATCCATGGCATTTGCCTGAGTCTTAGCAACATCACTGATGTGCTTGGAAGATTCTGCAATCTGCTGGATACCATTTACAACGTTTCCGATAGATTCAGCAGCATGGTCTGCAGCAGTATTACCTTCAGCAATCTCCTGAAGGGCACCTTCGATTAAGTCTCTGGTATCTACAGCAGATTTGGTTGTCTGCTCTGCAAGCTGACGAATCTGGTCAGCAACAACGGCGAATCCACGTCCTGCTTCGCCGGCTCTTGCAGCCTCGATAGAAGCATTCAGAGAAAGTAAGTTGGTCTGGGAAGCAATATCTTCGATTTCAGAAATAATATTTCCAATCTTCTTAGAAGTTTCATCAATACGTGCCATAGCATCAACCATGGCTTTCATTTCAGCACTGCTGTCTTCTGCTTCAGCAGCATACTGCTTTGCCTGATCATAAGCAATCTGAGCCTGATCAGCGGACTGTTCAATATTACTTGTAATATCAGTGATTGTTGCCTGAAGCTGTTGTACGGCACCGGCCTGCTCAGTAGCACCTTCTGCCATACTCTGGGAAGATTCTGCAAGGTTCATGGAACCGGCAGAAACCTGGGAAGAAGCTTCTCCAATCATCTGGATAGTATGTACCATTGCATCACGCATGCCACGCATTGCGGTCAGTAACTGTTCGAAGTCACCGACATATTTGTCGGAATGCTCGGACTGAATGGTGTAATCACCATTTGCCATGCCCTCCATCAGAACACCTACATCAGTGATGACTGCGTTCAGTGTTTCAGCCATTTTAGTAGAAGTGGCTGCAATACTTGCAACTTCATCGTTGGATTTCACCTCCGGGAAAGGGTCATGTAAATTACCCTGTGCAAAAGTGCTAAGACGATTCTCCAGTGCGACTAAAGGTTTTGAAATTCCCCTTGCAATGGAAGCTCCCATCTTGGAAGAAACAAGGATGGATACAATAATAATTACAGCAATGATAATGATAAAAATAAGGGAAACAACAGAAAGTGTATCTGCTAAATGATCTCCTTCTGTTACTTTGGTATTCATCAAGTCCCTCATTCCGGAATAGATTTCGTCATATAATGGGGCTACTTCATCAATCATTATATTCTGGGCTTTTGCACTCTGACCCGGGTCGGTTGTTTTGCCGGTATCAATTGCTTTCTGCTCAGTAGTCCAGTAATCTTCCAGCTTGGCATCAATGGAATCATAGATTTCCTGCTCTTTGCTGGTGGTAGTAACTTCATCTACAATTTCCCAATACTGTTCAAAAGTGGCCTTTCTTTCGTCATGGGTATCGGACATCTGACTAATCAGACTGTCATCATCATATCCGACAATAGCACGGGTGGCAGATCTGGTATCGGTAAAGGCAACCAATGCTTTGCCGATGTCACCCTGTGAAAAACCATAATTGTTCAGGGCATTCTTATACAGAGTCATGGTTACAATCAGCATAACCACACCAAGGACGGCTGCGATGGAGCAGGTTGTCACGATAATACGGAATGCCTTCCCCAGACGGTTTCTAATTATAAGATTCTCAAACATAACGTTCCTCCTTCGTTATATACAATGGCACTATGGCACCAATTGCGTTATGCAACAGTAAAAGTAAAAGCGAAAATCTAAATATTTATCATAATTTTACTACTTTATTGGAAATATGTCAAAATTATTCAGATAATAAGTGACTTGGAAACTGGTTATTCCTCAAATTTGTTTAAACATATGAAAATTGACATTTTTCCGGTGAACCGCTAAAATGACGAAGAATATAAATAAGGCATTAAGGGAGAAAACAGTATGGGATGCGTATATTTTGTCCGGCACGGACAGACCATATGGAATGTAGAAAATAAGATATGTGGTGCAACAGATATTGCACTGACTGAGCTTGGACATAAGCAGGCAATTGAGACCGGAAAGAAAATATTAGAAGAAGGCATAAAGGCGGATGAAATATTATATTCCCCATTAATCCGGGCAAAAGATACTGCATTGCATATTTCAGAAATTACCGGAATTCCGGCAAGGGAAGAGCTTCGTTTAAAGGAGCAGAACTTTGGCAGATTTGAATCCACACCGCGGGATGGAGAGGAATTTAAGATTGCAAAGGGACAGTTTATCACCCGCTATGACGGCGGAGAATCTATGCTGCATCTGGCACAGAGGATTTACAATCTTCTGGATGAAGTAACTGCTTCCGATAAGACTTATATTCTGGTGGCACACAATGGCATATCAAGAGTTGTGCAGTCCTATTTTTATGAAATGACCAATGAAGAATATGCTGCATTTGGCGTGAAGAATTGTGCCATATTAAAATATGAATTCTAAGAGACGAAGGGCAGGAATGAAAAATGAAACCGAAGTCGGAAAAGAGTATAGAACTTTATCATATCATGACAGAGCGGGGGTATCCGGAAGAATTCTGTGATGTCATTACCCGGAATCTGAATACGGATTTTACGGCACAGAGGATGCTGTGGTATTTATCACACTATGAATATCTGCCGGAGGGTGAAATTGTAGATGAAATGCTTGCCATTTTAAGTGACCGGAATGCGATTATGCAGAAAAAAGAATTAGAAAAAACCAATGCTGCATGGAATGAATTCCTACAGCATGGTTTTGAGGAAGAAGACTAGCGGAATCGTAAAGACGGAGCAAAGTGTCATGACAAAGCAGGTCTTAGAAGCAAATTCCGCATCGGAATGGTAGTTTTCTGCCATCATCGGAATGGCGGACATGGCTGGCATACATGCCATCAGGGTAAGAATGGTTGTTTCGGTCGGAGTAAGGAAATGTGATACCACGGCTGCAACACCAACCGGAATCAGAATCATTTTGACAATTACCAGAAAGAAATAATCATAAATAAAGTCGAGATTCTTTAAGGAAATATAAGAAAGAGTTGCACCCAGGAAAATCAGCGCAAGACTGAAGCTTACATTTCCAACAGAGGTAATTGTATGTTATTCCGGCAGCTTTTCCAAGGTTGTGGCACCGGGGCTTCGTGTGGGATTTATGATTGCCAACAAGAAGATTATAGAACGTGGAACACTGTTAAAACAGTTTACCGATGTACATACAAATATTCTTGCACAGATGATTGTTTATGAGTATTATAAGAATTATGATATTAAGAAACATCTTGCAGAGGTATCCGCTTTCTATGCGAAAAAGAGCGAATATATGTGCAAATTAATCAGGGAAAAGCTTCCAAAGGAGATAAAGTGTATTGAGCCGGATGGCGGAATGTTTGTATGGTGTACCGATACCTCTGGTAAGATTAACATAGCTTGTCACATATTGGCTATGAGAAAAGCTTTGGCTTTCTGAAAAATGAGGTTCTTTCTTGTACTTTTATTCATAATAAGGTATACTTTAGGGAAGTAATTTGTTGAATTAAATATGTTTGTATGGAGGATTAATTATGGACATGAACATTGTATGCCTTGATCTGGAAGGAGTATTGGTACCGGAGATCTGGATTGCATTTGCAGAAGCAAGCGGAATCCCTGAATTAAAGAGAACTACAAGAGACGAACCGGATTACAATAAATTGATGAAATGGAGACTTGGCATCTTAAAAGAACATGGACTTGGATTAAAAGAAATTCAGGAAACCATCGCAAAAATTGACCCGATGCCGGGAGCAAAAGAGTTCTTAGATGAACTTCGTTCCATGGCACAGGTTATCATCATCAGTGATACCTTTACCCAGTTTGCAGGACCTCTGATGAAGAAATTAGGCTGGCCTACCATTTTCTGTAATTCTCTGGAGGTGGCAGAGGACGGTGAGATTACCGGATTTAAGATGAGAATTGAAAATTCCAAGCTGACTACAGTAAAAGCATTACAGTCCATTGGTTATGAGACGATTGCCAGCGGAGACAGCCACAATGACCTTGGAATGATTGAGGCAAGTAAAGCAGGATTCTTATTCCGCAGCACCGAGCAGATTAAGAAAGACCATCCGGAACTGCCTGCATTTGAGACTTATGATGAGTTAATGGAAGCAATCAAGAAGGCTCTTTGATTATGGCAGAGGAAAACCAGACAACCCACAAACGCAGGGTGCGTTACAGTGGGAAATATCCGAAGAAATTTGAAGAAAAATATAAAGAACTTCAGCCGGAAAAATATAAAGATACGATTGAGCATGTAATAAAAAAAGGAAACACACCTGCCGGAATGCATATTTCCATAATGGTAAATGAAATTCTGGATTTCTTAAAAATCCAGCCGGGAGAAACAGGCTTTGATGCGACCTTGGGATATGGCGGTCATACGAAAGCCATGTTGCAGTGCTTAAAAGGGCAGGGACACATCTATGCAACGGATGTAGACCCGGAGGAATCAGCCAGGACAAGAAAGCGGTTAGAAGAGGCCGGTTTTGGAGAAGATATTCTGACAATACGATTACAGAATTTCTGTACGATAGATGAAATTGCAAAAGAAGCCGGCGGATTTGATTTTATTCTTGCGGATCTGGGTGTATCTTCCATGCAGATTGATAATCCGAAGCGTGGATTTTCTTTTAAAGTGGATGGTCCATTGGATTTACGGCTGAACCAGGAAGCCGGAATCAGTGCAGCAGAACGCCTGGCTGCCATTACAAAGGATGAACTGGCGGGAATGCTTTATGAAAATTCGGATGAGCCATACTGTGAAGAACTGGCAAAAGCGATTACGGATGAGATTCGAAAAGGCAACCGGATTGATACCACCACAAAGTTACGGAATATCATTGAAAAGACGCTTGATTTTCTACCGGAAAAGGAGAAGAAGGATACGATAAAAAAGACCTGCCAGCGAACCTTCCAGGCACTTCGTATTGATGTGAACCGTGAATTTGAAGTGCTGTATGAATTCATGGAGAAACTGCCGGATGCATTGAAACCGGGCGGAAGAGCCGCAATTTTAACTTTCCATTCCGGCGAAGACAAGTTAGTAAAGAAAGCATTAAAAGAAGGCTATCGGGCAGGCATTTATGCCGATTATGCCAAAGATGTAATCCGCCCATCTGCACAGGAGTGTGCACAGAACGGACGGGCACGTTCTACTAAGATGCGCTGGGCAATTAAGGCAGAGTAGGTTATTTTGAAAATACAATGAGATGGAGACGAAAACAGTGAAAATGAAAAGAAAACAGATTGGTATGCTGGTATTTATTGCGATTATTGTGATACTTATGGTCGTAACAAGCCAGACACCAGGAACAATTGCTGATGCTGACAGCTATCAGTGTAAAGTCTATGCAACGATTTTATCTTTGCTTCCGCCGGTTATTGCAATCGGACTGGCATTGATTACCAAAGAGGTTTATACCTCACTTCTGGCAGGAATTATTGTAGGTGGTTTACTGTATTCCAATTTTAACCTTGAATTAATGTTAAATACCATTTTATTCCAGGAAGAAGGTGGTATGATATACAAACTGTCAGATGCAGGAAATGTGGGAATTTTAGTATTCCTTGTCATGCTTGGCATTTTGGTATCCCTTCTTAACCGTGCAGGTGGTTCTGCCGCATTTGGAAAGTGGGCATCCCGGCATATTAAAACCAGAATCGGAGCGCAGATTTCCGTTATGATTCTTGGCGTATTGATTTTCGTGGATGATTATTTTAACTGTCTGACCGTAGGAAGCGTAATGCGTCCGGTCACAGACCGGCACAAGGTGTCCCGTGCAAAATTATCTTATATTATTGATGCAACGGCAGCACCGGTATGTATCATCGCACCAATCAGCTCCTGGGCAGCAGCAGTTACTTCTTCTGTTCCGGCAGATTCCGGAATCAATGGATTTGCGGTATTTATCCAGACAATTCCATATAACTTATATGCATTGCTGACATTGGTAATGTTAATTGGAATTACTCTTTTGCGCGTGGATTTCGGACCGATGAAAACCCATGAAATGAATGCAATCAAAGGTGATTTGTTTACTACACCGGGAAGACCGTATGAAGATAATGAAGAGGAAGTTGTAAAAGAAAACTCTCACGTACTGGATTTGATTCTTCCGGTAGCTGTGTTGATTGTAAGCTGTATCGTAGCCATGATTTATACCGGTGGCTTCTTCAGCGGAACTTCCTTTGTAGAGGCATTCTCTGGCTGTGATGCTTCCGTCGGACTGGTTCTTGGCGGCGCAGTAACACTTGTATTTACTTTTATCTATTACATGTTGCGTGATGTTTTATCCTTTAAGGAATTTACCGAATGTATTCCGGAAGGATTTAAGGCGATGATTGCTCCGATTCTGATTCTGACTATGGCATGGACCTTATCCGGAATGACCAATCTCTTAGGAGCAAAAGTATTCGTGGCTGATCTGGTAGCAAATTCAGCAAATGCAATGCAGGGCTTCCTGCCAATGATTATCTTCCTGGTAGCAGCGTTCTTAGCATTTGCAACCGGAACCTCCTGGGGAACCTTCAGTATTCTGATTCCGATTGTCCTTGGTGTATTCCCAAGCGGACAGATGATGGTAATCTCCATTGCGTCCTGCCTGGCAGGAGCTGTTTGTGGAGACCATTGCTCACCGATTTCAGATACCACAATTATGGCATCTGCCGGTGGTCATTGTGAGCATGTCAACCATGTAGCAACCCAGCTTCCGTATGCATTGACGGTTGCAGCAGTCTGCCTACTGGGCTATTTCCTGATTGGTATCCTGCAGGCAGCAGGACTGGCAGGAATTTCATGGCTGGCACTTCCGGTTTGTATCGTGGTATTAATCGGCGTATTATTCGTAATTCGTTCCAGAACAGGACGGGAAGAAATTTAAAAGATAAAAAGAAAATGCGGGATACGGAATTGGTGTCCCGCATTTTTGTACAATAGAATCTATAATAAAAATAATTTGAAAATTTGAAACAAAAGAAACATAAAATAACAGAAAAGAGGAAGGAAAATGTTTTGTACAAAATGTGGAAATGCATTACCGGTAAATGCAAAATTCTGTACCAAATGCGGAACGAAAGTAGAAGCTTTTCAGCCGGGAGCAATCCAGCCAAATCCGACACCGCAGAAAGCTTCAGTGCCACAGCCACAACAAAAAAAGAATGAGAAAGTAACAAAAACAAAGAACAGTGAAAAAATATCAAATAAAAATAAGAATGAAACTGAGAAGAAATCCGGCTCCGGTGCCATGGTATATTTATTAATCGGTGCAGCAGTTCTTATTATTATTCTGATTGCAATTATTGTATTGTTATTTATCAAGGGCAATCAGCCGGCAAAACAGGATGATATTACCGATAAGCCGGTGGTTACAACGGAGCAGACCACAGAGACGGAAATGTCTACAGAGCAGACAGATAGGAAAGATGTAAGCGGACAGCAGGAAGCATCTGAGAAAACTTCCGAAGTAATAAATAAAGAAGATACAACCGGAAATGAGGACATGGGAACAGACGGAGCAGTTGGAGAAGAAGCAGAATATATTCTTCCGGAGAGTGCCAGCCGATTATTAACGGAAGCTGATTTGGAGAATCTGACCCAGGAGGACCTTCGGATTGCCAGAAATGAAATCTATGCAAGACATGGAAGAAAATTCTTAGATGAAGGACTGCAGGAATATTTCAATGGAAAATCCTGGTACAACGGAACCATTGAACCGGACGATTTCAAAGAAGATATGTTATCGGAAATAGAGAGAACCAATGAGGATACCATCGTGAACTATGAGACGAAGATGGGCTATCGTTAGAAATAACATTCAATGAAACAGGAAAAGGGGTAGAACAGATATGCCATGTACAACTATTTTAGTAGGGAAAAAAGCTTCTTATAATGGAGCAACCATAATTGCACGAAATGATGATTCCGGTGCCGGACATTTTACACCTAAGAAATATGTGGTAATTCATCCGGAAGAACAGCCGACAATCTATCAGTCGGTATTATCTCATGTGAAAATAGAATTGCCGGAGCATCCGATGCGTTACACGGCAATGCCGAATGCAGTAGATGGAGAGGGAATCTGGGCTGCCTGTGGAGTCAATGAGGCAAAGGTTGCCATGACTGCAACAGAGACCATAACTTCCAATCCCCGCGTCTTAGGAGCAGATCCTCTGGTGACCTACCATCCGGCAGAAAATGGCAGGGAAGAGATTATCGGCGGCATTGGAGAAGAGGATATTGTATACATTGTGCTTCCGTACATTCACAGTGCAAGAGAGGGTGTCATTCGCCTGGGCAGTTTGTTGGAACAGTATGGAACCTATGAGATGAATGGAATTGCATTTCAGGATAAGGATGAAATCTGGTGGCTTGAGACCATTGGCGGACATCACTGGATGGCAGGAAGAGTGCCGGATGATGTCTATGTGGTAATGCCAAACCAGCTGGGACTTGATACCTTTGATTTAGAGGATGCCCTTACTACACAGAAGGACTATATGTGCTCAAAGGATTTGCGGGAATTTATTGAAGAAAATCATCTGAATCTTTCTTTGGATGGCAGCTTAAATCCAAGAGATGCATTTGGTTCCCATGATGATTCCGATCATGTATACAATACACCAAGAGCCTGGTTTATGGAGCGTTATCTCAACCCACATACCTATAAATGGGATGGGGAGCAGGCTGATTATACGCCGGCATCCGATGATATTCCATGGTGCTTGAAGCCGGAGAAAAAGGTAACGATCGAAGATGTAAAATATGTATTATCCGCACATTTTCAGGGAACACCGTATGACCCATATGGTTCTTATGGGGAAAAATCCATGAAAGGCGCATTCCGTTCCATTGGAGTTAACCGGAATGATTTTCTTTCTGTGATTGAAATGCGGCCGGAGCAGGCGGACATTACCGAAAATACAGGAAGCATCATACAGTGGGTAGCATTTGCATCCAATGTATTTAATGTGCTGGTTCCGTTTTACGGGGAAGTGGAGACAACGCCGGAATATGTATCCAATACCACCGGAGAAGTTTCTACAGAGAATTTCTACTGGGCAAGCCGTATGATTGCGGCTATGGCAGATGCCTCTTATCACAGATCCCTTTTTCACATCGAACGCTATCAGATGCATGTGATGGCAAAAGGGCGGGAACTGCTGCATACCTATGATGCACTTCTGGCAGAAGAAACGGACACAGCAGATAGACAGAAACTGATGCAGCAGGCAAATAATGCGATAGCAGAAATGCTTAAGAAAGAGACACAGGATACTTTGGATAAAGTGCTGTTTGAATTAAGCAGCCAGATGAAAAATGCATATTCACGTTCGGATGCATGACAGAGAAGGGCACAATAGAGAAAAGGAGCGTAAGTGGAATGCAGACAGATTTTCATTTATTATATCCACCGGATTATGACCGGAACAAAGCCGTTCCCATGAAGGATTATAAATTTATCCACGCATTAAAAATTGATGCTATGGTAATACTGATTAAGGAAAGTTACCGGGGAGTGGCAGACCTTTCACTGGAAAATTTCTTCTCTACAGATGAGCGGGTATTAGAGTATCGTCTGGGCGTAGTAGAAGATCTGGTGGAAAATCCATCACTTTACGAGGCATTTTGCAAGGCGGTATCCATTATTTATAATATCAATGATATGCGAAGAGTATTAAACAGTGATTTTACGACGGATTCAGCCCTGCGTTCGGTGCGATATCTTGAAATGTATCAGGAAATTGTAAATCTGTTTGCGGATGTATTGGAAAAAGCAGAGATTCATTCGGAAGGTATGCAGAATTTCAAAAAAGAAATTCACTCAATCGTAGCAAGCAGCGAGTACCAGAGCCTGAATGAGGAACTTCCGAAAATGGAACTGAACTTCGGGCATATCAAAAGCGTAACGGTAGGTATTAATCTTGATGGCAATTTAAGACCGAAAGAAGCCGGACTGATTTCTGTCAATGAGGAGCAGTTCCATCCGGGAACTATCATGGACCGGCTTTTGAAAAAAGGGAAAAAAGATAAATGGCATCTGATGTCGGCACTCTATCCACTGAGCCGGGTGCTGCACAATGATGAACAGGATGCTATAGACTATTCCATGAATGCAGCTTTGCAGACTATTTTTGCAAAGTCGCTGAGGGAGTTTGAACCGCTGGTGCAGAATTATTATCACATTAATACAAATATGTTTATTGCTTTATTGGATGATATCCGTTTTCTGACTGCCGGAGTAAAATTTATCCGTTCCATGAAAGAAAAGGGATTTGCCATGTGCAGACCGAAGATTGCATCCATGCAGGAGAAACGCTGTGGGTTAAAGCATGTATACAATCCCATGCTGGCAGTGAATTCCGTAGAGGAAACAATTGTGTCTAATTCCTTTGAGCTGGATGAAAAAGGAAGATTCTATCTGATAACCGGCCCAAATCACGGAGGGAAATCTATTTTTGCCTATTCCATCGGAATGGCGCAGGCGTTATTCCAACTGGGGCTGTTTGTTCCGGCAGAAGAGGCGGTAATGAGTCCGGTGTCTGGTATATTTACACATTTTCCAGCCTCTGATGAGAATAATTATGGAATGGGCAGACTGGAAAGTGAGTGTGCAAGACTGAGTGAAATCATGAAACTGCTGTCAGATACGGATATGCTGTTGATGGATGAATCTTTTTCCAGTACCAGTGGACTTGAGGCAGGCTACATAGCATCAGAGGTGCTGACCGGAATCGGAATTATCGGCTGCTGTGGCCTTTATGTGACCCATATTCATGATTTGACACAACAGCTGGATACCTATAATGAGCATCCGGAGAATAAAGGCAAAATCGATAATCTGGTGGCAATGATGGAAAGTAAAGAAGAGGGTACCCGGAGTTACCGGGTCATCCGGACGACACCGGATGGCTTAAGTTATGCAAGAGATATTGCCAAACGTTATGGTCTGGATTTGGAAGATATTTTAAAAAGATAAAAGAGAAAATCCGTATCTTACTCCTGTTATATACGTATACTATTTGTTGGAAGATTGCAACTAAGATAGCAATTGACTAACAGGGCAGGTGAAAACTACAATAGGAGAAAAGGAGGAATTTCTATGCAGGCATTGTCAAAAGCAACACCAGGTGAAACCTATACCATTCAGTGGATGTTTGGTCAGCCGGAAGTGCTTGATTTCTTGCATAGCCACTCTGTAGATGAGGGGGAACGCATACAGCTCATCCAGAAAATGCGTGACTGTGTAATTATTGGGGCAAAAGACAGCAGATTTGCAATGGGAAATGAAATTGCAGACCGAATACAGGTGTAGGAAAATCGTATAAACGCGGGAAAATATTTTGTGGGTTATCCGCATAAAAAAAGGGAAGCAGTTCCGATGGAACGGCTTCCTTTTTTCTATCAAAGGTCCATAAGAATCTATTATGCTTCTTTCCAGTAATCCGGAGTTACATCCCTGCCTAAATCTTCTAACAATTTCCGGTCACTTCTTATGGTAGCGCAGGCAACGGTAGTCAGCATATTTCCGGTAATGGTTGCAGATGCACCAGCCTGAAAAGCAGTTTCACCATCGTTGGTAAGCAGTGCACGGCCGGCAGCCAGACGGATATTTGCATCCGGATTGATATAACGGAAGAATGCGATGGTACGCAGAATATCATCTTCACTTAACTGCGGCAGATTTTCTAATGGAGTTCCCGGGATTGGCATTAAAGCATTGATTGGAATAGAATCAATTCCCAGTTCAGCTAAACTTACTGCCATATCCAGACGGTCTTCCCAGGTTTCACCCATTCCGATAATACCACCGGAGCAGGCGCACATGCCTTCCGCTTTTACTTTCTTTAAAGTTTCAATTTTCATATCGTAGGTATGGGTGGTGCAGATATTTGGAAAATTCCGGCGTGATGTTTCTATATTATGATGATAGCTGGTAACGCCTGCCTCATGAAGGCGGTGCAGTTGTTCTTCGTCTAAAAATCCCATGGAAGCACATAAATCGATTTTGCATTCCCGATGCATGGATTCAAAGGCGTGAATGGCTTTTTCAAACTCTGGACCGGTCAGTGCTTTTCCCGCAGTTACGATAGAAAATCGGTCAACGCCTTCGCTTTCGTTCATTTTGCAGGCTTTGATAATATCTTCTTCCGGCAGGAAGTCATATACTTCACAGTTGGTATGGTTATGTGCAGACTGGGCACAATATTTACAGTCTTCCGGACAGCGTCCGCTTCGTCCGTTTATGATAGAACATAAATCTACTTTATCTCCAATTCTTGCAGCACGGATTTTGTCGGCTCCTTCGCATAATTCCTTTAAATCGCAGGTAAGAAAAAAGGATAAATCATCCTCTCGCGTAATGCGTCGTCCGTCAATAATTTCCTGTGCCAGTGTCAGTGCATCCATGGTTTGTCTCCTTTGTATCTGTGTGAATTTTACAGTTCTTTATGATAAACAAAAATTAACTGAATGTCAACCTGAAATAAGATATGAGTTAACAATACGAGAAACAGGAGAAACTACAATGGATGATAGATGCATGAAGAAAATTGCAGGAAGAAAGCTGCCAGGATATGATTGTAGAAATAGTGGAAATTGGTATAATGAAAAGTAATGAGATAAGAAAAGGGGGATTCAATTTGAAAGCAACTGTATTAGTAGATAATATAGGAACGGAAATTGCAACTGGAGAATGGGGGTTGAGCATTTATATCGAACAGGCAGGAAAAAATATACTGCTTGATACGGGTGCATCAAACCGTTTTCTGGTAAATGCAAAAGCATTGGAAAAGGATATCGGGGCAGTGGATTATGGGGTATTGTCCCATGCCCATTATGACCATGCAAATGGGATGCAGGCATTTTTTGAAGAAAATGAGAATGCGAAATTTTATCTTCAAAAGGGAACCGGTGAAAACTGTTATTTTAAGAAGTGGTTTATTCATAAATATATTGGAATTCCAAAACATATCTTAACCAGACAGAAGGATAGAATTGAATATGTGACCGGAAAGTACAAACTTTATGAAAATGTATATCTGATTCCCCATACGACAAAAGGTCTTGAGACAATCGGAGCCGCCAATAAAATGTATATCAGAGACGGCAGACGTTGGCGACCGGACGATTTCGCCCATGAACAAAGTCTTGTAATAGAGGAAGAGGATGGTCTTATTATTTTTAACAGCTGTTCGCATGGTGGCGCAGACAATATTATAAATGAGGTCAGCAAACTGTTTGAAAAGCCGGCAAAAATGATGATTGGTGGCTTCCACATTTTTCAAAAGGGGGAAACTGAAATTCGGCAGTTGGCAGAAAAAATAAAGGCAACCGGTGTAAAAAAGATTTATACCGGTCACTGTACGGGAGGAAGAGCTTTTCGGATTCTACAGCAGGAGTTAGGCGATATGGTGGAGCAGTTAAAAGTTGGTCTCGTAATAGAAGCATAGATATTTCAAAAGAAATAAAGGAAGTAACAGGAAAGGAATCAACAGATGAAAAAATACAAAATCACAGATATTATTGAGGATGAATTCGGCTGTGAAGGACGGCCGGAAGGGGAAGAACCGATGGTTACGATTCTTCTGGTGGATGATACCGGAAAACAGCGCAGCATCCGTATGGCGGATAAGCTGGCTTATGAAAAGAAACTGGATATCGGAGTGGAAATGGAGCTGCCGGAAGAAGAGATAATGACATTAAACGGAAAAGAATATAAAGTGAAAAAACTGCTTGGAAAGGGGAAAGGCGGCTATTCCTATCTTGTGACAGATGGGGAGAAGGAATATGTCCTGAAACAGATTCACCATGAACCATGCAGTTATTATCAGATTGATAATAAGTTAGAGGCTGAAAAAAGGGATTATAAACGGCTTATGGAAATTGGAATTACCATGCCAAAGCTGCTTGATATCGATGAGACACAGGAACGCATTTTAAAGGAATACATTCCGGGAGACACTGTCTATCAGCAGGTGGAAAAGGACGCACTGCCGGAAATCTGTCTGCAACAGGTAAAAGAAATGTGCACAAAGTTATATACTGCACATACAAATATTGATTATTTTCCTACAAATTTTATCCTGTGGCAAAATGTCCTCTATTATGTGGATTATGAGTGCAATGCCTATATGGAAGAATGGAATTTTGAAAACTGGGGAATCAAGTACTGGTCTAAGACAAAAGAATTCTTAGAATATGAACAGACCCATTAATAGGACTTAAGAGATTTCCTGAAAAAGAATCGTGCGGAGGTAGTTGCGATGAGTATTTTCGAATATGATAAAGTGGAAGAAGAAAAGCAGATAATAAAACAAAACAGCAAGACCTTTTCTTTTCAGAACCCTTGTGGTATTCTGAGAGAAAAGGTCTTTTTATCAGTTTAAGAGGACAAATGAAAAATACAGGAGAGAGAAAAATGCCAGTTTTTGACTTTAGTAATGCACCGGGCGGGAAAAAGACAGAGTCCATATGCACTTATACAACGTTTCAGTCCAACGAGAAGGAGAAGACAGCGGAGGAGCCGATTCTTATACTGGACAATAAGAGCCGTCATTGGAAACATCATTCCGGTGGTGTGTTTGCAAACCAGAGCCAGCAGACTGCTTTTGAATTTAAGGAAGAAAGCGAGACTTACAGCGCAGATATTTTAAAAGTAGATGCACGTTTTGTCAGCCTGATTAAATGGCTGGGAGAAAATCATATCAGTGTGCGCCTTTCCGGAGAAAACCGGGAAGACGGGTATGCTGTATACAAGATTCGGGAGACAACCTTTGGTGCAGGAACCAAATTGTCGGCAGAGGATGGATTTTTACAGTTTATGATAGAGAGACTTCTTGCCAGCAGTGCACCGACAGAGGAAATGGACGAGGAAGAAGAGGATGAAAATGGAGATGATATGAAGCTGACCAGCTTACAGAGCATTTCCGATTTTATGACTTGCGCCGGCAGAACCATGCCTGATAATATCCGCCTCTGGGCGAGAAGAAACCTTGCAGTAGCACGCTCCCATGAGGTATCACCGGAGGAACGCCGTCATGCCCAGAGAGCATTGTCTATTATGATGAATATCCAGTGGAAGAGCAATTATTTTGAGGCAATTGATCCGGTAGAAGCAAGAAAGATTCTCGATGAAGAGTTATATGGCATGGAGAAAGTAAAACAGCGTATCATGGAAACCATCATTCAGATTAACAGAACCCATACCCTGCCGGCATATGGACTGCTTCTGGTGGGACCGGCAGGAACCGGAAAATCCCAGATAGCCTATGCGGTAGCAAGAATCTTAAAGCTGCCTTGGACAACACTGGATATGAGTTCCATCAATGACCCGGAGCAGCTGACCGGAAGCTCCCGTATCTATGCCAATGCAAAGCCTGGAATTATCATGGAAGCATTTTCTATGGCAGGAGAATCCAATCTGGTATTTATTATCAATGAGTTGGATAAAGCAGCATCCGGCAAGGGAAATGGAAACCCGGCAGATGTGTTGTTAACCTTGTTAGATAACCTTGGATTTACCGACAACTATATGGAATGTATGGTTCCAACCGTGGGAGTTTATCCGATTGCTACTGCTAACAATAAAGCCGATATCAGTGCACCGATTTTATCCCGTTTTGCAGTAATTGATATCCCGGATTATACATCAGAAGAAAAGAAGATTATTTTCTCCCGGTTTGCACTCCCGAAGGTATTAAAACGAATCGGCCTGCATCAGGGTGAATGTGTTGTAACAGAGGATGGACTGGATGCAATTGTAGAGCAGTTTAAGCATACGTCCGGTATCCGTGATCTAGAGCAGGCAGCAGAACATTTGGCAGCCAATGCCCTTTATCAGATTGAAGTAGACCGTGTACCATCCGTAACCTTTGATGCTGAAAATGTGAAGCAGCTGTTTGCGTAAAAGTGATTGGTAAGGAGAATAAGGATGAGCGGATATTTAATCAAAGATACAACAAAAGAAGAACGTGAGGCAATTGTTGCAGAATCCTTGGGAAATATTTCTGCAACCTGCGATGGATGCAGTGCCGGAATCGTGGAAATGTATCAGGCATACATTGATGGAGAGAAGGAACTCCGGGAGATTAATATGGAATTCAATGCCCGGTATGTAAGCGGCATGGAAGGACCGGAACGCCGGGGATGCCCGATGGAATAAAGGTGGTTTACATAATATAAAGGAGAAGAAAAAATGAGCAAAGAAAAAACAGAATACAGATTTAGCGTGCATGCGGCACCGGAAGTGATTAACCAGGTGATTCAGAATTATCTGGCAGCCAACCAGTATGTACAGATACCAAAGCCAAATGCCAATTATTATTTCTTCAATGACCCGTGGATAAAGGGAAAACGTTCTATAGAATATTACATTCATGGAACAGAAGTGATTGTGCTGGCATATATGGGAACTTTTGAGAAACCAAGAGGGCTGGAAGGTTTTGTAGGTGCCGTTCCAAAGAAATCTTTCCGGGATGATTTAGAACCGCTGTTTGTAGAACTGCATCGCATTGATATGATGGGTATGACACCACAACAGGGAATGCCAATGCAGCAGGGAATGCCAATGCAGCAGGGAGCACCGATGCAGCAGGGCATGCCACCACAGCAGGGGTATATCCCGCCACAGAACAGTGCCAATCAGTTTGTGGAGAAATCCAGAAAGACAAGGGAGAACTGGACGATTGCAGGTTTTGTAATCAGCTTGGTGGGACTGCTGTTATCCTTCTTTGGTATTACATACGGAGCAATTATAATTGTGCTGGAATTCTGGTGTGGATTCCAGGGCTTACAGACGAAGAAAAAAGGACTTGCAATTGCAACCATTGTGCTGGCGGGAATCAGTGTACTGCTTTTGATCCTGTCAATCGTGTATACCGCAAGCCATCCGGTGAGAAGTTACAGATACTATTAAAAGGAAACGTAAAATAAAAGAAGAGAGGTGACGGAGATGAAAATAGCTGTATTACACGGAGCAATTATTAATGCCGGCGATTTTTTGATAAAGAACCGGGCAATTTCATTACTGAAATATTTTTATCCAGACAGTGAAATCGTGGAATATTATCGAAATCAGAGTCTGGAAGAAAAACTTCCAGAAATAAATGCCTGCGATATTTTAGTGTTTGCCGGTGGACCTGGATATTGTAATGGATTTTATCCAAGGATGGCACCAGTTACAGATGATTTAAATAAAATTAAAATCCCAGTTATGCTCCTTGGCATGGGATGGTGGGAACACAATTCAGATGTGGTCAGCCAGTATAGTTATCAATTTGAAGAACCTATGAGGGCACTGTTTCAGAAAGCAACGGAAAAAGGCCTGAAGATGGGATGCAGGGATATTGCAACCGTGAATGTATTGCGCAACAATGGTTACGATAATATAGCGATGACAGGTTGTCCGGCATGGTATGATTTGGAACATATTGGAATTACAAGATATACCGGAAAAGGGCTGACATCCTGTAGAAAAATCTGTATTTCGGATTGCGGAAACATGGCGAATTGGGGTCTGGCAGTAGAATTGACCCAGTTTGTAAGAAGATTCTTTGGAAACTGTGAAATATACTTTGTCTGCCATAGAGGCTTCCCGGATGCAAGGCTTGGAATAGAACCAATTATGAAGGAACTGAATGTGCATTTTATGGATATATCAGGCAGTGATGAAGGATTTAAAGTATATGATGACTGCGATTTGCATATCGGATTTCGGGTACATGCTCATATCTATAACCTTTCCAGAAGAAACCTCTCCATATTACTGGAAGAAGATGCAAGAGGAAGCAGCCTCAATGAAACATTGGGACTGCCTGAGATTAAGACAAAGTATCTTCAGGTAGAAAAAGGAGCATTACAGTACCATATCAATGATAAGATAATTTACCAGGTGGAGGATGCACTTCTTAATCTTGCAGAGAATCATTATTGCAGCATGGAAAATGCATATCGCATGATGAATCAGTATTTTGAAAATATGAAACGTCACATTTTATCCATTAAGGATATTATATAAGAATGAAAATAAAAGAAATAACCCCGGTGTCGGTGATGCCGGGGCTATTTTACGCAAGAAGCTGCTGCAGGCACTACAGACCGGTAACAGGAGGAAAAAATATTTTCTTAAAATTGCACTAAGTTTTCCAAAGAAACGTCCGATAAATAGATTAGACAGCAGAAATGCGAATCATTTCAAGGAAGAAAGGAGATGCCGTTATGCGTATAGAAGCTTATAACCAGATTGCATCCATATATAAAACAAGTAAGACTGGTAAAGTACAGCAGCCATATGGTGTAAGCACAGGCAGGGATGAAGTGCAGATTTCCCAGTTGGGAAGAGATTACCAGATCGCAAAACAGGCAGTCGCAGAAGCTTCGGATATCAGGGAAGATAAAGTCGCAGAACTGAAAACAAGTGTCCAGTCAGGAAAATATGATGTGGATTCCGGAGATTTTGCAAGTATGTTACTGGCAAAATATAACGAAATGAAGAAGTAAGAAGTGAGGATAAGCCGTGGCTAGTTTGATGGAGGATTTGGCAGATGTACTTCTGCAGGAAGATAAACAATATCAGGAGTTGATTGTTCTTTCAAAAGAGAAGACAGATGTACTGGTTGCTGGAAATGTAAAGAGATTGGAAGAAATTACTGCAATGGAGCAGGAAATGACAGATGTGCTTCATGGATATGAAGTGCGCCGCAGAACCATCTTACAGGATATGGCAGATGTACTGGGTAAATCAAAGGATGATTTTACCATTGAGACCATGATACAGATACTGGAATCACAGCCAAAAGAACAAAGCCGCCTTATTTCACTTCGGGATAAACTTCACAGGACGTTAAAGGAAATGGCACAGCTAAACACACAGAATCAGGCACTGATAAAACAGTCCTTAGAGATGGTGGAGTTTGACCTGACCTTGTTTAAGAGCCTGCGACAGGCACCGGAAACGGCAAATTATAACAAATCTGCATACAATACCGGAGATTTGTTAGGAAGCAGCGCTTTTGACACGAAACAGTAGGCAGGAGGAAAAGTACCATGGCAAATGGAATGGGAAGTTTATATATTGGTTCTTCTGGACTTCGGACAAGCCAGAATGCCTTGAATACGACAGCAAATAACCTTGCGAATGTTGACACAACCGGATATGTGCGCCAGCAGGTCATTCAGGCGGACCGCCATTACAATACATTTGATAAAAATGCAGCAATCAGTAATCAGCAGTCCGGACTTGGTGTAAGTATTGCAGATGTCATTCATTCAAGAGATATATTTTTAGATAAATCATATCGGACAGAGACTGGAAGACAGTCTTTTTATTCCGCATGCTACTCTGCAACCAATGAAATTTATACATATTTTCAGGAGCTGGAGGGAGAAGCATTCCAGGATAGTATCTCGTCTTTATATACTGCATTTGAAGAGTTCTCTAAAGATCCATCTGATTCGGTAAACCAGAACCTTGTAATGCAGAAATCGAGTCTGTTTATCAGCCGGGCGAAAGCCGTTTACACAAGTTTACAGAACTATCAGAATAATTTAAATACAAAAATTTCCAAAGATATTGACCGGATTAATGAACTGGGAAAGAAAATCTATGATTTAAACGAAAACATTGTAAAAATCGAGGCTGGTGGAGTCGAGACTGCAATGGAATTAAGAGACCAGCGGGATAACGCACTGGACGAACTGGCAGGTCTGGTTCATATCGACTATGATGAGAAATACGATGGAACTGTATTTGTTTCAATAGAAGGTGTTGATTTCGTAAATCGTGCCCAGGTATATGAGATGGGAAAAAGCGTAGATGACGAGACCGGTTATATTACACCATACTGGCCGCAGATGTCAGATACGAATCGTGGACAGACAGCCAATGTATTTAACTTTAATGTAGATATTTCGTCTGCTTATAACACCGACATCGGAGAATTGAAGGCACTGGTAATGCAGCGTGGAAATTATGTGGCAGATTACCGTGATATAGAAGGAAAATCCCGTCAGGAATATAATGATGATGCAGGAATGTCTGTAATGCTTTCTACAGAAGCAGAATTAGACCAGCTGGTACATAAACTGGTTACAGCAATCAATGATATCTTCTGTCCAAATGTAGAATATGCCGGTACAGATTTAACCGGAACAACAGCAGATGGAAGTACTTTTACCATTACACAGGGAATGAAAGTTTTAGATACAGATAACTGCGCAGTAGGAAGTGATGGAAAGCTTCCGCCACAGGAGCTGTTTTCCAGGGTAGGAACGGATCGCTATACAGAGGTGAATGTAACGGATGCGGCTGGAAATACCAGGACATACTATGTATACAATGAGGAAAGTGCAACAGATATTTCTAAAATGTATACCTTGTCCAGCCTTAAGGTAAATGATGAAATTATCAGCCAGCCATCTTACATCCCGCATCTGACACAGGATAGTAATAATAAACAGGTAGCACAGCAGCTTGGTACCGCATTTACAGAGATGTGGAAGAAGAGTGAGATTTCTTTGAATCCGAATGCTACCAGTAAATGTACCTTTATGGAATATTATGCACAGATGATTGGTGAAACAGGAACAGCAGGTTCTGTTTACAATACCATGTCAGAGACACTGAATAACACGGTAAATACAGTTGATAATAAGCGTCAGCAGGTAATCGGAGTTTCTTCTGACGAGGAACTGACCAGTATGATTCAGTTCCAGAATGCTTACAATGCAGCCAGCCGTTTTATGAATGTGGTAAGTGACATGATAGAGACATTAATTAACGGATTGTAATATAGAAGAGGTGGGAATATGCCGTCACAATTTTTTGGATTAAATATAGCAGCATCTGCATTAAATGCATTTCAGGCATCTGTAAATACTGCTGCCAATAACGTATCCAATGTACAGACCAAGGGTTACAGTAAACAGGTAACGAATAAAGAAGCCGGTGAGGGAATGCGTGTCAATGCAAAATACGGAACCACCGGAACCGGAGTAAATGCGGTTTCTGTCACACAACTCCGGGACAGCTATTATGACACGAAATACTGGAATAATAATGGAAACCTTGGATTGTATCAGAAACGTCTTTACTATATGGAACAGATTCAGACATATTTTACAGATGATGATACGGAAAAGGGTTTTTCCACATTATTAAAAACCATGTTTAATAATCTGGATACCACACAGCATACGAACTTTGATGAGAATGTAAGAAAGCAGTTTATCGGAAGCGCCCAGAGTCTTGCTACCTATTTTAACGGAGTTGCTACGAACCTTCAGGAATTACAGGGAACCTTAAACAATGAGATTAAGTCTACTGTAGATAATGTAAACTCCATTGCAGAGAAAATTGCATTGATTAATAAGCAGATTAATCAGGTGGAAATCAATGGTGGACATGCCAATGAGCTGAGAGATAAGAGAGCACTTTTGGTGGATGAACTTTCCGCAATTGTTCCGGTTGAAATATCAGAAGTGCCGATTACCAACAGTAACTATCCGGATATGGATCTTGGAATTAATAAATACACCGTGAAAATCAATGGACAGACCATGGTGGACGGATACGATTACCGTACCCTTTCTTATGAAGCGAGAGAGCAGAAGATTAACCAGACTGATATTGATGGATTATACGACCTGACCTGGTCAGATACCGGAGTTAAATTCAATGCAGCCAGTGCATCTATGGGTGGAAGCTTAAGAGCTTTGTTTGAAATGCGGGATGGAAATAATGCAGAGAACTTTACCGGTAAAATAGGAACAGAAGCCGGAAGTATCCAGAATACTGTGGTAGATGGAAGAACCGTAACACAGATTACCGTAAAGAATCCATCTATGACGGATGTAGAGAAATTATCCATTGCAGAACAGGGAATCATAACAGTATTAAACAATGATTACCTCTATTCCGATTTTACCATGAATGCAGATGGAAGTTATACTTTTACATTAAAGCAGGAGTTAAATGCATCCCAGAGAAGCAAGTTCTTAGGAGAAAGTGTCAGCATTGGAAAGAGTGTGGATGCCATGGGAATCCCGTACTATATGTCCCAGATGAACCAGTTCTTAAGGAACTTTACCAAAGCATTTAATGATATTGAACGTGGAGACGCAGCTGATCCGGCAGTAGATTTAAATGGAAAAGAAATGGGAAGCTTCTTTGTAGGAAAGAGAGCTTTAGGCGGAGAATATGATTTTACAGATACACAGATATCCTCTGGTTCCAATACCTATTATCAGCTGACAGCATTAAACTTTGCTGTAAATTCAGAGTCCATAACAGACCCGGGAAGATTTGCAGCAGTAACCAGGTCAGAGTACACCGATGGTGTGGATAAATATACATTGCTGGATAGCTTGAAGAAATTAGAGAGTGATACCAAGCTTTATCGTGGAACGGGGGCAGATGATTTCTTACAGTGCCTGCTTTCGGATATTTCTGTAGATACAGAAGAAGCGGAGCTTTTCAGCAAGAATTATTCCAATATAGAGTCGACTATCGATATGCAGAGACAGTCGGTATCCGGTGTAGATGAAGATGAAGAAGCACTGGACTTAGTAAAATTCCAGAATGCATATAATCTGGCATCCAAGATGGTTTCTGTTATGGCAGAGATGTATGACAGATTAATCTTAGAGACCGGAGTATAAGGAGGTTTGTTAGAATGAGAGTAACCAATAACATGATCATGAGCAATACCAAAATAAATATCAACGGAAATAAGACCAATGTGAATACATTGAATAATCAGATGACATCACAGAAGAAAATCAGCAGGCCATCTGATGACCCGGTTATTGCTATCCGTGCACTTCGGCTGCGCAGCAGTTTAAGCCAGATTAATCAGTATTATGAAAAAAATATTCCGGATGCAGAGGCGTGGTTAGATGTTACCGAAACCTCTCTTACTAACATGAAAAAGCTGCTGACTACCATTCACACCCAGTGTGATGCAGGAGCCAATGGAACACTGACGGAAGAAAACCGTAAGACTATTTTAAAGCAGTTACAGTCCTTAAGTGACCAGATTTATTCTGAAGGTGATGCAGATTATGCAGGAAGAACAGTATTTACCGGTTATAAGACGAATTCAACCTTGACATTCCAGGCAGACAGCAAAGAGACGTATAATATCAGCGAGTATTTATCCGCAGATAAAATAGAAGAATATAATTATTCCTATGGAAATGTTAAGACGCCGACAGCTGCAGACGTAGCTGCAAAGACAGCACCGGGTACACCGGAGAATACTACACTGCACAGATTGCGCCTTTCCTATGACAATATTACCGATATTACTGGTGGAAAAATCAGTTACAGTTATACAGACACAGCAACCGGACAGATGACCACGAAAGAGCTGAATGTTACCACTGTTACCACCAGTGATTTAGAAGCGTCTTCTTATGCAATAGCAGATAATGACATCGTATTTAATAAAGACACCGGTGAATTCCTGATGGGAAAAACGCTGGCATCAAATCTGAAATCATTCGGAGCAACGGTTTCTGTAAATTATGATAAGACCGGATTTTCCAAAGGAGAATTACGACCGGAGAATTATTTTGACTGTACCAATAATACAGATGCAGCTAATCCAATCCAATATACTAATTTTGAAAATGGAAAGAGAGTCCGGCAGGATATTGAATATACCATTGCATCGAATCAGACGCTGGTGGTAAATACACAGGCAAGCACAGTGTTCAATTCTGATATCGCAAGAGATTTAGATAATCTTACTTCCATTGTGCAGTCAGCAATTGACGCACATAGTGTAGTGGACAACATTAAGGAAATGAAAGGCTTAAGCCAGTATTCCTCAAAGGACGACCAGGAATATTTGGAAAGCTGTCTGGCTGCTGCCCAGAAACAGGCAGATTATGCAGATCATCAGCTGCAGACAGTGTTTAACAGGGGACTGACAAAATTCGAAGGCTATATGTCAGATGTAAACCTTGCAATCACGGATGTGGGAAGCAAGGGACAGCAGCTTGATATTACAAAGAACCGCATGTCTAATCAGCAGCAGACGGTAGAGGCACTAAAATCAGACAATGAGGATAAGGATTTGTCAGATATTATCATTGACTATACTTCTTCCTATACTGCATATCAGGCATCTTTACAGGCGGCCGCTAAATTAGAAAGACAGACTTTACTGGATTATCTGTAAGAAAGGAGAAACTGGCATGAAAGCAGCAACAAGATTGTTTGGGGAAATAGAAATTGACGAAAGCAAAATCATAACATTTGAGGACGGAATTATTGGATTTCCGGATATGAAGAAGTTTACCTTAATCTTCGATGAAGAAAAAGAAGGCAGACCATCCATTTCCTGGTTACAGTCCATGGACGAGCCAGAGATAGCATTTCCGGTAATGGATCCGCTGTTCGTTTGTGAAACATATAATCCAAGTGTGGAAGATGAATTGTTAAAGAATCTTGGAACCATAAAAGAGGATAACCTTTATGTACTGGTAACAGTTACCGTGCCGCAGAATATCAAAGAACTTGCAGTGAACTTAAAAGCACCGATTGTAATTAATACAGACACAAGAAAAGCGAGTCAGATAATCGTAGAGGATGACCTGCCGGTAAGATACAGAATTTATGAAATTTTAGAAGAAGCAAAGAAGAAGGCAGGTGAATAAGATGCTGGCATTAACAAGAAAAAAGGGAGAATCCCTTGTTGTCAATAACAATATTGAGATAACAGTACTGGAAATCAGAGGAGACCAGATTAAAATCGGCATCTCAGCACCGAAGAATGTGCCGGTATACCGGAAAGAAGTATATTTACAGATTCAGAAAGAAAATGAAGCTTCTCTTAAAGCCGATGGGTTAGAAGCTTTGAAAAATTTACTGTAACCGCTAAATAAATTTATGGGTTCTACCGATATAAGAGTTAGAACAATGGTAAACGGAAATGACAAGAAGCACATGGAGGTGTAAGCAATGTCAATTGAATCAATCAGAAACAGTGGATCGGTGTATCAGGGAAGTTCTCCAGTTCAGGGAACAATAAGAGAAAGTTCCGCAGTAACAACAGAAGGATTACAGACAAGTGCAGATGAAATGCAGCAGGAAAATGCCAGTGTATTAGAAAATACAGCAGCACAGGGTCAGAATCCAGCAGAAGAAGAAAAAGCAACTGCCTCTTCCTCGGAACAGGTTAAGAAGGCGGTGGAGAGCATCAATCGCAGCCAGGCTCATACAGAAGCAATCTTTGGCATTCATGAAGGAACCAATCGTGTTACCATTAAGATTGTGGATAAAGAGAGCAAGAAAGTGATTAAAGAATATCCGCCGGAGAAGACACTTGACATGATACAGAAGCTCTGGGAGATGGCAGGGCTGATGGTAGACGAGAAGAGATAGGAGGTACTTAAGATGGCAATTCGAGTATCAGGATTAGCGTCAGGAATGGATACCGAGTCGATTGTTACACAGCTCGTATCTGCATATAATGTAAAGAAAAATACATATGTAAAAGCACGGACCAAGCTTTCCTGGAAGCAGGATGCATGGAAGACATTAAATAAAAAGGTAAAGAGTCTTTACAGTAACATGACAAGCTTAAAGTACAGTTCTGCGTATAAGACCAAGATGGCGTCGGTGTCGGATACTACTAAGGCAAGTGTCAGTGCAGAGGGTACTGCTGTAAACGGAAGCTACAGCTTAAAGATTAATCAGGTGGCAAAGTCCGGTTATCTTACCGGCGGCCAGTTAGCAGCTTCTACAACCAGAGCAACCAAGCTTAGCGAGTTATTGGGTGATGACAGCTTTGCCGGTGGAAAGATTGAAGTGACATCTGCCGGAAAGACCAGCACTATTGAAGTGACAGCAGATACAACCGTAAGTAATTTTGTTTCCAAATTAAATGACGCAGGCGTAAAAGCATCTTATGATGCTACGAACCAGAGAATCTATGTAGCAGCATCCGGCACAGGAGCAGCCAATGATTTCAGCCTGTCAGGAGTAGATGACAATGGAAGCACAGCATTAAAGGCACTGGGCTTGAGGGTAGCTTCCAAGAGCAATACAGAGAATTATAAGTCATGGGCAGCGTATGATGGACAGGATATAGCGCAGATTCTTGCGGATCTGCAGAATTCCAAGGATGCAATCTCAGCAGCCAATAACAGCATTACACAGTCGCGCTCTAAGATTTCCGGTTATACAACAAAGGTAAATTATGCATCTTCCTATGAGACCATGATGAATGCATATAAGGGACTTGATAATGCAGGAGAAATCCGTGATTTGGATGAACTGGCAGCTATGTCCAAAGCTGATTTATCCAAAACATATGAATTGGATGATGATGGAAACTTTAAAAGAGATTCAGAAGGAAAGCTGATTGTAGCAGACGATACAGTCGCAGATGATAAAAAAGCAACCGGTACAGACCGCCTGAATGCCCTTGCAGCCAAAGCAGGTCTTGTTGAGAAGAAGGATGAAAATGCCGGAGAAGATGTAAAACAGGTTACCATTGCAGAATTTGCGGCGGCAAAGGCAGCAGTAGACAAGTATGACGCCCAGGCAGCTGATGACACCCTGACAGCTGATGAAAAAGCGGATATGAATGATTTCATTACCAGTGTTCAGCATGCTTATAAGGGGGCAGCAGATTCAGAATATGCATCCATAGAAGAACTTACCAATGCATACAATGATAAGATTACGAAAGAGCAGGACAGTATTACTGCCCAGAATCAGATTATCAGTGATAATAAGGCTGTTCTTGAAAAATATGCCCTGTTAGATAACGGGGAAGATCAGGCTGCATTGGAGGCACGTATTTCCTATGCGGTAAAACAGCTTGCCAATGCAGCTGACAAGACACAGTACAATACGGATGCAACCCGCATAGATGGTCAGGATGCAGAGATTTATGTAAATAATGCAAAATATACGTCATCCTCTAACTCCTTCAGCATTAACGGACTGAAGATTGAGGCGCTGGCTTCCACCGAAGGTAGCGAGATTAACGTAACGGTAAAGAATGACGTAGACGGTGTATACAAGAAAATAAAAGATTTCTTAAAAGAATATAATTCCCTGATTAATGAGATGACTTCTCTTTATAACGCAGATTCTGCCAAAGGATATGAGCCGTTGACAACGGAAGAAAAAGATGCCATGACAGATTCTGAAGTCGAGGAATGGGAGAAGAAGGTAAAGAGTGCATTGCTTCGCCGGGATGACAGTTTAGGTAATCTTTTAAATTCCATGACCAGTGCCATGTATAAGGGATATACTGTGAATGGCAAGAGTTACAGCCTTTCCAGCTTTGGTATTTCAACCTTGGGATATCTCAATGCAGATGAGAATGAGGAAAATGCTTATCATATTGATGGTGATGCAGATGATTCAGCCGTTTCTTCTAAGACCAATAAGTTAAAACAGATGTTACAGGAAGACCCGGATACAGTTACGGCATTCATGCAGCAGCTTGTTACCGGTGTATACAATGAGATTGATACCAAGATGCGTTCTAATTCTCTGAGCAGTGCAATGACTGTTTATAATGATAAGCAGATGGCAAAAGAGTATAGCAATTACACTACCACCATTAAGAAGTGGGAAGATAAGATTACTTCGATGGAAGATTCTTATTATAAGAAATTTGCGGCGATGGAAACTGCACTGGCAAAATTACAGCAGTCTACATCCTCACTGTCAGGTCTCTTAGGTTCATAAGTGCCGATAAATGTCAGTCACAGGTATAGACCGGTGATAATGTGAAAATACATGGAGGTAACACGATGACAATGAACAATGGATATGCAGCATATCAGAACAGTAAGATTATGACTGCTTCTCCGGCAGAATTGACACTGATGCTTTATGAAGGTGCCATCAAATTCTGTAATATTGCAATCATGGGAATTGAGGAGGATAATATCCAGAAAGCCCATACAAATATTGTAAAAGTAGAAAATATCATAGAAGAGTTTCAGGCAACCTTAAATCATAAGTATCCGGTTGCAAAGGACTTTGAAAATGTGTATAAGTACTTACAGGAACGTCTGGTTGAGGCAAACATGAAAAAAGATAAAGAAATTTTAGAGGAAGTACTGGTACACCTTCGCACCATGCGTGATACTTGGAAAGAGGTAATGAAGCTTGCACACAGCAAATAACAGCTATATTGAAATCTTAAAACAGAGCCTTACGAAAAAAATAGAACTGCTGGATACAATTATGGCATTAAATGTATTGCAGAAGGACATGCTGGAAAATCCGGATTTAGATCCGGATGAACTGGAAGAAAATCTGAACCATAAGGCAGATCTGGTAGAGCAGTTATCAAAGTTAGATGACGGATTCAGTCAGATTTATGACCGGGTTCGAGCTGATTTGACAGAGAACCGAGGGGCATATTCGGAAGACATTGCTCAGATGAAGCGGGATATTACCGCAATCATGGACAAGAGTACTGCAATCCAGAGCCAGGAAAAACGCAATCAGGTATTGATGCAGCAGAAATTTACTTCCGTGAAGAAACAGATTAAGGAAGTAAAGAAATCCAGACAGGCGGTGAATTCCTATTACAGAAATATGATGAAAATGGGAACTCCGGGTTCCACATTTCTGGATGATAAGAAGTAGACTGGAAAAATTAAAAAAAATTTTCCATTTACTATAAAGTATCGAGACAACCGTCCGATATATATAACAAGTAAACAAGATATTGTTACTTAGCAGATAGATTTGAGGAGCGTACGGTCGATAAGATATCTGCAACAACAAACAAGTAGTCGCAAGGAAGCGACGTTAAATTCAAGGAGGAATTAATTATGGTAGTACAGCACAATTTACAGGCAGCAAACACAAACAGACAGTTAGGTATCACAACAAGCGCACAGGCAAAATCAACTGAGAAATTATCTTCCGGTTACAAAATCAACCGTGCAGCAGATGACGCAGCAGGACTTTCCATTTCTGAGAAAATGAGAAGCCAGATCCGTGGTCTTAACAAAGCTTCTTCAAACGCACAGGATGGTGTATCTTTAGTACAGACCGCTGAGGGTGCATTAAATGAAACACATTCTATCTTACAGCGTATGAACGAACTTGCTACACAGGCAGCTAACGGAACTAACACTTCTGTAGATAGAAGCGCTATCCGTGCTGAGTTGGATCAGTTAACATCTGAAATCAACCGTATCCAGTCTACTACACAGTTCAACACAATGAACCTGTTAGATGGTACATTCTCTGGAGCAACAAAGCAGATGAAATTACAGGTAGGTGCCCTTTCCGGACAGTCTATCGACTTCTCAATTGCTAATATGTGCGCAACAAAGATTGGTCTTAAGACAACTTTAAGTGTAAGTACATTTACAAAAGCTGGTTCTTACATGAAATCAGTTCAGGATGCAATCGAAGTTGTTTCTAAACAGCGTTCCGCAATGGGTGCTATCCAGAACCGTCTGGAGCATACAATTGCCAACCTGGATACCACATCTGAGAATACCCAGTCAGCAGAATCCCGTATCCGTGATACAGATATGGCTTCTGAAATGGTTACATACAGCAAGAATAACATCCTTGCTCAGGCAGGTCAGTCTATGTTAGCACAGGCTAATCAGTCTACTCAGGGTGTATTATCCTTACTTCAGTAATCATAAGTACTCAACCATAAAAGTAAAGCTGACCCGAAAGGGTCGGCTTTATTTTTTACTTTACAGGAAATTGCTTTCCTGTAAAGTAAAAAAACGCTCCGCGAGGATGCGCACGGTGCGTATAAGCTAGATGTCGCAGATGCGAGAATGTGCCAAGTCACATTCTTTGTTACACGGGTAGTGATAATTATTTTCTTAGTGACGAAAAGATTAGTATCATGTAGAATAGAAGAAAAGAGATAAGACGAGGTACTCTAAAGTGGAAGCAGGAAAGTATAGTCAGTTACAAGAGGAAATGAAAGCAGTAATCCGGAAGCTGTATCAGAACCAGCAGGAGGAAACTTATCCATGGATTGGTGCACATATTCAGGAGATAAAGGATAGCCTGTTAGAACAAATTACATATTATACAGAAAAAGGTGAAACCGACGTAGCAATACAGGAACAGGCAGTTACCATATTGGAGCATCTGATTCATGCATATCAGAATCATCAGATCATGGAACTGGCAGATTGCCTGAACTATGAATATGGCAGATATATGGGATGGGAGATATAATATGACGATATACGAAAAGAATATGCAGGCAATCCGGGAACACCATGTAAGACTTCATGAATATCTGGAAACGGCACAGCCGGAGCAATCAGTAGAGATACGCTATGAAGCAGCGGAAGATGAAATGCTTTATCCGATTGTGACAAAGGGCGGATTGGAATACCGGTTAAATAGTAAATATAATCCAAAGGAAGCATCCATGCAGTATGTCAGCCAGTTTGAAAAAGAAGGCTCCTACAGTGTGTTCTTTCTTTTGGGATTTGGAGACGGAAGAAGTATAGAAGCATTGGCGCAGACGCTGGATGAGACCATGACACTTATTGTATATGAACCATCCGCTGCTATTTTCCAAAAAACATTAGAGACCTTTGATTATACTGAACTTTTAAAGAAGAAAAATGTGTATTTGATAGTAGAGTCAGAGAATATGCTGCAGGATTATTTAGAATCCGGTATCAGCTTTAACAATATCCGGATGATGCGCCTTGGCATTCTTCCAAATTATGATTCTATTTATCCGAAGGAATGTAAACATATGTTAGAGACTATGATATATTTCATGAATAAGACGAAAATATATCGGAATACCATCTATAATTTCCGGGATGAGTTTGCGGCGCATGCTCTCAGTAATATGTATGATTATCTCTGGCAGACAGATACCCATTATCTGAAAGAATGTCTTGCGGAGGAGGATTTGAGTGATGTACCGGCAATTATTGTGGCGGCAGGACCATCCTTAAATAAAAATGTGCAGGAACTGAAGCGGGCGAAAGGAAAAGCATTGATTCTTGTGGTGGATGCAGCACTCCGGGCAGTAGTAAATGCCGGAATTACACCGGATTTGGGAATGACGGTAGACGCAAGAGTTGCAGACCGCTTTTTTGAAGGAATCGATATCAGCACATTTCCGTTTGTATTTGAGGCAATATCCAGAGAAGAAATCGTAAAGAGACATACCGGCAAACATTTCTATGATGAATTTCCGTGTAACATGTTTGCAAAGGCTGTAATAGAAAAGAAAGGCTATGTCTTAGATGATATTTTAACCGGAGGCTCTATTTCGACCAGCGCATTTTCACTGGTAAAGGCACTGGGCTTTAAGAAAATTGTATTTATCGGTCAGGATTTGGCTTTTACCGGAGGACAGAGCTATAACAGCGGTCTGAAGATGGATGAAAAAGAAAATGAGCAGCACCAGAAGAAACGTGTCATCGTACAGGTAAAAGGTAATGACGGAACCATGCTGGATACGGATTATCAGATGGATATGTACCGGAAATGGATTGAAAATGAAATCTTAAAATTGCCGGAGGATATTACGGTAATCAATGCAACAGAGGGTGGCGCGAAAATAGAAGGCGCAAAAGTGATGACATTAAAAGAAGTCATTGATTCCTGCACGAAAGAAATTGATTTCGAAAAATTATTGCAGGAAGTACCGTTGGCATTTTCAGAGGAAGAACGGCAGGATATTATCAATGAGATAAAGGAAGAGCCGAAGCGTCTGGAAGAAGTAAAGGAAAATATTAAGAAAGCAACGAAAGTTGCAGAGCAGTTAGAACAGGCATCCAAAGATGGAAATGTAGAGGAGCAGAAGAAACTTCTGACAGAATTTGGAAATCTCAATGAAGAAATCCAGAAAGAGCCGGTGCAGGATTTGTTACTATATTATAACAGTGAAATAGAATTTTCCATTGGGGATGATGTATTATCTGCAGATTTAACAATACCAGACTTATGCAATCGTGCAAAAGCCTGGTACAAGGGCTATGAATCTGCGGTAGACCGACTCATAGCAGATTTACATGAAAAATTTATTGACCGTCTATAACAGATAACATGGTTTGAATCCGGTGCTCAAAGGTGTGGGCCTCTAAAATTTTACCAAGGGCGTTGGCAGCAATCTGCTGACGTTCTTTTTCGTGGGAAAGATAATAGTCGGCATAAGTTTCTGCTTCCTCATAGGAAGAATAATAAATGAAATCTTCTCCCGGAACAAAGTAATTCAGAAAATCTTCCTGATAATTGGTCAGCAGGAAACCACCGCTTCCCATAATATCGAATGCCCGCAGAGGAATGCCCTTTTGGATACTGCGCAATGTAATGTTAAGATTAATCTTTGAATGTTGGAAAACCAGAGGCATAATCTCATAATAGTCAATGGCTCCCATATTTTCAACTTTGGGAAGCTGCGGAGTAGGATTGTTGGTATAAAGCTTCACCTGATGCGCTGCGGAAAGCTTTTTTAGGATTGCAGTGCGGTCTAATTCTGCCAGTTTCCTGGCAAGGAAATAGTTGGCATAAATATAGCACGGTGTTTCGATGCCGTCTTCATTAGGCGCATATGGAACGGATTTTTGCATATCACTTAAGATGGTATCATTTAATAAACCGGGAATTAGAAATTCACCATATACCTGCTGCTGGGCTGCGATAATTGCATCGAGGTATCCCTTCGTAAAGGCAGGAAGCTTCTGATATAAGCGGTCATAAAGCAGGTGGTCTTCGTTATAAAGAGAACCAACAAAAGAAATCTCGGAAGAGATTTTATCAAGAATGGAATCCGAAGCCTGCATATTAGAAAGTCTTTTTGCATTTGCGGCAAGCGGCAGATAGAATACCCGATCAATTCCACCCTGCTTTAATTCTTCGTAAATCGGATAATCAAAAAGAAAAATATAATTGGTGGGATAAGTAATCGTAAAGGAATACAAAGCCACCAGCGGACTGTCATAAACATAGGAAACATAACGGAGATTATGCCGATGGGCGCAGGTAGCCAGAATCGGATAATAGTTAAAGGAAAATACAAAGTCGTAGGAAGTACCTTCTACGGCAGCATCAAAAGCAGCATCATAGGCGGCACTTTTGCGGACATTATAATCCTCGTGCATAAATAAATCCGTTTCAATTTCACAGTTATGAAATGCTTCTAACATATCTTTTTTGGCAAAAGCCGGTGAATCAAGAAATAATATTTTCATAGAGTTCCTCGTAAATAAATGACATAATTTATGCTTTGAAGTATATCATTGTTTGAAAATATTGTCGATATATATAAAAGAGACAAATATGAGAATGTAAGGAGAAACTAATAAGTGGAAGAAAAATTGCTGGAATTGATACAGAAAATTGCAGAAGTAAAAGGAGACAGCAATGCAGAAGTAGAACTGGAAAATAAAATAGCTTTTGAGACTGGAAAAATGGAAGGATTGTCTTTGACAGAAAAAGAAAGTATTGTAAATACAATTGCTGCGAAGCTTGGCGGAGAGCTTTATACAAATATCTTTTTTGCATTCTGGTCATGGATAGTAACAGAACAGAACAGTTACTTAATGAAACAGGTAAAAGAACTCATAAATTCAAGTAACATAACCTGGCAGGAAAAATATTATCTGGCAGATCAGATAAATTTTGACATGTTTAATAATATTCATCTACGGACACCTGAATTGGAAGAGCTTGTGGTTGAGTTGCATCATATGGCAATCCATGAGGGAAAACAGTTAGTAGATGTTCCGGCGAGCATTGGGGCGGTAGAACAGAATGCCAAAAATAAAGACCTTGTAATCATACTTACCAGTCAGTTTCTTTCTATGAATCATGGACCGACCAAAACAGCATTGGACAGAGCCTATATTCTGCAGAAATATTATGGGAAAAAAGTATTCCTGATAAATACTGCTGAGATGCGGGGAATGGCAGGAGAGATGCCGGTATATCCGGTACGGGTAGGAAGCTATATGCCACATTGGAATGAAGTGGAAGAGATTACTTATCAGGGCGAGAAGATAGCCTTTTTTCAATGCTATATGGATATGCCGAATATCGAAGATACCCGGGCTCTGGTACAGACCATATGGAAGCTGAATCCTGCAATGTGCCTTAATATTGGAGGGGGAAGTCTGGTGGCAGCCTGCGTAGATGAATTCCTGCCAACGGCAATTATTGCCACAGTGCCGTCCGGAATTCCATTTCCTGAGTGTGATATCATCTGTATTGGACATGCACCGACATCGGTGGAAGAAACAACTCTTAAGAACTACGGTATAAAAAAAGAAAATGTTATAGTGGGAAGATTTACATCCTCTTTTAAACCGAAGCAACATACTTATGTGCGGAAGGATTTTGGACTTCCGGAGGATGCGTTTCTGCTGGTGGTGGTCGGACTGCGGCTGACAGAGGAAATTTCCGATGAATTTGTTGCAATGTTAGATTCTGTTTTATCAGAGAATATACAATGTGTAATCATGGGGGAAATGGCTAATTATGAAGAACGTGCAGGAAAAAATGAAAAGTTCAGAAAATATGTGCATAATCTTGGACTACAGGAAGATGCACTGGCAATCTATTCTCTGTGCGATTTATATCTGAATCCAATTCGTTTAGGAGGAGGAACGTCAGCGGCAGAGTCCATGTCAGAAGGAGTTCCGGTACTGACAACAGATTTGGGAGATGTAGCCTTAGAAGTAGAGGATGCTTATAAAGTAAAAGATTATGAAGAAATGAAACAGCGGATTTTTGAACTGGAAGCAGACCGCAAACAGTGGGAAAAATGGTCACAGGTAGCCAAAGAAAAAGCAGAGGAACTGACGGATTCTAAGAAAGAATTTATTGAAATTGTAAAACAGATAGAAAAATGTATGGAAAGTAAGGATAAATAAAAATAACTAATTAAATTAATAAAAATAACCGATATATTCTATATGTTGAAATAAAAAAGCAGATGATGGAGGAATAAAGATGTTAGATGGAAAAACTATTTTGGTTACAGGTGGAACAGGTTCATTTGGAAACCAGTTTGTAAAATATGTATTGGAGAATTATAATCCTAAAAAGATTATTATATATTCAAGAGATGAGTATAAACAGTTTATTATGAGAAACAAATTCAAAAAGTATGATGAAAAATTGAGATATTTTATTGGAGATGTAAGAGATCGTAACCGTTTATATCGTGCTTTTGAAGGTGTAGATTATGTGGTACATGCAGCTGCATTAAAACAGGTTCCATCCTGCGAATACAATCCGATGGAAGCAGTAAAAACAAATATTGATGGTGCAATGAATATTATTGATGCGGCATTAGATTGCGGAGTGAAAAAGGTAGTGGCACTTTCGACAGATAAGGCAGTAAATCCAATTAATCTTTATGGAGGAACAAAACTTGTTTCAGATAAATTGTTTATTGGAGCAAATGCTTATGCTGGAACAAAAGATATCAGTTTTTCAATCGTACGGTATGGAAATGTTGCCGGCAGCCGTGGCTCAGTTATTCCATTTTTTAGAAATATTGTGGCAAATGGAGGAACAGAACTTCCTATAACGGATTATGCAATGACAAGATTCTGGATTAGCTTAGATGAAGGTGTTCAGCTGGTAATAAAGGCATTATCTGAAGCAAAGGGAGGAGAAACTTTTATATCTAAAATTCCTTCATTTAAGATTACTGATTTGGCTCAGGCAATTTTACCTGGATGCAAGATGCCGGAAGTGGGTATTCGTGAAGGAGAAAAATTACATGAGGTGATGGTTACAAAAGAGGATTCTTTATCAACTTATGAATATGATAAGCATTTTATCGTATATCCTCATATGGACTGGTGGAATTCGGCTAAGATTCAGGCTGGTGGTAAAAAAGTTGAGCCAGGTTTTGAATATAGTTCCGGGAAAAATTCCCAGTGGCTTTCTGTTGATGATTTGAAGGAATTGTTGAAAGATGTGGAGGAACATTAATTAAGGAATGAATATTGCAATCATAACAGCAAGAGGTGGAAGCAAAAGAATTCCACATAAGAACATAAAGAAATTTTGTGACCAGCCCATTATAGAATACTCCATTCAGGCCGCAAAAGAAGCGGATATTTTTGATACTATAATGGTTTCTACAGATGATGAGGAGATTGCCCGGATTGCAAAAACGGCAGGAGCAGAAGTTCCCTTTATGCGGAGCGAAGATACATCGAATGATTATGCAACAACGGCAGATGTTTTGAAAGAAGTATTGAAAAGGTATAGTGAACTGGGAATGACTTATGAGAACGTCTGCTGTATATATCCGACAGCTCCATTTGTAACGGGGGAAAAATTACAAACAGCATTAGATATATTGATGAAGGAGAAAAGAGACAGTGTGATGCCTGTAACGTCATTCTCATTTCCACCATTGCGGGGAATGGTGATAAAAGATGGAACTTTAAATTACAAATGGGAGCAATATGCAATGATGCGTTCACAGGACCTGGAAGAAATATATCATGATTGCGGACAATTTTATATGCTGCGAACAGAGCCATTTCTACATACGGGAAAAATGGTAACCGGGAATACCGGAGCATTGGTTATTTCTGAACTGGAAGTTCAGGATATTGATAATGAGACAGACTGGGAACTGGCTGAGATGAAATATCGATTGTTAAAAAAGAGGGGTAGATTATAAAATGGAAATTAAAGGGCGCAAAATAGGAAAAGGTTTCCAGACATATATTATTGCAGAAATGTCTGCTAATCATGCAGGAGATATTTCAAGAGCAAAGGAAATTATATGTGCAGCGAAGGAAGCCGGAGCAGATTGCATTAAAATACAGACATATACGCCAGATACATTGACAATTGATTGTGATAATAACTATTTTCATATTTCAGATGGAGCATGGAGTGGAGAAAATCTATATCAGCTATATCAAAAAGCTTATACACCATGGAAATGGCAGGAGGAATTGCTGGAAGAAGCTGAAAAAGTAGGGATAGATTTCTTCTCAACACCATTTGATAATACGGCGGTAGACTTTCTGGAGGAAATAGGTGTTGAATTTTATAAAATTGCTTCTTTTGAACTTGTAGATATTCCACTGATTGAATATGTGGCATCTAAGGGGAAACCAGTGATTATGTCAACTGGTATGGCTACTCTGGCTGAAATTGATGAGGCAGTAACAGCAGTGAAAAGGCAGGGAAATCAAAATGTGGCATTGTTAAGATGCGCAAGTGCATATCCGGCGATAACAGATGAAATGAATCTTAGGACAATGCAGAATATGGGAGAAACTTTTAATGTGCCAGTGGGACTGTCTGATCATTCTATGGGTTCTGTGGGAGCAGTAACAGCTGTTGCACTTGGTGCCAGTATTATTGAAAAGCATTTTTGTCTGGATCGTTCCATTGAAAATCCAGATTCTTCATTTTCGATGAATCCAATAGAATTTGCCAGTATGGTAAAGGATATTAGGCAGGCAGAAAAAGCAATTGGAAAAGTGCAATATGGACCAACTGAACAGGAAAAGGGAAATTTACAATTCCGTCGTTCTATATTTTGCGTACAGGATATAAAAAAGGGACAAAAAATAACCGAAGACAATATAAGGATTATCAGACCGGGAAATGGTTTACAGCCAAAGTATTATAAAGAAATATTAGGACAGACTGCATTGCGGGATATAGAAAGAGGAACGCCGCTTTCTTTTGAGATGATAGGAAAATAGAAAAATGAAGGAATATTTAAGAGAAGCAACAAAAGATGATGTGGATTTATTGTTTAAATGGACGAATGATCCTGCAGTGAGGAAAAATTCATTTTCTTCAGAAAAAATTACGTATGAAGAGCATACCAGTTGGTATAGAAGTCTGTTGGAGAATAAAAACTGTAAGCAATATATCTATATGTGCGGCGATTGTCCGATAGGACAGATTCGTATTGTGCAAAAGGAAAAAAATGCGGAAATCAGCTATAGTATTTGCACAGAAAAACGTTCACAGGGATATGGGGCAAAAATGCTTGAACTGGTGAAAAAACAGGTGTTTAAAGATTTTCCAATGGTAGATAAACTGACTGGACTGGTAAAAACGGATAATCTTGCATCAAAAAAAGCATTTAAAAATGCAGGATATGAAGAAAAGTACAGTATGTTTGAATTTGTACGAGTGGATTAAAGTAATGGATGAAATATATATAAGAACAGATATGAATAATCAGATTGCAACCGGACATGTGATGAGGTGTCTTGCAATTGCAGATGCATTACAGAAAAATAGGATTAAAGTAAACTTTATTGTTGCAGATGAAAGTGCTTTAGAACTTTTGAAAAAATATGGATATAAAGCTATTATACTATATACAAAATGGAATAATAAAGAAGCGGAATTGCCAGTTCTGAAGAAATATATTCAGAAGCTGAATATTAAAAAAATGCTGATAGACAGTTATGAAGTGACAGAAAAGTATTTAAGGGAAGTACACAACCTAGTTCGAGTAATGTATATAGATGATTTAAACATAAATCCATATGAAGTGGATGCTTTGGTTTGCTATGCAAATTACTGGAAAAAATTTCATTATGATCAATCAGACAATAAAATAAAGAAATATTTAGGAGTAAAATATGCTCCGTTACGAAGTGTGTTTTGGAATTGTGAATCTCATAAAATTAAGAATAGAGTAGAATGCTTGTTATTATTAACAGGTGGAACAGATCCATATAATATTATTCGGAGAGTATTAGATGGTATAGAAAGGGACAACTTCTTAAAAATTGAGGTTATATGTGGAGTTTATAATCAAAATTATGATAGTTTGAAAGAACAGTATAGGACTGAAAAAAAGATTATTTTTCATAAAGCAGTTGATAATATAGAAAAATATATGCAGGAAGCAGATATAGCAATTTCAGCAGGTGGAACAACTTTATATGAACTGTGTGCATTGGGTGTGCCAACAATATCTTATGCATTTGTAGATAACCAACTGGACAATGTAAAACAGTTTCAAGCAGATGATATTATTGATTATGCGGGAGATGTGAGGGAGGAGAACATTGTAGATAAAATAAACATGTATTTAAAAGAATACATGAATGACATGGAACTAAGAAAGAAGAAATCATTGCAAATGCAAAGATTTATTGATGGAAAGGGTGCAGAACGTATCACAGAGGCACTGATAGCATTATAGATAATTGGAGGCGGTATAGATGATACCATATGGAAGACAGACTATAGAAGATGATGATATACAGGCAGTGATTGAGGTGTTAAAATCTGATTTCTTAACAACGGGACCGAAGAGTACAGAATTTGAAGAAGCAGTAAAGTCTTATACCGGAAGCAGATACGCGGTTGCAATATCAAATGGTACATCAGCATTGCATGCGGCTTGTTATGCAGCAGGCATTGAACCGGGGGATGAGGTAATAACTACACCACTTACTTTTGCTGCATCAGCGAATTGTATACTGTACTGTGGAGGAACACCGGTATTTGCGGATATAGATTCGAAAACTTATAACATAGATCCAGCAGATATTGAAAGAAAAATAACCGCAAAAACAAAGGCAATTATTCCGGTTCATTTAGCAGGACAGCCTTGTGACATGGACCGCATTCATGAGATAGCTAGAAGACATCATTTGTTAGTGATTGAAGATGGGGCACATGCTTTAGGGTCTGCTTATAAAGGAAGAAAAATTGGAACATTATCAGATCTTACGACATTTAGCTTTCATCCGGTAAAACCGATTACCACCGGAGAAGGCGGAATGATTATGACGGATCGGGAAGACTTATATCAGAGAATGTTGTTGTTCCGTTCTCATTGTATTACAAGAGATCCCAAATTGATGACAAGAAATGATGGACCGTGGTTTTATCAACAGCTGGATCTCGGATACAATTACCGTATTACAGATATTCAATGTGCACTTGGAATAAGTCAGATGAAGAAACTGGATCGTTTCCTTGCAAGAAGAAAAGAATTGATCCAGAATTATAATGCGGCATTTCGAGATAATAAAGACATTATTACTCCATATCAGATGGAGGGAACCGAGAGTGGATGGCATCTGTATATCATACAAGTTCCACATCATGACCGAAAAAAGGTATTTGAACAGTTAAGAGAAAAGGGAATTGGTGTAAATGTTCACTATATACCTGTTTATATGCATCCTTATTACCAGAGTCATGGATATGAAAAAGTGCATTGTAAAAATGCAGAAGAGGTATATTCGCATATCATCAGTTTACCATTATATCCGGGATTAACGGATGAAGAACAGAGCAGAGTAATTGAAACAGTACAGGAAACCCTTAGACAGGTGTAGGAGAAAAATAAAAAAGCATACCGGCATAGCTGATTAAAGCTGTGCCAGTATTTTTTGAAGCTGCTTCTCATAAGTATAATGATTCAATACTTTCTGATAGCCGTTTTCGGCAATTTCCATCCGTTCCTTTTCATGGGAAAGATAGTATTCGCATTTAGACAAAAGGTCATCAGGACTGGTATAGATGTCTAAATCTTCTCCAATGGTAAAACATTCGCTTAAATCATTCTGATAATTCGTCAGTAAAAATCCACCGCATCCAAGAACATCAAAGACACGAAGCGGAATGCCGTTCCGGATGGATTTACAGGTCATGTTTAAGTTGATTTTGCTGTGAGCAAAGACCTGAGGCATCTCCGTTAAGGTTTTAACCCGTCCGTGATTGTGGACAGGAAGACCAGATGAATCGCTTCCGGTGTATAAGTCCACCGTAAGGTGGGAGCCAAGAAGGGACAAAAGGTGCTTCCGCTCATTGGCAGTTACCTTCATGCCAAGGTATTGCTGGGCAATAATATCCCGGTCGACCCGTCGGGCTTTTTCCGGTGGAATATAATAGTCCGGCATACAGTCGATAAATTCTTTGACAATAGAATCCGGCAGCAGTTCATTTAAAAGAAATGCACCATAAATCTGTTCCTGCGCATCCATTATTCCATTTAAATATCCTTCGAGATAAGGAGCAGGATTCTTTAGGGCATCATAAGGACATTTCTCTGTATAGAGCGAGCCTACAAAGGAAATATCACTTTTAAAGGAGTCCGGATTAGCATGAGCAAGAACGGAATTCCAACGGCTTACATTGGTTGCCAGCGGCAGAAAAAAAGTGTGAGTTGGGTTATATGCAGCAAAGTCCTGATATTGCATGGAATCAAAAAGAAAAATACGGTTCCATTCATTCGAATAGGAATCAGAATATAATTCCATAACAGGACTGTCTACGGTCCAGCAGATATAAGGAATCTTCATAATATTACAGATTTCCGATAAAACAGGATAAAAATTTATCGAGAAAACACCGTCAAAAGAAGACTCTAACAGTGCATCAGAAACATGTTTGATAACTGTCTGCGCGGGAATATTTTTATCGGTAATTTCAAGGTTGATAGAGAATACTTCATGCCCTAAATGCTTCATGGCTTCAATAATATCCGGTTCGCAAATGCTTCCATAACGGTAGAATAGTATTTTCATGATAAACTTTCCTCTTCCTTGGATATAGAGTATAATAACTATAACTATTGTAACGAAATCGGTGGAAAGAAACAAGGTTAGAATAAGGAGAAAACGTCGCAGGACGAAAAGAAAATATATGGAACAGTTTTTTTGGATTTTACAAAGCGGACTGGGGCAGCTGGATGCAACAGGGGAATATGAAGAAGGAACGCTGCATGAACTGAAAGAAAGTTATGACTTATTAGAGGAAAAACAACAGGGGGATGTTTTGCGGATTATAGAACAGTCTCTTAAAAATCTTCCGGATACGGTTCTTATCTATATCTGGTCGACACTGTTGGCTGTTTTAAGGGACGAAAAAGTAATTCCGTTTATCGAAGTGTTGATGAATCATGAGACTTTTACGCTATGGCAAAGAGCAGAATTGATGCATCAGCTTCAGAGAACTATTTTTACAAATGGACTGGCTGTGGATGAAAAGGATGAATACAGGAGAAATGATAGAATCTATAATTCCATTATGGACAAAATCCGGGAAGAAAAGAAAAAGACTTTTTCCTATATTCCATTGGCAAAAAGACAAAAGAAAGTAGTTATTATTTTAAACCAGTTAGTTGGCAGGCAGCATGCACCTACACGAATTATTTTACAGACAAAAGAATATTTAGAAGCGTTTGGTTATGAAGTCAAAGTATATGTTGGCTTTATGCCAAATGAGAATAGTGGAATTATGTGGTACAAACAATGTATCTGGAATAACTTCATGGAGCGGCAGGGTTATTTTAAATGCAATGTAGAAAATGGTCGGATAGAAGGCTACAATGCGCGGATTGAAAATGATAATTTTGAGAAAAATTTAGAGGATACAGCAGAACTTATTTACAGAGAAGCACCGGAATGGGTATTGGAGGTTGGAGAAGAAACATTTCTTGCAGATTTATGCCGGGAGTTTACAACGGTAGTTACCCGGGGGTGTGTTAGGACAATTCCAGTAACCAATGCACCGATTATCGTATTGGCTTCGGATTATACCTTGGAGGAAGAACAACGATATCAGAACTGGCTGAAACCTTATCAGCAGTTTGTAGAAGTAAAACATTCCATTGTGGGAAATGCAGTGGTTGTCGAAAAAGAGAAGAGAGAAAATTATGGGATTGCAGAAGATAGATTCGTGATTTTACTGGTAGGAAACCGGCTGGAGCAGGAAGTGACAGAGGATTTTCTTAAGAAGATTTATGTGATGTTAGAGGAAAACCCTAAAGCAGTAATTGCAGTCATTGGAAATTGCGGGGCACTGGAAAAACGGATAGCAGAAGCATACCGGAGGCGTGTTTATTTTCTTGGATATACCGAAGAATTGCAGAAAACCATGACCATAGGAGACTTGTTCTTAAATCCGCCGAGACAGGGCGGCGGTACCGGAGCCATGTATGCAATTTTACAGGAAATTCCGGTAGTGACACTGGACAACTGCGATGTGCAGGTAAATGTGGGCAAGGTATTCACCTGTGATTCTGTTGAGTCGATGGTAAATCTGGTACATCAATATTGTGAAGATCAAGGATTCATGGAGAAGAAGAAGGAAGCATGCCGCAGAAAGGCAGAGGAAATTCTTGCAGTAGATGAAAAAGAAAACTATCGAAGGTTATGTGAATTTGTGGAAACTTATACGATAAGGCAGGAAAAGCAGGTACAGCATCCGGACGGGAGATAACATGGAGCATAGAATAAGAGAAGCAAAAGGGACAATTTTAATCTATAGGGGAGAACCAATCTGCTATAACATTTTAAATACATTTGCAGAGCAGCTGGGAGAAGCGTTACAGAGGCTTGGAGAAGAGGTAGAATATTTTGATGTGAAGCAGAGCGGCGAAGCTGCTCTGGCAGCTTATGCAGGAAAAACATATCAGGCGGTAATTGGCTTTCAGAGTTATCTTTTTGATATTTATCTTCCGAAGGCAGGCATTTATTTACATGATTTGATAAAGGGACCAAAAATAAATTTCCAGTTTGACCATCCAATCTGGATGAAGAATCATTATATCAGAATGCCGGAGCATTGTTATATTGTAACCCATGACAGAAATTATGCGGCATTTATAGAAAAGTATTATCCGAGAATTGCAGGAAGTTCCATTATATTTCCGGGAGGTTGTGAGAAGGCAGCAGGAGAGAATGGAAAACAGGAAGCAGAGCGGAATTTGAGGGGAGCGCAGGATAAAAAGGAATATCAGATATCCTTTATTGGCACCTATACGGACTATCGGAGTTATCTGCCACTGATCAGAAATAGCCATGGAATCATTAAAAAGATAGCAGCCCATTTTCTGTTTCGGATGAAACAGCACCCGGAAGAGACTGCGCAGAAAGCATTGGAAGAATCCTTACGAAAAGATGGAATTGTACTATCGGATGAAGAATTTTTAGAAGTATTAGATGGCGTCAAGCCAATGATTTATTGCATCATGTCCTATTACCGGGAAAAAGCAGTAAAGGTAATTTTGGAAGCAGGCATTACACTGGAAGTATTCGGGGACAGTTGGAAGAAGAGCCCGTTTGGGGATTCACCATATCTTCGTATCCATGAAGCGGTGGATATGAGAGAAAGCCTTGAAGTCATGGAAAAAAGCCTTATATCTTTTAATGTGATGGCCTGGCATAAGGATGGATTTACGGAACGGATTGCAAACAGCATGTTACAGCATAGCGTGGTACTTACCGATGAAAGCACTTATCTGAAAGAGCAGTTTACAGATGGGAAAGATATTCTCATGTACCGGTTGAATGAACTTTATAAGATTCAGGAACTGCTTGCGGATTATCTGGAAGGGGCAGGAAGAGATAACCTGCAGATGATTGCAGAGAATGCTTACAGGAAAGCAAAGGAAAATTATACCTGGGAGCAGAGCGCGAAAAAGCTTCTTGCATTTATTGATGAAATAGATGCCAAGGAAAGAAAATGCAGTGAAAAGTGAAAATACTCTTGTGAAAATGAAGGAATGAACCGATATACATTCTATAGAAAGGCGGCACAGGATGTGCCAGGGTGAAAATATCATGGAAGATAATAGAAGAGAAGAAAAAGAAGCGTTAAAAGTATTGACGGAGTACAGCCCGAAATTATTAAAATCTATGAGAAATGTAATGGAAGAATTACATGGAAATCGTCAGCCGGATACCGATGAATATCTTTTGAGCATTATCAAAGGTATGAACTGGGAAATTCAGGTCTTAAATGGAACAATGGACTATCTCAATGAAATCGAGCAGCTTATTGATAAGCAGGCAGCAAATGCTCTGTTTGTAAATTTCAGCAAAATATATCAGAAAAAAGATGATGAGAAGCTTGCAGAAGTCTTTGAGAAGGACATGATACCATTCTTTGAAAAACTGGAAGAAGTAGCCAAAGTTAAGATGAATTAAAAAACTACTGATATCGAAAGGTATCAGTGTTTTTCGTTGCAAAGCAGGAGAGAACGATGAAAATATTATTCTGGCAATGGCATTCTTTTATGGGAAAAGGAATGGAACGTGCGTTACACAGATTGAATATTGCTTATGATACCTTCTTTTATCAGATGAATGACTGGGAAACGGATGATCGGTTTGCAGAGCAGTTGGAAAAGAGGATTTCGCAGCAGGCGTATGATGCAGTGATCTCTATAAATTTTAATCCGGTTATTTCTGATGCATGCCAGAATCATAAACTGCCTTATCGTGCGTGGGTCTATGATTCTCCGATTCATATCCGCAATGTACAGGCACTGAAGAATTCCTATACAAAAGTGTATTTTTTTGACCGTGGACAGGCAGAAGAATATCAAAGACAGGGAATCAATGCCGGCTATTTGCCACTGGCAGCAGATGTGGAAACATTTTATCCGGTTGCAGTTACAGAAGTCGATAAAAAGGAATATGGAGCAGAGATTTCACTGGTAGGAAAATTATATCAGACTGTCTATCCACAGTATATGGCACCTTTGAAAGAGTATGACAGAGGATATTTGGAAGGTGTGATTGCAGCTCAGAAAAAAGTATATGGCGGCTATTTCCTGCCGGATTTTATAACGGATGATTTGATAGAGAGAATGAATGCGGCTTATCAGAAACAGTGGAATGGAGAGATTACGGTAAATCATCGTGAAATTGAATTTCTGCTGGCCAGTGAGATTACACGAAGAGAGCGGCAGGAAATATTAACGCTTCTTTCCAATCATTTTGATGTAGCACTCTATTCCGGAGAACAGAATGTAGCCATACCAAAGATAAGAAAGAAGAATTATATCGATTATTATACCCAGATGCCAAAAGTATTTAAATGCTCTAAAGTGAATCTTAATATTTCGCTGAAAACAATTCGGACAGGAATTCCGTTGCGTGTACTGGACATTCTTGCCAGTGGCGGATTTGTGATTTCAAACTTTCAGGAAGAACTGGCAGAGTACTTCCGGCTGGGAGAAGAAATCATCACTTATGGAGATATAGAAGAGCTTTATTATCTGGTGAATTACTATTTGCAGCATGAGGAAGAACGAAAAGAGATTGCAGCCAGAGGTTTACAGCGGGTAAAAGAAGATTTTCGATTTGAAGAACGGATGAAAGTAATACTTGAGGACTTATAGCATGAGAAAAATTTCTGTATGTATCATTACAAAAAATGAATCAGAAAAATTGAGAAAATGCCTGAAACATCTGACGGGATATGGCTTTGAAATTGTTGTGGTAGATACCGGCTCTACGGATGATACGGTTGCCATGGCAAAAAAATATGCGGATAAAGTATGCTATTTCAGCTGGTGCAATGATTTCTCCGCAGCACGGAATTATGCATTGACTCAGGCATCCAATGACATTGTTATGATGATAGACAGTGATGAATATTTACAGGAAATAGATACAGGCGAGCTGGAAAACTTGTTAAAGCAGCATCCTTCTATGGTAGGGCGAATCAAAATAATTAACCGCGTTTCCGTAGGAGAGCAGGAAACAGAAAACATAGAACGGATTAACCGGATATTCTCCAGACAGCAATATGAATATTCGGGCAGTATCCACGAACAGGTTACAGCGAAAAATAAAGAAGAGTATGAAACTTACCTTGCTCCGGTTGTTATCTTGCATGATGGTTATGAAGGCACCGAAGAGGAGCGGAGGAAAAAAGCAGAACGTAATCTGAAGTTATTGTTAAAAGAGTTGGAGAACCATCCGGATGATACTTATTTCATGTATCAGATTGGAAAAAGCTATTATATGGCAGAGGATTATGAAGAAGCAAGCCGGTATTTTGAAAAAGCATTGGGCTATGACTTGAATCCAAAGCTGGAATATGTAATTGACATGGTAGAAAGCTATGGATACGCACTTTTGAATACCGGGCGGGTTGAAACGGCATTGCAGTTTCAGGGGATTTATGAAGAGTTTGGAGACTGTGCGGATTTCAAGTTTCTGATGGGACTCATCTATATGAATAATGAACGTTACGAAGAAGCAGTAGCTGAGTTCTTAAAGGCAACGGAGTATAAGAGCGCACGGATGACAGGAACAAATTCTTATCTGGCATATTACAATGCAGGTGTAATCCGGGAGTGCCTCGGAGACATCGGACAGGCACTGGAATATTATCGGAAATGCGGAGATTATGCAAAAGCACAGGAGAGAATCAGGAAAATAGGGGGAAAATCATAAATTTCTAATAATAACTAATAAATAAGTATATAATTACCGATATATCAATATAAGTAATTAATGATGAAGCCGTATCAAAAGGAATTGTTCGGCGCACGAAGTTTTGAAATAGATGAGGCTTTTTGCGTGGTGCAGAAAGTCTTTTTTAATTGTAAAATATGAGAAAAGTATTTCTTATAGTTGGTGGAGAATATAGGAGGAGAAAACGTGAAAGTTGTAATACTTGCAGGTGGTCTGGGAACCAGAATCAGTGAAGAAAGCCATTTGAAACCCAAACCGATGATTGAAATTGGAGGGGCGCCGATTTTGTGGCATATTATGAAATATTATTCATCTTTTGGATATGAAGAATTTATTATTTGTTGTGGTTATAAAGGATATGTAATTAAAGAATATTTTGCGGATTATTATCTGCATCGTAGTGATGTCACATTTGATTTTTCCAAGAATAATGAAATGATTATACATAACAATGTGGCAGAACCATGGAAAGTGACAGTAGTGGATACTGGACTAAATACCATGACAGGCGGACGCTTAAAGCGTGTTCGAAAGTATATTGGAGATGAAACTTTTATGATGACTTACGGAGATGGAGTTTCTGACGTGAATCTTGATAAATTAGTGGCATTTCATAAAAAAAATGGAAAATATGCTACATTAACGGCTATTCAGCCTGGTGGCCGTTTCGGCGTTCTGGACATGGATGATGAAGGTACTGTAAACCGTTTTGCGGAAAAGGCAAAAGAAGATGGCGGCTGGATTAATGGTGGGTTTATGGTATTAGAACCACAGGTTTTGGATTATATTGATGGAGATGCTACATTTTTTGAAAAAGAGCCATTGGAAAGACTGGCAAAAGAAAATCAGCTGGCGGCATATAAGCATGATGGCTTCTGGAAATGTATGGATACATTGCGGGATAAAGAAGCATTGGATTATTTATGGACTACTAATCGGGCAAAATGGAAGAAATGGGAATAAGGAGAAAGAAAAATGGTAACAAAGCAGTTAGAAAAAGATTTGGAATATACATATGAAAGATTGTCGGATGAGGAAATAAGCCGGCTGGAGAATTCCAGTATTTTAATTACAGGGTGCGCAGGCTTTCTTGGATTTTATTTTGTTCATTTTTTTTATCAGTTTCGGGAGAAACTTCATTTAAAGAAAATAATATGTTTGGATAATTTTATGCTGGGTTATCCAAAATGGATTGATGAAATGGCTGCAGATGAACATTTTGTGGTGAAGAAATTTGATATTATCAAAGATAGAATTGAGACAATTGAAGAAGCAAAAGAGGCAGATTATATTATTCATATGGCTTCAATTGCTTCACCGATGTTTTATCGGAAATATCCAATAGAAACACTGGATGCAAATATCTGGGGATTAAGGAGACTTTTGGATTATTATATGGAAAAAGAAATGAAAGGTTTTCTTTTCTACTCATCCAGTGAACTTTATGGGGATCCGGCACCGGAGGCAGTGCCTACTTCGGAAGATTATAATGGAAATGTGTGCGCAACAGGGCCAAGAGCCTGTTATGATGAATCCAAACGTTTTGGGGAGACTATGTGTATGCTGTTTGCACAGCAATATGGAATGCCAATTGGTGTAGTAAGACCATTTAATAATTATGGTCCGGGGATGAAGATAAATGATAAACGCGTGCCGGCAGATTTTGCAAAAAATATTGTAGATGGAAATGACATTACAATTCTTTCTAATGGATCTCCGAGTCGTACTTTTTGTTATATTGCAGATGCTGTTGCCGGTTATTTGAAAATTATGCTTTATGGAAAATATGATTATTTCAATATTGGAATTGAAAAGCCGGAGATTACCATCAGTAAACTTGCAGAAATATATAAAGCAGTTGGACAGGAAATCTTTGATTATAAAGGTGAAGTGAAATATGCAATATCGGAGGACAAAGAATATCTTACAAATAATCCACAGAGACGTTGTCCGAATATTGAAAAAGCAGGGAAAATACTTGGATATAAGCCGGGTATATATGTTGAAGAAGGAGTAAGAAGATTTCTCCAGTTTATTAAAGAAAGTCCGGAGGAAAATTTATTATGGTAACAGTTTTTGGATTGGGATTTGTAGGGCTTACAACAGCGCTTGGTTTTGCCCATCTTGGATATAAAGTGTATGGAATAGATGTGGATGAAGAAAGAAAATCCATATTAAAAAGTGGAAAGCTTCCGTTTCTGGAACCAGAAATGGAAGAGGTGTTGCAAAAGCATCTGAATAATAATTTTATTGTTTCGGATAATCCTAAAGAGGCGATTGCAGATAGTGAATATGTTTTTTATTGCGTTGGAACACCATATGGAAAAGATGGCAGTGCAGATTTGACATATCTGTTTTCGGCGATAGATACAACAGTAGATGCAATCTCGGATGAAAAATACAGGGTTCTTGTAACGAAATCAACCATTCCACCTTCTACAACTGCAGAAAAAATATTCCCTTACGTGAAGGGCAAGGGGGCGGTAGCAGAGCATCTTGGGGTTGCGAATAATCCGGAATTTTTGCGTGAAGGTCATTGTTGGGAAGATTTTATTGGAGCAGACAGAATAGTATTAGGATGTAATGAGGAACGTTCAAAAGAGATGCTGGTGAAGTTGTATGAACCAATGCAGATACCAATCAAATGTGTTTCTCATTCTACCGGTGAATTTATTAAGTATTTATCAAATACACTGTTGGCAACGATGATTAGCTATTCTAATGAGATGGCTGAAATTGCAGATGCCATAGGTGGAATAAATGTGGCGGATGCATTCCATATTTTACATATGGATAAACGATGGAATGATTGTAATATGACAAGTTATGTGTACCCGGGATGTGGTTATGGTGGATACTGTCTTCCAAAAGATACCTGTGCACTTTACTCACAGGCAGTAGCTAAGGGGTATGAACCAGAGATATTGAAACATGTAATAGAATTAAATAATGACAGGGCAAAATCGATTGCAAAAAAAATCACAGACAATCTTTCAGAAGGACAGACGATTGGAATTTTGGGACTGGCTTTTAAACCTCTTTCAGATGATGTGCGTGATACTGCTGCAGCGAGAATTATCCGTGAGATAGAAAAACTTGGATATCACAACATTTGTGCATATGATCCGGCAGCAATGAAAGAGTTTACACGTCGTTATCCGGATATTGCAATAACAGAAAAGTCATCTGCAAAAGAAGTTTATGAGGAGGCAGATGTAATAGCAATTGTGACAGCATGGGAGGAATTCCGGGAAGTCCTATCTTTTGGAAATAAAACAGTGATTGATTGCAGATATATGTTATAGGAGCATTGGAATATGGAAAAAGAGAAAATTTTAAATCTGGTAAGAGAGTATTATCGGGAAAACCATATGCGGAAGGAATATGAACCTGGAGACCGCATCAATTATGCCGGGCGGGTATATGATGAAGAAGAATTGGTAAATCTCGTAGATTCGTCTTTAGAATTCTGGTTGACTGCCGGCAGGTATACCAAAGAATTTGAAAGTGGATTGGGTCAGTATCTGGGAGTGCCATATGTATCCGTAGTAAATTCCGGTTCATCAGCTAATCTTCTTGCAGTGGCAGCACTGACCTCTCCATTGTTAAAGGAGAGGCGGTTGCAAAAAGGAGATGAGGTCATCACAGTTGCAGCAGCATTTCCTACAACAGTTGCTCCGATTATACAGTGTGGTGCAGTTCCGGTATTTCTTGATATAGAAATGCCGACATACAATATAGATGTTGCACATTTGGAAGAGGCATACACAAAACGTACAAAAGCGGTTTTTTTAGCTCATAGTTTAGGCAATGTATTTGATATAAAAACAGTAAAGGCTTTTTGCGAAAAATACAATTTATGGCTTATAGAAGATAACTGCGATGCACTTGGCGGTGAATATAAGTTGAACGGAGAATGGAAAAAAACAGGAACTATCGGGGATATTGGAACTTCCAGTTTTTATCCAGCCCATCAGATGACGATGGGAGAAGGAGGAGCTGTTTATACTGCAAATCCATTACTTCATAAAATTGTCCGTTCTATGCGTGACTGGGGACGTGAATGCGTATGCAGCGGAGGACAGGATAATTTATGCGGCCATCGTTTTGATGGACAGTTTGGCACGTTACCACAGGGTTATGATCATAAATATGTATATTCCCATCTGGGTTATAATTTGAAAATTACAGATATGCAGGCTGCAATAGGTGTGGCGCAGCTTCACAAGTTGCCGGGATTTGTTGAAAAACGAAGAAATAATTGGACTTATTTAAGAGAGCATTTAAGTGATATAGAAGATAAATTGCTGTTGCCAGAAAAAGAAAAAGATAGTGAACCATGTTGGTTTGGTTTTATTATGACAGTAAAGTCAGAGAGTGGAAAAAACAGAAAGCAGATAGTGGATTATTTAGAAAAGCATAATATTCAAACAAGAAATTTATTTGCAGGAAATATTATCAGGCATCCATGCTTTGCTAATCTTATTGAAGGAACAGATTATCGTGTTGTAGGTGGGCTTAACATAACAGATCAGGTAATGAATGACAGTTTCTGGGTAGGCGTGTATCCGGGAATGACAAAAGAAATGTTGGATGAAATGATCCGGGTAATCAAGGAAGCTGTTGTATAGAAGAAAAATGCAAAGAGGTAGAAAATGGGAAATATAGAAGTGCTGGATTGTACACTAAGAGATGGGGCATATATTGTAGATTCCAAATTTGGGGATGGAGCAATCAGAGGAATAATATATAAGCTTCAGAATGCAAATGTTGAGGTAATTGAATGCGGATGGTTAAAGGATTATGACCATGAAGAGGGGAGTTCATTTTATCATTTGCCTGAGGATGTTTTGCCATATATTGTAGAAAAGAAAAAAGAGTGTACTTATGTTGCAATGATAGACTGGAACCGATATGATGACAGCGTTTTGCCGGAATATGATGGAACTTCTATAGATGCCATAAGAGTTGTATTTCCGTATGGAAAAGTAAAAGAAGGGATGGAAATTGCGGATAGAATCCGTAAGAAGGGTTATCGGATATATTTTCAGGCTGCCAATACCCTGGCATATAAAGAGAAAGATTTAAAAGAACTTGCAGAGAAGATGAATAAATTTAAACCGGAAGGTCTTTCCATTGTAGATACTTTTGGAGCAATGTATGAAGAAGATTTGTTGCGGATTGCAAAGATACTGGACGCTGGTCTTGAAAAAGAAATCCGGCTGGGATTTCATTCGCATAATAACCAGCAAATGGCGTTTGCGAATAGTATGACATTTGTGAATTACTTTTCGGAAAAAGATAGAAATATAATGGTAGATGCAAGTCTGTGCGGAATGGGACGTGGTGCAGGAAATACAACAACAGAGCTGCTTACAAGCTTTTTAAACCGAAAGCATCATAAAAATTATAATTTGGATGAGGTGTTAGATGCGATTGATACTTATATGGTTTCATTCCAGGAAAAATATAAGTGGGGTTATTCTACGGAATATTTTATTGCAGGGACATATTGTTGCCATGTGAATAATATTGCATACCTTTTAAATAATCATCGTACATCAGCAAAGGATATGAGAAATGTTATTGCTTCTTTATCAGCTGAAGATCGTTTAAAATATGATTATGGTTTGTTAGAAGAAAAGTATATTGAAAATCAGAGCAGACTGGTAGAAGATGACGAAAATGTAAAACAACTGACGGAAATCTTTGCAGAAAAGAAAATTCTGCTTGTTGCACCGGGAAAATCATCTGTGGATTCATATGAAAAGGTACAGACAGTTTTAAAAGAAAAGAATGTCATTACAATAGCAGTTAATGCTATTTTACCAGATTATAAATATGATTATCTTTTTTTCTCAAACAGAGTACGCTATGAATATGCAAAATCTGCATATGCAAAAGAATTTGATAATACAAAAAGAATTGTATTGTCGAATGTAAAGACAAAGGCGCAGGAAAAAGAAATGATTGTCAATTTCAATCGTGTTATTAAACGTGGATGGGAACATTTTGATAATGCGGTAATGTGTATGCTTCGCCTATTGGAAACAATAGGAGCAAAAGAAGTATATATTGCAGGATTTGATGGTTTTAAAACAGCTTACAATGAGAGTTATGCAGATGAATCATTGCCAACTCTTAGTTCGGACATAGACTATGCAAAACTTAATGAAGAAATTAAAGATATGTATCATGATTTTGTAGAAACAGACGCAGGAAAAATGAATATTATGTTTGTTACGAGAAGTTATTTTGAAAAAGTATAAGAATACAGGTGGAGAAAAGCGATGAAAGTATCGGATTATATCATAGAATATTTAGCATCCATAGGCATTCAGGATGTTTTTTATGTACCAGGTGGTGGAGCAATGCATTTGAATGATTCTTTGGGTGCAAATCCGAAAATTGAGGCAGTTTCCATGATTTTTGAACAGGGAGCTGCTGTTGCAGCAGAGGCTTATGCCAGAGGAAAAGATGGATATGCTGCATGCCTGGTAACCAGTGGACCAGGAGCTACCAATGCATTAACTGGACTTGTAGGAGCGTATCTTGATTCGGTACCGGTAATTTTTATTTCTGGTCAGGTAAAGAGGGATGATTTGGTAGAAAATCAGGGAATACGCCAGTTTGGTATTCAGGAAGTAAATATTATGTCTATGGTACAGTCCTATACAAAATATGCTGTACAGATACAGAAACCCGAAGACATTGTCTATGAAATGGAAAAAGCAGCAGCAATGGCAGTCTATGGAAGACCAGGTCCAGTGTGGATTGATGTACCACTTGATATTCAGGCTAGTATGATTGATATTAATAAATGTGCAAAATTTCAGGATAATCAAATTCCAATGCAATATGCTAAAGGAGAAAGTATCTGTGGAACTGGATTGGAAGAGGAATATATTGCAAAAGAGGAAGATATTTCAGAAGTTATCAGCTTAATAAATAAAAGCAAAAGACCAATTCTTTATATAGGTCATGGCATCCGACTGGATCATTGTATAGAAGAAGCAAGAAGGCTGTATACTGCACTGGGAATTCCTGTGGTTACATCCTGGAATGGTGTAGATTTGATTGAAAGTGACCATCCACTGTATGCAGGCCGTCCGGGTGGGGTGGGCCATAGAGCTGCAAATATGATTGTGCATAAGGCAGATCTGGTAATAAGTATTGGAACAAGATTCAATCTTTTGGCAACAGGATATAATTTCGCAAGTTTCCTAGAAAATGCAATACATGTTATGGTGGATATTGATGAGAATGAAATGAATAAGAAATCACTTCATCCAGAGAAAAAAGTTGTCGCATCTGCTAAGTCCTTTATCTGCAAAATGCTTACACATATGGACAAAGTTACTTTGACAGAAAATAGCAAACAAAAATGGATAGACGAATGCAAAAAACTCCAGGAAGAATATCCAATCCGGATAAAGGAGCAGGAAGCAAGGGAAGGATTTGTAAGTAATTACAATCTAATCGAAGAAATTTCTAAACAGATGAATTCCTATGATATGTATCAGTTTACTAGTTCAGGTACAACGGTGGATATCGCCATGAAAGTATTTAAAGTGAAGTGGGGACAGCGGACGTTTCTTAATAAAGGATTGGCTGCTATGGGATATGATGTACCGGCTTCTATTGGAAGTGCGTTTGCAAATAAACGTATTTATGAAGCGTCAAAAGATAAGAAGATAAATAAACTATGCAACAGAGCTGTTTCAGATAGAGCAAAGGTGGTTTGTGTAACGGGAGATGGAAGTATTGCCATGAATATGCAGGAATTGGAAGTAATTGCAAGATATCAGCTTCCAGTCAAAATATTTGTATCTGACAATGCAGGTTATTCCATGATATATGGATCACAAAATGGCAATTTCCACCGACTTACAGGATGTAATAAAGAATCCGGCTTAACACTTCCGAACATGGAAAATATTGCAAAAGCATTTGGAATCAAAGCAATGTCCATTTTGAATGAGGAAAATCTGAAAGAAAAAATAGCCGAGGTTCTGCGAAGTGATGAACCTGTAGTCTGTCGCGTGAATACTGATATCCAGCAAAAAATATTACCACGTCAGTGCAATTATATGAGAGAAGATGGACAGATGGCGTCGAGACCATTGTATGATATGACACCATTGATTGAAGGATTGGAGATATAAGAAGATTTAACAAAAGTCTGGAAATGAAGGGTACTAAAAGAAAATGAAAATAATTGTAACGGGTGCAACGGGTTTTATAGGAAAGGCATTGTGTAAAGAACTGATAAATGCTGGGCATGAGATATTTGCAATAATCAGACCAAATAGTAGCAGAAAAGAAAGCCTGAAACAGGAAGTGAATACATGGGGAAAGAATCCTCATAAAATACAATTGCTTGAAATGGAAATGGAAGAATTGGAACAGCTTTCGAAAAAAATAGGACAGGCAGACCTTTTTTATCATTTGGCATGGAATGGTTCTGCTGGAACTGATAGAGAAGATTTTGAAATGCAGTATAAAAATATTGAGTATACTGCAAAGGCGATTAAAACGGCAAAAGAATGTGGTTGTAAAAAGATCATTGGTGCGGGAAGCCAGGCAGAATATGGTGTGGTGAAGGAGACCGCAAAGGAAGAAGAAACAAATCCACATCCATTTATGATGTATGGTGCAGCGAAGCTGGCAGCGTATCAGATGGGACAAGTTTTGGCAAAACAATTAGAGATACCATTCATCTGGCCAAGAATTTATAGTGTATATGGCGTGGGAGAAAATCCTGGAACGCTTGTAAATTATGTGATAGACACATTGAAAAAAGGGGATATTCCGGAATTATCTCCATGTGAGAACATGTGGAATTATATATATATTACGGATTGCGTACGTGTATTAAGACTTTTAGGAGAGAAGGATGTTTCAGAGGGAATTTACCATATTGCGTCAGATGATACGCGAATATTGAAAGAATATGTAGAGGAAATCCGTGATATTGTAGCACCTGGAAGTGCTTTGCATTTTGGCGCGAAACAAAGTAATCCAAAGAGAACTTTCTGGTTAGAACCGGATACAGAAAAAATAAAAAAAATAGATAGAGAAAGTGAAGAGGTATCATTTTTTCAGGGAATTACAAAAAAAATACAGGGAGGAAAATGGTTTGTCGGAGAGAAATGAGCTGGAAAAAGCAATTGATTATGCAATAGAAACAGATAATTGTTTGTTTTATGAGGAAGCTAAACGATGGAAAGAAGTGGAGCATGCAAAAAAAGTATGTGTTTTTGGAACAGGTTCTTTTTTTAAGGGATATCACCATTTTTTAAACAAAATCGATTTTGTATGTGATAATAATAGCCGCATATGGGGAACGGAGGTTTGTGGTTATAAATGCATATCTCCTGCTGAATTAAGTACTATGGAAGATACCATAGTTATTATTATGGTTAGCCATTATAGGGAAATAAAGAAGCAGTTAGAGAAAAGAAAAATAAAGTTTTTTTATTTTGGAGATTTGTTTTACAATGTTTATTCAGATTTTCACAAGGGATTGTGGTTTGAAAAAAACAAAGAAAAAATACTAAAAGTATATGATTTGCTGCAGGATAGCCAGTCAAAAAAAATATATAAAGAAGCAATATGCCTTCGTATTGCGCCACAATATTCAGAAACATTGTGGGGAGAGATGGAAACAGGTAATGAATATTTTAATAGTGAAATATTTCAATTTGGGAAGGATGAAGTATTGGTTGATGCTGGGGCATATAATGGAGATTCTATTATAAATTTTGTGGAATGTGTAAATTATGAATATGAGCATATTTATGCTTTTGAATTGGAAAAGAAAAATTACGATGAAATGCTTCAAAATTTAAAGGATAAAGATATAAAAAAGGTTAGTGTTTATAATGTTGGAACTTCAAACAAGTCAAAAGAAATTAGATATAATGGAGAGGGAACGGGAACGCATATAGCAGGAGATGGGAAAATAGGAAAATTGGATGCTATAGATAAGGTTATAGGTGAAAAAAAGGTTACATTTATAAAAATGGATGTTGAAGGTGCAGAACAAGAATCTCTGGAGGGAGCCAAGAAACTAATACGGTACAATAGTCCTAAATTGTGCATAAGTGCATACCATAGGCTGGAAGATTTATGGGAAATACCTTTGCAAATTATAAGTTTTGATAATAGATATAAATTATATATGAGGCATCATTCCCCGTTAGCATGGGATACAGATTGTTATGCAGCATTAAAGGATGAGGATATATTTTATGGAGAACAGTAAAAAAGCAAGAGCATTAGAGTTTACATTAGCATTGGGATGCAGTTTGCAGTGCAAATATTGTCCCCAGGAAAAATTGCAGAAAGCATATAGATTACATAAAGTTAGAAAAATGAGTATGGATACATTTAAAAGATGTTTATCGCAGATTGAACTAGGAGGAGGCGTGATTATTTCGGGAATGGTAGAACCATTTCATAATGAAAATTGTGCAGAAATGATAAAATATGCTTTTGATAATGGATACAAGGTACGCTTGTTTACTTCGTTAACGGGAGTGACAGAGAAAGATTTAGATATTTTGGAAAAAATATCATTTGATGAATTGACGATACATATTCCAGATCAGAAGTTTAATTCAAAATTTCGTTTGACAAAAGAGTATCTTAATATATTTGAACAAACGATGAAGAGGCTGGGAAATCAAATTAGTGCATATTCGGTTCATGGAGAAATTCATGAAAGTGTAAAAGATATGTTACTTAAAGATAAAGTTATTACTAGTTCAATGTTTGATAGAGCAGGAAATTTAGAATATGAAGAATTGCCAAAAACAAAACCAAAAGGAAGAATCCGATGTATGGCGGGGTCTGCAACAAATATAGGTATATGGACGCCAGAAGTATTGCCGGATGGAACAGTTACATTATGTTGTATGGATTATGGAATGCAACATGTATTGGGAAATCTTGTGAGACAAGAATGGAAAGAGATTGCTGAGGGAGAGGAATATCAAAAAATACTAAAAGGTTTTGAGGATGATTCAATAAATAATTTGTGCAGAAGTTGTTCAGGAGCGAGAGAAGAAAAAAACTGGCCTTCAAGCATGGTAAAAAAAATTATCGAACAATACAATGAAAAAGGGGTTCTTCCCAAAAAAAATGCAGAAAAATGGAGAGAATACATAGAGGCGATAGCAAATGCAAAGCATATTGCAGTATTTGGCATGGGAAGGCTGTTTTATGATCAGTATTTTTATGGGGCATGGGATGAAGTGATGCAAGCAGAGGTCTTTTCTGATAATAATTCAAATATGTGGGGGCAAGAGATACAGGGCATTCCATGTGTTAACCCAGAAAAATTAAAAGAATATGAGGATTTGTTAGTTGTTGTATTTGTAAAAAATGACATGGAAATAGGTGAACAATTAAAAAAAATGAATATAAAAACTATAATTCCTATTATGAATATATACTCGATATTATAGTGGAAAGCACAACAAGGAGAAAAGTAAAATGTTTAATTTAGGAGAGTGTCATAGTTTCAATTGCAACATTTGATACATGCCCAATTAAGTAAAATAATTGCTAATTAAGGAGGCTAAAAGTGAAAAGATACCCATTAGTAAGCATTTGTGTACCAAATTATAATTATGGAGAATATTTGGAATATTGTTTGGATAGTATATTAAATCAGACTTATCCTAATATTGAAGTTCTTTTTCGGGACAATCAATCGACAGATAATTCGTATGAGATTGCATTGAGTTATAGGGATAAATTCCGCGACAAAGGTTTTTATTATAATGTGTCCCAAAATAAAAAGAATATAGGAAGTGATGGTAATTCAAATTATCTATCGAGAGATATAGAGGGAGAATATATATTTTTTCTCGCTAGTGATGATGCAATTGAACCGACTTTTATTGAAAAGTGTATTCGTGTGTTTGATGAAAATCCAAGTGTTGCAATGGTAATGGTTCATAGGAGCGAGATTGATGAATTTGGAAATATTCATCAATTACCCCCATTTTATAATCAGAATTGTGTTGTTGATGGGGAAAGTCAGGCTGCAGTGTTTATGATGGCAGGAATAGCAATACCAGGTCAGAGAATGCAGCGAGCAAGCATGCTTAACCCGATTAAAAAATATAAAAGAATATTTAATGTGGCAGGAGATTGGTATAATAATTTTTTGGCAGCAATGTGTGGTGATGTGGCATATATTAAAGAACCACTTTGCCAGTATAGAGTACATACAGGAAATGAAACAAATGAATCAGAAAAGAATTTATTGGGAATTTTCGAACATTATCAATTGATACATGCATTTTGTGATATTTCTAAACAGTTTGGAATGAGTAAACCTGCGGAACGTTATCATGAAGCGGTAGAAAAGCTTGGTAGTATGTGCTTGCGATATGCATTAAAAATGTATAAATGTGGGGAAAAAGAGGCAGCTGTTCGATATCTATTTTTAGCACCAGCATTAAAAAGAAATATTGTTGAAGATGAAAGATACGCTATATTAATGAATATGGAAAGATACATTGGATTAGATTTGAAAAGAGAAATTGAAGAATTTGAAAAGAAATTCAATTTGAATCGAACTATTTCATATAATCCACCCGAGAATTACCGGTTATTAGATATTTAGAGAGAAAAAGAATGGAAGAAAATACATATCTGAGAAAAATTGATTGTTTGAATAGTTGTTTGACAGGCGAAAATGCAAAAGAAATATTGAAAGAGGTGGACGCACTGGAAAAATGGAAACCTGTACGGGTACCATTATATGCATTGAAGGCAAGGGCACTTTATTATAGTGGAATGGAGTGGGATAGAATAACGACTATTTTGTCAGAAAAATGCAATGCGTCTTATGATTATCCAGGGGTACAGGAAATCATTAAAGTTTATAAAGAATTAGCAATGTGCTGTAAAGATCAGCTAGACATTAGACGAAATGATAGAATTTCTAATAATTCCATGCAAAAAGAAGCAGATATAAACACAGAGTCAATTGAATTGTTGTATAAAAACATTGTAAACGGAAATTTTTCTGAAAATAGTTTAATAAAGCTTCGAGATGAGAACTATGTATGCCAGGAATGGGTAATGTATCATACGTTGAGCTTGGTTTTGAATCAGATGTATCAAATAAAAGATATTACAAGAGAATGGACTAACCAGATATATAATATAGGATATTTGAAAGAATATCTTCTGAATAAAAAGCAAAAAAAGGTCTGTTTTATTGGAATGGTGGGACAGAATAATATTAAATTTAATGCATTAAAGAAATGCTTACAGATGTTGGGAAAAGATGTTATTGAAGTTGATACAGTAGATGAAGCTATAGAAGAAATTACTGGTTTTGCTTTGGTGTTTAGTACTGTAAAGAAATTCAAAGATTTAGAATTTCATAAACAAATGGGGTATTTGTATATAGGATATGAAAAGTACGATGATGAAATAGGCTTTGGATGGATAGGAAATTATCTGGATTATTTATCTGATTTATATGGAGAAGATTGTAATGCCTTGGTGAATGAAGAACCTGTAAAAAAATTTTCTATTATTATTCCGGCACGGAATTCAGCAGATACTTTAAGATATACTTTGAGGACGTGCATTGAGCAATGGGATGAAAGTGATTATGAAATTATCATAAGTGACAATTCGACGGGACATAATGTGGATGTATATGAATTATGCAAGGAGTGGAATGATTCTAAAATAAGATATATGAAGACCCCACGGGATTTGCCATTATCAAAAAGTTTTGAATATGCATATATACATGCAAAGGGAGAATATATTTTTGCTTTGGGTTCTGATGATGGCTTATTACCATGGGGATTAAGTGCGCTAGAGGAAGTAATAGAGGCCTTTCCAAATGAGGAAATTATTCAATGGGAAAGAGGGTTTTATGCATGGCCAGGATTTAATGGAGGGCAACAGAACCAGTTCATGATTCCACGAAAATACGAGAAAGATATATTGGAAGTGGAGTATAGAGATAATATTGATTATTTGGCAATGATTCTGAACAATTCTCGCGAAATGTATTCATTACCTATGCTTTATATCAATTCCTGCTTTAAACACAGCTATATGGAGACCTTAATGGCTAAAACAGGACGATTATGGGATGGAATTTGCCAGGATATTTATATGGGCGTATTAACAGCGTGTATTCATGATAAAATTTTGAATTTGAAATATCCATTGACAATTGCTGGAATGAGCAGTGGGTCTGTAGGAGCAAAGTCAAATATTGGTGAACAAACGAACAAAGAATTTGAAACAATGATGAAAGAGAGAAAACATGATAATAATGCGGGCTGCTATTGTCAGACAGAATATGAAAAATTGATAGCGTTTACTGGTACGGACACAAGTTCCTTATATACAACTTTGTTAAGGATGGTAAGTATGAATATCATTCCAAAAAGTTATTTGACGGAAGTTTTTGATTGGAAAAAGATGTTTCAAAATCTTTCATCAGAATTGGATATTAGAGATGTAACATTTGATCGAAAAATTCATGAAATGTACTATGCAGCCTCTTTGCATGGAAAAGAATTCTTAGACTGGTTTGAAAAAAATGTTTTTAAACCAATGCTAAAACCTGTATTAGTAGATGAAGAAAGACTTAAGAAAATTGAAGAGAAAAAAATATATACAAACTCTCGGAATGCCGAAGGAGGGGTTGTTTTAGATGCAGCTGAATATGGAGTGAAAAATGTATATGATGCTATAAAACTGTTTGAAAAACTGACTGGATTATAGGAACATATATGGATAGAAAGATAAAAAATATGAATTATAGAAAAATACAATTCAAAGCTAGCAAAGTATTTTAAATTAGGAGAAGAAAGTGCATTGCAACAAGTGGATTGGAGCTGGTAAAGAAAGATTTTCGGTTTGAAGACCGTATGCGGAAGATTTTAGAAGATGTATTATAAAATACTTTATAAAAACAGCTGGGAGCATCCCAAATCTCTCACATGCGTGAACGGTATGATATTGATATTTCTGACAGCACAATAAGCAGAATCACAGACAAAATCCTGCCTATTGTAAAGGAATGGCAGGAATGCCCTCTGGAAGAAGTGTATGCCATTGTATTTATGGATGTCTTTAATATTCCACCAGAATTATACACCTGAATCCACTTTAAAAGTTGTGTGTGTGACCGGATTCCGTATTTCAAGCAAATATCATCAAGAGAACCCACTCCATTAAGATAATCATTTACCGCAGACATTTTTAGTGTTTTTGAGTAACTCTTGTTTTTAAGTTGATTAAATAAACCTGCTGGTCCATTGCATCGGTATATAGAAATCCATTTCCTGATACTCTGGCAAGCAACCCCAAGTTTTTTACTTGCCTGATTCAATACAATTTCTCCGGCAAGATATTGCTCAACTATTTTTACCTTTACTATTGGTTCTATTTTGCTTTTTCTGGACATGAAAATACCCCCATATAGGACTTTTATATTTCATTGTCCTATATGAGGGTAGCATATCATTACGCAGGAGCTGTTTATTATCACTTCTGATTATTTAATTGATTTACTTCTTCTATCGAAAGATTGCAAAGTTTTGCGATTTCCTTTGCATCAAACTTTCCTGTTTTTAAAAGACGAAGGGCAGTATCGGTAGAAGCTTGCTTTAATCCCTGTTCAACACCGGCGTCAAATTCAGCTTTTCTCAGTTTTTTCTCTTCTTCAACTTTATCATATTCAAAAATACTCATAGCAATTACCTCCGCCTGATTCTTCCTAAGAAAATCTGCCAGAATATTTTCCTGAATGCATTCGGTGACAGCCTTTTGTACGGCATCATCCAAAGGCATCTGTTCTGCAAAGGAACGAACCTTTGCAACATAGAAAGTGCCATATAGATTGTATAATATATGCTTTTTCACTTTTTAACATAGCAAAAAGATTTGGACAAGAAGAAAAAATGTTATATACTAATTATAACGAAAAAGGCAATGAAAATAAAAGGAGCCACCCCCATGAATATTTTGGTTTACCGCTGGAATTCCTACAATTACATAGACATCATTGCAACATTCCAATCCATTGGACATCAGGTGGATGTAATTGAGCAGGAACTGGAAAGCTATGATGAGGATAAAGTGTTTGCGGCACGTTTGCATGGCATCTTGCAGCAGAAAAACTATGACTTTGTCTTTACGGTGAATTATTTTGCAGTGATTTCCGGAGTATGCCAGCAGATGGGGATAAAGTATATATCCTGGAGCTGTGACAGCCCGCTGCTTAGCATGTATCACAAGAATGTATTCTTGGACTGCAATTATTTCTTTCTCTTTGATAAGACCAATTATCTGGAATTCAAGGGAATGGGCGTAAAACATATCTGGCACCTGCCGCTGGCAGTGGATACGAACCGGCTGGATGAGCTATTTGCACAGGATACTATGGATAAAATGCAGTTAGCAGAAACAGATAGTGGGAATGCCTCAAAACATTCGGTGCGGGATTTTGCAGGCGGGATTTCTTTTGTGGGAAATTTATATGAGAAGAACAGCTATGATGAACTGGAAACAAGGTTCCCGGAATATTTGCGGGGTTATTTTGATGCTGTCATGGAGGCACAGCTTAATATCAGCGGCGGCAATATAATCGAACCGATGTTGACTGCGGATATCTTAGAGCGTGTATCGGAATATTTTGAACTGAAGAAATCGAAGGATTCTTTTTCTGATCTGGGGCTGGTATTTGCAACAACGGTGCTTGGATTTAAAACTGCTTCTTTGCAGAGGCAGCGTGCATTGCTGGCACTGGTGGCTAAATTCCCGGTAAACCTTTATACAAATACAGGCGGAGATACTTTACTTCGGGTAAAGAATTGCGGCTCAGTAGATTATTGGTCGGAGATGCCGAAGGTATTCCGCTATTCGAAAATCAATCTTAATTTTACGATTCCGAATATCAAGAGCGGGCTGCCTCTACGGATTTTTGATGTACTTGGTGCAGGTGGATTCCTGCTGACCAATTATCAGGCAGAATTACCGGATTATTTTGAAATTGGAAAAGATTTGGCTTGCTTTGAATCCGAAGCAGAACTGGTAGAAAAGTGCAGCTACTATCTTACCCATGAGGAAGAACGGCAGCAGATAGCAAAGAACGGTTATGAGAAAGTGAAGAACTGCTGCAGCTATCGGAAACGTCTGAAGTTTATATTGGAAAAGATTGGGGAGGAGTAGAAGAGATACACAAAGCACCAGCTTCGCAAAATAAAGAACATAACCTGCCACCGGCAGCAAAAAAATAAGACCTGATTTTTCCCACATGTAAAAGTCAGGTCTTATAAATATTTATCCAGCATCAAACCAGAGTACATAGACGTAATATAAGGTGTGGCAAAATTCTTGCCTGGGTTCTTGTAAGCAACAATTACTTTGTCCACGTACTGCATCGGATTTAAGGAAGCCTGGTTGGCTTTTACGCTTAAAGCATTCTTAAAGCGGTTTAATACATGGAAACTCTCGGCGGCATCATCCGATTCGACAGCGTCCGCCAGTAAATCCCGGTCAACGGAAATAGTAGAATCAGAATTTATAATAAGTCCGATGGCTTCAAAATCATTTTTAAAATGCTGTGCAACACCGCTCATATCAGAAAGCAGCTTCTGGCTGGTCGGCTGCGACTCGCGGTATTCATTAGCGGTATCCACCATGGAATTATAGGAATCCACCAGTTCCTGAATATTATCGGCAACGGCATCCACATTTGCTTTAAAACCAAGGGTAGCAGGTCTGCCTTCCGGGCTGACTGCTTTCAGGTGTACTTCAAAAGTATTGTTGATGGTAAACGTATTGGAATAGGAACTGTGTTCCGTACCGTTTAACAGAAAAACGGAATTGGAAGCTGCATCCGTAACCTTGTTAATACCAAGCTTATCCATTGCCTGTATGGATTCGTTGGAAGTTCCCGGCAGAATCTGGAACAGAAAATCTTCGTCATCCTTAAGACCGGTCTTTCTGGAAGTTAAGACCAGGGCACTGTGGCCGGAGTCATCTTCTTTAACATCTGCATGAATGCCAATGCTGGCAGTATTGAAAAGCTTTGCCAGCTTATCCTGAACACTCCGGTTGGTATCATCCGGATTTACATTGAACTGGAACTCATAGGAAGCACTGCTGGTATTCAGATCAAAGGAATAACTGCCTGGTTTAAAAGCAAGCTGGTCATCCTTTAAGTAATTACCGTAGTTTAACTGCGGAGAAGCAAGCTTCTTAATTTCCATCTGAAAGCTGTTGGTATTCTCGCCGGAATCTCCATTTCCAACATAATCTGCATCAACGATATCATTCTGGTCAGAGACGGCAATTTTTTTCTGAAAAGCCTCTGCAAGACTGTCACCGGTGGATAAAGAAGCAATGACATTTTTTAAATCACGGGCATGCTCTTTGATATCGATAGCAAACTTCTGTGCATCAGCAGAATCTTTTATTTTGTAAAGAGGGGATTCTTTATTGATTTTTACAATATTATTGTAAACAGAGCGCAACTCACTCTTCTTGTGGGAATCATACCGGGAAACGGTAGACTTGCCATAAGTTGTAAGATAATAGTTATACATATTATCAAGAATAGCAGATGCCATAAATAACCCCCTCCTTTCTTCCATGAAATGTGCATCTTCTTGATGCAGGGGTATAGTAAAATCCATTTATACATATCTAATATAGCATAAAAATAAGAAAAAGTCATCTACAAGATATACAAAAAATGTTGCAAAAACGCTAGATTTTGTGGTAATATATGTACTGGATTACAAGTTTACAGAGAATGTGAAAAAAGAGTTGACGCTCCATGTGGTTTGTGCTATCATAGACTAGCTTGGAAGTAAGTCTTTTTTTTATGCCTAAAAATAGGCATAGAAAACACAAAGAAAGTAATGGAGGTGGAAGTTGTGCGCACAAAGATTACATTAGCATGCACAGAATGCAAGCAGCGTAATTACAACATGACAAAAGACAAGAAAGCTCATCCAGACAGAATGGAGACAAAGAAGTATTGTAGATTCTGCAAGACTCATACATTACACAAAGAAACAAAATAATTTGTGAATGCGTGACAATGAGCAAAAAGAAAAGGAAGTGACAAAATGGGAGAAACCGAAAACAAGAACACAGCAGTAAAAGAGAGCTGGTTCGCCGGTCTTAAGGCTGAATTCAAAAAAATCATTTGGCCTACAAAAGAATCACTTGCCCGTCAGACAACAGCAGTTGTTATTGTGTCAGTTGTACTTGGTCTGATAATTACACTTCTGGATACACTCATCCAGTACGGTGTGAATTTTCTAGTGAATTTATAATGGAGGCATAGGTGATTATGGCAGAGGCACACTGGTATGTAGTTCATACCTATTCAGGTTATGAGAATAAGGTCAAAGCGAACATCGATAAGGCAATCGAGAACCGGCATTTAGAAGAGCAGATACTCGAAGTCAGAGTACCGATGCAGGATGTTGTCGAGCTTAAGAACGGTGCGAAAAAGCAGGTTCAGAAGAAAATGTTCCCGGGATATGTGCTTATCAATATGGTCATGAATGATGATACCTGGTATGTGGTAAGAAATACCAGAGGCGTAACCGGATTTGTTGGACCGGGATCTAAGCCGGTACCACTCACTGACGCTGAAATGAGACCACTGGGAATCAAGTCAGACAACATTGTCGTAGATTTCGATGAAGGCGATACTGTCGTTGTAATCGGTGGTGTGTGGAAGGACACCATCGGTGTTATCCAGCGTATGGATCACGGAAAACAGATTTGTACGATTAATGTGGATTTATTTGGCCGGGAGACTCCGGTCGAGATTAGTTTTTCAGATGTAAAGAAGATGAATTAAAGGAGGCAACCTCAAATGGCAAAGAAAGTAGAAGGATATATCAAATTGCAGATTCCTGCCGGCAAAGCAACTCCGGCACCACCTGTTGGACCTGCTTTAGGTCAGCATGGTGTGAATATTGTGGAATTCACAAAACAGTTTAATGCAAAAACAGCAGATATGGGAGATACAATCGTTCCTGTAGTTATCACTGTTTACGCAGACAGAAGCTTCAGCTTCATTACAAAAACTCCTCCAGCAGCAGTACTGCTGAAAAAGGCCTGCAACTTAAAGAGTGCATCTGCAACTCCAAATAAGACAAAAGTTGCAAAAATTTCTAAAGCTAAGCTTCAGGAAATCGCTGAGCTGAAAATGCCAGACTTAAATGCTGCATCTGTTGAAGCTGCAATGAGCATGATCGCAGGAACAGCAAGAAGTATGGGAATCGAAGTAGAGGACTAAATGGAAACGTGGGAGGGTACCACTCCCGATAATACCACAGGAGGTTATTTAGAATGAAAAGAGGAAAGAAATATTTAGAAGCTGCAAAATCAATTGATAGAGCAACTTTATATGATCCGGCAGAAGCAATCGGACTTGCAAAGAAAGCAGCCGTTGCAAAATTTGATGAGACTATTGAAGTTCACATTCGTACCGGATGTGACGGACGTCACGCAGATCAGCAGATCCGTGGTGCAGTTGTATTACCACACGGAACTGGTAAAGCTGTAAAAGTATTAGTATTCGCAAAGGGAACCAAATTAGACGAGGCTCAGGCAGCAGGTGCTGATTTCGTTGGTGGAGAGGAATTGATTCCGAAGATCCAGAACGAAGGATGGCTTGACTTCGACGTTGTTGTTGCAACTCCTGATATGATGGGTGTTGTTGGACGTCTTGGTCGTGTACTTGGACCGAAGGGCTTAATGCCAAACCCAAAAGCTGGAACTGTTACTATGGACGTTACCAAGGCAGTAAACGATATCAAAGCCGGAAAAATCGAGTATAGATTAGACAAAGCAAATATTATCCATGTGCCAATTGGAAAAGCATCCTTTAGTGAAGAACAATTAGCGGACAACTTCCAGACTCTTATTGATGCCGTAAACAAAGCAAAACCGGCTACATTAAAAGGTCAGTACATGAAGAGCGTTTCTGTAGCTCCTACCATGGGACCGGGTGTAAAAATCAACCCACTGAAGCTTGTTTAGTTTTTGTTATTGACATCCAAGATATTAATTGCTATAATAGCAAAGCATATTGCCGAAGACAGTAGGTGCCGTAAGGCGTAACCGTAGAGAACCTACCGAGGAAATGCAGATACTTATGTATTTGTAAATGAGATTTCAAATCCTCTCTGTCTTCCACAGAGAGGATTTTTTAAGGTAATGTACCTGTCTTTCGCAAGATGAAAAATAAAGAAGGAGGTGCACGATTCGTGGCAAAAGTAGAACTTAAACAGCCTATCGTACAGGAAATTTCTGAGCAGATTAAAGATGCACAGTCAGTAGTAGTCGTTGACTACCGTGGACTTACCGTTGCAGAAGATACTCAGCTGCGTAAGCAGTTAAGAGAAGCTGGTGTTGCTTATAAAGTATATAAGAATACATTAGTTAATTTTGCAATCAAAGGAACTGATTTCGAAAGCCTTTCCGACGTATTGGAAGGACCAAACGCATTCGCAATTTCAACAACAGATGCAACAGCACCTGCAAGAGTAATTGCTAAATTTGCAAAGACAGCTCCTGCACTTGAGATTAAAGCCGGCGTAGTAGAAGGAACCTTCTATGATGCAGATGGAATGAAAGCAATCGCTACAATCCCATCCAGAGAAGAATTACTTTCCAAATTCCTTGGAAGTATTCAGTCTCCTATTACAAACTTCGCTCGTGTTATTAATCAGATCGCTGAAAAAGGCGGCGCAGCAGACGTAGAAGTTAAGGCAGAAGAGGCAGCACCTGCAGAAGAAGCTCCAGTAGAAGCTCCTGCAGAGGAAGCTCCAGCAGCAGAATAATCTGCAAACCAATCAATTTATTGAAAACAAAACCAAAAACGGAGGTAAATTAAAATGGCTAAATTAACAACAGCTGAGATGATTGACGCTATCAAAGAGTTAAGCGTATTAGAGTTAAATGAATTAGTAAAAGCTTGTGAAGAAGAGTTCGGTGTATCCGCAGCAGCAGGCGTTGTAGTTGCAGCAGCAGGTGGAGACGCAGCAGCAGCAGAAGAGAAGACTGAGTTTGACGTAGAGTTAACAGAAGTTGGACCAAACAAAGTTAAGGTTATCAAAGTAGTTCGTGAAGCTACTGGCTTAGGCTTAAAAGAAGCTAAAGACTTAGTAGATGGCGCTCCTAAGATCGTTAAAGAGCAGGCTGACAAAGCTACAGCTGATGACATCAAAGCTAAATTAGAAGCTGAAGGTGCTAAAGTAACATTAAAATAATTTTTGATTCACAACTGAATTAGAAATGATAGGAATCGGATTCATAGAAATATGGATCCGATTTTCTTGTAGTTTATAGGACTTTAGACCTATTGACGAAAAAAAAGGAAATATGTAATAATAGTAGCGTAACTTGAAAACAATATAAGAACAGGAGATTAGCTATGAACACAGGACTTAAGGTATGGCTCTGGATTGTATTTGTAATCAATATCATTTCCGGAGTAATGATGATTCCGTTAATGCTCATTCAGCCACTGCTGATTGTCAGCCTCATTGCAGAAGTGCTTATTATCGTAGGTGCCGGTCTGGTTTTGTTTGCACAGAAGAAGGTTGGATTCTATCTGATGATTGCATGTGCAGCAATCGGTCTGGTAATCAACATCTTTGGCGGAGTTGGAGTGGTAAAAAGTATCATCAGCGCAGTATTGTGCCCATTAATTACATATTTGTTTATGCAGAAAGACTGGGACAGCTTCCGGTAAAAATGAACTCCACCTGAAGAAGCTGGCACTGGCAGCTTTTATGGATGATGGACAATGAAGAGACCTTCTGGCAGAAATGCTGGAAGGTTCTTTGCTTTATAGAAAATATTTTTATAAAAGTGATAGATTTAAGACATCAGATTCGTAATAATAAGTGTAGCTGCAAAAATGCAAACCATGGTGCATGAAGCAAAAGGCAGGATAACAATGAAGATAACAGAGAAGAATTATATTCAGCAATTACAATTGCATAATGAAGAAGCATTGATTTATGTCATAGATATGTATGGTGGATTGCTTAAGGCGGTCATCCGGAAACACTTATTTACCATGCCACAGAAACAGGAAGAATGCATGAACGATGTGCTGCTTTCCATCTGGGAACACGCAGCATCCTTTGATGATGAGAAGAACAGCTTCAAGAACTGGGCGGCAGCCATTGCCCGGTACGAAGCCATCGACTATCTTAGGAAATATAAGCGGGACTTGGAACAGCTTTGTATGGATGATGTGACAGCGGCGGAAAATGACAGGATGTTAGAACAACTGATAGAAGGGGAATTAAGCCGTGAAGTAGAACAATTGCTTTTGTGCCTGAAACCCCTTGACCGGAAAATATTTATGAAATTATTTGTAGAGGAAGAATCTGTAGAGCAGATAAGCGAAGATACCGGACTTCCGAGAGATGTCATTTACAACCGGGTATCCAGAGGAAAGCGGAAAATGAGAAACATGTATTTGAAACAGAAGGAGGCATGAAGAGATGAAAGACGATAAAATCTATGAAATGTTAAATGATGCGGAAATTGATTTGAATGAATATGAAGTAGAAGAGTTATCCTCCGAAGAAAAGGAACGGTATAAAACGAGAATCCGGATGGAGGTAAAACGTATGAACATGGAAACAAGGAATAAGAAAAATAAAAATATAAGAAAAATTGCGGCAGGAATGGCAGCAGCCTGCGCGGTCGCAGTGGGAGTGGCGGGATTTTCTAATTCTGCACTGGCAGACAGCATCTACAGCAACACAATCGGAAAACTGATTGGCGCAACACAGGGAGATAAAGATGAAAAGGAACTTTCGGATATCTATTCTACCATTGGAAAAGAGTCCACGGAATTGGTTTCGGATGATCAGTGTGTGCTGGAAACAGACCGGAGTGGAGTAAAGATAAGCGTTTCGGATGTGTATTGCGATGGCTACCTGCTTTACTACACAACCACCCTTAGCACAGACAATGCAGAACTGAATGAATCAGACTGGATTATGGGACCGCAGAGTGATAAGGTGATGGAAAATGTTTCTATCAATGAAACCCTGATTCAGTCGGCAATCGGGCAGCCTTTTGAAAAGGCAGAGGACGGAAGCTATGTGAAGATGGAACAAATTGATTTATCAACATTGACTGATGAAAATGATAATCCGATTGATATTTCGGACTTGAAAGATTTTACCGTAACCTGGAGCATAGACACCTTGGAAGGCTATCTTTCCGATGCGTGGGATGAAAATGGAGAATATCAGACCACCACAAAAGTAAGCGGAGACTGGCAGCTCTCCTTCCCGGTGCATGTGGATACTTCCAAGAATGAGACCATCGCAGTAAATAAAGAAGATAATGGTGTTGCAGTAAATCAGGTGATCAAAACCGGTGCCGTCTTGATCGTTGACATGCAGCTCCCGGATATTACCGGCGTACCGTACAATGACCCATATAATGATCCGGATATATTTATTACCGACGAAGCAGGCAATGCAATGTGGTGGTTAGGCGGCCGGTTTACCCCAAATGAGGATGGAAGCCAGAGTGAACGGATTATGCTGCTTTATAATGGAGAGAGTACAATCCATATATCCGTAACCAACAAAAATGGTGCAGGTGAAAGTATTGCAGAACTGGATGTGGACTTAAAATAAAACCGGAAGCAATAAAATAGATAATGAAATATGTAATAGAATAGAAAAATAAAGAAAAAAGCAACTATGGGATGCAAAGAAAAAAGCATTTCATGGCTGCTTTTTCTGATGTTAGGCAGCTATAAAAAACGCAGATGGCAGGCTGCATCACTGCGAGGATGAAAATTATTCCCCAATATTGAAAAATATATGCATATTGTGCGAAAATAATGCTTGACTTTAGAAAACTACTTGTGGTATCATATACGTTGCACTATTGTGGTGAGGTGGCTTTACTATATCCTTTTTTAGGAAATGAAGCCCAAAGAATATAATTTGCTGAAATTTAGTGGATTGAGAATAAAAAACGAGAGGTGAAACGTCAATGGAGAAAAACAGAATACGTCCGGTGAAGGCTGGAAAAGGCATACGTATGAGTTACTCAAGACAAAAAGAGGTATTGGAAATGCCAAACCTGATTGAGGTCCAGAAGGATTCCTATCAGTGGTTCTTAGACGAGGGCCTGAAAGAAGTGTTTGCAGATATCTCTCCGATTGAGGATTATAGCGGACATCTTAGCTTGGAATTTGTGGATTTCACATTATGTGAGGATGATGTGAAGTATACAATTCCGGAGTGTAAACAGAGAGACGCAACTTATGCAGCTCCTTTGAAGGTAAAAGTCAGACTGTATAACAAAGAAACAGATGAAATTAATGAACATGAGATTTTTATGGGCGATTTACCTCTCATGACAGAGACAGGAACCTTCGTTATCAATGGAGCAGAGCGTGTTATCGTAAGCCAGTTGGTTCGTTCCCCTGGTATTTACTATGGCATTGCGCATGATAAAGTAGGTAAGGAACTCTATTCCTGTACCGTAATCCCGAACCGTGGAGCATGGTTAGAGTATGAAACAGACTCTAATGATATTTTCTATGTACGTGTTGACCGTACCAGAAAAGTGCCAATCACAGTATTACTGCGTGCATTAGGACTGGGAACCAACCAGGAAATTATAGATTTATTTGGCGAAGAGCCAAAGATTTTAGCATCTTTTGGAAAAGACGTTGCTACAAGCTACGAGGAAGGTCTTCTGGAATTATATAAGAAGATTCGTCCGGGCGAGCCTCTTTCTGTTGACAGTGCAGAGAGCCTGATTACCGCAATGTTCTTCGACCCAAGACGTTATGACCTGGCAAAAGTAGGTCGTTATAAATTTAACAAGAAGCTGGCATTTAAGAACCGTTTACGCGGAAAAGTGCTGGCTGAAGATGTTGTTCTTGAGACTACCGGAGAGGTAATCGAAAAAGGAACAGAGCTGACCAGAGAGCTTGCAGAAGAGATTCAGAACGCAGCTGTTCCGGCAGTATATATTGCTACAGAAGAAAGAAATGAAAAAGTTCTTTCTAATATGATGGTAGACCTCACTACCTATGTTGATGTAGTACCGAAGGAAGTTGGTATTACTGAGCTGGTATATTATCCGGCATTAAAGAAAATCCTGGATGAAAATGAATCCTTGGAAGATATCAAGGAAGCAATTCGTAAAAACGTATCTGAACTGGTTCCGAAGCATATCACCAAGGAAGATATTTTCGCATCCATTAACTACAATATGCACTTGGAGTGGGGCATTGGAAATGATGACGATATTGACCACTTAGGCAACCGTCGTATCCGTGCCGTAGGTGAGTTATTACAGAACCAGTACAGAATCGGACTTTCCAGAATGGAACGTGTGGTTCGTGAGCGTATGACCACCCAGGATCAGGAAGGAATTTCTCCACAGAGCCTGATTAATATTAAACCGGTAACCGCAGCAGTGAAAGAGTTCTTCGGATCTTCCCAGCTGTCGCAGTTCATGGATCAGAACAACCCGCTGGGTGAGCTGACACATAAGAGACGTTTATCCGCATTAGGACCAGGCGGTTTGTCCAGAGACCGTGCCGGATTCGAGGTTCGAGACGTACACTACTCCCATTACGGAAGAATGTGCCCTATTGAGACTCCTGAAGGACCGAACATCGGACTTATCAACTCACTGGCATGTTATGCAAGAATTAACGAATATGGTTTCATTGAGGCACCATATCGTAAGATTGATAAAACAGATCCTAAGAATCCGCGTGTTACAGAAGATGTTGTATACATGACCGCAGATGAAGAGGATAATTACCATGTAGCACAGGCGAATGAAAAACTGGATGAAGAAGGACATTTCGTAAGAAATTCCGTTTCCGGCCGTTACTTAGACGAGACACAGGAATATGACAAGCAGATGTTTGATTATATGGACGTATCTCCTAAGATGGTATTCTCTGTTGCTACCGCATTGATTCCGTTCTTGCAGAACGATGATGCGAACCGTGCGCTGATGGGATCTAACATGCAGCGTCAGGCAGTACCTCTTCTTACCACAGAAGCTCCTGTAGTAGGAACCGGTATGGAAACCAAGACTGCAGTAGACTCCGGTGTATGTGTAGTTGCAAAGAAATCCGGTACTATTGAGAAATCTGAGTCAAACCAGATTACCGTGAAGAATGATGATGGAACAAGAGACGTATACAAACTGACCAAGTTCTCACGAAGCAACCAGTCCAACTGCTACAACCAGAGACCAATCGTGTTCAAAGGTGATCATGTAGAAGCTGGAGAAGTAATTGCTGACGGACCATCTACCTCTAATGGTGAGCTTGCTCTTGGAAAGAACCCGTTAATCGGATTCATGACATGGGAAGGTTACAACTACGAGGACGCTGTTCTTCTGAGTGAAAGATTAGTACAGGATGATGTTTATACATCTGTTCATATTGAAGAGTACGAAGCAGAAGCCCGTGATACTAAATTAGGACCGGAAGAAATTACAAGAGACGTTCCAGGTGTCGGCGATGATGCATTGAAAGACCTTGACGAAAGAGGAATCATCCGTATCGGTGCAGAAGTTCGTGCCGGTGATATTCTGGTAGGTAAGGTTACTCCAAAGGGAGAGACAGAGCTTACCGCAGAAGAGAGACTGTTACGTGCCATCTTCGGTGAGAAAGCAAGAGAAGTAAGAGATACTTCCTTAAAAGTACCACATGGTGAATATGGTATCATTGTAGAGGCGAAAGTATTTACAAGAGAAAATGGTGACGAATTATCCCCTGGTGTAAATCAGGCAGTTCGTATTTACATTGCGCAGAAGAGAAAAATCTCCGTTGGAGATAAGATGGCTGGACGTCATGGTAACAAGGGTGTTGTTTCCCGTGTACTTCCGGTAGAAGATATGCCATTCCTGCCGAACGGCCGTCCACTGGATATTGTATTGAACCCATTGGGTGTACCTTCCCGTATGAATATCGGTCAGGTCCTGGAGATTCACTTAAGTCTTGCAGCGAAAGCACTTGGATTTAACATTGAGACTCCTGTATTTGACGGCGCACGAGAGATTGATATTCAGGATACCCTGGAACTGGCAAATGATTATGTCAACTCCACCTGGGAAGAATTTGAAGCAAAATATAAAGATACATTGCGTGAAGATGTAATGCAGTATCTTTCCGATAACAGAGACCACAGAGAATTATGGAAGGGCGTTCCGATTTCCCGTGACGGAAAGGTTCAGCTTCGTGACGGACGTACCGGAGAAGAATTTGACTCACCGGTTACCATTGGCCACATGCATTACCTGAAACTGCATCATCTGGTAGATGATAAGATTCATGCACGTTCTACAGGTCCTTACTCCTTAGTAACGCAGCAGCCTCTGGGTGGTAAAGCTCAGTTTGGTGGACAGCGTTTCGGAGAGATGGAGGTTTGGGCACTGGAAGCTTATGGTGCATCTTACACATTACAGGAGATTCTGACTGTGAAGTCCGACGACGTGGTTGGCCGTGTGAAAACATACGAAGCAATCATTAAGGGTGACAATATCCCTGAACCGGGAATCCCAGAATCCTTCAAGGTACTTCTCAAAGAACTTCAGTCCCTTGGTCTTGATGTCAGAGTATTAGACGAAGACCGTAACGAAGTTGAACTGATGGAGACCAGCGAATATGGTAACACAGATTTGAATTCCATTATCTCAGGCGATAAAGATTTCGCGTTTGAAGACAGCGAGTCCTTCGGAAAGATGGGCTTTACCAAACAGGAATTTGATTCTGAGAGTGGAGAACTCAACAACGTAGAAGAAGAGGAAGAGGATGATGACGCAGGCTTCGATTTTGACGATGCTGCCGATGAAGTTCTTGACGAAGAATAAATAGGAAGGGAGTGTCATTAATGCCAGGAACAGTAAAACAGGAAACTTACCAGCCGATACAGTTTGATGCAATTCAGATTGGTCTGGCATCACCTGAGAAAATCAGAGAGTGGTCCAGAGGAGAAGTTAAGAAACCTGAGACCATTAACTATAGAACTTTGAAACCGGAAAAAGACGGATTATTCTGTGAGAAGATTTTTGGACCGAGCAAAGACTGGGAATGTCATTGTGGTAAGTACAAAAAGATTCGTTATAAAGGTGTTGTCTGCGACCGCTGTGGTGTTGAAATCACCAAAGCCAGCGTTCGTAGAGAACGTATGGGACATATCGAGCTTGCAGCTCCGGTATCCCATATCTGGTACTTCAAAGGAATTCCATCCCGTATGGGATTAATCTTAGATCTTTCTCCAAGAACATTGGAGAAGGTTCTGTACTTTGCTTCCTATATCGTACTGGATGCAGGTTCTACAGATTTATCTGTAAAGCAGGTATTATCCGAGCAGGAATATCAGGATGCAAGGGAAAAATATGGCAGCTCTTTCCGTGTTGGAATGGGTGCAGAAGCCATTCTTGAGTTATTACAGGCAATTGACCTGGAGAAAGATGCAGCAGAACTGAAAGCAGAATTAAAAGATGCTACCGGTCAGAAACGTGCAAGAATCATCAAGAGACTGGAAGTGGTAGAATCCTTCCGTGAATCCGGAAATAAACCGGAGTGGATGATTATGACCGTTATCCCGGTTATTCCACCAGACTTACGACCTATGGTACAGCTGGATGGTGGACGTTTTGCAACATCCGATTTAAATGATTTATATCGTAGAATTATCAATAGAAATAACCGCCTGAGAAGATTGTTAGAGTTAGGTGCACCTGATATCATCGTTCGTAACGAGAAGAGAATGCTGCAGGAAGCAGTAGATGCCCTGATTGACAACGGTAGAAGAGGAAGACCGGTAACCGGACCTGGTAACCGTGCTCTGAAATCTCTGTCCGATATGCTGAAAGGTAAATCTGGACGTTTCCGTCAGAACCTTCTTGGAAAACGTGTAGACTACTCTGGACGTTCCGTTATCGTCGTAGGACCGGAACTTAAGATTTATCAGTGTGGTCTGCCAAAAGAAATGGCAATCGAGCTGTTTAAACCGTTTGTTATGAAAGAGCTGGTTGCAAACGGAACTGCACACAATATTAAGAGTGCAAAGAAGATGGTTGAAAGATTACAGTCGGAAGTCTGGGATGTCTTAGAAGATGTCATCAAGGAGCATCCGGTTATGCTGAACCGTGCTCCTACACTGCATAGACTTGGTATTCAGGCATTTGAGCCAATCCTGGTAGAAGGTAAAGCAATTAAGCTTCACCCATTGGTATGTACCGCATACAACGCCGACTTCGACGGAGACCAGATGGCTGCCCATTTACCACTGTCACAGGAAGCACAGGCAGAATGTCGTTTCATGCTGCTTTCACCGAACAACCTGTTAAAACCTTCTGATGGAGGTCCTGTAGCCGTTCCTTCACAGGATATGGTTCTTGGTATCTACTATCTGACACAGGAAAGACCAGGTTCCTTAGGAGAAGGCGGATACTATAAGAGTGTAAACGAAGCAATTCTGGCATATGAGAACCAGGCACTGACTTTACATTCCAGAATCCATGTGCGTGTTCATAAGACCATGCCGGATGGAACTGTTAAGACTGGTGTCGTTGAGTCCACACTGGGAAGATTTATCTTCAATGAAATCATTCCTCAGGATTTAGGTTTCGTAGACAGAAGCAAGCCTGAAAATGAACTGGTACTGGAAATCGATTTCCATGTAGCAAAGAAACAGTTAAAACAGATTCTGGAAAAAGTTATTAATACACACGGAGCAACCAAGACCGCTGAGGTATTAGACGATATTAAGTCCATGGGTTACAAGTACTCTACAAGAGCAGCTATGACCGTATCTATTTCAGATATGACGGTACCGCCTCAGAAACCGGAAATGATTGCAAAGGCTCAGGATACGGTAGACCGCATTTCAAGACAGTACAAACGTGGTCTTATTACAGAGGAAGAGCGTTACAAAGAGGTTGTTGAAACATGGAAAGAGACTGATGATGAGCTGACAGAAGCACTGCTTTCCGGTCTGGATAAATACAACAACATCTTCATGATGGCAGATTCCGGAGCCCGTGGTTCTGATAAACAGATTAAACAGTTAGCAGGTATGCGTGGTTTGATGGCTGATACAACCGGTAGAACAATCGAGCTGCCTATCAAATCAAACTTCCGTGAAGGTCTTGAAGTATTGGAGTACTTCATGTCCGCACATGGAGCCCGAAAAGGTATGTCCGATACTGCGTTACGTACCGCCGATTCCGGTTACTTAACCAGACGTCTGGTAGACGTATCACAGGACCTGATTGTCCGTGAATCTGATTGCTGCGCAGGCACAGGAAGAGAGATTCCTGGTATGTATGTCAAAGCATTCATGGATGGAAAAGAAGAAATCGAAAGTCTTGAAGAGCGTATTACAGGAAGATTCTCCTGTGAGACAATTTGCGATAAAGATGGTAATGTGCTTGTAAAAGCAAACCATATGATTACACCAAAACGTGCTGCAGCAATTATGAGCAAGGGTGTAGATGAGAATGGAGAACCATTAACCAAGGTTAAAATCCGTACGATTCTTACCTGCCGTTCCCACATTGGAGTTTGTGCAAAATGTTACGGAAGCAATATGGCTACCGGTCAGGCGGTACAGGTTGGTGAAGCGGTTGGTATTATCGCAGCTCAGTCTATCGGAGAACCTGGTACACAGCTTACCATGAGAACATTCCACAACGGTGGTGTTGCCGGTGACGATATTACACAGGGTCTTCCTCGTGTCGAGGAGTTGTTTGAGGCAAGAAAGCCTAAGGGACTTGCAATTATCACAGAATTTGGTGGTGTTGCAACCATTAAAGATACCAAGAAGAAACGTGAGATCATTGTAACAAACAATGAAACAGGTGAGGCTAAGACTTATCTGATTCCTTACGGTTCCAGAATTAAGATTATGGATGGAGCAGTATTAGAGGCTGGTGATGAGCTGACCGAAGGTTCTGTAAATCCGCACGATATCCTTAAGATTAAGGGCGTACGTGCCGTACAGGATTACCTGATTCAGGAAGTACAGCGTGTATATCGTCTGCAGGGTGTTGAAATTAACGATAAGCATATCGAGGTTATCGTACGTCAGATGTTAAAGAAGATTCGCATTGAAAATAACGGAGATTCTGAGTTCCTGCCAGGAACATTAGTAGATAATCTGGATTACGAAGAGATGAATGAGCAGTTAGAGGAAGAAGGCAAAGAGCCGGCAGAAGGTAAACAGGTATTACTTGGTATTACCAAAGCATCTTTGGCAACCAACTCCTTCTTATCAGCAGCATCCTTCCAGGAGACAACTAAGGTTCTGACAGAAGCAGCTATCAAGGGCAAGATTGACCCATTGATTGGTCTGAAAGAGAACGTAATTATCGGTAAGCTGATTCCGGCTGGTACTGGTATGAAGCGTTATCGTAACATCAAACTGAACACAGATGTAAACGAAGAGGAAGAACTCTCCTTTGATGATTTTGACGGATTCGATGAGGCACCTGTGACAGATGAAGTCGAAGAGACAGAAGCAAAAGAAGAAGTAACTGCTTCTACAGAAGAATAATGTAAGGTTCGAAGAACTGATGCAGATACAGGAAGGGAAGCTCTGGCTTGATAGGCCGGAGTTTCCCTTTCGAGTTAGAGATTCTTTTAAGCTTTTATACAGGTGGTAGAATAAACAAACGAGGAAAATCCAATGAAAGTAATCGTAGCAATAGATTCATTAAAAGGCAGCTTAAGTTCCTTAGAGGCAGGAAAAGCAGTGGAAGATGGTATTAAAAAAGCAATACCAACAGCAGAAGTTATGATAAAACCGGTTGCAGATGGTGGAGAAGGAACAGTAACAGCCCTGACCACCGGATTGCAGGGCAGTCTGGAAAAGGTAGCGGTAACAGGACCCCTTGGACAGAAGGTCGAGGCAGCGTATGGTATCCTGCCGGATAAAACAGCAGTCATTGAAATGGCAGAAGCCGCCGGACTGCCACTAGTGCCGGTGGATAAACGAAATCCAATGGAAACCACTACTTATGGTGTGGGGGAACTGATAAGCCATGCCATGGATAGAGGCTGCCGTAAGTTTATCGTTGGAATTGGCGGCAGTGCCACCAATGATGGCGGTGTCGGAATGCTGCAGGCTTTGGGGTGTCATTTTTATAAAAAAGATGGAATCGAAATAGGATTTGGAGCAACAGAACTGAAAGACCTGGAAACGATAGATACGGAGGCGTTGGATAAGAGGCTGAAAGAATGTACTTTTGAAATAGCCTGTGATGTGACCAATCCATTATGTGGTACAACAGGAGCCAGTGCTGTGTTTGCACCACAGAAGGGCGCAGACGAGACCATGGTAGTAAAACTGGATGCGGCATTAGCTCATTTTGCTGATGTAACAGAAAAGGCTTTAGGCGTAGACAACCGGAACATGCCAGGAGCCGGAGCAGCAGGCGGACTGGGCTTCGCATTTGCATCTTATCTGGGCGGGGATTTACGTCCGGGTGTAGAGATAGTATTAGATGCGGTATTGCCGGAGAAAGAATTAAGTGAAGCTGATATCGTAGTGACCGGAGAAGGAAGATTTGACGGACAGACTGCTATGGGAAAAGCGCCGGTTGGAATTGCAAAGCGGGCAAAAGAAAAGGACTGCATGGTACTGGTATTTGCCGGCAGCATTGAACCACAGGGCGTCCGGAAAGTGCAGGATGAAATGCAGCTTGTAGATGGAGCATTTCCAATTTTACCAGGTGTGATGACATTGGAAGAAGCCATGCAGAAGACAGTGGCATATGAGAATATGAGCTATACCGCAGAGCAGGTATTCCGGCTGATTGGGAACTGTTATATAAAATAATTTCTATGCCAGCCCTTCGTACCCTAGTTCATAGAGCAGCTCATTGGCATCGGAAAGAGCACAGTTTCTTTGCAGGCAGAAAATAATCGCACTGTCCCGCTCCATACGGGCATAGAGAATCGGATAGCCGGTAGCTTTTAAAAGCTGCTGCACTTCCGTAAAGGATAGGTCCATGGCAAAGCAGAGGGCGAGCACTTTGTCACGGGAAGGACGTTTGCGCCCATCAAAAATCTGATAACAGTAAGTACGGTCAAGACCGCTTTTTCGGATGAGAGAAGGCAGGTCTTGATTTTTTGCCTGAATCAACCGGTTCAGATAATCCGAAAGTGAGACCTCAATCAGCTCAGCTTCCTCCTGCTCTGCATAGTTGGAGAAAGCAGGTGTGTTTTTCAAAATATCTAAAAGTTCCTGGGTTGATTTTTTCATTTGGCGAATCCTCTCATTTCTGCTATAGTGATATTGATTATCATAGAATTGTGGGAATGAAAATTCAAGTAGAAAAGGAAAAAGTGATAACAAATGAGTGAAAAATTATATCAGGATTTTCGGCGGCAGCGGCAGATACCGCTTACCGTACTGGGGGGCCAGCCGCCCTATCAGACCCGGTTGATACAGGATGCTGCCACAGGAAAGATTCTGGTTCAAAAAGCAATACAAAAAGACAGTATTCCGGTTTACCGGAAACTGCAGCAATTAGAAAGTCCACATCTTGCCAGGATTATAAGCTGTGAAGAGCAGCAGGACATCGGCATGGTAACAGAAGAATATATCAGCGGTGAGACACTGGATGAGAAGTTGCACCGGCAGGGCGTTATGCCGCCGGAGCTTGTAAAATATTATATCCGACAGTTACTGGAAGCATTGGAGCAGATTCATGCACAGGGAATCGTACACCGTAATATTTCTCCGAAAAATGTTCTCATTTCTACGGATGGAGTTGTAAAATTACTGGATTTTGATATTGCAAGGAGACGTAAGCAAAATCAGAATGCAGACACGACAATTCTTGGAACCGTAGGATTTGCATCTCCGGAGCAGTATGGCTTCCTTCAGACAGATGCAACCGCAGATATTTATGCACTGGGCGTTCTTATGAATGTGATGCTGGAGGGGACGCTGCCAAATGTGCATCTGACTGCCCGGAAACCATTTTGTAATGTGATAAAAAGATGTATAGAGATTGACCCGCAGAACCGCTATCAGAATGCCGGGGAACTTCGGGAGGCATTAAAATTAGAAAATCCGGGTGCTGTAAAAAAGAAAACGATTCTTCCGGGATTCCGGACCGGAGTTGTCTGGAAAGAGATAGTGGCAGTTTTTGTATATCTATTTCTGATTGTGGGAAGCATACAGTTTCTGATGCTGTATGGCAAGACTCCATTGACTTTTTGCCTGGAAGCAATTGCGGTATTCATCTATGCGTGGATATCCTGCGGGGTTGGAGTTAATTTCCTTTTGTGGGACACCAAAGTGCCGGGAATCCGCTCCCTGCAGAAGCCGGTACGGATTATAATCCGGATTATACTGGCACTTACTATCTTTTATTTTGGCATGAAGCTGGAAAACTATGTAAAAATAACCTTACTTGGTCTGCCGCTGAAATAGAAAATATCGAAAGTTATCGGGCTATGAAAGATGCCTCCAATTTTGAACACGGCTGAAAATGTATGCTGCCGGCATACCACAAAGCCTTCCGTCTCGTATATGATGATTTCATACTTAAGAATGATGAAAAACCGGGAGGCAAGAAAATGGAAAAAGTAAAGAAACCGATTTATAAGAAATGGTGGTTCTGGGTAATTATTGTAGTAGTTGTATTTGCAATTGCAGCAGGCGGCAGCGGAAGTGACAAAAAGGATTCGAAAAAGAATTCTGTTGCCGGTACAGAGCAGACGGATAACAAAGATGCAAAGACAAAGGATTCCGATGCAAAAGATGCAGAACCGGAAGAAGATTTATCCGCTGTAGAAACAGAATATACCCTTGGAGCAGGTTATTACACCGCAGGTATTGATTTACCGGTTGGAAAATGTAACCTTACCGCAGTCAGCGGAAATGGAAATATAAACAGCTCCAATCTTCTGAAGGGTGGAGTCAATGAGATGTTCGGCGTGGATGATGGAAATGATCTTTACGAATCATCCTTTAACGGACTTAAGATGAAAGAAAATGTAGTATTTCATATTTCCGGAGATGTAGTTGTACAGGTCAGCTATACAGAAGTGACTGGTGGCATGACCGGAAGAGAATATGATGAATCCCAGGCGGTAGAATTAGGCAGTGGAAACTATACCGCAGGAACAGATTTTCCGGCAGGAACCTATACGGTGACAGCGGTGGAAGGAACCGGAAATGTCAGTTCATCCAATCTGCTTGACGGTGGAATGAATGAGATATTTGGTGTGGATGATGGAAATGGTCTTTATACTTCTGAAGTGAAAAATGTGGAATTCAGTGATGGTGTGGATTTAAAGGTAAGCGGAGTGAATATCTGTCTGGTGCCGGCAAAGGAATAAAAGTATTTACGGAAATATTATAGAAAAGCACAACAGGATTTGCCTGAGGAGGGCAAGGCTGCTGTGCTTTTCTTGTAGCTTATGCGAATAGTGAAAAAATATATTCTTATCCGATGTATTTGGAAAGCATTATAACAACGGGAGAAGTTCGCGTTGATTTAAGAAAAAATTATGGTACAATTGCAGTGAATATGAGAAGTTATAAAAAGTTATAAAGACTTATAAAAGAATATAAAAGTTATAAAAGGTTATAAAAACTTATAAAAGGAGTACTCAAAATGACAATCCGTACCGCACAGATGGAAGATATTGATGCAATTACAGCAGTGGAGACAGAATGTTTTCCGCCGGCAGAAGCAGCAACAAGGGAAGAATTTGCAGAACGTCTAAAATATTATAAAGACCATTTCTGGCTGATGTTCAATGAGGGACATCTGGTGGCATTTGTAGATGGCATGGTGAGTAATCAGAAAGACCTTACAGATGAAATGTATGAAAAAGCAGACCTGCATGAGGAACAGGGTGACTGGCAGATGATTTTCGGCGTGAATACCATTCCTGCATATCGAAGATGCGGTCTGGCAGAGCAGCTATTAAAAAGAGCTATTGCAGATGCAAAAGCCCAGGGAAGAAAAGGGCTGGTGCTGACCTGCAAGGATAAGCTGATACATTACTATGCAAAATTTGGTTTTGAAAATGAAGGCGTATCAGAATCTACCCATGGAAACGTGGTGTGGAACCAGATGCGTCTGACTTTCTAAAAATAGAATATCTAATCAGAAACGGGATATAGAAAGAAGAGAAAAAGATACGAAATAGAAATAAAGAATAATAAAGAAGAAACTGAAATGAGGCAGAACATTGAAATATAAAAAAGTAGTAAAAGGAAGCTTTGTAGACCGCCCGAATCGTTTTATAGCCCATGTTAAGATTGACGATGAGATTCAGACAGTACATGTAAAGAATACCGGGCGGTGCCGGGAACTGCTGCTTCCGGATGCGGAAGTTTATCTGGAAGTGGCAGACAATCCGGCACGAAAGACAGCCTATGATCTGATTGCGGTCTATAAAGAAAATTTTGGCTTAATAAATATTGACAGTCAGGCACCGAATAAGGTGGCAAAGGAATGGCTTGAAACACAGAATTATGATGTAGTGAAACCGGAGTATAAATATGGAAATTCCAGAATTGATTTCTATATGAAGAAAGGGATGCAGGAATATCTGATGGAAGTAAAGGGCTGTACCTTAGAACGGCAGGGAATCGGTTATTTTCCCGATGCACCAACAGAGCGAGGGGTAAAGCATTTACGGGAATTGATTGGAGCAAAAAAAGCCGGTTATGAATGTGCTGTGGCATTTGTGATTCAGATGGAAGGCGTAACGGAAGTCCGGGCAAATGAAGAGACACACCCGGAGTTTAAAGAAGCACTGGAAGAGGCACGGGCAGCAGGCGTAAAAGTATTGTTTCTTATGTGCAAGGTGGAAAAGGACAGCCTCAGAGTAGTGGAGCAGCGGGAGTAAAAAATGTGGTATAAAGAAAAGGTAGTGCGCTTCTATGATTTAGATAGAAATCTGATAGAGGTAAGGAAGCCGGTGAGGTTGGAAGGAAAGATTTAGCCGGCGAGCCAGAGAACTTCGATTCCGCTGCGCTCCATCTCAGTCGTGGCTGTCGCCACATCATCAGAAAGCCTCAGCCAGCGACTAGGATACAAGTATCCAGTCGCTGGCTGAAACTTTCTTTGCGTTTCTCGTAGCTTGCACGAAAAATTTGCTTGACAAGTGGCGAATCGGCTTATATACTGAATTAGTGTGCATACAAATGCACATTTATCAAATAATAGCACAGGAGGTGAAAATAATGCCAACATTTAACCAGTTAGTAAGAAAAGGACGTCAGACATCTGTTAAGAAGTCTACTGCACCTGCACTTCAGAAGGGCTACAATTCTTTAAAGAAGAAAGCAACTGATACTTCTGCTCCTCAGAAGAGAGGTGTTTGTACCGCTGTTAAGACAGCTACACCTAAAAAACCTAACTCAGCTCTTAGAAAGATCGCCAGAGTTCGTCTTTCCAACGGAATCGAAGTAACAAGCTACATTCCAGGAGAGGGACACAACTTACAGGAACATAGCGTTGTTCTTATCCGTGGTGGTCGTGTTAAGGACTTACCAGGTACAAGATACCATATTATCCGTGGAACTCTTGATACAGCAGGAGTCGCTAACAGAAAACAGGCTCGTTCCAAATACGGCGCTAAGAGACCAAAAGACGCTAAATAAGCTTAGCGCACACCAATAGTATCACAAACAGAGCTAAAGGTAAGTGTTGGAATTATTGTCACATACGATATATTTCCGCACGAACACATTTTAGAGAGACACATGTGAGTACCGTTGAATTAATCGAAACAAATACTACATGACAGGCACAATGACCTGTGATGCAAAACATGATTAAGGAGGGAAGTAACGTGCCACGTAAAGGACATACTCAGAAAAGAGACGTATTAGCAGATCCGATGTACAATAACAAAGTGGTTACCAAGCTTATCAACAACATTATGTTAGATGGTAAGAAAGGTATTGCACAGAAGATTGTATACGGTGCATTTGACAGAGTTGCAGAGAAGACGGAAAGACCAGCTCTTGAAGTATTCGAGGAAGCTATGAACAACGTTATGCCAGTACTTGAGGTAAAGGCTAGACGTATCGGTGGAGCAACTTACCAGGTACCTATCGAAGTTAGACCGGACCGTCGTCAGGCTCTGGCTCTTCGTTGGCTTACACTGTTTTCACGCAAGAGAGGCGAGAAGACAATGGAAGAAAGACTGGCAAATGAGATCATGGATGCAGCAAACAATACTGGTGCATCTGTAAAGAAAAAAGAAGATATGCACAAGATGGCAGAAGCAAACAAAGCTTTCGCACACTATCGTTTCTAATCAGAACGAGAGCATATTTTTTCGGTTAAGAAAATTAGGAGGAAAAAACCTTGGCTGGAAGAGAATATCCGTTAGAGAGAACCAGAAACATTGGTATTATGGCGCACATCGATGCTGGTAAAACAACGTTGACAGAGCGTATCCTTTATTATACCGGTGTTAACTATAAGATTGGTGATACTCATGAAGGTACTGCTACCATGGACTGGATGGAGCAGGAGCAGGAAAGAGGTATTACCATTACTTCAGCCGCTACGACATGTCACTGGACTTTGGAAGAGTTTACAAAGCCAAAGAAAGGTGCTTTAGAGCATCGTATCAATATCATTGATACTCCTGGACACGTAGACTTTACGGTTGAGGTTGAGCGTTCACTTCGTGTACTGGACGGCGCTGTCGGCGTGTTCTGTGCAAAAGGTGGAGTAGAGCCTCAGTCAGAAAATGTATGGCGTCAGGCTGACACATACAACGTACCTAGAATGGCATTCATTAACAAAATGGATATCTTAGGTGCAAACTTCTACGGAGCTGTTGATCAGATTCGTACAAGATTAGGTAAAAATGCAATTGTTCTTCAGTTACCAATTGGTAAGGAAGATGATTTTAAGGGAATTATTGATTTGTTTGAGATGAAAGCTTACATCTACAATGATGATAAGGGAGATGATATCTCTGTAACAGACATCCCGGATGATATGAAAGACGACGCAGAATTATATCATACCGAACTGGTTGAAAAAATCTGCGAGTTAGATGATGACCTTATGATGCAGTATTTAGAGGGAGAAGAGCCATCTGTTGAAGATATGAAGGCTGCCCTCAGAAAAGGTACCTGCGAGTGTACAGCAGTTCCGGTATGTTGTGGTTCTGCTTACCGTAACAAGGGTGTTCAGAAATTATTGGATGCTATCGTAGAATATATGCCAGCTCCAACAGACATCCCAGCTATTAAGGGTGTTGACCTTGAAGGAAATGAAGTAGAGAGACATTCATCTGATGATGAACCATTCTCCGCTCTTGCATTCAAGATTATGACTGACCCATTCGTAGGAAAACTTGCATTCTTCCGTGTTTACTCTGGTGTAATGAACTCCGGATCTTACGTACTGAATGCAACAAAAGATAAAAAAGAACGTGTAGGCCGTATCCTTCAGATGCATGCAAACAAGAGAGCAGAGCTTGAAAAAGTTTACTCTGGAGATATTGCAGCAGCCGTTGGATTTAAGTTTACAACTACTGGTGATACCATCTGTGATGAACAGCATCCGGTTATCTTAGAGTCCATGGAATTCCCAGAGCCAGTTATCGAGCTTGCTATCGAGCCTAAGACAAAAGCTGGACAGGGTAAGATGGGTGAAGCTCTTGCAAAACTTGCAGAAGAAGATCCTACTTTCCGTGCTCATACAAATACAGAAACAGGACAGACCATCATCGCTGGTATGGGTGAGCTCCATCTGGAAATCATCGTTGACCGTCTGCTTCGTGAATTCCACGTAGAAGCAAACGTAGGTGCTCCACAGGTTGCTTACAAAGAGACATTTACAAAGCCAGTTGATCAGGAATACAAATATGCAAAACAGTCTGGTGGACGTGGACAGTACGGACACTGTAAAGTTAAATTCGAGCCGATGGATGCCAACGGAGATGAACTCTTCAAGTTTGATTCTGCAGTTGTTGGTGGTGCTATTCCTAAGGAATACATCCCTGCAGTAGGCGAAGGTATCGAAGAAGCTACCAAAGCTGGTATCCTTGCAGGATTCCCAGTAGTAGGTGTTCATGCTACCGTATATGATGGATCTTACCATGAGGTCGATTCATCTGAGATGGCATTCCACATTGCCGGATCCATGGCTTTCAAAGAGGCTATGGCAAAAGCAGCTCCTGTAATTCTTGAGCCAATCATGAAAGTCGAAGTTACTATGCCGGAAGAGTACATGGGAGATGTTATTGGTGACATTAACTCTCGTCGTGGACGTATCGAAGGTATGGATGACATCGGTGGTGGAAAAATGGTTAAAGCATATGTTCCACTTGCTGAGATGTTTGGATACTCAACAGACTTACGTTCCAGAACTCAGGGACGTGGTAACTACTCAATGTTCTTCGAGAAATATGAGCAGGTTCCGAAGTCTGTACAGGACAAGATTGTTGCATCTAAAGCAAAATAATAAAAATGCTTGAAAAACTCGCAAGTTTTTTATATAATCAGAAATAGCCGAGTGACTTATTAAAATGTAAAAATAAGCGCCCAGAAAGGGCATAAAATTAAGGAGGACGTTTTAAAATGGCAAAAGCTAAGTTTGAAAGAACCAAACCACATTGTAATATCGGAACCATTGGTCACGTAGACCATGGTAAAACAACTTTAACAGCAGCTATTACAGCAGTTTTAGCAGCAAGAGTTGCTGGTAATACAGCTACAGATTTCGCTAACATCGATAAAGCTCCAGAAGAGAGAGAAAGAGGTATCACTATCTCTACAGCTCACGTTGAGTATGAAACAGAGAAGAGACATTACGCACACGTTGACTGTCCTGGACATGCTGACTACGTAAAGAACATGATTACCGGAGCAGCTCAGATGGACGGCGCTATCCTTGTTGTTGCTGCAACTGATGGTGTTATGGCTCAGACAAAGGAGCACATCCTTCTGTCTCGTCAGGTAGGTGTACCTTACATCGTTGTTTTCTTAAACAAATGTGATATGGTAGACGACCCAGAGTTAATCGAGTTAGTAGAAATGGAAGTTACAGAGCAGTTAGAGGAATATGGTTTTGAAGGCTGCCCAATCATCCAGGGTTCTGCTCTTAAAGCTCTTGAAGATCCTAACGGACCATGGGGCGACAAGATCATGGAATTAATGGATACTGTAGATAGCTATATCCCAGATCCACAGCGTGATACAGATAAACCTTTCTTAATGCCAGTTGAGGACGTATTCACAATCACAGGTCGTGGTACTGTTGCAACAGGTAGAGTAGAAAGAGGAACATTACATCTGAATGACGAACTTGAAATCCTTGGTGTTAAGGAAGATGTTCAGAAGACAGTTGTAACTGGTATCGAGATGTTCCGTAAACAGTTAGACGAGGCTCAGGCTGGTGATAACATCGGTGCACTTCTTCGTGGTGTTAACCGTGACCAGATCGTTCGTGGACAGGTTCTTGCTAAACCAGGTACTGTTACTTGCCACAGAAAATTTACAGCTCAGGTTTACGTTTTAACAAAAGATGAAGGTGGACGTCATACACCTTTCTTCAATAACTACAGACCACAGTTCTACTTCAGAACAACTGACGTAACTGGTGTTTGTGAATTACCAGCAGGTACAGAGATGTGTATGCCTGGTGATAACGTAGAAATGACTATCGAACTGATCCATCCAGTAGCTATGGAGCAGGGTCTTACTTTCGCTATCCGTGAAGGTGGACGTACAGTAGGATCAGGACGTGTTGCTACAGTTATCGAGTAATCAAAAATTATTCAGTAATTTCAAGGGTTTCGGAGATTTCTCCGGAACCCTTTTTATGTACAGAACTAATGAAATTAAATGTGAATGGTGCCAAAATGGTGCCAGAAAACTAATTAATAGTTAATTTACAAACAGTAGTATGAAATAATTTTGGTATAAGTTTTGGTATAAGTGGTGAAAAAAGATTGCCGTCTGTGATAAAAATAAGTATAATCAAATTATAATATAGAGAGGTAAATGCAGGAGGTGAGATGTCCAAAATACGCTTGCCTCTTTGTAGTATAAGATTATGCAACGAAAGAACTACTTTGATTATGTAGAAGAAAAACTAGCGATTTTAAGCATAAGAGTAAAGAACAGAGGGAAGTTAAATATCCTGGATGTACATATGCATTCTGAGAATTTTTATAGAGATTTCATTAATCTATTATATGGTTGGTCTTTGGAGAATGCTAATAACAGATTGCAAAACATTGAAGCTATTGATTTGATTGATGATAATGTAAAATTAATCGTACAGGTTTCTGCAACAGCAACTAAAACCAAAATCAATAATTCTTTAAGTAAAAAAAGTATTGAAGAGTATGCAAAAAGGGGATATACGTTTAAGTTTGTTTCTATTGCAGAAAATGCCGATCAACTTCGTCAACAAAAATATAACAATTTATATAATATTGGATTTAATCCTAAGAAAGATATTTACGATATTTCAAGCTTAGAAAAAGATATTTTAAATTTGAAATTACAAAAATTGGAGGAAGTTTATCAATTTATTAAAGCCGAGCTTGGAAATATGCCAGATTGTGTACGTTTTAATTCTGATTTGACAACAATCATTAATATTTTAGCAGAGGTGAAGTTGGACGAGAATGAACCTTTGGGGAATATTAATATGTTTGAAATTGATAAAAAAATTGAATTTAATAAGTTAGATATTGCTGCATCAATAATAGATGATTATAAAATATTTTATAATCAGGTAGAGAAAAAGTACAGAGAATTTGATAAAATGGGATTGAACAAGAGTATGCTTGTTTTACAATCTTTAAAAAAGATGTATATTGATGCGTTGTTAAAGAATAAATATGATAATAGTGATCTACTGTTTGTTGGATTAATTGACGAAGTAAAGGAGATCGTAATTAATAGTAGTAATTATTTTGATATTAGTAAAGAAACGTTGGAAGCATGTGCCTCTTTGCTTGTAGTAGATGCTTTTATGCGTTGCAAAATATTTAAGAATCCGGAGGGCTATGCATATGTTATTACCTGAAAACATGCAACCAGAAGTAAGTATATATTATAATGGTGCGATGGTATTGAAAGAATTACAAAATAGCACCTCAAATTCGGTTATTGATATCTATCAAGTAGTAAAAGAAAAGTATGAAATGTCATTTCCTATTTTTCTTCTGTCGCTTGATTGGCTGTACCTTATAGATGTTGCAGTCATGGATGAAAAGGGGGATATAAAATTATGTTCCTAAAATTACTTAGGATAGAAACAGAAGATGAGGTATTAAGAGAATTACATTTTCATAAAGGAATAAATCTGATTGTTGATGATACTCCAACATCTACGAATGATACGAATGAACTAAAAACAGGAAACAATGTTGGAAAGACAACGGTTTTAAAGTTAATTGATTTTTGCTTTGGAGCAAAAGCTAAAAATATATATACGGATCCAGAAAACGAACGTCAAGATTATGAATTAGTCAAGAATTTTCTAATTGACTACAAAGTAGTGATAACTCTTGTTCTTAAAGAAGATTTGGATGATGATGATTCGGATGAAATAGTAATTAGAAGAAACTTCCTAAGTAGAAATAAAGTTCTGAGGCAAGTTAATGATAAGAACTGTACGGAGGATGAATTTGAAGAACAAATTAGAATGCTTTTATTTCCAGATGTTACAGAAGGAAAGCCGACATTGAGACAGTTACTTTCGCACAATATAAGATATTCAGATGAAAGCATCGGTCATACATTGAAAGTATTGAATCGCTATACAAAGGATGTAGAATATGAAACATTGTATTTATATCTTTTTGGATGCAAGTTTGAAGGAGGACAAAAGAAGCAAGAATTATTAACGAAAATAGGGCAAGAAATTAGCTTCAAAGAAAGGTTGGAAAAAAAGCAGACTAAAAATGCTTATGAAGCGGCATTGGCGTTAGTTGAAAGAGAAATTCAAAATTTGAATGAAAAAAAAGCCAATTTGAATATTAATGAGAATTATGAAGAAGATTTAGCTCATTATACGCAAATAAAGTATGAAAAGAATAAGACTGCAGAGTTGATTAGCAATTTGGAAATTCGAATGAACATAATTGTAGAAACTCAAAGGGATATGGAACAAGAAATGTCGGATATAGATTTGCAACAACTTAGGCAAATTTATTTCCAAGCAGGGACTCAATTCGAGAAGATACAGCATACATTCGAAGAATTAGTGACTTATCATAACAAGATGGTTGCAGAAAAAATTCATTTCATTTCGAAAGAATTGCCAGAACTAAATAGCAAAATTACCGATGAGAGAAAGCGCCTAGATACATTATGTGAGGAAGAAAGAGAATATGCTACGATAGTTGCACAAGGAGATACATTTGCAGAATTAGAAAAGTTGATAGAAGAATTAAATGAAAAATATCGCCAAAAAGGTGAATATGAAAGTATTATTTCTCAGATGGAAGATGTAGATACAAATATCAAACAATATCGTGAGGAATTAGATGAGATTGATCAAAAGATTTTTACGGATGATTTTGAAGATACCGTAAAAAATCAGATTAATAAGTTTAATGTTTTTTTCTCTGAAGTTTCAAAAAAATTGTATGGTGAAACATATGCTATTAAATATGAAACGGAGATTAATAAGAAACAACAGAAGATGTATAAATTTTCAACTTTTAATGCAAATATGAGCTCAGGGAAAAAACAGGGAGAAATTTTATGTTTTGATCTTGCATATATTCAATTTGCCGATAGTGAAAAGATGCCCTGTGTCCATTTCTTATTAAACGATAAAAAAGAATTGGTTCATGATAATCAACTTGTTAATGTAATGGATTATGTTTCGGATAAAAATGTACAGTTCGTTGCATCCATTTTGAAAGATAAGTTGCCAGATAAACTTAGAAAAGAAGAATTTTATGTAATTGAGCTTTCTCAGGATAATAAGTTGTTGAGAATTGAAGAGATTACAAGTAGGTGAGGAAGAAACAATAATCCGTGTTTCGGGAGTATCCCAAAGTTTGTGTAAACCTCCAAACTATCCTCCGCATCAACCCATGCCTGCATCTCGCCATCCAGAGCAAGTCTTGCATATTCCAGCGGATTATCAATCGCCAGGGAATTCAGACACCGTTGGGAATTAGGAGTGGTCTGTATCCCGGATTCTGCCTGATTGCAGTCAATCCGGAGAATGTAGCCGTCATAGTGGTTAATGTCGATGCTATTGTGCATCGGGTTATATCTTGCGTGTATTAATTTCATTGTTATCAGTCCTTTCATTTGAATTGGAGGTAAAAAGCCCATGGGCTTATTTTGGACTTGAAAAACTTTCGAAATAGATATAATAATCACAAAATGTACCGCTATATAAAATGAAACACCATTAGAAATATTCAAAACAATGCAATTTGTTACATTAACAGTTGTGTTGCTACAGTTATCGAGTAATCTTTGCTCTTGCAATGAATTGCTAAAATAAGTAAAATTAACCCGGAGAGTGTTCGCACTTCTCCGGGTTTTTTGCAACTTGCACACAACCAACAGAGGGAGACATTATGGTTACTTGTAGAGACGTCAATAATTTGGATCTGGATGGAGTAGAACTGCTGACAGGGGAAGTAGGACTGGACAGAGTGGTGTCCTGGACATATTTTGTGTAGACGAAGCCCTATGAAGAGCATATGAATCCTGGCAACTTCGCACTGATTGTAGTGGATTATCTGCGGTTTGACATCGAGAAGACCTTTGAAACAATGGTAGAACTGAATGCACTGGGAATTTCCGGGCTTGCAATATCGATTGTGGATGACCGGGAGAAGATTCCACAGAAAATGATAGACAAGGCGGTTGAATTGAAATTGCCACTGTTCTATGTCCGCTGGGAAGGCGCAACCTTCGTGGATATTGCACAGAGTATCGGGCAGCTGATACTGGAAACCAATATTACAAATAAGCGTACCGGGGACTATTTATATAATCTACTGTTTGGATATGAAGTAAATGATAAATATATTGAAAAAATATCCAGCCAGTTTGGACTGGCTTTCGACCGGGCATATCGTGTTGGAATCATTGTAATTGACCGGAAATATGGAATTAACCTGGAGCAGGATGAGCATACTTATCTCTATTATACGGACTGTCTGAACCGGGAAGTAATGCATATGGAAAATCGTCCGATGTATATGCGATTCTTAAATAAATTTGTGCTGCTGTTTGAGGCAACGGAGGATAAGGCGACAGAACGGCAGATTGAACAATTGCTAAAGAAGCTGGACAGCCGCCCACAGTTCGCTGGGCTGATACACAGTACCTGTATTTTGGGCGCAGCCTATACGGATCCGTCTGAATTTGGCAAGAGCTATCAGGAAGCAAAAAATCTGATTCCAAAGAAAGATTATCTGCCGAATCCTACTAATAAAAAAGTGCTTAGTGCCAGTTCCATGGGCATTTATAAATATATGTTTAACAATGGAAATCAGCAGGAGATATTGGACTACTGCAATGACAAATTAAAGAAGCTTGAGATGTATGACCAGACCAATGGGGCATTTCTGGTGGAGACACTGCTGACATATTATATGAGTGGATTTAATGTGGGAAAGACAGCAGAGGCTTTGTATATCCATCGGAATTCCCTGCAGTACCGCCTGAAGAAGATAGAAGAAATATTGGAGGTTGACCTGGAAGATTCCATGGAATATCTCGATATTGTAAACTGTATTCTGGTAAAAAGATTGATGTTTAATTAAGATGCTGTGCAAAATGCACAATCAAATTGTGCAATTTGAAAGTTGAAAAGAAGAAAAAGAAAGTATACTATACTGTCTATCAGCAAAGACGCTTTGAGAGAAAGAAATCTCAAGCGTCTTTTTTGATACTCTAGAGAAACAAAAAGTCGGCTTCACATTTGCATTTAAGGAGGAACATATTATGAATAAAAGAAAATTATTAGCATTGGTACTGACAGGAGTTATGGCAATATCTACATTGGCAGGATGTGGTTCATCAGATACAAAAACATCCGATACAGATGTGAAAGCCTCAGAGACAGCAGAGACATCTGATAAGAATGTATTAAGAGTTGGAATGGAATGTGCATATGCTCCATTTAACTGGACACAGGACAGTGATACAACACCGGATGGAAGCAAGGCGGTTCCGATTTATGGATCTGACTATTATGCATATGGATATGATGTGGCAGTAGCCCAGAAGCTTGCTGATGAGATGGGAATGGATTTAGAGGTTCATAAAGTAGAATGGTCTTCCATTGGAATCTCATTAGATGCAGGAGATTATGATGTAATCATCGCAGGAATGGGAAAAACAGCAGAAAGAGAAGCTTCTTATTCATTTACAGAACCATATTATTACAGAGATAACTGTATCGTAGTAAAAAAGGGAAGTGCTTATGAAAATGTAAAAGGACTTTCTGATCTGGCAGGAACCGGATGTAAAGTAACAACACAGTTAGGAACCGGCTGGGTACCTCTTTTGGATCAGATTGAAGGTGCAGAGCAGTCAGGAAATTATGAGACAACATCCGAATGTTTCATGGCAATATCCAATGGTGTTGCAGATGTATGTGTCGTAGATTTGCCAACCGCACAGTCAGCAGCACTTACCAATGATGACCTTGTGATTATTCAGTTAGATGCAGATGATTCTTTCACCGGTGATGATGAAATGGTAAATGTATGTATCGCTACCAGAAAAGATGATACCGCATTAAGAGATAAAATCCAGGATGCAATGGATGCCATTGGCTGGAATGATAAAGCCAAAATGGATGAGCTGATGGATACTGTTCTGACACAGCAGCCGGCAGCAAACTAGAAATATTTCCAGCGTGAGCTGAGTAACAGATAAAGTGAGGTAGAGAAATATGTTAGTAGAAAATCCGAGTAATTCGTTAGAGTGGATGATATTTTTAGCCCAGAAATATGCAAGTATGTTTATCAAAGGAACCTGGCTTACGCTGGAAATTGCTGTAATCGGAACGCTGGTTGGTTTTGTGTTAGGCTATATTGTCGGACTTGTAAATGATGCAAAAATCAGCGAGGGTGATAATGTTTTCAAGAAGCTTCTGATGCGGCTTTTGAAAATCATTTTTACCGTATATGTGGAAATCTTCCGTGACACTCCAATGATTGTTCAGGCAATGATTGTATACTATGGAATAAAAATGCTGGGAGTAGAAATGACACCGGTATTTGCAGGTATTGTGGTAACGGTATTAAATACCGGAGCTTACATGGGTGAGACAGTACGTGCCGGAATCGGCTCCATTGATATGGGCCAGCGTGAAGGCGCATGGGCAATGGGAATGTCGCCATTTAAGACAATGTTGTATGTGGTACTGCCACAGGCATTTAAAAATATTATCCCAGAGATGGCAAATACATTCCTGACAAACCTGAAGATGACATCCGTATTAAATGTAATTGCAGTACAGGAACTTTTCATGGCTGCAAAAACAGTCGGAGGAAATTATTACAAATACTTCGAGTCATACCTGGTAATTGCAGTGATTTACTTTGTATTGTGCTTTGTCTTTGATAAGATTTTCAAATTTATTGAAAAGAAAATGCAGGGCAAGACAGATTACGCACTGGCAATTGAGTATATGGATAATCAGTAGGAGGAACGGATATGGGAGAGACAGTAATTTCAATCAAGGATTTGAGCAAATCATTTGGGAATCATGAGGTTTTAAGAAAAATAGATATTGATATAGAAGCAGGAGAAATTATCTGTATAGTTGGTTCTTCCGGTTCCGGAAAGTCAACGCTGCTGCGGTGTATCAATAAACTGGAGCGGCAGACCTCTGGTAAAATCCTTTACCATGATAAGGAAGTCCGGAATGTACAGAAGGACATCAATGAATACCGCTCCAGGGTGGGAATGGTATTTCAGTCCTTTAACCTATTTAACAATATGACCGTATTACAGAACTGCATGCTCTGCACCAGAAAGGTGCTTCACATTTCCAAAGAAGAGGCATTTAACCGGGCAATCACACATTTAAAGGATGTAGGAATGGCTCCTTATATCAATGCAAAACCATCACAGCTTTCCGGAGGACAGAAACAGAGGGTTGCCATTGCAAGGTCTCTTTGCATGAATCCGGAAGTACTTCTTTTCGATGAGCCGACTTCTGCACTGGATCCTGAGATGGTAGGAGAAGTGTTAAATGTTATGAAAGAGCTTGCCAAGACGGGACTTACAATGATTATTGTTACTCATGAGATGGCATTTGCAAGGGATGTGTCCACCAGAACCATTTTCATGGATTCCGGCTATGTGGCAGAGGATGCAGCTCCATCCGAACTGTTTACCAATCCGAAGAATCCGAGAACACGGGAATTCTTAAGTCGTTATTTAGCAGGTTAAAGGAGGACAGAAAATATGGAGAATTTTATAATAACCTTTGCAAGAGGATTCGGAACAGGCGGAAAGGCGATTGCTTCCCAGCTGGCAAAGGAGTTAGGTATTCACTGTTATGAAAACCGAATCTTAACGCTGGCAAGCCAGCTCAGTGGACTGGATGAAAATATTTTTCAGGAAGTAAATGAAAAAATGAGGGAGACCAGTGGATTTTCCAGCTTTTTAAGAGGGCTGCCACGGTCAAGACGTTACATTTCCAGAAATGAAAAATTCGTATCGGATGACAAGCTGTTTGAATATCAGAGTGAAATTATCAAAGATCTGGCAGAAAAAGAGTCCTGCGTCATCGTCGGAAAATGTGCTGATTATGTACTGAAGGGCAAACCAAATGTGGTGAGCATCTATATTGAGGCACCGAGAGCATTCTGCGTGAACCGTACCATGGAAAATATGGGTGTGACCGAAGAGGTTGCTAATGCAACCATAGAGCGGACGGATAAATTCCGGGCAGATTATTATGAATATTACACCCATGGAAATTACTGGACAAACCCGGTCAATTATGACATGACATTAAACAGTGAGCGGGTCGGCGTGCAGAACTGTGTAAAAACCATTGAGCAGTACCTGATTATCAAAGAGCTGATTACACCGGATATGATACATCCGGCAGGAGAATTAAAATAAGAGTTTGGGATAAGAGTTTGAAGTAAAAAGTTTGAAATAAAAGTTCAAAATAAAAGTTCAAAGTAGGAACAGAGTTGGAAAATTAGAAAAAGACAGAAAAAAGCAGGAACACCGAAACTGGAACGGAGCTCCTGTTTTTTTGCGGCAATAAGAAAATGCTGGTGGCAGCTTCTACAGGGATTGTTTTATTGCGAACAAACTGGATTTTATATATAATGAAGTAAAACAACTCGGGAGAAAAATTGATGGAAGCAGGAATGATTACAACAGTGCTTTTGGTAGCATGTGCAACTATATGTATTGGCGTTGGTATCTTTTAATTTTTTATTAATAATACGAAAAACAAGGGGCGGATTTGTATCCTGCTTCTGGGAATAGGAGGAGGAATCTGGGCACTGGGTTCAGCATTGTATGGAAATTGTACGGATGACAGATTGGCACAGAATTTCTTTTGCATGACAATTGTGGGCTTTAATTTATATGTCATTGCGATTGTAATTTATGTGGCGTGTCTGACTGGTGTAAAAATAAAGGGGTATGTCCTGATGGTTGGATTAGGAATACTGACATCTCTGGTGGATGGTGTTTCTTTTGGAAGTATGCGGATCCGCCATTTTTACAGGGTCAATGGAAGAACCTGCTTTACCACAGAATTTCATGGCAGCGTGTTTTATCACTGGATGTATATTATGCTTTGCTTTTTGTGCTGCATCTATATTGTACTATATTGGTCGAAGAAAATTATGCGTAAAAGTCAGAGAAAATATGTGGCATATATCATTCTGGGAAATACAATTATGCTTCTTTCGGCAATTCCGGATACAGTGTTGCCATTTTATGGAATTAAATCTTATCCCAGTTCGGTTTATGGTGTAACAGTTTCATTCTTAATGACTGTATTTTTTAGTATCCGGTATGATACTTTTGGAATATCAAAATTAACAGTTTCAGATTATCTGTTTAATCAGATTGACTATGGTGTGATGGTATATGATTATCAGAGAACACATATTTTACATAATACAAATGCAGAAGTGTTGTTTGGTGCAGATGTGGAACAGCCTTTTGAAGAACTGGTAACCTGCGAGGGCAATAAGGAAGAATTTGCAGAACAGCTTTATCAGGGAAAATTAGAGCACTGCAAGGTGAAATGCCTGCAGGGCAATCAGATTTTATCGGTAACGTCTTCGATGGTCTGCGATGAATATGGCGAGATGCAGAACACTATCGTAACACTGGTGGATATTACTTACGAAGAAGAACTTTTAGAGCGGCTCCGGGTGTCAGACCGGGCGAAGACCGATTTTCTTACGAATATGTCCCATGAAATCCGTACGCCAATCAACGGTATTATGGGAATGAACAGTATCCTGCTCCGGCAGAGTGATACGCTGCCAAGGGAGAAGATTGCAGAGTATGCAGGAAATATGCAGCGGGCCAGCAGGACCCTGCTTGCCATTGTAAATGACATTTTGGACATTTCCAAAATTGAATCCGGAAAGATGGAGCTGCTTTGCGAGGGTTATGAGCTGGCATCCCTCATCAATGACTGTTATACGATAGTTGCCTCTAACTGCAAGAAAAAGAATCTGGATCTGTATATGGAAATTGATGAGAATCTTCCATCCATTTTATATGGGGATGATGTCCGTATCCGCCAGATAGTAAATAATTTCCTGTCCAATGCGGTAAAATATACCAAGCGTGGTCATGTAATTTTAAAAATTTCTTATAGCAGGATAGACGAGGAAAATATCAACCTGCGCATTGATGTAAAAGACAGCGGAATTGGAATCCAGAAGAAGGATATGGAGAACCTTTTCCAGAATTTCACAAGATTAGAAGAGCATAAAAACCGCAATATCGAAGGAACCGGACTGGGACTGAGCCTGACGAAACGTCTGGTAGATATGATGCACGGAGAAGTACAGGTAGAAAGCCAGTATGGTGAAGGCTCAACATTTACGGCAATCATACCGCAGAAGGTCATCTGCGAAGATGGCATTGGTGATATGAAGCAGATTTTTGAAAACTATGAGCTTTCTGTCGGTGCTATGATGCCGGTACCTCAGTTTGCCGGCGTGCATATCCTTGTGGTGGATGATATGGAAATGAACCGCATTGTGGCAAAAGAGATGCTGCTGCAGACTGGTGCAATCGTGGATGTGGCAGGCAGTGGGGAAGAAGGACTGACTCTGATGAAAGAGCAGCACTATGATCTTATTTTCATGGATCAGATGATGCCGGATATGGATGGCATTGCCACCTTTGAGGAAATGAAGCGAATGAATCATCAGAATAAAACTACACCGGTAATTGCCATGACAGCCAATGCGGTAAAAGGAGCAAAGGAAATGTATCTGCAGCATGGATTTGCAGATTATATTTCGAAGCCAATTTTTGAAGAGAAGATGTGGAAGATACTGAAACGTTTTCTGGCGGACAAGCAGACAGAGGCAGTGGAAAAGAAAAATCCTGACAGTGGAGCAGAAGAAAATAAGAAATCATTGCAGGAGCGTTTTCCATATCTTGATACGAAGCAGGGAATGTCCGTATGTATGGGAGATGAAGCGTTTTATTTTAAGATATTAAAAGTCTATCTGAAAGATGAGATGGTGGATACTCTGCAGCAGGATTATGAAGAAAAAGACTGGGTGCAGTATCAGATTCATGTGCATGGACTGAAAAATGTGTCTGCGAATATCGGAGCCATGGAGTTGTCTGAGCAGTTTAAGGGATTAGAGTATGCCATCAAGAATCATGACATTCCGGATACGGATTATATCCGAAGCCATCATGATAAAGTAATGGAGGCATACCAGGAGCTCTTACGGCGGCTGGAGCGGGATATCTGAGAAGGAGGAAGACAAACATGGTAAAAATCGACTTAATTACCGGCTTTTTAGGTTCCGGTAAAACAACATTTATAAGAAAATATGCCCAGTATCTGATGAATCAGGGCATGAATATTGGAATTTTAGAGAACGATTATGGCGCAGTAAATGTGGACATGATGCTGCTGCAGGATTTGATGGGAGATAACTGTGAGCTGGAAATGGTAGCCGGAGGCTGTGATAAGGACTGCCACAGAAGACGTTTTAAGACAAAGTTAATCGCCATGGGCATGTGCGGATATGACAGGGTGCTGGTGGAGCCATCCGGAATTTTTGATGTGGACGAATTCTTTGATGCACTGCGGGAAGAACCGCTGGATCAATGGTATGAGATTGGAAATGTAATTGCAATCGTAGATGCCAAGCTGGAAAAAGAGCTGTCTGATGAGGCAGATTTCATTCTGGCATCAGAGGTGGCAGATGCAGGCTGCATTCTATTAAGCCATGCTGATGAAGCTACAGCAGAAGAAATGGATGCAACGGTTGCACACATCAACGAAGCCTTGGAGAAGATTCACTGTAAGAGAAGACTGGGAAAAGAGATTCTGCGTAAGAGTACACCACAGCTTACTTCGGAAGATTTACACCAGATTATGAGCAGCGGCTATGTGATGGAAAATTATGAGAAAATGGATCTGGAGGAACACTCCGGCTTCGAGTCACAGTATTTTATGAATGTACCTATGACGGCAGAAAAATTGCAGAAGGTTGCAAAAGAAATCTTAGAAAACAGTTCCTGCGGAGCTGTATTTCGGATTAAGGGATTTATAAAAGCAGAAGATAATTCCTGGATACAACTTAATGCTACCCATAACGGAGTGCGGATGGAACCGATTCAGGAAGGCCAGGAAGTCATTATTGTAATCGGAGAGCATTTACAGCGGGATAGAATCGAAGCTTATATCGGAGTAGAGAGTGTATAAAGACAAAACGATACTATAGTGTACGAATGAATAATACAAATGTACAATATAATGTACAAAAACATACAATATATTCTATTAATTCTCATGAACAGACTGAAAAAAGCAGAAAAAACAGGAAAATGCAACTTTTTGTAAAAAAATATTGACAGAGCAAAAAAGACGTGATATTGTATAACTGTTCAAAATAATAGACAAACAAAAGCGAAGGCGCTTACCAATCGGTAAGTGCCTTTTTTTACTTTACAGGAAATTGCTTTCCTGTAAAGTAAAAAACGCTCCGCGAGGATGCGCACTGCGGTGTATAAGGTAGATGTCGCAAGCGACCGACGCAGGCGCGAGAATGTGCCGAGGCACATTCTTTGTTCCGTCGATTGAACCAAACAAACCGGTTTAAAGAGAAAACAAAAAAGAGTAAAGAATATGTCAAGGAGGATTCAATTATGAAATTAAAAGACACAGGATTAAGCGTACAGGACATTAAAGATAAAGTAAATAAATATATGATTGAAACATATGAGCGTTTTGATTTTCTGGCTGAGACAGCAGAGGGCATGTACCTCTATGATGAGAAAGGAACACCATATCTTGACTTCTATGCAGGAATCGCTGTAAACAATGCAGGAAACCGTAATCCGAAGGTAGTAGCAGCAGTCAAAGATCAGGTAGACGATATCATGCACACCTTCAACTATCCATATACCATTCCACAGGCACTGTTAGCAGAAAAAGTTTGTAAGACCATTGGCATGGATAAAATTTTCTATCAGAACTCCGGAACAGAAGCAAACGAAGCAATGATTAAAATGGCCCGTAAATATGGAATTGAAAAATACGGTCCAAATAAATATCATATCGTAACTGCTAAAATGGGATTCCACGGAAGAACATTTGGAGCAATGTCAGCAACCGGTCAGCCGGGAAATGGCTGCCAGGTAGGATTCGGACCAATGACTTACGGATTCTCCTATGCACCATACAATGATCTGGAGGCATTTAAAAATGCATGTACCGAAAATACAATCGCAATCATGATTGAACCGGTACAGGGTGAAGGCGGAGTACATCCGGCAACCATGGAATTCATGAAAGGCTTAAGAGAGTTCTGTGATGAGAAAGGAATGCTCTTATTATTAGATGAGGTACAGACCGGATGGTGCAGAACCGGTGCGGTAATGTCCTATATGAATTATGACGTAAAACCGGATATCGTATCCATGGCAAAAGGTCTTGGCGGCGGAATGCCAATCGGTGCAATCTGTGCAACAGAAGAGGTTGCCAAAGCATTTACTCCTGGTTCCCATGGAACAACCTTTGGTGGACATCCAATCAGCTGTGCAGCAGCTTTAGCTGAGGTAGGAGAGCTCTTAGACAATGACTTAGCCGGAAATGCAAAGAAAATGGGAGACTATTTCTCAGCAAAATTAGAAAAATTACCACATGTCAAAGAAGTAAGACATCAGGGCTTATTAGTTGGTGTAGAATTTGATGATACCATTTCCGGTGTAGATGTAAAACATGGCTGCTTAGACAGAAAGCTTCTGATTACAGCTATCGGTGCACATGTCATTCGTATGGTGCCACCACTTATCGTATCCGCAGAAGACTGCGACAAGGCATATGCAATCATTGAAGAAACGGTAAAATCACTGGAAAAATAAGAATTTTAGGAATCCGTGTCCTTCAAACCGGGCACCGGAAGAATAACAGAAAGATAAAAATAAGAAACAGAAAAGACGAGGATGTCACAGAAAATAAGTGCGCCCTCGTCTTTTTTTATGCAGATAGTTGTCAGGCATCCATACGAAGCTGCCAGTGGCAGGTTCGTATGGATGAGAAAAAACGTATGTATATACATTAAGGAAGGGAAGCAAAATGGAACATCTTGTTATTACAATAGGATGCGAATATGGCGCAAAAGGAAATCAGATTGGGAAAAAGGTTGCACAGGATTTAGGCATCAAGTTTTATGACCGTGAAACGGTAGATGAGATTATCAAAGAAGTAGGAATTCCCAAGGATATTATGGAAAAGGTAGAAGAAGGAGTGACCATTGCCGGTAAAGGAGCAGAAGGTGATGTCAGGGGTTCTTTCTCCAAATACGCTGATTTGACAGAACGTGCAATTCACGTCCAGAAAACAATTATTCGAAAACTCGCAGCAAGAGAGTCCTGTGTGATTATAGGACGTTCTGCTGATTATATTTTAAAAGAACAGAAACCAATATTACGCATTTTCATTTATGCACCGGACGAAATCCGGATAAAGAATGTAATGGAAAGCCACAATCTTTCGGCAGATGATGCAAAATTGCTGATTGCGGAAAAAGATAAACGTTATCACAAAAGACATATGGCACTGACCGGAAGCAATCGTGGAGACAGACATAACAGGGATATGCTGATTAACAGCGATTTACTGGGTGTGGATGGAACTGCACAGTTGATTAAAGAAGTAGCCGGAAAAGTATTTCAGGAATAGGAGGTAGTAAATATGGAACAGAAGAAAACAGAATTCAATAAAGTATTTAATGCCTGGGATATTCTTGTCATTGCATTTGGTGCCATGATTGGATGGGGCTGGGTCGTATCCTCCGGTGGCTGGATTCAGAAAGGCGGAGTTCTTGGAGCAGCTCTCGGATTTGTTCTTGGTGGAATCATGATATTCTTTGTGGGATTGACTTATGCAGAACTTACAGCAGCCATGCCACAGTGTGGTGGTGAGCATGTGTTCAGTTACCGGGCAATGGGCTCAAATGGTTCCTTTATCTGTACATGGGCAATCGTCCTGGGATATGTCGGAGTTACCTGCTTTGAAGCATGTGCATTTCCAACGATTCTGACCTATCTCTGGCCGGGATTTTTAAAGGGATATCTTTATACGGTAGCTGGATTTGATATCTATGCTTCCTGGCTGATTGTAGCAATTATCGTTGCATTTTTAATTATGATAATAAACATTTTTGGAGCCAAAACAGCAGCTATTTTACAGACTATTCTTACTATTATCATTGGTGGAGCAGGGATTTTGTTGATTGTTGCATCCGTCATCAATGGAAGTGTGGATAATCTTAACGGACAGATGTTTGCCGGCACATCAACCGGAGGTGGAATCAAGGCAGTGCTTAGTGTTGCGGTATTATCTCCATTTTATTTTATCGGATTTGATGTTATCCCGCAGGCGGCAGAGGAAATCAATGTTCCACCGAAGAAAATTGGAAAAATGCTGATATTATCTGTTGTACTGGCAGTGCTGTTTTACTCACTGGTTATCATTGCAGTAGGTCTGGTATTAAAGCCGGATGCCATTGCAGCATCACAGACAGGAACCGGTCTTGTAACCGCAGATGCCATGGCAGTAGCGTTTAAAACATCGGTCATGGCAAAAGTAATTATTGTTGGTGGAATGTGCGGAATCATTACTTCCTGGAACTCCTTTATGATTGGTGGTTCCCGTGCTTTATATTCCATGGCAGAATCCTATATGATTCCAAGAACTTTTGCAAAACTTCATCCAAAGCATAAGACCCCGTTAAATGCATTAATCCTGATGGGAATTCTTACGATGTTAGCACCGTTTGCGGGACGTGTCATGATGGTATGGATTTGTGATGCAGGTAACTTTGGATGCTGTCTTGCCTATTGTATGGTATCCATTTCATTTCTGATTTTAAGAAAGAAAGAACCGGATATGCCTCGTCCGTATAAAGTGCCTGGTTATAAATTTGTGGGTGTAATGGCAGTTTTAATGTCAGGATTTATGGTATGTATGTACTGCATTCCGGGAACCGGCGGCAGCCTGATTCTTCCGGAATGGTTGATGGTTGGAGCCTGGAGCTTGCTTGGTGTTGTATTCTTTGTAATCTGTAAAAAGAAATACAAAGAGTCCTTTGGCAGTCTGGTACAGCTTATTTCAGATGAAGATGCAGCAACATTGATGCCGGGGGCAGATGATGTGGAGCTGGATCAGGTAATCGATGTGGCAATCGACCGTGTATTGGCACGGCTGGCAGGATAATGGAATGTATAGAGTGAAGAAAGCAGAATATAGAAAAGTCGAGTAGTAAGTTCTGAAAATACCGACAGAAAATGAGAGGAAAAGCTATGAACGAATTTAATTTTTCAGTACCACAGAATATTATCGTAGGAAGAGGCTCTATGGCAAAACTTCCGGAAGTTGCAAAAAAAATGGGTGGAAAGCATGCGTTTATCATATCAGGACCGCATCTTAAGAAGATGGGACTGGTGGAGAAAGCTGCAGAATCTTTAAGAGCCGAAGGAATTTTGGTGGATGACTTTACGGATATCGAAGGAAATCCTTCCGTTACAACCGTGGAAGCAGCGACAGAAGCATTTCAGGCTTCCGGGGCAGACTTTATCGTAGCTTTTGGCGGCGGTTCTCCGATGGATGTAGCAAAGGCAGTCGGTGTAGTAGCAAAATACGGTGAAAGCATTACCGAATATGAAGGGGCACATAAAGTGCCGGGCAAAATTATTCCATTGGTGGCACTGCCGACTACAGCAGGAACCGGTTCTGAGGTAACAGCATTTTCTGTAATTACTGACCACAGCAGAGACTATAAACTGACGGTATTTTCTTATGAACTGCTGCCGGCATATGCTATTCTGGACGCAGACCTGATTACAACGGCACCAGCCAGTGTGGCGGCAGCCTGCGGAATTGATGCATTTATCCATGCAGAAGAGGCGTATATTTCAACTGCGGCTTCTCCATTTTCCGACGCCATGGCAGAAAAAGCAATGGAGCTCATCGGAGAAAATATCCGGAGATTTGTGGCAAACCGCACCGATGTGGAGGCGGCAGAGGCAATGATGGTAGGCTCACTGTTTGCTGGAATTGCATTTTCTTTTGCAAGACTTGGAAATGTACATGCCATGAGCCATCCGGTCAGTGCATTTTTTGATGTGCCACACGGAGTTGCCAATGCAGTATTGCTTCCGGTAGTAGCGGAGTATAATGCCTTAGCTGACCATGGAAGGTATTATAAAATTTATAACTACATCAGTGAAATTCCAGCCTATGAAGATGAATTTGAACCGATGATGTTAGTGGATGCCATCCGTTCCTTATGCAAAGCCATCGGAATTCCGGCAAATCTTACGGAAGCCATCAATCAGGCAGGCAAAACAGGAAGCATCAGCCGGGAGACCATCGAAGAGAAAATAGAAGCAATGGCAGCAGATGCCATGAAGAGCGGCAATATTGCAGTGAACCCACGGTCATCCCGTCAGTGTGATATAGAAATGTTATACCGCAAGGCACTGTAAAACAGATATCTTTATCAAAAACATCGGTTAATATCATAAAAATTTGATGCGAAAAGTTTGATGTAAAAAATTTGAAGTGGAAGTTTCAAATGGAAAGAGAGGAAAATGTATGGATTACCTGTCACACAATGTATCGGAAAATTTAAAGAGACTGCGTCAGTCCAAGGGAATGAGTCTTGATCAGGTGGCAGAGCAGACCGGTGTAAGTAAGAGTATGCTGGCACAGATTGAAAAGGGAACGGCAAATCCATCATTGGGTGTGCTTGGAAAGATTACAAGCGGACTGCGGATTGAATTTCAGACTTTGATTGAAGCTCCCCGTGTGGATTTCTGTCTGGTGAAGCCGGAAGAAATGATTCCAACCAAGGAACTGGAGGGACAGTATAAGGTCTTTACCTGCTTTCCATTTGAGGACTCCCAGTCCGTAGAAATCTACCGGATTGATGTAGAGCCGGGCGGTGTATACACCAGTGGAAGCCACGGTGAGCGGACGAGAGAATATATTACGGTAATTGACGGCGCGCTGACCATAGAATGCCATGACCACAGCCAGAAGGTGGAAAAGAGCCAGGTCTACAAATTTGAAACAGACCAGCCGCACATTTACCGGAATGAAGGAAGTGAGAGGGCAAGCTGTATGTGCTTTTTCTTAGACTATACAAATATTCGATAAATATAGCAGGCAATTGCGAAAGAGAGATAGATTTTGCACGGAAAATATTACGTTGATTCACAGAGGATTATCTTTATCCGATATGAAATGCCAACAGTTCTTAGAATGCGGGGTTTTCTTGCTTGTAAACTGTCTTTCCGCTTGCTTTGTCAGAATCGCTGCACTGTCCGTCGAGAGCAGATGCCACATAAAGCCTGCAAGGGGCACTGGAAATTTCGATATAATTATAATTTCATCTGGCAACCGGCACAAATTCACATCCATGTTCAATTGCACCTCGCTGGTACATCCCTGTACCAGCGTTGCCCGTTGCCAGACGAAATTCCCAGTGCCCCTAACAGCCCTTATCAGGCATCTGTACTTCGACGAACCGTACAGCGATTCTGACAAACATTGGAAAGACTGTTTTTATAACCAAAAGAAAACCCCGCATTTTAGAACTGTGGTATTTCGTAGCGAAAGAAAATCCACTGCGAATCAACGTAATATTATTGTGGCAACTCTTCTCAATCCCTCATTCACAATTGTCTGGAATATTTATGGAAGAAATAGAATAAAGAATATATATTTGACAAAGATTATACAAATATCAGACAAAGCAAATCTTGACTTGATTCATTCCGAGGATTAGAATGGAAAAAGAGAATGAATCAGGAGGTGAAATGCATGGACAGTTGCGATAGTACTGGGCGAAGTAGTATCTGCGGTGGCAGACAGAAGATGATTTTGGCGCAATTGGCCATGGATTTCAGGTAAGAATCCATACAGGACAATTGCTCTTTTTACGCTGGAAATGCGATATGTGTTTTCTGTAATTGTGCGGGTATCATCGGGACTGCTGCCGCAGGGAAATGATATAAGGAGGCAGAAGCAGTGGACGAGAAATTAAAAGAGCAGAATTATGTAGAAGAGTTAATAGAAATAATCCGTAGTACGAAGAGCAATGAGGAACTGCGGGATAAATTATCCGATTATCATGAAAATGATATTGCGGATGCATTTGTGCGTCTGGATGAAGAAGAACGAAAGAGATTATACCCAATCCTGGGAGCGGAACAGGTTGCGGAAATCTTTACTTATATTGATGACCCGGATTTATATCTGAATGAATTGGATCTGGATAAAGCGGCACGGGTTATTTCCTACATGGACTCCGATGATGCGGTAGATGTCTTAGACGAACTGGATGATTCCAAGCAGGCACAGCTGGTAGAGTTGCTGGATGAAGAATCCAGTCATGACATTAAGATGATTCAGTCCTATGAGGATGACGAAATTGGTAGCAAGATGACCACGAACTTCATTGTGATTAAGAATGATCTTACCATCCGGCAGGCTATGCGGGAGCTGATTCGTCAGGCGGGAGAAAATGATAACATTTTGACAGTTTATGTTACCGATGAAGCAGGCAAATTCTATGGAGCCATCGATTTAAAGGACTTAATCATTGCCCGTGAAAATAATGCACTGGAAGATATCATCAGTACATCCTATCCGTATTTGCGGGATCATGAACAGATCAGTGAATGTATCGAGCGAATGAAGGACTATGCAGAGGACTCCATTCCGGTACTGGATGAAAATGATGAAATCTTAGGTGTTATCACATCTCAGGATATCGTAGAAGTTGTGGATGATGAGATGGGTGATGACTACGCAAAGTTAGCAGGTCTGACCGCCGAAGAAGATTTACAGGAAACGCTGGTAGAGAGTATGAAGAAACGTCTGCCATGGCTGATTATCTTACTGGTACTTGGCATGGGCGTATCTTCTGTAGTGGGGATTTTTGAGACCGTTGTAGCCGTAATTCCAATTGTCATGTGTTTCCAGTCGCTGATACTTGACATGGCAGGAAATGTCGGAACACAGTCGCTGGCTGTAACCATTCGTGTACTGGTAGATGAAAATCTTACATCAAAACAGAAGCGTCATCTGGTAGGAAAAGAAATGCGTGTTGGGTTTATGAACGGGCTTTTTCTGGGGATACTGGCATTTTCCTTTATCGGATTATATGTCTGGTTGTTAAAGAATAATCCGGTGAGTCATGCATTTATTATTTCAGGATGCGTGGGCCTTGCACTGATGATAGCAATGGTAATATCAAGCCTTGTGGGAACCTTGATTCCAATGCTTTTTCATAAGATTAAGATTGATCCGGCAGTGGCATCCGGTCCATTGATTACCACAATTAATGACCTGGTAGCAGTAGTAACCTATTATGGATTAGTCTGGCTGCTGTTGATAGATGTATTGCATTTTGCATAGCATAAAACCTTAGGATGACGAGGAAATAAAGGATGAATAAAATCCAGAATATAAAAGTCCTTTTTTGGGATATTGATAATACACTGCTTGATTTTGATGCGGGAGCAGAAGATTCCATGAAACAGGCATTTGCAGATTTGGGGCTGGAGTTTAAACCGGAAATGTTTAATGTTTTTCAGGAAGAAAATCATATTATCTGGGACAAAATCGAAAAGGGTGAATTATCAAGGGAAGACATTCCCTATGTCCGCTGGCAGATTATATTAAAACGGCTGGGATTAAAAGCCGATGGTGTGGCAATGGATCATGTGTTCCGAAGCTATCTTCATAATAGTGCAGTGCCGGTGAGCGGTGCATTGGAAACATTGGAAGCTTTAGCAGGAAAATACATATTCTGTGCGGCAAGCAACGGACCGTATGAGCAGCAGCTAAACCGCCTGGAACGAGGCGGCATGCGTAAATATTTTACACATTGCTTTGTTTCGGAAAAGGTTGGCGTAGAGAAACCGAGCCTTCGTTTTTTTGAAAAATGTATGGAAGAATTGCCTGGAATTGAACCGGAAGAATGCCTGATGATAGGTGATTCCCTGACAGCAGATATTGCAGGAGGGCATGCTGCAGGACTTAAAACCTGTTGGTATCATCCGGAAGATGCCATAACCAATGAAAAATTAAGAGAGTTAGAGCAGCAGGCAGATTACAGAGTAGAAAAATTGGTGGATTTGACAAAAAAATTATAGCTTGGATGGGAGAGATTAACAGGAGAAAAATGGAAGACAGGAAAGAAATTATAAAAATCAAAGAACCCATATCAACTGCAAATAAGTTTCACTCTTCGGAGCTTTTTTATATTGAAGAGGCAAAATTACCGTTCTCAGCAGGAATTTATACTTTAACGGGGTGTGCGATGCACTGGCATCATTCATGGGAAATTTTGTGCCAGTTAGAGGGTGAAGCATATGTAAGATTTGGTGGGGAGAAGATTATTTCAAGACCAGGCGACATCACGGTCATTTCTGGGGAAGAACCACATGAAACGGAAAAAATTACAAAGCGACATAAAATATTGTTGTTACAGTTTCAAATGGAACCTGTTTTACCCTATTTTTCTGTGGCAAAGGAATATCAACACATTCCAAGTATATTATTAGATCCGTTTCGAAAAGTTGGACATTTTAATTTGAGAAGTAAAAAAGTAGAATCCATTATGTGGAAAATAGAGGGAGAATATAAAAAGAAGATTTTGGGATATGAGATTCGGATACCTGCGTATATTATGGAACTAATGGTATACTTTATGCGAAATGATTATATTTGTGCCAGAAGACCTGCGACAGAAGTTATGATAGCCTTGGAAAAAATCAGACCTGCGTTGTCTTACATAGAAGAAAATTATCAAAATCATATAGAGTTACAAAATGTAGCAGAATTGTGTTGCATGAGTATGTATACATTTTGCAGAGTGTTTAAACAGGCAACAGATTATACATTTGTAGAGTATTTAAATCATATCCGATTAAAATCTGCAGAAAAATTATTGCTTTCCACAAAACTCCCCATCAGTGAAGTGGCATATGAATCTGGTTTCTCAGGATTGAGCTATTTTAACCGGAAGTTTAAGGAAGTATATTCTATGGGACCAAGCAGATACCGTAAAATAAGTGGAAATGAAGAAATAAACAACTGTGAGGGTTATCATCATTCCAGAATTTAAAATATAGTAGTATATAAAGGAGACGAAATATACAAAATGTGATTAGTATATTTCGTCTTTTTTTAATTAAAAATGTCTCGCGCAAAATAGTGCAAAAATAAAGCAAGAATGAAATTGAATCATGAATATAAAATCGTTATATTTAAACTACAAAAGCAAGGAGAATAAAGTAAAAGGCGCCAGGGGAGAAGAACAAAAAAGTATTAGTATAAAAGGAGGAAAAAGAATGAAGAGATTAGTTGCAGTACTGTTGTGTATGACAATGGCAGTATCAATTACAGCTTGTGGTAACTCTGAAACAGAAAATAACAAAGTAGCAGGAACAGAAGCCGGAGATAAACCGGAAAGCATTAGCGTTATTTGTTCAACCGACGAAGAAGGACTTTATGAGTATGCTGGAAAGAAGTACGAAGAAATGTATGGTGTAAAAGTGAATCTGATTTGTCAGTCCTATGATAGTACACACGAAAAAATTACTACAACATGGACCGGTGGAGGCGATGCGGATGTTTGCTATGTAGATATTCCATGGGTTGCAGAATTTGAAAGTAAGGGAGTAACCATAGACTTAAGTGAATATATGGATGAAGATGTAAAAAACAGTTTGATTGAGAGTTCGTTAAATCAGATGATTTATAATGGAAAAACAGAAGCAATTCCGTTTGCAAATGGTGGAAAATGGATGTTTTATAATAAGCAGATGTTAGCGGATGCTGGATATGAGGAGCCACCAAAAACATGGGATGAATTAAAAGAAATGTCTCAGGATATGATGGATAAAGGCATTTGCAAGTATGGTATTGCGTGGGGGGCATCCCAGGCAGAAGGTTTGATTTGTGATTTGACAACCATGATTTACAGTTTTGGCGGAACATGGCAGAAAGAAGATGGCTCATTTGACATCAACAGTGAAAGTGCAAATAATGCAGTACAGTTTATGTATGATTCTATGCAGGATGGATGGGCAGATCCGGCATCAATTACCTACACGGACAGAGATTGCCTGGATCCATTCATGGCAGGAGATACAGCATTTGTTATGAATTGGGCTTATGTGTATGGATATGCAAATAATCCAGAAAATTCTACTGTTGCAGGAAATGTAGATGTATGCTTAATGCCTGGAACTGATAAAGCAGAAAGTGCTTCAGTAACTGGTGGCGGTGGCTTCGGAGTATTATCTACCTCAAAATATCCGGAGTATGCATATAAATATATTGAGTTATTTACTAGTGAGGATATTCAGAAATATGCATATGAGAATTATAATGTACTGCCGACAATTGATGCATTATATAAAGATGAGAATCTGGTGGCTGAACATGAAGAACTGGCTAAGTTTTATCCGCAGTTTGCAACAGCACATCCAAGACCTCAGCTTGCTGATTATAGTGAGTGGTCTAATACAGTACAACCATTATTTTCGGCAGCACTGTCAGGTTCAACTTCAATAGAGGATGCACTAAATCAGGCAGAAGAAGTATCAGAAAGTTTTGTGAATTAAATAGAGAATGGCAGGTAGATAAACTGCCTGCCATTTTTAATATGAGGGTAAGAATATGAAGAGGAAGAATAAATCAAGTATATCACAAGCAAGAACTGCTTATGGAATGATTACTCCTGCCATGCTGATTATCATGGGATTAGGATTATTTCCTGTTTTGTTTACATTGTGGTTCAGCTTAAATGATGTAAATCCAGGTAGTCTTGTAACGAAATTTGTTGGATTAAAGAATTATGCAGAAGTTATGAGTACCCATGCATTTTGGAATTCTTTAAAAATTACTTTATATTTTTCAGTTGTATCAGTGATAATTCAGATTATATTGGGAACACTTACAGCATTATTGCTGAATCAAAATTTTAAGGGAAGAGGCTTTGTGCGTGGAATTATTCTGATTCCATGGGCAGTGCCAACGATTGTAAATGCAAATTTGTGGAAATGGATTTTTAATGCGAACGCAGGAATTTTGAATAAAGTATTATTAAAATTACATTTGATAGATGAAAATATAGTCTGGCTTGGAAGTGGTAAGCTTGCAATTAATATGATTATATTATCAGATACATGGAAGATGCTTCCACTTGTTATCATTATGCTGCTTGCAGGACTCCAGACCGTGTCTAATGATGCAAAGGAGGCATCAATTATAGACGGGGCAAATGCATGGCAGAGATTTAAAGTAGTGTATTTTCCTGCATTAAAGCCAATGTATATAGTGGTTCTTGTTTTGCGTACAATTCAGACGATTCGAGTTTTTGATATTGTATATTCGTTGACGTCAGGTGGACCAAATGACAGTACACAGGTAGTAAGCTTTTATGCGTATCATGAAATCTTTGATTACTTACATTATGGTAAAGGTTCGGCAATATGCGTAATTATAGCAGTTGTTATATTGTTATTGAGCCTTCTTTACCTGAAAGCAGGAAAAACGGAGGATTAAGATATGAATCGAACGGTAAAGAGAAGAATAGGAAGGATATTATTATATTTGGCAGTGATATTATTGGTTCTTTGGACGCTATTGCCAATTATCTGGATGTTTATATCCAGTATCATATCAGAAAATGAATTGTTAAGTAGTGACAAAATACTGCCTACATCAATTACCTGGGAACGATACAAAATGTTATTGTGGGATAAAAATCCAACAAAACAAGTTGAAGTATTCCGAATGGCAATAAAAAACAGTTGCATTGTTGCGGGTACAACAACAGTAATTAGTCTTGTATTAGGTGCAGTGGCATCCTATGCGTTTGCAAGATTACGCTTTCGAATGAAAAAACCAATGTTATTTGGAGTAATGTTTTTTCAGCTGCTACCACCAATTGCATTGGTAATACCGTATTATATCATGATTAGCCGGATGGGGCTGCTGGATCATTTGGGAACATTAATATTAATTAATACAAATGCAGTTCTTGCCTATGTAATCTGGGTCTTGAACGGATATTTTAAATCGGTTCCATTTGAACTTGAAGAAGCAGGACGGGTAGATGGTTGTAGTTGGAATCAGGTGTTTTGGAAAATTATTATGCCGACAGCATTGCCGGGATATGTTGCAGTAGGTGTTCTTGCATTCCTTATGGCATGGGATGAATTTCTGTATGCATTAATTTTTACTACATCAAAAACTTCGAAGACATTAACGGTTGCGGTATCAGAGTTTGGAACAAAGTATGGAATTGATTATGGAATGATGATGACTGCAGGATTGCTGGCTACAGTTGTACCAATGGTATTAGCACTAATTTTCCAAAGATATATTGTAGGAGGATTAACGGCAGGAGCGGTTAAGGGTTAAGAAAAAGGAGTAAAGAATGGAACACGGATTTAAGTGGAATTTTATTGACAAAAAAGGGACGTTTGTTTGTGAAAATGCCCGGGAAGTAAATCAATTATATTTTCCTATATGCAATGAGGCTGGAATGAAAGCATCGGTGACACCCTGCTTAAATGGAGATGCCAAAAAGAATCAAAATGAATTTTTGTATCTGCCAGTTTCAGTAGAGGACTTACATAATAATCGTTCTGGAAGAAATTTCTGGGTTTATACAAAAGAGCAGGGAGCATTTTCTGTGGTGGGAAATTCTGCAAGACAGAGAGCAGAGCATTGTTTTAAGGATGAAGAAAAATGGAATAAAATAGAGTGCGGATTGCTATATCACAGCTTGTATTATACAATCCCTGAATTGAAATTAAACTGTATTTTTACAACGTTTTGTCCGGCAAATGAGGATGTAGTAGAAATTAACAGGGTTATTCTGGAAAATTACGGGTCAGAAATTCTGGAATTTGTGCCAACAGCGGCATTTCCTATTTTTGGACGATCGGCAGATAATTTAAGAGATCATAGACATGCAACATCACTGATGCAGAGGATAACATTGGAAGAAAACGGGATTGTTGTAAAGCCAACGATACACCATGATGAAAGAGGTCATGAACCGAATGATACAAGTTATTTTGTATATGGATCAGATGAAAGCGGGCAGGCAGCAGTAGAAATGTTCCCTACAGTAGAGGAGTTTATTGGAAAGGGAGGAACATTGGACTGGCCTGGAACAGTAGTAGAAAATAGTATACCAGAACATGATATGACATATCGGAAAGATGGTATGGAATGCATTGGCGCAATGCGTTTTGCAAAGGTACGGTTAGCACCAGGCGAGAAAAAAGAATATATTATCTGCGCTGGAATTACTGAAAAAGAAAATTTTAACAAGGAGTTTGAAAAGTATAACAGTAAAGAAAAGGTTGAAGCTGCGTGGAAACAAAATGAAGAGCATTGGAATGGAGAAGCTGACAAGATAAAATTTCAGGGCAATTCAGATAAGTTTGATGGCTGGTTAAGGTGGGTAAGTATACAGCCTGTTTTAAGAAAAATATATGGTTGTTCATTTCTTCCATATCATGATTATGGAAGAGGTGGTCGCGGGTGGAGAGATTTGTGGCAGGATTATCTGACATTATTATTACAAGATCCAATGCGGGTTCGAAGTGTTTTTGTTCATAACATGAAAGGTGTCAGACTGGATGGAAGTAATGCAACTATTATTTTGGACGGTGAGGGCAATTTTCAGGCAGACAGAAACAAAATATCCAGAGTTTGGATGGATCATGGTGTCTGGCCATTATTTACACTGTTGTTATATATGAATCAAACTGGAGATATTTCTATTTTAGATGAAGAAGTGTCTTACTGGAAAGATGCACAAATTGAAAGAGCGAAAAGGATTGACACAAATTGGAAAAAAGAAGATGGAAATAGTCAAAAGACAAAGGATGGTGAATGTTATACCGGAACAATATTAGAGCATTTACTTTTAGAAAATTTAATTTGCAGCTTAAATATTGGAGAACATGGGAATATAAAGCTTGAAGATGGAGATTGGAATGATCAGTTGGATATGGCTCCGGATAAAGGGGAAACAATACCATTTACGGCTTTTTATGGAAAAAATATATGTGATATAGCAGATTTACTTGAGATTCAAATAGAGAAAGAAGACCGAAAAACGATTTCTGTATTTGAAGAAATGGAAATACTGCTTGAGGGATTAAAGGAAAAGGAACCCCAAAAAGAAGTGGAAGTATTAAAGAAATATTATGAACACATAAGATTTGGAATAAGCGGAAAAAAGAAAAAAATACCGGTTTTAGAATTAAAAGATATGTTGCGCTGGAAAGGAAAACAATTATTACAGCAGGTACGAGAAAATGAATGGATTGAATTATCATCAAAAGAAGGCTTTTTTAATGGTTATTATAACAATGATGGAAATCCGGTTGATGGAATTCTTGGAGATGGAAAATTGCGATTTGGATTGACAGCCCAGACCTTTTCTATTATGTCAGGGGCGGCAACGGATGAACAGGTTCAAAAAACAATCCATGCTGTAAATAATTATCTTCCAGATAAAAATACCGGAGGAATCAGGCTGACCTTACCATTGGGAGATAATACCTGGAATTTTGGAAGAGGATTTGCACTTATTTATGGAGAAAAAGAAAATGGTGGCATGTTTAGTCATATGACAACTATGTATGCTTATGCGTTATATAGCAGAGGGTATGCAAGGGAAGGTTATCAGATTATAAAATCTATTTATGAACTTTCTACAAATACACAAATAGCACAAATATATCCTGGTGTGCCGGAGTATATCAGTAGCAGAGGAAGGGGAATGTATTCCTATGTTACTGGTGCAGGAAGCTGGACAATTTTTCTGATGCTGACACAGGTATATGGCATACGTGGGCAACTTGGAGACTTATTAATTGAACCAAAACTAGTAAAGGAGCAGTATGATTCCGGTGAAGTTTTAACAGTAGACACATTATTTGCGGAAAAAGAAGTATGTGTTTCTTTTTATAACAGAAAACATTTGGATTATGGAGAATATCAGTTGGGTGAACTTAGCATAAATGGAGAAGTATGGAAGAATCAGATAAATAGTACCTCTGTTGTGCTACATCAGGCTGAACTGGAAGAAAAGCTTATAGCAGGTAGGAAAAATCAAATTTGTATCGAATTAGTGGAAAGGAAGGGATGATGTGATGGAACTTAAATTTCCGGTGGGATTAGAAAAAAATGAAGTTTTAATAGAAAGGGACGGAATAAAAATAGAAGTACCGTGGCCGGTTCAGATTCAGATTTTAAAGGAAAGAAACAAGAAAGCAAAGTATGATGTAATAAGAAATGAAAAAAACATTTATATTGCAGAAGCAGACGTAGAAGTAAATAAAGAAAATAGATTTCATATTACTGATATGTGGGAACAAAATACAAATAATATAAAATTGAGCAGAAAGGTGGCCTGCATTTCAGCAGAAAAAGAGACTGCTATCCGGATATCTACGGAATTCCATTGTAAATCAAAACATGCAAAAAATTTTGACGATTATCAATTTGTAATACCGGGAGCTTTTTATAATAAGAATGATACAGACCAGAATGGACAGGATGATTATCTTGGAACTTTCGAGCAGGATTATAAGGATGATAGAAATCCAAATTTGTCAGTGACAGGATTTGCAAAAAATGACAAGCAATTTATTTCACTAATTCGGGCAGATATTCCAAAGGTGGATACTACAATAACCAGAAAACAGATAGCGGAAAGGCATTTTGTTCATAATACAGATATTGGATCCCTGGGAATTGCACCGTCTGCAAATAGAATGGAAGAATTTTTGTTACGTTGTGATTATCCATTTTATGAAAGAAATTCATTTTGCTTAAATGTAGATGGATCGGAGTGGGCTGCATATCGAAAGATAAAACAGGGAGAAGAATTGGAAGTTTCATATATCCTGCAGTTTGGAGAAGCTGAAAATCTGACAGAAGCATCGTGGAAGACGAGCGTATTTCAGATGGAACGAATTCTTAATGATGATATCAGGCATCCATTTAGTTTAGAAGAAACAATACCATACAGAAGAGACTTATTACACAATAGTTTTAGAGATTTTCCGGAAAAGAAAAATCATCCTTGTGGTTATGTGTGTCATTTCTCGCCGAGAGAAAATTATGGAAATCAAAACGTACTGGAATATGGATTTTCCGGAAATCAGACTATGGTTTGCTATGAAATGCTTCGGGCTGCAGAAGAAACAGGAAAGGAAGAATATAGGGAAAGGGCATTAAAAACAATACAATTTTTTGTGGAACACTGTATTGCAGAAAGTGGTTTGCCGAATGCGATGTACAGTGTAGAAAAAGAAGAATTTGTTTATTGGTGGACTGGCGTATTAATGCCATTTCAGTATTCGGAAAACAGAGAAGAATTAGAAAAATTTCTGGGCAATCAGGTCGTAGGTGCAATGATGGGAATTGCAGAAAAATTAAAAGGAACAAAAGGAAATTATTGCCGGACTATGACGGAGGCTATGTATTATTTAATGCTCTGTTTTCTTGAGGAAAAGGAAAATGGAACATTACATAAAGACTGGCTGGATGTAGTGGTTGCATTTTGTGATAAAATGATTGAAATTCAGAATACAGATGGCTCCTGGTATCGGGCATATACGATGGAAGGTACTCCAATGACATATCCGGAAGAATGGTTTGGAAGTAATGTGATAGAGCAGGGGTCAGGAACAATTTTTCCGGGAGAAGTATTGGCATTAGTACATGAATACACCGGTAATGAGAAATATAGAAGTGCATTGTGTAAAGCTGCTGATTTTATTATGGAACATTATGTAGAAGATGTTTTATATCTGGGAGGATTAAATGATACAACACATAAAAAGTCTGTAAAGATAGATGCTGTTGGAGTAATGTATAATATGCGGACATTGTTGTTGGCTTATGAAACTACCAAAAAAGAACGATATTTGTATGGCGCAAAATCAGCAGCACAGATTCTTGCATCATGGACTTATCTTTGGGATATTCCGTTTGATGAAAATACACTTCTTGGAAAGAATGATTTTGGAACAACTGGCTGGGCAGGGTGTGATGTTATTCCGGGATGTAGCTATGTGGACGATGAATTTGTAGAATTCGTACCAGATTTAATGCGAATTGCAGAGTATAGCGGGAATAAAAAACTGGCTATATTGGGAAAAATTGTAACATTAGGAATGCAGCACGGTTTATCTATGCCACAAAGAATGTATGGATATACAATGCCTGGAATTCAGTGTGAAGGATTTCTGACATCCTTATGGCTTTCTGATACAGATGATTTGGAATTTTCGGGAGCTGTAGCAAAAAATAAAGGAGATGATAATGATACTTGTAATGGACTGATAAATGGTCAGGCACTTTACAATCTCGATTCATTAAAAAGAAGATATCACACATTAGAGTTTGATAAAATAATTGAGCAGATATTTGCCGAGTAAAGTTATAATGCCTCATAGACATTTTATGCGTCTATGAGGCATTTTCTATAGAAGTCGGTATCGTGCCGATTAGTATCAGCAGTGCTCCCAGAATTTCAAAAGGAGTCAGAGTTTCATGCAAAAGCAGAACAGCAAAGATAACAACCGATAGTGTTTGACAGAATAAGCAGTGTTCATTACAATGTTTTTAGAAAAAAAGAAAATGGGGGAACAGAGATGTTAGAATATGAAATTGAAATCGGAAAAGAAGAGCAGGATGCGCTGCTTGAAATCACTTTGAATTCGAAGGAGTATCGAAAGAAAAGAAAAGCGGAAGCAATAAAATTTTCAATTCTGATTGTAGCTTGTATTTTGATTATAATATGGAGAGTAACAAATAGTGATACAAGGCTTGTTGTACTTTGCTCACTCCTGGCTGCATATAGTCTTTTTATGATATGCGGAGGAAGCAAGCTGATGCAGAAGACGGTATTAAAGAAATCTGTTACAGCAATGGATAAAGAACTAAAATCCGGTTATCGGAAGTATACTTTCAGTGAAGAGGGAATTCTTTTAAAATCAGAAGTTTCAGAAGGAAATACTGCATGGACACTTTATAAGGATTGGGAAATCTATGGAAATTACATCTGCATCAGGAATCTGTCGAATGAAAATGTTCTTGTAAAACAGGATAAATTGTCGGCAGAAGAGAGGACATGGCTGATTGATTTACTGACCCGTCATCTGGGAAAAGCAGTAAATGAGAAATGAATGGAAAGAAAATAAATAAAAAATAGATGAAAAGAAAATGGGGGAACAGAGATGTTAGAATATGAAATTGAAATCGGAAAAGAAGAGCAGGATGCGCTGTTGGAAATAACTTTGCAATCGGATGTATACCGGAAGAGAAGAAAAGTGGTAACGATTACTTCTGTGATTATGTGCATAATCTGTCTGCCGTCCGGAATGTTAAGCTTTATGCTTGGCAGGGCAGAAATGGGTTCACTTTTTATGATTCTTTGGGCAGCTTTTCTATATTTTGCATGCGGCGGGAAAAAGGTACAGCAGAAAGCACGACTTAAGAGATTTTACGCAAATGCACAGAAGGCACTGGTAAGTGGTCACCGCAAGTATATTTTCAGTGAAGAAAGCATCAGCATAAAATCAGAAATAGCGGAGGGTGTGAATCTGTGGACTGCCTATAAGGACTGGGGATTCTATGAAAATTATATTTATATCAGAAATCTGTCCAATCAGGTGATTCTGGTAAGACAGAGTGAGCTGTCAGCAGAAGACCATGCATGGCTGGTGGATTTGCTGACCCGTCATCTGGGCGCAGCGCTGGTTTAGAGGAAGCAGAATGAAATGATGGAACGGAATCTTACTACAGGAAGTGTATTTAAAAATGTAATTATATTTTCGCTGCCATACCTTTTATCTTATTTTTTACAGACATTGTATGGAATGGCAGATTTATTTATCATCGGGCAGTTTGAAGGAGTTGCCAGCACTACGGCGGTATCCATTGGCTCACAGGTCATGCATATGATAACAGTTATGCTGGTGGGACTTGCCATGGGAACAACGGTCAGCATCGGACAGGCGATTGGAAGCAAAGATAAGAAACGGGTGGCAGAAGGAATTGGAAACACGGTAATCCTATTTATGGGAGTTGCCCTTGTGCTGATGATTGTGCTGCTTTTGCTGACAAAACCAATTGTAACAGTAATGTCTACACCACAGGAAGCAGTAATGGGAACGATATCCTATCTTACCATCTGCTTTATCGGGATTCCTTTTATTACAGCATATAATATTATCAGTGCAATTTTCCGTGGTATGGGTGACAGCAAGAGTCCGATGTACTTTATTGCCATTGCATGTGCGGCAAATATTGTCTTGGATTATGTATTTATCGGCGGTCTGCATCTTGGACCGGCAGGTGCAGCTCTTGGAACCACTTGTGCCCAGGCAATCAGTGTAGTTATTTCCCTGTGTATGATTATCAGACAGCGGAAAGAATTCTCTTTTAGCAGAAAAGATTTCAGATTAAGCCACAATATCATGGGACAGATTTTAAAAATCGGTATTCCTATTGCATTGCAGGACGGTTTCATTCAGGTGGCATTTATGATTATCACCATCATTGCGAACCAGCGTGGATTAAATGATGCAGCGGCTGTGGGAATCGTGGAAAAGATAATAAGCTTCCTGTTCCTGATTCCGTCCTCCATGTTATCAACTGTATCTGCACTTGGTGCACAGAATATCGGAGCGGGAAAGAGGCAGCGTGCCAATGAAACACTGCGCTATGCTGTGATGATTACAGTGGGCTTTGGAATTATCGTAGGAATCTTCATACAGTTCTTCGCCAGTCCGGTGGTGGCGTTATTTACAGATGCATCGGATGCATCGGGAGCGGAAGTGGTACGTCTGGGAGGTCAATACTTAAGGGGATATGTCTGGGATTGCATGTTCGCAGGAATTCATTTCAGCTTCAGCGGATATTTCTGTGCCTGCGGCAAATCCGGCATCTCATTTTTACATAATATCATTGCAATTACACTGGTAAGAATTCCGGGCGTTTATCTGACTTCGACTTTATTCCCGGATACCTTATTCCCGATGGGGCTGGCAACGGCAGCAGGCTCCCTGCTTTCCGCAATCATCTGTGTTGTTGCATTTACAATTTTAAACGGGAAGGAAAAAATGAAAAAAGATTGATTTTGGCTAATAAAAACACCAGTGATTTAAAAATGTAAATACGAGGAAGGCTTGCATAATTCCTCCTGTTTTCCACATACTACCCATACAGCACAAAAATGGAAAGTATGTAGGAAACAGGAGGAATTTTTAATGAAAGCAACAGGAATTGTACGTAGAATAGATGATTTGGGGAGAGTTGTAGTGCCAAAGGAAATCCGCAGGACACTGCGAATCCGGGAAGGTGACCCACTGGAAATTTTTACAGACCGGGAAGGTGAAATCATTCTTAAGAAATATTCTCCCATTGGAGAACTGAGCCAGTTTGCCGGACAGTATGCGGAGAGCCTGGCACAGAGCACTGGGCATCTGGTATGTATTACCGACAGGGACCATGTGATTGCGGCTGCAGGAAACGGAAAGAAGGAATTCGAAGGAAAGCCAATCAGCAGGCAGTTAGAGGAACTGATCGAAGACCGGAAAAATATTCTTGCACAGCAGGGAGACAGCAAATTTGTACGAATTACCTTAGATGATACCGGGAACTATCATGACCAGGCAATCAGCACGATTATCTGTGAAGGAGATGCCATCGGAGCAGTTGTTTTATATGAGAAAAATGAAACTGCAAAAATGGGAGAAACCGAAAGCAAGCTTGCTATTACAGCGGCGGGATTTTTAGGAAGACAAATGGAACAGTAGCCTTGTAACTTTTTATGGAACAGTGTAAAATAGAGCAATATGGAGGAATCCCATGTCCCATAAAGAGAAGAAAAAAAGGAAAAAGAAATACCGTGGTTTCTGGCTTTTTGTAAAGCTGCAGATAGTTCTGATACTTCTGGTAATCGGCGGGCTGGCGTATTACTATTTTGGCGGGTATGCCAGTCAGGTCAGTGCCATGCATGAAGAGGCAGTCCGGTTTGTAAAAGAGTCGACGAAGGACACATTTCGGGCGGAGCAGACCAGCCAGGTTTATGATGTGAATGGAACGAGAATCATGTCACTTCGTGGCACCAAGGATGTAAGCTATCTGACCAGTGATGAGATACCGGAAGAAGTCAAAGAAGCTATGGTAAGTATTGAAGATAAAAAATTTTACAGTCATGGCGGAATCGATTTTAAGGCAATTATCCGTGCAGTCTGGGCAATGGTGCGTAACGGAGAAGTAACCCAGGGCGGAAGTACCATTACGCAGCAGCTTGCAAGAACCATTTTCCTAAATAATGACAGAACGTGGCAGCGAAAAATGGAAGAAATATTCATTGCCACAGAGCTGGAAAAGAAATATACCAAGGATGAAATCTTAGAGTTTTATCTTAATAATATTTATTTTGGAAATGGATATTATGGCATTCAGGCGGCGAGCCGGGGATATTTTGATACAGATGTTTCGTTTTTGTCATTGTCCCAGATGGCATATCTTTGTGCGATACCGAATAATCCGACGATGTATAATCCTTATAAGAACCCGGATAATACGTTAGGAAGACGTGACCGCATTTTAAAAAACATGTATGAGGATGGCAAAATCAGCCGCAGGGAATATAAGGATGCCAGACAGGAAACGATTGTACTCAGCACAGCAGAGCCAACAAAGCGTTATGATGCAGTAGAGACCTATGCCTGCTATTGTGCAACACGGGCATTGATGGAGCAGCAGGGCTTTGAATTCCGGACAGATTTTTCTTCGGAGGAAGATCGAAAGACCTATGAAGATGCCTATCAGGAGCAGTATAAAACCTGCGAACAGTCTCTTTATACAGGAGGCTATAGAATCTATACTTCCATTGATTTAAATATGGAAGAGCAGCTTCAGAATGCAGTGGATGAGAAGCTGCAGGATTTTACCGATGTCAATGAAGAGGGCATTTATACATTGCAGAGTGCGGCAGTATGCATTGACAATGAGACCGGTTTTGTAAAGGCAATCGTAGGCGGCAGAAGTCAGGAATATGACGGGCATATGCTAAACCGCGCCTATCAGAGTTACCGGCAGCCGGGCAGTGCCATCAAACCGTTGATTGTATACACACCGGCGTTGGAGCGGGGCTATACCCCGGATACTGTGGTGGAAGATGCACCGATTGAGGATGGACCGGAAAATGCCAGTGGCAGGTATCTTGGTAGCGTAACCTTGCGTTATGCAGTAGAAAATTCCATTAATACAGTGGCGTGGAATCTTTTAGAAGAGATGACTCCCGTTACAGGAATTTCCTATCTGAAGGAGATGAATTTCGCAAAGCTGTCCCCGGAGGATGAAAGACCTGCCGCATCCCTGGGTGGATTTACCAATGGAGTCTCTCCGGTAGAAATGGCGGCGGCTTATGCCACCATAGAAAATGATGGAAAATACCGGGAGCCTACCTGCATTGTAGAGATACAGGATGCAGACGGAAACGCTATCTATCAGAAAATTGTCGATGAAAAGCAGGTTTATAAAACCAATGCAGCCCGTTGGATGACCAATATATTAGAGGGTGTTCTGACACAAGGAACAGCAAAGGGAATGGCATTGTCCGAGACTGCCAGTGCAGCGAAAACAGGAACCACCAATTCCAATAAGGATGGCTGGTTTGTAGGCTATACAAAGTATTACACCACCAGCGTCTGGGTTGGATATGATATTCCGGCAGAACTTCCAGGACTGACAGGAGCCAGCTATCCGGGAGAAATCTGGTATGATTATATGGAAAATTTACATAAAGAATTACCGTATGCAGATTTTGTGGCACCTCTTGGCACAGGCAATGATGCTGATGCGGAGAGTGGCACAGATGTGACAGAGGGTAATGCGGCAGAGAATGACACCATAGAAAATGACACTACAGGAGATAATACAGCTCCGGCAGAGGAAGAAAGGCGATAATATGGAAAAGAAAGCTGATTTAAAGACAATGACCTGGAAACAGCGGATCGGATTTGTCTGGGACTATTACAGACTTGTAATACTGGCAGTAGTTGCAGTGATTATTTTGATTGGTATGACGGTACATCATTATATGACCACAAAGGAAGATATTTCCCAGATTGTATTAGTAAATGCAAAGAGTATGCCGGCAGATGAAGAACCGGATTTCTCAGAATTCATGGAGCAATATGGATATGATACAGCAGTCCAGGAGGTTGTGGTAAATGATGCATATTATGTGGATTTAACCAGCACAGATACCAGTAATCTCTATTCCTATCAGTCACTGCAGACAGTGATTGCAGGCGGTGGAGTAGATGTTTTGGGCGCCGATGAAATGGTCTTTGAAAATCTTGCCCAGTCCGGTGCCATAGCAGATTTGACACAGTATTTTTCCAAAGACGAGCTGGAACAGTTAAAGGATTACATCTTCTATGTAGAGGATAAGGACACCGGAGATACTTTTGCAGCAGGCATCCGTCTGGGAGCCGGAAGCTGGCCGGTTGAACACGGTTATTATGAAAAGGAATGTATTCTTGGTATTGCCCTTGGCTCCGAACATAAGGAATCAGCAGAGCAGATGTTCCGTTATTTGCTGGAAAAATCCAATTTAGACTAAAGAAAGCGCAAGATATAGACGATATAAAAATAAGAAATAGCACATTGTGTATATCTTGCGGAAAAATCTTGCGAAAGATGACAAAATGACCTATAATAAAACTACCTGGACCATGAGAAGATAAGGCAGATGAATCATAAATTATGGATGAAAAGATTTATAAAATAGGCGATTATGAATTCGAAACCTTAAGGGAATACAGGCAGGCGCAGGAAGATTTAAAGAAAATCAAGTATATTACCGATGAACTGGATATTTATGATCCGGAAGTAGCAATCCGGTTGTATACCATGATGCGCACGAAGAAAATCCGTTTTAAAAGTGAAATCGGAAAATCGTTCTTCTGGTGCATTTCAGATATTGTTGCGGATAGTTCGCAGAACATGATAGAAGAAAAAATTGCCAAGGAAGAAGCGGAAGCAGAAGCAAAGCTGCCATTTCATTTTACCTGGCAGAAGGTGGTCGGCATCGTATGCATCATTGTTGCGACAGCCTGTATCGGATATTATGCGATTTCGGAATATGCGGATTATAAAGCTGCTAACAGGCTTAAGGATTTACAGAATAAGAAACAGAATAATGTAGTAGAGCACCTTGTAACAGGAACGGAGCAGATGAATCCGGAAATCACAGAAGGTGCAACCGAAACAGGAGAGACAACAGAGCAGCCGCTGATTATGTTAGAGGATTATGTTTCCCTGTATGCGGAAAATCCGGAATTAATCGGATGGTTACATATTCCGGATACGGATATTGATTATCCGGTCATGCAGTCTTCGCAGGAAGAACCGGATTATTATCTGAAACATGATTTTGATAAAAATGACGACCTGAATGGCACCCTTTTTATCGATGCCAGAAATGATTACATAAACAGGGATACCAATATCATCATTTACGGACATAATATGAAAAGCGGAATGATGTTTGGTGAATTAAAGAAATATCTGGACGAAGATTTTTACAATGCCCATAAGACGATAGAGTTTAATACTCTTTATGAAAGAGGAGTCTATGAGGTCATTGAAGTGGGATTATCAGAGGTCCAGTATCAGGATGAAAATGTATTCCGGTATTATAATTTTCTGAATGCAGATTCCGAAGAAGAATATCAGGAATATTTAAATAATGTGGCACAGCTTTCTGTATATGGCACAGAGATAGACAGTGCTTATGGAGACCAGCTACTGACTCTTTCGACCTGCAATAATTACACACAGGACGGAAGAATGTTTATACTGGCAAAGCGTGTACAGTAAGTAGATAAGAAGTATAATGTATCAAGCAGATAAAGCTAGGAGAGATGAGAGATGCAGATATTGAAAAAAGGATTTTCTATTTTTGCAGCAGTATGTTTGCTGCTGGCAGTGATGCCGGGACAGACAGTCCGGGCAGACGAGACAACAGATGAAAATGGATTTACAGTAGATGACAGTGGAACACTGGTTGCCTACAGCGGAGCCGGTGGAGCAATTACAATTCCAGAGTCGGTATCTACAATTGCAAGTGGTGTATTTGCATCCAATACATCCATTACAAGTGTAACGATTCCATCTTATGTGACTGGAATGGGAAGCGCAGTTTTCTATAACTGTACAAGTCTTGGTTCTGTCAGTATAGAAGGAGATATCGGTTCTATTCCGGCAGAGACATTTTATAACTGTACAAGCCTTACCAGTGTATCCATTGGAACTTCAATTTCATCCATTGGTTCTCAGGCATTTGCAGAGTGCAGTTCATTATCCCAGTTTACAATTCCTGAATCTGTAGGAAGCATCGGGGATAAAGCATTTTATGATTGTACTTCTTTAACCGGAATTACAATTCCATCTGGCGTTTCCAGCATCGGAAGCAACGTATTTACCGGCTGCAGCAGACTGGCATCCATCAGTGTTGCATCAGGAAATGGTACATATGCATCCAGTGATGGATGTCTTTATAACAAAGCAATGACCAGGTTAATCCGTTGCCCGGAGGGAAAATCCGGTGCAAAAATTGCGACCAGTACTGTAACCATCGGAGCAGGTGCTTTTGCAAACTGCAAGTCGGTTACTTCACTGACAGTTCCGGATTCTGTTAATACTATTGAAACAGATGCGTTCAGCGGCAGCAGTATCAGTACAATTTTGATTCCGGCAAGTGTAACGTCAATCGGAAGCCAGAGCAGCTGGAGTCCATCCACAATTTCCGGTTATTCAGGAACACAGGCACAGGTATATGCAACCGGAAATGGAATCAGTTTCCAGAGCCTTGGAGGAGAGAATCCACAGCCGACTCCGGATAATGGAAATAATTCCAATAGCAATGGTTCAACAGATACTTCCAACAGCAACAACGGAAGTGGTTCCGCTACTACAGTAACCGGTGGAGGCACAGCAGTGACCGGCGGAAATGTGATTGGCGCAACCAAGAACAGCAATTCCGGTAAGACAGTAACTTCGGGCAGCCATGAGAAGGACAGCACACCAAAGACAGGTGACGGTATCAATCCGGTATTCTTCTTATGCATCGGAGTATTATTAGTAGGTGTTTACTTTGTAGTATCAAATCGTAAGAAAGCTGCATAAGTGATAAAAAATAAAAGAAGTAACTAACATAAGACAGTGAAAGAACAGAAAAGTTCCGACACTGTCTTTTTTCACTTTACTGGAAATTGTTTTCCTGTAAAGTGAAAAATGCTCCGCAAGGATGTGCACTGCGGCGTATAAGGTAGATTCCGCAGGTTAGTAAAAATATAGTTGACAACAGAAATGCTTATGTATATACTTTGAGTTGCAAATAATTTGATAATCAAAATATTTGCAACTCAAAGTATTATCAAAGAAAAGACAAAAAAGGAGAACAAAATAATGTTAGAGAAATTAGCAGAATTAATCAAAGAGCAGTTAAACTATGATGGAGAGGTAAAAGCAGAATCCAATTTCAAGGATGATTTAGGAGCAGATTCTTTAGACTTGTTTGAACTGGTTATGAGCATGGAAGAGGAATTCGGTGTAGAGATTCCATCAGAAGATTTAGAGAAAATCGCAACTGTAGGAGATGTTATTGACTACTTAAAAGCAAAGGGCGTTGAGGAATAAAAGATGAAAACAAGAATCACAGAACTGTTAGGAATAGAAGAGCCTGTTATCCAGGGCGGAATGGCATGGGTTGCAGAATATCATCTGGCTGCTGCAGTATCTGAAGCAGGTGGACTTGGTATTATCGGTGCAGCCAGTGCTCCACCTGAAGTGGTTCGAGAGCAGATTCGCAAGGTGAAGGAACGCACCAGCAAACCATTTGGTGTAAATGTCATGTTGATGAATCCGAATGCACCGGAAGTGGCAAAGGTGGTAGTTGAGGAGCAGGTTCCGGTTGTCACAACAGGAGCCGGAAATCCAGCCAAATTCATGAGCCTCTGGAAAGAAGCAGGTGTTAAAGTAATTCCGGTAGTAGCAAGTGTAGCTATGGCAAAACTTATGGTCCGTGGTGGCGCAGATGCTGTTGTGGCAGAGGGAATGGAATCCGGTGGACATATCGGTTCCACTACAACCATGGCATTGGTGCCGCAGGTGGCAGATGCCATTGATGCACCGGTGATTGCAGCCGGAGGAATTGCAGATGGAAGAGGAATGGCTGCAGCATTTATGCTGGGTGCAGAAGCAGTTCAGATGGGAACAAGATTTGTGGCAGCCAAAGAATCTATCGTACATGCAAACTACAAAGAGAAGCTGATAAAATCCAAAGACATTGATTCTGAAATAACAGGTTCCAGTACCGGACATCCAATCCGTGTCATCCGTAATAAGATGAGCCGTGAGTATCTGAAGATGGAAAAAGAAGGCGCAACATTAGATGAATTAGAACAGCTTACCCTTGGTTCCCTCCGCAAAGCAGTGATGGACGGCGATGTGGTAAATGGAAGTCTGATGGCAGGTCAGATTGCCGGAATGATACAGGATGAATTGTCCTGTAAGGAAATTATTACTTCTATCGTATCAGAGGCAGAACGTCTGATGAATCGGAAATAAGGAGAAGAAAATGAGTAAGGTTGTATTCATGTTCCCTGGACAGGGAGCGCAGTATATTGGAATGGGCAAAGATTTCTATGATGCCTGTGAAGAGAGTAAAGCCGTATATGAGCTTGCTTCAAAAGTAACCGGACTTGATATTGCAAAGCTTTGTTTTGAAGAAAATGAAGAAATCAATATTACAGAGTATACACAGATAGCCATGCTGACCACAGAGGCAGCAATTTATGCAGCGTTAAAGAAAGCTGGAAAAGAACCGGCAGCTTGTGCAGGATTAAGCCTTGGAGAATACGGTGCATTGATTGCATCCGGTGTCATGAATATGGAAGATGCATTCCGTGTCATTCGTGCAAGAGGAATCTTTATGCAGGAAGCAGTACCAACCGGCGGAGCAATGGCAGCCGTTTTAGGACTGGATGCGAAGGCAATTGAAGAAGTATGCAGCAATACCGAAGGAATTGTATCTATAGCAAATTATAACTGTCCGGGACAGATTGTAATTACCGGAGAAGAAGCGGCAGTAGAAAAAGCCGGTGCAGCATTAAAGGAAGCTGGGGCAAAGCGTGTGGTTCCGTTAAAAGTAAGCGGACCGTTCCATTCCGCTATGTTGACCGGAGCCGGAGAAAAATTAGCAGAAGTATTGGAAAATACAAAGCTGCAGGAATTTAGCATTCCGTATGTAACCAATGTGACAGCAGATTACGTTACCACAACAGAACCGGTAAAAGAGCTGTTAAAGAAGCAGGTATCTTCTTCTGTAAGATGGCAGCAGAGCATCGAGCGTCTGATAGCAGACGGTTATGATGAATTCGTAGAAATCGGACCGGGACATACTTTATCTGGATTTATGCGTAAAATCAACCGGGATGTCAAAACGGTAAGCATTGAAAAACTGGAGGATTATAAAGCTTATGTTGGAGAATAAAGTAGCACTGGTAACCGGTGCAGCCAAAGGGATTGGTCGTGCCATTGCACTTCGTCTGGCAGAAGACAAAGCAACGGTAATTGTAAATTACAATGGCAGTAAAGAACGGGCTGAAGAAGTGGTAAAAATGATTACCGATATGGGTGGCAGAGCAGAATCCTATCAGTGCAATGTGGCAGATGACGAGGCATGTCAGGCCATGCTCAGAGATATCATAAAGAAATACGGACATCTGGATATTCTTGTAAATAATGCAGGAATTACAAGAGATAATCTTGTGATGAAGATGAATGATGAAGAATTTGATGCAGTCTATGAGACAAACTTAAAGGGTGTATTCCATACCATTCATCATACATCCCGCTATTTCTTAAAACAGAAAAGTGGAAGGATAATCAATATATCATCCGTATCCGGAATTACCGGAAATGCCGGCCAGGCAAATTATTGTGCAGCCAAAGCCGGAGTCATCGGATTGACTAAAAGTGTTGCGAGAGAACTTTCCTCCCGCGGTATTACTGCAAATGTAGTAGCACCGGGAATGATTGAGACCGATATGACAAAGGATTTACCGGATACGGTAAAAGAAAATATGCTTCATAACATTCCGCTTGGAAGAATCGGAAAGCCGGAAGAAATTGCGTCAGCAGTTGCATTCTTAGCATCCGAAGAGGCAGGTTATATCACAGGACAGGTGCTGGCTGTAGATGGCGGAATGACTATGTAGATGCAGAAATAATACTGGCTGATGAAAAAGCTAGAAAGAACAGCGGATGACGAATGACGAGAGATGGATTGTTTAGATAGAGAGGATAAGAACATGAATCGTAGAGTTGTAGTAACAGGATTGGGTGCAATTACCCCAATTGGAAATAATGTGCCGGAATTCTGGTCTGCAGTAAAGCAGCAGAAGGTAGGTATTGGAGAGATTACACATTTTGATGCAACAGACTATAAATGTCATCTTGCAGCAGAAGTAAAGGATTTTGATGCAAAAGAATATATGGATTTCCGCTCTGCAAAGAGAATGGAAGCATTCTGCCAGTTTGCCGTAGCGGCAGCCGGAGAAGCACTGGAGGATTCCGGACTTTCCATGGAAGCAGAGGATGCATACCGTGTGGGTACTTCCATCAGTTCCGGAGTCGGAAGTTTACAGGCAATCGAAAGAGAGCATAGCAAATTATTGGAAAAGGGACCGGGAAGAGTAAATCCGTTATTCGTCCCGATGATGATTTCCAATATGGCAGCGGGAAATGTATCCATTCAGTTTGGATTAAAAGGAAAGAGCTTAAATATCAGTACCGCCTGTGCATCCGGAACGAATGCCATTGGTGAAGCCTTCCGTACCATCCAGTATGGTGATGCAGAAGTGATGGTAGCAGGTGGAACAGAAAGCTGCATTACTCCGCTTGGAATAGCAGGATTTACATCTTTAACCGCACTTACTTCTTCAGATGATCCAAAACATGCATCCATTCCATTTGATAAAAACAGAAGTGGATTTGTTATGGGAGAAGGTGCCGCAATCGTAATTCTGGAAGAATTAGAACATGCCAAAAAACGTGGAGCAAAGATTTATGCAGAAGTAACCGGATATGGATGTTCTTCGGATGCATACCATATTACATCTCCGGCAGAGGATGGTGCAGGCGCAGCAACCGCAATGATAAATGCAATGAAGGATGCCGGTGTAAATCAGGAAGAAATTACTTATATCAATGCCCATGGAACCAGCACCCATCATAATGACTTATTTGAGACAAGAGCAATCAAGCTGGCGTTTGGTGAGCATGCAAAGGATATCCGGATTAATTCCACCAAATCCATGATTGGACATCTTCTTGGAGCAGCAGGAGCCATCGAGTGCCTGACCTGTGTAAAGGAAATCGAAGAAGGTTACATTCATGCAACCGTAGGTTATGAGACACCGGATGAAGAACTGGATCTGAATTATTGCAAAGAGGCATATGAAGAAGAAGTGCCATATGCCATCAGCAATTCACTGGGCTTTGGCGGACATAATGCAAGTCTGCTTCTGAAAAAATATCAGGCATAAAGGAGAAGGGAACAATGTCAGTACTGACAACGAAAGAAATTATGGAAATCATCCCACATCGTCATCCGTTTCTTCTGATTGACACGATTGAAGAACTGGTGCCGGGACTTCGTGCAGTAGGGAAAAAATGTGTTACCTTTGATGAACCTTATTTTGCAGGACATTTTCCGGGAGAACCGGTAATGCCGGGTGTTTTAATTATAGAAGCACTGGCACAGACCGGCGCGGTTGCAATGCTCTGTCAGGATGAATTCAAAGGAAAAACCGCATATTTTGCAGGAATCAGCAATGCAAAATTTAAGAAAAAGGTGGTTCCGGGGGATGTACTTGTTTTAGAGACAGAAATCATAAAAGTAAAGGGACCGATTGGAATTGGAAAGGCAACTGCAACAGTAGATGGAAAAATAGCTGCAACAGCAGAGTTGACATTTGCGATTGGAAGTGGTGAGTAAAGTGAGCAGATTACTGGATAAAATCAAGGAAAATAGAGCTGTAAAGGATGCCGCAGAAGGTATTTTACAGGAAGAAAAAAAGAAAGAGGAAGTACTTTGTAAAGCCTGTGGAAAAATGGTAAACAAAGCAGAGGTAGTAAGAAACCGCTATGTCTGTTATGAGTGTGGAGCATATTTCCGCGTAAAAACCGGAAACCGCCTGAAGATGGTATTAGACCCACAGAGCTTTGAAGAATGGTTTGCCGAAGAACATGGAACGAATCCGCTGGATTTTCCGGGCTATGCCGATAAGCTGACGGCAGTCCGTGAGAAAACCGGATTAAAAGAAGCAGTAACCGTAGGGAAAGGTAAGATTTACGGCGAAGATGCAGTCATTGGTGTGTGTGATGCCAGATTTATGATGGGAAGCATGGGCCATGCAGTCGGAGAGAAAATTGCGGGGGCAGTAGAACGTGCTACGGAAGAAAAACTTCCGGTTATTCTTTTCTGTTGTTCCGGCGGAGCCAGAATGCAGGAGGGTATTGTATCCCTGATGCAGATGGCAAAGACAGCAGCAGCTTTAAAGAAACATTCCGATGCCGGACTTTTATATATTTCCGTATTAACTGACCCGACAACCGGAGGTGTAACAGCAAGCTTTGCTATGTTAGGTGATATTATTTTAGCAGAGCCTGGCGCACTGATTGGATTTGCCGGAGCAAGAGTAATTGAGCAGACCATCGGACAGAAACTGCCGGAGGGATTCCAGAGAGCAGAGTTCCAGTTAGAGCATGGTTTTGTGGATGCCATTGTAGAGCGGAAAGATTTAAAGAAACGTCTGTATGAAATCCTTCGTATGCATAAAGTAAGTGGATATGCCAAATTTGACCCGGCAACTGAAGTAGACGGAAGACCGACAGAGCTGATGCGGGAACGCGCTTACAATACAAAAGAAAAGAGTGCATGGGAAAAGGTTAAGATGGCACGTAAGGTAGACCGTCTGTCCGCAGAGGATTATATCAACAGTATCTTTACCAAATTCATAGAATTTCATGGAGACCGTTATTACAGGGATGACCCGGCAATTGTGGGCGGTATCGCATACCTTGACGGACAACCGGTTACGGTAATCGGAATCCAGAAGGGAAAGGACATGAAGGACTGCATGCGTCATAATTACGGAATGCCATCTCCGGAAGGATACCGTAAAGCAATCCGCCTGATGAAGCAGGCCGAAAAATTCCATCGTCCGGTTATCACCTTTGTTAATACAGCCGGAGCATTCTGCGGTATGGAAGCAGAGGAAGGCGGACAGGGAGAAGCTATTGCAAGAAATCTTTATGAAATGTCAGGGTTGAAAGTTCCGGTTATTACCTTTATGATAGGAGAAGGCGGAAGTGGCGGTGCATTGGCACTGGCAGTTGGAAATGAAGTCTGCATGATGGAGAATGCAACTTATTCCGTACTTTCTCCGGAAGGCTTTGCATCTATTCTCTGGAAGGATGGCAAGCGTGCCAAAGAAGCAGCAGAAGTAATGAAGATAACAGCAAAGGATCTTTTAGAACTTGGCATTATCGAGAAAATTATACCGGAGTATGGTGGAGCAGATGATGAGGCATTGAGTTCCATTGCAGTTTATATGCATAAATGTATCCGCGAATTTTTAGAATCATATGAAGGAAAAAGCGGAGAAGAGATTGCAAAAGCACGTTATGAACGTTTCCGTAAATTTTAAAGGAGCAGAGCATGAACATTCGAATATGTGGAACTGGAAGTGCGTTACCGGAAAGAAAAATTACCAATGACGATTTAAGTCAGATTATGGATACTTCCGATGAATGGATTTCCAGCAGAACAGGAATAAAAGCAAGACACCTTGCAACGGAAGAGACAACAACATCACTTGCCGCAGAAGCTGCAAAAAAAGCACTTGCAGATGCAGACATGAAGCCGGAAGAAGTGGAACTTATCATTGCAGCGACGGTAACACCGGATCATCTTGTGCCGACACTTTCCTGTGAAGTGCAGAGGGAAATCGGAGCAGTGAATGCCGTAGCCTTTGACCTTGGTGCAGCATGTTCCGGATTCTTATTTGCATTGAGTACAGCACAGGCATATATTGCCAGTGGCAGATTTAAAAATGCACTCTTAATCGGAGCAGAAGTACTTTCTAAAATTATGGACTGGAATGACCGCAGCACCTGTGTCCTTTTTGGAGATGGCGCAGGAGCAGCGGTAGTCCGGGCAGACGAAGAAAATATCTGTCATGTGGTGCAGGGCTCAGACGGTGCGAAGGGACTGGTACTGGCATGTGAGAACCGTCCGGTCAATAATCCATATCATAAGATGGAAAGTCCGCTGGGTTATGTAAGCATGAATGGACAGGAGGTTTATAAATTTGCTGTCCGCACAGTTCCGGCAACCATTACAAAGGTGCTGGAAGAGACGGATTTAGAGGCAGAGGAAATTTCACTTTTCGTATTACATCAGGCAAACTTAAGAATTATTGAAGCGGTAGCAAAACGATTGAAACAGCCGATGGAGAAATTCCCGGTAAATTTGACGGAATGTGGCAATATTTCGGCAGCAAGTGTGCCGATTTTACTTGATAATATCAACCGGCATGGTATGATACATAGAGGAGATAAAGTTGTACTGGCTGGTTTCGGCGGCGGACTCACATGGGGCGCAGCGGTACTGGTCTGGTAAAAGGAGATAAGAATGAATGCGGATAAAACCTTAAATGACATTCTGGTAAAGCTGTTTAATGATTTGATGGAAATTGAGGAAAAATGCTTAATCTCCGGAGAATTCATGAACATTTCCGGAAATGATATGCATATTATTGAAGCAATTGGTCTGGATGAACCAAAGCGGATGTCGGAAGTGGCGGCGAAGATGAATGTTACAACAGGAACCCTGACAAAAGCAATTGAAGCACTGGAACAGAAAGGTTATGTAAACCGTTGCAGAAATGACAGGGATAAAAGGGTGGTCCGTGTATCACTCACCGATTCCGGAGTCCGGGCATATGAGCATCATGCACGTTTTCACAGCAATATGATACATGATATCAAGGAAAGCCTGACTGACCAGGAGAGTGAGATTCTGATTGGAACACTGGGAAAACTGGTGAAGTTCTTCCAGAAGAAATATGAATCATATTTGAAAAATAAAAAATAGTATATTTATACAAAAAAAGAAGTGGAGAAGGGAAATAAAAAACTGTTTTCTACTTCTTTTTAATTATAAAAATGAATTTTACTGGTACAAAACTTGCAAAAAAGAAGAAAAAGTACACAAAAGTATAAAGTTTTTGACACAAATATGAAAAAAACGTTGCGAAAAAATTCATTTCATACTAAAATAGTAGTGTTGATGTATATATAATACTCAAATTAATATGTAAAGGAGATATAATATGAGCTACGTTGATGAAGTATTAGAAAGAGTAAAAGCAAAAAACGCTTCTGAGCCAGAATTCCTTCAGGCAGTAGAAGAAGTACTGGAGTCTTTAAGACCGGTAATCGAAGCAAATGAGGAGAAATATCGTAAAGAAGCATTACTTGAGAGAATAACCGAGCCGGATAGACAGCTTAAATTCCGTGTACCTTGGGTAGATGACAAGGGACAGGTTCAGGTTAATACAGGATACAGAGTACAGTTCAACAATTCTATTGGACCGTACAAGGGAGGTCTTCGTCTCCATCCTTCCGTAAATATCGGAATCATCAAATTCTTAGGATTTGAGCAGGTATTTAAAAACTCTTTAACAGGACTTCCAATCGGCGGTGGTAAAGGTGGTTCTGACTTTGATCCTAAGGGAAAATCAGACCGTGAAGTAATGGCATTCTGCCAGAGCTTTATGACCGAGCTTTGCAAATATATTGGCGCTGACGTTGACGTTCCGGCAGGAGATATCGGAACAGGCGCAAGAGAAATCGGATACATGTTTGGACAGTATAAGAGAATCCGTGGAATGTACGAAGGTGTTCTGACAGGTAAGGGACTTACCTATGGTGGATCTTTAGCTCGTACAGAAGCTACCGGATATGGTCTTTTATACATTACAGAAGAATTAATGAAATGCCATGGTGAATCTATGGAAGGTAAGATAGTTGTTGTATCCGGTGCTGGTAACGTTGCAATCTACGCTATCCAGAAAGCGCAGCAGATGGGTGCAAAAGTTGTTACCTGTTCTGATTCTACCGGATGGATTTATGATCCGGAAGGAATCGATGTTGCATTATTAAAAGAAGTAAAAGAAGTAAAACGTGCTCGTCTTACTGAGTATGCTGCTGCAAGAAAGAGTGCAGAATATCATGAAGGCCGTGGTGTATGGCAGATTAAATGTGATATCGCTCTTCCATGTGCTACACAGAACGAGCTCCTTATCGATGATGCAAAACAGTTAGTAGCAAACGGATGTAAAGCAGTTTGTGAAGGTGCTAACATGCCTACAACCTTAGATGCAACCAAATACTTACAGGATAACGGAGTATGGTTCATCTGTGGTAAAGCTTCTAACGCAGGTGGAGTTGCAACTTCTGCATTAGAGATGAGCCAGAACTCAGAGCGTTTAAGCTGGACATTCGAAGAAGTAGATGCTAAGTTAAAACAGATTATGGTAAATATCTATCATAACATTGATGATGCTGCAAAACGTTACAACATGGAAGGTAACTATGTAGCAGGAGCTAACATCGCAGGCTTCGAAAAAGTAGCTGAGGCTATGCTCGCTCAGGGCGTTTGCTAGGCATTGAACACTTAGAGAACGCGAGCCATAGGCGAAGCGTGAACTTAGTGTGAAAGCCCATCCCGAGACTTGATGAAAACGAGTTGCAGACGAAGTTTGAATCCTAGCCGAGTGGATGTCATTGAACACATAGAAAACATCCCCGAAACGTTATGTTTCGGGGACTTTTTAATTTACACGAGAAACTCGCAAAGCATTTCCAGTGGAATTTCTTTCCTGCTTGGAGTATAATAGAACGAACAACGGGAAGGAAAGAGACCGGAGGCAATTTAGATGCAGAAAAAAGAAAGAAATGAAGAATTAGAATATATAGATGACTTTGAGAATATCGAAGAACCGGAAGAGTCAGAGGACAACCGGGAAGAATTAGAAGAACCAGAAGAGGAATATTCAGAAGGCGGCAGACGCAGGAAGAAAGGAAGAAAATCCGATACAAAGAATGCAGCTTCTGTGGCAGGGGAATTTCTAAGCTGGGTAATTACGATTGTAGCAGCGGTGCTGATTGCTATGTTTTTAAATCGTTTTGTGTTAATTAATGCAGAGATTCCATCCGGTTCCATGGAAAATACAATCATGACCGGAGATAAGCTGATTGGATTTCGATGGTCATATCTGTTTTCCGGACCGGAGCGGGGAGACATCATTATCTTTAAGTTTCCGGATGATGAGAGCCAGAACTATGTAAAACGTGTCATTGGCTGTCCGGGAGATACGGTAAAGATAGAAGATGGCAAAGTATATGTCAACGGAGAACTCTTAGAGGAGAATTATCTCAAAGAGACATGGACGGTAGCTACAGGACCGTATACCTTTGAAGTGCCGGAGGACAGCTATTTTGTAATGGGAGATAACCGGAATAACTCCTATGATGGAAGATACTGGACCAATACCTATGTGAAGAAAGATAAAATACTTGGAAAAGCGATTTTCCGGTATTGGCCACTAAAGAATTTTAAAATATTGAATTAGTGCGGAACGAATAAGGAAGCAAAAGGAGAAGATTTATGATAACATTATTAGCCCGGATATTTATCCGGGAAGATGACAAGCCGGAGAAGGTACGACTTGCCTACGGTATTTTATGTGGTATTGTAGGTATTTTGCTAAATGTATTATTATTTACAGGAAAATTTATTGCGGGAACCATCAGTAAATCCATTGCAATTACAGCGGACGCATTTAATAACCTGTCGGATGCCGGCTCATCCATTGTAACATTGCTGGGCTTTAAACTGGGAGCAGCAAAGCCGGATCCGGAGCATCCATTTGGACATGGAAGAATGGAATACGTTTCCGGGCTTGTGGTTGCTGCAGTTATTTTAATTATGGCAGTGGAACTGATACAGGATTCCATCAGAAAGATTCTTCATCCGGAAGCAACGGAATGCTCTGCATTAATTATCGTGATTCTGCTGATATCGATTGCTGTAAAGCTGTATATGACCTTCTACAACAGGAGAGTCGCAAAGAAGATTAATTCAGCAGCTATGCGGGCAACGGCCATGGACAGCTTAAGCGACAGCATTACCACATCTGTGGTTTTAATCACCACATTGATTGCAGAATTTACGTCAGTCAATATTGACGGCTACTGTGGTGTGGCGGTAGGACTGTTTATCTTATATGGTGGAATTAATGCAGCGAAGGAGACTTTAAATCCACTGCTGGGACAGCCGCCGGAGGAAGAATTCGTAAAAGAGATAGAACATCTGGTGCTGGAAGAAAAAATGATTATCGGTATTCATGATTTAGTCGTACATGATTATGGGCCGGGACGTCTGATGGTATCACTACATGCGGAAGTGCCGGCAGAAATGAATATCCTTGTAATACATGATATGATAGACAATGTAGAAATGAAATTGAAAAGGGAACTGAATTGTGAGGCTGTCATACATATGGATCCGGTGATTACCGGAAGCAAGGAACTGACCGAGATAAAAGAAACGGTTACAGGTATTTTGAAGGATATTGATGAGGTCATTACCATGCATGATTTCCGTATGGTTCAGGGACCGACCCATACCAATCTTATCTTTGATGTAGTGATTCCGTTTGGCTACCGTTCCAGTGATGAAGCAGTGTTAAAAGAACTGGAGCATCAGGTACAGGAAAAGCTGGGCGAACAGTATCATATCGTGGTCAACGTAGACAAAAATTATGTGAAATAAAAGAAATAACAAAGCCCCGATGGGAGAAATCTGATAGAAGAATTCATCCCATCGGGGCTTTCTGTGTATTATTTTAATTCTGTGTCAGTGGAGTATTGACTGTATGCTCTACAGACTGGTCAGTTGCTGTACCGGCACCACTTAAAGACTGTTCAGAGGACTGCTCAGTGGATTTCTCAGTGGACTGGGTAGAACCTTCTGTATCAGTAGAAGGCTGCTCTGTTTCGGTAGCAGGCTCTTCCGTATGTTCTACATCCGGATCCTCATAGAGGAACTCGTTGGAGCTTCGGAAGATGGTGCTGCTGGAACCTACAATGTTAGCAACAATCGTATCGCCGTCTTCAATGTCATCCAGATTAATCTTTAACATGGTGCTTCCTAAGAAGGAAGTGGATACCTTCTCTCCATTGACATAAATTTTCGTCCAAGGAGTAAATCCGGAACCGTAAATACATAACTTATTGTCATCGGATTTCCATACACTGTTAATCGTAACATCATCAATACCCATAACCAAATCACTTGCAGGATATTTATCTGTTCCTTTGTAAGCATAACGTTTTCCGTAAAGAAGGTCATACTGTAAATTCTCTAAGTTCTCGTCGTAAGAAGCAGAACCCTTCTGGCTCTGGATGTAAGAGAACATGGTTCCTTTGTGGATGTCAAGCTGGTTGGTGATGTTTGCCAATAATTCATAAGCAGCACAGTCAGCATCCTGTTTTGGTAAATTAAAGTTGTTCCAGGTAACATATTTGGTTTTGAAAATGTCACCGGATACCATATCATCATCGGTCAGTCCCATGGTAGGAAGGTGGTCGCCGAAGAATACCACGATGGTCTTTTCATCCCGTTTGGAAAGCTCTTCGGTTAAGTTGCCGATGAATTTATCTACTTCGTGAATCATGTTAATGTAATATTCCCACCGATTGTTAGAAGCCTCATCTGCAGCACCGCTTACTGCAATTTCCGGATTTTCAAGAATCTTTTCAGTAGGATAATCACCATGTCCCTGTACGGTAATGGTATATACCAGATCTGACTGGTCAGGGGTAGAATCCATAGCCTTTAAGGTTTCACTGATTAAGATATTATCGGTTGGCCAGGAACCAAGTGGTGTGTACTCCTGAATGTTCATACACTCTTTACTGGTGAAGCTGTCAAATCCCATCAGGGAGAAGGCATTGGCACGGCTGTAGAAGTTACCACCGTTGTTATGTACAACATGTGTACCATAGCCGAGACTTCCAAGGTCGGAAGCAATACTTTCGCAACTGTCGATTTCTTTTAAAGTAGTCTTATATGGGTATTCGCCGGTACCAAAATACTGCATGCTCATACCGGTTAATACTTCAAATTCAGTATTGGCTGTTCCGGCACCTACAACAGGAACTTTTAAGTAACCGGAAGAATAGTTGTTTAATAAGTTATGAAAATTTGGAACCGGATCTTCTGAAGTCTGTAAGAACTTAACATCAGAGGGATCTACAAAGGATTCCAGTAAAACAACAATAATATTTGGCGCATCTTCGGCAGCTTCGGTAGTTTCTTCCGAAACGGAAGCCCCTATTTTGGCAATACGCTCTTCGGAATAACTGTCCGGTTTACTCATACCACGGTCAACAACGCTGGATGAGAAGCCGTAGACAAAACCATAATTTTCATAGCCCTGTGCAATATTGGCAAAATAGGAAGCAACAATATTATTGGACTGGGCTGCCTTGGTAGTTACCGGTAACATCAGGAAGATAACAGCAACCATAAGCGGACTTACAATCCAGTTGATTTTGCCCTGATATTTTGGTCCTTTGATAAAAAGCCAGATACAGAAAAGCAGGAAAAGACCGACTACGATAATAACGGCGAGTGCTTCACCAAAGGTAAAGTATTTGGTGTTCTGCATGGCAAATAAGTCAGACAGACATTTCAAATCTGTAAAACCAAATGGAGTTACGCGTTTGGAAAGAATAACACCATTGATGGTTCCAAGGAAAAGCCAGAAGCCGCTGATTAAGAGACGGGCAAGTGTTCTTCTTCGAATCAGATAGACCAGGGATAAACTTGCAAAAATAATAAATGAGTTATAAAGGTAAGCAATGGTGTGTCCTGCAATAAAGGAAAATGCAGAAAGCACATTTCGTCTGGAAATACATTCAATCACCAGAACGAGGAAACAGGACAGTAACAGATGGAATACCAAAGAGTATTTGTTCATAATCACAACTGCACGGTCAAGGTGTGGATGTGGTTTCTTCTCCCGGTTCTTAAAAGTATTTATTTTGTTTTTTAGTTTAAAAAATAAGTTCTTACACTTACTTGAAAAAGAATGTTTTTCTCTCATAATAATGGTTCTCCTCCCAGTAGATTACACACTTTTTACATATAATTTACTTTTGACTGAATAAGGATATATCTATTTAAGAAAAAAAACAACGGTAAATCTCGATAAAAATTTATTAATATTTCATTAAAAAGAATCCAAAATGTATAATAGAAGGGAAAGAAGTTGGCAAAAGAGCCATTTTGTGCTATCCTTTTTTTATAAAAACCAGGTTCGCAGAGAGGCAGATAGGTGAATCTGACAGTAAGGTGAGGAAAGAGAAATGCTGGAATTAAAAGACATTAGTTTTCAGGTAAATGATGAAACAGCAGACAAGGAAATATTAAAAAATATCAATCTGAAGATAGAAGACCGGTTTGTGGCAATTACCGGACCAAACGGTGGAGGTAAATCCACGCTGGCGAAGCTGATTGCCGGAATAGTAACACCAACTTCCGGACAGATTTTATTGGATGGAGAGGATATTACAGGATTATCCATTACCGAACGGGCAAGAAAGGGAATCAGCTTTGCGTTTCAGCAGCCGGTAAGATTTAAGGGATTGACCGTAAAGGATTTGATTACACTGGCATCGGGAAAAGATATTTCCATCAGCCAGGCATGTTCCTATCTTTCAGAAGTAGGACTTTGCGCAAAGGATTATATTGGCAGGGAGGTAAATGACAGCCTTTCCGGTGGGGAGCTAAAGCGTATTGAGATTGCAATGATAATTGCAAGAGGAACCAAATTATCCATATTTGATGAGCCGGAGGCAGGAATTGACCTTTGGAGTTTTAACAATCTGATTCAGGTATTTGAGAATATGTATAAGAAAATCAATGGCTCGATTCTGATTATTTCACATCAGGAGAGAATCTTAAACATTGCAGACCGGATTATTGTAATTGCAGATGGAGAAGTAAGCACAGCCGGAAGCCGGGAAGAAGTGCTTCCAAAGCTGTTAGGCAGCAGTGAAGCCTGCTCTACTTTGATGGAAAAATTAGTCTAGGAAAAGGTGAGAAAATGGACAGTATAGAAAAGAATCTTTTAGCAGAGATATCGGATTTGCACAGCGTGCCGGAAGGTGCATATAACATCCGCAACAACGGAAAACTGGAGGCAAGAAATACAACTGCAAATATTGATATTGTAACTAAGAAGGACAAGCCGGGAATTGATATCTATGTAAAACCGGGAACAAAGAATGAGAGTATGCATATTCCGGTTATCTTAAGTGAAAGCGGCTTAAAGGACCTGGTGTATAATGATTTTTATATCGGGGAAGGTGCAGATGTGACAATCATTGCGGGATGCGGTATCCACAACTGCGGAGACCAGACATCACAGCATGATGGAATACACACCTTTTATATAGGAAAGAATGCAAAAGTAAAATATGTAGAGAAGCATTATGGTGAAGGGGATGGAAATGGAGCCAGAGTCTTAAATCCAACTACCGTGATCCACATGGAAGAAGGCGGATTCATGGATATGGATAGTGTTCAGATTAAAGGAGTAGACTCCACAATCCGTACAACCGAAGCAGACCTTAAAGAAGATGCGTCCCTTGTGATTCATGAACGTATTATGACTCATGGACAGCAGAAGGCAGAGACAGATTTTACGGTAGATTTAAATGGAGCACATTCCAGTGCAAATGTGGTATCTCGTTCGGTAGCAAAGGGAGATTCCCACCAGAAGTTTGTTTCTTATATTCGTGGTAATAATGCATGCAGCGGACATACAGAATGTGATGCCATCATCATGGACAATGGAAAGGTGGAGGCAATTCCGTCTCTTGCAGCAAATGATATCGATGCAGCATTGATTCATGAGGCAGCAATTGGAAAAATAGCAGGAGAACAGCTGATTAAGCTGATGACACTGGGACTGTCTGAAAAAGAGGCAGAGGAGCAGATTGTAAATGGATTTCTGAAATAGGATATGTATGGGGAATGAAGGGTGCAGGAAAGAACAAACAAGAGAAGAGAAATACCGAAAGAGGCGGAAGAATGGAATAAGATAATATTTGAAACATTATGACGGGTATGGATATTAAGTGAAGTGGCATCTGTATTTGAACGATGCAAAAGTGGGTGGTAAAAATAAAGTCTGTTGCAGTGCAGATTAAGACAGAATTTTCCCGGGATAATAGAAAAGAGGAATAAATATGTGGCTTGCATATGCATGTGGCTCTGCTTTTTTTGCAGGTATTACGGCAATATTGGCAAAAGTTGGAATTAAGAAAATAGACTCGAATCTTGCAACAGCAATCCGGACGATTGTAGTATTGATTTTTGCATGGATTATGGTACGGCTTACCGGATCTTATACTCCAATCGGAAGTATAGGAACGCGGACGTTAATTTATCTTACATTATCCGGAATAGCGACCGGGGCATCCTGGCTTTGCTATTTTCGGGCATTGCAGCTAGGAGATGTAAATAAAGTAACACCGATTGATAAATCCAGTACAATCCTGACGATGATTCTGGCAGTCATTTTCTTAAATGAAGGACTGAATGAGAAGAAAATCATTGCCATGGTATTGATTGGCGTTGGAACGATGCTCATGATTACCAGAAAGAAAAGCAGTGGCACAAAGAGCCGGGCGTGGCTTATCTATGCACTGCTGTCGGCAGTATTTGCCAGTCTGACGTCCATCCTTGCCAAGGTGGGAATAGATGGTGTGAATTCCAATCTTGGAACGGCATATCGTACTGGAGTGGTACTTGTTATGGCATGGGTGGTAGTATTTGTAACAAAGAAACAGAAACAGGTCCGGAGTATGACCTTCCGGGATGGAATGTTTCTGATTTTATCAGGAATAGCAACCGGAGCATCCTGGCTTTGTTATTACCGGGCACTGCAGCTGGGCGAAGCCAGCGTAGTGGTGCCGATTGATAAACTAAGCATTGTAGTTACAATTGTATTTTCATCTGTGTTTTTAAATGAAAGACTACAGCCAAAGGCATTCTTTGGATTACTTATGATAGTGGGAGGTACATTACTGCTAATATAAGCAAAAGCGGAGGAAAAAGTATGCTGGGAAAAAGAAAATCTTATTATGTGGAGAATGGAATCATTCATTTTGCATTTGAATATGGCAAGGGAAGTTTAGAGGTTCTGACAGATAACATTGTAAATGTGTTTGTTCCGTTCGAATGTGAGGAACATCGTTCAAAAGCCATCGAGGGAGAAAAGTCAAAGCATATACATTTTGATGTGCAGGAAGGAATTGACTATCTTGAGGTTCGGACTGCAAAATTAATTATACGCATATATGATAATTTTATGGTGGACTTTTATGATACAAGAGGGCAACTTCTCTGTGCGGACTATCGTGGTGGAAGGGAATTTGTAACACAGATTAGTGAGAAATTTATCGAATTCTTAAAAGCAGAGGGACATGAGGTGCCGCAGGCAACAGATAAGAATTACCATGTGCAGGCGGTGAAACGCATGGAAGGAGACGAAGCCTTCTATGGCTTTGGTGATAAAGCAGGTGTATTAAATAAGAAGAATTATGATTATGAGATGTGGAATACAGATAATCCTGCAGCGCATACGGAAGCCTTTAAAGCATTGTATAAATCAATCCCGTTCTTTATAGCATTGCGTGAAAGCTGCGTATACGGAATCTTTTTTGATAATACCTGTAAGACTTATTTTGATCTGGCAAAAGAAAATAAGGAATACTATTTCTTTGGCTCAGACCGTGGCAATCTGGATTACTATTTTATTGCCGGGGATAATATGCCGGAGGTTGTAGCTGATTATACTTATCTGACCGGAAGAACACCGCTTCCGCAGCTTTATACATTAGGCTATCATCAGTCGCGCTGGGGATATGAGACTTCCGCAGAGATCCGCGCAATTGCGGATAAATACCGTGCATTAAAGATTCCGATTGATACGATTCATCTGGATATTGACTATATGGATGGCTACCGGGTCTTTACCTGGAATGAAAAGGACTTTGGCAGGCCTGGTGAAGTGATTGCAGATTTAAAGAAAAAAGGATTTAAAATTGTTACTATCATTGACCCGGGTGTCAAATTAGACCCAGGTTATGATATGTATGATGAAGGCATGGAGCAGGGATATTTTGCCAAGACACCGGAAGGGGATACCTATGTAAATGCAGTATGGCCTGGAGATGCGGTATACCCTGACTTTGGAAATCCGAAGGTAAGACAGTGGTGGGGAGAGAAACAGAAATATCTTGTGGACTTGGGAGTCCGCGGTGTATGGAATGATATGAATGAGCCGGCAAGCTTTCGTGGAGAACTGCCGGAAGATGTCGTATTTACAGACGAAGACAGACCATGTGACCATGGCCAGATGCACAATGTCTATGGACATCTGATGGCAAAGGCTACCTATGAAGGCTTGAAGAAGCAGGACGGCAGAAGACCATTTGTAATCACCCGTGCCTGTTACAGTGGTTCCCAAAAGTATACCACAGCATGGACAGGAGATAATCAGAGCCTGTGGGAGCACCTGCGGATGGCAATTCCACAGATGTGCAATCTGGGATTATCCGGTATGGTATTTATCGGAACAGATGTAGGTGGATTCGGTGCAGATGTGACGCCGGAGCTGTTGTCAAGATGGGTACAGGTCGGCTGTTTTTCACCGTTGTTCCGGAATCATTCTTCCAAGGGTTCTACCAGACAGGAGCCGTGGCTTTTCGGAGAAGAGACATTAAATATTAACCGGAAATATATTGAACTTCGTTATAAATTACTGCCATACCTTTATGATTTATTCCATGAGACGGAGCAGAATGGTATGCCGGTAATCCGTCCACTGGTATTGCATTATGAGAAAGATAAAGAAACCTGGAATCTCAATGGAGAATTCCTGTTTGGAGAGCATATGCTGGTAGCTCCTGTAGTAGAGCAGGGAATGACGAAGAAGCTTTTGTATCTGCCGGAGGGAACCTGGTATGACTATGATACAAGGGAAAAATATACCGGAAAGCAGTATATTGTAAAAGACGCACCTCTTGATGTATGCCCGGTTTTTGTAAAAGCAGGAAGCATTATCCCATGTTTTGAACCGATGCAGTATGTGGGAGAGATTGAACTGGATACCCTGATTCTTGATGTATATCCGGGAGAAGACCGTTATGTGCATTATCAGGATAACGGAGAAGATTTTACATATCAGGATGGTGTATATAATGAATATGAGATGACCATCACAAAGGATGAGACATTAACGGTCCGGATGCTGCATAAAGGTTATGAAAAAGTATATAAGAAATTTGTGGTATGTTACAAAGGACGTAAAAATGAGTTCGCATTCAATGGAGAGAAACTGACAGTCTGGCTTTCTTAAAAGAAAGGCAGAAGCCGGGAGATAACCGGAGGAGGACTTATATGAAACGTGGAATTGCATTAAGTGGAGGCGGTACGAAAGGCTCTTATGAACTGGGAGTCTGGAAAGCATTAAATGAACTTGGCATCGATTATCAGATTGTAACCGGAACATCCATAGGTTCCATTAACGGAGCCTTAATGGCAACGGGAGATTATGACAGGGCTTATGAACTATGGAGCACCATAACCATGGAAGATATGATGGAGGATGGAATCAATCTGACGGATACCATAGAGGGCATGTATGACCAGAGAGAGGCAATTGGTCCATTCCTGAAAAAATATGTAAAGAATAAAGGTGCAGATATTTCACCGTTTACTGCTTTTATTGAAACACTGATAGAAGAGGATAAGATTCGGAAATCAAAGACAGATTTTGGATTGGTTACGGTGGAATTTCCGTCTTTAAAACCCTGCGAACTGACAAAGCGTGACATTCCGGAAGGACTTATGAAAGATTATATTCTGGCATCTTCTGCAATTTTTCCATTATTCCCGATGCATAAAATCGGAGAGACAACGTATCTGGATGGATGCTATTATGATAATCTTCCAATTGACCTTGCCATCCGAATGGGAGCACAGCAGATTATTGCTGTTGATTTACATACATCACCGGCACACGATGCCTATGCCAAGCGCCCGTATGTAACTTATATCAAGCCAAGCCGCTCCCTTGGAACCATGATGAATTTTGACCATGCTCTTTTAATGGCAAATGCCAGAATGGGATACCAGGATACCATGAAGGTTTATGGAAAATATTATGGCTATGTATATACCTTTGAAAAGGAATCCATGGAGAAATACCGCAGGGCAATGGATCACTTTTTGTATCGGATGACAGAACTGGATTTACTGGTCAGGGATGAAATGCCGGTAAAACGTTTTGCTAAGAAAAGCGAATTTAATAAAGTACATACACTTCTGGCAGAACGAAGTGAAAAGGAGAAAATGTCACCGAGGGAATATTTCCTTGCAGCGGCAGAAATCTGTGGAGAGGTATTTGATGTAGATGCAGCAATTGAATATTCCATGGAACATTTTGTGGAAACACTTCATAAGAAGTTGGTAGATGCAGAGTTGAGACAGGTGACAGAATGTATCATTGCACATAAATTAAGGGAGCCGGCAGGACTGATTGCAGAAGTTAAAAACTTTGGAAAAGAAATGCTGGTGGCTGCGGCTGCATATTATGCGGCACAACAGGACACACTGACGTCAAAAGAAATTCTGAAACTGCATGCCATGTTCCCAAAGGAACTGACAGCGGTATTATTTCTGATGTCGTTGGAAACAAACAGATAACAGCATTTTTGTCGTCAACAAACAGTCTCTCCTGCATATATTATACTGATGAGAATCAGGAGAGAAGGAAACATTGGATTATAATCAGGATATTTTCTTTAAGATGCAACAGCAGCAGATGCCGGGCAAACAGCCCTTTTATATGACAAACCCAATCCAGAATCTTTACATGACGGAGCTAGAATATCAGAGGGATTTAGACCGCATGAAAGAGATGTATCCGATGGAGATAAGAAAAGTACAGGAACTGGTGGAAGAAGAATGCGATAAGATGGAATATGAGGGAAGTCTCATGTTTGACGAGTATCCGGATCGGCTGATGCTGCGGCAGATTTGTAAGAGAATCCGTGATAAGGCGGGACTTGGGGAAAACCGGGAAGACATGGATGCTCCGGAAATTCTTCTGTTTCATGAGATGTTTTACCGCAGATGCCGTTACAGACGCTGCCGCAGATGCTGGTAGCAGGTAATAAAATAGAGGTTGAGCTTTTGCAAAAAAGGAATTACAATATAGCTGTCGTTTTTTGATGGCTATATTGTTTGTTTACGTGAGTAGCGAGAAAAATCGCATGCCTGCATGCAGATTTGACGAGCACCGCGATAACTCGAGAAACTCGCAAAGCGTGTTTTTCGTAGTTTAGGAAGATGAGGAATACAGATGAATAAGGGAATGATTCGGGCACTGGTGTTAGCAGGTGTGTTTCTGGTATCAACCGTAGTGTTTAGTTTTTTGACAAATAAAACAAATCCTGATATGACAACAGAACTGGAGGAGGCAACGCTGCCGACTGTCCAGCTTTATTATAAAGAGCAGAAAATCAATGAACTCTACGGGTATGTAGATGAAATGAATGCAGTTTACATGAGGGACAGCATTACACCGATTGATACGGACAGGCTGCTTCCAATCCGCGTTCAGAATGGAAGCTACGCAGTGGATGAACTTTCCTATGAAATTCGGAGTATGGATACCAAGCGGCTTATTGCAGATGCGAAGGTAGATAGTTATTCCCAGAAGAATGGAGTGATTACAGCAGACCTTCCGATTCAGAATCTTCTGGATCCCAATGCGGAATATCTGTTGATTATACATTTACTGCATGGGGATGATACCTTAAATTATTATACAAGGATTATTGAACCGCAGGATTGTTATGTGAAGGAAAGCATTGATTTTGCAAAAGATTTCCATGAAAAAACATTTCAAAAGGATGGAAGCGGTTCTCTGGCAACTTATATGGAACCGGATTCTTCTGCGGATAATACCACACTTGCCAATGTCAGTATTCATTCCACACTGCGACAGGTAACATGGGATAAATTCAATGGGACCGTTCTGACGGACCCATCGGTAAGCATCAAAGAAATCAACAATTCCTATAATGTAATTCTATTGGATTATGTAGTGACGGCAACCGGAGATAATGGGGAACTGGAATATTATAATGTAGAAGAATATTACCGTGTCCGTTATACCAATGACCGGATGTATCTATTGAATTTTGAGAGAACCATGGATGAAATTTTCCGGGCAGAGAATGATGATTTTTATGAGAATTATTTACAGCTTGGAATATGTTCGTCCGATGTGGAATATAAGAGTAATGAGACCGGAAGTATTCTCTGTTTTGTAAAAGAAGGAGAACTCTGGTGTTACAATGCGACAGAAAAAAAGCTTTCCCAGGTGTTCAGCTTCCGTGGTTATGAGGGGATTGATTCCAGGGAAAATCATAAGGAACATGATATCCGGATTATTAAGGTGGATGAAACAGGAAGTGCTGATTTTGTTGTATATGGTTATATGAACAGGGGAAACCACGAAGGTCAGGTGGGCGTAGGTGTTTATCATTATGACAGCGTGGCAAATACAGTAGAAGAGGAACTGTTTATACCATCCACCCACTCTTACGAAGTGCTGAAATCAGAACTGGGACAGCTGATGTATGAAAATGAAAGTGGAATGTTCTACATTATGATGGGTGGGACACTGTATGAGATTAATCTTGCTACTACCAAAGAAAAGGAAGTAGTCAGCGGATTTGAAACAGGAAATTATGCGGTATCAGAGAATAACCAGTTTGTTGCTTATATTGCAGATGGCAACAGTGACAGCGGTTCGAAAATTACTGTTCTGAATCTGGAGAATTCGAAAAGCTTTGAAGTGGCAGCGGCAGCAGGAACGTATATCCGGCCACTGGCATTTATGGAAGATGATTTTATCTATGGCGAGGCGGATGACAGTGATGTGTATACAGATTCTGCCGGAAATGTACAGTTCCCGATGAATCATATTTATATTGTAGATACGGATGATGAAGAACACGGAGTGTTAAAAGATTACCATAAGGATGGATATTATGTGGCATCTGTAGAAGTTGTGGATTATACTATTTATCTGAACCGGGAACAGTATAACGGTATGGCTTATGTCCCGGCGGAACAGGATACAATTATGAATCGTGAGGGAGATTCTGCAGAAGTAGTCAGCATTCACAGTACGGTAACGGAACGAAAACAGACGCAGCTGCAGCTGCAATTATTACAGGAAGAAGAGATAAGCTCGGATCGTCTGCTGACTCCGAAGCGGATTGTATTGGAGTCGCCGAGAAATGTGAATCTGAAAGAACCGGAAGAGACAGATTATTATTATGCTTATTCTGCCGGAAGAGTAGTGCTGGCAACGGATAATGCGGCAAAAGCCATTGCAGTGGCAAATGATAATGTGGGCGTTGTGGTAGGAAGCAGACAGCAGTATATCTGGAAGAGGGCAAGAAAATCTTCCCAGTCACCACTGACGATTACAATAGGTGATGCAGACGCATCCGGAACAACGATAGCAAAAGCAATCAATGGTATGCTTTCGATGCAGGGATTAAATGTTGGTGTAGGAGAATTGATGACATCCGGAAATACACCAAAACAAATTTTAAAGGATACCCTGCAGGACTCTGTAGTCATTGATTTGACTGGAAGTGATCTGGATGCAGTGTTATATTATGTCAATCTGGGAACACCGGTATTTGCCATGAGTAGTGGAAGTGAAGCTGTATTAATTACAGGCTATGATAATGCAGGAGTCTATGTTTATAATCCGGCAACCGGTGCAACAGAGAAGATGTCAATGACGGATGCACAGAATGTATTTGATGCAGCAGGTAATGTATATTTTGCTTATATGAAAATGGCAGAATAGGGATACGGGCAGAGACAGGCGTGAATAAGGCGTAAAAAACATATAAAATTGCCTAAAAAAAGCCGAAGTTTCTTGGCAGTTTCGGTATTAGTGCTGTATTTTCACAAAGTCTATTGCAAAATCTGTTCGTGTAGGATATATTAATTTTTGTACGAATTGTACTACTTAGAAGCGAGGAAGATAACATGAGTAGAAAAGAAGTTACAGTTTCAAACGTTTCAAAAAAACATGATAATCCAATTGCAGAGTTGGTTCAGGTTGCCTGCCGGTTTGACAGCAATATTACTCTGGAAAGTGATAACCGTAAAATTAATGCCAAGAGCATCATGGGAATTATGGCATTTAATCCGTCCAAAGGAATGACGGTTAACATTGTTGCAGAGGGGAATGATGAAGAAGAAGCTCTTTTAGCAATGGAGAAGTTTTTAGTGTGTGATTAATTTTCAGGGAGGGAATTATAATGCAGAAGAGACCAGTTGAGAAAGCAGCCGAAGTAAAGGCAGCAGTAAAAGCTACAGAGACAAAGGCAGTAGTTAAGGCAGAAGAGGTTAAGGCAGAAGCAAAAGAAGTTGTAGCGAAGAAAGCAGAAACCGTAGTAAAGAAAGCAGAAGAGACAGTTAAGAAGGCAGAAGAGACAGCAAAGAAAGCAGAGACAACTGTAAAAGCAGCAGCAAAGACTACCGCAAAGAAAGCAACCAAGAAAGCAGCGGCTAAGAAAACTGCCAAGGCAGAGAAGAAAGAACTTGTACCGGAAGTATTTGTTCAGTTTGATGGTAATGAAGATGTTGTTGCAAACGTGATTGAGAGAGCAAAAGAAGCTTTCACAGCAGACGGACACAGGGCATCCAGCATCAAGTCTTTAAAGGTTTATTTAAAACCGGAAGAATATGCAGCATACTATGTTATAAACGATACATATGCAGGCAAGGTTAACTTATTCTAGTTTTATTTTGCTCATGATATTAAAATGGCTTCGGAATTCCGAAGCCATTTTTGCTGCCGTTATTTATTTCTTTTTCTGATTAGCTTTATATTTCTTTATAAGCTTCTGGATGCGTTCATTTGGATCTAAGAGCTCACTGATAGAAGCATCATGATTCAATGTATCGATAATATAAGCAATATATTTGCTCATGTCACAGTTGATATAATATGGACGGCTTAAAAGCTCCGGAGTCTGATAAGTCAGGTTGGTGGTAACTACACGGTAGATAGTTCCATCTTCTACAGCTTTATCGAATTTTTCCAGACCATTGGTGAAAAGTCCGAAGGTTGCAACAACAAAGATTCTGTTTGCTTTTCTCTTTTTTAATTCGGTTGCAACGTCAATCATGCTTTCTCCGGAAGAAATCATATCATCGATAATCAGAACATCTTTTCCTTCTACGGAAGAACCTAAAAATTCATGTGCGACAATAGGGTTACGTCCGTCAACAATTCTGCTGTAATCACGGCGTTTGTAGAACATACCCATATCCAGACCAAGTACACTGGAAAGATAAATTGCACGTCCGGTACCACCCTCATCCGGGCTGATAATCATCATGTGGTCAGAATCAATCTGTAAGTCAGGAACGTTCTTGCAGATACCTTTGATAAACTGGTATGCAGGCTGAACAGTTTCAAAACCACCCTTTAAAGGAATTGCATTCTGGACACGAGGATCATGTGCATCAAATGTAATAATGTTGTCAACGCCCATGGCAACCAGTTCCTGTAAAGCCAGTGCACAGTCCAAAGATTCCCTGGTGCTTCTTCTATGCTGGCGGCTTTCATAAAGGAATGGGATGATAACAGTAATTCTTCTTGCCTTGCCGCCAATTGCAGCAATAATTCTCTTTAAATCCTGGTAATGATCATCTGGGGACATATGGTTTGTCTGACCACATAGAGAATAAGTAAGGCTGTAGTTAGTAACATCAACCATAAGATAAAGGTCATAACCACGAACAGTTTCTTTGATCATTCCCTTTGCCTCGCCTGAACCAAAACGAGGGGTAACAGCTTCGATGATATAAGAATCACGTTTGTAGCCCATAAAAGCTGCATCATTCTGGTGCTGATGCTGTCTTTCGTCTCTCCATTTGACAAGGTATTTGTCAACTTTTTCTCCTAATTCCTGGCAGCTCTGTAATGGAATAATTCCAAGAGAACCAGTAGGAAGGGTTTCTAAGTTTCTTTCACTGTTTGACATGAATAGGTTCCTCCATAGAAATAATTTATCTTATATAGTTCAATAGATATAGCATCTAATTGAATGCGTAATTAATGCAGCTTTTTCTTAAGACGGATATCGTCTCCAAAAAGCTTGATCATCGTATAGCTGCTGAAGATGCGGGAGCAGATACGCTCGGAATATACATCAGCAAGCTGGTCGATACTTAAATTCGTAGAAATCAATGTTGATTTCTGACGCAGCATACGTTCGTTCAGACACAGGAAAAGCCGGGATGCCGTAAAGGAGTTGGCAAGTTCGGTTCCAAGGTCATCAATGATTAAAAGATCACAGTCGAAGATATTCTGTCCGGCAGCAGAAGCTGCAGCGTCCTTCTGGAAAGTGTCCTTTTCAAATATATCAAATAATTGGAAGGCTGTAAAATAAATAACGGAATGTCCTTTATCTAAAAGCTCTTTGGCAACGCAGTTTGAAAGAAAAGTCTTACCGACACCGGTTGCTCCATAGAAAAAGAGATTTTCAAAAGAGGTATCAAAATGCTCGATAAAGGACTTGCAGTCTGCAACCGCTTTTTTTACAGTATCATAAGCAGATAATCCGGTTGTGGGATTTATCTGCTCTTTGGAATAGTATGCATAAGAGAAATTCGAAAAATTCTCTTTGGCTAAAATATCTTTTACATTAGACTGCGTATAGACTAAATCAATGGCAGCCTGTACAAAACAATGACAGCGTTCATTCCCAATATAACCGGTATCCTTACAGTCCTTACAGGTGTAAACCGGTTCCAGATAATCAGCCGGATAACCCAGAGAAGCAATCAGATTCTGTTTCTCCCTGCGAAGAGCAGCAAGCTGTTCTTTTAATGAAGAGAGAACAGAGGAATCTTCTGCTCCATCATCAGATAAAAGCTGTTTTGCACTTGCTACTGAGATGGAAGAAATCTCGTTGTCTATTTCTGTAAGGCGCGGACATTTTCCGTAGACTTCCTGAATGCGTTCATCCAGAAGATGCTGATTGTGAAACTGTCTGGCATTATATTGCCGGATTAAAGTATCGTATTGTGAATTATTAAGAGACATGAAATGCTCCTTTAGTATTCCTGAAAAAGTGTCTTAATTATTTAAGAGCTGTTTTTCAAGCTGTTCAAAATTATAGGTACGCTGTGAAAAATTGTTAAACCGGTTGGCGGCAGTCTTGTTTACGGTGACATTGCGGGAAGAAGATGCCTTGCTTTTTTTGTAAGCAGTGTCTAATATAGCAATATCCTCTAAATGGTGGATATTGCATTTATGCCAGTTCTCTAAGATGGTATCGGCATACTGGAAGCTTGGCTGATTTGTCGCCTGCAGTGTCCGTTTGCATGCCTCGGAAATGATATCCAGTGTAAATCCAAACTGGCTGGTCCATTTATCTACCAGTTCAAGTTCGTATTCGGCCAGCTTTCTGCCGCTGATTCCAAATGCCTTCATGACACCATAATGTGTCTGCTTATAGGCACTGGAAGAACGTCTGGCATCTTCCGCGGTACGGATAGAAGAAGCAGACCAGGAAAGGGCAATCTTGTCCATATAGCGGATGCTCTTATGACCGTTGTCCACACAGGATTCTACCAGATATTCAATCAGGTCTGTGGAGAATTTCAATTCATCTGACCAGTAAAGAATGGTTTCATAATCCTTGATGGACAAAGGATGTCCGATATAGCGTTCAATAATGAATAATAAATCGCTGGAAGCCTCATCATTCTGGAAAGACAGAATCTGGTCTTTGGTATAGGATGGACGGATATCTACAGAAGATGCTTCCGTAGGCTTTTCTGCATGTTCAGAATCCTGCGTAACCGCAGAAACAGGCTCACACAGGCAGATGCCGGTAAGCTGTTCGCCGGAATTATATTCTAACTGGAGTAAGTGTTTTTTCTCCCAGTATTTTAAGGCACGTTTAATATCCTTTTCTGTATGGTCGAATTTATCAGCCATCTTAGAAATGGAAAAATTCTCAGCTGCGTTGATGCAGCGGAGTAAATATAAATAAATTTTTACAAATTCTCCATTGGCATCTGCCATATACTCATCAATAAAGGTATTGGATACGCAGGTAACCGTGGATTTGCTTTTCGTATGTAATGTTATGTCTGTCATAAGAACTCCCTCTTTCACCGACCACATTATAGCATATGAATCTAAAATTGAGAAGTCTTATTTTAACCAAAAATCCAGTAAAATCAAGGGTTTCCACATTTGCACAGAATTGTGAATAATGTGGATAACTTTCTTTTGAAAGTGCATTATGGTAACTGAAATGGGAGCAGTTTGGCGGTTAATACAGATAGAATGGCGATTTTCAAAAATACATTATGTAAACAAAAAAATCCACATCCATAATTCACAAAAATGTGAATTACGATGTGGATAATGTGGATAACTACTGTTGGAGAAGGTGTTCGCCTATAAGATACACGTCTCCGGCTCCCATAGTTATCAACAAATCATTGTTTATGCATTTTTCTGATAAAAATTTTTCAATCTCATCAAAAGACGGGAAATAATAACTTTCCTGACCGTTTTTCTGAAGCTCTGCCAAAAGGTCTTTGGAAGAAATCCCAATCGTATTTTTCTCTCTGGCGGCATAGATGTCTGCAAGGACTACAATATCTGCCATGGAAAGCACCCGGGCAAAATCACTTAAGAATGCCTTGGTTCTGGAATAGGTGTGTGGCTGGAAAACGCAGATAATCCGTCCGTGAGGATAATTCCGGGCTGCGGTTAATGTAGCAGCTACTTCGGTCGGATGATGTGCATAATCATCGATAACGGTGATACCGTTCTTTGTTCCTTTGTATTCAAAACGACGTTTGGTGCCGCCAAACTGAAGCAGTCCCTTTTTGATAACATCCAAAGGAAGACCGAGATTTAAGCAAAGTGCAATGGCAGCCAGTGAATTGGAGACATTATGCCTGCCTGGAACGCTTAAGGAAACGGTTCCTAAGTCTTCGGTTTTGTGCATCAGAGTATATGTGCCGCAGGCATGGTCATTATAAGTAATATTTTTAGCATAAAAGTCATCGTTTTCGCATAAACCATAAGTAGTGACGCTACAGGACAAATTGTTGGTAATCTGATCTAAAGCTGCAATCTGGCCGTTGATGATTAATACACCATCATGTGCAGTATTTCCGGCAAATTCATGGAAAGAACGGCGGATATCATCGATATCTTTGAAGAAGTCGAGATGCTCAGCTTCCACACTGGTGATGATACTGTATTTCGGATGAAAATGCAGGAAACTGTTGGTATATTCGCAGGCCTCGGTAATGAATACTTCTGAACCACCTACGCGGATATTTCCACCGATTGCTTCTAAGATACCACCAACACTGATTGTAGGGTCAGCCTTTGCAACAAGAAGAATCTGTGAAATCATGGATGTGGTAGTGGTTTTTCCATGGGTACCGGCAACTGCAATGGATTTCTCATAGTTATCCATAATCTGTCCAAGCAGTTCTGCACGGGAAAGCATTGGAATACCGGCATCTACGGCTGCTTTAAATTCCTCATTGTCCTCGCGGATGGCAGCAGTATAGACAACCAGTGCAGGACGGATGGATAAGTTAGATGCTTTCTGGCCAATGTAAATGGTTGCGCCTTTTTGGGCAAGGCTGTCGGTAAGTGCAGACTGCTTTGCATCAGAACCGGAAATGGTAAAACCTTCTTCCAGCAAGATTTCTGCAAGACCACTCATACTGATACCGCCAATACCGATAAAATGTACATGAATAGGTTCTTCAAAATTTAATGAATACATAATTCTTTACCTGCCTGACTTATAATTTCGTTTCTTGAGAAAAGATTTCTTCCTAATATTATAACCATATGCAGGGAATTTGCAAATCTATTTTGTCTGTCAGGAAAAAAGAATGCAAAATAATGGAGGTGATTTTGTAAAAATGACAAGAAATGTTCAAAAATTGTCTAAAATGACTAAAATATGCGAAAAAAGATAAAATAATTATACAGAATGCTGTACAACATATGGGCAGTGTGTTATACTTTTGTTATACCAAAATGACCTGATTTTATGACGAGAGGTGAATGACGTGATTAAGAAAGAAATGATAGCCATGCTTTTGGCGGGCGGACAAGGAAGCCGTCTTGGAGTATTAACTTCCGGTGTAGCAAAGCCTGCAGTCGCATTTGGAGGAAAGTATCGTATTATCGACTTTCCATTGAGCAACTGCATCAACTCAGGTATTGATACCGTCGGAGTGCTGACACAGTATCAGCCATTGAGATTAAACAGACATATTGGAATTGGAATTCCGTGGGACTTAGACCGTAATAACGGAGGAGTAACGGTTCTTCCTCCATATGAGAGAAGTGATAACAGTGAATGGTATACTGGTACAGCAAATGCGATTTACCAGAATCTGAAATATATGGAGACTTATAATCCGGATTATGTGCTGATTTTATCAGGCGACCATATTTATAAGATGGATTATGAAGTAATGCTTGATTTCCATAAGGAAAATAATGCAGACGTAACAATTGCAGCAATGCCTGTTCCAATAGAAGAAGCAAGCCGTTTTGGTGTGGTTATAACAGACGAAAATAAAAAAATTAAAGAGTTCGAGGAAAAACCGGAACATCCGAGAAGCAACCTCGCATCCATGGGAATATACATATTCAACTGGAAAGTATTGCGTGACAGCTTAATTGCTATGAAGGATCAGAGTAATTGTGACTTCGGAAAGCATATTATTCCATACTGCCATGAGAATGGAAAGCGTTTATTTGCTTATGAATTCAATGGTTACTGGAAGGATGTTGGAACACTTTCCTCCTATTGGGAAGCAAATATGGAATTGATTGATCTGATTCCGGAATTTAACCTTTATGAAGAATACTGGAAGATTTATACCAAGAGCGATAATGTAGCTCCGCAGTATCTTGCAGCAGAGTCCAAGGTTGATACCAGCATTATCGGAGAAGGTGCTGAAATTTATGGAGAAGTGCAGAATTCTGTAATTGGTGCAGGAGTTCGGATTGAAAAGGGTGCGGTGGTACACAATTCCATTATCATGAAAGAATGTGTGATTGGAGAGAATACTGTGGTGGAGAAATCCATTATTGCAGATAAGACCATTGTTGGAGCAAACTGCCACTTAGGCGTAGGCGAGTATGCACCAAGCACATTGAATGAAAAAGTATATGCATCTGATCTGGTTACTATCGGAGAAGATTCTGTAATACCAGACGGAGTTTCAATTGGAAAAAATACAGCGATTTCCGGAGTGACGGAACCGTCAGATTATCCAGATGGAATGTTAGCAGGCGGTGGAGCTATTATTAAGGAAGGTGACAGAATATGAAGGCATTAGGATTAATTTTAGCAGGTGGAAACAATCATCGTATGCAGGAACTTTCCAGCAAGCGTGCAATTGCAGCAATGCCAATCGGCGGAAGCTACCGATGCATTGATTTTGCATTGAGTAATATGAGCAACTCACATGTTCAGACCGTTGCAGTGCTGACTCAGTATAATGCACGTTCTTTAAATGAACATTTAAGTTCATCCAAATGGTGGGATTTTGGAAGAAAACAGGGAGGTCTTTATACCTTCACTCCTACCGTAACCGCTGACAACAGCTGGTGGTACAGAGGAACTGCAGATGCAATGTACCAGAACATTGATTTCTTGAAAAAACGTCATGAGCCATATGTAATTATTACAGGTGGTGATTGTGTATACAAGCTGGATTACAATAAGGTATTGGATTACCATATTGAGAAGAAAGCTGATATAACTGTTGTGTGCAAGGATATGCCGGAAGGCGCAGATATCAGCCGCTTTGGTGTAATCCGCATGAATGAAGAATCCAGAATCACAGAGTTTGAAGAGAAACCTATGGTATCCAGCTCTAATACAATTTCTACCGGTATTTATATCATCCGCAGAAGACAGCTGATTGAAATGTTAGAGCGGAGCGGTCAGGAAGACAGATGGGATTTCGTTACAGATATTCTGATTCGTTATAAGAATATGAAACGAATTTATGGATATAAAATGGAAGATTACTGGAGCAATATTGCAACAGTGGATTCATATTACAATACCAATATGGATTTCCTGAAACCGGAAGTGAGAAATTACTTCTTCCGTGAGACACCGCATATCTATTCGAAAGTAGATGATTATCCACCAGCAAAATACAATGCAGGTTCTGATGTGAAGAACAGCCTGATTTCCAGTGGATGTATCATCAACAGTAAAATAGAAAATTCTGTATTGTTTAAAAATGTGTTTGTAGGAAAGAATTGTGTAATCAAGAATTCCATTATTCTCAATGACGTATATATTGGAGATAATACGCATATTGAAAACTGTATCGTAGAAAGCCGTGGAACGCTGAAAGCCAACACGTATTATTGCGGTGACGACGGAGTAAAGGTTGTACTTGAACGCAATGACAGATATGCACTGTAGGCAGAAGACTTAAGAGAAAGGCGTGAAGGGGGTAACATAATGCAGATTACAGATGTAAGAATACGTAAAGTTGAAAAAGAAGGTAAAATGAAAGCTGTGGTATCCATTACCATAGATGAAGAATTTGTTGTACATGATATCAAGGTGATTGACGGAGAGAAGGGACTCTTCATTGCAATGCCAAGCCGCAAGGCTGCTGATGGGGAATACAGAGACATTGCACATCCAATTAACTCAGATACCAGAAATAAGATACAGCAGATTATTTTAGAAAAGTACGAAAGTGAAATCGCAGCGGAAGAAGCGTAGCTCGTACATAGAATAAAGAAAGAATTTGCAGGCTGTCACAGAAATGTGGCAGCCTGTTTTTCGCACTTCTTTTTTTGAACAATTGATAGAATGAAGTATAAATATGCCGTGGGGCAAATGAGAAAGCATGAAAAAGCCTGTTAGGAGCACTTGGAATTTCGGGCGAAAACAGACAACGCCGGCACAGGGAAGTGCCGGCGAGGCGCAAGCAACATGGATGTTGATTTGCACCGGTTGTCAGAACTGATAAAAATTTTTTTCAAAATTCTTAGTGCTCCTTATAGTCTTTTTCGCTTTTCCATTTGCCCCACGGCAGATTTACATTGTCATCTATTTCATATTGTGGAAAAAAGGATGACAAATTTCTAGGAAAGAAGTATACTAAAATATAACAGTATTTTCGGCAGAAAGCCGGAGAGGAATAAAGAGGATAAAAATATGGAAGCATTAAAAGCGGTAATATTGGCAGCTGGAAAGGGAACCAGAATGCAGTCAGACCTTCCGAAAGTAGTGCATACAATAGACGGAAAGTGTCTGGTAGATTATGTAATTGAAGCGGCAGAAGGAGCAGGAGCGGAGGATATCTGTCTGGTGGTAGGCTATAAGCATGAAGAGGTAGAGAATACCATTTCACATAAAGATGATGTAACATTTGTACTGCAGGAGCAGCAGCTTGGAACTGGTCATGCGGTAAAATGTGCCAAGGATTTCCTGGGAAAAGAAGGAAATACACTGATTCTTTTTGGAGATGCACCACTGATTACATCTGCAACCTTAAAGCAGCTTTTGGAGCATCATATCCAGCATAAAAATGCAGTAACCGTATTGTCAGCAACGATAGATGACCCGACCGGATACGGAAGAATTATCCGCAATGAATCCGGAGAATTTATAAAGAGCGTAGAACATAAGGATGCAAACGAAGAAGAGTTGAAATCCCATGAGATTAATTCCGGAATGTATGTATTTAATACCTGGGAATTATCACAGGTATTGGATAAGATTCAGCCGAATAATGCACAGGGTGAATATTATCTGCCGGATACGCTTACGATATTAAAGGATAAAGGACTTCGTGTAGATGCATTTGCACTGGAAAGCCCGGAAGACATCAATGGAGTAAATGACCAGAAGCAGTTAGAATCAGCTGCAGAAATCATCAGAAGAAGGAAGAAAGAATGTACATTATAGCGGGACTTGGAAATCCTGGAAAGAAATATGAACATACCAGACATAATGTTGGCTTTGATGTCATGGATGTACTGGCAGAAAAATATAATATAAGGATGGACGAAAAAAAGTATAAAGCAATCTGCGGCAAAGGAATGATCGGAAGTGAAAAAGTTGTTCTGGTGAAGCCACAGACTTTTATGAACTTAAGCGGAGAAAGCATCGCTGAAGCAGTAAATTTCTATAAAGTGGATCCGGCCAGTGAACTGTTAGTGATTTTTGATGATATCAGCCTGGCACCGGGAAGAATACGGATTCGTAAAAAAGGCAGTGCCGGCGGACACAATGGAATTAAAAATATCATTGCGCAGGTGGGAACAGAGCAGTTTGCTAGGATTAAGGTAGGTGTCGGTGAGAAACCACAGGGCTGGGATTTGGCAGACCATGTCCTTGGCCATATGGATAAGGCAGACCGGAAACTGGCAGAGGAAGCATTTTTAGATGCGGTATCTGCGGTAGAACTGATTGTCGATGGAAAAATCGAACAGGCAATGAATGACTATAATTAAAGGAAGAACATTATGAATGTATTTTTGCAGCCCCTTTCGGAACTGGAAGAATTGCAAAATGCCTTAAAGCAGCTAAAGAGCAATCAAGGTATCGTTCAGATATCCGGATGCATGGATGCGCAGAAGGCACATATGGTATTTGCGGCGAACGATGGTTTTAGAAATAAAATCATCGTTACTTTTAACGAACAAAAAGCAAGGGAAATCTTAGAAGATTATCTTTTTTTTGACAGGGAGACTCTCTATTTCCCGGCGAAGGATATTTTATTTTATCAGTCGGATATCAGAAGTAATCAGCTTACCGGAGAGCGGATTGCCCTGTTAAAACGTTTATCCGAAAAGAAGCCGGTTACAGTGGTATTGACTTTTGACGGACTGATGAACCGGATGGCAGGACTTGAAGCCTTTAAAGAAGCGGTGCGTACTTATAAGGTGGAAGACGAATTAGACTTTGAGGCAGAGACAAAGCGGCTTTTGCAGATGGGGTATGTGCGCAATTATCAGGTGGAAATGCCGGGAGAATTTGCGGTGCGTGGAGGAATTCTTGATATATATCCTCTGACGGAAGAAAATCCGCTGCGTATTGAAATGTGGGGAGATACCATTGATTCCCTGCGAAGCTTTGAGGCGGAGAGCCAGCGTTCCATAGAGAATTTGGAAGAAATTACGTTGTATCCTGCAACGGAACTGGTGCTGACGGAAGAACGGAAGCAGGCAGGCTTGAAGAAAATTCGACAGGAAGCGGTAAAAGCAGAAAAGAAGTTCCGCGACCAGATGAAAAATGAAGAAGGCCATCGCATCAAACAGACGGCGGCTGCTTTGGAAGAAGAGATAGAAGAATTAGGTGGTGCAGCTAATTTGGACAGCAGCCTTGCATATTTCTTCCCGGAGGCGGTAAGCCTTTTGGATTATTTTGGCAAAGACGAGACTCTTTTAGTCCTGGATGAACCTGCCCGGCTGATGGAAAAGGGCAGAGTGACAGAGCAGGAATTTGAAGAGAGCATGAAGCAGCGCTTGGAGAAGGGTTATATCCTGCCGGGACAGGCAGAAACGCTCTTTACCGGAAAGGAAATTACTGCGAAGATGCAGAGTTTCCACGGACTTGCACTGGCAGCACTGGATATGAAGGTGCGGGAGTTAGACATTACGAACCGTTACCATATTCAGGTGCAGGGTGTGAATTCCTATAATAACAGCTTTGCAACGCTGGTGAAGGATTTAAAGAATTATAAGAAAAACGGATACCGGGTCGTTGTATTATCCGCATCTAAGACAAGGGCAGAGCATCTGGCGAAGGATTTACAGGAAGAAGAGGTAAGCTGTTATTATGCCAAAGATTTTGAACGGGAATTGCAGCCGGGAGAAATCTTAACTGCCTATGGAAAAGTAAAACGTGGATACGAATACCCGCTGATTAAATTTGCGGTTATCACAGAAAGTGATATATTCGGGCAGGAAAAGAAGAAACGGAAGAAACACCGTCTCTATGAGGGAGAAAGGATACAGAGCTTTCGTGACCTTCATGTAGGTGATTATGTGGTACATGAAAATCACGGCCTTGGCATTTATCGTGGAATCGAGAAAATCGAAGTCGATAAAAAAGTCAAGGATTATATCAAGATTGAATATGCCAAGGGAGGCAATCTTTATATTCTTGCAACCCAGCTGGAACTGATTCAGAAATATGCCGGTTCCGATGCCAAGAAACCGAAGTTAAACCGGCTGGGCAGCCCGGACTGGGATAAGACAAAAACCAGAGTGCGTGGTGCGGTAAAAGAAATTGCCCACGAACTGGTGGAACTCTATGCTGTCCGGCAGAACAAAGAAGGCTATGTCTATGGTCCGGATACTGTATGGCAGAAGGAATTTGAAGAGATGTTTCCATTTGAGGAGACAGAAGATCAGGAACTTGCCATTGAAGCAACCAAGAAGGACATGGAAAGTACCAAGATTATGGATCGTCTGATTTGCGGAGACGTAGGATATGGCAAGACGGAGGTGGCAATCCGTGCTGCCTTTAAGGCAGTGCAGGAGGGAAAACAGGTAGTTTATTTAGTACCGACCACAATCCTGGCGCAGCAGCACTATAATACCTTTGCCCAGCGGATGAAAGATTTCCCGGTAAGAGTAGATTTGCTTTGCCGTTTCCGCAGCCCAAAAGAGCAGAAGAAAACCATCGAAGATTTGAAAAAAGGCATGGTGGATATTATTATCGGAACCCACAGAGTGCTTTCTGAGGATGTGAAATTTAAGGATTTGGGACTTCTCATTATCGATGAGGAGCAGCGTTTTGGTGTGGCTCATAAAGAGAAAATCAAGCAGATGAAAAAGGATGTGGATGTGCTGACTTTAACGGCAACACCAATTCCAAGGACATTGCATATGAGCCTTATCGGAATCCGCGATATGAGTGTTTTAGAGGAGCCGCCGATGGATCGTGTGGCAATCCAGACTTATGTCATGGAATATAATGAAGAAATGGTGCGGGAGGCAATCTGCCGGGAATTAGCAAGAGACGGACAGGTTTATTATGTATTTAACCGGGTAAACCAGATTGCAGAAATGGCAGCGAAAATTTCAGAACTGGTGCCGGATGCTAATGTGGCATTTGCCCACGGACAGATGAAGGAACGGGAACTTGAGGATATTATGTATCAGTTTATCAACGGAGAGATTGATGTGCTGGTATCTACAACGATTATCGAGACGGGGCTTGATATTTCCAATGTAAATACCATGATTATTCATGATGCGGATAATATGGGACTGTCACAGCTCTATCAGCTTCGCGGAAGAGTAGGGCGTTCCAACCGGACGGCATATGCGTTCTTAATGTACCGCCGGGATAAAATGTTAAAAGAAATCGCAGAGAAACGTCTGGCTGCAATCAAGGAATATACAGACTTAGGAAGCGGCTTTAAGATTGCCATGCGGGATTTGGAAATCCGTGGAGCCGGAAACCTGCTGGGTGCCCAGCAGAGCGGACACATGGAGGCAGTCGGTTATGACCTTTACTGCAAGATGCTCAATGAGGCTGTCAAACAGGAGAAGGGAATCGGAGTGGAAGAAAGCTTCGATACAACAGTAGATGTGGAAATGGATGCATTTATCCCACCGTCCTATATTCCAAACGAGACACAGAAGCTGGATATTTATAAACGAATTGCAGCCATTGAAAATGATTCAGAAAGTGATGAGATGCTTGATGAGCTGACAGACCGTTTTGGAGACCCGCCAAAATCAGTAACAAACCTTCTTTCCATTGCATTGATAAAAGTGCTGGCGCATCAGGCGTATATGAAGGAAGTGGTAGAGCGTGGCAATACAGTGCGCTTTGTCATGTATGAAAAAGCTGCAGTGAATCCGGCAAAAATACCGGAACTTCTGTCAAAATATGATCATGCGTTGAAATTTATACCAGATCAGAAAGGACCGTATTTTGTGCTGAACCGGGGAACCAACAGCCGGACAGTATCAGGCAGCAGTATCAACTATATCCGCCAGTTTGTGTTGGATGTGCAGACGATTCTGGTAGAAAAAACCATAAAAAAGGATGCTTAACTGCATAAAAATCTTGCGGCATGTACGAAAAAGCACTATAATAGAACGATGATAAATATTTTGGAGGAACGTGATATGAGATTTAAGAAATTCACAGCACTTGCATTGGCGGTTGTTACTGCAGCTTCCGTAGCTATGACAGGATGTGGCAGCAGAATCGATGAAGATGCAGTTGTTGCTACATTAGGAGATAAAGAGATTTCACTTGGACTTGCCAACTTTATGGCACAGTATACAGCAGTATCCTATGACAGCTATATTACCATGGGATATGCTAAGGAAAATATGTGGTCACAGGATTTATCCGGAAACGGTAAGACTATGCAGGATAATGTAAAAGATGGAATCCTGACACAGATTCAGACCAATTATCTCTTGGAAGACCATATGAAAGACTATGGTGTGGAAATAACGGATGAGGAGCTTTCTGATATTGATACTGCAGCACAGCAGTTCATGGATGACAATAGCAAGGAAGCAATCAGGACCATGGGTGCCAAGAAAGAATATGTAGCAGAAATGCTTCGACTGAACCTGATTCAGAAGAAGATGCATAATGCAATCATTGCAACTGTAGATACCGAAGTTTCTGATGAAGAAGCGGCACAGAGAACATTCAGTTATATCAAGGTTTCTACCGAGGCACATTATGATGACAGCAAGAATTATGTGGAATATACCGATGATGAGAAGGCAGAATTAGAAAAAACTGCAGAGAAAATCGCAGAAGAAGCGAAAACTGATTTTGATGCAGCAGCAACAGACAACGGATATACTGTAAGCACTTATTCATACGGCAGTGATGAAATCGGTGAAGATGGAACAGCAACCGGAAGTATGGATGCATCCATTATTACAGCAGCAGATGCGTTAAAAGAGGGAGAAGTTTCTTCCATGATTTCCGTAGATGGAAAAGGATATTATGTTATCCGCTTAGACAGTGAATTTGACCGTGATGCAACCGACAAAGAGAAAGAAACAATTGTTTCCCAGCGTCAGTCCGATAAATATACTGAAGTATGCGACAGCTACAAGGAAGAAAAAGAATGGACGGTAAATGATGATGTATGGGCAGCTGTTAACTTTGATAAGCTCTATACCATCAAGAAAACAGATACAGAAACAGAATCTGTAAGTGAGACAGAGACAGCATCAGAGGCAGCAACAGAATAATTGCAGAAATTATAAAGTAACAAGAACATAGAGAAGCAGAAAATTTATTTTTCTGCTTCTTTTCTATCACATAGATACAGGAGTATGGAATGAAAGACAATATCGTATTAATCGGAATGCCGGGCGTAGGAAAAAGTACTGTAGGTGTCGTATTGGCGAAGGCATTAGGCTATAATTTTGTGGATGCAGATTTAGTCATCCAGCAGCAGACTGGAAAGCTTTTGTGTGAGCTGATTGCAGAGCATGGAACAGAAGGATTTCTTGAGATTGAGGATGAGGTAAACAGCAGCATAGAAGGACATAAAGCAGTCATTGCCACAGGAGGCAGTGCAGTATATTGTGCAAATGCCATGGAGCATTATAAAGAAATTGCAACCGTACTTTATCTGAGTGTATCTTATGAGACATTAGAAGAGCGTCTTGGTGATTTGAAAAACCGCGGTGTGGTATTGAATGATGGCCAGACGCTGAAAGATTTGTATGATGAGAGAACTGCATACTATGAAAAATATGCGGATGTAACAGTAAACGAAGAGGGATTGTCAATTCGTGAAACAATTGATGCAGTAAAAGAAAAACTCGGGATGGAATAAAAGATGCAGATACCAGGGAATGCACAGGAACCTGTGAAGATGCAGGGATCAGATAAAATGAAGAAGTCAGATAAGATGCAGGAGCAGAAAAAGAAATCAACAACTTTAAATAGAATTGGAAAAGTCGATAAAAAGATTCGTATCCGCATGTGGGCAGCAGGCATATTTTTCGTCTGTCTGGTACTGGTGGTACTTTTGCAGAAATTTTCACTGGGACAGAATTATTTTGTGGTAACCGTAAATAATAAAGTGGTAGGCTGTGTCAGCAGCAAGACAGATGTGGAAAAGGCAGTACACGAAAGCCGGCGGCAAATGGCAAAAGAGAGTGAAGGCTATCTGATGCAGGAGATTTCTTATGAGACAACAGAAAGCCATAAGCCATTTCAGAAGCTGTTAAGTGAAACTGCATTAAAAGAAAAGATTACAAAGGAGCTTAAGAAAGAAAATTCCGGAGAAATCTTTGCATATACGGTAAGTGCCGGTGAAAACCAGCTTTCTTTTGCAACTTTAGATGAAGTAGAAACGTTTTTAGGACGTTTGAAGGAAGAACAGGATACGGACAATCGGTTTGAGATAGAGTTCAAAAAGGAAACAGATCATCAGGAGGGAATGCTTCTTGCAAACTTAAAAGAGGCAGGCGTTTCAGAAAAAACAGAAGATTCTGCGGATGCCGGTATTGCGCAGCAGCTTGGAATCTATCTTTCCGATGCACAGGAGAATCCCGGGGAAAATAATTATGAAACCGGAATTCTTTCGATGGAATTTGCACAGGATGTGGAAGTGTTCACCAATCTGGTAGCAGCGGACACTCTGACGGATATAGATGCCGCGGTGGAAGAAGTAACAAAAGAGAAAGAAACGAATAAAATATATGAGATACAGCCGGGAGACTGTCTGTCGGTTATTGCACAGGAGCATGATACATCGGTGGCAGCAATCATAGCACTCAATGGATTGTCCGGGGAAGATGCAGTAATCAGTGCCGGTGAAGAACTGATTCTGTCGGTGCCTCAGCCGGATATCAGCTTACGGATCAGCGAAGGCGTAGTATATGAAGAGGATTATACCGCAGAGCCGGAGATTGTACCGAATGATTCCTGGTATACGACCGACGAAGTGGTGCTTGCAGAGGGAACTACCGGACATCGCGAGGTTAATATGGTGGTGACAACAGAGAATGGAATTGAGACGGAGCGGAGTATGATCCACCAGACCATACTGACAGAGTCAACGCCGGCAGTTATTGAGCGTGGAACCAAGATACCGCCGACTTACATTAAACCGCTGATTGGCGGAAGAGTTTCTTCCGGTTTTGGAAGAAGATGGGGCAGAATGCATAAAGGAATTGACTGGGCATGTCCGACCGGAACCAAGGTATTTGCATCCAGCAATGGTGTAGTAGTCAGTGCCGGCTATGTTTCCGGATATGGCAACTGCGTCTTAATCAGCCATCCGGATGGAAGAATGACACGTTATGCACATAACAGTAAATTACTGGTAAAAGCAGGGCAGAGCGTATCACAGGGTGAAGTGATTGCATTAAGCGGAAGTACGGGACGTTCTACAGGTCCGCATGTGCATTTTGAGATATTAATTAATGGTTCCCAGGTAAATCCGGTGAACTATCTGAATTAATTTCGATTTACAAGTCAGTGAATATATAATATAATAATACTATTGTAGATAATTCTTTTGAGGTACGAGAAATACTTGACAAAAGAGGAAATAAGTTACTATAATATTTTGTTTGTAATTTTGTAGGGAATCTAAGCATAGAGGTGCGAGATGGAACAGTATGTGATTAAAGGTGGAAATCCTTTGGTTGGCGAAGTTGAGATTGGTGGAGCTAAGAATGCTGCACTGGGAATTCTTGCGGCAGCAATTATGACGGATGAGACCGTAATAATAGATAATTTACCAAACGTTCGTGATATTAATGTGTTATTAAGTGCCATGGAGGGAATTGGTGCTAAGATAGAGCGTCTTGGAGAACATAAGGTAAAGATTAATGGTTCACTGATTCATGATTTGAGCGTGGACTATGAATATATTAATAAAATCAGAGCTTCTTACTATCTGTTAGGAGCATTACTTGGCAAATATAAGAAAGCAGAAGTGGCTTTTCCGGGTGGCTGTGCAATCGGAACCCGTCCGATTGACCTTCATCTGAAAGGTTTTCGCGCGTTAGGAGCCGATGTTGATATTCAGCATGGGTTAATTTCTGCTACTGCAGAACATCTGGTGGGAAACCATATTTATTTAGATAAAGTTTCTGTAGGAGCAACCATTAACATTATGATGGCGGCATCCATGGCAGAGGGAAAGACGATTATTGAAAATGCAGCTAAGGAGCCACATGTCGTAGACGTAGCAAACTTCTTAAACAGCATGGGAGCAAATATCCGTGGTGCAGGAACAGATGTCATCCGTATTGTGGGTGTAGAGAAGCTTCATAAAACAGAATATTCTATTATTCCGGATCAGATTGAAGCAGGAACTTTTATGTTTGCAGCGGCTGCAACCAAAGGTGATGTAACTGTTAAAAATGTTATTCCCAAGCATTTAGAGGCAACCACAGCAAAATTAATTGAAATTGGTTGTGAAGTGGAAGAATTTGATGATGCAGTACGTGTGGTATCCAGCAAGCCATTGCATCATACCCAGGTAACTACTTTACCGTATCCTGGCTTTCCAACAGATATGCAGCCACAGATGTCGGTGCTTTTAGCATTAGCAGAAGGAACAAGTACCGTAACGGAGAGTATTTTTGAAAACCGTTTCAAATATGTAGATGAACTGACCCGTATGGGTGCACAGGTGAAAGTAGAGAGCAATATTGCAATTATTACCGGTGTTGAAAAATTCACAGGTGCAAGAGTCAGTGCTCCGGATTTAAGAGCAGGTGCAGCCCTTGTAATTGCAGGTCTTGCAGCAGAAGGCATCACCATTGTAGATGATATTTATTATATTGAACGTGGATATGAACATTTTGAAGAGAAATTAGCTTCCCTTGGTGCAATGATTGAAAAGGTAAGTTCCGAGAAAGAAATCCAGAAATTCACATTGAAAGTATCATAAGATAAGAGCATCACAATATAGAAAGTTTTGAATATAAATACTAATATGAATATTGCAATGAGACAGAAGTGTTAAAAAGCGTTATCATAACCAAAAAAAGATATCTGATAAATATGCTGCAAATGAGGCATAGTTATCAGATATCTTTTATACTTTACAGGAAATTGCTTTCCTGTAAAGTATAAAACGCTCCGCGAGGATGCGCACTGCGGCGTATAAGGCAGATGTCGCAAGCGACCGCCGCAGGCGCTAGAATGTGCCAAGGCACATTCTTTTTATATGATTGCTTTGATATATAAAGGACTTTTCTCAAGGTCAATACAGGCTCCATCATCTAACTGAACCAGTGGCTTGGAAAGACGACGATGATTCAATAAAACAATGCGGGCGGAAGTACCATCACTTAACATAACCCGGTTGTTCTGGTATGCATTGGCAATATTCTCTAAGAAGGTCAGAATATACTTTGGCTTATATTTCTGCAGACCGTCTTTTTCAAATTCGGCGATTACCTCAAACGGACAAAGGGGAGCACGATAGGAGCGTGCTGCTGTCATGGCATCGTAAACATCGGCAATTGCAATGATGAGTGCATAGTCATCGATTTCTTCCATGGTAAGCCCCATTGGATAACCGGAACCATCGCAACGTTCATGGTGCATGAGAGCTGCCTTTTTAATATGGGAATTTAATGGCTGGGATTTTAAAATATCGTAGCCATATTTCGGATGATTACGAATCATCTGGAATTCTTCATCTGTTAATTTTCCGTCTTTATTTAAGACCTCATCCGGAATTTTTGTCTTACCGATGTCATGAAGCAGACCGGCAAGGGTGAGAGTGTCTAATTCTTCATTGGAAAAATGCAGCCATTTTCCGATAATACGGGAGATGATGGCAACATTCAGACTGTGTGCATAGGTGCTGTCGTTGACCTGACGCATATTATGTAACATATCAAAGACATCCAGAGTGGTCTGCTTTGGATTTACTAAAGAAATGGTCTTTGATAAAAGCTCTTCTTTGTTTACGGTTCCTCCATCGGAAAGATAAGCATCAAAACAGTTCTTTAAATCCTGGGAACGCAGGGTGAAATCTACCTGAAAACGCTGGAATTCCGGAGAACTTTTGAGCTTCTGTGAGTAAGAAGCATCAGAAACCGGACTTGGTGCAGAAACAGGACTTTTGGCAGGAAAATATGCCGGATCTTTTGGCGTTTCCATTGGAGTAGCGACCTGTTTATTTTCTGTAATCTGCACACTGGCGATGCCATAAAATTCCAGTCTGGAAATCAGGGTACGCGTAAGTTCTACATTCGGATTAATAATAAGCTGTCCACGCTTGGTGCGGACAGGAATTGCTGTAACCATACCTGGTAACAAATCTTTTGTCTGATATTCTTTCATGCATGTGGTCCTCATTCTGGATGGATTTTATAATTATGATAGAACAAATCACAATTATATTCCTATTTAAGTATATTCTTTTTGCTAAAAATGTCAATCTTAACAGTAAAAATCGGAAAAATTTGTCAAAAGGATACAAAAAGTAATAAGGAATGTTTTCTCTGTTGATGAGAAAATATGGTGCTTGACATTTCGATATAATAGGTGTATTCTCTCCCATAGAGATTTGAAAATTCAATATTGTAATTTCTCTTATTCAGAGTGATGGAGATACATAGGATCAATGAAGTCACGGCAACCCCACAACATAAGGAAGGTGCCAACCTGAGCGAGCAAGTCGAACAATAAGAGGATTTGATTATCTTTACCGTTATCGGGTCCGCTTATAATGTAAGCGGTTTTTTTTATTTTACGCGAGCAGCGAAAAAAGGTCTGGAAGAAAGAGGAGCCAAGCGCATCCACCAGATACTTAATAAGGGAATCAACAAAACGAGAGGAGAAAACGATGGAAAAAAGATTATTCACATCAGAGTCCGTAACAGAAGGACATCCAGACAAAATGTGTGATGCGATTTCAGATGCAATTCTTGACGCATGTATGGCAGAGGATCCAATGAGCCGTGTTGCCTGTGAGACAGCAAGCTGTACCGGATTTGTACTTGTAACAGGAGAGATTACTACAAAGGCAAAATTAGACATTCCTGCAATTGTAAGAAATACTGTAAATGAAATCGGTTATGACCATGCAGAAACCGGATTTGACGGACATACCTGTGCTGTTATGGTAGCATTAGACCAGCAGTCACCGGATATTGCAATGGGTGTTGACAAGGCTTTGGAAGCAAAAGAAAATAAAATGACCGATGAGGAGATTGAAGCAATCGGTGCCGGAGATCAGGGTATGATGTTTGGTTATGCAACCAACGAGACACCGGAATATATGCCATATCCGATTTCTTTAGCTCACAAACTGGCATTACAGTTAACCAAAGTTCGTAAAGATGGTACTTTAAAATACTTAAGACCAGACGGAAAATCACAGGTTTCTGTAGAGTATGATGAGGCTGGAAAACCAAAGAGATTAGAGGCAGTTGTACTTTCTACACAGCATGACGAGGATGTAACCCAGGAACAGATTCATGAGGATATTAAGAAATATGTTTTTGACCCAGTCCTTCCAAAGGAATTAGTTGATGAGAATACTAAATTTTTCATCAACCCAACCGGACGTTTTGTAATCGGTGGACCACACGGTGATGCAGGTCTTACCGGACGTAAAATTATCGTAGATACATACGGTGGATACGCCCGTCACGGCGGCGGAGCATTCTCCGGTAAGGATTGCACCAAGGTTGACCGTTCAGCAGCATATGCAGCACGTTACGTTGCTAAGAACTTAGTAGCAGCAGGTCTTGCAGAGCGTTGTGAGATTCAGTTATCTTATGCAATCGGTGTAGCACAGCCTACTTCTGTTATGGTTGATACTTTTGGTACCGGAAAAGTTTCTGATGAGAAATTAGTAGAAATTATCCGTGAGAACTTTGACCTTCGTCCGGCAGGAATTATCAAGATGCTTGATTTACGCAGACCGATTTATCGCCCGACAGCAGCATATGGTCACTTTGGAAGAACCGATGTTGCACTTCCATGGGAAGCGTTGGACAAAGTTGATGAATTAAAGAAACACTTATAATATTGGAATAGATTCCAGAATAGTATAAAGAAGAAAGACCTCTTTTCGGAAAAGATTTATTTCTTAAGGGAAATGATTGAAATGCCGGAAAGAGGTCTTTTGGTATTTACGCGAGTAGCGAGAAAAATCGCATGCTTGCATGCAGATTTGGCGAGCACCGCGATAACTCGAGAAACTCGCAAAGCGTGTTTCTCGTAGTTTTTATGGGCTTTAGCCTGTTGAGTGCATCGGAGTTTCTCCCAACGGAGAAATGGAGATGTGCGAAACAATAAACCACCTGCTATGCGGGTGGAGTCAAATTGCTTATAGCAAAAAATCACCTTTTCGTTACAATAGAGTTGTTCAGGCACTATTGCAGAAAGGAAAAGGTGATTTAATGGCAAATAAAAACAATGAATTGGCACACACAAAATGGATGTGTAAGTATCACATTGTCTTCACTCCAAAGTATAGACGAAAAATCATATATAATCAATTAAAAGTAGATATAAGAGATATTTTGAAACAGTTGTGTGCGTATAAAGGAGTGGAGATATTGGAAGGGCATTTAATGCCGGATCACATACATATGTTAGTAAGTATTCCGCCCAAATATAGTATTTCATCATTTATGGGGTACTTAAAGGGAAAATCTGCACTTATGATATTTGATAGACATGCAAATTTAAAATATAAATTTGGAAACAGACATTTCTGGTCAGAGGGATATTACGTATCTACAGTGGGATTAAATGAAGCTACGATAAGAAAGTATATACAGGAACAAGAAAAATATGACATTATGCAAGATAAGTTAAGTGTAAAGGAATATGAGGATCCATTCAAAGAGTAGTGAGAAAAAATAGCCCCTTCAAGGGGCTAATGTAACGAGTCAAGTGCAATAGTGACTTGAACGAAGAGAAAGTCTAGAGCGCCTTGAGACGCTGTCGGGTACCAAGGGCTTTTAGCCAGCGTCCTGAGCCACCCCTTTTAGGGGTGGCGGCGACTTTAATGAGAAAACCAGCAAAGAGTTTTGGGTGGTTGGAAAATAATTTATAAATTCTTTAGAATAATTCTCAGAATTTTCATGGGAAAAGAGACTGCATGTGGTATACTATGATTATGAAAAACTGGAGGCTTGAGAATGAAACTAAGGACAAAGCTGATTATATCATTTTGTATTATCATATTTGTGCCGGTGACATTGGCCGCGTTGGCAATGTGCGGATTCCGTTATTTTCAGTTAAGAGATATTGCCAACACCTATCAGGTGGAAGATGGAAATATTAGTTATCTGACCAATACGGTGCAGATGTGGAACCGGGTGACAAAGGACAGTTGTCAGAAGTTACTGGATACAGCGGAAAGCGACCCGGACAAATTCCTGGACATGAAATATTTAATGCAGGTTAATGAGACTCTGCAGGGGAAAAACTCCTACCTGATTGTCATGAGGGATAATGAAGAAGTCTATGTGGGAACGAATGATTTGAATACGGTTCCGGAAAATCTGCCGGATTACATGGATACAAAGACAGGGGGAGAGACCGGCTATTTCATTGACAGTGATAAACAGGAAATGATTAAGCGGATTGACTTTGATTTTTCGGATGGTTCGGAAGGAACGTTGTTTGTAATTACCTCTATTAAATCACTTGTGCCGGAAATGAAGGAACTTCTGATAGATATTATTATTTCTGTGTTATTGATACTTTTGTTGACGGCAGGTATGCTTACCATATGGAATTACCGGAGCATCATTACTCCGATTAAGAAGTTAGAGATGGCAACCCAGAATATCAAAGAGGGAAACCTTGATTTTACTTTGGAAATAGACAGCAATGATGAAATTGGCGAGCTGTGCCAGAACTTCGAAGAGATGCGGCAGAGACTGAAAGATTCTGCAGAAGAGAAGCTGGCATCAGAGAAAGAAAACCGTGTTTTAATCAGTAATATTGCCCACGATTTAAAGACCCCGATTACTGCTGTGAAAGGTTATTCGGAAGGTCTGATGGATGGTGTGGCAGATACGCCGGAAAAAAGGGATAAATATATCAAGACCATTTATAATAAAGCCAATGAGATGGATTTACTATTAAATGAGCTGACACTTTATTCAAAGATTGATACTAATCGAATTCCATATAATTTTAGCAAGATAAATGTAATGGAATATTTCGATGACTGCGTAGAAGAAATCGGTCTGGATTTAGAGGCAAAAAATATTGGTTTATCGTATTTTAATTACGCTGGGGATGATGTGCAGATTATTGCAGACCCGGAGCAGTTAAAGCGTGTCATTCATAATATTATTAATAATTCCATCAAATATCTGGATAAGCCGAAGGGCTTTATCAATATTCGTGTAAAGGATGTGGGTGATTTTATCCAGGTAGAGATAGAAGATAATGGAAAAGGAATTGCAAAGAAAGACCTGCCATATATCTTTGACCGGTTCTTCCGTGCAGATACTTCAAGAAATTCTGCAACCGGCGGAAGCGGTATCGGTTTATCCATTGTCCGCAAAATTATTGAAGACCATGGCGGAAAGATATGGGCAACCAGTAAAGAAGAAACAGGTACAATCATGTATTTTGTACTGAGAAAATATCAGGAGGTTCCAAATGAGTAAAGTATTGATTATTGAAGATGAGGTTTCAATTGCAGAACTGGAGAAGGATTATTTAGAGTTAAGCGGTTTCGATGTCGAAATCGAAAGTGATGGAGCAAGGGGCTTGGAGAAAGCACTGGCATCTGATTTTGACATGTATATCTTAGACCTGATGCTTCCGGGCATGGACGGATTCGAGATCTGCAAACGTATTCGTGAAGTAAAGAATACACCGATTCTTATGGTATCTGCCAAGAAGGATGATATTGACAAGATTCGCGGTCTGGGACTGGGTGCAGATGATTACATCACAAAACCATTCTCCCCAAGCGAGCTGGTAGCAAGAGTAAAGGCACACCTTGCCCGTTATGAAAGACTGATTGGCAGCAATGTGCAGGAAAATGATATTATTGAGATTCGTGGAATCAAGATTGATAAGACAGCCCGCCGCGTCTGGGTAAATGGCGAGGAAAAAGCATTTACCACAAAGGAATTTGATTTACTGGTATTCTTAGCACAGAATCCGAATCATGTATTTACCAAGGAAGAACTGTTTAAAGAAATCTGGGATATGGAATCCGTTGGTGATATCGCAACCGTAACGGTACATATCAAAAAGATTCGTGAGAAGATTGAAATGGATACCGCAAAGCCTCAGTATATCGAGACAATCTGGGGGGTAGGATACAGATTTAAATTATAGAATGTGTAGCCCCAGATTGTCTATAGATGCGCATGCGCGCGTCAGCCAGCAAAGCTGTCTGAGCTGGGGGGTAGGTTACAGATTTAAATTATAAATGGTCTGGTAGCAGCTAATCCGGTGGCATTGTTATTTGCTTTACTTATTGCGGCAGCTATTATTGTTGACTTTGTATGTATTAAAATTTATGTAAAAACAAATTCAGCTTTATTTTTACAATTAGAAAATGCACAGGAGATGCAGGAAAAAGTATATGTATAAGATTGCAGAACATATTTTATATGAGGATGACAAGCTGCTTGTCTGTGTAAAACCGGCAGGGATTGCAGTGCAGACGAAGCGTATGGGCGAGCAGGATATGGAGAGCCTGCTTCGGAATTATCTTGCTGCAAAAGGAGAGACTCCCTTTATTGGAATCATCCATCGCTTAGACCAGCCGGTGGAAGGCGTAATGGTCTTTGGAAAGACCAAAGAAGCCACAGCAGAGCTGAACCAGCAGATGCAGAAAAACGGTTTTGGAAAATATTATCTGACAGTGGTATATGGAAAAGCAGAACCGAAAGAAGGACAGCTTATTGACTTTCTTAAGAAGGATGGTAGAAGTAATACTTCTTCTGTCGTAAAACAGGGAACCGCAGATGCAAAGCGGGCGGCGTTAACCTATCGGGTGCTGGAATGTAGTACGCTTGATGATAAAGATGATAGAGATGGCAGAGATGGTAAAGCTGCTTCAGGAGCGGGTACAGCGGATGGAACATCGGAAAAAACTGAAGCTGCGGAAGAAATCAGTCTTCTTGAAGTAAAATTAGAAACCGGGCGGCATCACCAGATTCGTGTGCAGATGTCGCATCATGGCTGGCCATTGGTGGGAGATAGAAAGTATGGAAGGAAGAATGAAAGTCTGCCGGGAATGAGGTCGATTCCACTGGCACTTTGTTCTTATCGGCTGGAATTTCTGCATCCCACAAGCAAAAAGAAGATGCAGTTTCAGATAACACCGAAAGGTCAGGCATTTCATTTATTTTCAGATTTATAATACATAAAAAAGTCCGGGATGCCACATACTGATGGTATGACTGGGAAAACAAGACAACTTATAAAAAAGATTATATATTTAGCAGGGATTACAGTTGCAGTATATTTGGGAATGCGTTTCGCACTGCCGATTGTAATTCCTTTTTTACTGGCAATCCTTATTGCAAGAATATTATGTAAACCAGTAGCTTTTCTGTCAGAGAAAACAAAGCTTCCCAAAGGAATTGTAAGTACGGCTGCAGTGCTGTTGCTGCTGGCAGTGATTTTTCTGCCGATGGGCTATCTTGTATACAAGGGAATCTGCGAACTTGTATCACTGATAACGAATTATCCGGCATTATTTGGAAAAGCAGATACACTCTGGTGCAGTTGTTGTGAGCGGGTTGCGGAAATCACCGGCATGAAAACAGAGACAATGGTGCAGTGGGGAAAAAACTGTGCGGCATATGTCAGCAGTCAGGCAGAAACGAAGCTGATTCCGGCAATGATGAATGGCTCGCTGGCATCTTTGCGGGGACTGGCAGCATTCTTTGGCATCTGCATTGTAACTGTTGTGGCGGCAGTACTGATACTCTGTGATTATAATAATCTGGTGCAGCGTTGGAGAAAAAGCAGCTTTTATTTCTGGGGCGGACGGATATTTCAAAATATGTGTCATGCCGGTGGAACATATCTTAAGGCACAGCTTATTATATTGGCATTAATCAGTGGCGTATGTATAGTAGGTCTGTTCCTTACCGGAAATTCTTATGCCATTCTGGTGGGAGTGCTGATTGGCATGAGTGATGCACTGCCTTTTATTGGCACGGGACTTGTCTTTATTCCATGGCTGATTATCGATTTATTTCGTGGAAAGTATTTTGCGGCAGTGATATATGGTATACTGTTTATATTGAGTACCTTTATCCGGGAATTTATGGAGCCAAGGCTTATGGGAAGAGGGCTGGGCGTGCATCCGCTGGCGGTTATTATCAGTATTTATGCAGGTCTGAAAATATATGGAACAGCCGGTGTTATTTTAGGTCCGCTTTCCGGATTTTTAATCTGGGAAATTTATCGCAGTATCTGTGGAAGAGAGGAAAAAGAGATAACATGAAAATTGTGTGCATTTATGGACAGAATCATAAGGGTTCCACCTATCATATTGCAAAAATGCTTGCAGACAAATTGCAGGGAGAGACAAAAGAATTTTTCCTGCCGAGAGATTTTAATCACTATTGTGTAGGATGTACCCAGTGTTTCGAAAAGGATGAAAAGTTATGTCCCCATTATGGGGATTTGAGCCCACTGACAGAAGCAATGGATGAGGCGGATGTGATTATTCTGGCAAGTCCGGTATATGTCTATCATGCCAGTGGTCCGATGAAAAGTTTCTTAGACCACTATGGATATCGATGGATGGTGCATCGTCCGGAAGAGAGAATGTTTCACAAGCAGGCAGTCTGCATTTCTACGGCAGCAGGCGGCGGAATGAAAAGCACCAATAAGGATATGGCAGACAGCACCTTTTTCTGGGGAGTTGCAAAGACATATAAATATGGTGTGGCAGTCCGGGCAGTAAACTGGGATGGAGTCAGTGCAAAGAAAAAAGAAGCCATTGAGAAAAAGACAACAAAGCTTGCCGCAGTCATTCAAAGAAAGAATGGAAAAGTACATACTTCCCTGAAAACGAAAATGTTTTTCCAGGTAATGCGGATGCTTCAGAGAATGGGCTGGAATGAAGCAGATGTAAACTATTGGAGGGAAAGAGGCTGGACGGAAAAGAAACGTCCATGGAAAAAATAGAGCTGAAACAGAAAAAGAAAATTTTTTATAAGAAAATCCCATGGGATAATCCCATGGGATTTTTAAAAGTTACGTAGTTATTTGTTGCTTCTTCTCCAGATATGCATTTTCTCTGCATCTGCGATTAATTCATCACGGAAGTCCGGATGTGCGACAGAGATAATTGCTTCACATTTCTGCCAGGTAGAAAGTCCCTTTAAGTTGACTTTACCATATTCTGTTACCAGATAGTGGATGTTGGCACGGGTATCGGTTACGATAGATCCTGGATCTAAGGTAGGAAGGATACGGGATTTTAACTGACCATCCCTGGTTGTAAAGGTAGAAGAACAGCAGATGAAGCTCTTACCACCATTAGAAAGGTATGCACCCAAAACGAAGTCTAACTGTCCGCCGGCACCACTGATGTGTTTGATTCCAGCAGACTCTGCATTTACCTGACCGAAGAGGTCTACATTTACTGCATTGTTAATGGAAATAAAGTTATCCAGTGCGGAAATGGAACGGATATCATTGGTATAGCTTACCGGAGCACTCATAAGTTCCGGGTTTTCATCTAAGTAGTCATACATTTTCTGAGTTCCTGCACCGAAACCATAGGTCTGACGGAAACGGTCGATGTTTTTCTTGGAACCGTTGATTTTTCCTGCTCTTGCAATATCAACGAATGCATCAACGTACATTTCGGTATGTACACCTAAATCTTTCAAATCAGATTCTGCAATCATGGAACCAACAGCATTTGGCATTCCACCGATACCAAGCTGGAGACATGCACCATTTGGAATCTCATCTACGATTAATTTTGCAACTGCCTGATCGATTTCAGTAGCAGCTCCGCCGCCGCCTAATTCACCGATAGCCGGGTTCTCGCCTTCTACGATGAAATCAACATCGGAAATATGGATGCTGTTTTCAAATCCGCCTAAGCAGCGAGGCATATTTTTATTTACTTCAACGATAACTTTCTTGGAAGTCTCGCAAACTGCCATCATATGAGAAGCGTTTGGTCCAAAGTTAAAATATCCATGTTTGTCCATTGGAGCAACCTGGAACATTGCTACATCATCCGGAGTAGCGGAGTCACGATAGTATCTTGGAAGCTCGGAATAACGGATTGGAGCGTAGTAAGAAAAACCACGGTTGATATATTTACGCTCGATTCCGGACATATGCCAGGAGTTCCAGGTAAAGTGTTCGCCGGCATCTTCACGTTCGAAGACAGCTAACGGTTTTAACAGAATACCACCTCTTAAGTTGACATCCTTTAATTCATCCGTACGTTTTGCAAGGGCTTTATCCAGTGCATCCGGAGTTCCGGTACACCATCCATAATCTACCCAGTCACCGGATTTGATGACTTTGACAGCCTCATCTGCGGAGACTAATTTCTGTTTATATTCCTGTGTGTAATCCATGAGAAACCTCCTGTATATTTTGTCTGTTAAATTATTATCATAGTACCACTTCGTACATGATTATTCAAGTCGAAGGGACTAAGAATTATCGTCTGGGAGCTGCCATTGTCTGGCTGCATTTCTATATTCTTCCGCCTGGGCTGCATTCCCGGATTTTTCATAGCAGTCAGCCAGTCCGTTCAGCGGAATATTTCCACTGGTATGGACATCAAGAATGCTGGCAGTTTCAAAGGCTGCATTGTAGTACCACACGGCTGCTTCATCATAATCTTCTGCGTCAAAAAAATAATTTCCCAATTCGCAGCAGATTTCTGCACAAGGGGTAGTAATCATATCCTTCAGTGCCAGCTTGAAAAATTCATTGACATTTCCGGTAATCCGATAGCAGCGGCTTAAGATACAGCCGGCTTCCTTGCGGGCATCCCCAGAGGCGGTTTCATCCTTTAAGGTAGCAAGAAATACTTTTGCGGCGGCAATGAAATCTTCTTTCTCCCCGGTCATGAGGAGCTCTTTGGCATACATCCGGTGCAATTTTTCGGAAAGCCGTCCGTCCCGGTCAAATGCCAGTAAGAAGCCTTTGAAATCACGGCTGCTGTGCAGGGACTGCGGAAGATGCGTAATAGCAATATCACTGTCAAAGACAACCGGGTCTAAGCGCACCGTTTCGTGAATCGGGTCAATCCAGGTAAAGGTACGGAGTCTCCGGTAGAGCTTCGGACGGTATTCTTCTTTAAAGTTAAGTACCGTATTAAATTCATTTTTGGTCACATATTTCATCTGTACAATTTCGACCTCCGGAACCATGGCTTCTTTTAAAAGCCGGAACTGTTCCCGGTTCTCATCATCTAAGACTTCATCTGCATCTGCGGTATAAATGTATTCCATGGAAGCTTTGGAAAAAGCAAAATTTCTGGCATCTGCAAAGTCATCCTTCCAGATATAGTCATAGATTTTATCGGTATAGCGGGCAGCAATTTCCCTGGTGCGGTCGCAAGAGCCGGTATCCACGATAATGATTTCATCCATCAGACCGGCGAGTGAATCCAGACAGCGGGAGAGAACCTGCTCCTCGTTTTTTACAATCATGCAAAGGCTTATTGTTATCATCAAATTATCTCCTTTCGCAAGCACCTATACAAACATATTTATTATCGCATATTTCAGGGAAAAAGTATATCAGTAGGGACAGAATTTATTTGACAGAGCCGGCACTGGTGTCTATGATGAAATGAGACAAGAATGAGAAGAAAAGCGAAAGCTTGAGAAAAGGATGAAAGCAATGGAAACAAAAGAAAAATTCATGCAGAAAACCATAGTAGTCTGGCTGGGAGCATTGGTGTGCTGCCTGTTGTGGGGCAGTGCATTTCCGTGCATTAAAATCGGCTATCAGATGATGCACATTGCATCGGATGAGGTGGCATCCCAGATTCTGTATGCTGGCTATCGGTTTACGCTGGCGGGAATTTTAACAATATTATTGGGAAGTATTGGAAGCAGACGGTTTCTGCGTCCGACAAAGGGCTCCATTGGAAAAGTTTTTAAATTAAGCAGTCTGCAGACTGTGGGACAGTACCTGCTTTTCTATATCGGACTGGCGCACACCTCCGGGGTAAAAGCATCCATCATCGAAGCGTTAAATGTATTCGTGGCAATTCTGGTAGCAAGTCTTTTATTCCATCAGGAAAAATTATCGGCGCGGAAAATAGCAGGCTGTATCATTGGATTTGCAGGCGTGGCACTGGTAAATATGGGAAGCAGCGGATTTGATTTTCATATGAGCGTGACCGGAGAAGGATTTATTTTCCTGTCAACGGTAGCGTATGCATTTTCTTCCGTGTTGTTAAAGTGGTATTCCAAATCCGAAAATCCTGTCATGCTGAGTGGATACCAGTTCCTGGTGGGTGGAATTATTATGGCATTGTGCGGCTTTGCAGCAGGTGGACGGGTGAGCGGATTTACGGCGTCATCCTTTGGACTGCTGTTTTACATGGCATGTATTTCTGCTGTTGCATACACGCTGTGGGGAATTTTATTAAAATATAATCCGATTTCCCGTGTAGCGGTATTTGGATTTATGAACCCGGTGTTTGGTGTGATTCTTTCCGCATGGCTTCTGGGAGAAAAAGAGCAGGCAGCAGGCATCAAAAGTGTGATTGCCCTGATACTGGTATGCATTGGTATATTTGTGGTAAATTATAAGAAAGAGGTTACGAAGGAGGACTAACATGAGTGCAGTTGTTACATTGAAAAAAGGTGAAGGAAGAATGGTAAAATCCGGTGGCATGTGGATTTTCGATAATGAAATAGAAAGTGTCATGGGAACATTTGAAAACGGAGATCTGGTGTTGGTACACGATTTTGACGGATATCCGATGGGCATTGGATTTATCAACCGCAATTCCAAAATCCGGGTGCGCCTTTTCAGCAGAAAAGAAGATACAGTTATTGATGAAGCATTTTTCCGGACACGATTGCAGCAGGCATGGGAATACCGGAAAAAGACGGTAGACACCTCATCCTGTCGCGTGGTATTTGGAGAGGCAGATTTCCTGCCGGGACTGGTTATTGATAAGTTTTCGGATGTGCTGGTAGTGCAGTCCTTAGCACTTGGCATCGACCGTTACAAAGAGCTTATTGTAAAGCTTTTAAAGGAAATTTTGGCAGAGGATGGCATTACAATCCGCGGCGTATATGAGCGGAGTGATGCAAAAGTCCGCAAGCAGGAAGGCATGGAGCTTAAGAAGGGCTTTATCGGAGAAGCATTTGATACCAATGTGGAAATTGTAGAAAATGGTGTGCATTATATCGTAGATGTAAAGGATGGTCAGAAGACCGGATTTTTCTTAGACCAGAAATACAACCGTCTTGCCATTCAGAAATTATGTGAGGATGCAAGAGTGTTAGACTGCTTTACCCATACCGGCTCCTTTGCATTAAATGCCGGAATTGCCGGAGCAAAAGAAGTCACCGGAGTGGATGCTTCGGAACTTGCCGTACATCAGGCAGAAGAAAATGCAGCATTGAACGGTCTTTCCGGCACGGTAAAATTCCTGTGCAAGGATGTCTTTGAACTGCTGCCGGAATTAGAGGAAGCAGGCGAAAAGTATGATGTGGTAATCTTAGACCCACCGGCATTTACCAAGTCCAGAAATTCTGTTAAAAATGCCATCAAGGGCTATCGTGAGATTAACCTTCGTGCCATGAAGCTTGTGAAAAATGGCGGATTTCTTGCAACATGCTCCTGCTCCCATTTTATGACGTATGAGTTGTTTACCAAGACAATCGGACAGGCAGCTCACAGCGTCCACAAGCGTCTGCGTCAGGTGGAATTCCGCACCCAGGCACCGGATCATCCGATTCTCTGGGCGGCGGACGAATCCTATTATCTGAAGTTCTATGTGTTCCAGGTTGTTGATGAGATGTAAAAATTTTGAAAGTGGCAGGTCCTAAGTGGATTGCCACTTTTTTGTGTGCAAAAACACATTGATTCGTACGGAAAAAAGTAATATAATACATTAAAAGACACGATGATATTTTAAAGAAGGGAGAGAGCACACACATGAAGCGTAAAATAACTGCTAAATTATATGAATGGAAAAATATGAAAAAAGGCAGAATGCCGTTACTTATTTATGGTGCAAGACAAGTTGGAAAAACGTTTGAAATGCGTGAATTTGGAGCATTATATTATAAAAATACAGTCTATGTAAATTTTGAAACGGACGAAAGAATTGGGAAGTATTTTGATACAGATATTCATGCAGATTATATCATCGCCATATTAGAAAAATATTATCAGGTAAAGATTGTACCGGAAAATACGCTCATTATTTTTGACGAGATACAGATGTGTGAAAGAGCATTAACTTCTTTAAAATATTTTTCAGAAGAGACACCGGAATACCATGTAATAGCTGCCGGAAGTCTGCTGGGTGTAGCAGTCAACCGTGAAAAATATTCATTTCCGGTAGGAAAAGTTCAGATGGTTACCATGTACCCGATGGATTTGGAAGAGGTATTGTGGGCTAAGGGAAAGCAGATGCTTTCGGATACCATACGGGAACATTATGAAAATAATCAGCCGTTAGATGAGATATTGCACGAGGAAGCTTTGCAGGAATTTTATCATTATTGCGTCGTGGGAGGAATGCCGGCAGCAGTAAAGGCAGACCTTGCAAAAGATAGTCCATTGGAGCAGACGGAAATTCGTCAGATGCTGTTAAATTCTTATATTGCAGACATGACAAAATATGCAAATCAGACGGACACCGTGCGTATTTTTGAAGCGTATGATTCCCTGCCGGCACAGTTGGCAAAAGATGCTAAAAAATTTCAATACAAGCTGATAAAATCAGGAGCACGGGCATCTCAATATGGAGATGCAATTGATTGGCTGATTCGGGCTGGAATTGTGAATAAATGCATGAAGTGCAGTCAGGGATTTTATCCGGTTGCGGCATATCAGGATGTAAGTGCATTCAAATTATATTACAGTGATATGGGTATTATGTCTGCAAGAATAGGAATGACGTTGGAAGCATTACAAAGCATGGAAACAGAGCATTTTCGTGGCATACTGACAGAAAACTATGTTGCAATTGCTTTGAAAACAAATGGTTATGATCTTCATTATTGGGAGTCTGATAATACGGCGGAAGTGGATTTCCTGATACAAAAAGAAAGTCACGTTATTCCGGTAGAGTGTAAGGCTGGTAACCATGTAAAAGCCAAAAGCATGATGGTTTATATGGAAAAATATAATCCTTCGTATGCAATCCGGATTTCAACAAGAAATTTTGGGATGGCAAAAGGAATAAAATCAGTTCCGCTATATAGTGTATTTTGCATCTAAAGTTTTAGTTGCCTTATCGTACAGCAACAGTAAGTTGCTTTCCCAAAACTGAATTTACCGGTATGATATGGATAAAGGAGGTAGCAACGATGGAGACAAAAAATATTATTCTGGAACTTCGTACACAAAGAGGAATGTCCCAGAATGAGCTGACGGAACATATACCTATAACGATATGGATGAATTAATCGACATATGCGTTAAAAACATGGTAAGCGATGATTTTACAGAGGAGCAGGCGCGCATATATGAAAGAAATGCTCCCAAAGTTAGATTATTGGAAAAGATATGATGAACTTAGCGACAATGGAGAGTTTGAGGAGTTTAAGAAACAGCTAATAAAGGAAATAAATGAACTTCACATAGACGGGCTTCCTAAGGTTGAAAAATTAAATGCACTGGTAGGAAAATGGCGAAAATCCGGAATTACTTCTTTACAAAAAGAGATGATTGCAGTTTGATTGCAAAAATTAAATAGTGTGAAGTGTTGAAGGAACGTCGGTACAGCCTGTATCGGCGTTTTGTATATCCGTAAGAAACTGCCAGTGGCAGGCTCAGCAGGTGTCATTATTTCGCATTTTATTTTAATTCATTTATGAAAATTTAGGTATGAAAATATTTCTGCAATAACCATAGAAAAAGGCTGCTAAATGCGTTAAACTAAAAAATAGTATAGTATTTGAAAAATAAGGAACGGTACAGGAAATGAGAAAGTCAGAAGAGAACAATAAATTTAGAAAAAAGGAAAATGCAAAAAAGCAGCATGGTTCGAAATCGGAACGTCCGGAAAAACACATCTGCCCACCGGGAGAATGTGACCTTGCAAAAAAATGTGGCGGCTGCCAGTATCAGGGAATGGATTATGAAAAGCAGCTCAACAAGAAACATCGGGAAGTAAAAGAGCTTTTAGGCAGCTTTGGAAAAGTGGAGCCGGTTATCGGAATGCAGGAGCCATTTCATTATCGGAACAAGGTCAATGCTACGTTTCAGCGGCTGAAAAATGGAACAGTGATTTCCGGGGCATATCAGCAGGGAACACATTCGGTGGTAAAGATTGATGAATGTCAGATTGAGGATAAAATTGCGGATGGCATCATTTATGATATTCGTGGAATGCTTCGCTCCTTTAAAATAAAAGTATATGACGAGGACAGCGGATATGGATTACTGCGCCATGTTCTGGTAAGAAGAGGTTTTCGTACCGGCGAAGTTATGGTTGTTCTGGTGCTGGCATCCCCAATTCTGCCGTCAAAAAATAATTTTGTAAAAGCACTTCGTGAAAAGCATCCGGAAGTTACAACGGTGGTGGTAAATGTGAATGACCGGCGCACCAGTGTTGTCTTAGGAGAGCGGAATATTACCATTTATGGAAAAGGATTTATCGAGGACGAGTTGTGTGGACTCCGTTTCCGCATTTCTCCATCCTCATTCTACCAGATAAATCCGGTGCAGACAGAAATCCTTTATGGCAAAGCCATTGAGTTTGCCGGATTGACCGGAAAAGAAAAGGTAATCGACGCGTATTGCGGCATTGGTACCATTGGCATGGCAGCAGCAGGAAAAGCCGGCTCTGTCATTGGTGTGGAAGTGAACCGTGATGCGGTGCGTGATGCCGTGACCAATGCGAAGCGCAATAACATGAAAAATATCACATTTTGCAATGAGGATGCCGGAGAATTCATGGTCAAAATGGCAGCACAGGGCGAGACTGCCGATGTGGTATTCATGGATCCGCCTCGTGCCGGAAGTGATGAGGCTTTCCTATCTTCACTGCTACAGCTTTCTCCAAAGCGTGTGGTCTATATTTCCTGCAATCCAGTCACCCAGGCACGGGATTTGAAGTATCTTACAAGCCATGGCTACCGGGTGGAGCGGTGCCAGCCGGTGGATATGTTCCCGTGGACGTATCACGTTGAGTGCGTGATAATGATGCAGTATTGTGGAAAAGAGAAGAAAAAGTAAGGTTTGACCACAAGATGTTGTGGTTTTAGGGCAAAAATTAGACCGAAAATTGGCTAGTTTTTGCCCGATTTTTTTGCCCAATTTTATAGATGCATAGGACTGGAAAAATGGTTTTGGGAGTGATTTGGAGAAAAACGAAAAGGAGGGAGTGGTAAGCAAAGTTAAAAATGAATATGGGCAGGGATGAACGCAAGGCGGTACTTATTTTAGAAATAGAATAGGTGCCGCCTTATTTTTTTGGAGGTGGAAATGTCAAAATTATTTTGTGTGAGTCCGGGACTTCGGGTGCTGGAAAGGCAGATGCAGCAGCCACCGGGGTACAGACCGAGAGGATATGGTATCTGTGTGATGGATGTGGACTGGAGGAGCAGGGGAAATTATTCTGAAATCGTTGACTGCGTGATCAGCAGAATGCAGATGGAGCATCTGAAGAAAAGGGTGGATGAAATTTTTTGTGAAGTGGATAAGGAACTGATATTCCGTAATCCAAAGCACAGAAATGATTTCTATTCCTTGCTGATGGGGAAGAGGGCAAAGACATTGCAGTATGCACCGGGATATGCTGCCGCAGTCTTTTTATTGTCTGCTGATGGAATTTTATGGGAGAAGATCCGCAAAAATGTTCTGGATACCGGGATTTACTTTGACAGAGTAAGGCTTGGAGGCGTGACACTGGAGCACTACATTCTGTTTCATGCGGCCAAGGATGTTTATAGCGGAACAAAGCATATCCGCTTGTCAGAACTGACAGACCGGGAACTGATACCCGATGAGATACTCCGCCTTATCGTGAATGCTTTTGTCATCGAGAAGTACGGAGTGGAAATTATAAAGCAGGAGGTGTGGAATGCGGATTAAGGTGCTGAGTGGTGGCCGAAAAAGTATAGAACTGCCATTGTCGGATGCGGAATTAAATTTCCAGATGAAGAGAATCGGTATTGAAGAAACAGTACCTGTGTGCAGGCTGGTGGAAGCATCAGAGAAGGATAATCCCCTTTGTAAATTCGAGGGGCAGACCGTGAACATGGATGAGGTCAATTTTTTCGCTAAACGGATGGATTGTCTCACGGAGTATGAACGCAAGGTATTGTATTCCTATGTCACTGACTACGGTGTGGGAACGATGCAGGATTTGATCAATCTGACCTTCAGCATGAAGGGACTTTCTCTGATTACAGATTTTTCAGACGCGGAGCAGGTAGGAAAGCGTCTCTATCTGGATGAATTCATAGCCATGCCAGAAGAGGAAAAGCAGCAGACAAACTTTATAAAGTTTGCGGAAAAGACTTTCAAGGAAAGCCGGGTGGAAGTCCTGCCCTATGGAGTTTTTGTGGAGCATGGCTTTGAAATGCAGGAGGTATATAACGGAAAGACATTCCCGGAATACTTTGCATCCGATGAAATCGTGGCAGCAATCGAGGTACAGAATCAGGCAGGGGACACCGAATATCTGTATCTGCCTACCGATATCTGTTCCATGAACAAGGTGAAGGAACGATTGCAGGTCATGGATTTCTGGGAAATGAAAGTTACAGATATTCACAATATACGCCTGCCGGATATTCTGGTGCCGATGCCGGAGAACATTGATTGTGTGGAGGCACTGACATTATTTAATGAAACGTGTCAGGCGGTAAGGCATTTTGATGAAGTGCAGATGAAGCAGCTTGCCATGGTGGTGGAATTTACCGGGTTTAGTAGTCATACTGAGGTGACAAGCCTTGCAAAACTGCTTGGGGAATTTGAAGTAAATCCTTTCGTACACAACGATGAAGAGTATGGAAAGTACATGGTGGAGGAGTCCGGGTTATTTGATGTGGATGAATTATTGCTCCCTCACATCAATTATGCTTCCTTTGCAGCGGACAAGAGACAGGGGACACTTGTAACAAGCGGTTATGTGGAGGATGGTTTTGTGGGAGCCACCAGAGAACTGTCGGAGTACCAGCAGTATAATGGAGAGTTTGCTGATCCGCTGGAAATTGATGAGAGCTGCTATGAAACTTTCCGGCTTTACAGTCCGTTGACAGCAGGTTTCTATGAGGAAGGATTCGAACAGGGGAAGTTATACCGCAGTGACCTGACACCATATGCGGAAGAAATTGCGGAAGCAATTGAAAAGGAATATTGTGTCGGGGAAGAGCCAAGAGGACTCATGCATTACTTTGATCGGAGTCCGGCGGTAGCCGCAAAGGTAATGTCAGCTCATCCGAAAGTAGAGATTGTGGATGGAGAACTGTATGGAGTGCTGGAGTGTAAAATCGCTGAAGCCTTAACAGAGCATGACATTGAAGTGTTAAAGGAATACTGGACCGGACAGATGAGTGATGGCTGGGGCGAAGGCTTTGAACAGCATCCGATTACCGTGGAGGATGGAGAAATCTATGTCAGTTTCTGGAACAGTGAAAACTTCTGGAGTGTCATGACAGAGGAAGAACTGATGGGAGGACAGGTGCAGGGAATGAATATGTCCTGTTAAGTTAAAAGGAATCGAGAAAGGAGAAGCATGTTAAAGAGAGAAGAGATAGCACGGCTTAAAGAAAAGTATCCCAAAGGCACACCGATTCGTCTTTACAACATGGCAGGAGAGACTTCGGTGCCGCCGGGCAGCAAGGGCATCGTCGATTATGTGGATGACATCGGGCAGATTCACATGAAGTGGGAGAATGGAAGCTGCCTTGCATTAAATGTAGAGGAGGATCGGTTTGATATCATCACGAAACAGGATGAGATAGCAGAAATCAAACAGCAGGAGTTTATCGATAAGATAAATGAAATCCTGGAAAAGACAGATTTTAAGCTGTTAAATATGTCCTGCAACAGTGAGAATACTTCCTATGCTGCAGAAAAACTTTTTGCCATGCATCAGGCATTTGAGGAAGTGTATGGCGAGGGATATGTGGAAGAAGGGTATGGAATGGTCATGATGCCTGCGGTCATAAGGGGCAGAGAATCCGGAATCCATGCACTGGCAGTGGTAACACTGGACTTGGAATCATCGGGAGAGCATTGGGGGACTACATTTTTATCACCGGGCGGTCCTTTGGTACAGGGATATGTTTACTTGACGGAAGAACAGAAGCAGGCCATCAAGGAATATTATGTCCCTTATGATTACTGGTACACACCGCTTGTGGAACGTGACAATCATGTGGACTTTACCGATATGCCGGATTCGGTTGCAAATATCCGGAAGATGGTGGATGAATATCTGGTCACCGGGCAGTCGCAGGCGATGGATGGGCCAAAGTAAAGGAGGGCAGAAGTGAATTGAATAGTATTATCAGCTGGGTGGGCGGTAAGAAGGCACTCCGGGATCTGATATATCAGCGCATGCCGGTCAGCTATGACCGCTACATAGAAGTATTCGGCGGAGGCGGCTGGGTGTTATTCGGCAAGCCGCCTGATAAATGTATGGAGGTTTACAATGATTTTAATTCAAATCTTGCAAACCTCTTTTATTGTGTCAAGGAAAGACCAATGGCTCTGTTAAAGGAATTGTCTTTCCTACCGCTCAATTCCAGAGATGAGTTTGTGACACTTAGAAAATTCCTTTCGATGGAAGAATTTAAGAGTGAGCATCTGGCTGAAGAGCTGGAGATAGCGACACATTTCCTGAAGGAGCCGGAGGTGGCAGAAATCAGGGACATCCTTATGGAGCGCGCCAGCGTTGGAGCTGTAAAACGGGCGGCGGCATTTTATAAAATCATCCGTTACAGTTATGGAAGCGGATGCACTTCCTATGGCTGCCAGCCGTTTGACATCCGAAAGACCTTTACCATCTTGTGGGAAGCAAACCGGAGGCTAAAGGATACGGTAATCGAGAATAAAGATTTTGAGGCACTCATCCGTCAGTATGACAGACCGAATGCCTTTTTTTATTGCGATCCGCCGTACTATGAAACTGAAGGACATTATGAGGTTGTGTTCCGTAAGGAGGATCATGTAAGACTCCGGGATACACTGGCAGGCATCGAAGGAAAATTCATGGTTTCTTACAATGACTGTGAATATATCAGGGAACTGTATCAGGATTTCCGGATAGAGGCGGTTACAAGAATCAATAATCTGGCACAGAGGTATGACAACGGAAGTGAATTCCCGGAGGTGCTGATAGCCAATTATGACATGGAGGAAAGAAGAAACAGTCTGCCTACGCAGATGAATCTGTTTGAACTGTGTGGAGAACAGGAATCAGTCGTGTGGAAGTGCAGCAAACGGAAGGAGGATGAAGATGTTTCAGTTAGTGGAGATCAAGGGAAAAGTGAATGAAAAGGGGTGCATTGAAATCCCTGTGATATTGCTAGAACAGACAGGGATAAGAACCGGGGAAGAGGTAAAACTTTTATACCTTGCGGCAGGAGAAAAGGATTTTAAGAATGAGTCGAAAGAGTTTCTGCTCGTTCGTGCAGGTGAAAATCCCGCTGGCGAGCTTATGAAAGAAGAAAACGTGGAACTTAGACTGCCGCCGGAACTGCTTGCGGATGCCAAAATTCCCATGGATGCCGATCTGGATATTGTCTGCACGGACAGAAAGATTGTGATTCTGCCTACAGAAGATGTGGTGGCAGGAGAAGTGCCGGAGGAACTTCTTGGTATCTGTGAAGAACTTGGAATCCCGAAGGAAAAAGTAAATATTGTGTTACGCATGACAGAGGAGGGAAGAGATGAAAAAACCGGTGTATAAGGTGCTGGATGAAAAAGGCAGGGTGCTGATACCTCTTGAAATGCGGCAGAAAGCGGAGATGGAGAAAGGGGATATCTTAAAGGTTTCCATAAACTCCGGGAAGATTGTCATATCCAAGGTAGACATTCTGGAAGTAGGAAAGCAGGATGCAGAAGCTGTGGAGGCCTATGTGAATGCTGCTGTGAAAACCATGAGCCATGAAAAGCAGGTGGCACTTGCTGCAAGAATCTTAAGCCTCGCACAGCAGGAGGGAGGAAAGGATTGTTAAAAGGTAAGTACAGGGCATTTGAAATTCAGGATGATAAGGTAAAGGAAACACTGGTGGAGGGAAATCTGCCTGCCATTGCAGACTGTATCCGGGGATGTCAAAAAGACAGCATTATCCTGATACAGAACATGGAAGGAGAGCCTTTTCTGGTTGGGTTATCAAAGATGTTTTTGTATTGCGAAGACAATGACTTCCTGAATACCCAGCTGCTTCCCTATCTGCATGGCATGTGAATGGAGATGCAGTATGAAAAACATATATTTTCGTAACGGAGTCCTTATTTACTATGGAAATCCGGCAGGGTATCTGTCAGATGGAAAAGTAATTCTGGACTCCATTTTTGATAAAGGGGAAATCAAAGAGTTCCTATCAGAGAAGGAAAAGCTGGCAGTAGAGGTCAGGGAAGGAGTGTATGACCGTCTGTCAGAGGGTGGAGGGATGGAAGAAGTGAAGATACAGGGCAGGGAAAGGAGGATAAAAATACATCAGCTGAAACAGGGCAGTCCGCTCATGATGCGGTTTATCAGTCTGGCAGAAAGGGAAAACAGGGGCTATGGAAAACCGCAGGCAGAGGAGTATGCACTGGTTTATGAAGGAGAAGTGGAAAACTTTAGTCTGGAAGAGGTCTGGGAGAAGTTCGGAAGAAGAGTACCGAAGGATTTTGAAGGACACGCACTATCCATATCGGATGTTGTGGAACTGATAGAAGACGAGGCAAGCCGCTTTTTCTATGTAGAGCCGAAAGGCTTTGCAGAAATTGTATTTCAATCAGAATAGCCGGGAGGCGGAAAGGAAGAACATGGCAGGAAAAGGAACAAAAAATAATCAGCAGAATACACAGGGCGAAGCACAGTCCGGGCAGCCGAAACAGCCGCTGGAGTTTGATGTGCGCATCCAGTCAATCAAACCCAGTGATTCCATCAAAGGCACTGCATCCGTGAACATTAACGGAGCCTTTGCCATCAGGGGTGTGAAAATTATTGAAGGGACAAACGGATTGTTTGTATCCATGCCCAGCTACAAGGTAGGAAACGATTATAAGGATATCTGTTTCCCTATCACACCGGAATGCAGAAAGCAGTTAAATGATGCGGTGCTTGGTGCTTATGAACAGGCACTTACACAGAGCCAGAACAGTGTGGCAAAGCATCATGAAATGCAGCAGGCACCGGAAGGTCAGGCAATGGACATGACCGGGATGTAAGGCAACTTAAGTCAGGAAACCAAATAAAATCAAACAATTATGGAGGAAAAATCGATGAGAAAGATGATGAACAAAGTAGCAGGAAGCATGAAGGCAACCGCAGCAAAGGCAGTACATCTGTTGAAGGACAAGAGAGGCGAGAACTACGTGGATACCGCAGTTAAGATTTTGATTGCAGTGGTAATCGGTGCCCTCCTGCTTGCAGGATTGTATGCCCTCTTCGGAGATGTGGTAATGCCTACCCTTACCAGAAGAATTCAGGAAATGTTTAACTATGCAGGCTAAAACGAAAAGGATTTCTAAGCCTGTAAAAAACACAGACTAAGAAATCCCAAGTTTCGTTTAGGAGAATCGCAAGACGATTCTCCGTAGGTTTCGGATAAGTACTATGAAAATGAAGAAGGAGGAAATAGAATATGCCGAGAAGAGCAGATACACAGGAAAATACAAATACAGCAGAACCCATGGAACAGCAGGTGCCTTTTGAGGTCACCATCACAGAACATAACCCGGAGAGAGGTGTGCTTGCCACGGCGGATGTTAAGGTGGGGAACATGATGACCATCCGCAACGTAAAAATCAAGGAGGATGACTATGGGCTTACCGTAACCATGCCCCGGACCAAGGTGCCCCATGCGGAGCAGTATAAGGATTCTGTATATTTTGCGGATAAGTCCATGAAGCAGCAGTTTGATCAGGCGGTGGAGAAAGCCTATCAGGAAAATGTTCTTGCACCGGTGCTTGATCAGGATGAGGCCGAAGAGGAGATGGAACAGGAAGAATCCGCCGGCATGAACATGGGAATGTAGCCGATGTTATCTGAGGTCAGGCTCATTTCCTTTTTTATTGTTCTGGTGTTGGCGGCAGTTTCTGATATCAGAAAGAGAGAAATTCCGGACGGGATACCACTGTTAGTCACCATCGTGAGCCTGATCCCACTGGAGTCCGTGCAGTTATCAGGACTCTTGGTGGCATTGCCTCTTTTGATGATCGGGGTAACAGCAGGCGGTATCGGTGGTGGGGATATCAAGCTGACAGGAGCCTGTGGACTGGTGCTTGGGTTTGGGAGAACCCTGATCGGACTTATCACAGGGCTTCTGTTGCTGCTTGTCTTTCATGCAGCAAGGCAGTGCGTAAAGAGAATCAAAAAAGAAAATCGAGAAAGAGGGAAGGAGCAGGCATATCCGCTTGTTCCTTTCTTGCTGTTGGGAATGCTTATAAGCATTCAGATTGGAGGTTAACCATGAAAAAAATGTTCGTAATCGCCGGTGTGCTGGCAGCTATCGCAGGCGTGGCAACTGCAGTGTGCAGAAGCCGGAAAAAATATGCACAGATGTGAACAAATGACTAGGAGGAATTCAGAATGAAATTATTTAAGAACCGAACTGTTCTGGGAATTTTCTGCATTGCAGTTTCCCTGCTTATCTGCTTTGCCATTACGCCTCTTGTGAATGCCGGGCTGTCTAAGAAGGTCGCCATTGTTCGTTTTAACCAGATGGTGCAGGAGGGAGAACAGATTACCAAAAACATGGTGGATGTGGTAGAGGTAGGAAACCATAACCTGCCCGAAAATGTGGTAAGAAACCTTGCAGATGTGGAAGGAAAGTATCTGACTGCAACCGTTTATGCAGGGGATTACATCTTAACGGATAAAATTTCCGAGGAACCGTCTGCGGAGAATAAGTATCTCTATAACTTAAATGGAGAAAAACAGGCCATGTCCATTACCATTAACACCTTTGCGGAAGGCTTGTCCGGCAAGTTAAAGAGTGGAGATATCGTATCCGTGATTGCGCCGGATTACCTTGGCAGTGGAGAGACAGTCATTCCGGCAGAACTAAAGTACGTGGAGGTCATTGCAGTGACTGCCAAGTCCGGCTATGATGCCAACACGGAGGAACAGAGGACAGAAGAGGAAGAAAAGGAACTGCCGTCTACTGTGACCATTCTGGTAAGACCGGAACAGAGCAGACTCCTTGCAAGACTGGAAGCGGAGGGTGAAATCCATCTGTCTCTGGTATTCCGTGGAGAAGCAGAGAAGGCTTCTGAGTTTATAGAGGCACAGGATCAGGTACTGGATGAGATGAAGGCAGAGGAAGAGGCAGACACGCAGGGAGATGGTGCGACTGAGGAGGGAGTAACATCTGAAGATGGAAAGATTTCCCCTCAAATGAATGCAGACAGTGAAGCCAGAACCGGGGAAACAGAAACAAATACAGATGGGGAGGAATAGATTGTGAACTTTAAACAGAATTCCCTGTTTACCAGAAATACAGGATATGAAGAGGAACCGATGGAGTCTCAGGGCGGTGTGCTTGCCGTATGGGGAAGTCCCTCATCCGGCAAGACTGTCGTTTCCGTAAAGCTTGCAGATTACCTTGCCAGAAAAAGGAAGAATGTACTGCTGATTTTTGCAGACATGACTGCACCGCCGCTGCCCTGTATCTGTGCGTCCTCCGATCTGGAAGGGGAAAAATCCCTTGGGAGCATTCTTGCTGCAACCCATGTAACGGAAAACCTGATTAAGAAAAACTGTATGTTCTACAGAAAAAATGATTACTTAAGCATGATCGGGATGTTAAAAGGCGAGAACGTGTTTACTTATCCGCCTTATGACCAGACGCAGGCGGCGGAACTGATTGAACAGGCAAGGGAAGTAGCACCCTATGTCATTATCGACTGCGGCAGTACCATTGCATCGGATGTATTATCCGCAGTGGCATTGATGGAAGCAGATACGGTGCTTAGACTGGTAAACTGTGATTTAAAATCCATCAGCTACCTGTCTTCACAGCTGCCGCTGCTTAGGGACAATAAGTGGGATGCAGATAAACAGCTTAAGGTGGCATCCAATGTCAAACAGCAGGAGGCAAGCAGCCACATTGAACAGGTGCTTGGTAAGGTGGCCTTTCAGATTCCCCACAGCAGGGAAGTGGAAACCCAGTGTCTGGAGGGAGATATGCTTGCCGAGCTTGGGTTAAAGGAAAGCAGGGCTTTCCGGAAAGGGATTGAAAAAATCAGTAAGGAGGTGTTCGGGGTATGACAGGAAATAATCAGAGCCTTTTCTTTTCCCCGGAAGAGAAGGGAAGAGCATTTTCCGATGTGTTAAAGGAAGTGCAGGAATACATCTCCAGCAAATACTCCACGCTGATGGTGGAGGGCGGCAATGAAGAAGTAAAACAGCAGGTCAAGAGGTACATCGCAAAATATGTTGCAGATTACCGCATTAGCGTAAAGGGAAAGATCAGAGAGCAGCTTATCGATGATCTATACACAGAGATGGCTGAGTTTTCCTTTTTGACAAAGTACATTTTCGGAACCGGTATTGAGGAAATTGACATCAACTCATGGAAAGACATTGAGGTGCAGTACAGCGACGGCAGATGTGAAAAGCTGGAGGAACACTTTGAATCACCGGAGCATGCCATTAATGTTATCCGGAGAATGCTCCATGTGTCCGGCATGGTGCTGGACAATGCTTCTCCGGCAGTGCTTGGGCATCTGAGCAAGAACATCCGTATTGCCGTATTAAAGACGCCCCTTGTGGATGAGGATGTGGGTATTGCAGCCTCCATCCGAATCGTAAATCCACAGAGTCTGAAAAAGTGCGACTTTGTGGATGGAGGAACTGCAACAGAAGAAATGCTGGATTTTCTGGCAGAGTGTCTGCGGTATGGCATCAGCATCTGTGTGGCAGGCGCCACCAGCTCCGGCAAGACTACACTGGCAGGGTGGCTCCTTACCACCATTCCTGACAACAAGCGAATTTTTACCATTGAAAACGGAAGCAGGGAGCTGGCTCTGGTAAGGGAAAAGGATGGAAAGGTAACCAATAGCGTGATCCATACGCTGACCAGATTCAGCGAGAATGAAAAGCAGAACATCGATCAGGACATGCTCCTTGACATGGCTCTGCGTTTTAACCCGGAGATTATCTGTGTGGGAGAGATGAGAAGCTCCGAAGCCTATACCGCACAGGAGTCTGCAAGAACCGGCCATACCGTGCTTACCACCATTCACAGCAACAGCTGTGAAGCTACCTACAGCCGAATGAGAACGCTATGTAAAAGAAAATATGATATGGATGATGAGGTGTTAATGGACTTGGTAACCGAGGCATTCCCCATCGTAGTGTTTACAAAGCAGCTTGAGAATAAGAAAAGAAGGCTGATGGAGATCATGGAGTGCGAGATTACCAGGGATGGAAAGAGGCACTTTAATTCCCTGTTCCGCTATGAGATTACGGAGAACCGGGTGGAAGGGGATGAATTCATTATCAACGGTACCCATCAAAAGGTATCCGGCATTTCAGAGAGCCTGAAGAAAAGATTTCTGGAAAACGGAATGCCGAAGGATGTATTAAACCGCATTACAGGGGGAGGTGGAAAGACATGATAGCAATGCAGGTAGTTGCCTGTCTCGGAATTATGGCCGGGTGTTTTCTGCTGTTTGGCATCAGCCTGACGGATTTCACAGGAAACATTTTTACAAAGCTTCTGGATGGCCCAAAAGGCATCCGGGAGGAAATTTTGGAACAGACACAGAGAAAGAAAAAATCCTTTTTCCGCAGGGAGATCGAAGAGGTGCAGAGCATCTTAAAAGCAACGGACCGTGAGAATACATTTCCGCTGCTGTGTACGGTATCCCTGCTTTTGTTTGCGGCTGGAGCCGCCGGTGCAGCCATGCTTGGCAACTTCTTTCTGGTGCCGGTTTTAGCAGTAGGATTTATGTTCCTGCCCTTCTGGTATATCAAGCTGACCGCATCCCATTTCAAAAAGGATGTGTCTGCGGAACTGGAAACTGCCCTGTCCATCATAACCACAGCCTACATTAGAAGTGAGGATATCTTAACTTCTGTGGAGGAAAATCTGGAATACCTAAATCCGCCGGTAAAAAATATTTTTCAGGATTTTGTGTCCAGAATCCGGCTGATTGATCCGGACTTGGAGGCAGCTCTGGATGAACTTCGTAACAGAATCTCAGATGATGTGTTCCGGGAATGGGTGGATGCCTTAAAAGCCTGTCTGTATGACAGGTCCCTAAAGACAACGCTGACACCCATCGTGGCCAAGTTGTCTGATATGCGTATTGTAAATGCAGAGCTGGAGTACATGGTTATGGAGCCGAGAAAGGAATTCATCACCATGGTGGTGCTGGTGGTAGGAAACATTCCGCTTTTGTATTTTTTGAATCAGGACTGGTATCATACGCTGATGCACACGGTAGTAGGACAGATCATGCTGGCCATTGCAGGCACGGTTATATTTGTTTCCACCGCCCATGTGATCCGGCTGACAAAGCCAATCGAGTACAGATCGTAGAAAGGAGGCAGTATGAATCTGACATTATTTTTTGTGTTTCTTACCTTTACATCAGGACTTTTTCTGCTGCTTTCGGGTGTAATGCACCTGCCAACCCTTAGAACCAGCAGGGTCATGATGGATACGGGCAGGGAAGGAAAGAAGCTGTCAAAGACACTGGATGCATTATTTTTAGACGGAGCAGTCAGACTGTCACCCTATATCCGGATAAATGCTTATAAAAGGAGCCGCATGAACAGTGTACTGAAGGCATCGGGAATGGGGATGACACCGGAGATTTATACCGCTTATGCCTATATCAAGGCAGGAAGTGTGTTTCTCCTGATTATTCCGGCATTATATATCTTTCCTCTGGCAGCGTTGTTTGTGATACTGTTAGGGATTATGGTGTACTACAGGGAAATCCAGAAAGCCGATGAAATGCTTCGGGAAAAAAGGGAGCAGATAGAGGAAGAACTGTACCGCTTTGTGTCCACCATTACGCAGGAACTGAAAAACAGCAGGGATGTGTTATCCATGCTGGAGCATTATAAGGAAAATGCAGGTGCAGCCTTCCGAAAGGAACTGGACATTGTGTGTGCGGATATGCGCTCCAGCAGCTATGAAGCAGCCTTAACCCGTTTTGAGGCAAGACTCAATTCCCCACAGTTATCGGATGTGGTCAGGGGACTTATTGGTGTGCTTCGTGGAGATGACGGAGCTGTGTACTTCCAGATGTTAACTCATGATTTTAAGCAGGCGGAGCTTCAGAGACTGAAAGCAAAGGCGGCAAAGATACCGCCTAAGATCAGGGTATATTCCTTTGCCATGCTGATGTGTTTTCTGGCAACCTACTTCGCCATCATCATCTACGAGATTATCAGATCGATGGGGACGCTGTTCTAGTATGGAGGTGTGCATGAAACAGATAAGAAAGATACTGCGTGATAAAAGAGGCGAGGGGTACATTGATGTGGCGGTCATGGTGCTCTGCGTTATGCTGGTCATTGCCCTTGGAGTAAGGCTGTTTCCCATTTTTATCACGAAGATGCAAGTGGATAACTTTGCCGATGAACTGGTAAGGGAGGCTGAAATCAGCGGCAGGGTAGGAAGTGAAACATCAAACAGGCAGAGAGTCTTGGAAGAAAAGACCGGTATCCACCCTGCCGTGCAATGGTCGAATACCGGGAATCTGCAATTAAATGAAGAAGTAACGGTAACAGTGACCATACAAAAGGATCTGGGGCTGTTCGGGAATTTTGGTTCGTTCCCCATTACGATCCGGGCAAGAGCCTCCGGCAAAAGCGAGGTGTACTGGAAATGAGGAAATATTTGAAACGTGCCGCCCTTCTTTTGAAAGACCGCAGGGGGAACATGCTTCCGTTAGTGGTGGCGGTTACCATAGGGATGCTGTTAATCATCCTCGGAGTATCGGAATACATGCGTCTGGTGATTACAGCCGCAGGCATCAAAGATGCAATGGAATCTGCAGTGATCTCCACGGTCAATGATAACTATAACGAGGTTTATCATTGTGTGAGGGAAGGCTATGCTGCAGGCTATGAGCCGGATGGGGAATCCTTTGCGGCATCGGTGGATTATGGAGATATCTACAGCCGGATGAGTTTCCTGCTTGGACTGGAGGAGGACGGAGATGGTTATGTGAGGATCAATAACGGCGGGGAACAGGAATATCGTCTGAGTAATCTGTCCGTGTCCATACCGAACAATGCACTTGGAGCCGGTGGCGGTTCGTATTATGCAGATGCATCCATACGGCTGGAAATTCCGGTGCGGTTTGCAGGGAAAATCATCACAAATATGTCAATAAACCTGAAGGTTCGGGCAGCTTATACAGAGAAGTTTTAGTAAGATGTTACAGATATCGTCCGACTTATTACATTTTGATAGACTTTGGAAAAAGAGTGTGATAGGTTGTGGATTGAGAAGAGAGTATTCAAAAATTACATACAGGAGGGATTGCCATGAAGGATAAAACGAAAAAAGGACTTATCATAGCAGGACTTGCAGCCGTGTGCGTAATCGCAGTATTCGGAATCAGCAGGGTTCTTTACAAGGAACCGGTGCAGACACTGCCGGAAGAGAGCAAAGCGACGGAAGAACTGGAGCTTATGATAGATACGGACGAAACTGTGCAGGTGCCGGAAGAGACGGAAAGCACAGAGAAAAAAACAGATTTGGTCATCGAAGTAGAAACGGATAATTCGGTAGAAAGCGGGGCACAGGAAATCCAGCCGAACCCGGAAAAGACAGAGGATGAAAAACCACAGGAACCGCCGGTACTGGCAGAGGATGCGGATGTAACAAATCCGGATACAAAGCCTGCTTATGAAGAAGAGCCAGAAAAAAAGCCGGAGAATCCTACACCGCCCGTGGATGACACACCGAAAACAGGAGACACTAAGGACGGAATGGTATATGTGGAAGGATTCGGATGGTTACCTGATGAGGGTGCCGGTTCTGGGACTGCCGCAGATGACATGTATGAAAACGGTAATAAAGTAGGGATTATGGATTAAGGAATCGAAAGAGAAGGCACAGTAAAAATGCTGTGCTTTTTCTATGCAACGAGCCACCTGCAACAGCAGGTGGCTCGTTGCATTTGAAGGGAGGCAACATGAAACGATTTAAGCGTTGGGTTCTGACCTTTCTGTTAATCGTATCCACGCTGGCACCCATGACGGTGTACGCCGAGGGCGAGGGAAACATTGACAACGGTGGTGGAGGATTAGGACAAGGAACGAACACAAACTACTGGAATAAAGGGGATGAAGGAGTCAGAGCCACTGTGGTAAGTGCAAGTGATGGAAGTGCAGTGACAGCATCCATTGATTTGACTAACAGAAGTCCAAGTGATATCAAGGTACATTTTGGAAAGGTGTGTAAGTCTGATTACAGGGGAGGAGCAGGTCTCTCTGCAAAGGTAGGAGGTTATGATTATTATGTTCCTGCGCAGTCGCTGCCTAAAATCATTACAACATCATCAGGGAGTGCAAGTATTGCCGCCATCAAAAGTTACTTTACGGATGAGCAGGTCATCAGAAGTATAGCAGGATATGTGGGGATGGATTACGACACCCTGACAGGTGGAGATTATAAGTTATTATTGGAACCCATTGCCTATGTGACTTTTGAAGGAGTACGAACAGCCTTTACAGCAACGGAGGCAGCTATGTATAACCAAGTCAGAGGGGGCATGGTACGAAAAAAGCTGACTTCACTGACACACAAAAATCTGCCTCTTGCCATGTTCCTTGAAACATCTGATCTGGGATATCCGGCTTGGGGAGGCAGTAAGAACCAGAAGGTATCCGATGAGGAGATTATCGGTTCGTTAGGTCTTGGTATTGTACGTTTTAATGAGGTGGTCACGCCGGAAGTGATTGCTGCAGACTATGAGTACCGGGTAAATACCGATGTGGTAACAGCCGTAACGGTCAGCGGAGGACAGAGTGATCCAGACAATCCCGTGAGTGTGACTTTTCACATCCTTGGGAGAAGTTATACCGTAAATAATGTGTATTATCCGGAAGACGGACAGCAGCTGGTGTGGGTAAAATGGCATACACCATCCACCGAACAGCATATCACGATCAGCGTAAGCGTCAGCGGAGGAGGAAGTTCAAACAGGGGAACCATTACTGCCAATATCGTAAACCTTGATAAGAATCCACCGCCCAATCCGGTAGCCGATGACAGAAACGATTCTTACAATGCAGGCAATGCCATTGTCCCGGCAAATCCGCAGAAGACAAACGCATCATGGAGTGTGTGGAGACCGTGGTGGAAAGAATACTGGGTATGGCATAGTGACTGGAAATGGCATTCCGGCTCACATTCTTCGTCCTGTTCTCCGGGATGTTCCAGTAGCCACGGACATTGGGAAGATGAGGGAGAATATGTGGATGAAGGCTGGTGGGAATTTGATTTAGACCGGTATTCCGCTTCCCTTTCTGCATCCATGGAACTTAGTGCGGATGAAAAATCCCCGACAGCAACGGACACCACCATCAAGAGTGGCTATGGAGTCAATATCCTTGTGAATGCCAGTGCATCCACAAGCCAGTCCTCGGCAACCACGCCGCCACAGACAGCCGTCAGTTATTTCCCGGAGTTTTATTATAAGACCTACTGGAGATTACTGGATAGGACAAGAAGCGGATACCATGCCGGGTTTGAATTTAAAAACAACCATTATTCCACCTATAACCGCAGGACGCACTTTACACCCATCTGGATGCCGGATGGTACCTATACGGTCTACACTTATTTACTGGACTGCTGGACACCGGATGGAATGCTTTGTGTGAATCTGACCGATTCGGTTCGGATATCCGGGGACTTATGGGATGACTGGCATATCGCACCGCAGAAAGTAAGGTAACAAAGATGGCATATGAAAGAATCGATAAACCAAAAGGTCTGCTCTATCACTACACAAAACGAGAGAACGTGGAATCCATCTTAAGAGATGGAAGGATACGGAAATTTAAGGACTCGGAATGCTGGTTCTGTACTTCGCTGGAGGATACCTTGCGATTAATGGAACTGACGGTAATGCAGGAGGGGAAGTTATACTTTGATGCAAACGGATTTCCAAGACAGTATCCGAAGTTTGTACCGGAAGATTATGTCATCTTAGAACTGGCACCCCGGCATCAGAACGGAGAATGGGTGCGATGGAATCAGGAACTTCCGAAAGATGTACCGGAGGCTCTGCTGAAACTTGGAGAAGAGTTCAGTCATTTGAAAGCAGGATTCAGGGGAGATTTGAGGTTTTATGAAAATCCAAATGTATATGAGGTTGCAGAACTGCTTCAGGAGCAGACACCAGCCATGCAGATGGATATGTAACGAAAAAACAGAGAAGAAAAAGGCTGCATCCGTGCAGTCTTTTTTCGCGAATAAGGGCAGGAAGTCCGACAAAGAAAGGAAAATTAGATGAAAAAGAAGAAATGGTTAGTTATGGTAACGCTGGTGTTTGTATTTTCCCTCATGTTCGGGACAACGGTATCTGCGGCAGGAACCGGAGATGTGGCAGGAGCCATTGAGGGAACATGGAATGACGCATCAGAGCAGATTAAGACGGTGGTAAACAAGGTTGTGTTTCCGGCAATTGATTTGATCCTTGCGGTATTTTTCTTTGCAAAGCTGGGTACCGCATATTTTGATTACAGAAAGCACGGACAGTTTGAGTGGGCAGCACCGGCAATCCTGTTTGCCTGCCTTGTGTTTACCTTAACGGCACCTGCATATATCTGGACAATTCTTGGAATGTAGGAGGCAGGGCATGACTTTTTTTGAGGAAGAATTAAAAAAGATTATGGCAGAAAGTGCCATTTTAAAAGACCAGAGGTATGTAGGGCGAATCTGCTATGGAACCATCGGGGAGGATCTGCGAGCAAGGATTGAGTTTGTAACACTCGGCATAAGCAACCAGTATGCAGGACTTAAGGCATCCATTTTCAACAGAAAAGAAGGCGTGGTAGACAGCGTGCTTCTCCGGTTTATGGATGTCTGGGGCAAACAAAAGGTGGGCAATCCGAATTTCAGGGAGGGTGTGGAACCGCACATCTGGGCAGACGGGGGAAAAACGGACTGGTATGTGTTCCATCCGTCAAAGGCAGACTACCAGAAGCTGGCAGCCGGAGTGGAGAGGTATCTGTCCGTATTTCAGGATATGGAAATGACACAGTCCCCAAGTTACGGGAGCCAGCAGATAAGCCCGTAAAACAGGCAGCCGACAGAAAGGTGGTGTGATATGTTTATATTTGATTTTGTGGCAGAGACTGTGCTGGACCAGATCATAGACTGGCTGTATGGAAAAATCATTGGTTTCTTAAATGATTTCTTTGTCATGATGAACAACATGGGAGTGGAACTGTTTGACCTGCCTTGGGTGGAAGCAGTTACCACTTTTTTTGGTTACTTTGGATGGGCATTGTTTGGTGTCGGCCTTGTGGTGGGAGCCTTTGAGTGCGCCATTGAATATCAGGGAGGAAGGGGCAGCATTAAGGATACAGCCATGAACTATATTAAGGGGTTCATGGCTGTAAATCTGTTCACCATTGTGCCTGTCAACCTGTATTCCCTCTGTGTTTCCCTGCAAGGAACCTTCGGCTCGGCGATTACAGGCATTATAGATACGGAAAGCATCGGGCTGACGGCACAGCAGGTGTTAATGTCTGCGTCTTTTCCGGGTGTAGGAAATCCTATCCTGCAAATATTCTGTGCCATTATGATGGGATATGCCGTGATAAAGGTGTTCTTTGCAAACTTAAAAAGGGGAGGCATTCTGCTGATCCAGATCGCAGTAGGAAGCCTTTATATGTTCTCCGTTCCAAGGGGATACATAGACGGCTTTATTCAGTGGTGCAAGCAGGTCATCGGAATCTGCATGACTGCCTTTTTGCAGTCCACCATCTTAACCGCAGGACTGATGGTGTTTAAAGACCATCCGCTGTTAGGGCTTGGACTCATGCTGTCCAGTACGGAAGTGCCCCGGATTGCAGGACAGTTTGGTTTGGATACCAGCACCAAGACCAATATCATGAGCAGTGTATATGCAGCCCAGACCGCCATCAACATGACCAGAACTGTTGTGAAAGCAGTGGCCGCATAAGGATGGTGATACTATCGAAATGAAATTAGGAAGCCTGTTTGATGGAATCGGCGGTTTCCCTCTTGCCGCCACCATGAACGGTATCAGACCGGTATGGGCAAGCGAGATAGAACCCTTTCCGATGGCGGTAACGGCATACCGGTTCCCGGAGATGAAGCACATGGGAGATATCACAAAACTGCATGGAGAAAGCCTGCCCGTGGTGGATATTATTGCAGGAGGTTCCCCGTGTCAGGATTTGTCCGTGGCCGGGAAGAGGGAAGGACTGTCCGGGGATCGTTCCGGCTTATTCATGGAGCAGGTCAGAATCGTAAAGGAAATGAGAAAACAGGATGGAAGGAGGATGAGGAACCATAGAAGACGGACAGATGAGTTTATTCGACCTCGGTATATGCTCTGGGAAA
>ERZ1673743.20-NODE-20-length-238180-cov-10.203843_pt1 | contig 238180 bp, 197 predicted proteins | sample MGYA00580197_ERZ1673743 | MGnify/ENA primary metagenome ERZ1673743 (study PRJEB41218, sample SAMN15661795) | gut metagenome | host: Homo sapiens | place: Canada: London | collected 2015-08-20/2019-03-30 | study: EMG produced TPA metagenomics assembly of...
CGCAGCTTTAACCAGTATCAGCCGGGCGGCTCGTCCGTATGCGTGCACGCGTTCGCGCAGGCGGACGGCACGGTGTATCAGCTCCTGCCGTGGGAGATGCGCGGCTGGCACTGCGGCGGGAGCGCCAATTCTACGCACATCGGGGTAGAAATGACCGAGCCGAGCGAGGGCATGACTTACGCGGAGGCGGCAGAGCAGATCGCGGGTACATACCACACGGCCGTGGAGCTGTTTGCCGCGCTGTGCAAGCAGTACGGTCTTGACCCGGCACAGGATGGCGTCATCATCGGGCACGCCGAGGGACACCGGCGCGGCGTGGCGAGCAACCACGCAGACCCGGAGCTGCTGTGGCGCACATATGATATGGGCTACACGATGGACGGGTTTCGGGCGGACGTCGCGGAGGCAATGGCAGCAAAAAATACAGATAAGGAGGACGATGACATGATTAGGTATACTACGATTGATGATGTGCCGGGCTGGGCGCGTGGCACAGTAAAGGAGATGATGGATGCAGGTCTGATCGCCGGTACGGGCGGCGGCAGACTCGACCTGAGCGATGATATGCTGCGGATGCTGTACATCATGTGGCACATGCGCGATACGCGCTATGGGCGCATCGTAGATGGCAAAGTGATGGGCGTGCCCGCGTGGGCGCAGGACACGGTGCAAAAGCTTGTCGATGACGGTGTGCTTGCGGGCGTAGGCGATGGCAAGCTGAATTTAACTATAGACATGCTGCGCACGCTGGTGATTGCGGCGAACATGGATAAATAAAATAAAAACGGAGGAATACATATGACTGCACCGAGTAAAGCGATGGAATTGAAGGCGGCGATCACGGCCATTTTTGCAGCGATGACAGCCTTTTGGGGATGGACGGGCTGGCTTGTGATCGTGTGGCTGGCCGCGATGATCCTGGACTATGCAACGGGATCGTGGGCGGCGCTGTCGACCGGATCGTGGGACAGCGCCGTAGCGCGTGCCGGTCTGTGGCACAAGCTCGGCAGCATCGTGGCCATGCTGGTCGCACTGCTGCTGGACGTGGCACTGTCGGCGATTATCAACTACGGCGACCTGGGTTTTGACTTGCCGTTTGAATACAAATCGGCCTTTTTGCCGCTGGTCGCGATCTGGTACATTGTAACGGAACTGGGCAGCATCATTGAAAACGCGGCGCGGTTGGGCGCACCGGTGCCGAAGTTTCTGATCAGCAGCTTGAAAAAGCTGAAAGACAAAGCGGATGAAGATAAATAAAGCAATGGCGCTGCCTTAACTGGCAGCGCCATTTTCTTTATCTGTGAAGTTGTTTTTGCCCTCGAATTTTGACAACACTTTTGACAACAGTTTGCGTCTCAAAATGTTTCAGAGCGCGCCGAAAGGGAAACGAAAAAACCGTTGAAAAATCAAGGTTTTCTTGAAATTTCAACGGTTTCCTTTTGGTGCTCCAGCGGGGATTCGAACCCCCGGCCTTCTGGTCCGTAGCCAGACGCTCTATCCAGCTGAGCTAACGGCGCTTAGTGCGCTCCTAACGCAGAAGGAATCCCTGAAAAGCTTGATACTCCAGTGTTTTTACGCATTTATTATACCGTAAATATTCCAAAAATGCAAGCGCAGCGAAGGCAAACCAGCTGCGCATATTTGGCCGCGAGCGCATCAGCTGTGCGCTTTTTGTGCGCTGGGAATCAGATGGGCGGGGTGCTTAAAACGAACTGTGCAGATGCAATATTCGGCTTTGCTTGTAGGTGGTTGACTCATGCACTGGCCTGAGAATTGACGATTGATTCCTCCGAAAAAATTGCTCTGTATCCATGGCGAGCACACTTGTTTGCGATGGTACTATTCATACGATTGTGTTTTTTGATTGAGTTTTGGCTGACGAGCGCAGCGAGCAGGCAAAATTCAAGCGAGCAGAACGTGCTGCGCTGCAAGCCTGGCGCCGACACGCAGTGTTGGCTGCTGGGGGTGAATTTTTTCGGTATAAAAGGAAACGTGAAAGCTTTCCCCCAGTTTTGCGTTTTGGCCGTCCTGATCCTTGTGATGACATAGTTTAGGCTTACCGTGCGCCGGCAGATTTATTTCAGCGAAAATACGCAGGCGTTTAATCGCCGTTGAGCCCGGTAATGGTTTGCCTTTGATTCAATTGGAAGATGAATTTCTCAAGGCGGAATGAGTACTGCATTGCAAATTGTACATCCGGTTTTTCAAAATCCAGCCCCGTCATGTTGCTGATTTTTTGCAAACGGTAACTCAAAGTATTCCGATGCAGGAACAGTTCCGCTGCCGTCTGTGCATTATTAAAGCCGCAAGCAGTATAAGTTTCCAGCGTTTCATAGAGCTGACTGCCGCTTTGCTTATCATATTTGCGCAGCAGTGACAGTGCCGGATGGCAGCAGAGACTCAAGCGTTTCAAATCGCGCGGATGGTCAACAATGTCATAGAATGCCAGCCTTCGATATTCAAACACGTTCCCGGGAATGTCCAGAATGGAGGCCAATCGTATCGCTTTGGCCGCCTGCTCATAGCAGGATTTTGTGTAATTGATTTTGGAATAGGGGTTGCTGATACCGGCGATCGACTCGTGCTCGTCACAGAATTCTATGATCTTGTGCATCAGCTCCGATTCGATCTGTAAACTGTTTTCTGCCACAGGGATCATGGAAACAATGGATTTGTTGTAATAAACGGTTCTTGCAGTTTCAAAAATTTCTTGAAACTGTCGGCACAATTTGTTCTGCACATGGCTCTCCGTAGAAAAATAGCGAGGCTTCACCAGAACTAGGAACATTCGCTTCGGAAACTGTATCTGCGCGGCGTTGATGCGCGCCTGAATCTGCTCCAAGGGAATCCCGTTGAGCAGGTCTGTCATAAAATCCGTCACGACCCGGCTGCGTACCACATCCATGTTCTGTTCTTTCAGAATCAAATCTGTCGTAATTTGCGTGATGAGCGGCAGGACGCTATAACAAAGCGGATCGAACGCTCTTTCTCCTTGAATCATGAATATGTAACCATACAATTCGCCTTGGATAATAATCCGATTGGAAAGATAAAACAAATGATTGTCAATACAATGACGAAGGAAAGGCCCGTTTCCGCCTTCTTCACCATGCTGTGATTTGACATCTTTGATGTGCTCGATAAACAGCGGCGGACAATAGCCGTTCTTGATGCTCTCCTGCCAAACGGGTTCGTCGACCTGGAAACGAATCGAATTGGAAATGACTTTCCCGGACATGTCAATGATGGCAATGGAAGTGTTCAATGCATTGCCCACATTTTCCAGCATGGCACCGATCCCTTTGCCGCGCATGACCGCATTGAGCATTTGAATATAAATGTCCTGCAGTTTATAGTTGGAATGGAGTAGTTCCTCCGCATCCTCCAAAAAAATGCTCATTTCCTTCTCTGGCATCTGGATCGTGTTGGGGATCAGCTGTTCAGATATGAAACTGGACTCCCCGCAGAAAATCAGATTCCGAGGCAATTTTCGATTGTGCAGAGTAGACAAATCATATGTAAAATAGACAACATCGGATTTTGGCTGCTGCGCTTGTTGCAAATCAGCTATACTTTCCAACGAGTAGACCTGTCGATTATCATAACAATGTTTGTCAAAAATGTCGTGTTTTTTCTCTAGTTCAGAGACCAAATCCAGAAACATCATGGTTTGTCACCTCATTCACAATACTATGCGATTTCTCCGACAAATGCAAGAGCGAAATGATAATTATGCGCACTGCACAATTTTTGATTTCACTTTTAGGCCGCGCGCACGTTAACAAGTTAACAATCTCGCTATATACTCAAGTTGTGCACAGGAAAACGACTGTGCCGTGCCAGGGAAACCCGAATGCTATCTTCTTATCTGGTTTCCAACTCGTAAAACTGAAGTGATCAGGAGGTTATGTATGTATGAAATACGAAAAGCTTTTTGAAAAGGGCAAAATCGGAAAACTCACAATTAAAAACCGCATTGTCATGCCCCCCATGGGCACTGGCTTTGCCGCTGCGTCCGGCGAAGCATCTGAAGAAATCACGCGCTATTACGAAGAGCGCGCGAAGGGCGGTGTCGGTCTGATCATCACGGAGGTCTGCCGTGTGGATGAACTGTCCGGCGTTGCACAGCCGTGTCAGCTGCGCGCAACGGATATGGACGTGATCCCCAGTTTTACCCGTATGGTGGATCGTGTTCATGCATATGGCACCAAGATGTTCATGCAGCTGCATCACCCCGGCAATGAGGCTTTCCCAATCACGCTGCACGGCAATCCGGTCATTGGCCCCTCTCCCGTGATGTGCAAGACCGTGGGCGTTGTGCCAAAGGAAATGACGACGGCGGAAGTCGAGGCCATGGTCAAGTGCTTCATCAAGGGCGCCGTCATTGCCAAGACCGCCGGGTTCGACGGCGTGGAAGTCCACGCTGCGCACGGCTATCTGGTCAATCAGTTTATGTCGCCCCACACCAATCACCGCACGGACAAATATGGCGGCGACTTCTTCAACCGCATGCGTTTCGCCACAGAAATTATCGTGGGTATTCGCTTTGCCTGCGGCGCTGACTTCCCGATCTCCGTTCGTATGGACGGAACCGATTTCTGGGATGACGGTATGGACGAAAAGGAATGCCAGCACATCGCGCGGTACCTGGAGAGCATTGGCGTTGCCAGCCTGAATATCTCCTCCGGCAGTTATGAATCCGGCTGGTCCATCATTGAGCCCTATACGTTTAAGGAGGGCTGGAAAAAGCACCTGGCCAAGGGCATCAAGGAGAGTGTGCACATTCCTGTGATCGCCGTCAACACAGTTAAGCATCCCGCTTTCGCAGAGCAATTGCTGGAAGAGGGTGTCTCTGATTTCGTTGGCATCGGTCGTGGAAATCTTTGTGACCCCGAGTTCGCCAACAAGGCAAAGCGCGGCGATGATGCGCGTATTCGCAAATGCATCGGCTGCCTGAACTGCTTTAAGCAGTCTGGCGTCGGGCGCGCAATTGAATGCGCAGTCAATCCGCTGCTGGGACGTGAAACTTATCGCGGCGATGACAAACTGATCAAGGACGGAAATCAGCAGACCGTTGCCGTCATCGGCGCCGGCCCTGCCGGTTTGCAGGCAGCCATCGTTCTGGCCAAGCGCGGATATAAGCCGGTCGTGTTTGAAAAGTCTGACTCTATCGGTGGTTCTATGAAGCTAGCTTCTCAGCCGCCCTGCAAGGAGATGATCGGCGAGTTTATTGACACTCTGAAGCTTGAAGCAGAGGATCTTGGTGTTGAAATCCGCCTGAACACGCCCGGCACTGTAGAGGCAGCCAAAGCGATCGGCGCTGTCGGTGCGATTGTTGCCGCTGGCGGCACAAAGATTTGCCCGCCTGTTCCGGGGATTGAAAAGGCTGTTTCTTACGAGCAGGTTCTTACCAAAGATGTGGAGTTTACCGGTAAGAAGATCGCAGTGATCGGCGGCGGCCTGACCGGTCTGGAAACGGCAGAATATCTGGCGGCGAAGGGCAATGAAGTGACCGTGATCGAGATGGCCCCCGCGGTTGGCACCGCAATGTACCGCAGCGTAACTGCCGCAGTCGTTGGCAACATCGAAAAAGATGGCGGTCACATCATGACCAGCCATATGTTCAAGGGCGTGAAGGACGGCGCTGTTGTTGTGAACAGTCTTGCGAGCGGTTATGACCTGGATGTGCCGGCGGACGCTTGTGTCATTGCAATGGGCGTTCATCCCGATGAGACCATCGCGGATGCCTTTGAGGCTGCATTTGACCGTGTGGCCGTTGTTGGCGATACCGCAAATCCCGGAAACATTGCGGATGCAACCAGCTCCGGCTATGCAAAGGCATTCGTATTTTGATTTGCTCAGAAAGGAGTATGCATAATGAAAGAATTTAAGGATAAAGTTCTTGTCGTCACCGGCGGCTCTCGCGGCATCGGAAAAGCGATTGCCGTGGAAGGCGCAAAGCGTGGTATGAAAATTGTTCTCAATGATATCGACGGTGACCAGCTGGCCAAGACCTGCGAAGAAATCAAGGGCATGGGTGTGGAATGCATCGGACAGCATGCGGATATTTCCCTCTATGAAAACATTGAGGCCTTGCTGAAATTGGCGATGGACAGCTTCGGACATGTGGATATGCTGGTCAATAATGCCGGCTGTGCGGTTTCCGGTGCTATCTGGAAGCTGCCGAAACAGGATATTGACTGGATCACGGAGCTGAATTTCCTGAGCCACCTGTATGGTATGAAAATTTTCCTGCCGCAGATGATCGCGCAGGGCACCCCCTGTGAAATTGTCAATGTGGAGTCGACCGCCGGTCTGATGACCTCCGGAAAGGCAACCATGTATCATGCAACCAAGGCCGCCGGTGTTGCTGCATCTGAGAGTGTATATATTGCCATGAAGGAGCAAGGATACCCCATCCACATCCACTGTCTGGTGCCCGCTTACGTAAAGACGACCATTCATCTGGCTGATCTGCATCGTCCGGAGCGCTTTGCCATGAACGATGACCCCTACTATACCAGCGACGAGTACAAAGCCGGACAGATCCGCGGTGAGCGGGGCGTCATGAGCGGTATTCCCGATTGGTATGTCGGTGAATGCGTGTTTACGGCCGTGGAAGATGAGAAGTTCTACATCTTCACGCATCCGGAATCTCAGGTAGTTGCGCAGCCGCGCGTGCAGCGTCTGGCATCTGGCATTAATCCGCAAACCTGATACAATATAAATATAGACGTTCCCCGCGCCTGAATCGTGGGAGCGGGGAACATTTGAAAATGCTGATAGGAGGCGTATACAATGTTTACTGCTTACAAAGATGCGCACGTTGTTGTGACTGGCGGCGCAAATGGCATCGGTAAGGCTCTGGCACTTGGCTTTGCAAAACGCGGCGCAAATGTCGCCGTTGTAGATATTCATGGTGATGAGGCAAAAGCTGTTGCAGCCGAAATCACTGCAATGGGATGCAAAAGCATCGCCATTCAGGCGGATGTGAGCGTGTTGGACGAGTGTGCCAAAGTGTATGATACCGTGATGGATGCGTTCGGCCGCTGCGATGTTCTGGTGAATGATGCCGGCGTATCGGCACTGTCCGATGTGGAGCACATTCCGGAAAAGGACTTGCGCTGGGTGTTTGAGACCAACGTTTACTCCCACTGGTTCATGATGCAGAAATTCCTGCCTCAGATGCGTAAGCAGGGCACGCACTGCCAGATCTTGAATGTTTGCTCCATTGCCGGTCTGATTTCTATGAACGGTGCGCCTGCATACTTCAGCTCCAAGCACGCTGCCGTAGCGCTGTCTGAATGCGTGTACAAGCAGCTGAAGGCTGAAAACGCGAATATCGACATCTCTATCTTCTGCCCTGGATATGTCCAAACGGAAATGCACCTGACCGATCGCCATCGTCCTGAGCGCTTCGCTATCCACGATGACGAGCCGTACTATCACACGGAGCAGTACGCCGGCATGGTTGCATTCAACAAAATGCTTCTGGACAGTGGGGCTCCGCTGGATATTGCAGTTGAAACCATCTTTACTGCTCTGGAAAAAGAACAGTTCTACATCCTGGACAGCGCCAAATACGAGCGTCTGCTGTGTGAGCAGGGCGTATTTGAGGCGGAAAAAGTTCGCCCCGTGGACTTCTATACGCTAAATTGACCACCACTTCCCGATTGGAGGAAATGAAAATGGGAGAACAAATCAAAAAGAAATTCTTGCTCTATTTCAGGCTGATGCTCCTCGTCTGGATCGTAATTGCAAACGCAATTCTGCACGTGATCAACTTTCAGTACAGTTGGCTCATTTTCATCAGCAATATCATGCTGTTCACAATGGAAGAAGGAACCGTCAATGATCGGTTTATAACCGTTGAATTGGGCGGACTCGTGGGACTGGTTCTGACAGCGCTCACGCTGCTTGCCGTGACTGCGTTGACCTCCGTTCTTGGCAGCCTGTTTGGCTTCCTGATTCCTCTTGCGATTGTGCTGTTCATTTTGATTGTCCTGCACCCCTATGCGCCGAAGGTTTTGAACAACGTGGGTTTTGCATATCTGACTTGCGCTTGTATCGACACCACTGCCTTCGCGACCCATATCCCCCTGTTTTTCGGAACCTTTATCGTCGGCTCTCTGATTTTTAACGGTGTATGCATTTTGCTGATGAAACCGGCACAGGCACTCGCGGTAAAAACAGTAACAAAAGCCGAGAACGCAGCAACCTGATTCCGGCCCTCCCGGCCACGGCTTTCTAAACAATCCAATTCGCTAATATGGGCGTCCTTTTCGACAGGGCGTCCATGTTTGTGTTTTTAATGGAAAATGCTTGTGCGATTCCAATTTTTGTACGCTCAGTAAGCGACAGACCGTGTAGAAATTGCATCTATTTCTGCTTCCGAAGCCGCACAAAAACGCTAAATGAGATCAGAATCACAAGGGTAACTGCGAATTGTCTTCGGAGACACCCTTGTAAACCTCGCGTCCTTTTTATACGTTATACGATTATGCTTTTCAACGAATTTTGGCTGACGAGCGCAGCGAGCAGGCAAAATTCAAGCGAGCAGAACGGGCGCAGCACGTACTGCGCTGCAAGTTTGGCGCCGACACGAAGTGTTGGCTGCCGTTGGGGGCAAATTTTTGCGGTATAAAAGGAAACGCGAGAAACTTTCCCCGCCTTTCACGTTTTGTCTGTCCCGATCCTTGTGATGATCTGTTTGCCGTAGTTTGGGCTCGTTGTGTTGCCAGAGGCTTTTCTGATCGCATAGCCATAGGGCCGCATGAAATGATTGAAGCTGCGGAAGGGCTGACCAATGACGGTTTCGAGATATGCCTTGATTTCCTGCACAGCGCTCTTTTCGAGCGGCACGTTCAGAACGTCCTGCGCATGGAAATACGCGTCGATTCTTTGCTGCTTCTTGTTGGCAAAGGCAATATCCGCTTGAGGGAACCACTTTCCAACGAGGGACAACAGGCTGCCTTCTTCTTTTGCGCGCACAAACGCCGCGTTTTGCTCAGCATAGTATCTCCGGCTGCTGTGCCTGTCCGAATAGAGGCAAAACGTATCGGCAAAATAGTCGTAGCAGAAATGTGGGAATTTCTTTTGGATGTACGCGATATAGCTCCTGATTTCTTCGTGCTCCTGTACAGACCACGGAGCCCCCTCTGCGATACCTGCGTCTTCTTTCTTCTGCGCAAGGAGTGCGTTCAGGCTTGCTTTCAAATCTGCGCGGCCGGAGAGTTCGTATTCAAACGGACTCTCCGGCGCGCTGTTTTGGACAGCATCCGTCACGATATACAGCTGATCCAGTCCCGCTCTCACACGTCCCGCCATCTGTATCGCGTCGATCTGCGAATGCGTCTCGATGTACATCGTCTTGATATCCGCGTTTTTTATGTTGATGCCCTCTTTGTTTTTGCTCGTCGTGAGAAAAAGCCGGATATCATCCGGCAGCTTTTGATTCTCGGCAATGTATGCCTGAATTTCGTCGCGTTTTTCAAGGATTTCGCGGGTCTCCTTTTCCTGCTTGTCCAGCTCATCATCAGAGGAAAAGGACACGGCTGCCTCGTTCCTGTATTCTTGGAGCGCATTTCGGTAGAGGTTTAAGACGGTACTGACCCTGTTTGCAAAGTAGATGACTTTTTCGCCTGCGGCCAGACGCTGCTTCATGTCCTCCGTGACTTCGGCTTTATCTGCAAGCAGGACGTGTTTGGGCTCAACGCGCACACATCTATCCATGAGGTCAATCGCGTGGCCGTTTTTCGGCAGCCGAAAGTCTTCCAGTATTTGCGGCGAGCCTGTCATGACAATGACTTTGCAGTTCGTTTTTCCGGCAGCGTTCATTTTGAGCGTTTGGTTTATCAGCGAATGGACGTAATAAGGTGCCGTTTGATAGGATGCATCGGCCACGACGGCGTGCGCTTCATCTACGACGATGATATCAAACCGGTTCCAGAGAAAGTCTTCCGCTTTGTCGGCTCTGTAGTGCTTTTCCAAATATCGCTCGATGGCTGCGTTCGTGCAGGCGATGCTTCGCTGGTAAATGGGTATCGTGCCCCAGATACCGTTACAGGACAGTTCACGCTTCGACGCAAAATAGCTGTCCAAATCCTCGACGTAATCAAGGCTTTCATATTCCAACACCTGCGTCCCATATGCAACGTCCTCCGCATTTTTCAGCTCGTCAACTTTGGCTCTGCGCGAGGTGATGCACAGGACGCGTTTGGGCTCAAGCGTTTCCATGCGCCCATCCGGCTGGCTTTCTTCATAGCCTTTGGCGAGCGCGTCAACAAACGTGTTTTTTCCGCTGCCAACGCCGGAATAGATTTGAATGAACGGATACGGCGCGATATCCGTCGTGTAACGGATGCAGTCTGAAAGGTATTTTTTCTCCATGGAATTCCTCCTTGCGTTTTTCTATATGATACCACAAAATCAAAGAAATGTCAAATTGTGGAGTTTAAATGCGCGGAGCATGTGTTTATGCGAGCGGCTGAAAAATTGGGTAAAAAAAGAGGGCTGCGGCACGAAGCTGCAGTCCTCTCTCCATCTTGAATTATTTGCTGCCCGGCTTAAATCGGTAGCCGCACTTTTGGCATACATTCCTCGGGCTTCCGCTGCCGTAGATACCCCACATCAATGAATATCCTCGGTTGACTGTTGCAATAGAGGTCGAGCCGCACTTGGGGCAGCTGACAGGCTCGTTCGCTCGGCGGCGTTTTTTCTCCTCGTCTGCTGCCGCTCGCTCTGCTTTCCACCGTTCGACGGCTTCTTTCTGTGCAGATCGTTTTGCTACTACAGCTTTGTATGCCTCAAAGTCCGTTTCTGCCAGCTGACGATCCTTTTTCCCGCTCCTATAAAGTGATAAGCTGCCCACACCTAAAACAATAAAAACAAGCCCTATAATGACGCAGAAGAACGATGCGAACAGACCAACAACAAAACAGAAGAGCCCAAAAGAAGTACACCCGATTCCCCAAAGCAGATTGCGCTTTATGTCCTTTTCCGTTGGTATTGGCACATCTGTTTTTTCTGCTCCATCCGACACGCCCACTTTTGCCTCGATGCGCACCGCTTGCTGCCCTTTTCCGCCTACTCCATCTATTGTGGCATCGCCGATCTTGAAGGAATCAGCATCCGCCGCTGAAACAGTATCGTCTTTCTCTCGATCCACTGTCAGCTGCCATCCATTCAAGTGCGCGAATTTATGTGCCTGTTCGAGGTTGATGCCGTGGAAGTATGCGGCCTCTTCTTCCCGCAGGCTGCGTGGTGCATGCACGGTTACGGCGAGTTTCCCGCTCGGATGCTCAACGAATGTCTTTGTGGATTCCATTGCTCGGCTCCTTTCATTTACCATTCGCCAACATTATAGCCTCTTTAACGACTATAGTCAATATCGCGGCTACTTTATAAGATAACAGCAGAGCTTTTGGAGGAATTCGCATGATAAGTTATGCTGCTTTTTGGAATACGCTGAGGCAATCAAATGAGTCAACATATACGTTGATCAAAAACCATCACATTTCCAGCTCGACGATTGATAAGCTGCGTAAAAATAAGCCCCTGAACACGACGACCATCAATGATCTGTGCCGGATATTGCACTGTCATGTTGCGGATGTGATGGAATATGTGCCATCCGACGATGACCAGGTGCTATAGCTCGCTGCGCAAGAGAAAAACGGGAGGGATAGATAATGGGCGGTTACATGCAGCAGCTAATAGAAGCTGTTAATGCATCTAATGCAACGACATTTTTGGATTGGGCACCGATTATCCTGTCGGTGATTTCAGTTTTGATCGCTGTTTATATTCCGGTTAAGTTGGCGAGAAAAGAGAATCAGATTGCAATATTCGAGAAGCTGTACGCTGCGTATTCTCAACTGCTTGCCGTACGGGCGTTTGCGGATTGTATTAAGGCATATAAATTTACCGGGGGAAAGCAAAGTGCTCAAGAGACGCGAGAACTGTATTGCGTACACTTTGAAACAAGTTTCGGCTATCGGCCGGTTTTATCAGAAGCAAGGGAGAGCGTCGGGAGAGCACTTGCTGCGCTGAGAAAAAATGAGTTGCAAGCAAATATGACGTCCTTGCTCATATCAGGAACAGATGAAGCAAAAAACGAATGCGAAAGCAAAATCACTGCCATTTATGAGTCGTTATTCTCACTAACTATGGAGGTTATATTATTTTTCCCAGATAAAGCGGTGGAAACAAATGAAGCAGTTATAGAGTTTGTTAAACATGTCGACACATTTTTTGATGCCTATTGCGACGTAATAGAAAGCGCTCTGTTGTGCGGGAATTTGCGGAAGAATCGCAAAGCGAAGAAAAAATAAATACGCAGTTGGTATCCTTTACCCAATCGACATGAGAACAAAAACCCCTGCTATCGAATCCTCTCGATAGCAGGGATTCTGTTATAGCCCGAACGCCGTGCCGAGCTTATCTGCTGCGGTTTTCATTTGCTGCAAGTCGGCCTTGACATAGAAGTTTAAGGTCGTGCTGGCGTTGGCGTGCCCGAGGATGGCCTGAACGCTTTTCACATCCGCGCCGTTATTGAGCAGCAGCGTTGCGCAGCTGTGCCGAAGATCGTGCGGGGACATGTCCGGCAGGCCGCTTCTGCACATAAAGCGCTTGACTTTGCGCGTAACGGCATTCGGGTCGCGGGGGTGAAAAAGGTCAGTGCTGCTCGGAAACAGGAACACTTCATCAAGGTTGATTCCCGGATATGCGCTGCACTGTTGGTTCCGATAGGACTGCAGCAGAGACAATGTGGCCCCCAGCAGGGGAACCGTGCGAATACCGGCGGCTGTTTTTGGGGAACTGACGATGGTTCCGCTTTTGACTGTATAGGTCACATTGCGTGCAATGTTGAGCGTGGCGGCGCGGGCGTCAATATCCTTCCACTTCAGTCCCAAACATTCGCCGCGGCGGATGCCGGTTGTGATCAGCAGGTGCAGCATACACTGAAAATCCAGCGGACAGTCATGCAGACATTGAAAGAAACGCTGAGCCTGCGCTTGCGTGAGTGCGTCCACCGGCCGCTTTTCTTTCTTCGGCGCATTCACTTTGCGCATCGGATTTTTCGAAATGAGCTCCTGCTGTTCGGCGTAACCGAAAATCAGATGCAATGTGCTGTATTGATGTGAAAGTGTTTTAGCCGTGAGCGGCTTTCCGGACTTGCCTGTGTATTCTGTGCGCAGATAGATGAGGTACTTCTGGATGTCGATAGGTCTTATGTCTTGCAGGAACCAGCCGTCAAAGTACTTGCAGATCAGTTTGGTCATGCTTTTGTAAAAGTCCTCGGTTTTGGGCTTCTTGCTGCCGTTGCATACCTGAATGGGGAGCCATGTGTCAGTGATAAATGCGCAGAAGTCGGTCTTTTCTGCGCAGCGAGCGGCTGCGCTGTCAGGCATCTGTGCACTGTTTATGCCGTGCTTACGGATGGCTTGTTCCCATAGGGCTGCTTCCAGTTGCGCGTATTTTCGGGCCTTCGCCGGAGCGTATTCACGTGGCGGCGTCCATGTGCGGTAATAGCGAATCTGCTTACCGGCGGCATCTCTGCCGACGCAGGCCGTAAATTTGTACGAAACCAGCTTGCCGTTTTTCCTGTTTTCCTGAATGGTGGCCATAGATAACATCCTTTCCTGCGGATGTATCTTGCTTTTGGGTGTGTTTTTTTCGGATTTGTGCGCTTTTTGTGCGCTTTTTTGCGGCAGCTAATCTGTCAGCGATACAAAAGAAAAAACAAAAAAGTCTTGCAATCCCAAGGATTACAAGACTTTTTCATGGCACGCCGTGAGGGATTCGAACCCCCGGCCTTCTGGTCCGTAGCCAGACGCTCTATCCAGCTGAGCTAACGGCGCTTAGTGCGCTCCTAACGCGCCTAAGTATAGTAGCATAGCCCGGCCGGAATTGCAAGCCCTTTTTCAAAAAAGTTTTCCTTTTTTGCGTTTTTACCAGCCCATCGTGTCGCGGATGGTGTCCGTCACGTCGCTGACCGTGCGCACCGCGTCCGCCACGATGTTGTTCGTGCGCTTTTTCTGCGGGTGCATCATCCAACCCGCCGCCGTGCCGACCGCCATGCCGACACCCATGCCGATGCTCATGCCCTTGGCAAACTGCATTGCGTTCATTTTGCTGTCTCCTTTCACGTTTCTGCCTCCCTTCACAGCTGCACTGCTGCACGGCTAGTATGCACGCGCGGATAAAAAGCTATGAAATCTGCGCCGCGCCAGTTTCTGGATTGATTCCCCGCTGCCGTCGGTGGTATACTATTTCTATTATCAAATTTTCTTCCGATCGTATGGGAGGGACCATCATGATCTTGCGCATTCTGGCCGTGGGCGACGTTGTGGGCGCGCCCGGCCTGACGTTTCTGACCGAGCGCCTGCGCGCGTTCCGGGAGCAGGAACACATTGATTTCACCGTCGTCAACGGCGAAAATGCCAACGTCGTCGGCGTGACGCCGAAGCAGGCCGACGCGATCTTTGCCGCCGGGGCCGACGTCATCACGCTCGGCAACCACACGTGGACGCGCTACGAGCTGCAGCCGTATCTCGAGCAGAAAAAGCGCATCCTGCGCCCGGCGAACTTCGCGCCGCAGTGTCCGGGCCGCGGCTGGGGCGAATACTCCGTGCGCGGCGGGCCGATCTGCGTCATCAACCTCATGGGACGCTTCACGCTCGATGCGAACACGGATAATCCCTTCCTCGTCGTGGACGACATTCTCGACCAGACGCAGGCAAAGATCGTCCTTGTCGACATGCACGCCGAGGCCACGAGCGAAAAGCGCGCCATGGGTTTTTACCTCGACGGGCGCGTGACGGCCGTCTGGGGCACGCACACGCACGTGCAGACGTCTGACGCCGAGGTGCTGCCCGAGGGCACGGGCTACCTGACCGACCTCGGCATGACGGGCCCGGCCAACGCCGTGCTCGGCATCGCGCCGGAGCAGTCGATCGGCAAGTTTCTCGGCGACCCGCCGCGGCGCTATGAGGCGGCCATGGGCGCGGCCAAGCTCGAGGGCGCGATCTTCGAGGTCGACAGCAACACCGGCCGCTGCCGCGACGTGCACCTGGTGCGCCTGAGATGAGCGTGCGCATCCTGCACGCGGCGGATCTGCACCTCGACTCGCCGTTTGAGGCGCTCACGCTCGCGCAGGCGGCGCAGCGCCGCCGGGAGCAGCGCGACCTGCTGCGCGCCCTGCCGGAGCTGGCGCGGACGCACGGGGCACAGATCATCCTGCTCGCGGGCGACCTGCTCGACAGCGCGAGCCCCTATCCCGAGACGGCAAAGGCGCTCGCCGAGACGTTTGACGGCTGTGGGGCGGAGGTGTTTCTCGCGCCCGGCAACCACGACTATTACAGCGCGGGCGCGCCGTATGCGCGCCTGACGTTTCCCGAGAACGTACATATCTTCCGCTCGCCGCGCATCGAGGCGGTGACGCTGCCGGAGCTGGGCGTGCGCGTCTGGGGTGCGGCGTTCACCGACAGCCGCTGCCCCGGACTGCTGCGGGGCTTTTCCGTGCCGAAGGAGCCGGGGGTGCTGGATGTTTTGTGCATGCACGCGGAGGTGGGAAACCCCGCCTCGGCGTATAACCCCGTGTCGGCCGCGGAGCTCGCGGCCAGCGGGCTGGACTATGCCGCCTTCGGCCACGTGCACCGCTTCGGCGGCGTGCAGCGCGCCGGTGGCACGGTGTACGCCTGGCCGGGCTGTATGGAGGGCCGCGGCTTTGACGAGACGGGGGAAAAGGGCGTGCTGCTCGTGGACATCGCCGCAGGCGACGTGCAGGCGCGGTTTGTGCCCGTGCCCGGGCGGCGGTATGAAATTTTGCGCGTGGACGTCACGGACGCGGACCCCGTGCAGGCGGTGCTCGCCGCGCTGCCGGAGGGGGCGGCGCGCAATATTTACCGCATCGTGCTCACGGGCGAGACCGACCGTGCGCCGAACCCCGCGGCGCTGCGCGCGGCGCTCGAGGGCCGGGTGTTTGCGCTGCAGCTGCGCGACGAGACGCGCGCGCGCCGCGATCTCTGGGCGCGCGCGGGCGAGGGCACGCTGCGCGGGCAGTTTCTGGCCCAACTGAAGCAACAATACGATGCTGCGGACTCCGACCGCGCGCGTGAGACCATCGTCATGGCCGCGCGCTGGGGCCTCGCGGCACTGGACCACGACGAGGAGGTGGTGACGCTGTGATCATCCGGCATATGCAGGGCACGTTCGGCACGCTCGACGGCGAGCAGCTGCGGCTCGACACGGGCCTGAATATCATCTACGCGCCGAATGAGAGCGGCAAGAGCACGTGGTGCGCCTTCCTGCGCGCCATGCTCTACGGGATCGACACGTCCCAGCGCGCACGCGCCGGGTTCGTGCCCGACAAGCAGAAATACGCGCCCTGGAGCGGCAAGCCCATGGCGGGCGAGCTGGAGCTCGAGCAGGGCGGCAAATGCATCACGATCCGCCGCTGGACGGAGGCGCCGAATGCGCCGCTGCGCGGCTTTTCGGCGGTGTACACCGGCACGGACATCCCGGTTCCGGGCCTGACGGCGGCGGACGCGGGCGAGCAGCTCACGGGCGTGTCGGCCGAGGTGTTTGCGCGCACCGCGTTCATCGGGCAGGGCGGCCTCGTCGTGACGGGCACCCCGGAGCTGGAAAAACGCATCTCCGCCATCGTGACCTCCGGCGAGGAGGCGAGCTCCTACACCGAGGCAGATGCCCAGCTGCGCGCATGGCTGCGCCGCCGGCGCAGCGGCCAGCACGGCGCGCTGCCGGAGTTGGAGGGCCGCATCACGACGGTGGAAGAGCAGCTGCACCGGCTCGAGCGCAACGCGCAGGAGCAGGCGGCCTGCGCCGCCGAGCTCCAGCAGACGGACGCGGAGCTGCAGACCGTGACTGAGCAGATGAACGCCGCCCGGCAGCGGCAGCGCCGCGCGGCGCTGAGCAGCATGGGCGAGGAGAAATCGAACCTGCGCACGCTCGAGCAGGCGCTCGAACAGGCGCGGCGGGACGCGGCGGCAAAGCGCACCGCGCTCGAGCAGACGCACTTCGGCGTGCAGACGCCGGACGAGGCGGGCGAGACCGCCGAGCGCGACGCGCAGCGGGCCGAGGCCCTCGCCGGGACGGCGGAGCACGGCGGCAAGCCGTATTTCTGGATTGCGGCGCTTGTGCTGGCCGCGCTGTGCGCCGTGCTGGGTTATCTTGTGGCGCAGCCGCTGTATTATGCGGCCATCGCGCTCGCGGTGCTGACTATCGTGCTGCTGGTCGTTGCCAGAAGCGGCAAAAAGCGCGCGCAGGAGGCCTCCGCCGCGCTCGGAAAGCTCCTGCGCAGCTACGGCGCGCAGGACGCGGACGGCATTTACTATCAGGCGGAGGTGCATAGGGCGGCCTACCGCGCGTGCGCGGCCGCCATGCAGGCGGAGCAGAAGGCCGCCGCCGCGCTCGAGGATGCGCGCGAGCACCAGTGCGAGACGCACGAGCGGCTGCTGCAGAGTCTCGATTTTGAGAGCGGCACGGGCGAGGCCGCCGCGCTCTACCAGCGCAAGTGCGCGCTCGAGAGCGTGTGCACGCGCCTGCGCACGCAGCAGGCGCAGCTCACGGGTGCGGCCCTTGCCATCGGCGACCCGATGGCGCTGAAAAGCGAGCACGCGCAGCTGCTCGAGCAGCGTGACGCGCTCGAGCGGCAGTACGCGGCCATTGCGCTCGCGATCGAGACGCTCGGCCGCGCGGACGTTGAGCTGCAGAGCCGCTTTTCCCCGCAGCTGGCGCAGAAGGCGGCGGACTACATGGACTACCTCACCGATGGGCGCTATGACGAGCTCGTGCTTGCGCGCGACCTGTCGGCCAAGGCGCGCAGCGCCGACGACCCGACGCCGCGCGACACGGCCTATCTCTCGGCCGGGACGGCGGACCTGCTGTACCTGTCCGTGCGGCTGGCGCTGTGTGAGCTGACGTGCCCGGCGGACGATCCGTGCCCGCTCGTGCTCGACGACACGCTCGTGAATTTCGACGATGCGCGCGCCAAGCGCGCCATGGCGCTCTTTCACGAGATCGCGCAGCACCGGCAGGTCATTCTCTTCACCTGCCACGAGCGCGACTGCCCCGCGCAGGGGTAAAAAAACGCCGGAAATTTCAGGGCCGGACACGGGATATTCCGTGTCCGGTTTTTGCCGTTGACAGGCGGGGCCAATCGCGTTATACTGACGGCGTTTTGCGTTTTCCGGCAAAAACTTTATGGAGAGGGGATCCCAATGGAAAAGCTCTTTCACCTGAAAGAAAACAACACCACCGCGCGCACTGAGATCGTCGCCGGTCTGACGACGTTCATGACCATGGCGTACATCATCGCGCTCAACCCGAACCTGCTGACCGGCTTCGGCGCCGAGGGCGGCACGCAGCTCTGGAACGGCGTGTTCCTTGCCACCTGCATCGCTTCCGCCGTCGGCACGCTCGTCATGGCGTTCGCGGCCAACAAGCCCTTTGCCATGGCGCCCGGCATGGGCCTCAACAGCTTTTTCGCCGTCGTCGTGGCCAACATCGTCAGCCTGACCGGCATGAGCTACCTGCAGTCGTTCCAGACGGCGCTGTGCGTCATCCTCATCGAGGGTATCGTGTTCATCATCCTCTCGGTGCTCAAGGTGCGCGAGAAGATCGTCGAGGCCATCCCGCTCGGCATCCGGCTCGGCATCGCGCCGGCCATCGGCCTCATGCTGCTCAACATCGGCATCGGCTCCAACGCCGGCGTGTACTCGAGCGACGGCGGACCGTTTTACGTCATGCGTGATTTCTTCGGCGCGCTCACGCCCAGCCTCGCCAAGGCCAACATGGGCGACGGCTACCCGCAGATGGTGCTCACGGTCGTGACCATGTTCGTCGGGCTGTTTCTGATCGTGCTGTTCGCGCACAAGAAGATCAAGGGCTCCGTGCTGCTGGGCATGCTCTGCGCGTCCGGTATCTACTGGGCGGGCGAGGCCATCTTCCTGCACACGAACCCGTTCGCGTCGCTCAAGGGCGCGTCGTTCGTGCCCGCGTTCGGCGACATGGCCGAGACGACCCTGTTTAAGTTTGACTTTGCCGCTCTTGGCGAGATCGGCTGGTTCACGGTCGTGACGCTCGTCATTACGTTCTGCATCATTGACATGTTCGACACCATCGGCACCCTCGTCGGCACGGCGAGCCGCGCCGGCATGGTCGACAAGGACGGCAACATGCCGCGCATGCGCGAGGCGCTGCTGGCTGACGCCATCGGCACCGTCACGGGTGCGTGCACCGGTACGTCCACCGTCACGACGTTCGTCGAGTCCGCCTCCGGCGTCGAGGCCGGCGGCCGCACGGGCCTGACTGCCCTGACGACCGGTGTGCTCTTCCTCGCGAGCATGTTCCTCGCGCCCATTGCCGCCATCATCCCCGCCGCCGCGACGAGCTCCGCGCTCATCTACGTCGGCCTGCTCATGCTCGGCGGCCTCAAGAAGATCGACTTTGACGACGTTTATCAGAGCCTGCCGGTGGCCATCATGCTCATCTCCATGCCGATCTCCGGCTCCATCGGCCACGGCATCGGCCTGGGCCTGATCAGCTACTCCGTGCTCAAGCTCTGCACGGGCAAGGGCAAGGACGTCTCCGTGCTGACGTATGTTATCTCGGTGATCTTCCTTGTGAAGTTCTTCCTCGTCGCCTGAGGGAAAATATCTGTCCGCATGGCCGGGCGCGCCCGGTGGGGCTGTCAAAAAGTATTACTTTTTGACAAAGGGGTTGCAGTCTGCTGCGCGCATAATTTGTGCGCCGCCGGCGCACAAATTCCACACTTGCAGCCTGAGAAGTATTTTCTTCGCCGCACATGTCGCCGAAGAAAATGATCGGACTTTCTTTCGCCGCTGCGGCGGCGAAAGGCTACGAGGTTTTTGAAAAACCGGCCGGGCGCGTCCATTGAGATGCGCCCGGCTTTTTGCGTCTTGCCGCGCCGCCTTACGAAGATGTAAGCCAACTGTAAGCCAAAACGATGGCGATGTGATGCCGTCCGGGGCTATACTGATGCCAGAAACCGGGGCGGGAGCGCCCCATGGGAGGCAAGGATCATGACAAATCTTCTGGGCAGTATCCGGCTGGCGGGCTATGCGTTTTCGCTGATCGCGGCGCTGGTGGCCGTGCCGCTTTTCTGCCGGCAGGTGCGTGCGCGCTGCTTCAACTGGGTGCGCACCGCGTTCGGCGGCTTGTTTTTGTTTTACGTGCTGTGCGTGCTGGCACTCGTGTTTTTCCCGCTGCCGGATGCGGCGCAGGCGGCAAAGCTGAGCACGTACCGGATCCAGCTCGTTCCGTTTCAGTTTGTGGCCGATTTCCTGCGCGAGACGCCGCTCGTGCTCTCCGATGCGCGCACCTATCTGCCGGCGCTGCTGGACCGCACGGTGCTGCAGGTCGTGTGCAACATTCTGATGCTGCTGCCGTTTGGTATGTACCTGCGCTATGTCTGCGGGCTGGATGTTGGCAGGGTCGCGCTCGCGTCGCTCGCGTTTTCGGCGTTCATTGAGCTGGGGCAGCTCACGGGGCTGTTTTTCGTGTTCCGCGGCTCGTACCGCCTGTGCGACGTGGACGACCTGATGCTTAACACGCTCGGCGGCCTGCTCGGCGGCGAGCTGGTGCGCGCGCTGGAAGCGTATCTGCCGCCGCTCGACGCGTTCGACCGCTTCCCGGGCAGCAGCGCATTGGCGATGCAGCGGCTGGGGTGACAGATTCCAACGAGAACCGCTTCGCTGGGTTCTCGTTGGAGAAAAAAACGGCATGGCGTCGGCCATGCCGTTTTTCGCTGCCGGGGGCATTACGCGTCCTCCGTGTCGCCGTCGATCTCGTCGCGGCCGCGGAAGAGCAGGGAAATGCACCAGATCGCGGCCAGACCCACGAGCGTGTAGATCACGCGGGCGACCACGGAGGCCTGCCCGCCGCAGATCCATGCCACGAGATCGAACCGGAACAGACCGATGCTGCCCCAGTTGAGCCCACCGATGATCGCGAGGATCAGCGCGATGCGGTCGATCACCTGCATATGCTTCCATCTCCTTTGCTGTGTACTCCCGGTCAGTATGCCCGGCGCGCGAAAAAAGATTCCGCCGCCGACAAAACTAGTGCCCGGCCGACACCGTTCGCTCTTTACATTTTGCGCGCCCGGCGCTACAATACCATCACAGCTTATCCAATTGACTTCCGCAGTTTGGAAGCCACGGCTCATATCTTTATCCCACGACCCTGTTTTTGGCGGACTGCTTGCGGTCCGCCCTCTTTTTTTCTGCGCGCGCCCGATTTCGCCGCGTTTTGCGCAATATGTGGATTATTTTTGTGTTGTAAAACACAAGATATGGAGGGTGTGCTATGCAGTTTTCCAACCATCGCAGCCGCGCGGCCCGCGGCAGCATCGTGTATCTGGCGGTGGACGCGATCGCGCCGAGCGCGGTCCAGCCGCGGCAGAATTTTTCCCCGGCGCAGCTCGAGGAGCTCTCGCGCAGCATCGCCGAGTACGGCGTGCTCAGCCCGCTGACCGTGCGGCCGCGGCAGGGCGGGTATGAGCTCGTGGCCGGTGAGCGCCGCCTGCGCGCCGCGCGCATGGCGGGGCTCAGTGAGGTGCCGTGCATCGTCATGGAGCTGGATCTGGAGGAGGCGAGCTTTATTGCACTGGTGGAAAATCTCCAGCGCAACGACCTCGACTTTCTCGAAGAGGCGCGCGGCATCGCGCAGCTCATCCGGCTCTTCGGCCTGAGCCAGGAGGAGTGCGCGCGGCGGCTGGGCAAGTCGCAGTCGGCCGTGGCGAACAAGCTCCGCCTGCTGCGCCTGCCGGAGGATGTGCTCAACGCCATGCGCAACGCCGGGCTCACCGAGCGGCATGGCCGCGCGCTGCTGCGCCTCGAGACGCCGCAGGAACAGCGCGAGGCGCTGGCCTATATCCTCAGCCGCGACCTGAACGTCGCCGCGACGGACGCCTACATCGAGCGCCTGCTCGAGGCCAGGGCCGCGCCCGAGAGCGAGCAGCAGAAGACCTTTATCCTCAAAGACGTGCGCGTGTTTCTCAACACGATCTCGCACAGCCTTGACCTTATGAAGCAGGGCGGCATTGACGCCGGCATGCGCCGGCAGGAGACGGACGAGGCGCTCATCCTGACCATCAACATCCCCAAGGCGCGGCGCAGAGAGCCGGCGCCGAAGCAGGCCGAGCCCGTGCCGGTCGGGTAAAAAAATCGCGCGCAGCGCTTGACAGCGGCGCGGTGGCTTCCTATACTCTTACATAAAGAAGGGGCCGCCCGGCAGGGCGGATAAAGGAGGTCACTGCATGAAAACACTGATCCTGTTCGCCTCGCGCTACGGCGCGACGGAGGAGATCGCCTATATGCTCAAGAGCGCCGTCGGCGGCGACGTGACGGTGTGCAATGTCCGCGAGCGCGGCATCTCGCTCGCAGAATACGACACAGTCATCATCGGCAGCTGCGTGTACATGTTCAAGCTCGACAAGCACATCAAGCGCTTCCTGCGCCGGAACGAAAAGGCGCTCATGGGCAAGCGCCTCGGCCTATACCTGTGCTGCTACACCACACCCGGCACGGATGGGTATCTGGAGCACTTCTTCTCGCCGGAGCTGCTCGCGCACGCGGCCGCGAAGGACATCCTCGGCGGCAAGATGCAGTACGAGAAGATGAGCTATGCCTACAAGCAGCTCTTCGGCGCGCTGATGACATCGCCGCAGTACCGCGCGCAGTATGCCGAGCCGCAGCTCGACATCGCGCGCATCGACGCCTTCGCCGCCGCCATGCGCGGCTGAGCGGCGCGGCAGAAAAAATCACCCGCATCCGGTCTGGATGCGGGTGATTTTTTGCTTTTTGGCTCTCAGTACGTGGTCACGCCGGTGAAGGCGAGCTCGGCGTTGCCGGTCAGGCGCACGCCGTCGTCGTCATAGGTGACGATCAGGTCGCCGCCGCTGACCTTGACGGTGATGGGTTCGCCCTTCGGGCACAGGCCGTTTTCCGTGGCGGCCACCACGGCCGCGCACGCGCCGGTGCCGCAGGCGCGGGTCTCGCCGTTGCCGCGCTCCCAGACGCGCATCTTGATCGTCGTGCGGTTGACGACGCGGATGAACTCCGTGTTCGTGCGCGCGGGGAAGATGTCCGCGTGCTCAAACTGCGGGCCGAGGCGCGCGACGTCCACCTCATCCACGCGGTCGGCAAAGACGACGCAGTGGGGGTTGCCCATCGAGAGGCAGGTGATGCGGTACTCCCCGCCGGCGATGGTCACCGGCCGGTCGATCACGCGATTGCCGGGAAGCGTCACGGGCACGTTGGCGGGTTCAAACGCGGGCTTGCCCATGTCGACCGTCACGAGGCCGACCGTGCCGAAGCGCGTGTACAGGTGCAGCCGGTGCACGAGGCCGCCGGCCTCGATGGTGAGATCGTCGTGCGGCACGATGCCGTTGTCGTACAGGTACTTGGCCACGCAGCGGATGGCGTTGCCGCCCATGCCGCCGGCGCTGCCGTCGCGGTTGAAGACGCGCATTTTCGCGTCGGCCACGTCGCTGTGCTCGATGAGCACGATGCCGTAGCCGCCGATGCCGCGGTGGCGCGAGCAGAGCGGGATGCACAGCGACTCGGGGCAGGTGATGTGCCCGTCAAAGTTCTCGACGTAGATATAGTCGTCGCCGGTGGCCTGCATTTTCGCAAACTTCAGGCTCTGGCGCTCGGTGCGCATGTGGTTGATGTCCACGAGCTCGGTGTTGCGCTCGTTGTAGCGGCTGGCGATGATGTCCGCCAGGGCGTTGGCCGTGTCGAGCGAGGTGAAGCACGGGATGCCGAGCTGCAGTGCGCGGCGGTGCAGGGCAATGTAATCGTCCATGGTCGCGTCCTTGAGCGCGCCGGTGTAGACGATGTAGTCGATGCAGCCGCTCTCGAGCAGGGCGAAGGCGTGGTCGCTCTCGCGGATGCCATCCACGGTCACGACGTCGATGCCAAGGCGCGCGATGGCGGCGGCGGTCTCCTCCGTCGCATAGAGGGCGAAGTGCAGGTCGTCGAGCTTCTTGGCCAGCGACACGATCTCGCCGAGGTCGTGCGTGTCCACGCTCACGAACACGCCGTGGCGGCCGTCCGGGTGCTGGCCGACGACCATGCCGGCCGAGGTCAGGCCCTTGAACAGCGCCTCCTGCATCGTCTTGCCGAGGCCGAGCACCTCGCCTGTGGACTTCATCTCCGGGCCGAGGTAGGCGTTGACGTCGCCGAGCTTTTCAAACGAGAACACCGGCACCTTGACCGCGTAATACGGCGGGATGGGGTGCAGGCCGGTGCCATAGCCGAGACTTTTCAGCGGTGCGCCGAGCATGACGCGCGCCGCCACGTCCACCATCGGCACGCCCGTGACCTTGCTGATGTACGGCACGGTGCGCGAGGCGCGGGGGTTGACCTCGATGACGTAGAGCTCGTTTTCCCAGATGAGGTACTGGATGTTCACAAGCCCCTTCGTGCCGAGCGCGAGGGCGAGCTTGCGCGAGCTGTCGACGATCTTCTCCGTCATCATGTCGTTGAGGTTGTACGGCGGGTAGACGGCGATGGAGTCGCCGCTGTGCACGCCGGCGCGCTCGATGTGCTCCATGATGCCGGGGATGAGCACGTCCGTACCGTCGGAGATGACGTCCACCTCCAGCTCCGTGCCCATCATGTATTTATCCACGAGCACGGGGTTGTCGATGCCCTGCGCAAGGATGCGCTGCATGTACGTCGTGACCTCGGCATCGTCGTGGACGATCTTCATGTTCTGGCCGCCGATGACGTACGACGGGCGCAGCAGCACGGGGTAGCCGAGCGTCTGCGCGGCGTGCAGCGCCTCGGGCAGCGTCTGCACACCCATGCCTTTCGGGCGCGAGATGTGGAACTGCTCGAGCAGGGCATCAAACCGCTCGCGGTCCTCGGCGATGTCGATGCCCTCGGCCGACGTGCCGAGGATGCGGATGCCGTGGCGGTCGAGCGTCTGCGTGAGCGCGATGGCGGTCTGGCCGCCGAAGGCGACCACGACGCCGACGGGCTGCTCCACGTCGATGATCTGCAGCACGTCCTCGGCCGTGAGCGGCTCGAAATACAGCCGGTCGGCGGTGTCGTAGTCCGTGGAGACGGTCTCGGGGTTGTTGTTGACGATGACGACGTCATAGCCCATGGCCTTGAGCGTCCACACGCAGTGGACGGACGAATAGTCAAACTCGATGCCCTGGCCGATGCGGATCGGCCCGGAGCCGAGCACCATGACGACGGGCTTGCCGCTGCGCGGGAAGGTGCGCGCCTCGCAGCGCGTGTCCGCGCTGGCATAGAAATACGGCGTCTGCGCGTCGAACTCGGCGGCGCAGGTGTCGACCATCTTGTAGCCCGCGCGGAAGGGGGGCAGCGTCTCACTGCCGGACAGGCGGCGCAGTGCCGCATCCGGATAGCCGAGGTACTTGCCGCGCTGATAAAGCTCCGGCGTCAGGCCGTTTTGGATGCTCGTCTCATAGTCCACAAGGTTTTGCAGCCGGGCCAGAAACCAGCGGTCGATGCGGGTGATGTCGTGGATCTCATCGATGGACACGCCGCTGCACAGCGCCTCAAAGACGGTGAACAGGCGGTGATCGTCGCAGTCGGCGAGCCGGTCGCGCACCGGGCGGTCGGACAGGGGCTTGGCGTGCAGCGTGTCGAGATGGATCTCAGCGCCGCGCACGGCCTTGAGCAGCGCGCTTTCAAAGTTCGTGCCGATGGCCATGACCTCGCCGGTGGCCTTCATCTGCGTGCCGAGGCGGCGGGACGCGCCGACGAACTTGTCAAACGGCCACTTGGGAAACTTCACGACGACGTAGTCCAGCGCGGGCTCAAAGCAGGCGCAGGTCTTGCCGGTGATGTCATTTTGAATTTCATCGAGCGTGTAGCCGAGGGCGATCTTCGTCGTGATCTTTGCGATCGGGTAGCCGGTCGCCTTCGACGCGAGCGCCGACGAGCGCGACACGCGGGGGTTGACCTCGATGACGGCGTACTCAAAGCTGTCGGGGTTGAGCGCGAACTGGCAGTTGCAGCCGCCGACGATGTCGAGCGCGGAGATGATGTTCAGCGCCGCGCTGCGCAGCATCTGAAACTCCTTGTCCGAGAGCGTCAGTGCCGGGGCGACGACGATGCTGTCGCCGGTGTGTACGCCGACGGGGTCGAAGTTTTCCATGCTGCACACGGCGATGACGTTGCCGGCACCGTCGCGCATGGTCTCAAACTCGATCTCTTTCCAGCCGTAGATATAGCGCTCGACGAGGATCTGCGTGATCGGGGACGCGTCGAGGCCGGTCTGTGCGGCGCTCGTGAGCTCCTCCGGGCTGTAGGCCACGCCGCCCCCCGCGCCGCCGAGCGTGAACGCCGGGCGGATGATAACGGGGTAGCCGATGCTGCCGGCTACCTCCAGCGCTTCGGCCACGGTGTTCGCGATGCCGGAGGGGATGGTCGGCTCGCCGATGGCGGCCATGGTCTCCTTGAAGAGCTCGCGGTCCTCGGCCTTGTCGATGGCTTCGGCGTTCGTGCCGATGAGGCGGACGTTGTGCTGCTGCAGAAAGCCCTCCTTGTCGAGCTCCATCGCGAGCGTCAGGCCCGTCTGGCCGCCAAGACCGGCGAGGAGACTGTCGGGCTGTTCCTTTTCAATAATGCGCTTGACGGAGGTCAGCGTGAGCGGCTCGAGATAAATTTCGTCCGCGAGGGCCTTGTCGGTCATGATGGTCGCGGGGTTGGAGTTGACGAGCACGACGTTCACGCCCGCGTCGTGCAGCACGCGGCACGCCTGCGCGCCGGCATAGTCAAACTCCGCCGCCTGACCGATCACGATCGGGCCGGAGCCGATGACCATGACTTTGCGGATGCTGGAATCAATCGGCATGGTGCGCACCTCCCATCAGGTCACAGAATCGGTCAAAGAGAAAGGCCGTGTCGTGCGGGCCCGAGCACGCCTCGGGGTGAAACTGCACGGAAAAGGCCTGCAGGTCGGGGTAATCGATGCCCTCGCACGTGCCGTCGTTGGCGTTGACGTAGCGGATGACGCCGGTTTTCACGCTCTCGGGCACGACGGCGTAGCCGTGGTTCTGGCTGGTGAGGAACGTGCGCGTGCCGCACACGTCGCGCGCCGGCTGGTTCACGCCGCGGTGGCCGTACTTGAGCTTCACGGTGCTGCCGCCCTGCGCCAGCGCCATGAGCTGGTGGCCGAGGCAGATGCCGAACATCGGGATGCGGCCGAAGAGTTTGGCAATCTCCGCGATCTGGCTGACGTTGTCGGTCGGGTCGCCGGGGCCGTTGGAGAGCATGACGCCGTCATACCCGGCGGCGAGGATGTCCTCCGCCTTGGCCGAGCAGGGCAGCACCGTCACGGCGCAGCCGCGCTTACAGAGCTCGCGCGCGATGTTGCGCTTGGCGCCGTAGTCGATGAGCGCCACGCGGTGCAGTGTGGCGCCCTCCGGCCGGAGGGTATAGGGCTCCGGCGTCGTCACCTGCGGCACGGGGTCCGTGATGCGGTAGGCGCGCAGGGGCGCGAGATCGTCCGGCACCGTGTCGCAGATGGCGGCGTTCATGGTGCCGGCCTCGCGCAGGATGCGCGTGACGGCGCGGGTGTCGATGCCGGCGATGCCGGGGATGTGGTTTTCCTTCAAAAACGCGTCGAGCGTTTCCTCGCACCGGAAGTTCGAGGGGGTGGTGCACTGCTCGCGCACGACGTAGCCGCGCACGCAGCACTTGCCCTCAAAATCGGCCGGGATGATGCCGTAGTTGCCGATGAGCGGGAACGTCTGCAGCACGATCTGGCCGCAGTAGCTCGGGTCCGTGAGCGTCTCAATGTAGCCGTTCATGCCGGTGGTGAACACCAGCTCGCCCACCGTGTCGCACGGTGCGCCGAAAGCGAGGCCCGCAAAGACCTCGCCGTTTTCGAGTACGAGATAGCGCTTCATAGCTCGATCTCCGCAAGCGTCGCCGCCATGACGGCCTTGATGGTGTGCATGCGGTTTTCGGCCTCCTGAAATACGACCGACTGCGCGCTTTCAAACACGTCGTCCGTGACCTCCATGGCCTCGCGGCCGAAGCGTGTGCACATTTCGTTGCCGATGGCGGTCTTTTTGTCGTGATACGCCGGCAGGCAGTGCATGAAGATGGCGTTGGGGCCGGCCTTGGCCATGAGCGCCGCGTTGACCTGATACGGCGCGAGCGCGGCAATGCGCTCGGCCCAGACGCTCTCGGGCTCGCCCATAGAGACCCAGATGTCGGTATAGATCACGTTCGCGCCCTGCACGGCCGCGGCGGGGTCGGAGAGAAAGTCGAGCGTCGCGCCCGTCTGCGCCGCGATGGCCTGACACTCGGCGATGAGCTGCGCATCGGGGAAGTAGCCCTCGGGCGCGCAGGCCGTGAAGTGCATGCCCATCTTCGCGCAGCCGACCATGAGGGAGTTGCCCATGTTGAAGCGCGCGTCGCCCATGTAGACGAGGTGGATGTTCTCCAGTGAGCCGAAGTGCTCCCGGATGGTCAGAAAGTCCGCGAGGATCTGCGTCGGGTGAAACTCGTCCGTCAGCCCGTTCCAGACCGGGACGGAGGCGTACTGCGCCAGCTCCTCGACGATGCACTGGCCGAAGCCGCGGTACTCAATGCCGTCGAACATGCCCGAGAGCACACGCGCCGTGTCGGCGATGCCTTCCTTCTTGCCGATCTGCGAGCCGGTGGAGTCGAGATACGTGCTGCCCATGCCCAGATCATGCGCCGCGACCTCGAAGCTGCTGCGCGTGCGCGTGCTCGTCTTTTCAAAGATGAGCGCGACGTTTTTGCCTTCGCACAGGCGGTGCGGGATGCCGGCCTTTTTCTCGGCCTTGAGCTGGGCGGCGAGCCGGAGCAGGTAGTCGATCTGCTCGGGCGTGTAGTCGAGCAGCTTGAGAAAATCGTTGCCTTTGAGATTCATGTCGGTGTTCCTCCTTATTCTCCGGCGCAGACGTCTTTGAGCACGCTGACCGCCTGCTCGAGCTGTGCCATGGGGATGTTGAGCGCCGGCAGCAGGCGCACCTTGTTCTTCGCCGAGATGACGAGCACACCGCGCGCCATGCAGTCATTGATGACGTCCTTGACCGGGCGCTCGGTCTCCACGCCGAGCATCAGGCCCAGGCCCGTGACGCTTTTGACGCCCTTGGCGCCGGTGAGAGAGCTGACGATGAAGTCGGACTTTTCCTGCACGGACTGCAGCAGCGGACCGTCGAGCCGGTGCAGAATGCTCAGCGCGCCGGCGCAGCAGACGGGGTTGCCGCCGAAGGTGGAGCCGTGGCTGCCGGGGGTGAACACGTCCTGCACCTTCTCGCCGAGCAGCGTTGCGCCCAGCGGCAGGCCGCCGCCGAGGCCCTTGGCCGTGGAGACGATGTCCGGCGTGATGCCGTAGTGCATGTAGCCGTAGAGCTTGCCGCTGCGGCCGTTTCCGATCTGCACCTCGTCGCAGATGAGCAGCAGGTCCTGCTCGGCGGCGAGGTGGGCCGCGCCCTTGACAAATTCCTGCGTCAGCGGGATGACGCCGCCCTCGCCCTGCACGACCTCCATCATGATGGCGGCGCACTTGTGCGCTGCCACCTGCGCCTTGAGATCGTCGAGATTATTCGCCTCGGCATAGGCAAAGCCCTCCGTCAGCGGCAGAAAGTCATGGTGGAACACGTCCTGCCCGGTCGCGGCGAGCGTCGTGATCGTGCGGCCGTGGAAGCTGTTTTTGAGCGTGATGATGGTGGAGTACTCCGGGCCCTTATGGTCGGCGGCGTACTTGCGCGCGGCCTTGATGGCGCACTCGTTGGCCTCGGCGCCGGAGTTGGAGAAGAAGACTTTCTTCATGCCGGTCTTTTCGCACAGCAGCTGCGCCAGCTGCGCGTCGGGCGCGGTGTAGTAGAGGTTGGAGGCGTGCTGCACGGTGCACAGCTGCTCGGTCACGGCGCGGATCCACGCGGGGTCAGCGATGCCGAAGCTGTTGACGGCGATGCCCGTCGCCATGTCGATATAGACCTTGCCGTCCGCGTCCCAGACGAGCGAGCCCTTGCCGCGCGCGATCGTCACGGGGAAACGGGCGTAGGTGTTGGCGATATAGGTGTTATCAAGTTGCGGAATGTTCATCTGTTTTTCCTCCTTGTCCGGCAACGAACATGGTGCCGATGCCTTCGTTTGTCAGCATTTCGATCAGGATGGCGTGCGGCACGCGGCCGTCGATGATAAAGACGCGGTGCACGCCCCAGCGGATGGCGTCGATGCAGCAGGTCACCTTCGGCAGCATGCCGCCGTTGATGACGCCGGACTCGATAAGCTGCAGCGCATCCGCCGTGTGGATGACGGGGATGAGCGTAGAGGGATCGTCCTTGTCGCGCAGGATGCCGCCGATGTCGGTCATGGCGATGAGGCTCTCGGCGCCCAGCTCACCCGCGATGCGCGCGGCCGCCGTGTCGGCGTTGATGTTGTAGACATGGCCCTGCGTGTCGCACCCGACGGTGGACACGACGGGGATGTAGCCCTTGTCGATCACGTCGAGGATGGGGCGCACGTCGACCTTCGTGATCTCGCCCACGTAGCCGAGGCGCGCATCGCGCACGCGCGCCTGGATCATCTGCCCGTCGATGCCGGACAGGCCGATCGCCCGTCCGCCCTTGTGGCCGATGAGGTTGACGAGCGTCTTGTTGATCTTCCCGGCGAGGACCATCTGCACGACGTCGGCCGTCTCCGCGTCCGTGACGCGCAGACCGTCGACAAACTGCGTCTGCTTGCCGAGTTTTTCGAGCGTTTCCGTAATTTCCGGCCCGCCGCCGTGCACGAGCACGACCTTCACCCCGATGAGCGACAGCAGCACGATGTCGCGCATGACGGAGTCTTTGAGCTTGTCGCTGATCATGGCGTTGCCGCCGTATTTGATGACGACGATCTTGCCGCTGTATTCCTGTATGTAGGGCAGTGCGTGGACGAGTACCTTCGCGCGCTGCGGATTCGTGATGTCCATGATGGTGTTCCTCCCGGTTCAGGTGCGGTAGTCGCCGTTGATCTTCACGTAGTCATACGTCAGGTCGCAGCCCCAGGCCGTCGCGCCCTCGTCGCCGGACTTGAGGTCCACGAGGATCTCGATCTCCTTTTCGAGCAGGACCTGTTTGGCCGCCTCCTCGGAAAACGGGATGCCCGCGCCGTCGACGCACACGCGTACCGTGCCGGCCGCGGAGCGGAAGGCGACGTCCACCTTGTGCACGTCCACATCGGCGCCGCTGTAGCCGATGGCGCACAGCACGCGGCCCCAGTTGGCGTCCGCGCCGAACATGGCGGCCTTGACGAGCGACGAGCAGATGATGCTCTTGGCCACGGTCTTTGCGGTGCCGTGGTCGGCTGCGCCGGTGACGCAGCACTCGAGCAGGCGCGTGGCGCCCTCGCCGTCGCCCGCGATCTGGCGGCAGAGCCAGACGGTCACGCTGTTGAGCGCGCGGCAGAAGGCCGTGAAGTCCGCGCCGGGCGCGGTGATCTCGGCATTGCCGGCGAGACCGTTTGCCAGGATGGCGACCATGTCGTTCGTGGACGTGTCGCCGTCGACGCTGACCATGTTGAAGGTGTCCTGCACGTCGCCGGAGAGGGCGGCCTGCAGCATGGCGGGGCTGACGGCGCAGTCCGTCGTGAGGAAGACGAGCATGGTCGCGAGGTTCGGGTGGATCATGCCGGAGCCTTTGGCGATGCCGCCGATGGTGCAGGTTTTGCCGCCGGCGGTGAACTGCACGGCGATCTCCTTGCGGTGCGTGTCGGTGGTCATGATGCCCTCAGCCGCCTGGTCGGAGTGGTCGCCGAGCGCGGCGGCGAGCTGCGGCAGGCCGGCGCGGATGGGCGCGAGATCGAGCGGCTGGCCGATCACGCCCGTGGACGCGACGATGACGTCCTGCGGCGCGATGTGCAGCGCGGATGCTGTGAGCGCGCTCATCTCCTCGGCGACGGCGATGCCGTCGGCGTTGCAGGTGTTGGCGTTGCCGCTGTTGCAGATCACGGCCTGCGCCCTGCCGTCAGAAAGGTGCGCCTTCGTCACGGTTAGGGGCGCGCCCTTGACGAGGTTGGATGTATAGACCGCCGCGGCGCTGGCCGGGACGGCGCTGTAGATGAGCGCGAGGTCGCGCTTGGACTGATTTCTGCGGATGCCGCAGTGGATGCCCGCGGCGGAAAAACCCTGTGCGGCGCACACGCCGCCGGTGACTTGCTTCATCATTCGTTCCTCCTTACAGATCGAGGCCGAAGCCCTTTTCCTTGCCCATGACGAGGTTCAGGCACTCGAGCGCGGCGCCGGACGCGCCTTTGCCGAGGTTGTCGAACACGGACGTGAGCAGAATGCGCTCTTCATTGCCGGAGACGGAAACGACCATGCTGTCCTTGCCGGACATGGCGGCGGCGGACAGGAAGCCGTCCGCACACGCGGGGTCCTGATAGCGCACGACGGGGCCGGTATACTTTGCGGCGTAGGCGGCCCGGATGTCCTCCGCCGTCTTGCCGGGGCAGAGCTGCGAGGCGAAGAGCGCGACGCTCGTCTCCATGCCGCTGTAGAAATTCGCCACGATCGGCGCGAACACCGGCGCGTGCGTCAGGCCCGGGATCGCGCACATCTCGCGCAGATGCTTGTGCTGCTGCGCCAGACCGTACTGCCGGGGCGCAACGTACAGGGGGTCAAGCTCGTCTGCCTCATACTCGGCGATCATCTTCTTGCCGCCGCCGCTGTAGCCCGTGAGCGAGTAGCACGTCAGCAGCGCGTCCGGCGGCAGGATGCCCGCCTCGACGAGCGGGTAGACCAGCACGATGAAGCCGCTGGCGTGGCAGCCGGGCACCGCGATGCGCTTGGCGGTACGGATCGCGGCCTCGCGCTCGGGCGACAGCTCCGGGAAGCCGTACGTCCAGCCGGGGGCCGTTCGGTGCGCGGTCGAGGTGTCGAGCACGACCGTGTCCGGGTTCTCGACGAGGTCCGCTGCCGTGATGGCCGCCGCGTCCGGCAGGCACAAAAACGCAATGTCCGCGCGGTTGAGCAGCTCGCGCTGCGCTTCGATATCGTGGTGCAGCTCAGGCGGCAGGGTCAGCAGGTCGATGTCCGCGCGCTGGGCCAGCCGGTCATAAATGCGCAGACCGGCCGTGCCGGAGCTGCCGTCGATGAAAATGGTCGTTTTTTCGTTATGCATATCTCGTCCCTCACAAGCGGATAAAAATCCATTTATATAAGGCTAATATACTACCACGCGAATAAATATGCAAGACATTCATGAAAATTCCGACGCGATTTGTGGAATTTGAAAAAACAGGCCGGGCGGGAGAAAAATGCCTTGTGCAGCATGTACATATATGGCCGTGTAAAATTGGGACATTTGCCGGACGGCAAGGGTAAAAAACCGCCGCCCGGCCATTTTTGCAAATGGATAGGCGGCGGATATATGCATTAAATCTGGAATTCCCTGCTGTATTCGGCGTAATATTCATCAAAGCGGTGCGAGTGCATGGCCATGACGCTGTTGATATATTCGTGCGTGTCGAACGAGTCGGACTCGAGCTCGATCATGGCGACGGCGATGTTCGAGCAGTGGTCGGACACGCGCTCGCAGTTGGTAAGCAGGTCGTTGAATGCGAAGCCGTGGTTGAGCGTGCATTCGCCGGACTGCAGGCGGTCGATGTGGTGCAGCTTCATCTCGTCGCAGAGGTTGTCGATGAGCTCCTCGAGCGGCTCGACGCGGTAGGCCGCGGCGACGTCATTGTCGAGGAAGGCGTTGATCGTGATCTCGAGGATACGCGTCACGGCGGAGAGCATGACCTTGAGCTCGCGCGCGCCGGTGGGCGAGAAGACGATCTTCTTCGTGTAGAGCTCCTGCGCCGTCTCGCCGATGTTGAGCGAATGGTCGCTGATGCGCTCGAGGTCGCTGATCGTATGCAGATACTTCGACACGTCGGCCGTCTGGCGCGGCGTGAGCTCCTTGCTCGTGATCTTGATGAGGTAGGTGCCGAGCTTGTCCTCGTAGTGGTCGATGGCCTCCTCGTCCTCCTGCAGGGCGGCGAACTGCTCGTCGCTGAATTTACCCAGCAGGGAGAAGGCGGACAGGATATTGTCCTGCGCCTGGCGGGCCATGGAGTCGATGGCCAGGCGGCTCTGCTCGATGGCCAGCGCCGGGTGCGCGAGAAAGCGCTCCTCGAGCCGGTCGATGTCGGCGAGCGCGCCGGTGGACGCCTTGTCCGGGAACAGGATCGTGACGAGCTTTTCGAGCAGGGGGATCATCGGCGTGAGCAGCAGCACGGTCGCAAAGCGGAAGATCGTGTTGAGCAGGGCAATGCTCACGGTGGTCATGGTCATGTCCAGGAACGGGAAGCGCACGGCCGCATTGACCGCGTAGAACACGACGCCCCAGACGAGCGCGCCGATGACGTCGATGAGCAGGTAGACATAGGCGGTGCGCTTGCCCTTGACGCTCGCGCCGAGCGAGGACAGCAGCACCGGCACGGCCGCGCCGATGGCGATGCCGAGCGTGATGGGGAAGGCCACGGAGAACGTGATCGTGCCCGTGATGGCCAGCGCCTGCAGAATGCCGACGGCGGCCGACGCGCTCTGCAGGATGCAGGTGAACACCGTGCCGACGAGCACGCCGAGCAGCGGGTTGGAAAAGCGGGTGAGCAGCTCGATGAACGCGGCACTGTCCTTGAGCGGGGCCACGGCACCGCTCATGGAGGACATGCCGTACATGAGCACGGCGAAGCCGAGCAGAATGTCGCCGATGTGGTGTTTGGTCAGGTCCTTGCAGAACATGCGCAGCGCGATGCCGGCCACGGCGACGACGCCCGTGAGCGTCGCGGTGCTCAGCAGCGACACCCAGCCGGAGCCGCTGATGTCCGACAGGCAGAGGATCCAGCCCGTGATGCTCGTGCCGAGGATGGAGCCAAGCACGATGCCGATGGCCTGGCGCACCTGCATCATGCCGGAGTTGACGAAGCCGACGACCATGACGGACGTGGCCGAGGACGACTGGATCACGGCGGTGACGCCCGTGCCGAGCAGGACGCCCTTGAGCGGGGTGCTCGTGAGTTTATACAGGATGATCTCAAGCTTGTTGCCGGCCACTTTTTTCAACCCGTCGCCCATGAGCGTCATGCCGAACAGGAACAGGGCCACGCCGCCAAGCAATGAGATCACATTATTGATCCCCAAAACGCTTCACGCTCCCTCTGTGATATTTTGCGCTTATCTCTCACTATATCAGAAAGCGATGCAAAGATAAATGCCGGAATTGCACTTGCGCGTGACAAAATTTGACGAAAAAACCGGGCGGTTTTTGTGCAGAATATGGCCTTTTCCACAAACGAACGGCTGTTGGAATCTTGACAATGTGCCGGTCTGCGTGCTATATTCCCATTATAATAATGTGTGTATATCCGCGCGCGGCTATGCGCGCGGGGAATGGAGGCATTTATGGCGGAAGAGAAGAAAAAGATCCTGATCCACACGGCGGATGGCGACCACGTGGTCGCCGTCGGAGAGCACAAGCCGAAGCAGACCTTCGGCGCTATGCCGGTCAAGGACTATGTGGCTGCGGTGGCGGACCCGGATGGTCTGCCGCAGGCGGGCAGCGTCGGTGCAGTCGTGTCGGCGCTGGCGGCGGCGATGGGGTCGCTGGCCGTGCGCGCGCTGCGCTCGGATGATGCGTCGCTGCAGAAAACGGCAGAGGAGCTGCGCCAGATGACCGACTACATGGTCTTTCAGATCGACGAGGAGCTGCGCGCGCGCGAGCCGCTTGATCGGCGCAGGGCCGAGGAGAATATCACGCGCACCGATCTCGACAGCGCGCTGCGCGTCGCGAGCGATATTCCCAACGAGATCGTGTACATCATGTGCCGCTGCATCGAGCTCATGAAGGAGGTCGTGGACAAGGGCGATGACCTGACCGCGTGCAGCGCGCTCGCGGCCGTGCATCTGAGCATGGCGGCCATCCGCTGCATGCAGGCGGAGCTGCTGTCGTATGCCAAGATCATGGACGACGACGTGTTCGGCTACACGATCGTGCGCGAGGCCGAGCTGAACCTGGCCGACCATCAGGAGCTGGTGGACGGGCTGGTCGAAGAGCTCACGCGCCGTCTGAAGCGCGCGAAAAAGTAAGCGCAGAAAAAGGACGCCCGTCGGGCGTCCTTTTTTCCGGTTGCAAAGCCGCGCCGCGTGTGCTAAGATGCACACGGAATCTATGCAATGCATTGGACAGAGTAGGAACAGCGCGTCAAGTGCGTCGGGATGGGAAGTTGTCCGGCGACGAAGGGGCCGCGCGCCCCGCGGTGCTGTTGCCGCTTCCGCTGCCACCAGGGGAAGACCCCCGCCGTGGCAACTGTCACGAAAGGAGTCTTGCAAAATGCATACGAAATGGACCGCCCGCCGCCTTGCGGCGGACGCAATGTTTGCCGCCATGGTCACGGTGCTGGGGCTGGCGTCGATCAGCACCGGCAACCTGAAGATCACCGTCGAGGCGCTGCCGGTGTTTCTCGGCGCACTGCTGCTCGGCCCGGTCGACGGGCTGGCCATCGGCGGGGTGGGCACGCTGCTGTACCAGCTGCTGCGCTTCGGCGTGAGCGCCACGACTGCGCTCTGGATCGCACCGTATGTGCTGCTGGGGCTGTGCGTGGGCGCGGTGTCGGCGCGGCACGGGTACGCCTGCACGCCGCGGCAGCTCGCGCTGCTGGCCGTGCTCGGCGAGCTGGGCATCACGGTGCTCAACACCGGATCGTTGTATGTCGACAGCCTCATCTACGGGTACTATTCGCCGGTGTTTGTGTTCGGCACGCTGCCGCTGCGGCTGGCCATCTGCGCGGGAAAAGGCATCGTGCTCGCGCTGCTGCTGCCGACGCTGCTGCGCATCGCGCGCCGCGCGCTGCAGCCGCGGGCCAACTGAGAATCGGATGAAAAACCGCCGCTCCGACCGGAGCGGCGGTTTTTTGCGCGGCGGCGCCGGATGCGCCGGCTGGAATGGTTTGGAAAAGCCTGCGGTTTCCGGCGGCGCGCTCCTGTCCCTTACGGCTTTTTCGCCGCCGGATAGCGCGCGCGCACATCTGTCTCGCCAAGCAGATAGTCCACGCTCACGCCGTAATACCGCGCCAGTGCGCACAGCACCTGCGGCGGCAGCATCCGCTGCCCGCTCTCGTAGTAGGCATAGGCCCGCTGCGTCAGGTGCAGCGCTTGCCCGACTTGCGCCTGCGTCAGATCGGCGTCCTCGCGCAGATCGCGCAGCCGTGGATATCGTTCCATGTTGCATCACCGGTGACAGGATAACATGAACAATTTGTTCTGCAAGAGCGCGTCATTGTCTTTTCCCGCCGCGCGTGCTACAATTTATTATTCTCGTTTTGTCAGGAGGTGCCGCCGTGCAGCCGAAAACCCGCGCCGTCATCGCGCTCGATGCGCTGGGCCTTGCCGTGCTTGCGGCGCTGTTCGTGCTCTGGTGCGCGCGCACGCCGGGCCTGTCCGTCCCGGGCGGCATCGCCGCCGGGTGCAGTGCGGCGCTGTTTGCCGCCGTGGGGCTGCGGTTCGTGCCCGCGTGGGTGCGCTTCTGGCAGCGGGGGGACGATGCGCCCGCCGTCCCGGCGGCCGAGCCCGCGCACATGGGTGCACGCATTTTCGCTATGCTGCTCGCGCTCGATCTCGTCCTGCTCCTGCTCACGTGGGGCATCCGCACCCTCGCCGGGCAGCCGGAAACGCTCGCGCAGGCGCTCGAATTCTGGCGCGGCACCGACAGCCGGCACTATCTCGACATCGCGCGCGACGGCTACATCGCCGCCGGCGACCCCGACCGCGTCGTGCAGCTCGTGTTCCTGCCGGGCTACCCGCTCGTGGTGCGCGCGGTGATGCTGCTCGTCCCGTCGGACATCTGCGCGGGGCTGCTCACGTCGGCGCTGTGCTTCGCGGGTGCGGGGGGCGTGGTTTACCGGCTGCTGCGGCTCGACCTGCCGCACCGCGGCGCCGTGCGCGCGCTGCGCTTTCTCACGCTCGCGCCGGGGTGCTTTTTCTTTGCCGCGCCCATGAGCGAGAGCCTGTTTTTGCTGCTGACGGCTGCGGCGCTCTATCTCGCCCGCACACGCCGGCCCATCCTCGGCGGGCTGTGCGGGGCAGGAGCTGCATTCACGCGCTCGCTGGGGCTGCTGCTGTTCGTGCCACTGTTGTGGGAGCTCGTGCACGACGCCGTGCAGCGCCGCCGGGTGGACGCCCGGCAGGTCGTCGGCGCGCTGCTCGTGACGCTGGGCTTCGCGGCGTATTGCTATATCAACTGGCGCGTGGCGGGAAACCCGTTTCAGTTTCTCATCTACCAGCGCGAGCACTGGAACCAGCGCACGGGACTGTTTTTCAGCACCGCCGCATATCAGACGGACTATCTGCTGCGCTGCCTGCGCAGCGGCGGCTGGCGCGACGCGCTCGGCCTCTGGCTGCCGAACCTGATCGCGTGCTTTGCCGCGCTCGGCCTGCTGGCGGCGGCCGCGCCGAAGCTGCGCGCGAGCCAGACGGCGTGGTTTCTCGCGTACTACATCGTCGCCGTCGGCGCGACGTGGCTGCTGAGCGCGCCGCGCTACCTGCTCGTGCTGCTGCCGGTGCCGCTGGCGCTGGCACAGTGCGCGCGAAAGCGCACCGCGAACTTCGTCCTCACCGCTCTGAGTGCGCTCGCCGCGCTCGGGTATCTCATCGCCTTTGCCCTGCGTTGGCAGGTGTGGTAAGGCGGCAAAAGAAGGCACACCCATCGTTCCGCTCAAAAAAGCGCAAATAAAGAAAGAGGGCCGCCTGCGTATTCCCAGCCAGGCAGCCCATCGCAGCTGTAACTTCCGCCGCCCGGAAGCCGATTACAGAATTTTCGGAATGAGAAAGGCCAACAGCAAAAGCACAACGATCGCAACCATGATGTTGCCAAGCAGATTGAAAAAGAATTTCATGACATCATCCACTCACAATTCACGCAATTTCCGGCACTCCGGCAATCTCTGACCGCCGCCGGTACCGTCACAGAAGACACCTTTAAGGTATCACAGATCCACGCAATGTGCAATCATAAATTGGGGATTTTGTCGTTTTTTGGGCTTTTCTCGAGGCAGCCCCGCTTAAGTGTCCTTTTAATGGGACAGCAAATATGCTATCATCGAACCAAATCGCAAGGAGGGATCTTATGCTGCACCTGCTCTATGGCCCTGCCGCCAGCGGCAAGACCGACCTGCTCATGGGGCGCATCCGCACGGCCGTTGCGGCGCACACGCCGGGGCAGGTGCTGCTCGTGCCGGAGCAATACAGCCACGAGGCCGAGCGCGCGCTGTGCGCCGCCTGCGGCGACAGCCTGAGTCTGTACGCCGAGGTGCTGAGCTTCACGGGGCTGGCGCGCCGCGTCGCGGCGGAGACCGGCGCGGGCGAGGCGCCGCTGCTCGATCAGGGCGGGCGGCTGCTGTGCATGGCGCTGGCGCTGGGCCAGGTGGCGCCGCGGCTGCGGCTGTTCGGTGCGGCCGCCCGCCGGCCGCAGATGCAGCAGACGCTCCTCGGCGCGGTCGACGAGCTCAAGACCGCGTGCGTCACGCCCGACGCGCTGGAAGCTACGGCCGCGCGCTGCCCCGGCTATCTGGGCGACAAGCTGCGCGACCTCGCGCTCGTGCTCGCGGCGTATGACGCTGTGACCGCGCAGGGCCACGCCGACCCCACCGACCGGCTGACCCGCCTGGCCGAGCGCATCCCCGCGAGCGCGCTCGGGCGCACGGGGCACTTCTATCTCGACGGCTTCACGGACTACACACGGCAGGAGTTGGCCGTCGTGCGCGCGCTGCTGGCCGCCGACGCGGACGTGACGGTCTGTCTCACGCTCGATGCGCTCTCCGGCGGCAGCGAGATCTTCGGTGCCGCCCGGCGCACGGCGCGCGTCCTGCTCGACATGGCGGATGACTGCGGCGTGCCCGCCACGGTCGAAGCCTGCCCCGCCCGCGCGGCCGACACGCCGCTGCGCGTGCTCGAGCAGCAGCTGTTTTCCTACACCTCCGCGCACTTTGACGATCCCGCGCAGACGATCACCGTCCACACGGCGGACGATCTCGCGGCCGAGTGTGCCTGGGCGGCTGCCCGCGCGCTGCAGCTCGTGCAGTCGGGCTGCCGCTGGCGCGACATCGCCATCGCCGTGCGCGGCTTTTCCGACTACGCGCCCGCGCTCGAGCGCATGTGCGCCTACTACGGCGTGCCGCTCTATTTTGCCCGCCGCACCGACCTGCTGCAAAAGCCGCTCGTGGCCCTCATCCGCGCAGCCTACGACATCGTGACCGGCGGGTGGGACGCCGAGGACGTCTCGGCTTACCTGCGCACGGGCCTCGCCGGGCTCACGCCGGAGGAGACGGACACGCTCGAAAACTACGTCCTGCTCTGGTCCATCCGCGGAAGCGCGTGGACGCGCCCAGGGCCGTGGCAGCAGCACCCGGACGGCTACGGCGCGCCGGACACGGACGAATCCGCCGCCCGCCTGAAGGAGATCAACGACCTGCGGCAGCGCGCGGCAGGGCCCCTGCGCCTGCTGGGCGCCGAGAGCAGCGCCGCCGCCACGGCGGAGGCACAGGCCATGGCGCTGGCGGATTTCCTCGAGCGGCTGCACCTCGCGCAGCGGCTCGATGCGCTGGCCGAAAGCCTGCGCGCCGAGGGGCGCGCCGCGCTCGCGGCCGAGTATGCCCAGCTCTGGGAGCTGACGGTCGGCGCGCTCGAGCAGTTTGCCGCCATCCTCGGCGGCACGGAGATGGACGCCGACACGTTCGCGACGCTGTTTTTGCGCATGCTCGCCTGCTACGACATCGGCACGATCCCCGTCGCGCTCGACCGCGTGACCGCCGGCGACCTTGACCGCATGCGCCGCCGCGGCATCCGGCACCTGATCGTGCTCGGCGCGTCGGACGACCGGCTGCCGCGCGCCGGCGAGCCGGACGGCGTGTTTTCGCCCGAGGAGCGGCGCGAGCTGCTGGAGCTGGAGCTCGACATCGGCGGCGGCACGGACGACGCGCTCTGGCGCGAGTATAACCTCATCTACCAGTGCGTGACGCTCCCGGCGGAGACGCTCGCGGTGTCTTACCCGCTCTTTGACGGCAATGGCACGCCCACACGCCCGTCGTTTCTCGTCACGCGCATCTCGCAGCTCTTCGGAACGCTTCCGCGCCCCGTGGACCCGGACGCGCAGCGTCTGCTGGCCCCGGCCCCGGCGCTGGAGCTGGCCGGGCGCACGCTGCGCGGGGCGACTGACCCCGCCGCCGTCGCGGCGCGCGCGTGGTTCGATCGGCACGACCCCGCCGCGCTCGCCGCACTCACGCGCGCGGCGCACACCGCCCGCGGCCGTCTCTCGCCTGAGCGCGTGCGCGCGCTCTACGGTAGGCGGCTGTACCTCTCGGCGTCGAAGGCCGAGCGCTTTTCCGCCTGCCGGTATGCGTACTTCCTGCAGTACGGGCTCCGGGCCAAGCCCCGCCGCCCGGCGGCGTTCGACCCGCCGGAGATCGGCACGTTCTTCCACTATGTCCTGCAGCACACGGCGCAGGACGTGACGGAGGCCGGCGGTTTTGCCGCTGTGACGGACGAGCAGCTCGGTACTTTCACCGACCGCTGGACGCAGCGCTACATCCACGACGAACTCAATGACTTTCAGGAGAAATCCGCGCGCTTTACCTACCTCTTCCGCCGCCTGTGCCAGCAGGTGCGGCAGGTCGTGGCCGACATGGCGCACGAGCTGCGCGCGGGCGACTTTGTGCCGCTGGATTTTGAGCTCAACTTCGCGGACCCTGAGCAGATCGCGCCGATCACGCTCTCGGACGGCGAGGTGACGCTCAACATGAGCGGCGTGGCCGACCGCGTGGACGGCTGGCTGCACGACGGCAAGCTCTACCTGCGCGTCGTCGATTACAAGACCGGGCGCAAGGCGTTCTCGCTCTCGGACGTGTGGTACGGCATGGGGCTGCAGATGCTGCTGTACCTCTTCGCGCTCGAGCGCTCCGGCCCCGCGCGCTACGGGCACGAGATCGTGCCGGCGGGCGTGCTCTACGTTCCGGCGCGCGACGTGCTCATCCCGGCAGACCGCCGGCTCTCTCCCGAGGAGGCGGCCAAAGAGCGCGCCGGCGCGGTGCGCCGCTCCGGCCTGCTGCTCGACGATGCCGCCGTGCTGCACGCCATGGAGCACAGCGACACGCCGCAGTACCTGCCCGTTTCACCCCGGCGGAAAACGGAGGCGCTCGCGAGCGCGGAGCAGCTCGGCCTGCTCGCGCGGCACATTGAAACAACGCTGCTCGACCTCGCGCACGAGCTGCGCGGCGGCAGCATCACGGCTGACCCCTACTTCCGCTCCGGGCAGGACACGGCCTGCACGCACTGCGACTATCTGACCGTCTGCCACTTCACGCCCGGCGCGGGGGGCGACTGCCACCGTGTGCTCACCAAGCTCCCGGCCGACAAGGTCTGGAGCAACCTGAAAGGAGGCGCGCCGGATGCCTGAACTGAACTTCACACCCGAGCAGCGCGCCGCGATCGACACGCGCGGCAGCACCGTGCTCGTGTCTGCGGCGGCGGGCAGCGGCAAGACCCGCGTGCTCACCGAGCGGCTCATGGCCTACCTTACAGATGCGGAAAATCCTGTTGACATCGACCGCTTCCTCGTCATCACCTACACGCGCGCGGCCGCGGCCGAGCTGCGCAGCCGCATCCTCGACGGGATCTATGCGCGCATTGCCTCCGACCCCGAAAACCGCCGCCTGCGGCGGCAGGTCGCGCTGTGCGCCCGCGCCGAGATCGGCACGATCCACAGCTTCTGCGCAGACTTCCTGCGCGCCAACTGCGCAGCCCTCGCCCTCGCACCGGACTTTCAGGTCGCCGATACCGAGCGCTGCGCCGCCCTGCGCGCAGCGGCGCTCGAACACACGCTCGAGCGCGCTTATATGCACATCGACACCGACGCGGCCTTCCGCCTGCTGGCTGACACGGTCGGCGGCGGGCGCGACGATGCGCGCCTGGGCGAGCTCGTGCTCACGCTCTACGACAAGATGCAGTGCCACGCGCGGCCCGAGCAGTGGGCCGCGCAGCAGGTGGACCTGCTCGCGCTCGACGGCGTGACCGATGCCGGCGCCACGCCGTGGGGCCGGTCGTTGCTGGCACGCATGCGCGAGAGTGCGGAGCACTGGTGCGGCGTGCTTGAGGCGCAGCTCGACATCATGGCGGACGAGGACATGGAGTGGCTTATGGACATCTACGGCGACAGTTTTTCGGCCACGGCCGACGGTCTGCGCGCGCTCGCGTACGCCTGCAACCGGAGCTGGGATGCTGCCGTGACGGCGCTGCAGGGCGTGCCGTTCCCGCGCCTCGGCAGCGCGCGCAAGCCGCCGGACCCGGATGTGCGCGACCGCGTCAAGGCGCAGCGCGACGCGGCGAAAAAGGCCATCCAGACGCTGCAAAAGCAGATCAACATCTCCTCCGCGCAGGCGCTCGCCGACCTGCACGCGACGGCCCCGGCCATGCAGGCACTGCTGGCGCTGACGCTGGACTTCGGCGCGGCCTACGCCGCCGAAAAGCGGCGGCGCAGCCTTGTGGACTTCTCCGATCTCGAGCACATGACCGCGCAGCTGCTCACGGACGACGACGGCGCGCCGACGGAGCTGGCGCGCCAGCTCTCGGGGCGCTATACCGAGATCATGGTCGATGAATATCAGGACGTGTCGGAGGTGCAGGACCTCATTTTCCGCGCGGTGTCGCGCGAGGGCAGCAACCTCTTTTTCGTCGGCGACGTCAAGCAGTCGATCTACCGCTTCCGCCTCGCCGACCCCACGATCTTCCTCGACAAATATGCGCGCTTTGCGGATTTTCGCGCAGCCGCGCCCGGTGCGCCGCGGCGCATCCTCCTGCGGGAAAATTTCCGCTCCCGCCGCGCGGTGCTGGAAGGGGCCAACCACGTTTTTCCCAACATCATGTCCCGCGCGCTCGGCGAGCTGGACTATGACGACGCGGCCCGCCTGCGTGCCGGAGCAAGCTACCCGGATGACGGCGAAAAGCCGGAGCTTGCCGTGCTCGAGCTGCCGGACGCGGACGACGACGCGCCCACGCCGGAAAAGGCCGCGCTGGAGGCGGACTACGTTGCGCGGCGCATCCGCGCGCTCATCGACGGCGGCGCGCCCGTGTGGGAAAACGGCGCTAAGCGCCCCGCGCACTATGGCGACGCGGTCATCCTGCTGCGCAATGCCAACAGCATCGGCCCCGTGTACCGCGCCGCGCTCGAGGCGCATGGCATCCCCGTGTCGGCGGAGACGAGCGGCGGGTTCTACACGTCCGAGGAGGTGTCGGTGCTGCGCTCGCTGCTGGCGGTGGTGGACAATCCGCACCAGGATGTGCCGCTCATCGCGGCGCTGCGCTCGCCGCTGTTCGGCCTGACGGCGGACGATCTGGCCGCCGTGCGCACGTGCGACCGCGAGCACGATTTTTACACCGCGGTCACGCTCGCCGCCGAGACGCGCGACGACTGCCGGGACTTTCTCGACGTGCTCGCGCGCTACCGCGCGCTGTCGATCGAGCTGCCGCTGAGCGAATTTTTGTGGCACATCGTGGACGACCGCGCCGTCATGGCGCTCACGAGCGCGATGCCGGACGGCGAACTGCGGCGGCGCAATGTGCTGCTCCTGCTCGATCTTGCGCAGCAGTTTGAACAGACGGGTGCGCGCGGGCTGCACCGCTTCCTGCTCTGGATGCAGCGGCAGGAGACCGAGGGTGTGGAGCCCGCCGCCCCCGGCGGCGAGAGCCGCAGCGTGCGCATCCTGAGCATCCACAAATCCAAGGGGCTGGAGTTCCCGTTCGTGTTCTTGTGCGACACGGCGCGCCTGTTCAACAAATCCGATGCGCGCACAAGCGTGCTCGTGCACCCAGCACTCGGTCTGGGGCCGAAGTGCACGGATCTGGAGCACGGCGTGGAATACCCCACCATCGCGCGGCAGGCGATCGCGGCGCAGCTGCTGACCGAGACGCTCTCGGAGGAGATGCGCCTGCTGTACGTGGCCATGACGCGCGCGAAGGAGCGGCTCGTCATCACGGGCACCGTGCGCGACATCGGCAAGACCGTCAGCAACTTGACCGCCACGGCCACCGTGCCCCTCGCGCCGGAGCTGCTGCGCGCTGCGCAGAGCCCGCTGCACTGGCTGCTGCAGAGCGCGCTGCTCGACCGGGACGAGCACTTCCTGCGCCGGAACTACGTCTATCTGAAGGCGGACGCCGCGGCAGAGCGCACGGAAGCGGAAGCCGAACCCACGCTGCCGGAGCCGGACCCCACCCTGCTGGCGCAGCTCGGGCGCGCGCTCACGTTCCGCTATGGGCACGCGCAGGCCATCGACCTGCCGTCGAAGGTGACGGCGACGGAGCTCAAGCGGCTGGAGGCGGAGGACACGCCGCCCGAGGACACCGGCGCACCGCTGCTGGCGGGCGTGCCGCGCACGCAGACCTTCCGCCGGCCGGACTTTTCTGCGCGCGCGCGCAAGCTCACCGCCGCCGAGCGCGGCACGGCCACGCACCGCATCCTGCAGTACCTGCACTTTGCCGACGCGCGCACGCCGGAGGGCATCCGCGCGCAGGTAGAAACGTTGACCGCGCGCGGTGAACTCACGGGGCGCGAGGCGCAGGCCGTGGACACGGCCTCGCTCCTGCGGCTGGGGCAAACGCCGCTCGGCGCGCAGCTCGCGGCGGCGGAGGCTGCCGGCACGCTGCGGCGGGAGTTTCGCTTCTCGCTCCTGTGCCCGGCGGAGACGTTCTTCCCCAGCGCCGGGGACGAGCAGGTGCTGCTGCAGGGCGTGGTGGACGCGTGGTTCGAAACAAAGGATGGCCTCGTCATCGTGGACTATAAGACCGACCGCATCCGCCCCGAGGGCGTGCCGGCGCGCACGGCGTACTATGCCGCGCAGCTGCGCGCTTACGCCGGGGCCATGGCGCGCATCACCGGGCGGCCGGTCTGCCGCCGCGTGCTGTATTTCCTGCACTGCGGCCGGATCAGCGACGTGCCGGGCCCGGACACGTAAAAAAATGCGAAAACCGCTTGCAATTTTGTCACCGGTATGCTAGAATTCAGGTTGCGTTTTGTAACCACGGACCAGCCCGTGCTCAAGACAGCCTATTATGAGGTGAATGACTATGAAAGACGGTATCCATCCGAATTACCAGCCGACCACGATCCGCTGCGCCTGCGGCGCCGTGTATGAGACCCGCTCCACGAAGCAGAACATCTCCATCGAGATCTGCTCCAAGTGCCACCCGTTCTACACCGGCAAGCAGAAGCTCGTCGATACCAGCGGCCGCGTGGATAAGTTCAACAAGAAGTACGGCATCAAGTAAGATCGGACTTGCGACCTTCGCGAAAATCAGCCCGTGTGCAGTGCACGCGGGCTTTTTCGCGCCCTGCGGCATTTGTGACGTCATAAAGCCTCGTCTCCGCCCGTACCCGCGGTCGAGCTTCCGCAGCCGGACGACCGAAAAACTCCGTAACGTCACGAAGCCTCGCAGAGTTTGCGTCCGCAGACGCGAAAAAATTCCAATCATTTTCTCCGGCGGCGTGTACGGCGGAGAAAATACCGCTCGGCTTGCAAACGTGCGCATTGGGCGCCTTTGGTGTACAATGCATGCGCTGCAGCGAGCTGCGATCTCTTCCACAGAGGACCCAGCGAAGCGGTCCTCTGTGGAGCGTGCGCCTAAGCCCTGTCTTCACCGGCAGCTACGGTCGAGCCGCCGCAGTCAGACAATCAAAAAATTCCGTAACGTCACAAAACCCCGCTGCCGAAGCAGCGGGGTTTTGTTGATTTGTGGTTGCTCTGCGAGCGCTCAGACGATGCGCTTATCACGCACCTGCGCGTCATAGTGCTTGTTCAGGAAGGGACGCAGCACATAGTAGATGAGCTTGTTCTCGAGGTTGAACATATAGATCGAGAAGGTCGCAACGAAGCCGATAAAGCCGGCAAGGCCGACCTTGCCGAGAATTTTTGCAGCCAGTTTCATATTCATAGTCGGTACCTGCCTTTCTTAGTACGCCGCGGAGTCGTCGAAGTCGACCAGCGTCGGGTCGAGCGGCTGCTCGTTGAGCACGATGGACATATACTCGTTGACGCACTTACGCATATCGCGGCGCGGCACGGTGCGGCAGTCCTCGAGGTCGTGCTCGATGAAGATGAAGTGGAAGCCGAGGTCGCGTGCCTGCTCCTCCATCATGGCGTGCACGCCGAGCATACCCTTGCAGGCGATGTTGTCGTTCATGAGGACCATGTCGCAGTTGAAGTTCGTGGCCCACTCCCAGACGGAGTTGACGTTGTCCCAGCCGCCGACGGCCATGTGACGCATAACGCCCTTTTCGCTGAACAGCGCCAGATCCTTGAGCGCCTGATCGGGGTCGGTCGTGCTGATCATGTTGTGACCCATGGTGGAGTCCATGTTCAGGACGATGTTGATGCCCCAGCAGTTCTGCGTCCAGGTCGGGAAGTCGGTGTAGTACACGGCGGACGGTCCCCACAGGAACGCACGGTGACGCGTGGTGCCGCCATATGGGACGTACTTATTCTTGTAGCACTTGCGCAGGATCTTGATGACCTTGCGGTCGTTCTTGGTGAAGTAGTCCTCCTGGCCGTTGGCGGAGGCCCAGGCGTACAGACGGTACAGGGTCTCGCTGATGCCGGTCAGCGGGCAGTAGGGAGTCTTGAAGTAATCCCACTTCTCGAGCTCGAGACGGTTCTGCTCGTTCATGTGCTTGGCGCGCTTGAACAGGGCGTTCCAGTCATACTCAACGCCGTATTCCTTTTCGACGAATTCGATGCAGTCGCGCAGGACCTGCGCGGAGTACGGGTGGGCGGCCGGCTCGTTGTGGATCATGGCCATGGTGATCTGGAAGTCCGGCAGGCCGATGCGACGGCGCTGGAACATGGACGTCGCCTCGGAGGCGTTGCAGGGCATGTTCGTGGAGAGCATGGCCTTGCCGAAGAGCGGGAAGTCGTCGTTGAGGGCAACGCCGGTCTCCGCCGCGCAGCGGGAGCAGACGTCTGCCGGCAGACCGAAGGACTCGGCCACGTCGATGTAGTACGGCTCGAGCTGCTGGTCAACATCGCAGATGATGAACTCCGGCAGCGTCTGCAGCGGGATGGGGATCAGGTCTTTGAAGCCGGTCAGGAACAGCGGCGGCATGACCTCGTCCACAGGGATGATCTTATCGCTGTCCTTGCCGCCGATGCGCAGGTCGTGAGACAGCACAAGGGCGATCTTCTTGGTCAGGCTCTGCACGATGGCGTGCATATTCATGTGCGCGATCACGAGCTCGGGGCCGCGATAGCCCTCAAACAGGCGGTCGATGAACATGAACGTGCCGAGGTAGGAGCCCATCCAGCGGTATTCCCAGAAGCCCTTCAGGCACGGGATCGGCGCGGAGGCGACCATGGCAGCCATGGACATGACGTTTTTGAGCCATGCGCGGTAGTCGACCATGGTGTCGTGCAGACCACGCCACTCACGGTACTTGGCGACGCCGGTCTTATCATAGTAACGGCTGCGGAGACCGCCGACACCGTTCTGAGCCTGCCAGAGGGGGTCGAATCTCTGCATCTTGGAGTCAATAAATTTCGTAACAGGGCAATTCATAGTTTTCATTCCCCTCCTGTTCAAGAATTGATTTTCTTGATTTCCAGGCTCTCAACGAAGGCCTGGAAACGGGTACGGAGCTGGCCGATGGAGCCGAGCGCGTATTCCTTCTCGATCGTGCAGCACGGCACGCCCATCTCCTCGGTCAGGATATGGGAAGCGAGCACCTTCTCATAGCTCCAGAACTCGCAGAACTTCATGTTCTCGTAGATCACGCCGTCGGCATGGAACTCGTCGACAAGGCGCTTGACCTCAGCATGGCGCTGGTCGATCTTCGCACCCTCCATGAAGCGGGCGCACTGGTTCCAGTGCAGGTAGTGGCGGACGATGGCGTCGAACGCGGTCTCGCCGTCGCGGATCTCGATGCGCTCGCGGCTCGGGAAGCTGCCGAAGCAGTAGCGGTCGGCCACGACCATCGCGCCGCAGCCCTCGAGGAGCTTCGTGAACTCGGGATCGTCGATCTCGGAGCCGGCGACCACGACGCGCGCACGGAACGGGAACTCCGGCTCGGGCTTGCGCTTTTTGATCTCGGCGAGCGTCTCCTTCAGGTACGGGAGGATCAGGTCGTGCGGGCAGACCTCGCTCACGAGCTGGATGACATGGAACTCATAGCCGGTAATGGGCGGGTTGGGCAGCTTGCGGAAGTTGCCGATCTCGGTGATGACGTCGCACAGCTCGTTGAACTTCTCGATGGTCGCGCGCATGGCGGCATCGGAGGTGTCCACGCCGTAGCGCTCGGCAAGCTGGTCAACGACCTTGAGCTGCAGCTGACCCTTGTAGTAGTCATAGCTGGTCTTATCGCCCTTGAGCGGGGGATCGATCTGCGTGACGAAGAAGCGATCGTTCTTCACGGGATTGATGAGGAAGAAGTGCTCTTCCATACGCTCCATGGACGCACAGCACTCGGCGCCGAAGAGCGCGTTGAGGTAGTTGTAGCCGCCCTCAATGGCACGCTCGAGGATGGAGCGGACATACGGGCAGACACGGCTGGTCATGTAGTAGGTCGCCACGTCGGTGGACTCGCAGCGCGGCGCGCGCAGACGGCTCGAGAAGCAGCCCGGCAGATTGAGCAGAACCTCGGGGATGTAATAGCAGTTGTACCCGAGGGCGATTTTCCCGTCGTTGACCGCCTGCGTGACGAGCTCATTCTGCGCGTCCTGCAGGAGATTTTCGAAGAAAATCAGATGTTTCAGGTCTTTCATATTGTCCCTTCTTTCAAAATAATTCCCATTGCAGCTATGTAAAAAGGCATCGGATGCGGGTGCATTCCGGCGCCTTCGACATACGAAAAAAGCCTTTGCGGTGCCCCCGGCACCGTGGCGGAACGAGCAGGCGCTTGCTCTACCACCTAGTCCTTTTCAAAATATCACGTGTTCCGTGCGGTGTCAACCGCAAACACGCTAATTCTTTCACAAATCCGGACAAGAGGGTGATTTTCGACACATTTGTTGAAAACTGGCGCTCAGATCCGGCCGGCGGGGCGCAGGGCGCGCAGATACGCCTCGCTCTGGTGCACGAAGGCGGCGGCGTCAAAATTGTCGTTGCGCAGCGCCTCCTGCACGATCATGCCGTCGGACGCGAGCAGGATCAGCTGCGAGAGATAGTCGGCGGAGACAACATCGGTGCGCTCGGCGATCTTCTCGGCGATGAGCCGCTCGAAGGCGGCGTAGCGGTCGATGAGCTTGGCGCGCAGCGCCTCGTCGCCGAGCATGGCGGCGTGGATGAGATGCAGGCGCATGCCGGCGGAGGCGGTGTTGCGCTCGACGACGTACTTCACCAGCCGGTGCACGGACGTGTCCTTGTCCTTGTTGCCCGTCCAGGCGATCAGCTCGTCCCACTGGCGGTCGAGATAGCGGTTGGTGAGGTCGAAAAGGATGTCCGTTTTATTTTTATAATAGTAATAGAGCGTCCCCTTGGACACGCCGGCCGCCGCGGCGATCTCGGCCAGCGAGATGTCGGCAAACGTCTGCGTGTCCAACAGGCCGGTCGCGGCGTCGAGGATCTTCTCCTTGACATTGTCGTTGCGCGGAGCGGCCATTTGCTTTCCTCATTTCTGATGATATGTGATAGATCGGGCTTTATTGTACGCGATTTTGGGCGATTTGTCCAGTCTGGCAGGGAAATTTCAGCAGATTTGACCCGGGTCGCATCCTTGACTTCCCAGTCGAAAAAGGGTATATTTGAGGTATTCAGTCGGCCGATTGGCCGACTCATCTTCCGGGAGGCCCGTCTTTCATGAAGATCTCCGCATTGAACCGAAAACTGCGCCGTGCCTTCGGCGGCCGCGTCACGGCGGCACTGGAGGACAATTGCATTGTCCTGCGCGGCGAACTCGACTGCTGGGACGACGTGGTGCGCGCCGGCCAGATGGCCGCAACGAAATACGCCACGTGCCATGTCGTCAACGATATCACGTTCGCCGGCGGCGAGGACGCGCCCATGCGCGTGCCCGCGCTGCGCGACGACGCGCTCGACGGGCAGACACCCGACGTGCTCATCATCGGCGGCGGCATCTCGGGCGTGTCGATCGCGCGTGAGCTCACGCGCCAGAAGCTCGACATTCTCGTGGTGGATAAGGAGTGCGACCTCGCGCTCGGCGCCTCGGGGCGCAACGACGGCGAGGTGCACCCGGGCATCGACATCGGGCGCGGCAGCGTCAAGCATAAATATATCCGCCGCGGAAACGCCATGTACGATCAGGTCTGTAAAGAACTCGACGTGCCGTTTTCCCGCGTGGGGCAGTATGTCTGCTTCCAGCACGGCTGGCTGCGCCCGGCCGTGTGGGGCTACTGCATGTGGCGCAAATATCATGACGGCATCGCCGACACCGAGCTCATCTCCGGCAGGGAGCTGCTGCGCCGCGAGCCGAACTTCAATGAAAAGACCCGCTTTGCCATCTCGAACCCGGACTCCGGCTGCGTCTGCCCCTACGGGCTGACGATCGCCTACGCGGAAAACGCCGTGCAAAACGGCGCGCGCATCGCACTCAACACGGCCGTGCTGGGCATGGACGTCGCGGATGGCCGCATCACCGCCGTGCACACCAACCGCGGCACGCTGCACCCCGCGCTCGTCATCAACGCGGCCGGCGTGTTTGCCGAGGACGTGGCGCGCATGGCCGACGACCGCTTTTTCTCCATCCACCCCCGCCGCGGCACGAACAGCATCCTCGACCGCAAGGCCGGTGCGTTCATGCACTCGATCGCGTCCGTGAAGGGCAACGACATGGTGTCCAAAACGCACTCGAAGGGCGGCGGCATCCTGCACACCGTGCACGACAACCTGCTCATCGGGCCCGACGCGGTGGAGACGTATGAAAAAGAGAACACGGCGACGTATCCCGAGAGCATCGCGCACGTATTCTCCAAGCAGAAGATCACGATGCCCGCGCTGACCGAGCGCGACATCATCACCTATTTCACCGGCGTGCGCGCCCCCACGTTCGAGGAGGACTTCATCATCGAGCGCGGCCGCCGCACGCACAACCTCATCCACGTCGCGGGCATCCAGTCCCCCGGCCTGACGACGGCGCCCGCCGTCGCGGAGGACGTGGCGGACATGGCCGTGCGCATCCTCGCGCGCGAGCGCCCCGTGGCCGTCAATCCGGACTTTGACCCCCACCGCCCGGGCATCCCCGTCCTGCGGGAGATGGACGACGCGACGCGCGCTGCCTACATCGCGAAAAACCCCGACTACGGCGTCATCGTCTGCCGCTGCGAGGAGATCAGCCGCGGCGAGATCCTCGACGCGCTGCGCTCGAACGTGTGCGTGCCGACGGTCGACGGCGTGAAAAAGCGCGTGCGGCCCGGCATGGGCCGCTGCCAGGGCGGGTTCTGCTCGCCGCAGGTGGTGCGCATCATCGCGGAGTATCTCGGCGTGCCGCTCAGCGCGGTGCGCAAGTCCTCGGCCGACGCGCCCATCACGTTCGGCCCGACGAAATCCGGGGAGGTGCAGGCGTGATGTACGACGTCATTGTCATCGGCGGCGGCCCCGGCGGGCTCGCGGCCGCCATCTCCGCGCACGAAAACGGTGCGCACGTGCTGCTCATCGAGCGCGAGGCGCGCCTGGGCGGCATGCTCAAGCAGTGCATTCACGACGGCTTCGGCCTTGCTCGCTTCGGCGAGCGGCTGGCCGGGCCCGAATATGTCGAGCGCTTCATCGACCGGCTCGAGGAGCTGGGCATCGAGGCGCACACGCAGACCTTCGTCACGCGTGTGGAGAAAACGCCCGGCGGCTTTGCGGTCGTCACCGTCAGCCGCGGCGGCGTCGCGCGCTGTGATACCCGCACGCTCGTGCTGGCTACCGGCTGCCGCGAGCGCACGGCAAAGCAGGTCTTTATCCACGGCACGCGCCCGGCGGGCGTGTTCACGGCCGGCACCGCGCAGCACTTTACGAACCTGCTCGGCGAGCTGCCGACCCGGCGCTGCGTCATCCTCGGCAGCGGCGACATCGGCCTCATCATGGCCCGCCGTCTGACGCTCGAGGGTGCGGAGGTCCTCGGCGTGTACGAGGCCAAGCCCACCCCCTCCGGCCTGACGCGCAACATCCACCAGTGCCTGCATGACTACAACATTCCGCTGCACCTGAGCCACACGGTCACGCGCGTGTTCGGCGCCGACCGGCTCACGGGCGTGGAGGTCGCGGAGGTCGACGAGACCATGCGCCCCATCCCCGGCACGGAGCAGCGCATCGACTGCGACGCGCTGATCGTGTCCGTCGGCCTCATCCCGGAAAACGAGCTGGCGGAGTCGCTCGGCGTCCCGCTCGACGGGCACACCCGCGGCCCCGTGTGCGACGGGCAGCTCATGACGGAGGTGCCCGGCATCTTCTCGTGCGGCAACGCGCTGCACGTCAACGACCTTGTGGACTACGTGTCCGCCTCCGGCGAGCTCGCCGGGAAAAGCGCGGCGCACTTTGCCGCGCACACGCGCGACGAGGTCGCGCTCACGATCTCGGACGATTTCGGCTATCTCGTCCCCCAGCGGCTCGACCGCACGGAGGATAACAGCGGCGTCACGCTGTATTTCCGCAGCGCGGCGGTGCTCGGCCCGTGCCGCGTGGTGCTGACCATGGACGGGAAGGAAGTCTGGTCGCGGCGCTACCCCTTCCTGCGCCCGCCCGAGATGCAGCAGCTCACACTGGACTTTGACAAGCTCGGCATCGCCCACGCGCGCGATGTCCACTTTACGATCGAGGTGGCAGAGGCATGAAAGAACTCACCTGTATCGGCTGCCCGCGCGGCTGCACCTTGAAAATCGAACGCGACGGCGACGGCTGGTCCGTCACCGGCAACACCTGCCCCCGCGGCCGGGAGTTTGCCATCTCGGAGATGATCGCGCCCAAGCGCACCATCTGCTCGACCGTGCGCACGGCCTTCCCGGACGCGCCGGTGCTGCCGGTGCGCGTGTCGGCCGACATTCCGAAGGACCGCATCTTCGACGTCATGGATGCGATCCGCACCGTCACCGTATCAGAGCGCATCGGCCGCGGCGACGTCGTGATCCCGGACGTGCTCGGCCTCGGCGTGGACGTCATCGCCACGAGCAGTCTCCTCAGGCACAGACCCGAATGAATCTTTTGTATAGAGAGCAAAAATAAATCTTAGGAGGGAATCATCTTGAGCAAACCGCTGGTGCTGACCTGCGACATCGGCACACAGAGCGCACGCGCCCTGCTCGTGGACCCGGACGGCCGGATCGTGGACGTCGTGCAGAGCAAATATGCCGAGCCCTACTTCTCGAAAGAGCCCGGCTGGGCCGAGCAGAAGCCAAACTTCTACTTCGACCGCCTGTGCGAATGCTGCCGCGAGCTGTGCGCGCGCAGCAACGCCCTGCTGCCGGACGTGATCGCCATGACGATCACCGTCATCCGCGACACGGTCGTGTGTCTGGACGCGAACAATGAGCCCCTGCGCGACATCATTCTCTGGCTGGACAAGCGCACCGTCGACCCGAACGGCGCCATGCCCGCCAAGAACATGATGCTCTTCAAGGTCGCCGGCATGGAGCCGACGGCGAAGGTGGTCTACGCCGCCTCCGTCGGCAACTGGATCATGCGCCACGAGCCGGAGATCTGGGCCAGGACCGCCAAATACGTCATGCTGCCCACGTACCTGAACTACAAGCTCACGGGCAACCTCATCGACTCGGCCTCGAACCAGATCGGCCACATCCCGTTCGACTACAAAAACCGCCGCTGGATGAAGCCCGGCAGCCTCACACGCTGCTTCTGCGACGTGCCGAACGAAAAGCTGTGCGACCTCGTGCCCTCTGGCACGGTCATCGGCACGATCACGGACGAGGTCTGTGCCCTGACCGGTATCCCTGCCGGCCTGCCGCTGATCTCGACCGGCTCGGACAAGGGCTGCGAGACGCTCGGTCTTGCCGTCGTCGATTCCGACAAGGCGTCGATCTCGCTGGGCACGACGGCCACCATCCAGTTCAGCACGACCGAGTACGTCGAGCCGCAGCAGTTTCTGCCCGCCTACCCCGGCGTGCTCAACGACCACTACAATCCCGAGATCGAGATCTACCGCGGCCTGTGGCTGCTGTCGTGGTTCGTGAAGGAATTCGGCACGGCCGACGCCATCGACGCCAAGGAAAAAGGCATGGCGCCCGAGGCCCTGCTCGACCAGCGCATCCGCGACCTGCCCGCCGGCAGCGACGGCCTGCTCCTGCAGCCGTACTGGACGGCCGGCATCCTGCACCCGGACTCGCTCGGCGCGGTCATCGGCTTTTCGGACTACCACACGCGCTACCACTTCTACCGCGCCATCATCGAGGGCCTGTGCCTGGAGCTGTACATGGCGCTGCGCATCATGGAGGACCGCTCGGGCCTGACCATTCACGAGATCCGCATCGGCGGCGGCGGCGCGAAGAGCGACGTGGTCTGCCAGATCGCGGCGGACGTGTTCGGCCTGCCGGTCGTGCGCTCGCAGACGCACGAGGCGTGCTCCATCGGCTCGTCCATGGTCGCGTTCGTGGCCAAGGGCGTGTTCGCCGACTTTGACGAGGCGGCCAAAAGTATGGTCCACGTCAAGGACACGTTCCAGCCAAACGAGCGGAATCACGAGGTATATAACGACATTTACGAGCAGGCCTACCGCAAGATCTATCCGCGCCTGCGCCCGATCTATCAGAAACTCATCCAAGTCAAGAGGAGGATTGCACAATGAGCAACAAACCGTACAAAGGATTCGAGCCGAAGTGGGTGCTCACCCCCGCGCCGGCGGACAGCTACCGCTCCATTTTCCGCTGGGGCGATCCGAACTTCTTCAAATATCCGAAAGAGTCTCTGTACACGCTCATGAAAGAGACGTTCAAGATGACGGACGACGATTTCAAGGCGTATTCCGACGACATTGGCTTTGACCCCGTCGACCTCTCCGACCACCCGGTGCAGCTCGCGCCCGAGCACATCGAGGCGCTCAAAAAGATCGTCGGCGAGCAGAATGTCTCCACCACGGACTATGACCGTCTGAGCGTGGCCTACGGCTTCACGGCCTACGATATCCTGCGTCTGCGCCACAAGCGCGTTGACAGCGTACCCGACGTTGTGCTTTACCCCGAGACGACCGGGCAGGTCGAGCAGATCGTGGCCTACTCCACCGAGCACCACATCCCGCTGTACGTCTACGGCGGCGGCAGCAGCGTCACCCGCGGCGTCGAGCCGGTCAAGGGCGGCATCTCGCTGGATATGCGCCGCAACTTCAACAAGGTCATCAGCTTCAACGAGATCGACCAGACCATCACCGTGCAGGCCGGCATGTCCGGCCCCGATCTGGAAAAGACGCTCCAGAGCGCGCCGGAGCTCTTCGGCGCCAAGCGGCAGTACACCTGCGGCCACTTCCCGCAGTCGTTCGAGTATTCGAGCGTCGGCGGCTGGACGGTCACGCGCGGCGCGGGCCAGAACAGCACGTATTACGGCACCATTGCCGACATCGTGCTCAGCCAGAAGTACGCCACGCCCATCGGCACCATCCAGACCAGCCACTACTCCCGCGAGGCCACCGGCCCGAACCTGAACCAGATCATGATGGGCTCCGAGGGCACGTTCGGCGTGCTGACGGAGGTCACGCTGCGCATCTTCCGCTGGATGCCGCAGAACCGCAAGCGCTTCTCCTACATCTTCAAGACGTGGGACGCGGCCATGAAGGCCGCCCGCGAGATGATGCAGTGCGAGTGCGGCTACTCGTCCGTGTTCCGCCTGTCCGACCCGGAGGAGACCAACCTCATGCTCAAGCTCTACAACGTCGATGAGACGCCGCTGCAGCCGCTGCTCGACAAGTTCGGCTACAAGGATATGGAGCGCTGCCTCTTCCTCGGCTTTACCGACGGCGAGAAGGGCTATAGCCGCAACGTCGCGCGCAACATCGCGAAAATTGCGCTCAAACACGGCGGCATGCCGCTGACCGGCTACGTCACCCGCAGCTGGGAAAAGGGCCGCTTCAACGACCCCTATCTGCGCGACACGCTCATGGATTTCGGCATCACGACCGACACGCTCGAGTGCACGGTCAACTGGTCGAACATGGAGCAGGTGCACGCCGACGTGCGCAAGATCTGCCACGCGCTGCCGAACACCGTCGTCACGACGCACATGTCGCACTGCTATCCGCAGGGCGCGAACCTGTATTTCATCTTCCTCACCCGCATGCAGGATGAGGACGCCTTCAAGGCCTACCACACCACGATCCTCGACGCGATCCAGCGCTCCGGCGCGGCCGTGAGCCACCACCACGGCATCGGCAAGATGTTCGCGCCGTGGCTCGAGGGCTACATCGGCGAGAAGGAATACGGCGTGTTCCGCGTGCTCAAGGACTACTTTGACCCCGACTACAACATGAACCCGGGCGGCACGATCGGCCTGGATCTCAAGCCGGAGGAGAAGAAGTTCCTGCGCGAGTACACCGACTATCTCGAGCAGCCGAAGTTCGACTGAGTTTTTGTCATCACCCGGCGGCGGTTCGGATGCCCGCCGCCGGATCATCCGGCCGAGCGCCGGTGCTGCTGCGTACATTGCTTGTGCAGCAGGGGGGAGAACCGGGGCGGCCCAACGCCCCAAAGGGATGGAGCAGCCCGGCAGATACCTGCCGGGCTGCTTTTTTGCCTATGTAGAAGGGGAGGGTGACGCGAAGTCGTAAGGCCATGCCTTCTCCTCGAGGGGAAGGTGCTGAGCATCGCGAGGCGGATGAGGCGGAAAGGTCGTGGGTTTCTCCAGTGGCACCGGAAATGCGCCGCGCATCCAACGCCCACCTCATCCGTCGCGGCGGAACGTGCCTTCGGCGTACGCATACACCGCGCAGCCGAGCGCGTCCGCGTCGGCCGCGTCGTGCGTGGCGAGCACGAGGGTCTTGTCTTTCGCCGCGTCCGCGATCAGCGCGGTGACGCGCGCGCGCAGCGCCGCATCCAGCCCGCGAAACGGCTCGTCGAGCAGCAGCACCGGCGCGTCATACGCAAGTGCCCGCGCGATGGCCACGCGCTGCTGCATGCCGCCGGAGAGCGCCGCGGGGTACTGATCGCGCGCATCCGCCAGCTCCAGCCGCTCCAGCCATATCAGCGCCTGCGGCATGGTCTGCGCCCGGTCGGAGAGCACGGCGTTGACGTTTTCCGCCGCCGTGCGCCATGGTAGCAGCCGCGGCTCCTGAAAGACGCAGGCCATGCGCCCGGGCTCCACGCGCACGGTGCCGGAGTCCGGAGCCTGCAGCCCGGCGAGTACGCGCAGCAGCGTCGTCTTGCCGCAGCCGGACGGGCCCATGAGCGCGATGTGCCCGCCGTCGGGCACAGTGAGGGTCACCTGCTGCAGGACGGCGCGGCCGTCATACGTCACGGTGAGGTCACGCGCCTCGATCATGTGCCGCCGCCTCCTTTCCCGCGCGGGGTGAGCGCGCGCAGCACCAGCCGCTCGAGCCCGACGCTGAGCAGGATGACCGCCAGCGTCCAGGCGAAGAGGTCGGTGGTCTGCAGGTAGAGTTTCGATTCATAGATCATGCGGCCGATGGCGCTGTGCGGCACGGTGAGCACCTCGGCGGCGATGCCGGCCTTCCAGCCGAAGCCGAGGCCGGAGCGCAGCGCGGCCAGAAAGTGCGGCCGCACGCCCGGCACATAGATCCGCCGCAGGACGCGCCCGCGCGGCCAGCCGTACACCCGCGCAAGCTCGAGCAGCGCGGGATCGGCCGAGCGGATGCCGGTGCAGACATTGCTCCATACGACGGGCAGCACCATGAGCAGCGCGATGAATACCGGCAGCCAGTCGCGCGCGATCCAGATGAGCGCGAGCACGACAAACGACGCCACCGGCGTGGACTTGACGACCGTCATGAGCGGGCACAGCAGCGCATCGGCTGTTTTCGACGCCGTGCAGGCGACGGCCAGCGCCACGCCGAGCACGACCGCGCCCAGAACGCCGAGCAGCACGCGGCCGATGGACACGGCCGTGATGCGCCAGAATGCCCCGGTCGCGGCGAGCTCGCACAGTCTGCGCACGACGACCCACGGCGCGGGCAGCAGCAGCTCCCGGTGCACGAGCAGCGCCAGCGCCGCCCACACAGTAAGCCAGAACGCGAGCGTCAGCGCGCCGCGGGCAAAGCGCTTCATTTCAGGACGCAGTAGAAGTCATCCGCCGGCACGCTGCCGCCGATGCTCTGCGGGGCGACGGTGCTCAACGCCGTGAGAAACTCCGTCAGCGGCGCCTGCATGTCCGCGCCGGACACGAAGCAGACGTTGCAGTTCGGGATGGCCTTGGCGGCCACGGCGGCCTTGGCGAAGATGCCGGCCTCTTCGATCATCTGGCCGGCCTGGTCGGGCTCTGCCGTCAGGTACTCGATGGACGCCTGATACTCGGTCAGGAAGGCCTTGACCTCGTTCGGGTGCGCGTCTGCAAACGCCTTGCGCACGACGACGCAGCCCTGCACGAGGCTGCCGGCCGGGGCGACCTTGTCCCACTCGGCGGTCAGGTCGAGCGCGGCGGTGAGGTCCGGGTTAGCCGCGCGGGCGATGGTGACCATCGGCTCCGGCAGCACGGCGATGTGTACCTCGCCGGAGGCGAGCGCCGTGTTGAGCTCCGCCGGCTGGGCATAGGTGTTGTCGATGGTGATGTCCGTGCCGACGGTCAGACCATTTTTCTCGCACAGGTACTTGAAGATGAACGTCGGGTTCTGCACGGGGACATAGACGTTCTTGCCACGCAGGTCGGCAAAGGACGTGACGGACTCCGTGCCGTCGGTCACGACATACAGCACGCCGCGCGTGTTGAGCGCGAGCACCTGCACGGCGCCGTCGGTCTTGTTGTAGAGCGCGGCGGCGGCGTTCGTCGGCAGGGCGGCGATGTCGGCCGTACCGTTGACGAGCGCGGCGGTGGCGTTGCTCGGGTCGGTCTCGACGGTAAAGCTGTAGTTGAGCGCGGCATTGCCGGCCTTGCTGTCGGCCATGAGCTTGGCCATGCCGAAGCCGGTCGTGCCATTGAGCGAGACGACGTTGACGGTCAGGTCCTTGTCGACGGCGGCGGTGTCGTTCTTCTGACCGCAGGCGGCGAGGGCGAGCACCATCAGGACGGCCAGCAGCAGAGCCGTGCATTTGCGCAGATGTTTCATAGCAGATCTCTCCTTTTCATGATTGCCGGCCGCAGGAAGAGACAAAAAATGCCATGCCCGGAAGGCATGGCGGTGCAGCAGTGCACGCACGCAGCCTTCCACCTCATGGGCGATTCGGTGTCAGATTCGGTGCGGGATCGGCGGCGGCCGGGCCGGAAGCACAGCTTGCGGCGCGGGCGCATAATTTGGCTCAATTATGACATGGGAACGCAGACGTGTCAAGCATTTGCGGCGGTTTTTCCCAAAGATGCACAGTGGTTGAAAAGTGGAACATATTGTGAAAAATTCTCGCAGCTTGTCGTTATCAAAACGACGGGACTGGGCATTGAAAAATTTTCATAGATATTGTATGATAGGGAGCAGGGAATCCTGCATCCGGCCGGAATAGGAGCCGGCCAGTGCAAATTTGTTGGAAAGGGAATCGAAATTATGGAACAAATCGATTACAAGTTCATCGACCAGGTCCTCGCAGATCACGCCTGCGACGCCTCGCAGATCATTGCGATCATGCAGGACGTGCAGGGGAAATACCGTTATCTGCCGAAAGACGCGCTGCGCTACATCGCGGACAAGGTGGGCATCAGCGAGTCGAAGATCTACGGCGTGGCGACGTTCTATGAGAACTTCTCACTCGATGTGAAGGGCAAGTACGTGCTCAAGGTCTGCCGCGGCACGGCGTGCCACGTGCGCAAGTCCGGCAACGTCCTGCAGGCCATCTATGACGCCACCGGCCTGAGCGAGAGCAAGCCGACCTCGGACGACGGCCTGTTCACCATCGAGATCGTGTCGTGCCTCGGCGCGTGCGGTCTGAGCCCTGTCGTCATGGTCAACGACACGGTGCACCCGGCCATGACCCCCGACAAGGCCGTGGATCTCATCGAGGAGCTGCGTGCAAAGGAGGGTGCGTAATGCGTCAGAGAATCGAATCCTTGGAGCAGTTCCGCGCCCTGCAGGCCGACTACATGGCCGCGCGCGACGCGGAAAAGCGCAAGATCCTTGTCTGCTGCGGCACGGGCTGTGTCGCCGGCGGCAACCTGAACGTGTATCATGAGCTCAAAAAGCGCATGGACGAGCTCGGCATCCCGTGCGAGGTGTCCCTGACCGAGCACCATGCCGACGCCATCGGCCTGAAAAAGTCCGGCTGCCACGGCTTTTGCGAGATGGGCCCGCTGGTCCGCATCGAGCCGGAGGGCTGGCTGTACACGAAGTGCCAGGTCAGCGACGTGGAGGAGATCATCCAGAAGTCCATCCTCGGCGGCGAGTTCATCGAGCGCCTGGGCTATCACCAGAACGGCGAGCTGTATGAGCGCCAGGAAGACATCCCGTTTTACAAAAAGCAGACCCGCCGCGTGCTCGAGCACTGCGGCCATATCGACGCGGAATCCATCGAAGAGTACCTGTCCATCGGCGGCTACGGCGCGCTGGCCAAGGCCCTGTTCGAGATGCAGCCGGACGAGATCGTCCAGGCCGTGAGCGATTCCGGTCTGCGCGGCCGCGGCGGCGCCGGCTTCCCGACCGGGAAGAAATGGGCCCAGGTCGCGGCACACACCGAAGAGCCCGTCAAGTACATCGTCTGCAACGGCGACGAGGGCGACCCCGGCGCCTTCATGGACCGCTCCTGCATGGAGGGCGATCCGCACAAGGTCATCGAGGGCATGATCGTCGCGGGCGTGGCCACCGGCTCCACCGAGGGCTACATCTATGTCCGCGCCGAGTACCCCATGGCCGTGCACCGGCTCACCGTCGCCATCGAGCAGGCCAAGGAGCTTGGTCTGCTGGGAGACAACATCCTCGGCAGCGGCTTCAACTTCCACATGCACATCAACTGCGGCGCAGGCGCGTTCGTCTGCGGCGAGGGCTCGGCCATGACCGCGTCCATCGAGGGCAACCGCGGTATGCCGCGCACGAAGCCCCCGCGCTCCGTCGACAAGGGCCTGTACGGCAAGCCCACCTGCCTGAACAACGTTGAGACGTTTGCCAACGTCCCCGACATTATCAAAAAGGGCGCCGACTGGTTCAAATCCGTCGGCACCGAGGGCAGCTCCGGCACGAAGGCCTTCGCCCTCACCGGCAACGTCGTCAACACCGGCCTGATCGAGGTGCCCATGGGCACGACGATGCGCGAGGTCGTGTACGACATCGGCGGCGGCATCAAAAACGGCAAAGCGTTCAAGGCTGTGCAGATCGGCGGCCCGTCCGGCGGCTGCCTGACCGAGGCGCACATGGACCTGCCCATGGACTTTGACTCACTCAAAAAGGCCGGCGCCATCATCGGCTCCGGCGGCCTCGTCGTCATGGACGAGGACACGTGCATGGTGTCCATCGCGCAGTTTTTCATGAACTTCATCTGCAACGAGTCGTGCGGCAAGTGCACCCCGTGCCGTGAGGGCACGACCCGTATGCTCGACATTCTCACCCGGATCACCAAGGGCAACGGCAAGCCCGGCGACATTGAGGAGCTGCGCTCCCTCGCCAAGATGATCCAGAACTCCTCCCTGTGCGGTCTCGGCAAGACAGCGCCGAACCCCGTGCTGTCCACGCTCGCGAACTTCGAGGACGAATACCGCGAGCACATCTTCGACAAGAAGTGCCGCACCGGCAGCTGCCGCAGCCTGACGACGTATGTCATCGACCCGGCCATCTGCAAGGGCTGCACGAAGTGCGCGCGCAACTGCCCGGCCGGCGCCATCACCGGCGAGCTGAAAAAGCCGCACCACATCGACACGGATAAATGCATCAAGTGCGGCACCTGCAAGAGCGGCTGCCCGTTCGGTGCGATCAAGGAGGCGTGAACCATGGCTGAAAAGAAAATGATCATCGACGGCGTGTCCTGCCCGTTCACGACCGAGCGCAATGTGCTGGAGGTCGCCCGCAACAACGGCATCGACATCCCCTCACTTTGCTACTGTGAAAATCTGTCCATCTACGGCGGCTGCCGCCTGTGCCTCGTCGAGAACGACCGCGGCAAGATGGACGCGGCCTGCTCCATGCAGCCGCGCGACGGCATGGTCGTCAACACCCACACGAAACAGGTGCTCGACAGCCGCCGCACCACGCTGCAGCTGCTCATGAGCAGCCACCGGGCCGACTGCCTGACCTGCGACCAGAGCGGCCGCTGCAAGCTGCAGGAGTACGCCCGCCGCTACCATGTGGACGCACACCGCTTCGAGCCCAACACCTACTGCACCGAGCCTATGGATCTCTCCTCGCCGAGCATCGTGCGCGACCCGAGCAAGTGCATCCTCTGCGGCCTGTGCGTGCGCACCTGCGCCGAGATCCAGAACATCGGCGCGGTCGATTTCAGCGGCCGCGGCAAGAAGGCGCACATCTCCGCCGACTTCGGCAAGACGCTCAAGGATACCGACTGTGTCGGCTGCGGCCAGTGTGCCGCCGTGTGCCCGACCGGCGCGATCACCATCCGCAACGAGACCGAAAAGTTCTGGTCCATGCTGCAGGATCAGACCCGCAAGGTCGTCGTGCAGTATGCGCCCAGCGTGCGTGTCGGCATGGCCGAGCGCTTCGGTCTGCCCGCTAATGAGCCCTGCACCGGCAAGCTCGTCGCCGCGCTGCGCCGCCTCGGCGCCGACGTGGTGTACGACACGAACCTCACGGCCGACCTCACGATCATGGAGGAGTCGGCGGAGTTCCTCGAGAAGGTCAAGACCGGCGCGAAGCTGCCGATGTTCACCTCCTGCTGCCCCGGCTGGATCCAGCACGTCGAGAACCGTCACCCGCACCTCATGCCCCAGGTGAGCACCTGCGGCAGCCCGATGGCGATGTTCGGCTCGCTCATCCGCAAGCAGTTCGCGGGCGAGAACGTCTACTCCGTCGCCATCATGCCCTGCACCGGCAAGAAGTTCGAGGCCGCGCGCCCCGAGCTCGAAAAGGATGGCGAGCGGCTCATCGACCTCGTCATCACGACGAGCGAGCTGTGCGACATGATCGAGGAAGCCGGCATCAACTTCGCCGCCCTCCCGGACGAGGAGCCCGACGCTCCGCTCGGCGACTACACCGGCGCTGGTGTCATCTTCGGCGTGACCGGCGGCGTGACCGAGGCCGTCATCCGCCGCGTGCTCGACGACGCCAGCCCCAACACCCTGCAGACCATTGCCGAGTGCGGCGTGCGCGGGCTTGAGGGCATCAAGGCGTTCACCGTCACGGCCGGCGACCTGACCATCCGCATCGCGGTGGCGAATGGCTTGGCCAATGCTGATAAGCTCATCGCCAAGGTCGAGTCCGGCGAGGAGCAGTTCGACTTCATCGAGGTCATGGCCTGCCCGAACGGCTGCATCGGCGGCGGCGGCCAGCCCCCCGCCTGCAACAAGCGCAAGGCCGAGCGCGCCGAGGCCATCTTCAAGGCCGACGAAGCCTGCGCCCTGCGCATCCCGCAGCAGAACCCCGACCTGGGCTATGTCTACGACAACCTGCTCCAGGGCCGCGCCCACGAGCTGCTGCACATCCACTACCCGGCCCACGGCCAGCACAGCTGAGCCGCCGGAAACCTCATCTGACCCGAAACGTGCATGGAAGAACACTTCCATGCACGTTTTTTCGCACCTCGCGCGGTCCGGATATGCACTGCCTCCAGTGGGCGGAAAGTCAAGCAAGTGCAGCAAGCGGGGCCGGCCAAGCCATTTTTTCGGCCGGCCGTTCAGAAGATCGGCAGCCCGTCCGGCCGTGCGCCGCATTTCCGACAGCGCCGCACCCCACACGGCGGGTTTCGTGCCGCGCCGCGCGCAGCGTGGCGGGCACTGTCGCGGTGACATGACACATGTCGGAATATCGGTTTACATAACGCAAGACGCGTTCGACACATTCTGCCTGTCGAATGCAGGCGATATTTCCCGATATACTTCGAAAAATTGTATCTTTCGACGGCTATTATCGGATTATGTCAACAGAAAACTAGAGTAATTCGCCAAAAATCACATTGTTCTCGCATTCCAGATATGGTAAAATATCCTCGCAAGACAGGGGAAACGAGCGATTCGGCAGAGAGCTGACCGCAAGCCTGAATTTTTGCGGAGGAGAAAGTTATGGAAACGAAAATCAGTGTTCTGCTCGCCGACCCCGGCGAACAGTACCGCGCGGCCTATTCCAAGGCCATCGGCCAGGAGACGGACATGGAACTGGTCGCCCAGACGGACAATGGGCTGCGCGCGGAAGAACTCATCACCAAATTCCAGCCAGACGTCGTGGTGCTCGACCTCGTGCTGCCGAATCTGGACGGCCTGTCCCTGCTGACGCATCTGCGGGCGAAAAACGCACCGTCCCGCGTGATCGTCACCTCCGCGATCTGTAACGATCAGGTGCTGATGGAGTGTGCGGAGCTCGGCACGACGTACTTCATGCAAAAGCCGTTTGATCCGCCGCTGCTCGTGCAGCGCATCCGCCAGACGGCCCGGCCGCATCAGCGCACCGGCGGCGCGGGTGCGCAGCTCGCTGCGGCGGAGCCCGAGCCCTCGCTCGAGAGCGTCGTCACCGACGTTATCCACGAGATCGGCGTGCCCGCGCACATCAAGGGCTACCAGTACCTGCGCGAGGCGATCTTGCTGACCATTGACGACATGGACATCATCAACTCCGTGACGAAGGTGCTCTATCCCGAGGTCGCGCGCAAGTTCAACACGACGCCCTCGCGCGTGGAGCGCGCCATCCGGCACGCGATCGAGGTCGCGTGGGACCGCGGCGATATTGAGACGCTGCAGAAGTTTTTCGGCTACACGGTCTCGAACATCAAGGGCAAGCCGACGAATTCAGAATTCATCGCCATGATCGCCGACTGCCTGAGCCTGCGGCAGAAGCAGGCGAGTGTGCGCTGAATGCGCAGCTGGAGAATAAGAGGATGCAGAAAGCCCCCGGACACAATGTCCGAGGGCTTTCTGTATGGATCTGACCCGGGGCGGGCCTTGCCCCCTCGGGCTCCCCCGCGACTCAGAGGCTTCGGAATGGCGCTGCCGCTCATGCACTGTCCTGCCCCCAAAGCCTGCTCCCAAAAGGGGAAGGCTTGAAAAGTGCGCAGCGAACGCTACGTCAAAGCCCCCGGACAGATGTCCGGGGGCTTGTTGTGCGATGGGTGGGTAACTTTTGGGGATGCGCCCGCTCACCAGCTCGGGAGCAGGGCAATGAAATCGTCCAGATCATAGTAGCTGCCGCCCTGCGGGCTGAGATCCGGCGCGGCGGCGTAGGCGCTGCCCGGCGTGGCCGTGACGGCGAGGGAGGCCGAATCGACCTGCGTGCGCAGTGTGATGCGGCTCGGCGTGAGCGAGATATAGAGCGGGGACGCCGCGATGTTCGCCGTGATGTTCAGCGCCCCGTCGGCATAGCCGAACTCGGAGATCGCGCCGACGACGCTCGCAAACGACAGGTGCTCGAAGAAGTAGGTGTAGGCTTCAATGGCGTTCTGCACGGTCTGGCGGTCGACGCCCGGCGTGATGGTGAGCACGGCGTAGAGCGCCTGCTCGAGCGAATTCATGGACGCCTCAACATGGTGCCAGCCGAAGTCGATATAGACGCGGTCGTTCCAGAATGTGACGGTCAGGTCGCGGCCGAGGATCTGCGACACGGCGCGCGCCGCGACGGGCTTGCCGAGCGAGAGCACGACGTCGGTATCGAGACTGTAGCCATTGACGGACACGGTCGCGTCCATGCCCATGGCCTGCGCGCCGACATAGCGCTCGAGCACCGGGGCGAAGGGCTGCAGCTGCGAGAGGGTGACATAATCGCCGCTCGTGGGGGTGAGCGTGGTGGCGGAGCCGGACGTGCCGGTGATGGTCACGTGCACTGTCCAGCCCGCGGCCGTGACGGTCACGCTGTCGGCCGAGAGGGCGGCGGAGACAGGTGTGCCCGCGATGTTCAGCTGCGCGTGCAGCGCGTTATTCGACCACGCAAGATCCTGAATGCTGTCCACGGCGGACTGCGGCGTGAGCTCGCGGAAAAACTGCGCGTAGGCGTTGCCGGCGGCCGCAGCATCGTTTGCCCCGGCGAGCTTGCCCGCCCAGGCGACGAGGTCTTTGATCTCGCTGCCCGTGCCGCTGACGTGGATGTTCCCGGCCGAGACGTACACCGTACTGCCGATGTACTCGGCCGTGACGGTCACGCCGTCGACCGTGGTGGTGAGCGCGGCGTCATAGCCGCCGGAGGTTTTGGTCACGGTGGCCGTGCCCGAGAGGCTCAGCGGGCCGCTGAGCGCGACGTGGAACGTTGCAGTTTTGGCCGTGGCCGCGTCCATGAGCGGGCTCACGAGGCTCAGCGCGCCGGTGAGGTCCGTGTAGCCCTCGAGGGACTGCACCCGGAAGCCGCCGTAGTACGGCGTGGCGGTGACGTGCATGCGCGCGCCGCCGAAGTTGAGCGCCACGTCCGCGCGCGTCAGGCGCAGGGCGTCCGGGTCCGTGAGCAGGACGGTGCCGGAGATCATCGGGTCGTTGAGCCGGATGGTCATGCCGGTGTCGGTCTCCTGCATGGCGACGTTTTTCGTCAGCGCGGTCATGCCGGCCGCGTCGAGCGAGATGTTCGGGATCTGCACGCCGAGATAGCCCGCGACCGTGCGCGCCGCGTCGATCGTGTCGCTCGCGCGCAGGACGATCTTCTGGCTGCCGAAGGCGACGTACACGCGCTCATTGCTGTAGGCCGCGAAGAGGTCCACGCCCGCGACATTGCCGCGCACCTGGAAGGTGGTCTGATCGATGTCCACGTGCGCCGTCAGGCCATAGGACTGGCCGTTGGCGGTGACGGTGAGGCTGTAGTTCGGCGTGCGGCGGAAGAAGTCGCGCACCATGGCCTGCGTGTCCTGCCCGCCGTCGGAGAGCTTGCCGAGGTTGTTGGGGTCATATTCGGTGGCGAGGTAGTGCTGGAACTCCGTCTGGTCGTCGGTCACGGCGCCGAAGTCCGTGAACACCTCGGTAAGCGTGCTCGTGCAGTTGAGGCTGCCGAGGCCGGACATGGACACGGTGTAGCTCTCCACGGTGTCCATCTGCAGGAGGTCCCAGTTGGCGTCGATCGTCCAGACCATGTGCACGGCCGTGAACTCGGGGTTTTTCGCCGCGCCGCTGTACGTGCGCACCTGATGGCGGTAATACGCGCTCGCGCCCTCGGGCTCGAGGTCGAAGGTGAGGGTGTAGGTGCCGTCGGCGTTTGCAGTCATGGTCGGATTCTGCACCGTGTCACGGCTGATGACGTAGTTGCTCAGGTTTCTCGGGTCCTGCCCGTAGGCATCCTGATAGTCCTGCTGCGAGATGGCCACGATCTGGTCGCTCCAGGTGGCGGTGTCGCCGCTGATGGAGCTGGCCTTGCGCACGAGGATGGCCCCGTCCTTGAAGTATTTCTGCTCGCCGAGCTTGACGAACATGCTCGTGCTGATGGCCTCGGTAAAGACGCTGTCGCTCGTCACGACGCGCACGTTGTGCACGGCCTGATTGTAGTCGATGAAGCCGACTTTCGCCTTCGTCTCGCCGGTCGTCTCGGAGCGGTAGGTCTCCTGATCCATAACGCCGGTCGTGATATAGATATTGTCCTCCGCACTCTGGCCGGAGGGGTCACCGTCCGGGCGGGAGAGCGTCGTGCTCGCGCCGCCGGCACCGTCATCGTCGCCGCCGCCGACTGCGCCGGGAATGATGATCGCCGCCGCGATCGCCAGCGCCAGCAGCGCGCCGCCGATGACATAGGTGCGCTTGCCGTGCTTGTGACGCGTCGGGCGCGCCGCGCTCTCCGCGGGTACCAGCTCGCTGTCGGCGATGTCCGGCGCGGCCTCGTCCGCCGTCGGCTTGCGCCGCCATGACGGCAGGCGGAAGGTCTGTTTGCTCATGAATATCGATCTCCCTTGCAGGTGATGCCTGACGTGCACATCGTCAGGAAAATCACATTTCTTCATGGCTTCATTATACGGCAAGGACTTTTTAAATGCATCCTCCGTGCGCGCGAGCGGTAGAAACGTTGGGAGAAGGCGATTCTACCAACGGGAGAATGGCAGGATTTCGGCAAAAACGTCCCTCTTGCGGCCGAACGCCCGGCGTGGTATACTCATAGTATGGATGATGTGAGAGGCGCGCTCGCCGCCAATCTTGCCGAGCTGAGAAAAGAAGAAAACCTGACTCAGGCCGAGTTTGCCGCGCAGTTCAATTACTCTGACAAGGCCGTGTCCAAGTGGGAGCGGGGCGATTCGCTGCCCGATGTCGTGATGCTCAAGACCATTGCCGACCTCTATGGCATGCGCGTGGACGATCTGCTGACGGCCGGCGGCGTGGCCGCCGCGCGCGCCGAGGCCGCCGAGAGCAGCAGTGAGAAGCAGCACGATGCCTACCTCATGCCGAAGGTGCTCATCGCCGCCATGTGGGTGACGATGGTGTGGGTCGTCGCGGTCGTGGTGTTTTTGTATTCGCAGTTCAGCATCGGCAAGATGTACTGGATGGCGTTCGTGTGGGCGGTGCCGGTGTCGTTCGCCGTGGCGTTTCTCTTCTCCCGTCACTGGGAGGGGGAGTCGACGCTGCAGTGCGTGTTCGCGTCGCTGTTCGTGTGGAGCACGATCACCGCGTTTTACTTTCAATACCTCGAATACAACATCTGGGCAGTGTTCTTCGTCGGCGTTCCGGTGCAGATCGCGCTCATCCTCGGCGCCAAGCTCCGCCGCGCCGGCGTACACTGGCTGCGCCGGTGAAATGCGCGCAAATTCTGCTTGACGGCCGGCCGCGCACGTGCTATACTCCCTCCTAATGACAGGCCGAAACGGCCGGGCGGCGTCCGCGCCGCAGCAGACAGGATATCACCGCGTCTGTGGGACTCATATGCCCCACAGGCGCTTTTTTTGTGCGAAAGGAGTCTTATTTATGCGCGCACGCACCTCTACACCCGATGACGCCAAGCGCGTGACCATGCAGGTGTCCACCGTCGGCATCGTGTGCAATGCGGCCCTGACGGTGTTCAAGCTCGTCGCCGGCATCGTGGCGCACTCGTCGGCCATAGTGGCCGATGCCGTGCACTCGGCGTCCGACATTCTCGGCTCGCTGATCGTGATGATCGGCGCGGTCTTTTCCCACAAGGCGGCCGATGCCAGCCACCCCTACGGGCACGAAAAGCTCGAGTGCATCGCGTCCATCCTGCTGGGCAACATCCTCGTGGTCGTCGGTGCCGCCATCGGCTACGCAGGCGTGATGAAGATCATCCGCGGCGAGACGCTGGCTGCCCCCGGCGTGCTCGCGCTCATCGCGGCGGTCGTGTCCATCGTCGTCAAGGAGGGGCTGTACTGGTACACGATCGCAGCGGCCAAACGCATCCGCTCCGTGTCGCTCAAGGCCGAGGCGTGGCACCACCGGTCCGATGCGCTGTCGTCCATCGGCAGCTTTGCGGGCGTGCTCGGCGCGCGGCTCGGCATGCCCATCCTCGACCCCATCGCGTCGATCGTCATCTGCCTGTTCATCTTCAAGGTGGCCTACGGCATCTTCCACGAGAGCATCGACCGGCTCGTCGACCGGGCGTGCGATGCCGACACCGTCGCCGCCATGCGCGCGACGATGCTGCGCACGCCGGGCGTCGTGCGCGTGGACGATCTCAAGACGCGGCTGTTCGGCAGCCGGACGTATGTCGATGCCGAGATCGCGGTCGACGGCGCGCTGCCGCTGCGGGACGCGCACGTCATCGCCGAGGCTGTGCACCACGAGCTCGAACGCGACTATCCGGATGTCAAGCACTGCACCGTGCACGTCAACCCGGCGTGACACGGGCGGGCAACAGAGTTCAGAATGGCGAAGAGCCGTCCGAAAGGGCGGCTCTTTTTGCGCGCCGCAACGGCAGAATACCGCAGAATTCGCGCGGAAAAGTGCGCAAAGAACGCGCTAAGAATGCTTTCGGGCGCGTTTTTGCGAATCCGGCCGCGCATGCGACAGGATTCGACACAGGGCACGAAAATCGGTTGACATAACATTGACCGCACACGGAAATTTTCAGCAGCTGCAGCGGTTTGCACTGCTTGTCACCGGCGGTGCGGGCGCGGGTGGCCGGCGGCCGGCGGGCGGCTTCGTCACGCGTGATGTCGCACAAAAGTAACGGGGCACCGTACCGTACCCAACCATACCAGACCAGACCAGGTCTTACTGCGCAGTAGGAACGCACTGCATAAGCATATCTTACCCTGTCTCTCTCAAAGAAAGCCAAGGGGAAAGAAAGCCGCTGTGGAAAACCGGCGAAAATGTGGAAAACTCTGTGGAAAGATTGTGGAAAACCTGTTTTGCGGCGGGTGGGGCCGTTGCGGTCTGATGCAGCGCTGCGGCCGGGTGCGTTGGGGTTCGGGCCGGTGATCGGCGGACACAGGTGCGGCTTGGTGCGCGTTTGCGGCCTGGTGCGCGTTTGCGGCCGGGTGCGTGATGGCGGTCGTGCGGTGCGGGAGATGCGTGCAGCGCAGGGCGCGCTGGCTGGCTTTCTTGCTGAGAGAAAAAATGCTTGACAAGTTATGCAAAAGCATACTAGACTGGAAGCAGGGAACCACTCCGACGACGATCGGCACCGCGCCTCGTATGATTTCACGCACTGCCCCTGACGCGGGACGGCTTTGGCAGCATGACCGGCGGTACACCGTGCGTCCGGCTCGGCATCTTCAAGCCGCACGGTGTGCAGGCAATTTGCTCCGGTGACCAGGTAGCTTTGCGCTTCTCGTTTCTGTACTCGATTGCTGCCTGCGACCGAAACATCCCGCGATGACAGTATAAGCGCCGAAGCAGATATTTTTTCTGATGCGCGCTTCTATGCTAAGATGTTTGCAGTTCATACGTGTCTCCTTTTGGTTTTTTGTTTTTGTGGTGATTACATTCTACCAGAGATTCGTATGAACTTCTTTTCTTTTTTCTGCTGCACTTGATCGTATCATTCACCGACACAGCAAAGCGCGCCGGGCATTTGCCCGGCGCGCCCGCCCGATGTCGGATGATCCCGCGCTCCAAATTTCCGCTCCGGATTTCCGCTTTCGAATTTTTGCTCCTGTGTTTCCGATCCGGATTTCCAGCTCTGTGTGTTTGCATCCCTGCTGTTTTACGCCGCCTTGTCCTGCGCCGCCGAGGCTGCGAGCATGTCGTCGATGCTCACGCCGTAGCCCTTGGCGGGGTCTGAAAGCAGCACGTGCGTCACCGCGCCGATGAGCCTGCCGTTCTGCAGAATGGGGCTGCCGCTCATGCCCTGCACGATGCCGCCGGTCGCGGCCAGCAGGTCCGGGTCCGTGACGGTGATGAGAAAGCGTGTGCCCCCGCCGTCATGATACACCCGGCTGATGTCCACCGTGTACGCCCGCACGTCCTCGCCCGCGACCGTGGACAGAATGGTCGCGCTGCCGGTCCTGACCGCGTCGGCCGTGACGGCGGGCGTGACCGTCGCTGTGACCTCCGTGCCGCCGCGCCGGACGGTGACGGACAGGGTGTCGCCCGCCGCGTCCATGGCCGCGAGAAAATCCGCCGAGGACGCGATGTCCCGGCCGTCGATGCGGCAGATCACGTCACCGGGCAGCAGGCCCGCGTCCTTCGCGGGCGCGGCCTTGCCGCTGGGCGTGTCCACCTCGGCGAGGTCCGCCACGAGCATGCCCGCCGTGGTCATCTGGATGCCGACGGCCCGGCCGAGCGGCACGAGCGACGCTGCCTGCGCCGACACGCCCGCGCACAGCGCGAGCGCGACCGCCGCCGTGACGGCAAAGCGGCGCAAAAAATGTGGTTGTTTCCGCAAAAAATCCCCCCTTTGCGCGTGCAGTATCAGTATGCCGGGTTTCGGGCAAAATAGCGGCGGAACATTCTTGCTCGATTGCCTGCCGGGGCGCAAATGCCTGCGGCGGCGTGCATACGATGTACGGAACCAGTTTTGGTAATTCGATGCATCGGAGGCATTTCCATGACGCAAACATTAAAACAGGGCGACCGGGGCGCGCTCGTGTCGCTGCTGCAGCTGGGACTGACGCGCGCGGGGCAGACACCGGGCGCGCTCGACGGCATCTTCGGCGCGCAGACAGCGGCGGCCGTGCGCGCGTTTCAGGCAGCCAGCGCCCTCACGCCCGACGGCATCGCGGGCGCGCGGACGCACCGCGCGCTGCTGCCGTACTACACCGGCTTTGTCACGCGCACCATCCGCGCGGGCGACACATTTTCCGCCCTCGCGCGGCAGTACGGCACGAGTGTGGACGCCATCCGGCTCGCCAATCCCTACCTCGACCCGGAGCGGCTGCCGCTCGGCCGGGCGCTGACGATCCCGCTGCCGTTTTCCGTGACATCAACGGACATTCCCTATTCCTCGGCGCTCATCGGCTATATTGTGCGCGGGCTGGCCGCGCGCTATCCCATGCTCGCCGTCGGGGAGTTCGGCCGCAGTGTGCTCGGCCGGCCGCTGTGGTACCTGACGCTCGGCAGCGGGCCGAAGCTCGTGTTTTACAATGCTGCGCACCATGCCAACGAGTGGATCACGACGCCGCTGCTGCTCACGTTCTGCGAGCAGCTGTGCGCGCGCCTCGGCGACGGCGGCGACATGGAGGGGCAGAACATCCGCGACCTGTTATCCAAGGTCACGCTCGTGCTCGCCCCGGCCGTGGACCCGGACGGCATCGATCTCGTGACCGGCGCGCTCGACGCCGAGACGACCGCCGCGGCCAAAGCGCTTGCAAATCATTACCCCGACATTCCGTTCCCCGCGGGCTGGAAGGCGAACATCCGCGGCATCGACCTCAACCTCCAGTACCCCGCGGGGTGGAGCATCGCGCGCGAGATCAAATTCGCCGCGGGCTACACGCGCCCCGGCCCGCGCGACTATGTTGGCCCCGCGCCGCTGGTCGCGCCCGAGAGCCTGGCGATGTACGGCTTTACCCGCGCGCTCGACCCGCTGCTCACCCTGTCGTACCACACGCAGGGCCGCGTCATCTACTGGCAGTACGACGGCTATGACGTGCCGGGAAGCGAAGCCATCGCCCGGCAGTTTGCCGCCGTGAGCGGCTACGACGTGGCCGAGACGCCCTACGCCTCCGGCCACGCGGGGTATAAGGACTGGTTTATTCAGGACTACCGCCGCCCGGGCTTCACGATCGAGGCGGGCAGCGGGGAAAATCCCCTGCCGCTCAGTCAGTTTCCGGACATCTGGTCGGATAACCTCGGCATCCTGCTCGGCGGCATGACCGCCGTTTTGTGACGCTTGTCACAGCCCACATCAAAACCTCCCACATGACACATTTTGGCCGTTTTCCGGCAAAAAATGCGTGCCAAGATAGAGCCAAGACATAGACAAAACGGGCCAGATGGTGCGTTTTTTCACGTCACGAAGGAAATTATCATGCAGCTGTCAGACAAGATCAAAAAATTCAGCGTCGAGCAGGCTATTGACGACCTCAACAAAAACCCGGTCAAGAACCTGCCGAAGCTCCTCGACTGGGCGGACGCGTTCTGCGCCGGAAAGTTCGAGGGCCAGCGCCGCGCCATCCGCAAGGCGTGCATGGATCCCACCGACGCGCACTACCCGATGGTGCAGCACATCCTCAACGACATTGATCCCGAGGTGCTCAAGACCACGCTCGTGAACTTCTTCATTTACGGCATCTCCTCGTGCTACACGAGCGTGAACTGGGACGCCATCTCGTCCGAGGCGTATTTCCGGCAGCTCATCGACCTCGGCTGCCTGTTCATCTGGTATTTCCACTACATGCCGGTCGGCAACGATGCCTCGCCAAGCAGGCAGCCGCCGCGGCGAAGAAAAAGTAAAAAACCGCCGATAGAAAAAGCACCGTCTCCCGGTCGGGAGACGGTGCTTTGTGCTTGTCAAAAACCGATGCGCGCGTGGGAAGGGGGCAGCGCAGCAGGGGCTTTGGGTACCGCCCGCTCAGTAGCTGTACACGCCGCCGCCGATGAACTCGCGCAGCATGCTCTCGGGCGCGAGCAGGGCGGGGTCGATCGTCTCGAAGCGCTCGAGCGCCGGCAGGATGCTGCGGATCTCCGCATAGCGCTCCGCACCCTCGGGCACGGCCGCGAGCAGGGGCGCGGCGTAGTTTTTCAGGATGGACACCTCGCACGGGAACGACGAGTCGAACATCAGGTTCGCGCGTTCCTTGAACGGGGAGATGAACCGTTTCTCGCCGCGGCGGACGTTGGCCCACATGTCCAGCGTCGCGGCGGCGGGGGTGCCGCGGAAGTTGCTGTCGCGCACGAGGCGGCGCAGCAGGCGCATCCACGTGCCCTTGAACACCTCGCGCCCGTCGCTGTCCACGACGACGGAGCGCGCGCTGATATACAGCCGGAACGCGTCCGGACAGTAGGCGGCGATGTCGTCATTGAGCGCGTGGATGCCCTCGCACACGGCGACCTCGTCCTTGCCGAGGCGCATGGGCCGGCCGATGGGGCCGGACTGCACGCGCGTGACGAAATTATAGCGCGGCAGGTGGATCTCCTCGCCGCGGGCGAGCGCGTTGAGGTGCTCGCCGAGCAGGTCCATGTCCAGGCACGCGGGGGACTCGAGGTCAATGTCGCCCTCCGGCGTGCGCGGCGCGGTGCGGGGGTTCACGGTGCGGAAATAGTCGTCCATGGCGAGGCTCTGGCTGCCGATGCCCATCTTGCGCAGGGCCTCGGCGATCTTCATGGCCGTGGTGGTCTTGCCGCTGCCGGACGGGCCGGACAGCAGCACGATCGGGCACGTGTGCACGTTCTCGGCGATGGCGCGGGCCGCGCGCTCGATCTTTTCGGCATAGGCCGCGTCGCACGCGTCGACGAATTCCTTGGGGTCAGTCTGAATGCGGCGGTTGATCTCCTGAATGTGGTAACTCATTGAAAAAACGCCTCCAGTTCCGCCTTGGCCGCGCAGATGCGGTCGATATTGGCGATGTATTCCGTGGGATACTTGGGGTCGATGTGCCGCTCGAGTTTGCCGCCGTTGGGGCGCACGAGCTTCGTCGAGGCGCCGCCGCCCATGGCGAGGATGCTGCACAGCTCCTCCATGATGCAGATGTTATAGAGATTCTCCTGCCCTGGCCGCGTCCAGCCGACGTTTTCAAACCCGCCGGACATGAACTTCTGCCGGTAGAGGTAATACGGCGCGTAGCCGGCCGCGTCGAGCGCGCTGCCCGCAAAGTCGAGCATCTCGCCGACCTGCTCCCCGTCGGGGATGGGGGCGTCCTGCGTCATGAGGTCGGCCCCGCGCTTGCGCGACAGCGTGTGCACGGTCACGTTTTCGGGCGCGAGCGCGAGCACCTGCTCGAGCGTGGCGCGGAAGCCGTCCGACGTGTCGCCGGGCAGGCCCGCGATCAGGTCCATGTTCACGGCGAAGCCGCCGGTCTCGCGCACGAGGCGCAGCGCGTCGAAAATATCCTGCGCGGTGTGGCGGCGGCCGATGGTCTCGAGCACGCGGTCGTCGAGCGTCTGGGGATTGACGCTGATGCGGTCGACCCGGTGCGCGCGCAGCACGTGCAGCTTGTCGGCCGTGATGGTGTCGGGCCGTCCGGCCTCGACGGTGAACTCGCGCAGGGCGCTGAGATCGAACGCCGCCTCGAGCTGCGTGCACAGCGCGTCGAGCTGGCGCGCCGAGAGCGTGGTCGGCGTGCCGCCGCCGATGTAGAGCGACACGATGCGCAGACCGGCGCGCTGCACGGCCGCTGCCGTCGCGGCGATCTCGCGCGCGAGCGCCTGCAGAAACTCCGGCACGAGCGCCATGCTCTTTTCCACCGACTGGCTCACGAAGCTGCAGTAGGCGCAGCGCGTCGGGCAAAACGGGATGCCCACGTACAGGCACACGTCCTTGTCGCCGAGCGCATCCATGGCGCGCAGCGTGGCGTGGGCGGTGCGCACGACGAGCGCGGCGCGCGCGGGCGCAACGTCGTAGTGCCGCTCGAAATAGCGCATGGCCTGCGCGTCGCCCATGCCCTGTGCGAGCAGGGGGGTCATGAGCTTGCCGGGGCGCACGCCCGTGAGCATGCCCCACGGCCTGTGCGGCAGGCCGATGCCCATGGCCGCGCGGTAAAACGCGCGCTTGACCGCGCCCTGCAGCCGCCGGTCGGTTTCGGTGGGGTCGGTCAGCTCGTCGTTGGGCACGCTCGTGCGGCCGTTGGCCGTCCGTCCGTGATAGACGAGCACGCACGTCGCGGTCGTGATCTTGGGGCCGGGCATGAGCCGCAGCTCCACGCGGTCGCCGGTCGGCCGGCCGTCCGGATACTCCGGGCGCTCGTCCGGAAACAGCGTCAGGAGCATCTGCTCCACCGCATAGCGGTAATCATGTCCGATCAGATAGAGATTCATGGTATTCTTTTTCTCCTCTTCCCATGTCAGGTCAGGAGCGGTCCTTGGCCTTGTTCTTGAGTTCTCTGGCCTTTGCCTTCAGGGCTCTGGCCAGCTGCTTGCGGCGCTGCGCATGCTCATGCACACGCGTGAAGGCCGGGCCGTTGGTCTTGCCCTCGCGCAGCGCCGGGAACGCCTGCGCGATGCGCTCGTGCACGATGTTGCGCTGACCCAGCAGCTCCTCGCGGCGCTGCAGCAGTTCGCTGCGGCGCGCCAGCAGCTCGCTGCGGCGCATGAGCGAGTTCTCGGCGCGCTTTTCTGCGATCTGGGCGCCTTTTTCCTTCGCGTCGGTGTAAACTTCCATGCCGCGGTCCTTCGCGTCCGAGGCGCGAATATAGATCTCCTCGCCGATCTCGTCGGAGATGGCCGTGAGCGAGTCCTCGATGGCCTGCAGAGCGTGCAGCTTCTTCGGCAGCTTGCGGATCTCCATGGCGGTGATGATGTTGTCCGCAATCCACAGGGCGCTGAACGTGCCGAGCAGCACCCAGCCGAGCTTTTTCGGGATGAGGTCGACGACCTTGGCCACGAGCGGCTGGAACACATCAACCACGAACACGCACGCGATGCCCCACAGCACCGAGAACTCCAGGCACACATAGCCCTTGATGTTCAGCGGACGCTTGGAGTAGTCCCACCACTTGTCGTGGAACACCTTTTCGAGCACCCAGCCGGTGAAGTATTCGATCACGCTCGTGAACAGCACGCTGCCGCCGAACAGCAGCCAGAGGCTGCTCTTGAGCGGCCCGAGCACGAGCAGCACGCTCATCACACCGAAGCCGTAGATGGAGCAGATGGGGCCGTTGACGAAGCCGCGGTTGACGAACTTGCCGTGCGCGATGGCGGCGAAGGCCACCTCGGAGCACCAGCCGAGAAATCCATAGATGTAGAAGTACCAGAGGATCTGGAACCAGGAATAGGGCACAAGCACGAAAAAAACTCCTCTCAGATCTGGGCGCCTGCGGCGACACTGACCCAGTCTCATCATGATGGTTCAAAGATTATAACATAATGGTCCGGGCATTTCCAGTCTTTCCACCCCGGATGGGACAAAAGCGGCAAAATGGACAAAAAGCGGTGGGGGGGTTCAAGCCTTCCCCTTTGAGGAGAAGGCTTGAAAAACTGCCATCTGCCTTTGTTTTTTCGCGCGCAAAAGCGGAGCGCAGGATCCTGCGCTCCGCCTGGAAAACCGGGGATTTACTTGATCGTCAGCAGCAGCTCGCCGGCCTTGACCGACTGGCCGCCCTTGACAAAGACTTCGTCGATCGTGCCGTCCATGCGGGCGACGACGCTCGTCTCCATCTTCATGGCCTCGATCACGGCGAGCACGTCGTTGACCTTGACCTGGTCGCCGGGCTTGACATTGACCTTCGACACCATGCCCGGGATGGACGCGCCGGCCTGGCTCTTGTCGTTCGGGTCGGCCATGACGACGGTCTTGGCCGTGTCGGCCGCGGTCGGGTCGGGCACGGCGACCTCGCGGCGCATGCCGTTGAGCTCGAACTGCACGTTGCGCGTGCCGTCGTCGTTGCGGTCGCCGAGGCCGATGTACTTGATCATGAGGGTCTTGCCGTCCTCGATGTTGATCTTGTTCATCTCGCCAACGGCCATGCCGTTGAAGAACACGTGGCTGCCCATGCGCATGATGTAGCCGTACTCCTTGCGGTGGCGGACGTACTCCTCATAGACCTTCGGGTACATGGCGTAGGAGATGAGGGAGCGCGGCTCCTCGTAGTTCGGGTAGAACTTGACGATCTCGCGGCGCAGCTGGTCCCAGTCGGTGGGCGGCAGCAGGTCGCCGGGGCGGCCGGTGATGGGCTTCTCGCCCTTGAGCACGACGCGCTGCAGATCCTTCGGGAAGCCGCAGGGCGGCTGGCCCATCATGCCCTTGAAGTAGCTCACGACGCTGTCGGGGAAGGCAAGGTGCTCGCCCTTTTCGACGATGTTCTCGGACGTGAGGTCGTTCTGCACCATGAAGATCGCGAGGTCGCCGACCATCTTGGACGACGGCGTGACCTTGATGATGTCGCCGAGCATGAGGTTGACGGTGCGGTACATCTCCTTGACCTCCGCGAAGCGGTGGCCGAGGCCGAGCGACTCGACCTGCGGCTGCAGGTTCGTGTACTGGCCGCCGGGGATCTCGTAGCGGTAGATATCGGTGACGGGGACCTTGAGGCCCTTGTCGAAGCTCTCGTAGCGCAGGCGCACGTCGGCCCAGTAATCGGCCAGCTCCTGCAGGCGCTGCGGGTCAAAGCCGGTGTCGCGCTCCTGACCGCGCAGGGACTCGACAACGGCGTTCATCGACGGTTGGCTCGTGAGGTTCGCGAGCGGGCCGATGGCGGTGTCGACCACGTCCACGCCGGCCTCGGCCGCCATGAGATAGGTCGCGATCTGGTTGTCGGTGGTGTTGTGCGTGTGCAGGTGGATGGGAATGCCGATCTCCTGCTTGAGGGTGCTCACGAGCTTCTTGGCGGCGTAGGGCTTGAGCAGGCCGGACATGTCCTTGATGGCCAGCATGTGGGCGCCGCGGCGCTCGAGCTCCTTGGCGAAGTTGACGTAGTACTCGAGCGTGTAGCGGTCGCGCGTCGGGTCGAGGATGTCGCCGGTGTAGCACACGGTGCCCTCGAGGAACTTGCCTTGACGCAGGACCTCGTCCATGGCGGTCTCCATGTTCGGCATCCAGTTGAGCGAGTCGAACACGCGGAACACGTCGATGCCCTCGCGGGCGGACTCGGCGATGAAGGCGCGCACGAGGTTGTCCGGATAGCTCGCGTAGCCGACGAGGTTCGAGCCGCGCAGCAGCATCTGGAACGGGATGTTCGGGATCTTCTCGCGCAGCATCTCCAGGCGCTCCCACGGGGACTCGTGCAGGAAGCGGTAGGCGGTGTCAAACGTCGCGCCGCCCCACATCTCGAGCGAGAAGCAGTCGGCGAGGATGTCGGCCGTGCCGTCGGCGCCCTTGAGCATGTCGCGGGTGCGCAGGCGGGTGCTCAGCAGGGACTGGTGCGCGTCGCGCATCGTCGTGTCGGTGATGAGCAGCTTCTTCTGGCCGAGGACCCAGTCCTTGACGGCCTCGGGGCCGTCGGTGTCGAGCAGGAGCTTGAGCCCGTCCTGCTTCGAGATCTCGCGCTGCGCCTTCGGGAAGCGCGGCGTGTCGTACTGGTGGCGCTCGGCGTCGGGATTGTTGACCTGGATGTTGGCGATGTATTTGAGCACGCGGGTCGCGCGGTCGCGCGATTCGGTGAACTCGAACAGCTCCGGCGTCTCGTCGATGAACTTCGTGTGGCACTTGCCGGCGATGAACGTCGGGTGCGTGAGGATGTTCGTCACGAACGGGATGTTCGTCTTCACGCCGCGCACGTGCTCTTCATTGATGGCGCGGGTGGCCTTGCGGCAGACGGCGGGGAAGGTGCAGTCCCAGCTCGTGACCTTGACGAGCAGGGAGTCGTAGTACGGGGAGATGACCGAGCCCGTGCCGACGTTGCCGCCGTCGAGACGCACGCCGAAGCCGCCGCCGGAGCGGTAGGCCTCGATCTTGCCGTTGTCGGGCGCGAAGTTGTTGGCCGGGTCCTCGGTGGTCACGCGGCACTGGATGGCGTAGCCGTTGACCTTGAGGTTGTTCTGGTCGCCGAGACCGATCTCCGGGTGGCTGATCGGCTGACCCTCGGCGATGAGGATCTGCGCGCGCACGAGGTCGATGTTCGTGACCATCTCGGTGACGGTGTGCTCGACCTGGATGCGGGGGTTCATCTCGATGAAGTAATGATTGCCGTCGCGGTCGACGAGGAACTCCACCGTGCCGGCGTTGACATAGCCGACGGCCTCGGCGATCTTCACGGCGTCGGCGTGCAGCTGCTCGCGGATGCTCTCGGGCACGCTCCACGCGGGCGCGAACTCAACGACCTTCTGGTAGCGGCGCTGCAGCGAGCAGTCGCGCTCACCGAGGTGGCGCACGTTGCCGTACTGGTCGGCCAGGATCTGCACCTCGATGTGCTTGGGCTGCACGAGGTACTTCTCGATGAAGATGTCGTCATTACCGAAGGCCTTGCGCGCCTCGCTCTTGACGAGCTCGAACGCGGGGATGACGTCCTCGGGCATCTCGCACAGGCGCATGCCGCGGCCGCCGCCGCCGGCCGCCGCCTTGAGGATGACGGGGAAGCCGAAGCTGATGGCCTTCTCGAGCGCCTCCTGCCCGTCGCGCAGGGGCTCGGAGCAGCCGGGGATGACCGGCACGCCGCACTCCATGGCGATCTGCTTGGCCGAGAGCTTGTCGCCCATCTTGCCGAGCACGTCGCTCGGGGGGCCGATGAACGTGATGCCGGCTTCTTCACAGGCGCGGGCAAAGTCCGCGTTCTCGGACAGGAAGCCGTAGCCCGGGTGGATGGCGTCGACGCCGCGGCGCTTGGCCAGGTCGATGATCTCGGGGATGTCGAGATACGCGCCCAGGGGGCTCTTGTTCTCGCCGACGAGGTAGGCCTCATCGGCACGGGTGCGGAACATGCTCAGTTCGTCTTCCTTGGAGTACATGGCCACGGTGTGGATGCCGAGGTCGTAGCACGCGCGGAAGATACGCACCGCGATCTCGCCGCGGTTGGCGGCAAGGACCTTGTTGAAAACTTTTTCTGACACGGTCGTGTCTCCTTTCTGACTGCGGCGGGCCGCAGAGGTGGGGGCTGCAGCGGCGCAGAGGCGTGCCCCGGCGCGCTGTCAACGTCGGAATTATATCATATATCAGTAACAATAGAAATAAAATTTTGAAATTTTGGCGAGTTTAAAATCTAACAAATGCGCCCGGCGCGTAATTTACACGCAATTCTTTTCTCGCCGCGCGGATTGTGGTACAATAGCGGACGAAAATTCAGGAAAGCTGGAATGAATTTGGAAAATACCTGTTATATCGTCGGCGCGGCCAGTCTCGACGGCGTGCGCCTGAGCCCCCGGCCGGGGGACTATGTCATTGCGGCCGACGGCGGCTACCGCTCGCTGAAAGCGCGCGGCATCGAGCCGGACTTCGTCATGGGCGACTTTGACTCCCTCGGCTACCGGCCGGACCACCCGAACGTGGAGACACATCCGGTCATGAAGGACGACACCGACCTCGGTCTTGCCGTGCGCTGGGCGCTGGCGCACGGGTACCGGCGGCTCGTGATGGCGGGCGCGCTCGGCGGCCGCCTCGACCAGACGATCGCGAGCCTGCAGACGCTGCGCGGGCTCACGGACGCGGGCGCGCAGGGCTGGCTCATCGGCTGCGGCTGGGTGGTCACGGCGGTGCAAAACGGCACGCTGACCTTTCCCGCCGGCATGGAGGGCACGGTGTCCGTGTTCAGCAGCGGCGATGCCGCGCGCGGCGTCACGCTGCGCGGCCTGCTCTATGAGATCACGGACGCGGAGCTGCGCTGCGCCATGCCGCTCGGCGTGAGCAACTCGTTCACCGGCGCGGCGGCCACGGTGCGCGTCACGGACGGCACGGTCTATGTCCTCTGGCAGGGCGACGCGCTGCCGGACGGGCTGGAGGTACGCCATGGAGCGGATTGACCTGCACACGCACACGCTCGCGTCCGACGGGTCGGACGCGCCGGCTGACGTGGTGCGCAAGGCGGCGGCGCTCGGTCTGCGGGCCGTGGCCGTCACGGATCACGACACGTTCGCCGGCCTGCCCGAAGCCCGCGCGGCGGGGCAGCGCTGCGGCATCGAGGTCGTGCCCGGGGTGGAGCTGTCCACCGTCTGGGGCGGCGAGGAGGTGCACCTGCTCGGCTACTTCATGGACACGGAGGATACCGCCCTGTGCGCGCTCATGACCCGCGCGACGGACGAGCGCAATGCCCGCAACGAGATCATGGTGCAGCGCCTGCACGACGCGGGCTACCCCATCACGATGGACGACCTGCACGCGGCCTTCCCGGGGCAGACGGTGCTCGGCCGGCCGCACATCGCGGCGCTGCTCGTGCAGCGCGGGTGCATCGCGTCGGTGCCGGACGGCATGCGTGGCCTGCTTGGCCGGGGGAAGGAATTTTATGTCCCGCGCTACAACGTCCCGCTGGAGGATTTCATCCGCGCCCTGCGCGCGGCGGGCGGCGTGCCGGTCGTGGCGCACATCTTCAAGTACCGCTTCGACGATGCGCAGCGCACCGCCATGCTCTCTGCTGCTGCGGACGCCGGGGCCCTCGGCGTCGAGGTGCGCTACACGACCTATACGCCCGAGCAGACGGCGGCGGCGCAGGCGCTGGCCGAGCGCTTCGGTCTCGCGCCCTCCGGCGGCTCGGACTATCACGGTCTGCGCAAGCCGGACATCGCCATCGGCTCCGGCCGGGGCGGGCTGCGCGTGCCGTATGCCTGGCTCGCCGGGCTCAAAGCCCTTGCCGGGCCCGGCCGTGTGTGATACACGAACAAAATCCAGTTGAATTTTGAAATTTTTCCGGAGGTGGTTCCTTGAAGACCCTTCTGCGCCCCTATGAGGGCACGCTGCCGTATCTCTTCGTCAGCTACGCGCACAAGAACGACGCGGCCGTGCTCGAGATCATCCGCACCCTGCAGTCGCGCGGCTTTCGCGTCTGGTACGATGAGGGCATCGAGGCCGGCAGCGAGTGGCCGGAGAGCATCGCGTCGCATCTCGAGCGCGCGCAGCTCGTGCTGGCGTTCTTGTCCCCGGCGTATCTGCGCTCGGACAACTGCCGCAAGGAGATGCACTATGCCCTGACGAAGAAAAAACCCGTCATCAACGTCTACCTCGAGCAGACGGAGCTCTCCCCCGGCATGGAGATGCAGATCGGCAACCTCTTCGCGCTCATGAAGTACACCTACCCGAGCGAGAAATTTTTCTACGACAAGCTCTTCTCGGCCGAGCTGCTCGACGCTTCAAAATTCGCCGGCGATCCGCCGGAGCTGCCGGATGCCCCGGCGCCCGCGCCCGGGAAAAAGGCGAGAGAGAAAAAGCCCCGCGCCGAAAAGCCCCGCCGGGAAAAGCATGAAAAACCGCCCAAGGCGCCAAAGCCTGAGCGGCCGAAGAAAAAGCGCCGCGGCCTCGCGGCGGCGATCATTGCCATTGTGCTCGCCGGCTGTCTGATCGCGGCCGGCATCGTCGGCCACTTCACGGGCCTGCTCTACCGCTTCACGGCGAAAACCGTCGCGGTGCAGACGCTCGCGGACGACACGGTGGCCCAGTTCCAGAACCCGCTGCTCGAGCAGGCCGCGCGCGACTATGCCGGCAAGCCTGCGGGCGAGCTCACGGTCGCGGACCTCAAGGGCCTCACGGCGCTGTACGTCTGCGGCGACCGGTACTGGTTCGCCGCCCCGCAGCAGGGCGTGGACGCGGCGGCCGCCGGTGTCGAGACGGCGGAGATGACCGACCCCTCCGGCCAGAGCGTCACCGTGCGCCGCGGCGACATCCGCGACCTGTCCGACCTCGCGTATTTCCCGAGCCTGACGGTGGTCTCGGTGCAGTTCCAGTCGCTGACCTCGCTCGAGAGCCTGCCCGCCTGCGGCGTGGAGGTGTTCGACGTCAGCGCCAACCGGCTCACGAGCCTGTCGGGCATCGAACAGCTGCCGAAGCTCACGGCCCTCACGGCCGACGGCAACGCCATTACCGACCTGACCGGCCTCGGCCGCTGCCTGAACGTGCGGAAGCTGAGCCTCAACGGCGCAAACGTGTCGGACCTGTCCGAGCTGCGCGCGCTCACAAAGCTGCAGGACATCACGCTCTCGCACTGCACGCGCCGCGAGCTGCTGATCCCGCTGCACAAGTCCTCGCTCACGCGCGTCACACTCGTGGACTGCGATCTGCGTGGCGATTTCTTCCGCAGCTTCGACCGCGAGCGGGCGATCACGTCGCTCACGCTCATCCGCTGCGAGCTGGACAGTACATCCGGTCTGGAGGATTTCACCGGGCTCACGGAGCTGACGGTGCGCGGCGTTTCCGGGTCACTGGACTGGTCGGCACTCGGCAGTCTGCCGCTGCAGACCGTCACGGCCGACGCCCTGCAGGCGGACGCCATCGCCGCGTCCACCACTGCGGCCGTCACGGTGGTGGACTGACTGCCGGGGCAGGCTACGTGCCCGCATTGCCGCGGCTCTGCGCGCGCCGCTCCCGCGCACAAGCGCGGAAACGGATGTGCGCGCGGGTGGATGCAGAAAAGCAGAGAGAAGCAGCAGCCCTCCCGATTCGGGAGGGCTGCTTTGTCTGCGGCGGGGTGATCGTTTTTTCCGGTATGTCCGTCCCGCGCCCCTTGGCTCCCTTGTGCAAAGGGAGCTGGCAGCCGTCAAGCTGACTGAGGGATGGATACGCGCATTCTTGCACTGCGGCCGGTATCTGCAACCCCTCCGTCACGGCGCAGAGCGCCGTGCTACCTCTCCTTACACAGGGGAGGCATCGCCGAACGGCGATATTTTCTCCTTGCGGCCACAGTACCGTGTGGCGCTGCCTTCTCCGCGGCCGCAGTACCGTTCGGTGATGCCAAATTCCATCCGGGGCGGGTCTTCCCCCCTTGGGCCCTCCTGCTGCGCAGAAGCCGGGGGAGAAGCCGGACCGTCACCCATTCGGGAGAAGGATTTCAAGACATCGGCCATTCACCCCCTGCAAACGGAAAACGCCCCTGCCGGAACGGACAAACCGGCAGGGGCGTTTCCATAGGAGAAATGGAGTTGGAAAAAGGAATTATCATGTTGCTTGGGGGAGAAATTGCGCGCCAGTCAGCGGGCGGAGAGGTTCGTGTGCGGTCACGAAAATTCCCGCTTGCTATCTGACAGTGCCCATTATATAATGCCTTTATGGATAAGTAAAGCAAATATTTCTGATAGTTAGATTAGCGTTTCTAATTTGTGAGGTGCTTATGAACCGATACATTGCCTTCCTGAAGGTCTTTGAGCGCAACAGTTTTTCGGACGCGGCGCGCGATCTCGGCTATACGCAGTCGGCCGTCAGCCAGATGATCAAGTCGCTGGAGGAGGAGCTGGGCGTGACGCTGCTGGTGCGCTCGCGCTCGGGCGTGGCGCTCACCTACGAGGGCCGCCACCTGCTGCCGTACATCCGCGACACGGTCAACGCCTACCGCATGCTCCAGTCGCAGGCGGCGGGTTTCAGCGGGCTCGAGCAGGGCACGATCCGCCTCGGCACGTTCACGAGCGTGTCGAGCTTCCTGCTGCCGCCGGCCATGGAGCGCTTCCGGAGCCAGCACAGCGGCATCCGCTTCGAGCTCTATCAGGGCCTGTATTACGAGATCGAGGACTGGGTGCGCGAGGGCGTGGTCGACTTCGGCTTCACGGACATGTCGCGCACGACGCCGTTTGCATGCGAGCCGATCTATCGCGACACCATGCTCGCCGTCCTGCCCGAGGGCCACCCGCTGGGCGAGAACATTTTCATTCAGGTCGATGAGCTGGCGGCCGAGCCGTTCATCCTCCTCGAGGAGGGGCGCGGCGGCGGCTGCATCCGCGAGCTGCTCGCGCGCCACCCGCAGATCAACGTGCAGTACCGCGTGGCCGACGATTACACGATCCTGAACATGGTCGAGAGCCGGCTCGGCGTGTCCATCCTGCCGGAGGCCGTGCTGCGCCGCAGCGGCCAGCGGCTCACTGCACGCCGGCTCTCTCCGGAGCTGCAGCGCACCATCGGCGTCATCTATAAGCAGAAGACCGGTCTGTCCACCGCCGGGCAGCTGTTTCTGAGCGAGCTCAAGGCATCCAACCCCGCGCCGCACGGCTGAATCTGCCGCATTTGGGTGTTTACACTGCCGGGCGGTTGTGCTATCGTAGAGCGGTAACATTTCATGGCGCGCCGTGACCGTGTGGTATACCTTATTTAAATATGGCGGACGCGGCGGGAAGGAGCGGATCATTCATGAGCATGACAGGCGCCATCGTCAACGCGCTGGCCATCGTGGCCGGCGGTGCGGTCGGTCTGCTGTTTCGGCGGGGCATCCCCGAGCGCGTGAGCAAAACGGTCATGATCGGTCTCGGGCTGTGCGTGCTGTATATCGGCATTTCGGGCGCGATGGAGTGCCGGAGCATCCTCATCGTCATCGTGTCCATGTCGCTCGGCGCGGCCGTGGGCGCGCTGCTGAACATCGACGGGGCCATCCACCGCCTCGGCACCTGGGTCGAGGCGCACGTCCACCGGCACGAGGGCGGGCCGTCGCTGGCCGAGGGCTTTGTCACGGCGAGCCTGCTGTGCTGCGTGGGTGCCATGGCGGTCAACGGCTCGCTCGACGCCGGCATCCGCGGCGACAACAGCATCCTGCTCACCAAGTCGATGATCGACCTCGTTTTCTGCGCCATGATGGCCACGACGCTCGGCGCGGGCGTCATGCTCGCGGGCGCGGCGGTGTTCGTGGTCGAGGGGGCGCTCACACTGCTGGCCGGGGCCATTGCGCCGCTGCTCTCGGAGGCGGCGGTCGCGGACCTCACGTGCGCGGGCTCCCTGCTCGTGGCGGCCATCGGCCTCAACCAGACCGGCGCCACGAAGATCAAGGTGGCGGACTATCTGCCGGCGCTGCTGTTCGTGCCGCTCATCCGCTGGCTGGTCAGTTTGCCGGTCTGGCAGCAGATCGCCGCGTGGTTTTGAGCGATACCATTTATAAATAGCAAAGCGGCGCTTGCGGCGGCTTCCTGATTTGTATATTTTGGCGTTGTATGTGGGCGAAAAATCGCGTGGGAAGGCTTGCCTTTTCCGCGCGTTTGTGTTACGATACTCTTTCCCGCGGGAAGAAAGGGTGTGGGCACATGGGTTTCTGGCTCAACCAGGCGCTGGGTCTGCTCGGCAGCCTGATCGTGTTTGTCTCGGTGCAATTCAATAACCGCCGTGTCATCCTCGCCGCGCAGGCCGCCGCCTGCCTGATGTGGATCGTGCACTACGGGCTGCTCGGCGCGATGACCGCCGCGACCATCAACATTCTGTCGTTCGCGCGCAGCGTCGTGTTTTACTTCAACGACCGCAAGTGGGCGCAGAGCCGCGCGTGGCTGTGGGCGTTTCTGGCGCTGTACGTCGTCAACACCGTCCTCACGTGGGACGGGCCGGTGAGTCTGCTGCCCGGCATCGCCATGAGCATGACGACGGTCGCGCTCTGGACGCGCGACATGCGCCGCACGCGCCTGCTCTACCTGACCAATTCGCCGTTCTGGTTCACGTATGACATCCTCGCGCGCTCGTACTCGTGCATGGTCATCGAGGCCATCGCCTTCGTATCCTACGCCGTCGCCGTGTGGCGGTTTGACATCAAAAAGCAGCCGCAGACGTGATCGCGCGTGCCCAAAAGCGTTTTGACACGCGCGCAAACGAGACCCACTGTGTTGGGCTCTCGTTTGAAGGGACTGCAGCTCGCTGCATCGCACGAGCTGTGCACCGTCGGCGCACAACTCGCACGTTTGCGAGCCGAAATGTATTTTCTCCGCCGTACACGCTGCCGGAGAAAATGATTGGAATTTTTTGCGTCTGCGGACGCAAACTCTGCGAGCCTTTTGTAATGGTCTGCAAAAACTCCCCGCCTTCGGGCGGGGAGTTTGTGTGTTTAAAAAGGGCTTTGCATTTCGCCGGGAACCCAACGAAGCGGTTCTCGATGGAGCGGATTACCACGTCAGCGCATCGTCAAAATCCACAAGGTCGGGCCGCACGGGCTCCTCGCCCATGACGGTCTGCATGTAGAGATTGACCTGGCGGCGCATGTCGCGCTTGGAGATCGTGCGCGAATCGAGCAGATCCTGCGCGACCCAGAGCATGTGCACGCCGCGCGCGGCCGCCTGCTCCTCGAACACGCCGCGCAGACCGTCCATGCCCTTGCAGGAGATCTGGTCGTACATGAGCACCATGTCGGCGTTGTACTGCTTGCAGACGATCCACAGCTCGTCGAGCACGTTCGCGTAGCCGCCCTTCGTGTGCTTGCGCATGGTAGTGCGCTGATAGCTGCGGGCGAGGTCGGCGAGCGCCTGATCGGGATCCTCCGTGTTGATGATGATGTCGGAAATGAGGGATTCCATGCTCGCCACGACGTTGATGCCCCAGCAGTTTTCCGCCCAGACGGAGAAGTCGGGGTAGAAGTTCGCCGGGCACGACCACTCGACGCAGCGGTGGCGCATCGCGGGGGCGCAGGGCTTTTTCTGCTGGTAGCCGCGCATCATGATACGGTTGACGCGGCGGTCGGTGTCGAGAAAATGCGGGTCCATGCCGCCGGAGAGATGGTAGAAAAACATGCGGTAGATCCAGAACGTCTCGCCCGTCATCTGCGGGTAGGGCGTGCGGTTGACCTCCCACTTCTGCAGTTCGTACTCCGTCTCCTGGTTGTAGACCTTCATGGCGCGGAAAAACGCGTCCCAGTCGAACGTCTCGCCGGTCTGCTCCTCGATGAAGCGGATGAGCCCCCGCAGCTCCTCGACGGCGTAGTCCTGCACCGCCTCCTCATTGTAGCGGATGGGCACGCCGAAGTAGTACGTCGGGAGGTTGAAGTACCGGTCCTGATACGACGTCGTGGCGACGCTGCCGTCGCACGGCATGTTGCAGGCGACAAAGCACGTGCCGAGCTTGGGATACTCGTCGCGCAGGGCGCAGCCGGCCTCGGCCGAGGGCAGGGGGCAGACGTCGGCCGGGATGCCGAAGTTTTCGGCCGCGTCGAGATATGGCGGCGTGATCTGCTGGTCGAGGATGGAGCACAGAAACACCGGCAGCACCTGCGCCGGCAGGTAGATGAGGTTCGGGAAGCCGGCCATGATCTCGCCGGGGACGAGCTCGTCAAAGAGCACGACCTTCTTCGACAGTTTGTTGCCGGGGTGGAAGTGCTCGTCGGCCACGAATGAGATGCGCAGTAGGTCGGTGGCCTTTTTCACGATGCGGTCGTACTGCGCGCGGGCCATGCGCAGCTGGTTGCCGCGCATGCCGAGCGTGCCGCGGTCGACAAAGTTCGGATAGGTCAGATAGGTCGCAAACCACTGGTAGCGAAACAGCGCGCGCACGGCCGACACCGGGCATTTGGCCACGAAGACGACCATGTCCTTCCAGCACTTGAGCCACATGTAAAAGTCGAACGCCGTGTCACGCACGCCGCGCAGCTCACGGTAGCGAAACCGGCCCCGCTCTGGGTCAAAGCGGTATGTATAGTCATTGATGTGGCGGAGAAACTCCCGCAGGGAGCGCTTTTCTTTGTCAGCCATGGTCACTTGCCTCCTCTCTGCGCCTGGAGCTGTTTGATCTCCAGGCTCTCGACGAATGCCTGCACGCGCGTGCGCAGCTGGCCGTTGCCGCCGGTGGCGTTCTGCCGGTCGACCGCGACGGACGGGATGCCGTAGTCGTGCGTGATGACGTGGCTCGCCAGCGCGCGCTCATAGCCCCAGTACTCGCAGAACTTGAGCTGTTCGTACAGCACGCCCTGCGCGTGGTACTCTTTGCACAGGTCGCGCACGAGCTGCCAGCGGCCCTCCACCTTTTCGCGCTGCATGTAGCGCGGGCACTGGCTCGTGGTGAGGTAGTGCCGGGCGATGCTCTCGAGCACCGGCAGGTCGGGGTCGAGATGAATTTCCTCGCGGCCGGGCGTGGAGCCGAAGCAGAAGCGGTCGACCACGACGAGCGCGCCCGCCTCTTCCACGAGCTTGGTAAAGCCGGGGTCGTCGATCTCGCTGCCGACGACGGCGATCTTCACGCGGAAGTTCGGCTTGGCGTCGGGCTCGCGGCGGCGCAGCTCCTCGAGCGTCTCGCGCAGCTTATCGACGATGAGATACTTCGGGCAGCAGTAGCTCACGAGGTTGAGGATGTGGTACTCATAGCCCGTGATGCGCGGGTTTTCCTCCTTGCGGAACTGGCCGATCTCGGTCAGGATGCGGCAGACCTCGTTGTGCTCGGCCACGGCCTTGCGCAGCGCGTCGTCCGACACGTCCACGCCGTAGACCTCATGCAGCGGCTCGAGCACCTTGCGCCGGAGCTGGTCGACATAGTGGCGCACGGTATTGTCCGTGACCTTGAAGGGCATGTCGAGGAAGGTGACGAAAAACTGCTCATTGTCCACGAGGTGCAGCAGCTCGAAGTGCTCGAGCGCGCGGTTCATCTCCGAGCAGGTCTCCGTCGCCAGCAGGGCGGACAGGAAGTTATAGCCCCCCTCGATGCCGCGCTCGAGCAGCGACTTGCAGTAGTCGCAGATGAAGTTCGACATGTAGTACGACGAGATGTCCAGCGACCCCGTCAGCGGCGCGCGCAGACGCACCGAAAAGCAGTCGCCGGTGTTGAGCAGCACCTCGGGCATGTGGTAGCAGGTGTAGGCCAGCGCGTGCTTCCCCTCGGCACACGCCTGCTGCACGAGCGGGTTGTTCGCGCTCTCGAGCAGCTTTTCAAATTCGTAGAGATACTTCAGGTCTTTCAAACGGCTCTCCCCTCCATGTTAAAAAAGTCGCATACTGGTAGACACATTATACAGGACATTGTCCGATATCGCAATAGATTTTGAACATCTTTCCTGAAAATGTGCAAAAATTGACCACCCGTTTCCATCACCACTGTGGTATAATGGGCGCAGAAGATCTGCAGGAGGTGCCCGTCATGAAGCCCCAGTTTGCCAATGTGTTCAACGTCTCGGTCAATGACAACCGCTCGGAGTGCTCGCTGAGCTTTTACCACATGTATATGCAGCACAATTACACGCCCCAGCCCAAGGGCCTGATCGACATGCCGGAAAAGACGGTCGGCGAGGTCGCGAGCATCATGCTCACGCGCGAGGGGGCGCACGCGCTCACGCGCCTGCTCATCCAGAGCTTCGGCCTGCCGGAGGAGAACGCATGAGCGCGGCGCAGACGCTCCGCCCCGGCCGCTACCGGCACTTCAAGGGGAAGGAATATGAGCTGCTCTTTCTCGCCACGCACTCGGAGACATTGGAGCCGATGGTCGTCTACCGCGCGCTCTACGGGGAGCGGGGCATCTGGGTGCGCCCCGCCGCCATGTGGGACGAGGAGATCGAGCGCGACGGGCGGACCGTCCGCCGCTTCACGTATATTGGAGACTGACAACTCCAACGAGAACCGCTTCGCCGGGCCTTGTTGAAAGGAGCCGCGGCTGCGGTTTTGGGATTGACCCGCCGCCGGAAACGTGATACCATATTTTCGGTCACTTTGTGCCGAAACCTGTCACCGAGGATGTGGGGATATGCGAAAAGCTCTCAAAACCGTCTTGTGCGTCGCGCTCGTGCTGGCGCTGGCCGTGGTCATCGCGCTGCGCGTGCTGCCGCCGATGAACGCCCCGGCGCAGTCTGCCGCCGCCACGCCCACCCCGGCCGCGGCTGCCGCGCCCACCCCCACGCCCGAGCCGGACAACGGCCTGCCGAAGGTCAGCACCGGCAGCTGGGAGCTCACGCTCGTCAACGCGCACAACTCCATCGGCGCGGCCGTGCCGGAGGATCTGGCCGAGCTCGAGGGCGGCCGGTATTTTGACGCCCGCGCCGTGGACGCGCTCAAGGAATTCATCGCCGCAGCGCGCGCCGAGGGGCTGAGCGTGTGCCTGTCGAGCGCGTACCGCAGCTATAACGAGCAGACGTATCTCTTCAACCGCAAGGTCAGCCAGTGCGGCGGCGACGAGGCCGCGGCCGCCCGCATCGTCAACCGTCCCGGCACGAGCGAGCATCAGCTCGGCCTGTGCGCCGACATTACGGACAAGTTCTACGAGGTCAAGACGCAGAACCTTGAAAAGACCGCGCTCTACCAGTGGATGTACGCCCACTGCCAGGACTACGGCTTCATCCTGCGCTACCCCGCCGACAAGCAGGACATCACCGGCGTCATGTACGAGCCGTGGCACTTCCGCTACGTCGGCAAGGAGGCAGCTGCCTACATCATGGAAAACGGCCTCTGCCTCGAGGAGTTCCTCGACCTGTACAAATGAATCTCCCCGGGGTGCTTCCTGCAGGAAGCACCCCGGATTTGTGCGTTTTGCTGCAAAATTCTAGGTGAATTCTAGGTAAATTGTGAAAACCACCGCTTGAAATCTTGCATTTTTTCTGTTAGACTAAAAGCAACTGAAAAAGAAAGGAGCGTGATAACGTTATGCGTACCAATCAAGTCCAGGACCTGGACGATCTGATCTTCTCGGACAGCAGCTGGCAGCCCAGCAGCAAGTGAGAAGCCATAGAGCCGGATGACGCCACGCCATGTGCGTGGATTTTTTATATTTAAACGCGATCCCTACCGGCCTCCGCGTGAAAAACGGTTGCAATTTTCGCGGCCGTGTGCTACGAATAGAAGCAGAAACGAAACAGGAGGCTGATCTCTATGGCATTCATCCGCAAGCTCCCCGACACGCCCGAGCGCCTCGAGCACCTCAAGGGCGGCGCCGGCCACCTTGAGCGCTATGCGCTCCTCTCCCCGGAGGAGATGCTCGGCGCCGGAACGGTTTGCGCCCGCATGGTGCTGCAGCCCGGCTGCGAAGTCGGCGAGCACACCCACCACGGCAACTATGAAGTGTATTATTTCCTCTCCGGGCACGGCACTTACCGCAGCAACGGCGAGACGACGACCGTGGACGCCGGCACCGTGACCTTCACGGGCGACGGCGAAAGTCATTTCCTGCGCAACGACGGCCCCGAGCCGCTGGAGTTTCTGGCCCTCGTGCTCAATCTCCCCGCGCAGGCATAAACGACGGAAACGAAAAGCCTTCCCCAATGTTGGGGAAGGCTTTTTATTTGAAAACCAATCAGCGGGCATCCATCGGATGCCCGCTGACCTTATGTATGCACTTACTTGCTCCGGATATACGCGTCGATGGCAGCGGCGGCCTTCTTGCCGGCGCCCATCGCCTTGATGACGGTGGCCGCACCGGTGACGGCGTCGCCGCCGGCGAACACGCCGTCCTTCATGGTGGTCACGGTGTCGTCCTGAACGACGATGCCGCCGCGATCGCTGTACTCGAGGTCCGGCGTCGCCTTGCGCAGCAGCGGGTTGGGGGAGGTGCCCAGCGCCATGATGACGGAGTCGCAGGCCATCTCAAACTCGCTGCCCGGCACTTCGATCGGACGGCGGCGGCCCTTCTCGTCGGGCTCGCCGAGTTCCATGCGGATGCACTTGAGGCCGCGGACCCAGCCCTTGTCGTCGGCCAGGATCTCGACGGGGTTGCACAGCAGGTGGAAGTTGATGCCCTCTTCCTTCGCGTGCTCGTATTCTTCCTTGCGGGCGGGGATCTCCTCCTCGCCGCGGCGGTACACGACCGTCACGTCCGCGCCCAGACGTTTGGCGCAGCGCGCGGCGTCCATGGCGACGTTGCCGGCGCCGACGACGGCTGTCACGTGGATGGGCATGAGCGGGGTGTCGTAGCGCTCGTCATACGCGTGCATGAGGTTGATGCGGGTGAGGAACTCGTTGGCGGAGAACACGCCGCAGTAGCTCAGGCCCGGGATGTTCTGGAACTTCGGCAGACCGGCGCCGGAGCCGATGAACACGGCCTCGTACTTGTCGTCGCCGAGGAGCTTCTCTTCGTCCTTGCCGAGCAGCTCGTCGATGCTCATGCACTTGCCGATGGTCGCGTCGCACACGATGTTGACGCCCATGGCCACGAGCTTGTCGATCTCCTTCTGCACAATGGCCTTCGGCAGACGGAACTCGGGGATGCCGTAAGCCAGCACGCCGCCGGCCTTGTGGAAGTGCTCATAGACGGTCACGTCGTAGCCGAGCTTGGCCAGGTCGCTCGCGCAGGCGAGGCCGGACGGGCCGGAGCCGATGACCGCGACGCGGTGGCCGTTGGTGGCGATCTTCTCGGGCATCTCGTCGGCGTTCTCGCGGTTCCAGTCGGCGACGAAGCGCTCCAGACGGCCGATGCCGACGGGCTCGCCCTTGATGCCGCGCACGCACTTGCTCTCGCACTGCTTCTCCTGCGGGCAGACGCGGCCGCAGATGGCGGGCAGGGAGCTGTCCTCGAGGATCTTGTGGTAAGCGCCCTTGAAGTCCTGCTCGCGGACGCGGGCGATAAACTGCGGGATCTTGACATTGACCGGGCAGCCGGACATGCAGGCCGGGCGCGGGCAATTCAGGCAGCGGTTGGCCTCATCGACCGCCATCTCGACGGTGTAGCCAAGCGCGACTTCTTCAAAATTCTTATTGCGGACGTTCGGGTCCTGCTCCGGGATCGGATTCTTTTTGGGAGACATATTCGCCATGATTACTTCTCCTCCTTCTTCTGCGCGGCTTCCTCGGCGTCGGCCATGGCCTGCAGATTGCAGTAGTGGTGGCGGCGCTCGAACACCTTCTGCTCCTGTGCCTCATAGATCTTGGAACGGGCGATCGCCTCGTCGAAATCGACGAGGTGGCCGTCGAACTCCGGACCGTCGACGCAGGTGAACTTCATCTTGCCGTCCACGGTCAGGCGGCAGCCGCCGCACATGCCGGAGCCGTCGATCATGATGCAGTTCATATCGACCATCGTGGCCACGCCGTATTCCTTCGTGATCTGGCACACGAACTTCATCATCGGCAGCGGGCCGATGCAGATGCAGTGATCGTACTGCTTGCCCTCGGCCTTGGCCTTCTCCAGCAGCTCCTTGAGCTTGACGGTCGTGAAGCCCTTCTCGCCGTAGGTGCCGTCGTCGGTCATCATGTACAGATGATCGCAGCAGGCGCGCATCTCCTCCTCGAGCACGACGATGCCCTTAGTGCGGAAGCCCGCGATGATGTCGACATCGCAGCCGAGGCGGTGCGCCTCCTTGGCCTGCGGCCACGCGATGGCGCAGCCGGAGCCGCCGCCGACGACCACGACCTTGTGCATGTCGTCAAACTCGGCGGGGTTGCCGAGCGGGCCGACAACGTCGGCCACATAGTCCCCGGCCTTCTTGCTGGCGAGCAGGGCCGTCGTGCTGCCGACGCGCTGCATGATGACCGACACGGTGCCGGCCTCACGATCATAGGAAGAGATCGTGATGGGCATGCGCTCGCCGAACTCGTCGACGCGGAACATCAGGAACTGACCCGGCTGCGCTTTGCGGGCGACGAGCGGGGCCTCGAACGTGACGCGGAACATATTGTCAGATAATCTTTCGTTATTGACGATTTTGAACATGAAAATCACCTCAAGGCACTATTATAGCGGAATTGCATATTTTCCACAAGGGAGAAACGAAAAATCTAAATTTTAACATAGGAAATGCCCAAAAACTGTCGCTTTGCACAAAAGATACGGAACTTTTTTCAACAAAAGTACCGTGGCGTGCAGGGACATTATGCAAAAGCGCACCCCAATGCCAAAGCTGTGCCGGCGCAAAAAGGAAGAAAACGCAAGAAAACGCAAGAAAAAGGAAGCCGCCTGCCCCGCGCGGGGCAGGCGGCGGTGTGCGGTTTTGGGGGATACGGGCGCGGCGGGACTGCGCGAAGGTGCGCGCTCAGCGCTCGGAGCTCGTGGCGGCGCTGGTGCTGCCGGTCCACTGCCAGTTGGCGATCTCGGGCAGGTCCACGCCGTGCGCGGCGATGTACTGCCGGTGCTCGACGAGCTTGTCGCGCATCTGCTGCACAGCGTAGGCGCCGCGGTTGCCGAGCTGGGGCAGGCGCTTGATGACGTCGATGACGAGGTGGAAGCGGTCGAGCTCATTGAGCACGCGCATGTCAAACGGCGTCGTGATCGTGCCCTCCTCGACGTAGCCGCAGACGAACATGTTCTGGTTGTGGCGGGTGTACGTCAGCTCGTGGATGAGCTTCGGATAGCCGTGGAAGGCGAAGATGACGGGCTTATCCTTCGTGAAGATGAGATCGTAGTCCTCGTCCGTGAGGCCGTGCGGGTGGTCGGAATGCGGCTGCAGCTTCATCAGGTCGACCACGTTCACGACGCGCACGCGCACCTCCGGCAGCTTCTCGCGCAGGATGGTCACGGCGGCGAGCGTCTCGAGCGTCGGCGTGTCGCCGCAGCAGGCCATGACGACGTCGGGCTCCGCGCCCTGGTCGCTGCTGGCCCACTCCCAGATGCTCACGCCCTGCGTGCAGTGGCGCACGGCCTGCTCCATGGTCAGCCACTGCGGCCGCGGATGCTTGGAAGCCACGATGACGTTGATATAGTTCCGGCTGCGGATGCAGTGGTCAAAGCAGCTGAGCAGGCAGTTTGCGTCCGGCGGCAGATAGATGCGCACGACGTCGGCCTTTTTATTCGACACGTGGTCGAGGAAGCCGGGGTCCTGGTGCGTGAAGCCGTTGTGGTCCTGCTGCCACACGTTCGAGGCGAGCACGTAGTTGAGCGAGGCGATGTCCTGCCGCCAGGGCAGCTGGTTGCAGACTTTCAGCCACTTGGCGTGCTGCGCGACCATGGAGTCCACGATGCGGATGAAGGCCTCGTAGCTGTTGAAAAAGCCGTGGCGGCCGGTGAGCAGGTAGCCCTCGAGCCAGCCCTCGCACATGTGCTCCGAGAGCATGGAGTCCATGACGCGGCCGTCCGGGTCGAGGAACTCGTCGTTGTCCGTCGCCTCGGCGACCCAGCGGCGGCCCGTGACCTCGAACACCGGGCTCAGGCGGTTGGAGGCCGTCTCGTCGGGGGCGAAGATGCGGAAGTTGCGCGCGTCCATGTTCTCGCGCATAATGTCGCGCACGAACGCGCCGAGCACGGTCATGTCCTGCGCCTCGACGGCGCCGGGCGCCGGCACGGGCTGCTCATACGTGCGGAAGTCCGGCATGCGCAGTTCGCGCAGCAGCAGCCCGCCGTTGGCGTGGGGATTCGCGCCCATGCGGCGCTGCCCCTTCGGCGCGAGCGCCTGCAGCTCGGGGATGAGCGTGCCGTTGTCGTCAAAGAGCTCCTCTGGATGGTAGCTGCGCAGCCACTCCTCGAGCTGCACGAGGTGCTCGGGCTTGTCCATCGCGATCGGCACCTGGTGCGCGCGGAACGAACCCTCCACTTGCTTGCCGTCCACTTCCTTGGGGCCGGTCCAGCCCTTCGGCGCGCGGAACACGATCATCGGCCAGTAGGGGCGCGTGGTGTCGTGCGCGGTGCGCGCGTGCTGCTGGATGGCGTGGATCTCCTCGATGGCCCAGTCCATCGTCTCGGCCATTTTGGCGTGCATCTCGGCAGGGTCGTCGCCCTCGACGAAGCGCGGCTCCCACCCGCAGCCGCGGAAGAACATCTCGAGCTCCTCGTGGCTGATGCGGGAAAAGAGCGTGGGGTTGGCGATCTTGAAGCCGTTGAGGTGCAGGATCGGCAGCACCGCGCCGTCCGTGATGGGGTTGACGAACTTGTTGCCGTGCCACGCGGTGGCGAGCGGGCCGGTCTCGGCCTCGCCGTCGCCGACGACGCAGGCGGCGATCAGGTCGGGGTTATCCATCACGGCACCGAAGGCGTGCGCGAGCGAGTAGCCCAGCTCGCCGCCCTCGTGGATGGAGCCCGGCGTCTCGGGCGCGACATGGCTCGGGATGCCGCCGGGGAACGAAAACTGCTTGAACAGGCGCTGCATGCCGGCCGCGTCGCGCGTGATGTTTGGGTACACGTCGGTGTACGAACCGTCGAGATAGTCCTGCGCGACCATGGCGTTGCCGCCGTGGCCGGGGCCGGAGAGGTAGATCATGTCGAGGTCGTATTCGTTGATGACGCGGTTGAGGTGCGTGTAGATGAAGTTCTGGCCGGGCACGGTGCCCCAGTGGCCGACGATCTTCTTCTTGATGTCGCGCTCGGTCAGCCGCCGGCGCAGCAGCGGGTCGTCGAGCAGGTAGAGTTGGCAGGCGGACAGATAGTTCGCCGCGCGCCACCAGGCGTCCATCTTGGCCAGCAGCTCCGGCGTGGGTGCAAACGCTTCGTTTTTCATCGTGGAAACCTCCTTATAGATATTAGGATGTGCCGTTCGGCACAGGTCATGCCTCGTTTTGGAGTGCAGCGATCACGCTTTCGGCGCAGCGCAGCCCGTCCACGGCGGCGCTCGTGATGCCGCCGGCGTAGCCCGCGCCCTCGCCGCAGGGGTAGAGCCCGGGCACACCGGTGCTGCACCGGTCGGGCCCGCGCACGATGCGCACGGGGCTGCTCGAGCGGGTCTCGGGCGCTGTGAGCACGGCGTCCGGGTCGTCAAAGCCGCGCAGCTTTTTTCCGAAAGCGGGCAGCGCCTGCGCGAGCGTGTCCGTGATGCGCTTGGGCAGCACGTCGTGCAGGTCGCACCACGTCACGCCGGGGCGGTACGTCGGCTGCACGCGGCCGGGGCCGGTGCTCGCGTGCCCGGTGAGAAAGTCGCTCGCCAGCTGCGCCGGGGCGTGGTAGTTGCCGCCGCCGCACCGGAAGGCGCGCTGCTCGATGCTGCGCTGCCAGTACATGCCGCCGAGGGTGCGCTTGTCCGGAAAGTCCTCCGGCCGCAGCGTCACGAGCACGGCGGCGTTGGCGTTTTCCCCGTCGCGGCGGGAGTTGCTCATGCCGTTGGTGCACACGCCGCCCGCCTCCGACGCGGCGGCGAATACCTCGCCGCCCGGGCACATGCAGAACGTGTACGCGCTCGACCCGTCCGGTAGGTGGCAGGAGAGGGAGTAGTCCGCCGCCGGCAGACGCTCCGCCGCCGCGCCGTACTGCGCGGCATTGATGTCTTTTTGCCGGTGCTCGATGCGCACACCCATGCTGAACGGCTTCGGCTCCATCGGCACGCCCTGCGCGTGCAGCATTTCAAACGTGTCGCGCGCGCTGTGGCCGATCGCGAGAATGACCTGCCGCGCCGGGAGCGTGTAGCTGCCGGCCGGCCCGGCCACGGTCAGCGCTGCAATGTGTCCATCCTCCGTGGACAGCCCCGCCACGCGGTGACCGAAGCGCACCTCGCCGCCGCGGTCGATGATCTCGCGCCGGAGATTCTGCACGACCTCGACGAGCACGTCCGTGCCGATGTGGGGCTTGGCGTCGTAGGTGATGTGCTCCGGCGCGCCGTGCGCCGCGAACTCCGCGAGCACGAAGCCGATGCGCGCGTCGTGCGTGCCGGTGTTGAGCTTGCCGTCGGAGAACGTGCCCGCGCCGCCCTCGCCGAACTGCACGTTGCACTCCGGGTCGAACGGCCCGCCCGCGCGAAACGCCGCGATCTGCGCACTGCGCGTCTGCGCGTCCGGCCCACGCTCAAGCACGATGGGCCGTGCGCCCGCGCGCGCGAGCAGCAGCGCCGCGAACATCCCCGCCGGGCCGAAGCCCACGATCACGGGGCGCGTCTGCGGCGGCGCGATGCAGGGGATGGGGTAGGTCTTGTCCTGCACGATGGCGGCGCCGCGGCAGCGGCGGACGAGCTTCCGCTCGTCCCCGCGCACGGTCACGCCCACGGTGTAAACATAGTGAATGTCATCTTTTCGGCGCGCATCGAGCGACTTTTTACGGATGCGCAGGGCGGTGATGTCCTGCGGCGGCACGTTCAGCGCCCTGGCGGCAAGGGCGCGCAGCTGCGCCTCGTCCGCGCCGGGGGCGAGCTTCAGGTTCGAAATTGCGATCATCGGCACGCCCTCCCGGCCGCGCGGCCGCTGGCCCACGCCCACTGCAGGTTGTAGCCGCCGCAGTCGCCGTCGATGTCCAGCACCTCGCCGCAGGCGTACAGCCCCGGCACGAGAAGGCTGCCCATCGTCGCGGGGTCAAACTCGTCCGTGCGCATGCCGCCGGCCGTGACCTGCGCGCTCTCGAAGCCTTCCGTGCCGCGCACCGGCAGCGCAAAGCCCTTCGCCGCGCGCACGAGCGCCTTGAGCTCCCGGTCCGTCACGTCGCCGAGCGGCCGCCCGCCGGGGACGGCGGCATAGCGCAGCAGCATCCTGCCCACGCGGTTGTGCACCGTGCCGGTCAGCACCTCCTCGCACGGGAGGTCGGGCGCGGTGGCCCGCCGCGCCTGCAAAAACGCGAGGCAGTCCGGCGCGCTGTGTTCGCGCAGCAGGTCGAGCGTCACGGCCTGGCCCTCGCCGCCGCAGCTTGCCGCGCGGGAAATTTCAAAGATCGCCGGGCCGGACACGCCCTTTTCCGTGAACTGCACCTCACCCGCGCTGCGCGCGAGGATGTCCCTGCCGCGCGTGAGCGTCACGCGCGCGTCGGCGCGCACGCCCTTGAGCGCGCGGGGATAAGTGGGGTCGGTCGTCAGCTGCACGAGCGCGGGGTGCAGCGCCGTGCGCCGGTGGCCCAGACTCTGCAGCAGGGCATACCCGTCGCGCACGCCGCCGGCCTTCGCCCCGGCCGCGCCGCCGCACGCAATGATGACGCGGCCGGCGGGGATGGTCTCATGCTCCGTTTCGATGACGAAGCCGCGCCCCTGCCGGCGCACGGCCGTCACGGCCTCGCCTGCGCGCAGGGTGATATTCGGCCGCGCGAGCGCGAAGCGCAGCACGTCCACGACGCTGTTGGCTGCGTTCGAGAGCGGGTATACGCGCCCGCCCGGCTCCGTCACGGTCATGAGCCCATGCGCGGCGAACCAGTCGAGCGCCGCCGCGGGCGGGAAGGCCGCGAGCGCCGGCGCGGCAAAGTCCGGCTGCGCGCCGTGGTAGTTTTCGGGTGCGGCGCCGGTGTTCGTCAGGTTGCAGCGGCCGTTGCCGGTCACGGCGAGCTTGCGCCCCACGCGCGCCTGCCGCTCGAAGAGCAGGATCTCATTTTCCGGTTGCTCGGCGGCGGTCAGCGCGGCCATCATGCCGGACGCGCCCGCGCCGATGACTGCGATCGTCATGGCGATGCTCCGTTTCTATCGTTTTTTCTTTCCTTAATTAAACCACACTTTGCCCGCAAATACAAGAAAACGGAGGGAGTCCCTGATGTCACGCACACAGGCGATCGTCTTTGCGCTTCCGCTCGACCGGGACTGCCTCTGCCAAAGCCTTCCCCGCAAGGGGAAGGCTTAGAAAGTGCGCAGCAATTCCGGTGGTGCGCCGTGTGTCCGTCCCGCACCCCCGGTTCCCTTGTGGAAAGGGAGCCGGCAGCCGTCAGGCTGACTGAGGGATTGACATGTCCAAATTCGCACCGCAGCCGGTATCTGCAACCCCTCTGTCAAAAATCTTCGATTTTGCCACCTCCCCTGACACAGGGGAGGCATCGCCAGAGGGCGATGGCTGTATCTCATACGAGGCGGGCTTTTCCCCTCGGGCACTTTGGGATGGGCTGCCCCCGCAGGTAAAAAAACGGCGGCAGCCAATGGCTGCTGCCGTTTTTCCGGGCGTGTGGTCACTTTTCCGGTACGTCGCACTCGGGCATCAGCTCGTCGCTCATGACGGCCAGCACATGCTCGAACGTCGCCAGCTCCTCGGACGTGAACCGCTCGTGGATGCGCGCCATCACCGTGTCGATGTAGCTCTGCATGAGGCCGTTATAGCTGTAGAACTTGTCCGACAGCTTCAGGTGGTACTCGCGCCGGTCGGTGTCGGAGTTCTCCTTGATGATGTACCCCTTGCGGATGAGGTTATTGACCTTGTAGGTCGCGTTGGACTGCGAGATGCCGAGAAAATCTGCAAACTGACCGATGGTCGGCGCGTCGAGCTCGTGGATGACCTCGACGGAGAACGCCTCCATCGCGCTCAGCGAGCCCTCGCGCTCGCGCACCTGCGAAAACAGGCGGCGGAAAAATTGCAGCTTGAACTTCTCGTACACGCTCTGAAAATTCTGCTCCAGCATCGGAAGTTCCCCCTTACTTCTTCGATTTGCATACATTTTCCTATCTTTTTTACACCAAAGCACCGGAAAAGTAAAGAGCCGGACACGGGAATTTCTCCGTGTCCGGCAAAATTGAGCAGAATTTGACGTCTTACGGCGCTTTCGGCCCGTCGTCTGGCCTGGACCCGGCGCCGTTCTCGCCAATGACCTCGCCGGTCGTCTCGATGGCGGTGGCGTTGTCCACAAAGTCGTGCACGGCGTTTTTCACGTCCTTGACAAACACGGCGGCATACACGACGGTGCACAGGTTCTGCACGCCGTCGACGATGAGCGATACGCCCATCATGATCGTGAGCACCTGCTTGCCGTCAAAGGGGTTAAAGACCAGCAGGATGCCGAGCACCAGGCACACGACCGTGCACACGAGCGTGACCCACCACGAGTGCGCGCCCATGCGCCGCGAATCGACGGCGACCTGCAGCTTAAACACGCTGTCGACGAGCACGAGCAGGCCGATCATGACCGAGAGAATGTCCGTCAGTGCCGGGGCGCGCCAGAGCATGAGCACGCCGAGGATGATGCAGAACAGGCCCACGGCAAAATCGAACCGGATGGCCACGCCCTCGACTTCGCGGATGAAATAGAGCACGATCTTCATCACACCGAACACGGCCATGGCAGCGCCCAGAATGCGGCAGATCATGATGAGCGACGTCTCGGGGTTCACAACGAGATAGATGCCGAGGAGCAAAAACATCACGCTGAGCACGACGTAGCTCCACTTGATGCGCTTGAAAATTTTCATGGGATCTCCTCCTTACAGGCCGAGCGGCTCGTCGATGAGCACGACCTCGACCTTGGCCATGTCGAACATCTGCCCCCAGAGCACGAGCAGCGCGTTGCAGCCGCGGCTCTTGCTGCGGCAGTCGAGGCAGCGGCCGGCCGTGTGACACGGCTGGTCGCCGTCAAAGCGCCGCATGTTCTGCACGGCGGCGGTGTTGCGCGCGCGGGAGAGCGCGCTGTCGAAGTCCGGGCAGATCTTGTTCGTACCCGCGACGATGTACACCGTCTTGCCGATGCCGTAGACCATGGCGGCGAGGCGGTTGCCGCGGCCGTCGATGTTGAGGATCTGGCCGTCTTCCGTAATGGCGTTGGCGCTGCTGAGGTACACGGGCGCGGTCAGCGCGTGGTCGAGCGTGTCAAAGCCCGGCGTGCGCCAGTGCCACCAGACGGTGTTGTGTCTGGCGAGCCGGTCATACAGGCCGATCTGGTCGATGGTCTTGCTGCCGCCGATGCCGACGGTGGTGCCGTCGATCGCACCGTCGAGATAGTCCGCCGCCTCGCGCCCGGTGGCGAAGTGCTGCACGGAGAAGCCGCGGCCGGTCAGCGCGCGGATGGTTTTTTCGATGTCCATGGGACATGCCTCCATATATCATATTGTGCCCTTATCCTACCATCGTCATCCGCCGCTGTCAATTTCCTTTGCGGTTGAATCCGGCGGCGCGCTTTGCTATAATGGCGGCAGACAGACACAGAGGGGAGAGATCATCTATGCAGCTGCTTTATGCGCTGGCGAAGCTGCGCACACCGTGGCTTGACACGGTGCTCGGCGCAATCACCAATTGCGGCGGCGAGATCGTGTTCATGGCCGTCGCCATCATTGTGTTCTGGTGCGTGAGCAAATCCTGCGGGTACTATATGCTCACGGTCGGCTTCGTCGGCACGATCGTCAACCAGTTTCTCAAGCTGGTGTTCCGTATCCCGCGCCCGTGGGTGAAGGACCCGGATTTCCGCATCGTCGAGAGCGCCCGGGCCGAGGCCACCGGCTACTCGTTCCCGAGCGGGCACACGCAGAATGTCTTTGCCTCCTTCGGCTGCCTCGGCCGCTGGACGCGGCGGACGTGGCTGCGCGTGGTCTGCGCCGTCGTGATCGTGCTCACGGCGTTTTCGCGCATGTACCTCGGCGTGCACACGCCGCTGGATGTCGGCGTGTCGTTCGGCATCGGGCTCGTGCTGGTGTTCGCGCTCTACCCGCTCTTTCGCGACATTGACAGCCACCCGAACCGGCTCTACTGGCTCTTCGGCGCCATGGCCGTGCTGGGCCTTGCGTACCTGCTCTTTGCCGAGCTCTGGCCGTTTCCCGCGGACGTGGACGCCGCCAACCTCGCCTCCGGCCGCAAGAACGCCTACACGCTGCTCGGTGCGGTGCTGGGCATGACATTTTCCTACTGGCTCGACCGGCGGTATGTGCACTTTGACGTGCGCGCCGTCTGGTGGGCGCAGGTGCTCAAGGCCGTGCTGGGCCTCGCCATCACGATCGGCCTGCGCGCCGTGCTCAAGGCGCCGCTGCTCGCGCTGTGCGGCGGGCACAACATCGCCAACCTCATCCGCTATGCGCTCATGGTCGTCTTCGCCGCCGGCATCTGGCCGATGACCTTCCGTTGGTTCGGCCGCCTCGGGCGGAACAAACCCGCGCCCGGCGCGTCAGATTGAATTGACTTGACGGCATAAGTGTGTTACTATTTATCTTATAGTTATGTAAACATGCCAACACGGACATAAAGAGGTGCGTATCACATGGACAAACACGCATTGGATCCCGCCTGCCTGCTCGGTGACCGGCTGCAGACGCTCTCGCGCGCGGAGCTGACCGCGCTGGCCGAGGCGCTGTGCTGCATCCTGGCGGAGCGCGGGGAATATCACGGCGGCATCCGCCCGGACAACATCAGCCGCGCCGCAGACGGCACGGTCGGTCTCGGTGCACCCGCCCGCACGGACACGAAGGACTGGACGACCGAGGAGCTGGAATTCATGGCGCCCGAGGTCTTCTGGAGCGGCACGCGCGACGCCTCGGCCGATGTGTATTCGATCGGCCTGCTGCTGTATGCGGGCGTGTCGGGCGGCCGCCTGCCGTTTTACCCGGACGACCGGGCCGCGCAGCCCGAGGATCAGGCCGCCGCGCTGCGCCGCCGCATGAACGGCGAGCCGCTGCCCCCGGCGCGCAAGGCCGGCCGCGGCCTCACGGAGATCATCGCACGCGCCACGCAGTGCAAGCCGGACGACCGCTACGCCGCGCCGGCGGAGCTGTGCGCCGCGCTCGAGCAGTATGACGCCGAGCAGCGCCGCAGCGTGCCGACCGCGCAGGAGATGTTCCATAAGCCGGAGCAGGAGCTCAGCGACGTTGAGCGCATGATGCTCGCCATCCTCACCGAGGAGGCCGCCGCGCCCGAACCGGAGTCCGAACCGGAGCCGGAGACCCCGGCGGAGGAACCTGCCGCCGAGGAAGTCCCGGCCGAGGAAGTCTCTGCTGAAGAGCTTGTGTTTGAGGAGCCTGCGGCCGAGGAAGCCCCGGCAGCGCCGGAGACCGCGCCCGAGGAACCGGCGCCGGAAGCCAAGCCCGAGCCGGAAACCGAAGCCGAACCTGAACCGGAAGCCAAGCCCGAACCGGAAGCCAAACCGCAGCCTGCGCCGGAGCAGAAGCCCGCACAGCCGCTGCCGAATAAATTCCGCCCCGAAAAGCAGCCGGCGCAGCCGGAGACCCCGGCCAAGCCGAAGCCGGAGCGCAAGCGCCCCGGCCCGGCGAAAAAGCCGGAGGCCTACCGTCCCGCCCCGAAAAAGCGCGAGCCGAACGAGCAGCGCCGGTCGCACAAGGCGGGCATCCTGCTGACCGTGCTCATCATCTGCGCGGCCGTGCTGGCCGTGCTGCTGCTGCGCTCGCTCGGCGTGTTCGGCACGCCCACCACGGCGCAGGCCACCCCGACGCCGACCGTCCCCGTCGAGACCGCCGTCCCGACCGAGACGCCCACGCCCACCCCGACGCCGAAGCCGGAGCCGACGTATGAGGTCGTCACGGCGGACGTCTCCTGGGCGGACGCCGAAGCGGCGGCCGAGGCCAAGGGCGGCCACCTCGTCGTGATCGACAGCGCCGAGAAGTGGACGCGCGTCGCCCAGCTGGCCGACGAGTCCGGCCTGACCTATGTCTGGATCGGCCTGCACCGCACCGACAGCGGCGAGCTCGCCTGGGTCAAGGACAATGTCGACCCGGTCTACAACTGGGCGTCTGGTGAGCCGTCCGTGCATGATACCAACGGCGCCGCCGAGGACTATGTGCTCATCACGCGCACAAACAGCGGCTGGTATTATAACGACTGCATCGGCGATCCCGCCGGCCGCTACCCGCAGTTCTACAGCGGCAAGATCGGCTATATCATCGAGATCGACCCGTAAAATGTGCAAAAAGCTCCCCGGCCATCCGGCCGGGGAGCGATTTTTTTGTGCAGCGTTCAGGTCTGCCAGTCGGTGACCGGCTTTCCGTCGCTGTCGGTGAATGTGCCGCAGGCGATCATGATCAGGTCGACCAGCGCGCCGATGCCGAAGCAGCCGGCCGTGAGCAGCCAGAGCACGCCCGTGCCGATCTTGCCGACGTAGAAGCGGTGGATGCCGAGCCCGCCGACGAAGATGCACAGCAGCAGCGTGATCAGGCGCGATTTCGGGCTGGCGTTCGGGTCGACGGTCTTCGTCGGCGCCACGGCGCAGCCGCAATGCGGGCAGACCACGGCCTCATCGACCAGCTGCGCGCCGCACTGAGCGCAATATTTCATGGTGTTTCCCCCTCTTTCGCCGCCGCAGCGGCCGCATTTTCTGTCATGTGACAAGCATAGTGTAACATTTCCTGCGGCAGTTGTCAATTTCCCAACGGGATACATATCCGCCCGTGCAAAAGCAAAACAGAGGAAGCCGGCCACCCGGCTTCCTCTGTTCGTTTTCATGTTATGCTTTGGGACTGAACTGGTCTTTGCCGACGCCGCACAGCGGGCAGACCCAATCTTCGGGGACGGCTTCCCAAGGCGTGCCGGGGGCGACGCCGTTGTCGGGGTCGCCGGCTGCGGGGTCGTAGACGTAGCCGCAGATGTCACAGACGTATTTCATGGCTGTGTCTCCCGTTATGGCAAATTACTTGCCGAAGTAGCGGTTCAGCAGACCCTCGAACGCCTTGCCGTGGCGGGCCTCGTCGCGGGCCATCTCGTGCACGGTGTCATGGATCGCGTCGAGATTGTACTGCTTGGCCAGCTTTGCGAGCTGGAACTTGCCGTCGGTCGCGCCGTTCTCGGCGTCGACGCGCATCTCAAGGTTCTTCTTCGTGCTGTCGGTGATGACCTCACCGAGGAGCTCAGCGAACTTCGCGGCGTGCTCGGCTTCCTCGTGCGCGGCCTTCTCCCAGTACAGGCCGATCTCCGGATAGCCCTCGCGGTGCGCCACGCGCGCCATGGCCAGGTACATGCCGACCTCGGAGCACTCGCCCTCGAAGTTGGCTCTCAGACCGTCGACGATCTCCTTCTGCACGTCGGCCGGAACATCGGAACCGAACGCTTTGCCCACGCCGACGACATGCTCAGCCGCCCAGGACTTCTCAGCCTTCTGCTCGATGAACTTGGAGCCGTCCACATGGCACACCGGGCACTCGACCGGCGGCTGCTCGCCTTCGTAAACGTAACCACAGACACTGCAAACCCATTTTTTCATAGTAAGATTCCTCCTGATGTTTTTTGATTTCGATCGTTGGTTGTTTTATTCGGAAGCGGATCCCTTGTCCGCTTGCTGACAAGTCTTGCACAGCCCCGTGAACGTGATGCTGCACCCGAGCACCTTTGCGTCCGTCGCGCTCTGGGCGAGGGCACACAGCTGCGCCTCCGGCTGATCGGGCAGCGGCACGTCGATGACCCGGCCGCACTGCACGCAGTGCAGGTGCGCGTGGGGCTCTGTGCGGGCGTCGAACCGCTCCTGCCCGCGGAACACGCCGACGCTCATCGCGTCGCCCTCTTCGGCGAAGAGACTCAGGTTCCGGTACACCGTGCCGAGGCTCAAGTCGGGGTAGTCCGGCTTGAGCTGCTGGTACAGCTCCTGCGCGGTGGGGTGGGCGGTCGTCGCTGCGAGGGCTTCGAGGATGACCTGCCGCTTTTTGCTGTTTTTGCGTGTGGGCATCGAAGCACCTCCTTGCAAATCAGTAACAAGAATTATTACTGATATGAAGATACCACAGGAAACCGCATTTGTAAAGCCCTTTTTGCGAATGATTCTCAAGATTGTGCATTCTGCTGCATTTTCCGTGCCGCGTTTTGGCGTTTGTGCGCAATTTGTGCGCGATGCAGCGTAGGCGATGCGCAAAAAGGACGGCCGCGCGGGCACCGCGCGGCCGGAGCGGGGGAAAACTTGCGCATAAGCGCAGCGGGGGAGCCCGAAGGGGTAAGGCCCGCCTCGGATGGAATCCTGCATCGCCTTCCGGCGATGCGGGGAAGGTGGCGCGGCGCTTTGCGCCGCGACGGAGGGGTTGCAGATACCGGCTGCAATTCCTATCCCACGTATCAATCCCTCAGTCAGCCTGACGGCTGACAGCTCCCTTGACACAAGGGAGCCAAAGGGTGCGTGCTGGACACGTGCTGGCTGCACTACCTCACCGCCGGCAGACGTTGGCCGTGATGCCGCACAGCGCCTGCGCGCACTCCATGTCCCACTTGCCCGAGCGGGCGATGTCGTCGATCGAGAGCATGCCCGCGAGCTTGCCGCCCTCGGTCACGGGCAGGCGGCGCACCTGCGCTGTGCGCATGGTCTCCATTGCGCGGCGGATGTCCGCGTCCGCCTCGACCGTCACGGGGTCGCGCGACATGATGCTGCGCACGGTCACGGCGCCCGGGTCGCCCCCGGACGAGACGCAGCGCACCACGATGTCGCGGTCGGTGAGCATCCCGGCGAGCGTGCCGTCGTCCTCGCACACGGGCAGCGCGCCGATGCCGCGCATGCGCATCAGCCGCGCGGCGGCGACGACCGGCTCATCCGGATGCGTCACGGCGGCAGCGCCCGTCATGTAATTGCGTACTTGCATGAAACCACCCCCTTTGGCCGGAAACTCCGTCTGTGGAGATTCTCGCCCGCCGGGGGCGGTTTTATACCTATTAATAATATGCCGCACCGTGTCGGACCCGGTCACTGCACGAGCCGGGCGAGCGCCGGCCCCGCGCTCTCGCCGAACAGGCGCACGGCGCGCGTGGCCTCCTGCAGCGTGTTGCCGCTGCTGCCGACCTCGATGATGAGCGACCCGCGCGTGAGGTGCTGGTTGTAGCGCTCGTTGACGAGCGTGATCGGCCGCATGAGCGTCGGGTGCGCGGCGTTCACCGCGTCCTGCAGGTACACTGCCAGACGCAGATTCTCCTCCCAGTACGGGTGGTAGAGGCCCGAGGCGTTCGTGCCCACGAGCAGCATCACCTGCGAGCACGCGGCGTCGGGCAGCTCGGCCACGGTCTTGTAGACCACACTGTCCGAGCACAGCGCGTCGCGGTGCAGGTCGATGACGATGCGCAGGCTCGGGTACTGGCTCAGGTACGCCTGCACGGCCGCGCCCGAGCGGTTATACGAGCCCGTGTAGCTTGGGTAGTCGTAGATGGTCCGGTCGTGCAGCACCTGCAGCCCGGCGGCGGTGAGCGTGTCGGCCAGCACGTCGCCCACGTGCACGATATTATAATTGGTGTCCTCCGTGCGGCACGTGTCGCTCGCGGGGTAAAGGTCGCGCCCCGCAGGGGTGAAGGCCTCGCTCGCGTGCGTGTGCATGATGAGGATCTGCGGTTCGCCTGCCGGCAGCGTCACGGCCGGGCCCTGCTGCAGCAGCGCCGCCGCGTCCACCGCGATGTCCGTCTCATTCTTGATGCTCAGCCCGCCCGCAATGCTCGTCGCCACGATCGGCAGCCCGTCGGCCGTCGTGGTCGGGGCGTCCTCGGCGGTGTCATCGTCCGCGGTGGGGGTTGGTGTCACCTCCGGTGCGGGCGTGGACGCGCTGAGCGCCGCCGCTGCCTCCGGCGTGGGGGATGCGTCCACCGGCGGTGCCCCCAGCTCCATGCGCACCGATGCCGCCAGCAGCTGCTCCGGGTCGAGCCAGAGCCGCAGCCTGTCCGCGAGCGGCGCGCCGCCCGCCGCAGCCGATGCGATCTGCAGGCCGAATACCGTCAGCCCCACACAGGCCAGTTTTTGCCGCAGCGTCATATCTGCTCACCTCCGATTGCATTCTCCACAATATATATGGTTTCGGGGGTGGAATTATGTCACCGCATCTGCTATACTGGGGGCAGAAAAATCTTGAAGGAGGCGTCGTCATGACGATCACATACCGTCCGAAAGGTGTCTGCTCCCGCCTGATGCGGGTGGAGGTGGAGGACGGAATTATCCGCCAAGTTGAGGTGCAAGGGGGGTGCAGCGGCAATCTGCAGGGCATTTCGCGGCTCCTGGTGGGGATGCCGGTGCAGCAGGCCATCGAGCGTATGGAGGGCGTGCGCTGCGGCGGCAAGCCGACCTCCTGCCCGGACCAGCTCGCCAAGGCGCTGCGTCAGGCGCTGTGAGGCGGGAAAAAGATTAACATAATTCTTTCAAATAATAAAAATAGTTGACATAATGCAAGTTTGCAAGAATTTTTTGCGAACTTGCATCTTTTTATTTTCGTCACTTTGCGTCGAATCGTTGGATTTAGTCAAAGTATACAACACAACAGCTTGCGTAGAATAACGTCGTATAACGCTATATTTTGTTGTTTGCGCAATTTTTTGTGGATATTATTCAGAACTTAAAAACATGCTTTGTGCACTTTGCCGATTGCGTGCGGTTTGAAAAATGAATATAATTATCCATAACGGGGCGCGTGGATGGAAGTCCGTGTGCCCTGCGATGAATCAGCAAAGGAGGCTGCACGTCATGAATCGAACGAAGAAAGCGGGCCTGTCCGTGAAGTCGGGCCTGTCGCTGATGTGCATCGTCTGCCTGCTTTGCGGCTTATTGTGCGGATTTTTCTGGCTCGCCGGTGAAAACTCGGCGCTGGCCGCCGGACCGGACGGCAGCGCGCTGGCGGCAAAGGCGGTCGTGAGCGGGGACGCGTCCCTGGCCGCGCCCGAGCGCGACGAGAAGCTTGCGGTGCAGGCCGCCGCGCAGGCGACCTCGCCGGTCGTGCGCACGGTCGCCGTCGGCATGGACGCCGGCGACTACACCGAGACTGTCACCTGCGACTACACGCCCGTGTACGTGGACGACCGCTTCTGCGGCTACTGCTACGTGCTCGGCGATGCGGTCTGGCTCCCGGCGGATGCGTTCGCCGAGATGCTCGGCCTCGAGAGCGACACCGTCACCGATGGGGACACCGAGACCGTCACGGTCGACGGTGCGGACATCACGGCGACCTACGGCGCGACGTATTACACGGCCAACGGCCGCTGCTTCTACGCGCCCGACGGCGTGTATGCCCTCGACGGGGAAGTGGTGCTGCCGCTGGCGGATCTGGAAAAGATCTTCGGTGTCACGGCCGCGTTCAGCGCGGACAATACCAGCCTGCGTGTCGACGCGTCAGAGCAGGCGCTGCTCGAGAGCGGTGAGAGCTATTACGGCGCGCGCGATGTCTACTGGCTCAGCCACATCATCAATGCCGAGGCCGGCAACCAGCCCATGGACGGGCAGATCGCGGTCGGCAATGTCGTGCTCAACCGCGTGGCGGACGAACGGTTTCCCAACAGCGTCAAGGAGGTCGTGTTCGACCGGCGCGGCGGTGTGGCGCAGTTTTCGCCCACGGCCGACGGGCGCATCAGCCTTACGCCGGACGAGGACGCCGAGCTCGCGGCGAAGCTCGCCTTCGAGGGGTATGACCCGGTGGGCGAGAGCCTGTATTTTATCAATCCCTCGGCATGCAATGCCTCGTGGTTCAACAGCCGCCTGACCTACACGGCCACGATCGGCGACCACGTCTTTTACGCATAATAGCTGCACAGGCAGTGTTCCCGCCCGCACGGAGACCCGTGCGGGCGGTTTTTCATGACCGGAGACGAGGGAGCACCGCTGTTTCGCGCCGCAGGAAAATCGACCGGAATGTCTCTTGACCGTTTCCGGAATTTCGGATATGATAGAAAGATAACAACACGGAAGGAGGTGCGCGCGTGCGCAACGACTGGTTTGAGGACGACAATGAGATCCGCCTGCTGCGCCGCGGCAAGCGCCGGCTGCTGGACATCGTGTTCGGCCGCACGATGGTCATCACGCTGCTGCTCCTGCTGCAGATCACCATCATGGTGCTCGGCGCGCACTATCTCGGCCGCTACTACCCCGCGCTGACGATCGTCCTGCGCGTGCTGAGCGTTGCGGTCATCATCTACCTTGTCAACAAGTCCGGCAGCGCGACGACGAAGATCACCTGGATCATCCTCGTCATGGCACTGCCGGCGTTCGGCGTGCTGCTGTACCTGTTCGTGCAGCTCGACATCGGCCACCGCTACGCCAACCGCCGCGTGCAGGAGAGCATCCTCAGCACCGTGCAGTACGTCCCGCGCCAGACCGGGCTCATGGCCCGCCTGCGCACCGAGCTGCCAGAGGTGCACAACCTCGCTGAGTACACGCTGCGCTCCGGCGACTACCCCGTGTACGAGAACACCGCCGTGACCTACTACCCCATGGGGCAGGACAAGATCGGTGCGCTCATCGAGGCGCTGCAGTCGGCCGAACACTTCATCTTCCTCGAGTATTTCATCATCGAGGAGGGCGACGTCTGGGGCCGCATCCTGAAAATCCTGGAGGAAAAGGTGCGCGCCGGCGTTGAGGTGCGCGTGCTCTATGACGGTACGTGCACGTTCTACCGCCTGCCGTACGGCTACCCCAAGCGCATGGAGGCGCTCGGCATCCACTGCAAGATGTTCGCGCCGCTGCGCCCGCTCGTGAGCACGTATTACAACAACCGCGACCACCGCAAGATCGCCGTCATCGACGGGCGCATCGGCTTCACCGGCGGCGTGAACCTTGCCGACGAGTACGCGAACCTGGTGCGCGTCTACGGCGTGTGGAAGGACACGGCCGTGCGTCTGGAGGGCGAGGCCGTGCGCTCGCTCACGCTCATGTTCCTGCAGATGTGGGGCATGGACGAGCGCGAGCCGGACACCGATTCCTACGGCCGCTATCTCCGCGTGCCGCAGCGCCCGCTGCCGGAGGCCTCCGGCTACGTCCTGCCGTATGCCGACAGCCCGCTCGATGACGAGCGCGTGGGCGAGTGCGTGTATCTCGACATCCTCAACCACGCCGAGCGCTATGTGCGCATCATGACGCCGTACCTTATCCTCGACGAGACGATGGTCATGGCGCTCACGTTCGCGGCCAAGCGCGGCGTGGACGTGGAGCTTATTTTACCGCACGTGCCGGACAAGAAGTTCGCCTTCGCCCTTGCCAAGGGGCACTATCGCGAGCTGCTCGACGCCGGGGTGAAAATTTACGAGTACACGCCCGGCTTCGTGCACGCAAAGGTGTTCGTCAGCGACGACCGCAAGGCCGTCGTTGGCACGATCAATCTCGATTACCGCAGCCTGTACCTGCACTTTGAGGACGCGGTGTATCTCTATGACTGTCCATGCATCAAGGACATTGTGGCGGATTATGACGCCACACGTGCCCAGTCGCAGGTCGTCACGCACGGCGATCTTGCGCGCATCCCGCTGCACACGCGCATCGCGGCCGCGCTGCTCAAGCTCGTTGCGCCGTTGATGTAACCGTTTTTTTGAGAAAGGGGAACCCATCATGTCGAAATGTTATCTGCTGTTTGCCGAAGGGCTCGAGGAGTGCGAGGGCCTCATCACGCTCGATATTCTCCGCCGTGCCGGACTGGAGACGTATACCGTGTCCGTTCAGAACGCGCACACTGTTGTCGGCGCGCACGGCGTGCCCATCACGTGCGACCGCACGCTGCCGGAGCTGCTGGCAGCGCCGCCGGAGCTTGTCGTGCTCCCGGGCGGCATGCCCGGCACGACGAATCTCGCCAAGAGTCCGGCCGTGGAGGCGCTCGTGCGCCGCACGCTCGAGCATGGCGGCCGCGCCGCGGCCATCTGCGCCGCGCCGAGCGTGCTCGCGCAGTACGGTCTGCTCGCCGGACGCCGCGCCACGTGCTACCCCGGCTTTGAGAGCAAGTGCACCGGCGCGCACATGGTGGATGCCGACGTTGTCACCGACGGGCCGATCACGACCGGCCGCGCCCTCGGCGCGGCGATCCCGTTCGCACTCGAGCTCGTGCGTCTGCTCACCGACGAGCAGGCCGCCGCGCGCACGGCCGAGGAGATCGTCTGGCGACATGACGGTTGACAACGCGCGTGCACGTGCGTAAAATAGACGGGATAAAACCATTGTGAGGTCGCCGCCATGGACGAACTGAAACTCATCTTCGCCAGCAACCTGATCCGTCTGCGCACGGCTGCGGGCATGACGCAGGCGGAGCTTGGTGAACAACTGAATTATTCGGACAAGTCGATCTCCAAGTGGGAGCGCGGTGAGGCCATTCCCGATGCCATGGTGCTCAAGCGCATGAGCGAGCTCTTCGGCGTCACGGTCGATTACCTGCTCAACGAGCATGATGCGTGGCAGCCCGGACCCGAGCCCAGCGCGTGCGACCGCAGCCATCATGCCATCATCCTGGTCGCCCTCATGGGCATCGTCACGCTGGCGGTGCTGGTGTTCGTGGTGCTGTGGCTGTGGCTCGGCCAGGTGGAGTGGGTCGTGTTTCCCTGCTTCGTGCCGGCGGCGGTCATTACCTACCTCGTGCTCAACAGCGTGTTTTTCGGCGGGCGGGACAATTTGTATGTGGTGCTTGGTCTTGTGGCGAGCATCTTCCTCGTCGGCTACCTCGTGCTGCTGCGCTTCGGGATGAATTTCTGGCAGCTTTTCCTCATTCTCATCCCGGCCGAAGCCGTTGTGTATTTCAGCTTCCACATCCGCGCAAAGCATTGATATTGCAGACATTCTATGATTTGTAGAGTGTGCCTTTCGGGGCGTAGAGCAGGGCAGGGCCGTGTTCTACGCCCCGGTTCCGTTTTGTAGGTTGCGCAATGCCCCCGCTGCGGGTATGATACCTGCGTATTGTGAAGGAACAAAACCTGCCCGCCCGGCGGGCAAATCGAAGGATGCAAAGGAGACCGACATTATGGCCGATTTCGTACTGAGCTGCTGCTCCACCGCCGACCTGACCAAGGAGCATTTCCAGCAGCGTGACATTTCGTATATCTGCTTCCACTATGCGCTCGACGGCGTGGATTACCCGGACGATCTGGGCGAGACGATGCCGTTTGACAAGTTTTACGCCGCCATGGCAAACGGCGCCGAGACGCGCACCTCGCAGGTGAACATCTCGGAGTTTGTGGACTATTTCACCCCGTTTCTTGAGCAGGGCAAGGACATTCTGCATGTCTGCCTGTCCTCGGGCCTGTCGGGCGTGTCGAACTCGGCAGAGAACGCCGCACGCATCGTCCGTGAGCGCTATCCCGACCGGAAGATCTACATCGTCGACTCGCTCGGCGCGTCCTCGGGCTACGGCCTGCTGATGGACAAGCTCGCCGACCTGCGCGACGAGGGTATGTCCATCGACGCCGTGCGCGACTGGGCCGAGGCGCACAAGCTCGAGCTGCACCACTGGTTTTTCTCCACGGACCTGACGTTCTATGTCAAGGGCGGCCGCATCTCCAAGGTGGCCGGCGTGTTCGGCGGCCTGCTGGACATCTGTCCGCTGCTGAACATGGATAACCTCGGCCGGCTCATCCCGCGCTCCAAGATCCGCGGCAAGAAGCGCGTCTTGAAAGAGATCGTCGCCCGCATGGAAGAGCATGCGCAGGGCGGCCTTGACTACTCCGGCAAGTGCTATATCTCCAATTCGGCGTGCTATGACGACGCGCGCGCCGTGGCCGATGCCATCGAGCAGAAGTTCCCGAAGCTCAACGGCAGGGTCGAGATCTACAGCGTCGGCACCACCATTGGCAGCCATACCGGTCCGGGCACCGTGGCCCTGTTCTTCTGGGGCGACGAGCGCAAGGACTGATTGGTCGATAAATCCCCCCTTATCTTTTTTCCCATCCCAAGCAAAATCCCCTGACCGAACAGTCAGGGGATTTTGTCGTATATGGAACGGGGCCGGATGGTGGATGCGGCGCTGCCGGTGGTGTGCCATAGCCTTCTCCTCAAGAGGAAGGCTTTCATTGCCGGCGGTGCGCCGTATCCCGCCCGGTCAGATCTTCGGCACGGGCGTCGGACGGGCATCGTCCCAGACGGTCTTGGTGTCAAACAGGTCATCGAGCAGGTTCGGCTGGTAGTACATCCGGTAGCCGTCGATGTTGCGCCGGCCCTGGCGGACATACCCGTCGTGGATCTGCACCCAGTGCTTGGCAGAGTCCACGTTGCAGAAATAGCGGAAGCCCAGACCATAGAGCGTGTCAAACTTCGCGCCCTTGTAGGCCTCGATGCCGGCAATGTCGCTGCCGAAGGGGTAGAGCAGCACGTCGGTCTCGCCGATGACGGCCGCGATCTGATCGTTCCACTTCTGCGCGTCGCCGGCCAGACGCTCGGGCGAAATGTCGCCGTAGGTCAGGTGGCCGTAGCTGTGGCTCGCGATCGTGTAGCCCTCGGCACGCAGCGCGTCGGCCACTTCGCGCGCGTCCTTGCACGCCTGCGCGAAGGCCTCGTCGCCGAGCTTGGCCTTGTAGTCGCTGCTGATGCGGTAGCCGAACGCGCCCTGATACCCGGTCACGGCGATGATCGCACGCGCACCGCGGTAGGAAAAGTCGGGGTGCTGGTCGAGAAAATCATCGAGCAGCGGCACGAGGTCATAGCTGCCGTAGCGCGTCTGCCCGTCGGCGTCCACGTACTCGCACGTGAGCTTGCCATCTTTCACCAGCAGGCGGGAGGCAAAGCCGTCGCCGCCCTTGTCGGGCTTGCCGTCGCCGTCGCTGTCGGTCATGTATTCGTAGTAGCACACGTCGTCCTGCGACATAACGATGGGTGTTTTCCCGGCGGGGAGATAGATGTCACCCGCAACGTATTTCGTCGAGCCGTCGGCCTGCTGCTGCGGCCCGGCGACGTCGTGGATGTCCACAAGCACGTAGCCCCGCTCGTACAGGCTCTGCAGCACGGCGTTGAACTCTTTGATCGTGGTCATGAACTGGTTGTAGCCGCCCTGCTCGGGGTCGCCGTCAAAGGCGCGGGAAGTGTCGGCGATGAGCGTGTGGAAAAAGACGTGCGGAATGGTCGTCGGGTCGGCCCAGCGGACGGCCTGTGCCTTCTGCGCCTCGAAATCGGCCTTGGCCTGCTGCAGCTCCGGTGCGTTCTCCCACCCGGCAAAGCCCGTCACAGCGGCGATGGCCTTGTCGTAGTCATACTGCGCGGCGAGGTGCTTCGCCTCCGCGAGCACGGTGTCCTGCTCCGTGATCTGTGCGGTGGGCGTGGCCAGCGCGGCGGGGTCATCCTTGGGCGCGCGGTTGTGCCGGCTCACGAGCACGAGCACCAGCACTGCTGCCAGCACGATCACGGCCAGCACGGCCGCAAACACCAGCATCGACTGGTTCGGGCCGCGGCGCTGCGGCGCACGGCGGTTGACCGGGAGCGGACGGGCGGCCGCGCCCTGCTTCGGCGTGCGCTCCTCGCTGTCGGGCCGCGGGGTGCGGCGGGGATCGGTTGTCTGCATACGAGGTCACCTCCGGGAGAATGTTTGGTTTCCGAAAATCTGTTAATTGCTGCCTCTACTATACGCGCACCGGCGCGGATTGTGCAAGCGCGCGCGAAAAATTCAGAATTGTTAAGAAACGCGCCCGGCCGGTTGTCAGCCGGCGGGCGTGTTCAGACGGGCAGTCAGCCGCGCGGTACAGTGGTCAGCCGGCGGGCGTGATGTCTTTGAGCGTGCCGCTGTTCGTGATCTGGCTGTAGGAGAACGACAAGTGGAACGTGCCGTCCGGCTGTGCGGCCACGGCGGCGAGCTGATCGGCCGAGCACTTGACGTGCACGGTCGTGCCGGCCTTTGTCACGGTCAGCAGACCGCCGTCGTCGGTCGCGGCGTACTGATCGATGGTGTAGTCCCCGGTGCCGGACACGCGGTTCATCCCCACAAAGCCGCCGTAGGTCAGCAGGCCCAGAATGGCGACGATGACGATGATGCGGATAACGGTGATGACGGTTTTCTTCATGCGCACACCCCCTTTCCTGCCAGTGTAACAGGCCGGGCGGCGTTTGGCAAGTACCCGTTGCGAATTCCGCTTTACAAGACACGATGTCTGGCATATACTATTTTACACTGGGTTGGTAGCACCATGCGCCGCCCGACGAGAGAATCCGAGAAAAGAGAGAAAAAGAGAAAAATGAATCTGTCCATTGTTTTTGCCAAGATGGCCATGCTGGTGCTCATCATGCTCCTTGGCTACCTTTGTGCGCGCATCGGCATCACGGGGCCGGAGTTCAATCAGCGTGTCACGCCGCTGGTGATGAACGTCCTGCTCACGGCGACGATCCTCAATTCCGTGCTGAGCGTACCGGATTTCACCGGCCGCGACATTGTCGATTATGTCCTCGTGCTCACGGCGGCGACCGTGCTGCAGGTCGTCATGGCGTGGTTTCTGCCGCGGCTGCTGCGCACGCGCAGCGAGGACGTGGGTGCGACGCGGCTCGTGACCGCGTTCGGCAACGTGGGCTTCGTGGGGCTGCCGGTCGTCGCAGCGATCTTCGGCGACGAGATGGTCTTTTTCGCCTCCCTGTGCAACATTCCGTTCAACCTCGCGCTCTATTCCATCGGCGCGGCGCAGCTCTCGGGCACGGACAGCGCGCGCTTTGACTGGCGCAAGGTGCTCAACATGCCTGTCATTGCGACGCTGCTGTCGGTCGTGCTGCTGCTCTCGCGCATCCATGTGCCCGCCGTCATCGCTGATACGATCTCCACGCTTGCGGGCGCGACGATCCCGCTGTCGATGCTCATCATCGGCACGTCGCTCGGCGCCATTTCCGTGCGCGCGGCGCTGACCGACTGGCGGGTCTATGCCGTGTCGGCGGTGCGCCTGCTCGTGTGTCCGCTGCTGACGTGGCTGGTGCTGCGGCCATTTGTCAGCGGTGTGCTGCTCGGCATCCCGGTGCTGCTCGCGGCGTGTCCGTCGGCCATGGTCGTCACGGCGCTGTGCCTGCAGTATGAGCGGTCGGACGCGTTCGCGTCCAAGTGCATTTTCCTCAGCACGGTTCTGTCCGCCGTGACGATCCCGCTGCTGATCTGGCTGCTGTTCTGACCGGCAGCCTGCGGCCTTTCCGCCGGTATCGTGCCCCTTGGCTCCCTTGTGGAAAGGGAGGCATCGCCGAACGGCGATGTAGGATCCCACTCCCGCACATCCCAGATTGGAGGTTTCCCCCATGATCGACCCTTTGATGTTCATCGCGCTGCTGCCGGCCGTCGTGCTGGTGGTGTATATCTGCCGCAAGGACCGCACGGACAAAGAGCCGCCGGCCCTGATTGCCAAGCTCCTTGGTTACGGCGTGCTCTCGTGCCTGCCGGCCATTGTGGTCGAGCTCATTCTCAGCGCCATCATCGAGCGGCTGAACGTGCGCAATGTCTACCTCGGCTACTTTCTCGAGGCGTTCGTTGTCGCCGGCCTGACGGAGGAGACGTGTAAGTTCCTCTTCCTGCGCACGACGTGGCGCAATCCGGCGTTCGACTATCAGTTTGATGCCATCGTCTACGCCGTCATGGTCGCGCTCGGCTTTGCCGCATTCGAGAACGTGAAGTATGTTTACAGCTACGGCTTCGCCACCGGCATCGTGCGCGCGGTCACGGCCGTGCCCGGCCACGCGATCTTCGGTGTGTTCATGGGCTATTTCTACGGCTACGCCAAGCTCTCTGACTACTGGGGGCGCGACGATGACCGGAAGGCCTACCTCGCGCTGAGCGTCGTCGTGCCGGTGCTGATGCACGGCTGCTATGACTTTCTGGCCTTCACGCAGGAGAGCGACAGCCGCTTCACGCTGCTGTTTTATGCGTATCTCGTCGCGCTGTACGTGTTCGGCATCCGGCGCGTGAACCGCTCGTCGCGCGATGACCGCCGTGTCACACGCGAGACGGTGTTTGACTATTTCCGCCGTATGCAGTACCCCATGCCGCCGCAGTACCGCGACCGGAACGACGACTTCTGGCGCTGAGCGCGAGCGTTCGATTCGCACACATTTAAAATCCCGCCGCCCCTGTCTGATCTGACAGGGGCGGCTTTGCGATCATTCCGCGTCCACAAACTGCCGGAATGCCGTCGGCAGCGAGATCTCCTCGCGCAGCTCCTCGGGCGTGGCCCAGTGGTAGCGCGGCGGCATGGCCGAACACTCGAGCGTGTAGCAGCGCATCGTCCAGACGATGTGCGTGAAGATGTGCCTGCCGTCGCGCGCGCTGCGCAGCCGCACATCGCCGAGACCCTGCCCGCTGGCGTAGGCGCCCGCCTGCCGCTCGTCGAGCAGGCCCGGCGTGTTCGGCAGCTGCCAGAGCCCGGCAAGCAGGCCGCTCGATGGCCGCCGTTCGACGGCGAGCCGGTCGCCGCAGCGCAGGCAGAACACGGTGTGCTCCTCGGCGCGTTTGGCGCGCTTTGGTGCCTTGACCGGCAGGGCGGCCGCCGTGCCGTGCGCGTGGGCGAGACACAGCGCCGCGATCGGGCAGGCCTCGCACTGCGGCGCGCGGTTCGGGCCGCAGACGGTCGCGCCGAGCTCCATGAGCGCCTGCGTAAAGTCACCGCAGTGCCCGGCGGGGTAGCACGCGCTCAGCGCCGCGGTGAGTGCCGCCTTGTGCGCGGCGTTGTCGATGGGCGTCGCGTCGTCGAGCACGCGCGCGCACACGCGCAGCACGTTGCCGTCCACGGCGGCGGCCGGGCGCTCAAAGCAGATCGAGGCGATGGCCCCGGCCGTATACGGGCCGATGCCCGGCAGCGCCAGCAGACCCTCGACCGTGTCGGGCCAGACGCCGCCGCGCGCCGCGATCTCACGGGCGCATTCCTGCGCCTTGCGCGCACGGTTATAGTACCCCAGTCCCTCCCAGAGCTTGAGCAGCTGCGCCTCCGGCAGCGCCGCGAGCGCGAACGCGTCCGGCGCGGCCGCGAGAAAGCGCGCGTAGTACCCACGCACGGCCTCGACGCGCGTCTGCTGCAGCATGATCTCCGAAAGCCACACGTGGTACGGCTCGCGGTCGGCGCGCCAGGGCAGCACGCGCGCATGCCCACGGTACCAGTCAAGCAGCGGCTGCACCGTCTGCGATAGTCTCTGTGTGTCCATGGCCGCACCTCCCGAAAAAGTCTGCGGCCATTATAGCATGCATCGCCCCGCCGCGCAAACGGGGAGATTTGACTGCGGAGGCAGGACTGCGCGTTCCTGCGGCGCGGCGAATACTGGCTGTTTCCGAAATACCGGAGCAGCGGGGAAGCCCGAGGAGGCAAGGCCCGCCTTGGATGCTATGATACATCGCCGTCCGGCGATGCCTCCCCTGTGTAAGGGGAGGTGGCACAGCGCTCTGCACCGTGCCGGAGGGAGTGCAGATACCGGCTGCAGTGCGAGAATGCGCATGTCAATCCCTCAGTCAGCCTGATGGCTGCCAGCTCCCTTTCCACAAGGGAGCCGAGAATGCCGCATGGCCGGAAGCCGCCGGAAAAAACCATGCCCTTCCGCCGCCCCCGTCTCCCTGCGCACCCGCAAAAAAGGTCCCCGAAACAGACGTTTCGGGGACCTTCCTTATGCAGAGACAGAGATTTTGAAATTACACAATGCCCTGAGCCATCATGGCGTTGGCGACCTTCAGGAAGCCGGCAACGTTGGCGCCGAGCATCATGTTGCCCGGCTGGCCGCACTCGACGGAGGCGTCATAGCAGGACTTGAAGATGTTCTTCATGATGCCGTGCAGCTTCTCGTCGACTTCTTCGAAGCTCCAGCTCATGCGCAGGGAGTTCTGGCTCATTTCCAGACCGGAGGTGGCGACGCCGCCGGCGTTGGAAGCCTTGCCCGGCGTGTAGAGCAGGCCGGCCTCGATGACCGCGTTGATGGCCTCGGGGGTCAGCGGCATGTTCGCGCCTTCGAACACAGCCATGGCGCCGTTGGCGATGACGGCCTTCGCGCCCTCGAGATCCATCTCGTTCTGGGATGCGCACGGCATAGCGATGTCGCACGGGATGGTCCAGATGCCCTTGCAGCCTTCATGGTACTCGCTGCCGGGCACTTCGTCGGCGTAGACGCTGATGCGGGCGCGGCGCTTCTGCTTGATGTCGAACAGCACGTCGAGGTTGATGCCGTTGGGATCATAGATGTAGCCCTTGGAGTCGCTCATGGCGATGACCTTGCCGCCGAACTGCATGCACTTCTGCGCGCAGTACTGTGCGACGTTGCCGGAGCCGGACACGATGACCTTCTTGCCCTCGAAGCTGTCGTTTCTCAGGTGCTTGAGCACTTCGGCGGAGAAGTAGCAGATGCCGTAGCCGGTGGCCTCGGTGCGGGCGAGGGAGCCGCCGTAGGTCAGGCCCTTGCCGGTGATGACGCCGCCCTCAAAGCGGTCGACGATCTTCTTGTACTGGCCGTACATATAGCCGACCTCGCGGGCGCCGACGCCGATGTCGCCGGCCGGGGTGTCGGTGAACTGGCCGATGTGGCGGTAGAGCTCGGTCATGAAGCTCTGGCAGAAACGCATGACCTCACCGTCGGACTTGCCGTGGGGGTCAAAGTCGGAGCCGCCCTTGCCGCCGCCCATGGGGAGGGTGGTCAGGGAGTTTTTCAGGATCTGCTCGAAGCCGAGGAACTTGATGACGGACAGGTTGACCGAGGGGTGGAAGCGCAGACCGCCCTTGTAGGGGCCGATCGCGGAGTTGAACTGCACACGGTAGCCGCGGTTGACCTGGACCTTGCCGTTGTCGTCCACCCAGGGAACGCGGAACATGATGATGCGCTCGGGCTCGACGAAGCGCTCCATGAGGCCGGCTTCTTCCCACTCGGGGTGCTTGTCGACGACGTACTGGAGGCTCTCGAAGACTTCATCAACGGCCTGCAGGAACTCGGGCTCATTGGGGTGGTTCTTCTGAAGGTCGGCGAAGACGCGGTTCAGATATGCATTGTTGATCATTTTCTTACCTCTTTCTTATTATTCGCTTTGCTCTCATAAACGGCCTGAGCGGCCAATTTCCTTCATCATGGTAACGCAAACGGAAAAAGATTGCAATATCCGTTTTCCATATAATTTCTTGATTTTTTTGTGCAAAAAGTCAGAAAGAATACTTTAAATCGCTTTGTTTTCGTCAAAAAAGCAACACTCTGCTGACGCATAGGAGACAGCCACACGTATTTTTTATGCGGACGGAGAAAAACTGCTTGACAAATTATTCTAACGAGTATAAACTAAGGTCGAAAGTTATCCAAATGCATAATAATTTTACGAAAGAAAGGGGGAACGCGGATGCGGCGATGCGAGGTGTGTTTTGCGCCGCTGCCGTCGTGGGCCGAGGCGTATCTGTGGCCGTGCGTTCGCGGCGGGCTGACGGTATGTGCCGACTGTTTTGACACGCTCGTGAACGGTCTGTCCCGCCGGGAGCTGGCCGCGCGGCTGGGCGCACCGGGGGTGTGATGGGGCGTATAGACGGCTTCTCCCAAAGCGTCTGAGCAGCGATGGAGCCAGAGAGGGGCTTGCAAGCCTTCCCCTTGAGGGGAAGGCGGCGCGGCGGTACGCCGCGACGGATGAGGTGTTGTAGGATTTGGAGGCACTACCGGCGGCACTGGAGGCGGTCGTGACCTCTCCACCTCATCCGCCTCGCTGCGCTCAGCACCTTCTCCTCGAGGAGAAGGCAGCGCACGGCCCGACCGTTCCCGCCGGGAGAAGGCATAAAAAATACCGACCACCCAAACGGGTAATCGGTATTTTTGGTGGGGGAAGATGGATTTCCCCTGACGGGGATAAACTTCGACTCCATCTTCCATGCAAAGAAAAATACCAATCACCCCAAAAGGGTAATTGGTATTTTTGGTGGGGGAAGATGGATTTCCCCTGACGGGGATAAACTTCGACTCCATCTTCCATGCAAAGAAAAATACCGACCGTCCAAAAGGACAATCGGTATTTTTGGTGGGGGAAGATGGATTCGAACCATCGAAGGCATTGCCAGCAGATTTACAGTCTGTCCCCTTTGGCCACTCGGGAATTCCCCCATATGCAATTTATCAGAAGGTGGAGCTGGTAGACGGACTCGAACCCCCGACCTGCTGATTACAAATCAGCTGCTCTACCAACTGAGCTATACCAGCACAACACCGGCCTATGTATCATAGCAAAACCGACTATGTTTGTCAACAAAAATTTTTCGAAAATCAAATGTTTTTGGAGGGAGAGCATGCAACTGAACGAATTGGCGGCGCAGTACCGCGCCACGGGCGACGCGCTGCGTGCGCGCGCGGCCACGCTGCGGCTGGAACTGGCGGCCATGCCGCGCTCCGGCCGTGCCCGGCGCGAGCTGGAAACGCGCATCGCGCGTCTGGAGCAGATGGCGGGCGAGACGCTGCGCACGGCGGGCTATCTCGCGCATTATTATGACCCCGACTGAGGCAGCGCGGCCCGGTTTGCGTTCCTGCGGCAGGTGTGGTATACTTATCGGCATGAAACGCTTACATATAAAAAATAATCACAATCACACATTCCGCCGCGTGCTGGCCGTTCTGCTGGCAGCGGCGATGACGTTCGCGCTCGCAGGCTGCTCGCCGCGCGAGCTGCACATCGGCCAGGTCGAGGTGAACACCGGCGTCAACACCGCGTGGATCACCCCCGCCAGGGGCGTGGACAGGTTCGGCATTCCGGCGTCCGATTTTTCCGCCGGGGCGGACGGCTCCGTGACCTACACCGGCACGGCCTACCGCGTGCTGCAGGGCATCGACGTGTCCACGTTCCAGCAGGACATCGACTGGCAGGCCGTCGCGGATTCCGGCATCGCCTTTGCGGTCATCCGCGCGGGCTACCGGGGCTACGGCAAGGGCAGCATCGTCGAAGACGACCGCTTCCGCCAGAACGTCGCCGGGGCGCGCGCGGCCGGGCTGCACGTGGGGCTGTACTTCTTCTCGCAGGCGGTCACGCCCGAGGAGGCGGCCGAGGAGGCGCAGTGGCTCGTGGACGCGGCGCATGATTATCAGATCGACATGCCGCTCGTGTTCGACTGGGAGAACATTGACCAGAGCACCGTCGCCGCCGGCGACACGGTGCGCACCGCGGAGATGACCGGCGAGGACGTCACGGCCTGCGCCGTCGCGTTCTGCGAGACGGTCACGGCCGCGGGCTACGACGCCGCCGTCTACGGCAACCGCTGGCAGGGGTACTATGACTATGATTTCACCCAGCTCAAGGACTATGCCTTCTGGGTGAGCGCGCCGGGCACGGCGGACGATTTTTACTACGCGCACGATTTCTGGCAGTACAGCTATGACGGCACGGTGCCGGGCATCTCCGGCAGCGTGGACCGCGACCTGTGGTTCGTACCGATCACGACCTGAGGAGGCGCGGGATGAAAAAACGACTTTTGACCCTGCTGCTCGCACTGGTGCTTGCGGTGTCGCTGGCGGTGCCCGCGGCGGCCGCGCAGACGCAGCCGGTGGAGGTGGCGAGTGCGCTGGAGCTGGCGCAGGCGATGGCCGCGCCGGCATCACCGCGCGGTCTGCTGCGCGCCCGCGCCGCTGTGACGGAACCCACGCGCGTAGTCGCCTTCGCGCCCGCGCTCGCGGACGGGTACGGCGCCGACCGGGTGCTGCATCTGGCAGCGTGGCAGGAATATGTGCTCGAATTTTCGAACGCGGCGGCGGCGCAGCGCGCGCTCGCGTGTTTACAGGCCGACCCCGATGTGACGGACTGCTTTCTCGACGAGGCGGTCACGGCGGACGACACGCTCGCCGGCCTCTGGGACGAGACGGCCAGCCGCTCCTGGGGCGGGCACGCCATGGGCCTCACGACGCTGCGCCATCAGGCGGACGTGCTCCTGCCCGCCGGGCGGCGCACGACCGTTGCCGTGATCGACACGGGGGCCGACTGCACGCACCCGCTGCTCGCGGGCCGCGTGTCGGCGCTCAGCTATGATTTTGCCAATGCCACGGCCGATATGACGGACGTCAACGGCCACGGCACGGCCACGGCCGGGCTCATCGCCGACCTCACGCCCGGCGAGGTGGACGTGATGGTCCTGCGCGTGTACGGCGACGACGATCTCTCGAAGCCGTCGCGCGTGCTCACGGCGCTCGAGTACGCGCTGGAAAACGGCGCGGCCGTCGTCAACATGAGCCTCGGCTGGCCGAACGCCATCGAGAAGGGCTACTCCTTTTTAAATACCGTCCTCGCGCAGGCGTATGCCTCGGGCGTGGTCGTCGTCACGGCGGCGGGCAACCGCAGCCAGAGCAACCCCACCGGCGACGCGGACGATGTCTATCCCGCCAATCAGGCGGCGGCGCTCACGGTCTCGGCCGTGGACCGCAGCCGCACGTTTGACGACAGCTATTCGGCCTCCGGTGCGTCGGTGGATCTGTGTGCGCCGGGGTCATATGTCACGGTCGCGGCGCCGGGCGGCGGCACGGCCGTGCGCAGCGGTACGTCGTTCGCCGCGCCCCATATCGCGGCGGCGGCGGCCTGCGTGCTGCTCGCGCAGCCGGGGCTGAGCGCCGCGCGCGTGCGCCAGACGCTCTATCGCTATGCCGATGACCTCGGCGACCCGGGGCGGGATGACGAATACGGCCACGGCTTCCCGGTGCTCACGCAGTATTTTCACGACCGGCTGTGCCCGGGCCGCACGTTCCGCGACATGCCGGAGCCGGACTTCTGGTCGCACGCCGGGCTGGATTACTGCATCGGCGCGGGGCTGATGGCCGGCACGTCGGACGTCACCGTCTCGCCGGAGGCGCTCGCCACCCGCGCGCAGATCGTGCAGCTGCTCTGGGTGGCGGCAGGCAGTCCGGAGACCGCGGGCGCGCTGCCGTTTACGGACGTGGCGCCCGACGCGTGGTACTATGCCGCGGTGCGCTGGGCGTACCGGACGGGGCTCGTCGCCGGCACGTCGGCCACGACGTTTGACCCCGATGCGCCCATCACGCGGCAGGACTTCACGGTCATCCTCTATGAGCAGTCCGGCCGCCCGGTCACGACGGGCAGTGCGCTCACGGCCTTCCCGGATGTGGGCAGCGTTGCGGGCTATGCCTACGCCGCGCTCACCTGGGCGGTCGAGCAGGGGCTCGTCAGCGGCGTCGGCGCGGACGACGGCGTGCGCCTCACGCCGCGCGGCTACGCCAGCCGCGCGCAGGTAGCGGCCATCCTGATGCTCTACTGCGACCGGGAAACAGCATAAAAACAGCCCCCGCTTCCGTCTGGAAGCGGGGGCGTTTCTGTTTTGCCCTTCCGTGCTTATTCCTCCGGCGCGGGCTCCTCGGTCACCTCGACCTCGATGTCCTCCGGCTCGACGGTGACGTCGGCGTCCACGGTGTGCAGATCCGGCGCGGGGCGGTACTCCTTCGCGGCGGCGCGCAGCTCGTCCATCTGCGCCTCGAGCGCGGCGACGCGGGCGTTTGCGTCCGTCACCTGCTGGCAGAGGTCGGCGAGGAAGGCGTCGGCCGTGTCGCGGTAGTTCTCGTAGTACAGGCGGCCGATCTCGGTGTACGTGCGCTTGACGCGCTCGAGCTCGGTGTTGCAGTCCACGGTCAGGCGCGCCATGTGCGAGGCGTACTTGGCGCGGTCGCCCACGGCGTGGGCGGCGCCGGCGACCTTGTCGCGCATCTCGTCACTGACGACCTTGTTCTTCAGGCTGCTGAGCATGTCACGGTAATCTTTCATGGGGAAAAACCTCCTTGGAGAATGAAAATACAAACTGGAATTTATGCGTTCGGCTGCCCGCCGCGGTCGACATAGCGCGGTGCGTGGCGGAGCTTTCCGGTGTAAAACAGCGCAAGCACGACCGCCGCGGCGGCCGCCGACACCCCGGCCAGCAGCTGGCTGACGCGGATGCCCGTGCCGGTGATGTACAGGCTGTCGGTGCGCAGGCCCTCGATGAGCGCGCGGCCGATGCCGTACCACACGGCGTAGAGCAGGATGAGCTCGCCGTCAAACTTCCGCTCGTGCTTTCGGAACCAGAAGTGCAGCAGCAGAAAGCCCGCGAAGTTCCACAGGCTCTCATACAGAAACGTCGGATGTACGTACACGGTCTCCCGGCCGGGGAGCGTGAGCCCCATGCGGGAGAAGGCGGTCGTCTCGCGGCCGAAGGCCTCGCGGTTGATGAAGTTGCCCCAGCGGCCGATGCACTGGCCGATGAGCAGGCCGGGCGCACACACGTCCGCCATCGCGCCGAAGGGGATCTTCTTCTTCCGGCACCAGACGATGCCGGTCAGCAGCCCCGCGATAACGCCGCCGTAGATGGCGAGCCCGCCCTCCCAGATCTTGAGCGCGTCGATGGGGTGGGCGCGGTAGTCGCCCCACTGGAAGATGACATAGTACAGCCGCGCGCCGATGATGGCGATCGGGATCATCCAGATGAGAAAGTCGTAGAGCGTGTCCGGCTCGATGCCGCAGCGGCGGCAGTGCCGTGCGCAGTAAAGCATTGCGAGGATGAAGCCCACGGCGATGATCACGCCGTACCAGTAAAACGTGCGGCCGAAGAGCGTGAACGACGCGCTGGGGTCAATGCTCCAGTCGCCGAGCAGGGGAAAGCTGATGGCGGCGTCACGCATCATCGTCGGCATCGTCCTCGCCTCCTTTCGGGGCCACGACCGAGAGCGCCAGGCGCTCGGGCGCGAGCGTTTCGGTCAGCCACGCGGCGCACTCCGCCGCCGTGATGGCACCCAGCAGCGGGAACGCGTCCATGTGCTCGTACCCGCCGAAGAGCCCCTCGGCCATGTCGACGCACAGATCGTCGAACCGGTCGAGCCCGCGCAGCCAGCCGCCGTATACGGCGCGGCGCGCCCGCTCGAAGGCCGGGCCGTCAAAGCCGTCACGCGCGATGCGCGCGACGGTCTCGCGCACGCGCGCGCACACGGCGTCGGGATCCTTGCTCTCGCCGCCGAGCACGGCCAGCGCGATCGGCCCGCAGTAGTCCGCGCTGCAGCCAAAGTCGTCGCCGAGCAGTCCCGCGCGGTAAAGATCGTTGTAAAACGCCGTCGCCTCACCGAAGGCGGCCTGCAGCGCGAGCTCCGCCGTGAGCGTCTGGCGCAGGCGGGCATCGCCCTTTTCCACCGGGCGGAACTTTGCGCCCAGCAGCATCTGCGGCGCGGACACCGCGAGCTCCACGCGCATGCGTGCACTCGCGGGCGTCATGTCCTCCGGTTCCCCGTGGTCGGCGGCCGGGACGGGGGCGCGCTCCGGCGGCAGGATCTCCGCCGCGATGGCGGCCACACGCTCGGGCGTGTCCTGACACACGGCGCACAGCACCATGTTCGACGGCGCGTAAAACGCACGGTGGCAGGCATAGAGCGTCTCGGGCGTGATCTCCGCGATGCTCTCGACCGTGCCGGCCACGGCGTCGCGCGCCCCGTCGCGCGCCATCAGGCAGCGCATGAGGTTGCGCCACACGGCGCGGTCGGGGTCGTCCTCGCCCATGCGGATCTCCTGAGCGATGATGCCCTGCTCCTTGGCCACGCTCGCGTCCGTGAAGTACGGCGTCGAGACAAAGCGCAGCAGTGTGCGCAGGTTTTCCTCAAACCCGTCCGTGCAGGAAAAATAATAGGCCGTCATGTTCGTGGACGTGAAGGCGTTCGGGTCCGCGCCGTTTTCGCTCAGCGTCAGCAGCGCGTCCGACCCGTCGGGCATGTCAAAGAGCTTGTGCTCGAGATAGTGCGCCACACCGGCGGGCGTGTCCGTCCACGTGTCACCCACGCGGAAGCGCCGGTCGGCCCCGCCGTAGCAGGTGGCAAACACGGCGTAGCTGCGCTGAAAGTCGGGCTTGCAGAGCACGCGCACGCGCAGCCCGTTCGGCAGCGTCGTGGCCCAGACGTTTTCGGGTCGTTCATTCGTCATCGGCAGGTCCCTCCGTTCCCTTGAGCAGATACACACAGTCGCACACGACGCCGGCGGCAATGTCCGTCACGTCCGTGCGCGTGACCTCTTCCACGAGCGCGGCCATCTCGGCCGGGTCGATGTCCAGCCCCTGCACCGTGCGGTTGAGCCAGTACCACGCCAGCGCGTCGGGCGCGTCGGCCGTGGCGAGCAGGTCGCTGGCCACGCTGCGGATGGCGGCCTGAAGCTCACCGTCCGTAAAGTCGCCGGTGCGCACGGCGTCGAGCTGCGCCGTGATCTCGGCGAGTGCGCGCTCGTAGTTTTTCACGTCGATGCCGCTCGTCACGGTCAGCAGCCCCTTGTGCGTGCTCAGGCGCGAGCCGACGTAGTAGCACAGGCTGAGCTTCTCGCGCACGTTCAAAAAGAGCTTGGATGTCACGCAGCCGCCGTAGAGCGCGTTGAAGACAAACAGCGCCGGAATGTCCGGCTCGGCCATGCACGCGCCCAGCCGGTAGCCCACGGCAAGCTGTCCCTGCGCGACCGGGAGCGTCTCGGTCACGTAGCGCGGCTGCTCTTCGAGCGCATTCATGCGGATATCGGTGCCGATGTCCTCGTCGATCTCGCCGCGCGGCATCGTCGAGAGCACGTCTGTAAGGATGCGCGCAACGGCCTTGCCCTCGAGCGAGCCGCAGTAGAAAATTTCCACCGGGCTTGTTGCCAGCACGTCATGGTAGCGCATCGTGAGCTTGCGGTAGTGGATGCGCTCGGCGTCCGCCTCCTCGCCGAGGCGGGGCACGGCGTAGTCCTCGCAGCAGCACATGTGGGCGTACAGGCGCTCGATGGCGTAGGCGCGCTTGTTGTTCATCCCGGCGCGGATGCGCTCGAGCAGCTTCTCGCGCTCGCTGTCGACAATGTCGGGCCGCAGCAGGCCGCCGCGCGTGTTCGGGTGCAGCAGCAGGTCGGCCACATCGGCCGCCAGCCGGGGAAACACGTCCTCGCCCACCGCGCCGTCGTCGGCAAACTCGGCCTCGAAGCCCACGGCCTGGATTTCGCCCAGCTTGCGCACGCTCGGCGTGATGCTCGCGCCGTAGAGGCTCTCGAGCTCGGCCGCGATCGTCTCCAGATCGGGCAGGCGCGTGCTGCCGCGCCGCAGTACATACGGCAGCACGGCCGTGCACGCCGCCGTAGAGCGCCGCAGCTGCGTCAGCAGGTTCACGCTCAGCCACGCGGTCTTGAACTTATCCGTGCGCAGGGCGGTCAGCCACACGCCGGGGAGAATTTCCGTGCGGATGCGTTCCATAAGATACGCTCCTTTCGCCTATGGTGTGTCCATATTTTTTGAATACTTTATTATATCACGCCTTACCTATCTTGGGAATAGGGTTTCGGGCGCTTTTTGCCGATGCCGCCGCCGTCGTAGGGCGCATTGTCCACGGTCACGCCGTCGGGCCGCAGGCGGATGGTGTGCAGCAGACCGGCCCCGTCGCGCCAGCGCACGGTACACTCCGGCCACCCGGCCGGCAGGTGCGGCTCGGGGTAGAGCACGCCGCCGCGCAGGTGCAGCCCCAGCAGGTCCTCCGCCGCGATGCGCAGGTACCACCCGGCTGCGCCCGTGTACCACGTCCACCCGGCCGCGCCTGCGTTGTCCCCGCCCGCGATGTCGGCCGCGAGCACGAACGGCTCGCCCTCGTAGCGCGCGGGGTCGTGCGCTGTGGGCAGCACGGCGTGGAGAATTTCCGCGCCCTCGGCCGTGCGGCCCGTGCGCAGCAGTGCCATGGCCAGCCACAGCGCGCCGTGGGTGTACTGCCCGCCGTTTTCGCGCAGGCCCGCGCCGTAGCTGCGCACGTAGCCCGTCTCGGGCGTGCGCCGCGTGATGGGCGGGTCGAACAGCCGCACCACGTTGTGCTCCCGGTCAAAGAGCTGCTCCACCGCGCTCGTGAGCGCGGTGTGCACGCGGCCGCGGTCGGCGTGCGTGTCGAGGGCGGCGAACGCCTGCGCGATCGCGTCGATGCGGCATTCGTCATTCCCGGCCGAGCCGAGCGGCCGTCCGTCGTCGTAGTAGCCGCGCCGGTACCACGCGCCGTCCCACGCCTCCTCGGCCGCGCGCGTGCAGTGGTCGGCGGCGAGCATGAGCTGTTCGGCTGCGTGCCCGCCCACGAGGGCGGCGAATTTTCGCGCCGTGACGGCGAAAAACCACGTCAGCCACACGCTCTCGCCCCGGCCCTGTGCGCCCACGCGGTCAAAGGCGTCGTTCCAGTCGCCGGTGCCGATCAGCAGCAGCCCATGCGTGCCCACGCCGCGCGCGAGCACGCGCATGAGCGCCCGGCGGCAGTGCTCGAGCACCGTGCCGCGCTCCGTGCTCACCTCGAGCTGCTGGTACCGGTCGTGCTCGTTTTCCTCCAGCTCCTCGCCCGCGAGAAAGGGATACTCGGCGCTTAGAATTTCCGCGTCGCCGGTCTTTTCCACGTACTCGCACACCGCCCACGGCAGCCATAGCAGGTCGTCCGAGATGCGCGTGCGCACGCCGTGTTCGGCTCCCGCGCCCTCGTGCCACCAGTGGCACACGTCCCCGGCGGCGAACTGGTGCGCGCACGCGCGGCCGATCTGCTCGCGCGCAGGCGCGCTGTCGAGCAGCAGGAGGTTCACCGCGTCCTGCAGCTGGTCGCGGAAGCCGAACGCGCCGCCGTTCTGGTACAGGCTCGTGCGCGCCAGCAGCCGGCAGCACAGCGCCTGGTACGCCGCCCAGCCGCCGAGATAGCGGTTCATGTCCGCGTCCGGCGTCGTCATCCACAGGCGCGACACCGCACCCAGCCACCGCTCGCGCGTCGCGCGCAGCGTGTGCGCGGCCTCGTCCGGCTGCGTCAGGCGCAGGAGGTTTGCGCGCGTGTCGCACCCGCAGACGATCACGCCCTGCCGGTCGACGGTGCCCTCGAGCGCAAAGCAGGGGCTCAGCCCCGCGCCGGCGCGCGCGTCCATTTGCCCGCGCAGGAACGAAAACCGGTCGCACGTCCAGCCCGTGAGCGGCATGCCCGCCGCCGCACTAAAGAGCGTCGGCACGTCCGCGCGCACGTTCTCGGCCGTGAGCAGACCGTCGGCGTATGCCGTCACGACGGCGGGCGCGTCCGCGTCGCGCGCGGCGCAGACAAGGTCGGTGTGCCACGTGATGCGCGCGCGCCCCGCGCACTCGATGAGCAGCACGCGCGCGTCCGCGTCCTCGGGCACGAACGCCGTCACGCGCACGGACATGCCGTCCACGCTGCGCTCCCACGCCGCCCAGCCGAAGCCGTATTCCACCCGTACCTGCCCGTCGTCGTCAAAGAGCGACACTGCGCCCGCGCGCGATGCCATGCACAGCGTCTCCGTGCCGCGCAGCACCCACGGGTCGCACAGCCAGCGGTTGATGCGCCCGGTGTGCGCGTTGCGGTGCCACATGTGGCCCGTGCCCGCGTCGGTGGCGAGAAAGCCGAAGCGGCCGTTGGTCAGCACCTGGCTCCACGCGCGCGGCGGCAGCCCGGTGAAAGATACCGTGCCGTCATCGTCCCAGTGCACATCGGTCCCTGTGGGCAGATACCGCCGGTCGCCCGGCGGGGGCAGCAGCGGCAGCGTGCAGCGCGTGCGCGCCATGCCGGGGCGGATGGCCGCAGCCGCCGCCACGGCGGGGAAGGCCCCCTCCGGCACGAGGTGCACGCCGCCGGGCGCATCGAGCGTGTGCGCAAGGTCGAGCGCTGCGAGCCAGCCGCGCACCTTTCCGGCCGTCGGCTGCTGGTAGTCCCCGCCGTCGCCGCTGCGCAGCGCGAGGTCGCACGCCACGCCTAGCGCGCGCAGCAGCGCCCACTGCCGCAGCACGCCGCGCTCCGCCTCCGCGCACCACACCGGCAGGTCGCCCGAGATGCCCTGCGCCCAGAGCGCGGGGCGCGCCAGCTGCTCCGGCACGGCGTCCGCCGCCACGGCCGGGAACAGCAGGGGAGAGACCGCCGCCATGGCGTCATCGAGTTCCGCCCCCGTCATGCCGTACTGCGCCGCGAGCTCCTCCGGCAGCGCCGCCGCCATTGCAGGCGGCAGCACGAGCGCGCGCTGCGCCGCCGTGAACGCATCGTCCTCGCGCGCGCCCACGCCGAGCGCAAAGCGCACACGCCACGGCGCGTCCGGCGCTGCGTGCACCGGCACCGTCAGCTCCACGCGCCCCGCGCGCAGCCACCCCGGCACCGGCCCCTCGGCCCGCCACGTGCCCGGCCGGTCGCACGCGGCGCACAGCCACGTCTCCGGCTTCTCGCCGCGGCCGAGGTGGCGCAGCAGCAGCGCGTCGCGCCGCAGCACACTTTGAAAGCCCAGCCGCGCGAACGCCGGATGGTTGACATAATCCTCCCACGGCGCGAGCACGGCCTCAAACACGAACCGCACCGTGCCCTCGATCCCGCTCGGGGACGAGAGCGTCAGCGCGCGCACCTCGCCGTTGGCGCGGCTGGGTACGGTGAGCGTCTGCACGGCGGTCACGTCCCCATGCCGGGTGGTGAACTGCGCTGCGCGCACCGTGAAGCGCCACTGCGCCCTCTCGGCCGTGCCCGGCAGCAGCGGGCCGGAGAAATGCTCCGTCTCCAGCCGCACGACCGGCCCGGCGGCGGGGTCACTGCGCGGGGCGCGGCGGCAGACGCTCAGCGTGTGCCAGCGGGCGAAGCTCTGCCCGGCCTCCGATACGGCGAGGCAGTACGTGCCGTTCGAGAGCAGCGCGCAGCGCGGGGCCTCGGCGTCGATGCCCGTGCCCTCGGCCGCATAGTCCGGCAGGGCGCGGCGGCGCGTCTTTTCGGCCGGCTCCTCTGCCCGCCGCCGCAGCGCCGGCGTGCCCAGCGGCAGCCGCTCGGACAGCAAGGTCGCGTGCGCGCGCATGGCGGGGTCGGCGAAGAACCACCGCCGCACCTGGTCATTGCACAGCGCGTTGCACGCCGCCAGCAGGCTCATGCCCTGGTGGTGCGCCATCACGCAGCGCACAATCTGCCCACCGCCGCCCGTGCGCGCGCGGGTGCAGTCGAGCGCGTCAAAAAATCCGTGCTGCCCCAGCAGCCCGAGCGCCGCGAGTTTGCGCAGGTTGCGCATCGCCGCGCGCGGCTCCACCGCCAGCGCGAGAAAGCTGCTGTACGGCGAGAGCACGAGCTCTTTGTCCATGCCCGGCTGCAGGGCCAGCGCCGCACAGCCGTGCGCCTTGTAGCGGTAGCTCAGCGCGCTGTCGAGCGCGAAGTACGCGCTCTCCGACACGCCCCACACCTGCCCCGGATGCACGCGCCGCCGCTGCACGTAGAGGCAGAACTTTGCGCTCTCCCACAGCAGGGAGTCGCGCACCGGCGGCAGAAACAGCTCCGGCATCAGGTACTCGAACATCGACCCCGACCACGACACGCAGCCGCGGTAGTGGTCCTTCTGCACCTGCGCGCGCGACAGGGCGCGCCAGTGCTCGCGCGGCACGTCGCCCCGCGCCACGGCGAAGTACGACGTCAGCCGTGCCTCGCTTGCCAGCAGGTCGTAGTAACTCTCCGACCACTTGCCGCTGCCGGTGTCGATGCCGATGTGCATCAGCCGCCGCTGCGGGTCGTAGAGCGGGCCAAAGTCCATGCCGTCGCAGAGTATCTGCGCCCGCGCCGCCAGCTCGTCCCGTCCCCAGCCGCGCAGGGCGTTTGCCGCCGTGAGCAGGGCGGCGGCGCAGTTGCCGCTGTCCACCGTGGACACATACAGCGGCGGCATCGGCCGCAGTGTGCACGTGTGGTACCAGTTGTAAAAATGCCCGTTCCAGCGGGGCAATTGCTCCATGGTCGTGAGCATCCGCTCCGCCAGCTCCAGCCCGCGTCCATTGTCGATGCCCAGCGCGTGTGCGCCGAGGGCGGACACGAGCGCGAGCCCCATGTTCGTCGGCGACGTGCGGTGCGCCGTGCCGGTCGGCGGCTGGGACTGCACGTTGTCCGGCGGCAGATAGTGATCCTCGGCGGTACAGAACGTCTCAAAATACTGCCACGTCGCCTTCGCCCAGCCCAGCAGCTCGCGCTGCGCCGCGCGCGGCAGGGGCGCGGCACCAACCGTATTCGGCGCGCCGAGCGCTGCCAGCACGAAGGGACTGAGCACCCACACGATGCCGGCGGCCAGCCCCGTCGGGCTCGGCGTCAGGACGGCCGTGAGCAGGCCCAGCGCGCTCGCCGGCCAGAGCGCGCGCAGATACGCGCCCAGCCCGTCGCGTTTGCCGGAGCGCTGCGCCGCCGTCTGCCACTGCAGCAGGTTTTGGTGCGACACCAGCATGCGCCACAGCGCCGTCACGATGGCGGAGGTGTTGAGCACCGCCTCCCACGGCAGCAGGATCAGCCGCAGCACCGTCTGCGCCACGGCGCTGGCAAGCCCGTGCAGCACGTCGCTGTGATAGCGCACGCGCGTGTCCGCCGGGTGCACGATCGGCTGGCCGAGCGCGCGGATCAGCCCCTGCGCCAGCGCCAGCAGCGCCGCATACGCCGCCAGCCGCAGCCCCGGCCAGCGCAGCACGCAGCCGAGGAAGATGGAAATCCACGTCGCCGGGGCGACGAGCGACCGCCGCAGACTGTCCGCCAGCCGGAACCGGTCGATTGGGTGCAGCACCCGAGCGCGCCGCAAGAAGATCCACGGTGCGTTCTGCCAGTCGCCGCGGATCCAGCGGTGCGCCCGCGCGCCCCAGGCCAGCGGGGCTGCGGGGAAGGTGTCCGTCAGCTCCACGTCGCCGAGAAAGCCGCCGTGCAGGTATGCGCCCTCAAGCGCGTCGTGGCTCAGCACGCGCCCTTCCGGGATGACCCCGCCGCCGCAGCAGTCGAGCAGCGCGCGCGCGTCGATGATGCCTTTGCCCGGGAAGCCGCCGCGGTCAAAGCAGTCCATATATAATTCCCCGCACGCGCCGCCGTAGGGGTCGGCGCCGCCGGGCCCGGCGAACACGCGCGCCCAGTCGGTGGCGTTTGCGCTTTCCAGTTCGGTCGCCATGCGCGGGTGCAGCAGGCCGTAGCCGCGCGTGACCACGCCGCGCTGCGCGTCCACCACGGCGCGGTTGAGCGGGTGCAGCATCGCGCCCACGAGCGCGCGCGCCGCGCCGGGCGTCAGGCGCGTGTCGGCGTCGAGCGTCAGCAGGTACACCGTGCCGCTCAGGCCCGCCGCGTCCCCGGCCGCGCAGTGCAGCGCGCCCGGCCGGTCGAGCACCAGCCGCGCCAGCTCCAGCAGTGCGCCGCGCTTGCGCTCCCACGCGCTCCATTTCCCGTCGGGTGTGGGCACCCGCTTGCGCGTGAAGAGATAAAACCGGCTGCCCCAGCGCGCGTTGAGCGCCTCAATCTCCGCGCGCGCCGCGCGCAGGATGGCGGGGTCGATGGGTGCGTGCTCCATGTCCGCCTCCGGCAGATCGGCCAGCAGGCCGAACGTGAGCTGCCCGAGCGCGTCGCGGTTGCAGAGGTAGTATTCCTCCAGCCGCGCGCAGAGCGCGTGCGCGTCGTCCGGGGAGGTGAGCAGCGCCGCGATCACGCACAGCGTCCGCCCCTCCGGCGGGATGCCCCGGCGCAGCGCCAGCCGCGGCACGAAGCGCGGCTTCGTCACGCGCAGCAGCACCGCGTCGAGCAGACCCTTGACCACCTCCGACACCGGGATGAGCAGCAGCACCGCGCCGGACACGCTTTTGGTCGCAAAGCCCAGCAGCAGCGACAAAAACAGCGTCCCCACCACGACGGCCGCGATGTACCACCCGCCGTCGCGGCGACGTTCCGGCGCGCCGAGCACCTCGCGCAGCAAAAACCAGCCCACGTGCCGCCGCGCGCCCTCGCTGCTCTGTGCGCGCGCGAGCACGTCCTCGGCGATGTCGATCTCCGTCCGGCCTGTCCGCCGCGCCAGCCGCGCCGTGACCTGCCGGTAGTGGGCGCGCGTGGCCGCGTCCATCGCGGGGTAGACGCCCACCGGGTCGCGCGCGAGGATGCGCCCCACGCGGTCGCACCGCTCGGCGAGCATGCCCCACGCCGCCGTGCCGAGTGCGCGCAGGGAGGTGAAGAGCGCGGGCGCGGCCGCGCCGTCACCGGTGTAGGTGTCCGCCAGCGCGCACACCACGGCCGCCTGTAGCCCCGGCACGAGCAGGGCGAGCTCCGCCGTCTCGAGCGGCAGCACGTCCTGAAACCCTTCCAGATACGCCTCCGCCGCCTTGACCGTCAGCGCCCCCTCACATGCGCGCAGTAGCCCCGCGCAGCACGCGCCCAGTGCCGTCTGCCCGCCCGCCGTGCGCACGCGCGCGTGCCGCAGCGCGGCCACGGCATCGCCCGCCGCGGCGCAGGCAAAGCTCCGGTTGTCGCGCAGCCACTGGCCGTTCGGCGTCTCGGGCGTGACGGCGCGCGCCATGCGCGCGAGCGCTTTTGCTGCGCACCGGATGCGCCCGGTGTCCGCGCGGCACCGGCCGGTCACGGACAGGGCGCGGGCGTCGCGCCTGCCCTGTGCGCGCAGGGCGGCAGTGTTGGTTTCGGCCATGAAGATCCCTCCAGAAACGGTTTGCAATACCGGAATTTTTCCCATCCGGCGGGAAATCTATGCGGTGACAAGAAAAAATACTTGACACCCGCGCGGCCTTGGCGTATACTACTCGTGCTGTAAAGGAAAAATGGTTTACAGCGAGGAGGGACCCCACCATGCCGGATGAGACCGTGTGGCGCACGATGCTGTTCGATTTTTACGGCGATCTGCTCACGGACAAGCAGCGGGAGTATTACGACCTCCATTATAATCAGGACCTCTCTCTGGCGGAGATCGCCGCCAGCAGCGGCATTTCGCGCCAGGGCGTGTGGGACAACATCCGCCGCGCGGACGCCGCGCTGCGCGATACGGAGGCCCGGCTCGGTCTGGTGCAGCGCTTCGCTGCGCAGCGCACGGCCGCGGCCGCGCTGGAGGATACGCTCACGAAGCTGCGCGATACCGTCGGCGGCAACGCCCGGCTGTTGGCCGAGCAGGCGCTGCGGCAGCTTCAGGATCTGAAAGGATAGATACCATGGCATTTGAATCCCTGTCGGACAAGCTGACCGAGGCGTTCAAACGCCTGCGCGGCAAGGGCCGGCTCACGGAGGCCGATGTAAAGGAGGCCATGCGTGAGGTCAAGCTCGCGCTGCTCGAGGCGGACGTGAACTTCAAGGTCGTCAAGGACTTTGTGCGCAAGGTGACCGAGCGCGCCACGGGCGCGGATGTGCTCGAGAGCCTCTCGCCCGCGCAGATGGTCATCAAGATCGTCAACGAGGAGCTCACCGCCCTCATGGGCAGCGAGAACCAGAAGCTGAACATCAGCTCCCACTCGCCGAGCGTCGTCATGCTCGTCGGCCTGCAGGGCGCAGGCAAGACGACCAACGGCGCCAAGCTCGCCGGTCTCATGCGCAAGCAGGGCAAGCGCCCGCTGCTCGTCGCGTGCGACGTGTATCGTCCCGCGGCCATCCAGCAGCTCGAGACCGTCGGCCGCCAGCTCGACATTCCCGTGTTCCAGATGGGGCAGGGCGATCCGGTCGAGATCGCGAAGGCCGGCATCGAGCACGCGAAAAAGCACGGCAACGACCTGGTCTTTCTCGACACGGCCGGCCGCCTGCACATCGACGAGGCGCTCATGACCGAGCTGCAGAATATCAAGGCCGCCGTCAATCCCGCGGAGATCCTGCTCGTCATCGACGCGATGATCGGCCAGGACGCAGTCGCGACCGCACAGGCCTTTGACGACGCGCTCGACATCACCGGCGTCATGCTCACGAAGCTCGACGGCGACGCCCGCGGCGGCGCCGCGCTGTCGATCAAGGCGCTGACCGGCAAGCCCATCAAGTTTGCCGGCATCGGCGAGAAGCTCGACCAGATCGAGCCCTTCCACCCCGACCGCATGGCCAGCCGCATCCTCGGCATGGGCGATGTGCTCACGCTCATCGAAAAGGCCGAGCAGAACCTCGACCAGAAAAAGGCCGAGGAAATGGCCGAGCGTCTGCGGCAGAACCGCTTCACGCTCACGGATTATTACGACCAGCTCCAGCAGCTCAAGGGCATGGGTTCCCTGCAGGACATTGCCGGCATGATCCCCGGCATGGACGCGAAGGCCCTCTCGGGCGCGAACGTCGACGAGAAGGCCATGGGCCGCATCGAGGCGATCATCCAGTCCATGACCCCCGGCGAGCGCGACAACCCTGCCATCCTGAATTCCAGCCGCAAAAAGCGCATCGCGGCGGGCGCCGGCACGAGCGTGGTCGAGATCAATAAGCTGCTCAAGCAGTTCGAGCTCATGCAGCAGCTCGTGCGCCAGATGTCCGGCAACAGCAAGGCCATGAAGCGCATGAAGCGCGGCGGCCGCGGCGGCTTCGGCGGTCTGGGCAATCTGTTCGGCGGCGGCGGTGGCCGGCCGTACGGATTCTAAATCGGTTCCAAGCTCCCGCCGGGAGCTGGAGATACAGAGAACATTGATGGAGGTGAAGATACATGGTCAAGATCAGACTTCGCAGAATGGGCGCCAAGAAGGCCCCCTACTACCGCATCGTGGTGGCGGACTCCCGTTTCGCACGCGACGGCAGATGCATTGAGGAGATCGGCACGTACGATCCGCTGAGCGCGGACAAGAAAATCGTCGTCGACGCCGAGCGCGCCAACTACTGGCTCGCCAACGGTGCACAGCCGACGGATACCGTTCGTGTGCTGCTCAAGAAAGCCATCGCAGCGGAATAAGGAGAGACCCCAAAGATGAAAGAGCTTCTGACCTATATTGTGCAGAACCTCGTGGAAAAACCGGACGAGGTCTCTGTGACCGAGCGCGAGGCCAACGGCGAGACCGTGTTTGAAGTGCGCGTCGCCGACGGCGATATGGGCAAGGTCATCGGCCGTCAGGGCCGGATCGTCAAAGAGATCCGCATCCTGATGAAGGCCGTCGCCCAGAGAAAGGGCAAGAAAGTCTCCGTGGAGATCATGGATTGACGCAGGAAACGCGCTGCACCCGTGCAGTGCGTTTTTTGCACCCAACACCCAAAAAGGGGGACACAACGATGCAAAAACCGTATCTGGAAGCAGGAAAGATCGTCAACACGCACGGCGTGCGCGGCGAGGTGCGCATCCAGCCGTGGGCGGATGACGCGGCGTTCCTGCTCGGCTTCCGGACGTTTTATATCGACGGCGCGCCCGTGCACGTCGCGCACAGCCGCGTGCACAAGGGCATGCTCGTCGTGAAGTTTCAGGGCGTGGACGATGTCAACGCCGCCATGACGCTCAAAAACCGCGTCGTGTCCATCGCGCGCGCGGACGTCACGCTGCCCGACGGGCAGTATTTCCAGCAGGATCTGCTCGGCATCGCCGTCGAGACCGACGCGGGCGAGACCCTTGGCACCCTGCGCGAGATCCTCGACCTGCCGCGCGGCAGCGTCTACGTCGTGCAGGGCGCGCGCGAGGTGCTCATCCCCGACCGGCCGGAGTTCGTGCGCAGCATCGACCCCGCCGCCGGGCGCATGGTCGTGCACCTGATCGAAGGGATGTGAGCGCGTGCGCATCGACATTCTCACCCTCTTTCCAGACACGATGCGCGCCATGCTTGGCGAGAGCATCCTCGGCCGGGCGCAGGCGCGCGGCCTGCTCGACATCCGCTGCCACCAGATCCGCGACTATACCGAAAACCGGCAGAAGCAGGTCGACGACTATCCCTACGGCGGCGGCTGGGGCCAGGTCATGATGGCGCAGCCGCTCAAAAGCTGCCTTGACGCCGCGCTCGCGGACAGCACCGTGCCCAAAGCGCGCCGCCGCGTGATCTACCTCTCTCCGCAAGGGCCGACGTTCACGCAGGCGAAGGCCCGCCAGCTCAAGGCCGACTATGACCAGCTCGTGCTCGTCTGCGGCCACTATGAAGGCGTGGATGAGCGCTTCATCGAGGCGTGCGTGGACGAGGAGCTCTCCATCGGCGACTTTGTGCTCACCGGCGGCGAGCTCGGCGCCATGGTCGTCACGGACTGCGTCTGCCGCATGGTGCCGGGCGTTCTGTCAGACACCGAGTGCTACACCGGTGAGAGCCATTGGGCCGGCCGGCTCGAGTACCCGCAGTATACCCGCCCCGAGACGTGGGAGGGCCGCACCGTGCCGGAGGTGCTGCGCGGCGGCAACCACGCCGAGATCGCCGCGTGGCGCACGCGCCAGAGTTTGGAGAGGACCCTGCTCAAGCGGCCGGACCTCTTTCAGGAAACACCGCCGACGCCGGACGAGCAGCGCCTGCTCGATAAGATCCGGCGCGACCGCAGCCGCCCGCAGCTGACAGAGCCGCCCATCTGCCGTGCAGCGACGGAGGACGACCTGCCGGCCATCCTTGCCATCGCGCAGCAGGCGCGCAACTACCTGCGCCGCCACCGCGTCGACCAGTGGCAGGGCGTGTACCCGAACGAGGAGACGTTCCGCGCCGACATCGCGGCCGGTACCTGCCACGTGCTCACGTATCAGGGCACGGTCACCGCCATGTTCACGCTCACCTTCACGCCGGAGCCGGCCTACGATGCGCTCACGGACGGGCGCTGGCGCTCGGACCGTGACCACGCCGCCGTGCTGCACCGCAACGCCGTCAGCGCCGATTTTCGCGGCACCGGCATGGCCGACCTGCTCATGCAGGAGGTCGAGCGGCTCGCGCGCGAAAGCGGCGCGCACGCCGTCCGCGTGGACACGCACCGGCACAACGGCGCGCAGAAAAAGCTCCTCGAGCGCCACGGCTACCGCTTCTGCGGCAACATCCTCTGCGATGAGCCGGGACATGACCCGCGCCGTCAGGCGTTTGAAAAGCTGCTGAAGTGAGGGCCTGTGTATGAATCTGACAAATCTCGCGGACATCCGCGCGCTGCTCGCGCGGCACGATTTCCGCTTTTCCAAGTCCCTGGGGCAGAACTTTCTCACCGCCGCGTGGGTCCCGGCCGACATTGCCGACGCCTCCGGCGCGGACGAGCACACCGGCGTGCTCGAGGTCGGCCCCGGCATCGGCTGCCTGACCGAGCAGCTCGCGCAGCGCGCCGGGAAGGTCGTCTCCGTCGAGCTCGACGAGCGCCTGCGCCCTGTGCTGGCCGAGACGCTTGCGGGGTATGAAAACGTGGAGCTCGTCTTTGGCGATGTGCTCGCGCTCGACCTGCCGCAGCTGGTGGCCGAGCGTTTCCCTGGTCTGCGCCCCGTCGTGTGTGCGAACCTGCCGTATAACGTCACGTCGCCGCTGCTCACGGCATTTCTCACCGCCGGCTGCTTCGACACCGTCACCGTCATGATCCAGCGCGAGGTCGCGCGCCGCCTGTGCGCCCGACCCGGCACGGCGGATTACGGCGCGCTGACCGTGTTCGTGCAGTGGCACGCGGAGCCGGAGCTGCTGTTCGACGTGCCGCCGCACTGCTTTGTCCCCGCGCCGAAGGTCACGAGCACCGTCGTGCGCCTGCACGTGCGCAAAGCCCCGCCTGTCGCGGTGCAGGATGAAAAGCTGCTGTTCACCGTCGTGCGCGCGGCGTTCAACCAGCGCCGAAAAACGCTCATCAACGCGCTCTCAGCCGGTGTGCCTGGCTGCGACAAGGCGCGCGCCGCGGCGGCCGTCGCCGCCTGTGGGCTCGATGCGCGCGTGCGTGGCGAGACGCTCAGCCTCGCCCAGTTCGCCGCTTTGAGCGACGCGCTTGGCAGCAAAATCGGTTAACATAAGTGATGTAGGTTGACATAATGAAATCAAACCAGGCCGTTCCGCATCCGGAACGGCCTGTTTTTTTGTGCTTTTGCGTTGATGAAAAAGTTGACATAATACAGAGAATCAACCGAATGGCGTGTGATGGAAAGGTATTTGCGCCGCAGGGGAGCCCGAGGGGGCAAGGCCCGCCTCGGATGAGATCATGCATCGCCGTAAGGCGATGCCTTCTCCTCGAGGAGAAGGTGCTGAGCGCAGCGAGGCGGATGCGGTGGAAAGCGCATGCTTTCCTCTGGCGCTTCCGGTTTCGCACCCCATAGGCTCCCTTGTGTAAAGGGAGCTGTCAGCCGTCAGGCTGACTGAGGGATTGACCTGCCAAAATCCGCGCTGCAGCCGGTATCTGCAACCCCCCTGTCACGGTGCAAAGCACTGTGCCGCCGGTGCCGCGCCCGCCCCCCCGCATATCGCCCGCCCGCCCCGCATACGCTGGTAGCAAACCAGAACCGGGAGGGGAGCCTATGCCATACGAGGACAAGAAGGCCGCGCCGCAGCGCCGGCCGCACGCGGTCACGCTCGACGAGCGCAGCCATCTGACCGTCACGGGCGTGGACGAGGTCGTGCGCTTTGACGACACGGAGGTGTCCATGCGCACGTCGCGCGGGATGCTCACCGTGCACGGCGAGGGACTGCGCGTCGGCCGGCTCGCGATCGATACGGGGGAGCTGGCCATCGACGGCGCGTTTGACGCGCTCGACTACACGGAGGAGACGGCGTCCGGAGGCGGCTTCTGGTCGCGCCTGTTCGGCGGATGAGCCTGCACCCGCTCGCCCAGCTCGGGCAGCTGGCGCTGGCGCTGGGGCTCGGCGCGGCGCTCGGGCTGCTGTTCGACGTGCTGCGTGTGCCGCGCCGCCATGCGCGCCGGGCCTGCACCCGCGCGGTGCTCGACATCGTGCTCTGCCTGAGCGTGGGACTGGTCGTGTTTGCCTTCGGCATGGCGGCCGGCTCCGGGCAGGTGCGCCTGTTCATGTTCCTTGCCATCGCGGCCGGCTGGACGGGCTATTTTGCCTGGTGCAGCGGGCAGGTTTTGCCGCCGCTGGAGAAATTTGCACGCCGCTGCGCGCAAAAAACGCGCAAAATCACGGCCCCCGGACAAAAAATCGCAAAAAAAGTTTGGATTTTTGCAAAAAAACGCTTCCAAAATCGCAGCAGATGTTTTAGAATAGACTGTATTACTGGAAGCAGATACGATCCGGGGGGAGGTTCTGCAGACTGTGAAATTCAAAAAGGCAAGCATCTTTACGAAACTGGTCATCGCGGCGCTGATGGTGTACGCGGTCATCAGTCTGTTCATGGTGCACCGGCAGACCCGGCAGCTTCAGGACCGCGCGGCGACGCTGCAGCAGCAGGTGTCCGAGATGACCCAGTCCAACGCCGAGCTGCAGTATCAGATCGACCACAGCGAGGACGACGACATGATCGAATCGGTCGCGCGCGAAAAGCTCGGTCTGGTCAAGCCCGGTGAAAAGATTTTTTACGACACGAGTGATTGAGCAAGGAGAAACGAACCGTATGCAGGTGGAAGTCGGAGCAGTTGTGGAGGGTACCGTCACCGGTATCACGAAGTTTGGCGCGTTTGTGAGCCTGCCGGACGGCAGGAGCGGTCTGGTGCACATATCCGAGATCGCCAACACCTACGTCAACGACGTCAACGAGTTTTTGAAGCTGGGTGACAAGGTGAAGGTGCGCGTGCTGGCCGTAACGCCGGATGGGAAGATCAATCTGTCCATCAAGAAGGCGGAGCCGGCGCCCGAGCGCCCGAACAACCGTCCGATGGGCGGCCGCCCGGGCGGCAACCGCCCGAATAACGGCGGCGCACCGCGTGCCGCGCGCCCGAACCGTCCGGCCCAGCCGGCGGGGCAGGTCAGCGGCCCGAGCGGGGACGCTGCGTTTGAAGACCGGCTCAAGCAGTTCATGCAGGAGTCGGACAGCCGCATGGCCGGCAACCGCCTCTATAGCGACCGCACGCGCGGCCGCCGCCGCGGCAGCGGCCGCGGCTGAGCGCCCAAACCGCATATCCGAGCAGCAAAAAGCTGCGGCCAACAGGCCGCAGCTTTTTTTCATGTTCCGCTGATGCTCAGCGGCCGCAGATATCTTATCCGAACAAAACACAGAACCGGCCATCGGCACGCACCGTTGGGCTCCGATTGCCCTCTGCTGCGCACGCCGACGCCGGTCCTGCAGCAATGGAAGCGCTTGCAGAAAGGCAAGCATAAATACATAATGAGCATCCTTCGTTGTGCTTGCCAAGAAATTCCGCCGAAAAGAAGGAGTTCAGAAATTTAGAAAATGCACCTGCCGCTTGTACGCCAGGTGCGAATGTAGTATCATCGTTTTGCAGGAATCGGCTGGATTCCGCACAAATCGGCAGTTTCGTCATCTGCTCTTTCACGGGAGGAGTCAACCATGCAGGTCTACTTGAGTGAACACATCGCGCCGTCGGCGTATGCAAGGCTTGCGCGCCATTTCGAGATCGTGGACAATTTCGACCACCCCGAGCAGCTCGCTGCCATGATCATCCGCCGCGCGGTTGTGCCGCGCTCGGTCATCGCGCGCGCGCCGAACCTGAAGGTCATCGCCATGCATGGCGTCAGCCGCGACACGATCGACACCGAGGCCGCCGCCGAGTACGGCGTGCCGGTGCCGAATGTGCCGGGCCTCGGCGCACCGGCTGTCGCGGAGCTGGCCGTGGCGCAGCTGCTGGCGCTCAACCGGCAGCTGAAATTCGTCAACAACGGCCTGTGCGCCGGGCGCTTCGACCACTTCGGCGCGGAGGAGTTCGTCTGCCACGAGATGACCGGCCGCACGCTCGGCCTCGTCGGCACGGGCAACATTGCCCACCGCGTGGCGGATATCCTGCGCGCGGCCTTCGACGTGCGCGTCCTGTGCTGGAATCCGCGCCGCACGGCCGCCGAGTGCGCCGCCTGGGGCTATGAACAGGTCAACACCCTGCCGGAGCTCTTCCGCCGCTCGGACTTCGTGAACGTGAGCATCACGCTCTGCGATGCCACGCGCGATCTCATCAACGCGCCGGTGTTCGCCGCAGCGAATCCGGACCTGCTGCTCGTCAACACCTCGCGCGGCGGCATCGTCAACGAGCACGATCTCTATGTCGCCCTCACCACGGGGCAGATCCGTGCCGCGGCGAGCGACGTGTTCGTGCACGAGCCCCCGGCGTGTGATGACCCGCTTATCCATCTGGATAACTTCATCGCGACCTTCCACATCGGCGGCAGCACCTACGAGTCGCTCGAGCGTGTGAGCAACCGCGCCGTGGACTATGTGTTCGCGTACACCGGTGTGCCGGAGCAGAAGGAAGTCATAGGATCCTGACGGGGTCTCCCCGGTGTAAGGGCCGCGGCAGAAAGCCCCGGAGCATTTCTGCTCCGGGGCTGCCTACCGGTTTATCTGCCAATCGGCATTACTTGATAAAACCATTGCAGAAGTTCCTTGAGCCAGTCGAACAGCTTGCTGTAACCCATCTGATCGTTCATCGTATATTCCTCCTTTCACAGATTTTTCTGCAGGGCCGGCCGGCTATGTGTAAAAGCCCCGGAGCATTTCTGCTCCGGGGCGGCTGCAAACCAGATCAGTCGATCGGCATGGTCAGGGAGTTTGCGATCTCCTGCACGATTTCCTGTGCTTCGTACTCCTTGCAGATGCCGAGAATTTTCGCAGTCAGTTCCAGAGCGCCATACAACATAGTCCGTTTACCCCTTTCGTCAGATTTCCAATGCCGCCGCACACATTCGGCGACACCGGATGGTTGATATTACCGGTTACAAGGCCATAATACCCGAAAAACAGGCAAAACGCAATGGACAAATAACGAAGAATGTAACGTTTAGCTGAAATTCGCAACCGTTTGTCATTTTTTTCGTACCACCGGCGGCTGCAGCCGTTTTCTGTGCGCTTCGATGCTGCGGGCTGCGTAGGGCACGCGGGAAGCATCCGTTTTTCCGACAAAAAAAATCCCGGAGCCGAAGCTCCGGGATTTTCCTATGCTGTTTTTACATGGCGAGCCAGTTCGGCAGCGCATCGGAGATCGCATCAACGATCGCCTTCGCTTTCTCTTCGCCGCACTTGCCGAGGATATCGGAAGCGATGCCAAGACCAGTCTGAATAAGACCCATGTTACTTTACCCCTTTCGTAAGATTTCCAACGCCGTCCCACACAATAGACGACATCGGATGGTTGGTATTGCCGGTTACAAGATGTATTATAGCAAAAAACGGTCAAAACGCAACGGACACATATATGCAATGTGTAACATTATGTAACGCTTTGAGTGAAATTGTTAAGAGAAGCAGAGCGGATTTGTTTTCAAATGCCATATTTGTTACATAGTCTGACATTTCGACACCGGTATGGGTAAAACTGCACTGGTTGTCCGTTTTCGCGGGTGAAATCGGCGTTATGGAAACCACTTTCCCACATTGCCAACAGAGTTTTCAACATAAATGCAGTGCAATTAACGAAGTTATGTTAACATTGAGCCGTTTTCCGCCGCCTGCTCCGGCCTTCACTGCGGCTCTGCAGGTCGGGCACATGTGTCCGCTGCTGCCGCACATTTTCTGCCCGGCGGCCGCCGGCTGCGCGCGCAAAAAACCCCGGGAGCACACGGCTCCCGGGGCGGATGGTGATGCAGTTTGCGTGCCGGCTCACTGGCCGATGAGCTGGCAGTAGCGCATGATGATGGCCGAGGCCTGCGCGCGCGTGGCGCTGCCCTGCGGGGTGAGGTAGGTCACGCCGTAGGATTCGATGCCGGAGATCAGGCCGTTGCCCACGGCCCAGTTCATGGCGGCGTAGGCCCAGTTGGCGACGCTGCCGGCGTCGGGGAACTGGCCCAGCGATGTGCCGCCGCCGGTAAACGCGGGCGCGTACTTGGCGGTGTAGCCATAGAGGATGACAGTCATCTGCTCGCGGGTGATGTCAACGTTCGGGGCAAACGTGGTCGCGCTCGTGCCGGCGACGATGTCGTTGGCGTAGGCCCAGGCGACGGCCTCGTAGAACCAGTCGCCGGGTGCAACGTCCGTGAACGGCAGGTAGTAGTTGCCGTAGTCGGCCGTGTCGCCGGAGAGGTTATAGAGGATCTGCACGATCTGGGCGCGCGAGCAGACCGCGTTCGGGGAGAACGTGCCCACGCCGGTGCCGACCATGAGGCTGCGGCGCACGCAGTAGTCAATGCCCTCGTGCGACCAGTCGGCCGGGCCGGCCACGTCACGGAAGCCGTAGCTCGGGCAGCTCGGGCCGCCGGGGCAGACGGTGCTGCCGCCGGTGGGCGGGATGGTCTCTTCCTTCGTCTGGCCGCAGATGGTGCAGGTGTAGGTGCGCACGCCGGGGGTGGTGGCGGTCGGCGCCGTGGTCACTTTGCCCGCGTCCCACTTGTGCGTGTGTGCGCCCGTGGCGGGGATGACCTCGGTCTTGACCTCGCCGCAGACGGTGCAGGTGTAGGTGCGCACGCCGGGGGCGGTCTCGGTCGGCTCGGTGGTCACCTTGCCGCTGTCCCACTTGTGGCCGAGCGCGTCGGTGGGGTTGCGCTTTTCGGTCGCGCCGCAGCCGCTGCAGGTGTAGAGATCATAGCCGCCTGCGGTGCACGTGGGTGCCACGGTCCTGGTGAACTGATAGTCGTGCGTGCCCGTTGCGGGGATGGGAGCCGTCTTGGTCGCGCCGCAGACGGCGCAGGTGAACGTGCGCACGCCCGGCTCGTTTTCGGTCGGCTCCGTGGTCACGGTGCCGTTGTCCCAGGTGTGCTCGCCGGTGGCGGGGATCTCCTTGGTCGAGATGACCTCACCGCAGTTGGAGCAGATGGTGTCGACGCGGCCGGCCTCCCCGCAGGTGGCGGGCACGGTGTTCTCGTGCGTGCCGTAGCCCGTGTGCAGACATGCACCCTTGCTGCTGACGGTGTAGCCCTGCCACTTGCCGTCCGCATCAAACGTCCAGCCGTAGACCGGGTCGGGGTTATAGTGGATGGTGACGATAGCGGGCTCGAAGCTGTGCTCGGCCGCGCCGGCGGGCTCGACCGTCGGGGGCGCGCCGTAGCAGCGCACGTCCCCCAGCGCGGTGCAGCCGGTGAACGCGTTGTGGCCGACGCGCGTCACGGTACCGGGCAGTTTCATGTCGGCCAGCGCGGTGCAGCCCTGGAAGCAGCCGTCGGGGATGGCGGCCACGCCGGCGGGCAGCGTCACATCCGTCAGCGCGACGCAGCCGTTGAAGGCGGACGCGCCGAGCTCCGTCACCGTCGCGGGGATGGGCGCAGTGACGAGTGATTTGCAGCTTTCAAACGCGAGATCGCCGATGGCGGTCACGGTGCCGGCGTATTTGACGTTCAGCAGCTTTGTGCAGTCGGCAAAGCACTTGCCGGGCACGGCCGTGATGGCAGCGGGCAGGGTGGTGTTCGTGAGGCTGATGCAGGAGTCGAACGCGCCGCGGCCGAGGCTCTGCAGCCCGTCAGGCAGCGTGACGGCGGTCAGCCCGTCGCCCGCGAGACCAAAGTCACCGATCTCGGTCACGCCCTTGGGGATAGACATACCCGTGAGTTTGGAGCACATGGCGATGCCGTAGCGGCCGATGCGCGTCACGCTGTCGGGCAGTGTGATCTGCGTGGCGGCCGGCAGGCAGAACAGAGCGTAGCTGCCCACGTTCGTGACGCCGTCTTTGATGACGACCTTTTTCAGCTCGCCCTCCAGCTTGAAGTTGCCGAAGCTCGTGAGCATACCCAGCGCTTCATAGTTCCACCACGGGGCGAGGTTGCCCTCGGGGAAGTTGAAGTCGGGCATCACTCCGGTGCCGGAGATGGTCAGCGTCTTGCCGCTGAGAACACCGGTGGAGACCTCCCAGTGCAGACAGTTGTTCTCGCCGAAGTCGCCCGAGGTGGCCGCGGTCATAAAGCTGCTGAGAATGGCATCCGTGTCAAGATCGGGGATCTCAAACTCCTCCTTGAGCTGCTCGATCTTCTCCTTGATGAGCTTCTCGGCGATCTCCTTTTTCAGATCGTCGAGTTTGCTGGCCGATGCGTTCACGGTCAGGCCGGAGAACAGTCCCACGACCAGAACCAGACACAGTGCCAGCGAGAGCACGCGCTTTTTCATCGTTTCTTCCTCCTTTGTTATGATGCGTGTGTACAACCGTAATACCTGTCTGTCGTGAATATACCATATAAGCGGGAAAGTGTGCAATGGGGATTTCCAGAAAAAACGTTTTGAGCGTTACATTTTGTTGCATTTGTGTAAATAAAATGTGCATTTTTTCGCGCCCATGCGCGCACGACCCGTTGCAAAAGCGGGGCGCGTCCTGTATACTTGCTGTGTAGACATATTTCCCCGTATGTCCATTCCAGGAGGGAGGAACCATATGAAAAAACGAGTGTTGTCGCTGCTGCTGTGCTTTGTGCTCGCAGCCGGATTGCTGAGCGTGTGCGCCCCGCCGGCGCAGGCGGGCACGATCGCGGGTGCGTTTGAGCAGTTCATCAAACAGCCCGGCCAGATCAAAAAACTCTTCGGCAATGAGGTCGCCCATGGCGATTGCGGCCCCGCCGGGGATGAGGCCAGCGTACATTATAAAATTTACGAAGTCACGAACCCCACGGTCGTGCAGGACAACCCCTTCCTGCAGCAGATCTGGCAGATCCACGACTATCGCGAGGACGCGCAGTATTACGGCGTGTATATCTTCGGCGACGGCCCGATGGCGGACTACGCGGTCAAGGGTCAGAAAGCCCCGTGGATGGGCAACGTGGAGGTCACGGAGTATAACGACAAGGGGCAGAAGCTCGGCACGACCGTCGTGGAAAACCTCGGCGAGGACTATCTCGTCCTGGCCTACATCGCCGGTGCGACGGATGAGGAGTGGAACGGCCGCACGGAGCACTACACCGGTGTGACGAACGTCGGCAACTGCGCCTTCAAGGACTGCCAGTACCTCACGTGCATGTTCCTCAATGACGACATTACCACCATCGGCGACCATGCGTTTTATGCGGACGAGTACCTCTCGGCCATCAACATGCCGCGCGATCTTGAGCTCATCGATAAGTACGCCTTCTACGGCTGCGACACGCTCACCTTTGTGCGCGCGGGTGCCTGCAGCCGCCTGCGCCGCATCGAGGACCATGCGTTCTACAGCTGCACCATGCTCGCCGAGCTGCGCCTGCCGAACGGCCTGACGTACATCGGCCCGTGGGCCTTTGCCTGGGACCGCATCCTCGGTCAGGAGGACACGACGCTCGGCCTGCCGTCGAGCCTGCAGACGATCGGCACGGGCGCGTTCGCGTTCGTCAACCACCACAAGAACCTCAACATTCCGGCCAACGTCACGAGCATCGGTGACTACGCGTTCATGTGCGATTATTATATGAACAACCTCACCTTCAGCCCCGGTGACAAGCCCCTCACCATCGGCGTGGCCGCGTTCTTCGGCGACAACCATATGAAGACCGTCGACCTCTCCAACCGCGTCGCGCAGATCGACAAGTGCGCCTTTGCCGGCTGCGAGATGCTCGAGGAAGCCTACTTCGGAGACAGGATCGACACGATCCAGGACCGTGCCTTCACGAGCCTGGATAATGCCATGAAGATCCTCGTCGAGGGCGTGCTCAACGGCATTCTCCGTCCGGACGATACTGACCAGAACGCCGATCAGGCCGGTGACATCAGCACGGCCTTCAATATGATCGCGAAGATCACGAAGCTCAAGCGCGCTGTCTTCAAAAACGACCCCGCCAAGAGCATCTACGGCGCGGCGGATTCCAACCGCTCCTTCCCGGATGACTGCGTGGTCTATTACCCGCAGGACAGCCATACCTGGACCGCCGAGCTCAAGGACGACGGCACGTGGCAGGGCTACAAGACCGGCCTCTGGCACGGCGATCACATCGCCCAGTTCGCCGACACGGTCGTCGCCCCCACCTGCACGGAGCAGGGCTATACGCACCACGTCTGCACGGTGAAGGACTGCCCCTATGACCCCGTGGACGACACGTTCGTTTCCGCCACCGACCACACCTGGGTCAAGACGCAGACGAACCCGCCCTCCTGCACCGCGCAGGGCACGGCGTTTTATAAATGCTCGGCCTGCGGCGCGACCCGCACCGAGAAGATCGCGGCCCTCGGCCATGACCTGAGCCGCTGCGACCTCGTCCCGGACGCCACGTGCACGCAGCCCGGCCGTGCCGTCGGCACCTGCGCGCGCTGCGGCGTGAAGATCGATGAGGTCATCCCCGCCAAGGGCCATGACTACAGCTATAAGTCCGCCTCCAGCACCGAGCCGACCTGCACCGAGTCCGGCCGCTACAAGGGCACCTGCCCGGTGTGCGGCAAGGATTATAACGACACCATCCCCGCCCTCGGCCACGACTGGGGCGAGTGGGTTACGACCATCGAACCGACGTATACGACCGTCGGCTACCGCTATCACCTCTGCGCCCGCTGCAACACGCGCGAGGGCGAGGACATCCCGAAGCTGCATACCCACACGTGGGATGCCGGCGTCGTGACGCAAAAGCCCACCGCGACGGAGCCCGGCATCAAGACCTTCACCTGCACCATCTGCGGCGAGACCAAAACGGAGTCCATCCCCGCCACCGGCGTGCCGGATGTCTGCCCCGGCGGCCCGACCTGCCCGGGCTACGCCTTCCGCGACATGCCCGTGCCCACCGATTGGGCGCATGAGGGCCTGGATTATTGTATCTATCATGGCTATATTGCAGGCACCTCGGCCAGCACCGTCTCGCCGAACGGCGTGTGCACGCGTGCCCAGCTCGTGAGCATCCTCTACCGCGTGCAGGGCGAGCCCACGACCGTCAAAGGCTATGAACTTTCGAAGCTCCGCGCCCCGTTTGATGACGTGCCGCGCGGCCAGTGGTATACCGACGCCATCTGGTGGGCGAAGCTCATGGGCGTCGTCGCCGGCACGAGCGCCACGACCTTTGACCCGGAAGGGGAGATCACGCGCGAGCAGCTCGCCGTCATCCTTTATAACTACACGAAACAGTTCGCGCCCGGCAGCCTCACGGCGACCGGCTCGCTCGCCGGCTTCCCGGATGCGGCCAGCGTCTCGTCCTGGGCGCGTACGGAGATGGCCTGGGCCGTCGGCAACGGCCTCATCTCCGGCACCGGCAGCGGCAGTGTTGCCTACCTCACCCCGCAGGGCAGCGCCACGCGCGCACAGGTCGCAGTCATCCTCATGCGCTTTGAGCAGGCCATGGCCTGAGCGCAGACCCCATCACGCACAAATCCCCGGAAGCAGTTTGCTTCCGGGGATTCCTTTCTTTCGTACAGTTTACATAACTTTATGCCAGACGGCGCATCGCAGAATTCTTAGAACTGAACCGGCGCTAGAGTTTACATAACGCTTATCCCTTGCGCCCGCGCAGCATCGCCGCGATCGTCACGGCGCCATAGCCGCTCTGCTGCCAGAGATCGTCGGGCACGGTGCCGCCGTTGCGAAGGATGAGCGTGATCTGCCGCCGCGCCTCGCTGCGCGCGGCCTTTTCCGCCTTCTCCTGCGCGGCTGCGTCCTTCTCGGCCGTGTCCTTTTCGTCCTTGGCCTTCTTGTCGGCGGCGGCCCTGGCGTCGGCGAGGGCCTTGGCCTGCTGCTGCACCTTGCTGTCCGCGCGGGTGTAGTCCGCGTCGTCCATGTCGAGCAGCGCGGCGATCTGCGCCTTCGTCACACTATCGCGGCTGTCGGCCGCGTCGAGCAGGCTGTCGATGGCACTCAGGCGCGTCCTGCGCTCGCCGCTGTAGCGCTCGTAGGCGAGCTGTGCCAGCTCCGGCAGCTTGCCTGCGAGCATTGCGCGGTAGTACCCGCCCGCCTGCTGAGAGGCCGCAACGGCCGCCGTCGAGGCCTGCCCGCCCGTCAGCGCGGCCGCCGTGCCGAGGGCGTTGGCCGCCGCGAGATCGGCCTGCCGTTCGTACTGCTGCCGGTAGGCGGCGTAGAGCTTGTCCGATGCCGGGTCGTAGTCAAATTCCTCACCGAGCAGCGTGTCGAGCATCCGGTCGATGCGGTTCCGCTGGGCGGTCGTGCCGCGCTCAGACAGCAGCGTCTCTGCCTCGCGGCGGTGCGTGCCGTCATAGTCCGGCACGTCCTCCACCGGCAGGTACTGCAGGTAGTCGTTCGTCTGCTCCTGATCGGCCATGCCCTCGCCGCGGATCTTCGCGTTGCGCTGCTGCTCGTAGATGGCGGCGGCCGCGTTGTCGCCGCGCTGGGCCGCCCGCTCCATGAGCGCGGCGTAGTCGGTGTCCTTGTCGTAGTTGTATTTTGTCGCCATAGGTTCTCCTTTCCTCAGTGCTGCGGTCCGGCGGCGGTCTCCGTGCGCGTGAGCGACAGCAGCCGCCACGCCCCCGTGCCCGTCAGCCGCAGGCGAAAGTGGTCGCACCGGCGCGGCAGCACCGGCAGGTTGACGGAGCGCTTCGCGCCCGCCGTCACGGCCGCGAGCGTGTGCCACTGTCCGTCGGAATCATACTGTACCGCCGCCGTGATGCTTGCGCCCGCTTCCGCCTCCAGCCGCAGCTGTACGCGCAGCAGGCGCTTGCAGTCCGGGCTGCCGCTGACGAAGTCGCCCGTCTCGAGCAGACTCTGCATCTGCGCCGTGCTGCCGGTTCCGAAGCGCCAGACGCCGCTGGCGTCCTGCGCGTAGAGCGCGCCGCCGCGCCGGGCAAAGGCGCGCGCGTGAAAATCGTCCTCGCGGCTCCACAGGCCGCTGCGCGTGTCGTATACGAACAGGTGCCAGGCGTTTTTCTCGTCGCGCGCCGAGAGATACCAGCGTGTGCCGTCCGTGCCCGCCGCTCCGTCCGAGAGCGTGCGCCCGAGCGTGTCGCCGATGCGCGTCGGCCGTCCGCCCGCCGTGCGCGCCGGCCCGGCGGGGGAGAGATAGTAGAGCGTCTCCGCCGCCGTCACGAGCGTGCGGCCGGAGCCCTGCTCTGCACCGAGCGCGGCCGAGGCCACGAGCTGGAAGTTGTCCGGCCGCGTGCCGTACAGCCGCCAGAGCCCCTCCGGCTTGAGGAACACCACACCGCTGCCCGTCGCTGCGCAGCCGGAAAAATCGCCCGGCGCGCCGACGTCCACGCTCCACGCCGCCGTGGCGACGGCGCCGTTTTCGTCCGCCTCGTACCAGAACCAGCTCAGCGGGTCGCCCAGCTTTGTGCACCACACGGTGTCGTGCGCGCACGCCCAGAGCCGGTTGCCGTAGCTGCACGCGTGCTGCGCGTCGGGCAGCCGCCGCGTGATCGTCACGCCGCTGACCGTGCCCGCGCGCACGAACGTGTCCGGGTCGAAGATCAGCTTTGCGCCGTCGATGCCGCGCAGGATGTACGTGCCGTTATTGCGTGCGTCGCCGAAGCCGCTGAGCGTCACGGCATCGCCCACGCGAAAGCGCGTGCCCGCGCCGTCGGCCTGCAGCACGTTCGCGCGCCCGGCGTCGCTGGTGTCGTCGCTGCTGCCGAGCGTCACCGTGCCGGTCCAGCTCGGCTCGGCGCTGCCGAATGTGCCGTCCGCCGGCCGGAACCAGATCTTGTCCGGCCAGATGAGCACCGTGCCGCCGAGCTCGGCGAACACTTTCGCCGTGTCCGTGAGTGTGCAGCCCGGCACGGCCTCGCCGTTATGATACAGCGCCGTGCCCGCGCACCAGAGCAGCCCGTCCCCGGCCGCAAACAGGCCGTTCGGCTGCCCGGTGGACGGGTAGCTGAGCGTGCGGCCCGGCCGCGTCGCGAACAGGGGGTTGTCGGCCGCCGAGCCGTTGATCATTTCGTAAATGCCGCCCTCGGGGCAGGCCGGCCGGTGGTCGTAGCCGCCGAAGGCGGTCTGCACGTGCCGGACGGCGGCCATGCTCCGCGGGAATGTGGGTAGATGCATGCCTTGCCTCCTTACAGATCGAGCGGCTGCCCGTTGTGATACAGCGTGCCGCACAGGTCGATCTTACCGGCCGAGAGCTTCAGCTCCGGCACATCGCCGCGCGTCGCGGAGATCACTGCGCCGCTCTTGTGAAAGATGAGATATTTGCGCTCGAGGCTGTTCTCGCTGCCGATGTGCAGCGTGTCGGCCACGGTCGTGATGCCGTTGAGGTCGATCTTATCGGCCGAGAGCGTGACGCTGCTGCCGCCGTTGTTGATGGCGGCGACGATGGACGCCGCGTTCACGCCGTCGGCGTCGGCCACGAGCGCGATGCGCGCGCCCTGGTCGCTCACGGTCTGTTCGAGCGCGGCGACATTGCCCTCGGCCGACGTCAGGCGCACATTCAGGGCGTCGGCGTCAAGGCTCAGCTGCGCGATGTCGCCGTCGGCCCCGTCGATGCGCGCGTGGATCGGCGAGACGAGCCGCGAAAGCGCCACGGCGTTGAAGTTTTCCGCGCCGAGGTTTGCCAGCGTGTACTGCAGCGCCTCGAGCAGGCGCGGCACAGTCTCCTCGAGCGCTGCGAGCCGCTGCTCCACGGTCTCATGCCCGGTTCGCTCCGGCAGCGGAAAGTCCAGCGGGGAAAAGTCCGTCATGCGTCACCGTCCCCTCCGCCGCGCTGCGACACGTCCGCGCGCAGCACGGCAATGGCCCGCACGAGAAATTGCGGCAGCGGCGCGCCGAGCGCCCCGGCGTTTTCGATCACGCTGCCGAGTTCCGTCAGCAGGTACCACGCCGTCACGAGCGGGCACAGCAGCACGTCATACTGCACGCCCAGCCCCGGTACGCTGCCGAGCAGCGCCCGCAGCGCAAAGTCCAGCAGCGCCGCCACGAGCACGCCGGCCACGCTGCCAGCCTTGTGCCACAGCCCCTCACGGGCGCGGCGGCTGCTCCACGTGCCCGCGTGCAGGGCCGCAGCGCTGCCGGTGGCGTAGTCGAGTACCATGGCCAGAAACCAGGCGGCCGCCAGCCAGCCTGTCCAGCCCCAGAATGCCGTCAGCGCCGCGGCGGCCGCAGAAGCAGCCGCCTTGATCGTTGTGAGTCTGTCCATTTATGTCTCCTTTGCTTCGTCGATCATCCGCTGGCACACGATCATCGTGCGCAGCATATCCTCCGACAGGTCGAGCCTGCCGCCCGTGCCGCCTTGGAGTGCGCCGCGGTCGATGAGCCGCTGCGCCTCCTCCCGCGCCCAGCTTGGGACTTCTTCGATCGTGTTGTACCTGATCATGTCCTCATCGTCCTCCTCATCATTTTTGTGCATCTCTGCATAAACATCCTGGCGGAACCCGTCCATCGTGTAGCCCATGCCATAGGTATTCCACAACAGCTCAGGGTCGGCGTGGTTGCTGGCCACGCCGCGCCGGTGTCCCTCCGCGTGGCCGATGATGACGCCGTCGGCCAGCGGGTCAAGGCTATACATTTCGCACAGCTGTGCAAACAGCGCCACGGCCGTGCGGTACGTGCCCGTGATCTGCTCCGCGGACTCGGCATAGGACATGCTCACGTCTGGCTCCGTCATTTCCACGCCAATGTGCGTGCTGTTTGCGCTGCCGCCGCAGTGCCATGCGATCGTCTCCCACGGCAGCGTCTGGTATACCGTGCCGTCTGCCTGTACGAACGCGTGCACGCAGACCGACTGCCCGCCCGGCTGGTACTGGTCAAAGTACCGTGCCAGCATGGCGGCGCTCGGCTGCGGCGTGCCGATGCTGTGCAGCATCAGCCCCTGCGGGTACAGCGGCGCACCTACCTGATAGCACTTGTTTTTCGCCGCAAATGCTTCGATGATCTCCATCTGCTGTTACCTCCTTCATCTCTGCATCTCATCAATCCGATGCTGTAGGGCATCCTGTAAAATCAACAAGAGCCTCTTTTAAGCCTCGTTATAAGATTTCCTCGTTTTTCGTCACGACAACTCCATCGCCCGTGCCCTGAGCAGAGAACACGATATAGCCAATGTTGCCATAGTCGGCGTAGCTGGGATCCAGTACAATCTTATAATATTTGTCTCCTAGTTTTGTCACCGTGGCCATGCCGGACAGAGATGTGTATGCCTTGCACCAATAGCAGCCGCCACTATAGCCTGAAAAAGCACCTAAGCGCTCATGTCCGCTGCCTTCAAGTGTTGCGCCCTTGACATAGATGACATCAGACGGCTGCACTGCGATAGCACCAGTGCACCAGTACGCGGCATCTGAGCCGTAGAACGGCTTTGCCGAGGAAGCATAGGCGCCATTGCGATAACCTTTGCCGTCCCATACACCGCTCTTAGTTTCCGGGTCTACGGCTGCCGGAAGCACGTTAGTATAAGTTGGCACATATACCACAGCCGTGATGGTAATCTCAATATTTCCGCTGACGTCCGGTATGTTGATAATGCCATTCGCATAGTACAGCGCCGTCACATCCGTGCCGCCCATCTTAACCATGACGGTTGCACCATTGAGCACATAACCGTTGCTGGCAGTAATGGTCGCATAGTAAGTATCACCACCGGTTACGGTTGTTGCAGCGTTGCTGCTGGTGCAGCCCGTGAGGGTATTGGTCACGGTGTACTCCTGCGGCGGCACAACGACTTCTCCAGCGTCCCCAGAAATCATGGCCGCGCGAAAAGCGTTGATTTCCGCATAGGTAATGCCATTGGCAACCGCCCACGCCACCACCTTCTCATTGTCATTCTCCCCGGTGTAGGTGTCCCGGAAGTATTTGATAAGCGGGTACCACCCATTTCCGTTGGTGACGTTGTAGTTGGTGCTCCTGAACCGTTTCCCGTCTGCCTCGTCCGAAAATGCCGTCAACTCGTAGTCCTTATCCTTGTCGCTCTGAGATACACCCAGCAGCGAAAGCAGAAGGTAGGCGATTGTTCCCGTTCTGTCTGACCCACTCACGCAGTGGAAATAGCATGGCTTGTTTGCGGCTACGCAAGCCATCACCTTTTTCAGGACTGCTACCGTCCGCGCTGAGGCTGCGCTGGTGCTGACTGCGTTGGCATAGAAATCCAGCGGCTGGTGATAATACTCTACGCTGCCGCCAAGCGGGGATACAGTAATGCCTCCCGTCTCGCCGTTGTTGCGCAGGTCAATATCCGTTGCAACGCCGAGCCAGTCTACAATCGTTGCCTTGTCAGCGGCGGAAATACTGCCAAAGTTGCCGCCTCTGAATATCTTCCCGTATTTCACGCGGCCACCGGTACAAGCCCAGCCGCCGAGATCGCGGACGTTCCACACGCTGGGCGTGTAGATCATACGCACACCGCCATCGGGCACAATTTTGTAGGTTTTTCCGCCAAAAGCGAATGTACCGGCCTTCAGCGGCTCCATGTTGTAGATCACGCCAGCTCCGGAAACCGCGTCGCTTCTGGTCTTACCGCCCTGCGCAACCGTGAGTGCGGTGTTGGCCGGAACTTTGATCTTCAACCCATCCGGTTCTTCCTTGCTGTAGGCCGTCGCAGCCGAGTAATACGGCGTGACCTTCGTAACGGAGTAATCGCCTGCGTTTTCAGTGTAGTCAACATTGGCAATAAACGCCGCCGCCGAGAGGTTCATCTGGCGGTACTGGACAGTGTTTTCTAAGCTATTGTCCACAATGGGGCTACCAGAAATAGCCGCGATAGCCGCCGCCATATCACCGATTTTATAGGTGGTCATTTCACCGTTTTTCGCGCGGATAGCGTTGGCAATCGCCTGCACAGATGCTTCTTCATACAGCTTCTTCGCCATCAGTAGCTCACCTCGCTCCCATCCGCGATCTCCACTGTCTTAGCCGCACTGCCGTCATAGGTGACGGTGGTGCTGCCGATCTTGATCGTCAGTGCGTTGGGATTTTTCAGCGCTGTGGGAACGGCAGCCTTCACGTATTCCACGGTCGCGGCCGCATTGGTGTCCGCGTCGGTCGGCGTTTTCACGCCGGTCAGCTTTGTGGGTGTGCCCTCATTCACGTCAGAAATATCAAGTGCAAAATTATTGCCATCTCTGGTCGGGGACAGGCCAACGCCAGCTCCAAGTGTTCCGTTCGCAGGGGTTAGTGTCAAAAAGCCCTGAAACTGTGGCATAACAACACCAGCCGCATCGACATTCTTACGTGCTTGAAGTTTCTGCGCGCCGGTGAGTGTCTGCGCCGCGTCGTATCGAACCGCGCCAGTCCCCGCAGCCCTGCCATCTACATACGCCTTAGTCGCTGCATCATCGTCCTCGGTTGGCGATGCCACTTTCAGGCGGGCAAGCGGAACCGTATCGTCGACGCCAGCCGCGCCATGCGCAAGCTTTCCCGCGTCGTCCGCAGCTTTCGTAAAGTGGATATTTTCGCCAGTTCCGAACGACAGCCCGTCGCCCGAAAACAGCGCGCCCGTGACCTTCAGGTTGCCAGTCAGTGTGCCGCCTGTCTTGTCGAGTTTTCCGTCCAGCGCCGCCTTGACGGCCTTGTTCTGCACGGGGTTTTCCGATGCTGCATCCAGCGCGGCATCCACGGTGGTCTTGTTTGCACCCGCCTCCACGCCGTCGAGCTTCGTCTTATCCGCAGCCGACATCAGACCGTTGGCGGATGCGGTCGCCACTGCCGTTCCGGCTTTACCGTCCAGTGCCGTCTTGACCGCCTTATTCTGCACGGGGTTCGTGCTGGTCGCGTCAAGCGCTGCGTCCACGATGGTCTTCGTTGCGCCAGACTCGATGTTGCGCAGTTTGGTGTAATCCGACGCTGACATTAGGCCCGCACGATTGCTGTTCGCGGGCTGCGTTTCCTCATGAAGTATCTCGAGGCTGCGCGCAATAATGCCATTCTCCACGGCGTTTTTGGACTCGGTGTCCAGCGCGTCATCGACAGGGAAGATGGATTCTTTGGTGCGCAGCGCATAGGCTCCGTCCACGACCTGAATCAGCATCGTATCGTTTTTGACACTGACCGGGGGCAGAGTGCCGCGGCTGTCAATATACTCCATGACCACCTTGTTCTGCACAGGGTTGGTAGATGTGTCAGACATGGCGTCGTCGACGATGGTCTTGGTCGCGCCGTCCTCCACGCCGTCCAGTTTGACCTTATCCGCGCTCGACATCAGGCCGTTGGCGGACGTGGTCGCCACTGCCGTACCGGCTTTCGCGTTCAGCGCCGCCGTCACGGTCTTGTTCATGATTGCTGCCGTGGACACCGGCGACAGCGTGTCGTCCACGTCCACATCCTTGGCGTGCGCCTCAACGGTGTCGAGCTTGCGCTTATCCGCCGCCGACATCAGGCCGTCGGATTTCTGCGTTGCGGCCGCTTTGTCCGCCTTCGCGTTCCAGGCTGCCATTTTTCCCGCCGTGATGCCGTCAAGCACCGCAAGATTTTTGTGCGTGTGCCGTGCCTTGGTGTTGGCGGCGATCTCTTTGACCAGCCCCGGCGTTGAGGCTGTGGCACCGTTCGTGCGCTGGTACCACTTGGCGTATTCGTCGAGCGCGGCGTTAAAGAGCATCATGCTGTCGGCGTAGTGCGCCGTCTCATGCGCGGCATAGTCGCACATGGCGATGACGTAGTACACGTACAGCCGGTCAAACGGTGCGGGCACGAGCAGCTTGGTGCTGCGGTCGGTGTCCGCATCGTAGGTGATGCACTGTTCGGGCGCCGTGCCGAGGATGCGCGTCTGGATCATGCTCTCGCACTCGTTGAGCCACAGGAGCTTTGCCGTCTCGTCCCACGCGTTCGGGCAGATGGCGTCGATGCGCGTGAGCGCCTGCTGAAGCGTCGCCATGGTCAGAGCCCCAGCGCGCCGCTCTCGGCGGCAAAGCGGGCGGTCTCGCGCTCGATGAGTGCGCCGGTGCGCGCATCCTGCGCCTCACCCTGGGCGAGCACGAGCGCGAAGCGGCGCGGAATGGTCACGTCCTCGCCGCGCGGGATGCGCACGGTCTCGCCGTTGACGGTCACGACCTTGTCCTCCTTATAGCTGCCGTTGTCGCGGAACAGACGTACGGTCACGGGTTCGCTCAGCCAGGCCTCAGCGGCGGCGCGGTCGGTCTTTTTTCTGGTTGCCATAGTTGTTTCCTCCTTGTTGTAGGTGCGCCTCCCGCCGCGTGGGCGGGAGGCACGGGGTGGATTTCTTACTCGGTGTAGGTGCTGCAGGTCTCGATGCGGCGGATGGCACTGTCGTCGAGACGCACGGCGACCTTCGTGGCCTTCCAGCCGACGCTCGCGCGCTGGTTGAGCGGGTCGCCCGTACCGGCGGAGCCGAGCTGCTTGACGATGTGCTCGAGGCCGCCGCCGGTGATCTCGGTCGTGCCGTAGCCGTCGGCGCCGAGCACGAGCGTGACGTACACGTCGCGGCCCTGCGCGCCGGCCTCACCGGGGTAGATGATGGCGTTGTCCTCAGCCGTGACGGCGGCGTCCACGGTCATGGAGTTCGCGGTGTTGGCCGTGACGGTCACGCATGCGTTGCCGATGAGCACCTGACGGCCGACGAGCGCGCCGGACTTGACCGTGCCGCCGTCGAACGAGAAGGTGGTCTTGCCGCTCACTGCGCCGTTCGTGAGCAGGGTGCGGCTGTCGCTGGCAAGATCCTCTGCGTGGAAGATCTTCGCCTCCGTGCTCTCGACGAAGCGGCAGCCCTCGATCTTGCCGATCTCGCCCTCGTACATGTGCTCGGTGTCCACGTACTGGTGCGGCGCCAGCCACTTCGGGTCGTTCATGAGGTCATAGGCCACGTCGGGGTGGATGATGACCGGGAACGCGCCGTCGATGCGGCGGCAGTTGGCGTTTTTGAGCGCGCGCACGGCGCGGCGGATGCAGTCGACGGTCAGATAGTTGTTGTCGGCCGCATTTGCATTGCCGCCCTGCAGCAGGTAGCGCGCGGACACGGACTCGTCGGCGTACTGCATGTTGTCACCGCCGACGAGCACCTCGCGCGTGATGGTGTCGAGCGTGCGGCCGGCCTGCGCGCCGAGCAGCTTCGTGGCCATGGTGAGATTGTTGTCGATGGCGGTCAGCAGCAGCAGGTCGCTCATCTGGATGTAGCCGCCGTACTGGCGCACGGCCGCCTCGACGGTGGTCATGCTCAGACTCTGGCCGTCGGGGGTCACGCCCTCGGTCAGGGCGGTCAGCGCCTTGCCGAGCGGGGCGAAGCGGCGGAACTGGATCGTCTTGCCGCCGTTTGCGGGGATGGGGTGCTTCTGCGCGAACTGGTCGTGCACGAGCTCGGGCTCGGCCGCGTCGATGAGGTAGTCCGAGTAGAACGTCTTCATCTCCTCGGTCAGGCTCTGCTGGGTGGTCACCTGCGTGTTTGCGTCAAACAGGCGCAGGTCCATGCGGATGTTTTCCATACTCATGTCTCCTTTTTTCTCTGCTGTCCGCTTCCGGGGACAGCGCCGGGGCAGCGCCCGGCCGCTGCGCTGCCGTTGGTTCGGTCTCCTGCGCGGGGACGCGGCCGGTGTCCTCCGCAACGTGGCCGGGGTAGACCGCGGCGAGCTGCCGCAGGCCCGTCACGGCCACGGTAAACGCCGCGCGCACATCGGCCCGGTCGTCCGCTGCGATGGCTGCGTGTCCGGCGCAGAGCGTCCGCTGCACGCCCTGCGCGCCCAGCGCATCGAGCGCGCCCGCCAGCGCGCACACGAGCGCCGACGCCCCGGCGCACACGATGTCTCTGCCCGGGCAGAAGTCCGCGTGGCCGTCCGCGTGCAGCACGCACCGCCCGTCCCGGCGGATGTACGCGAAGCGGGTCACAGGCTCAGCTTCACGCGCTCGCCGCGCTCTGCGCGCGCAGCGAGCGCTGCGCGGTCGGCGCGGCTCATGCGCGACACGTCCGGCCGCACCACGATGCCGGCCCCGCCGCCGCCCAGGCCGTTTTCGGCCGGGCGCAGGCCGCGGGCGCGGATGTGCTCGGCCACGCGCTGCTCGGCGCTGCGGCCCGCGCGCACGCACGCCGCCTCCAGCAGCGCCTGCGCGTGCAGCGCAAACCACGCCGTGCGCACGTCCACGCCTGCGCGCAGCAGCGCGCAAAACTGCGTGTCCTTCAGCGCCGCGCCCAGATCAAAGTCCGGGCACTGCGCCGTCAGTTCGTCCGCTTCGCGCGACCAGCGCGCGGCGGCTTCTTCGGCCGCGCGGCGCGCCCGCTGCGCATTCCGGCGTTCGATGGCCCCGCGCAGCGCGCCGACGGTCACGGTTTCCTCAGTGGCCTCGTGCGGCGCGGCCGCTTCCGGTGCGGCGGCAGGAGCGCTCTGCTCCGGCGCGGCGGAAAGATTGGTTTCGCTCATATTCTGTGCTCCCTTCTGCCCTCAGCGGGCGCTTTCTGTGATGACGCGGTTTTTCTCCGCCTGCGCTTTCAGCAGCGGGTCGGCGTTCGTATTCGTGCCCGCGTCCGGTGTCTCCGGCTGCGGCGGCACGATGCTGCTGCGCACGGCCTCGAGTACCTTGTCGCGCCCCGGAAACTGCATCATCTCCAGCATCGGCACCGCCTGCTGCGCGAACGCGGGGTTAAAGACTCCCAGCTGATACAGCTGCCGCGCCAGCTCATTTTGCGACGCGGTCGCATACGGACTCTCCTTCTGCGCGTGTACGGATACGTCGAACGCCGGCGCGCGCTGCAGTGCCATGCCGTCCGCGTCCATGCCGACGGTCCGTGAGCGCAGTCCGGCGTTGGAGTACGTGCAGAATGCGTAGCCCTGCGCACCCGGCGCTGCCACGCGAAACGGCCGCGTCTCGGTGTAGTACGCGCGGATGAGCTCGATCACGAGCTCGACCACGCGCTCGAACGCGCGGTAGCTCGCGCGCAGCGTGTCGCGGCTGGACTTGCTGCCGGCCTCCTGCAGCGCCGCGATGGCGCTCGCCGCCGTCACGCCGCCGGACACGCTGCCCTGCGTTACGTCGCGGCTGTTGCTCGTCTCCTTGAGCTCGTCGATCTTCAGCTGCAGCATGTTCACCCACTGGCCGTCGAGGTTGTAGAGACTGATCTGGCGCAGGCGCTCGTCGTCGATGCTGCCCTCGACCTCGACGAGCGGCTTCGACCAGTCGAGAAATTCCTGCGCGTTCACGCCGCAGCCTTTCTTGACCCAGAAGCGCGGGGTGGAGGCCTTCATGCTCATCTCCAGCAGGTTGCCGCTCAGGCGGTCGATGTACTGCTGCGGGTCCTTGCTCACGGCGATCATGCCGAAGCCGCACGGCGTGCCCGCCTCGGGGTAGAGCACGTCGAACACGACCGGGTACTGCCCGTGCGGGTAGAAGCCGCCGGCCATGGCGGGGTCGTTCTCGCTCGCATAGAGCAGGTCGCGCCCTGTGAATTTAATGAGGTGCAGCGCCGTGCCGCCGCCGGGCAGCGGCTTTTTGTAGTACCAGTCCACGACGATGCTCTTGCTCGAGGTGTCCACCGCGTCGTCGTACAGATACTGCGCCAGCTCCACGCCGCAGCTGCCGGGCCGCGCGTCGGGCCAGGCGGCGGAAATGTCGTCGTTGTCCATGAGCGCGCACACGAAGAGGTTGCGGCTGGCCTGAATGTCGGTGATGCCCGGCTCCCAGAACAGGTTCAGCAGGTCGAGCTGGCGCACGGCCACGTCGCCGAGGCCGTTGCTCCCGGCACTGTCCCAGAACACGCCGTAGGCCGCGCACCCGTGCTTGAGCTTGTACCACCACGCATCGGACCATACCTGCTCAAAGTGCGTCTTTTCCAGCACGGCCGGCACGATGGCCGACAGCGCCTTCGCGTCCGGTTCATCCTGTTCGCTGCGCGGCAGGATCACCGCCTCCGGGAAGCTGTCCATCGCGTCGGCGTGTTTTGAGACGATGGCATTGAACAGCCACGCGCTCGTCGGCTCCACCACGTCGGCCCCCTGCTCGCGCCTGCGGTCACGCAGGTACTGCCAGTGCCGCAGGCGGTACCACTGCTCATCGGCGATGATGCGCGCCTCGAGCGCGCGCTTGCCGTCCTTGTACCGGCGCAGAAGCTCCGTGCCGCGCGCCACGTCGTCCGGCGTGATCATGGGCGCGGCCATGTCCGGCCCGGCCGGCTCTGCCGTACCGGCCGCCGCAAATATCGCCGCCGCATCCGCCGCGCGGTAAGGCATGGGGTTCGTTTTCTCGTTTGTCATAGGCTCTCCTTTGCTGCCGTTTCCGGCGAAATTGTTTACATAACTTTTTGCGTTTTGCGAGAAAAAGAGACTGCCGTCGCAGTCTTTTCCTGTTTACATAATCAGTCGCTGCTCAGAGGGTCGAACACTTTTGGCGTCCGCTGCACCACGGGCCGCGACGCGATGGGGTCGGACTGGCACAGATACCGGATCTCGTCGGCGATGTGGTCCTCCTGCCGCGTGTCCACGTCCTCGGGCGCATGTGCGTCGTAGCGCAGCAGCGGCAGTGTGCGCCGCGTATCCCGGCAGTTGCGGAACACGTACAGCATCGGCAGCCCTGCCTGATCGAACGCCAGCCGGTAGTGCACCTGCATCCAGCCGGGCAGGCGCTTGTGGTCGCCGGGCTCGAAATACACGCCGTACCGGTCGGCGATGTCGGCGATGCTGTCGCCGCGCGACGCGTCCCAGATCGCGGGGTCGGCCACGCCGCGGATGTCCCGGCCGCGCAGATAGGGGTGCGTGGCCTCCGTGGTGCGGATCTGCTCAAAGATCTGCTCCGGCGTCCAGCGCACGCCGGTGTCCGGCTCGCCGGGCACGCAGCCGTAGAGCTCAAGGATGCGGTACAGCCGCCCGTCGAAGTCCACCGCCCACCAGCCCACGGAGAAGGGCTTGGCGTAGCCGAAGTCGAAGCTGCGGTACACCCGCCATGTGTCCGGGATGTCGAACGGCTCGATCACGTGCGTCCACTTCCCATCGGCGTAGTGCGCGGGGTCGTCGCGCCATTCGGCGAACACCTGTCCCTCGTACACGTTCCAGTCGCCCTCGAGGTGCGCGCGCCGCCGTGCGGGCGGCAGTGCCTCCAGCCGCTTGAGATAGCCGGGGTCGCGCTGCATAAGCACCTGGTTGTCGTAGACCTTCGCCGGGATGAACACGTAGTCCGCCGGGTCCTCGCCGTCGCGGAACGCGCGGTCGATGAACAGGCGCTTGATGTAGGCGTGGCCCGGCCCGCCGGGATTGCAGGTGTAGTAAATGCGCGGTACGAAATCCGTGCGCGTCGTGCGCAGGCAGGTCGCGATGAATGTCAGCCAGTCGGGCTCGAAGTTCGTTGCCTCCTCGAAGCCGATCACCTCGTACTCCTGCCCCTGATACTGGGCGCAGTCGCTGTCGCTGTCGCAGTAGCCCATCACGAGCCGTGACCCGTTCGGGAAGCGGAACGCGCGCTCCGCGCCGCTCCACACGGCGTAGCCCGCCAGCTCCCGCTGCAGCGGCAGGATGTGATTGGCGCGCAGCTCCGGCAGCGTCCGGCGCAGCAGCAGGAGCTTCAGCCCGGGATAGCGCATCGCGAGCAGCACGAGCTTGCGCCGCATGGCCCAGCTCTTGCCGCCGCCGCGCGCCCCGCCGTAGGCGACGTTGGCCGCCTCCGCACGGAAGAATGCCTGCTGCCGCGGGTTCGGCGTCTCGCGCCGCAGTACCTGATAAATATAGGGTTCGTTTTTGCGTGCCATCGCGCCTCCTCACTACCGGCTCCACTGCTCGAGCGCACCCTCAAAGCGCAGCACCTCCGGCTCTGTCTCGCCTTCGTCCTTTGCAGGGGCTGCTTTGCCTCGTTCGTGGCCGAGCACCATGCCCGCCGCCTTGAGCCGCAGCTCCGGCTTCACGGATGCGTCGGCCACCATGGCCGCCAGCTGCTCGAGGATGCGCTCCTTCTCGTCCTCGAGGTCGATCATGTCGCGCGCTCCCGGTACGAGAGCACGTAGTCCTCGCCGTCGGCCGCCGCCGCGAATTCGTAGGTCTCCAGCGCGTCGTGCACGGCCTGCTTCGGCAGCCGCAGCGTCGCGCCGTCGCCGCAGCGCACGCACAGCGCAGCCAGGATCGCGCCCGACAGGCCCAGTAGCTCCTCATATGCCGCGCGCTGCTCGCGCAGTGCGCGGCGCAGGTCGGTGTTTGTCTGCTTTTTCATGTACCATCCTCCTTGCTTTCTTCCATGGCCGCCCTCAGCCGTGCGCGCCGTCGCCGCTGCCGCTCGCGGTTTGCCGCCCGCTGGTCGATCAGGCGGCCGGTGTAGTCGCCCCAGTCGTGCAGCCGCCCGTCCGCGTCCACGAACCCGGACGTGCGCAGCGCCGCCGCCAGCTCGCCCGCCCGGCGCGCGTTGAACTGGCAGATCTCCGCCAGCTGCCGCGGCGGCAGGGCGGACAGGTCGCCGTCCGGCGCGTTGTCCAGCGCCCACAGCCACAGCAGGCACATGTGCCCGAGCGCGGCCGGCGTGCGCAGCCGCAGCGCGTCGCGCAGCGCCAGAAGTTTGCGGTGCTGCGGCAGCGCCTGGTGCAGTTCAATCCATGCCATGCCCCGGGCCGCAGCCGGACGCAAAAGAAATTTGCCGTTCCATCCCGACGGTCCCTCACCTCCTTGCAGTTTACATAACGCAGCGTTCGCGCCGCTTCGGCGGCGTTTTTGCCGCTCAAAGAGCAGATTTGGCCATCGAAGCGGCGCATTCGCCCGGCTTCGCATGGGAAATCGGCCGCCTGCGGCCGCGCGGCGTCGGAAGCGCCCCCTTCTATTTCCATTTTATTATGCATTTGCATATCTGTCAATAGAAATATTATGCACGTCACGGAAAATGTTCCGCACCGTCCGCGCACGACCGCGTGCGCACGACCATATTTTGCTTGTATCGGTTTACATAACGATTTTTGCGAATCCTGTCGAGATCTCTGCATCCCCACTTTTCGCGCCAAAACCGGCCCCGTCCGGCCGCCGTGCCCCACGAATGCTGGAAGAGGAAGCAAAAAAGGTTGCAATTTCGTAACAGAAGGTGTAAGATATGCAAATGTGTGTGTACGTTATGTCAACACCCAGCAAAAATCCGGAACCAAAGGAGTCATCTATGAAGAAACGAATCCTCAGCCTGGCGCTGACGCTGTGCCTGCTGGCGGGGCTGCTGCCCTGTCTGACGATGGGCGCCGCGGCGGCCAGCCGGGTGGATGCCGCGCCGTATGCGGGCGTGGAGTATACGCAGAATTCCGGCGTGAAGACGGGCACGGTCCGCTATATCTGCCAGGTGCCGGCCTATACCGATCTGTTCTGCCCCGAGTACTGGGGCAGCTATGTGGGTTATGCCAACCACGAGTGCTTCACGGCGTGCATCTCCATGGCGCTGTCGTACCTCGGCATCGACGCCACGCCCGGCGCGCTCGGCGATTACTGGCGCAGCGGCGGCCACTACGGCACGCCCTTTGCCACGACGCCGGAGGATGTTGCCTTCAGCGGCGCGACGTACAGCAAGACCTCGCTCGCCGAGGCCATCGCGCGCTACGTCGGCGGCGAGGGCAGCTACAGCCCGCCGATCATCCACCTCAACGGCTATTCGGCCAACGGCCACTATGTCATGATCATCGGTCAGGTCTCGGCCACGGAGTATCGTGTGCTCGACCCGGCGGTCAAGACGATCTATACCATGACGCTCACCAACGGCAGCACCGTGCACTACTTCAAGGGCAGCGAGCGCGTCACGGAGGCGGTGCAGTATTATTATCCCGTCCACCACTGGAGCGCCTGGACGGCCATCGAGACGGACGACGGTGTCGTGAACATGGAGCGCACCTGCTCTATCTGCGGCAAGACGGAGACGGCCAAGATCCCGGATCCCTGCATCGGCGACAAGTACTGTGCCGGCGGCGTGTTTGACGACATGCCGGCAGCGGACGACTGGTCGCACGCGGGCATTGATTACTGTGTGCTCTTCGGTCTCATGAGCGGTATCGGCAACGATCTGTTCGACCCGGCGGGGGAGACGACGCGCGCCATGCTCGTGTCGATGCTCTACCGCATGGCCGGCGAGCCGGATGTGTCCGGGCTGCCGGAGCTTTCATTTGAAGATGTCGCACCCGATGCCTGGTACGCCGACGCCGTGCGCTGGGCCTATGCCAACGAGGTCTCCGTTGGCGTGGATGACACGCACTTTGCGCCCGACGCGCGCCTCACGCGCGCGCAGCTCGTCACGATGCTCTACCGCGTCTTCGGCCCGGAAAAGGGCGTCCGCCCGCGGCCCATCGGCGGCTACGAGGACTGGAACACCGTGCCCGACTGGGCGTTTTCCGCCACGACGTGGGCCGTCTCCATGGGCCTGCTCTACGGCACGAGCAGCTGGGAGCTGAGCCCGAACGACGGCGCCAGCCGCGCACAGCTCGCCGCCATCATTATGCGCACCTGCCAGCTGCAGGGCGAGCTGGATTCCTGAAAAAATCCGGACAAACGGGTAGAATCGTTTCGCCAAGTGTGCAAAAACGTTACACAAACGTGATAATGGCCAATGAATTATGATGACAGGTGGGTTACTATAGGGCTAGGAAAAACAGCGCCGGCATTTACCCGGCCGCAGGAACGGAGGCACACTTTATGAAGCAGAACCGGACGCGCACGGCGCTCGCGGATGCGTATATGCGCCTGCTCAACGACTATACGATCGACCGCATCACGGTCAAGATGATCACGGACGCCGTGGGCTGCAGCCGCAAGACATTCTACTATTATTTCACGGATATTTATGTGCTCACGCAGTATGTGTTTGAGCTGCGCGTGCAGCACTTTCTGGACACGAACGGCAATTTCGAGACCGTGCGTGAGGGTTTTCTGACGCTGGCGGCGAACCTCTCGAACGACCGGCAGGCCATCCTGAACATCTACCACGGCTACGGCAAGGAAGAGCTTGAGCGCTTCACGTGGGAGACGAGCGATTACTATGCCCGTCAGGTCATCACGCGCTATGCGCAGAACATGGACATCATGCCCGAGGACCTCGAGGCGATCATCCGCATGTACACGGACATGATGTTCGGCATGCTCATCGACTGGATCAATAACGGCATGGAAGGGGACTATTCCCGCAAGCTGGACATCGCGCTCACGGCACTCATGCCGGTGCTGCGCGCCAACTGCCGCAGCGCGAAAGCCGCAGCCGCCGACCAGTAAACCGCATACAAAAACAGCCCGCCCCCGGCATTCGCCGGGGGCGGGCTTTGCACGCATGAAAAAGCGCCCGGACTTCTCAGGAAGTCCGGGCGCTGCGCTGATATCACTGCTCGCAAAACTGCATCAGCACGGTCGCGACTTCGGCGCGCGTGCCGATCTTCTGCGGCGCGAGGGTGGTGGTGGACGTGCCGGTGATCACGCCGGTGCTCACGGCCCAGGCCATGGCCTCACGCGCCCAGTCGGACACGCTCGCCTGATCCTGATAGCTGGCCAGCGCACCGTCGGAGCCGGAGAGCTGCTCATCGCGGCCGGCGTAGCCGTAGAGCATGGTCACCATCTGCTCGCGGGTCAGCACCTCGTTCGGCGTAAACTGCGTCGCGGACACGCCCGCGACCACGCCCGCGTGGTACGCCCAGATAACGGCGTCGGTGTACCAGCTGCCGCCCACATCGGTAAACGGGCAGCTCAGACCGCGCACGGACGGGCTGCCCTCGAGTGCACAGAGCACCTGCGCGAACATGGCGCGGGTCATCTGTGCGTCGGGCTGGAACAGGTTATTGCCGGTGCCGTACATGAGCCGGCCATACTTGACATAGTCTACGCTGGATGCATACCAGGCGTCTGCGCCCACGTCGTCAAACAGGCCCGCATAGCTCACGGTCTGCTTCTTGGTCATGTAGTCGTCCGGCAGGCTGCGCAGCCAGGCGAGGCCCGGCTCGCCGCAGTGGGCCAGCCCGATCACGAGCAGGTTCGCCAGCAGCGTCATGGTCGTGCCGGGGTATTTGCACGCCATCTTCGACAGCCGCGGCGCGAGCATGCCCATCGCGGCCTTGATGCCCGCGAGATCGTAGGTCAGAACGCCGTTTTCCTGCAGCGCCTCGACCAGATACCCGGTCAGGAGCCTGGCGGCTGTGCCGTTTTTGATCATGCCGGGGATGGTCAGCGAGTAGAAGAGTTTCTGCCAGTTGTCCTGCACCTTTTTGGCGAAGGCCTCGGCCACGCCGGAGGTGTTCTTGTCGGCCGCGCCGAAGATATCCGCCAGCATGGCGACGAGGAAGTCCTGCATATTCTCCGCGTAGTCTTCGCGCGAGGACACGAGGCACGTCGTGATCGCCTCGCAGAGGTCAACGTAGAAGTCTTTCTGCGTCATGTTGACCTTGAAGATCTTGCCGAGATCGCCGCTCGTGATGTCCTTCGGGTCGATGCCCCAGGCCTGGAAGTGGTCGGGCCAGTAGATGCCGCCGTTGTTCGGGATCTTCACGAATTCCTTGAGCATGGCGACCTTGTAGCCGAGATAGTTGTCGTCGCCCTTGGTCGGCACGACGCGGTCGACGCCGTAGCGGGCGAAGTCCCAGTTGTCGAACGCGACGTAGGTCACGAGGTCGTTTTCGTTCACGAGATTCTGGATGTTGTCATACAGGCGGCCCTGCACCTGATCCTTCATCGCGCCCATGGGCGGCTCATAGCAGTAGCAGTACAGGTCGTGCGGGCTGAGGCTGACGCCCTCGCCGAGGCTGTAGCCGTTGTCGAGCGCGCCGCCGACCATGTTGGACACGGCCGCGCCGCGGCTGTAGCCCGCGATCCAGATCTTCAGCCGGCCGGAGATGCCGGTGTCGGCAATGTAGGTGCGCAGGTAGTCAAGCACCTGATCGCGGCCGAGGGCGAAGCCCTTGTGCTCGCCCGCAGCATCGAGCCGGGCGTTGCCGCCCCACTCGGCGTGGTAGTTGTTGCCGCGCACGCCGACGGCGATGAGCGTATAGCTGCCGCCGTTGTCGCGGATGGTCTTGCTGGCGCAGCTGATGCCGATGGAGTCGGCCTCGGCGGGCTGGAACATCCATTTGTTCGACTGGATATTCTCAAAGCCGCACTGCTCGGCCATGGATACAAAGTTGCGGTTGCCGGTGGCATAGTCGTCCGTCTTTTCGGAGTCCTTGCTCGTGTAGGCCGCGAACGCGAGGCCCATGGACATCAGCGCGAGATCCTTGCGGTACGTGTAGCCGCTCTTGGTAAACAGATCGTCGCTGTAGGTGAAGTCCGTCTCGTAGTCATGGGTGTCGACCCCGTGACCGGAAGCGTAGCGTACCGTGACGGTCCTGGCGTCCCCCGTGTCCGCCGCGGCGGCGGCCGGCACGAGCGACACGATCAGCACCAGGCACAGCAGCAGGCTGATGATGCGCTTTTTCATGTTCTTTCTCCTCCCATTTGTCGTTGGTCTGCAAGTTTAGATACAACCAATTTAATTATACGTATAAAAAATGTAAATAGCAAGTAACAACTGCCGGACAACTGTTCAGAACCGGCAAAAAAAATGCCCCGCAGCGCCCATGGGCGCTGCGGGGCAGAAAATGTGCGGTGTTTATTGCCGGAACATCGTGTAGGCACGGCCGTCGCCGACGGCGTCGGCGATCATCATGCGGTCGCTGAGCACGGAAAAGCGGTAAAATGCCACGGCATCGCCGCCCGTGCCGGCGCAGATGGTGTCGTCGCGCAGGGTGCATTCCTTCCCGCTCAGACCGGGCAGGGAACACGTCACGGTGCCGTCGTCCGTTACGGTCAGCTCACCCGCATCGCTGCTCCAGCTGCCGGTCAGGAACGCCTGCGCGTAGCTGTCGTCGCGCATGATGACCTGATTGGTGTCGGAAAAGCCGATAAGCTCCATGAGCTTCTGAGCGGCCTGCGCATTGGTCATGCCGGATATGAGCGCAAGCTGGCCCAGGCTGTCGCACAGGTGGGCGTTGGTGAGAAACAGGCGCTTGTCGCTGTCGGAATAATTGCGCGCGGCGAGCACGGTGTATTCGGCCAGTGCATTCTGATAGTCCTGCGCGCTGTAGGCGTTGGCAGCCTCGGTGTAGATCTGCGGCAGACTCTTGGCCTCCATGGCGTCGAGCACGCCGTTGTAGGTCGCCAGCTCGGCGCCGGTGTATTTTTCGTGCAGGTCGTCAATATACATGAGTGTCTGCGTGTACTGCCCGGCCTGATAGAGCCGGCCGGTGCGGATGATCTCCGTGCGCAGGTCGTTGTCCCCGGCGGGAAAGAGCTTGACGTCGCGCCGCAGCGTCTCGGCGGTGTCAAACTGGAAGTTGCAGATCGCGTCCTTGACGCGGGTGTTGACGGCGGCGTCCTGCGAGGCGACGACGGCAAACCCCGCGCCTACGGCGACGAGCACGATGGCGATGCCGATGAGCAGCGCGCGCAGGCGCTTGTTCCGCCAGATTTTTTCGTGCAGGACCGGCCGTCCGCACTGCGGGCAGCGGCGTGCGCCCTGCGGCAGCTCCGCGTGGCATTCGCGGCATTGCATGTGCTTTTCCCCCCTCGCGATGGTCGCGCCTGTTCAACAGAACCACGGCGCAACGCTCATTATAGCCGATTCCGGCGCGCAGTGCAAGCCGCCCGGCGGGAAAAGCAGCGAAAATCTGTCAGGAATGTGCTAAGAAAGCGGTCGAGGAATTGCGCACATGGCGCCGTTTGTCCGCTTGACATCCCACGCAAAACCGGTAAAATAAACCTGTCACCGGTATTGCCGCCAACCATCCGGCGCCGAAGTGTGTGTACGGCGGCGGAGCATCAAGAAAGGGGTAAAGTAACATGAACGCAAATGCATTCGTCCACTGGGGCCTCAGCCTCGCATCCGACATTCTGGAGATCTGTAAGGAAGGCAAGGCTGCCGCGATCGTTGACGCGATCAACAACTGGTATCCCGAGCTCCTGTAAGCAGAAACAGGAAAACCGGTCCCCCGGAGCATCGCTCCGGGGGATTTTTCGTGTCGAACGGTGCCGATTGGGTGAATAACCACGCACACAAAGGTTGAAATCCGGCGGAATGCGCGCTATACTATCGCCAGCCAGATTTCCGCTGGTCATTGTTGTTGTAAGGAGCACATTCTCATGCAGAAGTTTGAAAAGCACAGCCCAGTCGTCGTGACCGAGGTCACGACCAAGCACGAGCTGCGCCAGTTTATGCAGTATCCCAACCGGCTCTATGCCGATAATCCGAACTACATTCCCTCGTTCTACGGGGATGACCTCTCCGACTGGACGCCGGGCAAGAACCCCGCGTTCGACTACTGCGAGGCGCGCTGCTGGCTGGCCTGGCGCGACGGGGAGATCGTCGGCCGCATCGGCGCGATCCTCAGCCACAAAGCCAATGACAAGTTCGGCACGCACCGCATGCGCTTCAGCCAGGTGGACTTCGTGGACGATTCCGAGGTCTCGGCGGCGCTGTTCGGCACGGTCGAGCGCTGGGCGCGCCAGAAGGGGTGCGATCAGGTGCACGGCCCGCTCGGTTTCACGGACATGGACCGCGAGGGCATGCTCGTTGAGGGCTTTGACCGCCGGAGCCTGTTTTTCACCAATTATAACGCGCCGTATTATCTCGAGCACCTCACCCGCCTCGGCTACCGCAAGGACGTCGACTGGATCGAGTACCGCATCACGGTGCCTGCGCCGGGCAGCGCGGAGGCCGAGCGCCTGCACAAGCTCTCGGAGTTTATCCTCAAGCGCAAGAACCTGCACGTGGCCACCGTGCATCACAAGAGCGAGTATGGCCCGTTCGTCCGTCAGGTATTTGAGCTGGTCAACGCGGCCTACGCGCCGCTCTACGGCGTTGTGGAGCTCTCGGACGAGCAGATCGAGCGCTACGCCAACAAGTTTATTCCGCTCGTCGACCCGGAGTTTGTGTGCTTCGTGCTCGATGAGCAGGAAAACCTCGTCGCCTTCGGCGTCACGACGCTCGACCCCTCACCCGCGCTCAAGCACTCCGACGGCCGCCTGTTCCCATTCGGCTGGGCGGAGGTGCTCAACGATCTGCACCATGGCGACACGCTCATCATGCTGCTCACGGCTGTGCGGCCCGATCTGCAGACTGAGGGCATCAACGCCGTCATGATGGATCATGTCTGCCAGAGCTGCAACCGCCACGGTGTGCAGTTTGCCGAGACCGGGCCCATGCTCGAGCTCAACGACCACATCCTTGCGCAATGGAAGCGGCTCGAGAAAGAGCAGCACAAGCGCCGCCGCTGCTTCATCAAGGATCTGGATCATGGCATCAATGCGGCCAACGCCGCTGCTGCCGCACAGGCCGAGGTCCCGGAGGCAGCCCCCGCCGCGGAAAGCGCCGAATAACGCAGACGAACGCCTGCGAAACGAAAGATGACCGGCGCGCCGACCCGTAAGAGCCGGCGCGCCGGTTCTTTTCAAGCCTTCTCCCTGCGGAGAAAATGATGCATCATTTTAAAGGTATTTGAGCCGCAGGGGAGCACGAGGGGGCAAGGCCCACCTCGGATGAGATCTTTGCATCGCCGCAAGGCGATGCCTTCTCCCCGAGGAGAAGGTTGCAAGCTCGGCTTGCCGGATGAGGTGGAAAGGTTGCGTCTATCTCCAGCGCTGCCGCCCATGCACCGTGTGCCACCCCTATCTGCAAACAAAAAAGACGCTGCCGCGGCAGCGCCTTTTTCCTGTCTTGTTGCTTCTCAGCCCTTCGCGCGCTCGAGGTACTCGCCCACGCGGGTGTCGACGCGGATGCGGTCGCCCGGGTTGATGAACAGCGGCACCTTGATCTCAGCGCCGGTCTCAAGGGTGGCGGGCTTGGTAGCGTTGGTGGCCGTGTTGCCGGCGAAGCCCGGATCAGTGTCGGTCACTTCGAGCTCAACGAACGTGGGCGGCTCGACCTGGAACACCTTGCCCTTGTAGGAGCTGATGACGCACTCCATGTTCTCCTTCACGAAGCGGAAGTTGCTGCCGAGGGCGCTCTCGTCGATGGGGATGAGCTCGTAGGTCTCGGGATCCATGAAGTAGTAAAGATTGCCGTCGTTGTAGCTGTACTCCATCGTCTTGCGGTCGATGGTGGCGCTCTCGAACTTGGCGGTGGGGTTGAAGGACGTCTCGGTCACGGCGCCGGTGATGACGTTTTTCATCTTGGTGCGCACGAAGGCCGCGCCCTTGCCGGGCTTGACGTGCTGGAACTCGACGACCTGCATGACCTGGCCGTCCATTTCGAAAGTAACGCCGTTGCGGAAATCGCCTGCAGTAATCATATAGGAATCCTCCTCAAGAATGATTAGAATCAAAAATCTTATATAGTTTACACGATTTTGCGTGGTTTGACAAGCGGGTATTTACAGAATGATGAGATTTTTCGGGCTCCGGGTGAGAATTTCGGCCCCGTCTGCCGTCAGATGCATCACGTCCTCGATGCGCACGCCGAACTTTCCGGGCAGATAGATGCCCGGCTCGGCGGAGATGACGGTGTGCTCCGGCAGCCTCCCGTGCACGCCGGGGGCGGCGATGGGGTGCTCGTGAATGTCGAGCCCCAGACTGTGGCCGAAGCTGTGACCGAAGTAGTCCCCGTAGCCCGTGTCGCTGATGACCTTGCGCGCAGCGGCGTCCACACGCTCGCCGGTCACGCCGGCCTTTGCCGCGGCGATGCCGGCCAGCTGCGCGTTGAGCACGGTCTGGTACACGCTGCGCATCTCGTCGGTCGGTATGCCGACGGCGACGGTGCGCGTCATGTCCGAGCAGTAGCCGTTTTTGCGGCAGCCGAAGTCCATCGTCACGAAGTCGCCCGCGGCCACGCGCCGGTCGCCGGGCACGCCGTGGGGCATGCTTGTGTCCGGGCCGGTGAGCACGATGGGGTCAAAGCTCATGCCCTCCGCACCGAGGCGCAGCATGCGGTAGATAAGTTCGGCCGCGATCTCGCGCTCGGTCATGCCGGGGCGGATGACGGTGCAGATCTGGGCAAACGCCTCGTCCGTGATCTGCTGGGCCTGATACATCATCGCCAGCTCCTCCGGCTGCTTGGCTGCGCGCAGATTGCGGATCAGGTTCTGCGCCGGCTGGAGCTTCAGGCCGAAGAGCTGCTCATAGGCCGTGAACTCGGCATAGCTCGTCGTCTGCTCCTCGCCGCCGAGGATCTGCACGTTCGCCTCGCGCAGGATGCCCTGCACGAGCGTGCGCATCGGCGCCTCGCGCGAGCACAGCAGCACCTGCGCGATGCCGGTCAGCGCGGCGCGCGCGGCCTCGATGTAGCGGGCGTCGGTGATGAAAAATGCCTGGTGTACCGTTACGATCACGGCGCCGTTTGAGGACGGGAAGCCGGTGGCGAACCGGCGGTCATTTTCGTCGGTGAGCAGGATGGCGTCCAGATGCGCCTGTGTCAGCGCGCGCTGGATGCGGGCAATATTGTTGAGCATGAAAAATACACCTCCGTGGGAATGGGTCTGCATTTAAGATTGTGTGTCCGTGGCCGGGTCGGTCAGGGCAAGATCGTTTGCGGTCATCGGCTCGTGCAGCACACTGCCGTCCGTTTCTTCCAGCCCGACGGCCGACACGCCGTCGAGCGCCGTGCCCGTCAGCACCAGACAGGACAGCGCCTGCGTGCGCACGATGCCGCTCACCGTGTCCGAGCCCGTCACCGTCAGCCAGAGCGTGCCCGCGTCGTCGATGCGGTAGCCGCCGAGCGTCAGCCACCCGCGCACGGGATTGAAGCACGTGCTGTCGCCTGGCGCCGCGCCGAGTGCGTCGATCGCCGCCTGAACCGGGTCCGTGCCGTCCGGCACGGTGACCGCCTCTGTCTCCATGAGGGCGGTGCCCTCTTTTGCGATGCGGTATACCGTCACGGTCTGCCGCTTTGCGCAGCCCGCGCAGCCGAGTGCGAGCACGGCCGCCAGCAGCATGGGAAGCCAGCGCTTCATGTCTCCGGCACCTCCTTTTGCGCCTCGGGCGCGTCGTCTGCCGCCGCGCGCGGGAACGTCACGGTAAAGCGCGTGCCGTGCGGCTCCACGCCGTCCACGGCCACGGTGCCGCCGTAGAGCGCGGCCGCATCGTGTACGATCGACAGGCCGAGACCGCTGCCGCCGTGCTCGCGCGAGCGGGCCTTGTCCACGCGGTAAAAGCGGTTGAAGATGTTCGGCCGGTCGGCCTCGGGGATGCCGATGCCGGTGTCGGCCACGGACAGGACGCTCTGCCCGCCGTGCGTCTCCACGCGCACGGTCACGTCCCCGCCCGGGAGATTGTATTTGATGGCGTTTTCGACAAGGTTAAACACGATGTGGTAAATGTCGTCCTCGGATGCGCGCACGGTCACGCCCTCGCTCATGAGGCACGTGATCGTCACGCCGCTCTGGTCGGCCAGCGGGCGCAGCAGGTGCAGCGTCCCGTGCACGGCCTGCTGCAGGTCCACGATCGTCACGTCCGGCTGCACGCCGTCATCGCGCCGCGACAGGTCGAGCAGCTTCTCGGTCGTGCGCTGCAGGCGCTCGGCCTCGCTGCCGATGTCGGCCACGAACTCGCGCATCGTCGCGCTGTCCATATCCGCGCTCTGGGAGATGCTGTCCGACAGCAGGCGGATGGACGCCAGCGGCGTCTTGAGCTCGTGCGACGCGTCGGAGACGAACCGGCGGCGCTGGGCCTCGGTCGTCTCGAGCCGTTCGGTGAGGTTGTTGAATTCCTGGCCGAGCTCGGTCAGTTCGTCGTTGCCCGAGAGCGTCAGGCGGAAGCTGTAGTCGCCGCTCTGCACGGTGCGCACGCCGTCGGCCAGCTGCGTGATGCGCCGCGTGAGCATTTTGATGGAAAACCACAGCACCACGAGCGCGGCCGCGCCGATGCCGATCGTGATCGTGCCGAGCCGGCGCTGGATGCTGCCGATGAGCGCGGCGCGCTCGCTGTCGCTCTCGCACACGTACACGGCGCCGACGGTCCGGCCGCTGCTCATGACAGGCATGGCCGCGCGGCTGAGAAACGCCTCGGTCGTGTAGTGCGAGTAGAACACGGCCTGTCCGCCGAGCGCGCGCACGAGCTCGGGGTAGAGCACGTACTTGCCGCAGATGTTGTTTTCGCTTGCGGAGTCATATACGGCCAGCCCCTCGCTGTCGGTCACGATGATGCGCGTCAGGTCGCGCAGGTCGAGCAGGGCGAGCACCTGCCGCGTGTTGTCCGGCGTGAGATTGTCGAGCAGCGACAGGGAGGACGACACGACGGCGGCGCGGTTTGTCAGCGCGCTCTGCTTTTCGGTGAACACGATGTCGCGCGAGGTGCGCGTGGGGTAGGTGTTCATGAGCGCAAGCAAAATTGCCACGAGGATCGTGAACGTCACGGCGAAGCGAAACTGCACGCTCGATACCAGCCTGCGCGGCAGCCGGATGCGAAACGGATGCTGCTTCATCCGTCAGGCCTCGGCGAAGTAGTAGCCCACGCCCCACTTCGTGATGATGTATTCGGGGGCGGCAGGGTTGCGCTCGAGCTTTTCGCGCAGGCGGCGGATGTGCACGTCCACGGTGCGGATGTCGCCCTGATAGTCGTAGCCCCACACGAGGTCGAGCAGCTGCTCGCGCGAGTAGACCTTGCCGGGGTTGCGCATGAGCAGTTCGATGAGGTCGAACTCCTTAAGCGTCAGCTCCACGTTCTGGCCGAAGCGGCGGGCGCTGCGGCGCTCGGGGTCGATCTCGATGTGGCCGCGCACGAGCTTGCCGCCGTCCGGCTCGGCCGGGGCGGCGGGGGCCATGCTCGAGCGGCGGATGAGCGCGCGGATGCGCGCCTTGAGCTCGAGGATGTTGAACGGCTTCGTGATGTAGTCGTCCGCGCCGGATTCAAAGCCGATGAGCTTGTCGGCGTCCTCGCTGCGGGCCGTGAGCATGATGATCGGCACGGTGGAAAACTGCCTGATCTGCTGGCACGCGCCGAGCCCGTCGAGCTTCGGCATCATGAGATCGAGCAAAATCACGGCGTACTCGCCGCGGCGCGCCATGTCCACGGCGGTCTCACCGTCATAGCACACGTCCACCTGATAGCCCTCGTTCTCGAGGTTGAATTTGATGCCCTTGACGATGGTTTTTTCGTCGTCCACAACCAGTATTTTCATCGCGGTCCCTCCGTTTGCGTCTTTTCGCGGAAATGATTTGCTTTTCGCCGCCGGAATTATTATAATGGGGCAAGACACTGTCATTTGTCCCGGCCGCGCGGCAGCGCCGCCTCCGGCCGGATATTCCATTATATCATAGTTCCATGGAGAAAGATATGAAAAAATATCGCATTTTGCCGCTGCTGCTCATCGTCTGCCTGCTGCTGACGGCGGCCTTCCCGGCGGCCGCCGCGAAAAGCACGGCGGACAATTCGGCCGATGCGCCCCAGAGTACCGCAAACGTCTCGTCCGACGGCGTGCCCCAGAGCACCGTCCAGGCGGCGGAGGGGTCGTATGTCCTCGGCAGCGACGCGGTCAAGTCCGCGCTCGATGAAAAGCTCGGGGCCAACTGCGTTCTGCTCGTCGACGAGGACAGCGGCCAGTATTACTATACCCGCAACATCGACACCAAAGCCTATCCCGCGAGCCTGACGAAGATCATGACGCTCCTGCTCGCGGTCGAGGCGGTCGAGCGCGGCGACGTGCAGCTGGATGACACCGTCACCGCCTATGCCGACTGCAATGCCGACATGGTCGAGGGCGCGAGCAATGCCGACATCAAGGTCGGTGAGACCATGACGTTCGAGGACTTTCTCTACTGCGCCATGATTTCCTCGGCCAACGAGGCGTGCAACGTCGTCGCGGAGTACGTCTGCGGCAGCATCTCGGCGTTCGTGCAGCGCATGAACGCGCGCGCGCAGGAGCTCGGCTGCACCGGCACGCACTTTGTCAACCCCCACGGCCTGCCGAACGACGACCATTACACCACGGCGCATGACCTCTACCGCATCACGAAGGAAGCGCTCAGCCACGAGCTCTTCGCCACGATCTGCAATACGGTCAAGCACACCGTCCCGGCCACGAACCTGTCCGACGAACGCACGCTCTCGAACACGAACGGCCTGATCAACCCCGAGTCCCCGATGTACCGCGGCTATTATTACGAGTATGCCAAGGGCGTCAAGACCGGCCACACCGAGGCCGCGGGCTACTGCCTTGTCTCCACGGCGGAGAAGGACGGCGTGCGCCTGCTGTGCGTCGTGCTCGGCGGCAAGGGCACGGCCCGCGCCAACGGCACGACCGATTTCGGCAGCTTTTCCGACACGCTCACGGCCTACCGCTGGGTGTTTTCCAACTACGGCTGGCGCGACATCGTCAGCGCGAGCGACCTTGTCTGTGAGGTGCCCGTGCGCTACGGGCGCGACAGTGACGGCGTGACCGTCCGCCCGGCGCAGAGCATCTCGGCCGTGCTGCCGTCGGCCGATACGGCCGGCGCGCCGCAGTTCGAGCAGCAGGTCACCATCTATTCCGAGCGCGACGGCAAACCGCTTGAGGCCCCCGTCACAGCGGGGGACGAGGTCGGCGAGCTCACGGTGTCCTATAACGGCACGGTCTACGGCACGGTCAAGCTCGTCGCGGCGGTCGATGTCGCCGTGTCGAAGGGGGCGTATATCGTGGGCCACCTGCGCGCCTTTTTTACGAACCCGATCGTGCTCGTCGTGCTCCTGCTCGTCGTGCTGGCCGTCATCGGCTATGTGCTGTGGCTGGTGCGCCGCCGCGCGCAGATCGAGGCCGAGCGTAAGCGCCGCCGCCGCGCGCAGCTGGAGGCCGAAGAGGCCCGCCGCCGCGCGCAGATGCGCGAGACGCTGCATGAGTTCGACCGCGACCGCGACCATGTCGGCAGCGGCCGCCGCTGAGCGCGCACGCGCCCTCAAACGAGACCCACTGCGCTGGGTTCTCGTTTGAAAAAGATGCAGCTCGCTGCAGCGCACGCATTGGACACCAGAGGTGCCCAATGCGCACGTTTGCGAGCCGAGCGGTATTTTCTCCGCCGTACATGCCGCCGGAGAAAATGATCGGGCTTTCTTTGCGCCTGCGGGCGCAAACTCTGCGAGGCTTTTTTGCATTTGCCCGTCTGAATCGCCTGCCGGTGTACCGGTGGGCGATTCTTTATCATTTGTTTACAATTCCGGCCCTCCGGACGGCCCGGACACATTGACCATTGCGGCACTTGATGATATAATACACTGTCTAAGTATCACCATTCCGGCGCACACTGGAACTGCACGGTTCCATCCCTCCGCCGGACAAGAGGAGCAGCTATGTGGATTTCGGATTCTTGGCAGGACTTTGAGGTGCTCGACTGTTCGCGCGGCGAAAAGCTCGAGCGCTGGGGCCAATATACCCTCGTGCGCCCGGACCCCCAGGCCATCTGGGACACGCCGCGCACCGACCCCCGCTGGCGCACGGCCGACGGGCGCTACAGCCGCAGCCACACCGGCGGCGGCAGCTGGGACAAGCGCACCCTCCCGCCGAGCTGGGACATCCGCTACCGGGATCTGACGTTCCGCGTCAAGCCCATGAACTTCAAGCACACGGGCATCTTCCCCGAGCAGGCCGCCAACTGGGACTACGCCATGGCGAAGATCCGCGCGGCCGGCCGCCCGGTCTCGGTGCTCAATCTCTTCGGCTACACGGGCGCGGCCACGGTCGCGTGCGCGTCCGCCGGGGCGAGCGTGTGCCATGTCGATGCTGCCAAGGGCATGGTCGCCTGGGGCAAGGAAAACGCCGCCGCCTCCGGCGTGGCCGACCGGCCCATCCGCTGGATCGTGGACGACTGTGGCAAGTTCGTCGAGCGGGAGATCCGCCGCGGCCGCCGCTATGACGCCGTTATCATGGACCCGCCGAGCTACGGCCGCGGCCCCGGCGGCGAGGTCTGGAAGCTCGAGACGAACCTCTGGCCGTTTGTGGAGCTGGTGTCCGGCGTGCTGTCGGACGATCCGCTCTTTGTCATCATCAATTCCTACACCACGGGCCTGAGCCCGTCGGTGCTCACGTATCTCTCGGAGAGCATCTTCACCCGGCGCTTCGGCGGCCGCAGCGAATCGCAGGAGCTGGGCCTGCCGGTCACGGCGTCCGGTCTCGTGCTGCCGTGCGGGGCGACCTGCCGCTGGGAGCGCTGAGCGGAAAGGAACACCATGGAACCGATCTTACGAACCGAACATCTGACCTTTACCTACCCCGGCGAGGAGCAGCCCACGCTCGGCGACCTCTCGCTCGAGATCGCGCGCGGCTCGTTCGTGGCCGTGCTGGGACACAACGGCTCCGGCAAGAGCACGCTCGCCAAGCACTTCAACGCCATCCTGCTGCCGACCGGCGGCAAGGTGTATGTCGACGGCATGGACACGGCGGACGAGAACAACCTTCTGTCTGTGCGCGCCACGGTGGGCATGGTCTTTCAGAATCCTGATAACCAGATCGTCGCCAACGTCGTCGAGGATGACGTAGCCTTCGCGCCCGAGAATCTCGGCGTCCCGTCGCAGGAGATACGCGCCCGCGTGGATGCAGCCCTGAAGCAGGTCGGCATGTATGATTTTCGCCTGCACGCGCCGCACCTGCTCTCCGGCGGACAAAAGCAGCGCGTGGCCATCGCGGGCGTCATCGCCATGCAGCCCAAGTGCATCGTGCTCGACGAGCCGACGGCCATGCTCGACCCGGCCGGCCGGCGCGAGGTCATCGACACGGCGACCAAGCTCTGCCGCGAGCAGGGCATCACGGTCGTACTCATTACGCATCATATGGAAGAGTGCATCGGCGCCGACCGCGTCATCGTGCTCTCCAACGGCGCCATTGTGGCCGACGGTGCGCCGAAGCAGGTCTTTGCGCAGGTCGACCTGCTGAAAAAAGAGGGCCTCACCGCGCCCGTCACCGTCCGGCTGCTGCATGCGCTGCGCGCGCACGGCATGGACGTGCCGATTGATGCGCTCACAGTGTCCGACTGTGCCGATGCCGTCGCCGCCGCCCTGAAACGATAACCACCGATCTTCACCGATAGATAAAGGAAACGAAATTATGACGCCAATCATCCGGGTGGATCATCTCCGGCACACCTACAGTGCCGGGACACCTTTTGAAAAAGTCGCCATCGACGATATTGATCTCGCCATCCCCGCCGGGCAGTTCGTGGGCATCATCGGCCACACGGGTTCCGGCAAGAGCACGTTCATCCAGCACCTCAACGGGCTGCTCGCACCGACGTCCGGCACCGTGCTCTTCGACGGGGAGGACATTCACCGCAGCAAGGCCGCCACGCGCGACGTGCGCTTTCAGGTCGGGCTGGTCTTTCAGTATCCAGAGCACCAGCTCTTTGAGGAGACGGTATATCAGGACATCGCCTTCGGCCCGAAAAATGCCAAGCTCTCCACGGAGGAGGTCGATGCGCGCGTGCGCGAGGCCGCACGCTTTTCCGGCGTGGACGAGGCGCTCTTCGAGCGCTCGCCGCTTGAGCTCTCCGGCGGACAGAAGCGCCGCATCGCCATCGCCGGCGTGATCGCCATGCGCCCCAAGGTGCTTATCCTCGACGAGCCCACGGCCGGCCTTGACCCTGCGGGCTGCCGCGGCGTGCTCGAAAACATCGCCGCCTACCGGCGCGAGACCGGCTCGGCCGTCCTGCTTGTCACGCACAGCATGGACGATGCCGCGCGCATCGCAGACCGGCTCATCGTCTTTCATGCCGGGCACGTCGCCTTCGACGGTGCGCCTGCAGAAGTCTTTGCCCACACGCAGGAGTTGCTCGACATCGGCCTCGACGTGCCGCAGGCTGCGCGCATCGCGCAGGCGCTGCGCGACCGGGGCATTCCGCTCCCGCCGTCGATCTACACCCTTGAGCAGCTCACGGACGCGCTGCTCGCCGTCGGGAAGGAGGCGGGCGTATGCTGAAGGACGTCACCCTCGGCCAGTTTTTCCCCGGCAGCAGCATCGTGCACCGGCTCGACCCGCGCTGCAAGCTCCTGCTGACCATCGTCTATATCGCGGCGCTGTTCACGGCGGAAAGCTACGTGTCCTACGCGGTCATGCTCGTCATTACGGGCGTGTGCATCGCGCTCTCGCGCATCCAGCTCAAGGTCATCCTCCGCGGCCTCAAGCCGCTGTGGGTCATCATCGCGCTCACGGCTGTGCTCAATATGTTCTTCACGCCCGGGCGCGAGCTCGTGTCCTTCTGGAAGATCACCGTCACCTACGAGGGCCTGATCCGCGCCGTGTTCATGGTCCTGCGCATCACGATGCTCATTGCAGGCACGTTCCTGCTGACCTATACCACATCGCCCATCGCGCTCACCGACGCGATGGAGATCCTCTTCGGCCCGCTCAAAAAGCTCAAAGTGCCCGTGCACGAGATGAGCATGATGATGTCCATGGCCCTGCGCTTCATCCCCACGCTCATCGAGGAGACGGACAAGATCATGTCCGCGCAGAAAGCGCGCGGCGCTGATTTTGAGACCGGCAACCTCTTTCAGCGCGCCAAGGCGCTGCTGCCGCTGCTCGTGCCGCTGTTCGTGTCGGCGTTCCGCCGCGCGGACGAGCTGGCCGTGGCCATGGAGTGCCGCTGCTATCACGGCGACGAGGGCCGCACGCGCATGAAGCAGCTCACGTGGTGCACGCGCGACACGCTCGCCATGGTCTGGAGCGCGCTCGTGCTCGCCGGCGTGATTGTGCTCGCGAGGTTCGGCCTGTGAGGCGCAACATCGCTCTGCGCCTGCAGTATGACGGCACGGCCTATCACGGCTGGCAGGTACAGAAGACGGACATCACCGTCGCCGAAACGCTGGAGCGCGCGCTCACGAAGGTCTGCGGAGAACCGATCAAGGTCGTCGGCTGCGGCCGCACGGACGCGGGTGTGCACGCAAAGCGCTACTGCGCCAATTTCCGCACCGACTGCACGATCCCGATCGACCGGGTGCCCCTTGCGGTCAATGCCCGCCTCCCGGCGGACATCGCCGTGGTCGACGCCGTCGCCGCGCCGGAGGACTTCAACGCCATCGGCTCGTGCATCCAGAAGGAATATGTCTATCAGATCTATAACTCCCGCATCCGCGATGCGTTTCTGGAGCACCGCGTCTGCTTTTATCCCCAGCCGTTGGATTTTGAGCGGCTGGAACGCGCCGGCCGCGCCTTTGAGGGCACGCACGACTTTGCCGCCGTGCGCTCCGTTGGTACCGAGACGCGCACGACCGTGCGCACGGTGCACTGGTGCCGTGCCGAGCGGGACGGTCCGCTCATCTCCATCGCCGTCTGTGCTGACGGCTTCCTGTATAATATGGTGCGCGCCATCGTCGGCACCATGGTCTATGCGTCCTACGGCAAGATCGAGCCGGAGGCCATCCCGGCGCTGCTGGCCACGCGCGACCGGCGTCTTACGGGGCCGACCATGCCCCCGCAGGGGCTGTATCTCAACCGCGTGTGGTACGACGGCACCGTCGGCGATATGATGAATCAGGCCTGACACCGCATCCGCCCGGCGGATAGGGGAGGAATGTCCATGAACGACCACCAAAAACGAAATCCCAGGCTGCGGCAGACCGTCATCGTGGCGGTGTGCGTGCTGGCCGTGCTGCTGTTTTTGTATCTGCTGCTGCGCGACCGGCCCGGCTCGGCGAGCGACTATCTGGATGACAGCGCGCCCTATACGTTTGACTCCAGCGCCAGCCGCACCTTCCGCACGGTGGACAGCCGCCTCGCGGTCGTGTCCTCGAGCGGTCTGCAGCTGCTCGATGATAACGGCAAGACCGTCCTGCACGAGATCTTCACGCTCTCGCAGCCGGGCATCTCTGTCGGCGGCGAGCGCGTGTGCGCCTATGACATCGGCGGTACGACGCTGTGCGTGGCGGATTTCAAGGGCAGCAAGACCGATATCGAGCCCGCCGGCGAGATCATCAGCGCCGACCTGAGCGACAGCGGCTATCTCGCCGTCTGCTCGGACGCTGCGGGCTATAAGGGCGCCGTCACGGTGTATGACACCTCCGGCAAGGCCGTCTATGTCTGGTATTCCGGCACGGGCTACCTCGTGCGCGCCGCCGTGAGCCCGGACGGGAAGTATCTCGCCGCGCTCTGTCTGCAGGATTCCGGCAGCGTTGTGCACACGTTCTCGCTCACGAGCGCCGACGAGCGCGGCAGCGCAGAGTGCGCCGACGAGCTCTTTGCCGATCTCTTCTGGCGCGGCGGCAAGGTCTGCTGCGTGTCGCAGACGCGTTTGGCCTTCTTTGACGACACGTCCAGGCTCACCGCCGAGTACCCCTTCGGCGACCTGTACCTGTACGACTACGCCGCCGAGGGTGACGGCTTTGTCACCCTCGCGCTCAGCCGCTACCGCTCCGGCAGCGCCGAGCAGCTCATCACGGTCGGTGCCTCCGGCAACGAGATCGGCAAGTGCAGCACGACCGGTGCCGTCACGAGCCTGTCGGTCAACGGCAAGCAGGTGCTCGTACAGTACAGCGACCGGCTCACGCTCTATAACCAGCAGCTCGATGAGATCAAGTCAGTCGAGCAGAACCTGCTCGGCGTCCGCCGCTCGGTGCTGCTGCGCCGGGGTGCGGCGCTGCTTGTGAGCGGCTCGAGCGCCGAGGTGCTCGCCTTCTGACCCCCCGCAGCCTAGAGAGAAAGAACAGGGATACACCTATGAAGATCGTATTGACAGTGGTGCTTGCCGCCATGTTTCTGGCCGCCGTCTGGAGCGGCTACCGCCGCGGGCTGATCCTCAGCGCCGCGCAGCTGGCCGCCATCGTCGTCGCGCTCTACGGCGCGGCGCTGCTCGCGGGCCTGTTTTCCGACCGGCTCCTGCCGGTGGCGGAGCCGTTTGCCGGCGGGTACTTTGAGGGCCAGCTCGATGTGGCCGCGACGGAACTGCCGGATAACGATGCCGGCCTCTCGGGCGAGGACTGGGTCGCTGCGCACCCCGACACCGCGCAGGAATATGCCGAGCAGTGCTTTGCCGCCGCCGGTGTTACCGGCCGCCCGGCGCAGCGCATGGCCCGCGCCGCGCTCGCCATGCGCGACGAGCAGGGCATCACGCTGCGCGCCGCCATGACGCAGGTCTACTGCGCGCGGCTGTGCTACGTGCTCGTCACGTCCGTCGGCTTTTTGCTCATCATGCTCATTCTGGCCGCGATCGGCAACCTGCCGAACCTGACCTTCAAGCTCCCGAACCGGGAGAAGCTCAACGACATTGGCGGCGCCGCCCTCGGCGCGGTCAACGGCGTGTGCTTCGGCATCCTGCTGTGCTGGGCATTGCAGTTTGCCGGGCCCGTCATCGGCCACGACACCCTCGCGCACACCGCCCTGGCAAAAGCGCTGCTGGCCATCGACGTGCTCACGCTCGGCGTGGGCGTGTGACCGGCGTGCACGGAATCTATCGAACAGGAGAACCAAGCTATGCAGCCTACACTCTGCTCCCGCTGCAAGAAAAACGTAGCGGTGATTTTTATCACACGAATCGAAAACGGCGAGTCCCATAACGAGGGCCTGTGCCTGCGCTGCGCGCGCGAGCTGCACATCAAGCCCGTCGATGAGATGATGGAAAAGCTCGGCATCTCGGACGCCGATCTCGACAATCTCACCGGCGACGTGGCGGAAATGCTCGGCAGTATGGGCATGCTCGGCGGCGACGGCGCGGCCGATACGGACCCCGACGCCCCCGATGCCGACACGGACGAGGACGACGGCAAGACCGCGACCTTCCCGTTTCTCAACCGCCTCTTTAATCAGAACCCGCCCCCGGCGGCCGATTCCGCTGCCGCGTCCGAACCGCCGCGCGCCGACGGTGCTGCTGCTGACAAGCGCGGCGCTGCCCCGCGCAAGCTCAAGTTCCTGAATAACTACTGCATCGACCTCACGCAGCGCGCCCGCGACGGCAAGCTCGATGCCATGGTCGGCCGCGCCGAGGAGCTCGAGCGCGTCATCCAGATCCTCAACCGCCGCCAGAAGAACAATCCCTGCCTCATCGGCGAGCCCGGCGTCGGCAAGACGGCCATCGCCGAGGGCCTTGCCCAGCGCATCGCCGAGGGGAACGTGCCCTATAAGCTGCGCGACAAGCAGGTCTATCTGCTCGACCTCACGGCGCTCGTGGCGGGCACGCAGTTTCGCGGCCAGTTCGAGAGCCGCATGAAGGGGCTCATCGAGGAGATCCGCCGCGTCGGCAACATCATCCTCGTCATTGACGAGGTGCACAACATCGTCGGCGCCGGCGATGCCGAGGGCAGCATGAACGCCGCCAACATCCTCAAGCCCGCACTCTCGCGCGGCGAGATCCAGGTCATCGGCGCGACCACGTTCGCCGAGTACCGCAAGCACATTGAAAAAGACGCGGCCCTCGAGCGCCGCTTCCAGCCTGTCACGGTGGCCGAGCCGAGCATCGACGACAGTGTCGAGATCCTCAAGGGCGTGCGCCGCTATTACGAGGACTTTCACGGCGTCGTCATCCCGGACGCCATGTGCCGCCTCGCCGTCGTGCTCAGCGAGCGCTATATCACCGACCGTTTCCTGCCCGACAAGGCCATCGACCTCATCGACGAGGCCTGCTCGGACGTGAACCTGAAAAATCCCGACCTCATCCGCGCGGACGAGGTCGAAAAGGAGATCGGCGACTACGCGCGTGAGCGCGAGCTGCTGGCCTCCGCGCCGCCGCAGACCGGCGGCGAGCATGACGAGCAGGAGCTCGACCGCCGCTACGAGCGCATCGCCGAGCTGCGCAGCCGCGAGATGCAGCTGCAAACCGAGCTCGACGCCCTGCGCGCCAAGGGCCGCCCGGAGCTCACGGCGGATAACCTCGCGCGCATCATCGAGCTCTGGACGAAGATCCCGGCCGCGAGCATCCGCGCCGATGAGTTCGAGCAGCTCGCCGGTCTCGGCGACCGGCTGCGCGCACACATCGTCGGCCAGGATGCGGCCATCGACACCGTCTGCGCCGCCATCCGGCGCAACCGCGTCGGCCTGCAGGCCAAGCGCAAGCCCGTGAGCTTCCTGTTCGTCGGCGGCACCGGCGTCGGCAAGACGGAGCTTGTTAAGCGCCTCGCCGACGAGCTCTTCCACGCGCCCGAGTCGCTCATCCGGCTCGATATGTCGGAGTTTATGGAGAAGTTCTCCGTCTCGCGCATGATCGGCTCGCCTCCGGGTTACGTCGGCTACGACGAGGCCGGCCAGCTCACGGAGAAGATCCGCCGCCGCCCGTACTCCGTCGTCCTCTTCGACGAGATCGAAAAGGCGCACCCGGACGTCATGAACCTGCTGCTGCAGATCCTCGACGACGGCCGCATCACGGACGCGCAGGGCCGCACCGTGAACTTTGAAAACACGGTCATCATCATGACCACGAACGCCGGCAGCAACACACGCACCGGCACGCTCGGCTTCGGCCTGAGCGTGGACGATCAGAGCCGCGAGCGCGCACAGCGCGCCCTCAACGAGTTCCTGCGTCCGGAGTTTCTCAACCGCATCGACGAGATCGTCTACTTTAACCACCTCACGGAGGAAAACTTCCGCGCCATCGCTGCCCTCATGCTCGACGAAGTGCGCACCGCCATGGCCGAGCGCGGCATGACCCTGCACTGGACGCCTGCCGTCATCGACTACCTCGTCCGCAAGGGCTTCAGCGAGACCTACGGTGCGCGCAACCTGCGCCGCACCATCCAGCGCGACGTGGAGGATGCCATCGCCACGGCCATCGTCGCTCAGCGCAAGGCCGCCGGAGACATCGGCATCGACGCGCAGGATGATCACATCACCGTCACCATCGACGGTAAGGAGGTAACCGCATGAACCGTTTCGAAGTCATTCAGGGCGACATCACGAAGTCCGACGTCGACGCCATCGTCAACGCTGCCAACTGCTCACTGCTCGGCGGCGGCGGGGTAGACGGGGCCATCCACATGGCCGCCGGCACCGGCCTGCTCAACGAGTGCCGCGGCCTCAACGGCTGCCGCACCGGCGAGGCGAAGATCACCCGCGGCTACCGCCTGCCGGCGCGCCACGTCATCCATACGCCCGGCCCCCGCTGGCGCGACGGGCAGCACGGTGAGCCCGAGCTGCTGGCCAATTGCTACCGCAACAGCCTCCGCCTTGCGAGCGAGAACGGCTGCCGCACGGTCGATTTCCCGTCCATCAGCACGGGTATCTATCACTTCCCGCTGCCTCAGGCGGCGGAGATCGCCGTGCGCGAGATCACGGCCTATCTTGCCGACCATCCCGAGATCACGCGCGTGCGCATGGTCTGCTTTGACAGCCGCACCCGCGCCGCATACGAGGCCGCGCTGGCCGCGCAGGAATGCGCCGGCTGACGCTCACCGTCACGCCGGAGCAGGCGGGCCGCACGGTCAAAAGCCTGCTCCGGCGTGAACTGCGCATGGCCGACGGGGCCATCGCCCGCGTCAAGACCGTGCCGGACGGCATCTGCCTCAACGGTGCGCACGCCCGCACCGTCGACCGCGTCGCGGCGGGGGATACGCTCACCGTGCGCATCGACGACAAGCGCCCCGGCGGCAGGTTTTCACCCGTGGCCGTGCCGCTGGACATTTTGTATGAAGACGCCGACCTGCTCGCGCTCAACAAGCCCGCCGGCATGGCCGTGCATGGCGGGTACGACCGCGGCGACCCCACGGTCGCCAACGCCCTCGCTGCCTATCTCGGGCCCGACGCTGTTTTTCACCCCGTCAACCGGCTCGACCGTGGCACGTCCGGCGTCATGCTCGTCGCCCGCAGCGGCTACGTGCACGACCGGCTGCGCCGCGTGCTGCACACCGACGGCTTTCGGCGCACGTATCTCGCCGCCGCCTGCGGCACCGGCCTGCCGGTAAGCGGCACCATCGACCTGCCCATCGCCCGCGCGGACGACGGCACCACCCGCCGCATCACCGCGCCGGACGGTCAGCCGTCCGTCACGGACTACACCGTGCTCGCCGAGCGGGACGGGTACACGCTCCTGCGTGTCCTGCCGCGCACCGGCCGCACGCACCAGATCCGCGTCCACTTCGCCGCGCTTGGCCATCCGCTGCTCGGCGATGCGCTCTACGGCGGCGATACGTCCCTGCTCGCGCGCCCCGCGCTGCATTCGGCCACGGCCGATCTTACGCAGCCCGTCACCGGGCAGCCCCTGCACATTACCGCGCCGGTCCCGGATGACCTGCGCGCGTTTGGTTTTGAGAGGTACATATGAAGAAACATTCCATCACGATCCTGTATAATTCGCCCGTCATCCTCACGTTCGCACTGCTGAGCCTGCTCGCGCTCGGTCTCGGCAAGCTCACCGACGGCTGGACGACGCAGAACCTCTTTTGCGTCTACCGCTCGTCGCTGACGGACTGGCTGACCTACCCGCGCTTTTTCCTGCACGTGCTCGGCCACCCGGATTTCGCCGCCTACTGCAGCAACATCGTCATGCTGCTCGTCGTCGGCCCAACGGCGGAGGAGCGCTTCGGCGGCAAGCGCATTCTGCTTGCCATCGCGCTCACGGCGCTCGTCACGGGGCTGGTGCTCTGGTTCTTCTTCCCGAACAGCGCGCTCATGGGTGCTTCCGGCGTCGTGTTCATGCTCATCGTGCTCGCGTCGTTCGCCGGCATGCGCACCGGCACCATCCCGCTCACGCTCATCCTCGTGCTCATCCTTTACCTCGGCAGTGAGATCTTTCAGGCCGTCACCGGCACGGCCGGCCTCGCCCAGCTCACGCACATCGCCGGCGGCGTGCTCGGCATGATCTTCGGCTTCACGTGGAGCCGCGGAAAGCGGGCGGTGCGATGAACATTCTCGTCAGTGCCTGCCTGCTCGGCATCGCCTGCCGGTATGACGGCGCGTCGAAGGGCCTTCCGGAGGACGTTTTGCGCGCACTCATGGCCCGGCACACGCTCGTGCCCGCCTGTCCGGAGCAGCTCGGCGGCCTGCCGACGCCGCGCGCGCCGTCCGAGCGGCAGGGCAGCCGCATCGTCATGCGCACCGGCGCCGACGTCACGGACGCTTATACCCGCGGCGCGCAGCAGACGCTCGCTCTCGCGCAGCGCTTCGGCTGCACGGCCGCCCTGCTCAAGCAGCGCAGCCCCTCGTGCGGCAAGGGCGAGATCTATGACGGCACCTTCACCGGCACGCTCACGCCCGGCGACGGGGTCACCGCCGCGCTTCTGTCTGCGCACGGCGTCTGCGTCTACGGGGAGGACGACGTGGCGGAGCTGCTGAACTTGTAATTATGTAAACCGAATTATGTCAACTTGCAGCGTGCCGCCCGGCACGCTGCTTTTTTGCGTGTCACAGAAACTAAAAAAAGTTGAAATCGCTGCGAAAACCATTGAAAAATCACCGCCGTCCGGTATAATGAAACCATCGCACACTCTACAGGAAAATATGGAGGAGAAAACCATGCGCAAACGCTTTTTGTCCCTGCTGCTTGTGCTCGCGTGCGTGCTGACACTGGCCGTCGTGCCGGTCATCGCCGCAGAGCCCGACCCCGTGCAGCCCTCTGCCCCCACGACGGAGCCCTCGGCCCCAGCGACGGAGCCGACCGCACCGACCGCACCGACGGAACCCAGCCCGGAGCCCACACCGACTGGCCCGTGGTATCAGGCGGCGATGGACTTTGCCCGCGATCACGGCATTTTGGTCGGTGACGCGAGCGGCGACATGCTGCCGGGCAACAACGCCCCGCGCGCCCAGATGGCCGCCATGCTCGTGCGCGTGTTCGGCTGCACGGCGGGCAAGGATATTACGCATTTTTCGGATGTTGATACTGCCGCCTGGTACTATCCGGAGCTGAGCGCCGCCGCGCAAATGAACATCTTCAGCGGCTGTGGTGACGGCACCATGGGCCCGGACCGCAATATCACCCGTCAGGAGGCCATGTCCGTCATCGCCCGCGCTTTCGCCGTGGCGGACGGCACGGCCGCCGATATTGCCGCGTTCTCGGACGCTTCCGCCGTCAGCGACTGGGCGGTCGCCTCGGTGGCCGGTCTGGTCAAGGCCGGCATTGTCAGCGGTGACGCCGGCCACCTGAACCCCACGGCCGGCATCACCCGCGCCGAGATCGCGCAGATGCTCTATGAGCTCGGCCTGCAGTTCTGCTCCGATGCCGCTGCGCTCCCGGCCTCCGGCCGCGTCGTCTACACCGGCACGCAGCCCCTGACGGCGGGCACCTTCACCGGCACGCTTTACCTCGGCGGCGCCGCCGGGCGCGACCTTGGCAGCCTGAATGTCACCGGCACACTCGTCGTGCGCACCGACCCGAACGGCACTGTCACCGCCGGCGGCACGGTCGACACGCTCGCCGTCGCGGCCGAGGGCACGACCGTCGCGGGCACCGGCCATGCCGGTCTCGTGTGCCTGCTCGCGCGCGGCTGCACCGTCTCGCTCGCGGCCGACAAGACCGATGCGGAGTATGACCCCATGCTCCGTGGCGTTGACACACTCACGACCGACCCCGTGCCTGCGCTCTCTCCGGAGTGCCGCGCCGTCGACCTGTATGTGACCTACCGCTATTTCCCGTCGGAATATCAGACCGCGCCGGGTGAAGCGACCCTCATCTGGTCTGTGGACGGTGTGCAGCAGCCCACGCGCCACTACACGCTCGATGGCAAGTCCATCACGCCGGGCTTCCACGTGGAAGAGTCCGTCTGGAAGCGCGATATGCCCACCCAGCACACGGTCGAGATCCTCTTCCTGTGCGGCACGGACGCCATCCGCACCACGTTCGTCGTCCCGGTCAACAACTACACGGACGCGGAGTATGATCAGCTCCTCAGCGCGCAGTACCCGTATAAGCTCGAGGTCGTGCGCAACCAGTGCACGGTGCTCGTGTACGGTCTGGACATGAGCGGCGATTACTCCATCCTCTACCACGCCTTCGTCTGCGGCCCCGGCCAGACCACGCCCATCGGCACGTTCCGCACGCCGTTCAAGGCGGCGTGGCACCCGCTCATGGGCTGCTGGGGCCAGTACTGCACGCAGATCACGGGCAACTATCTCTTCCACTCCTCACCGTACAACAGCCCGAATAAGAACGACCTGTCCTACCGGCTGTATAACCAGCTCGGCACGGTCTGCTCGCACGGCTGCGTGCGCCTGACGGTGGCGGATGCCAAGTGGATCTACGACAACTGCCCCCTCGGCACCACGGTGTCGATCTACAACGCCTCGTCCCTCCCGGTGCCGAAGCCGTCGGCCCCGTGGCTGGACATCTCCAGCCCGAACCGCGGCTGGGACCCGACGGATCCCGACCCGGCCAACCCCTGGAACAAGTAAGCCATACCAAAACACATCCCCCGGAGCGTCTGCTCCGGGGGATGTGTTCATGTCGGCTGCGGATACTGCGCGCGGGCGATGCGGATGAAGTCCGCCAGCACGCTCCATGGGTAGGCGCGCTTTGCGTAGCCGAAGCTGATGGGGTAGGCCATCGTGTCCGGCATGCGCAGCATCTCCAGCCGGCCGTGCGGCTGCGCAGCCAACAGCAGCTGCGCCAGATTCTCGGGGCAGAAGCACGCACCCACGCCCCGCGCACACAGCTCGAGCAGCGTCTCGACGTTGCTCGACTCGGCCCGCACCTCCGGCACGAACCCGGCGCGGCGAAACGCGTCGCGCTCGAGGCTGCCGGTGATGTCCTCGGCGCTGCCGCTCACGAACGGGCAGCCGCGCAGGGACCGCAGGTCGCCGCGCTCGATCTCCGTGCGGTGCGCCGCGAGATCGATCCCGCAGGCCTGCAGCAGCTGCCGGCTGACGAGCAGAACGGTGTCCTCGGTGTAAAACGGCTGCACCTCGATGCCGGGCAGCGGTTTTTGAAACCGCGCGATCGCCAGATCCACCCGCCCCTCGTGCAGCAGGTTCTGCAGCGTGTGGTTGCGCTCCTCGGTCAGGATCACGCGCACGTTCGGGTACACGCCCGCAAACGCCTCAAGGATCCCCGGCAGGATGGCCCGCCCGCGCGTGTAGGCGATGCCCACGCGCAGCTCGCCGCGCTGGTTTTCCGCGATGTCGCAGAATGTGCGCTGCATTTCGTCGTGCGTCTGGTGAAAGCGCTCGGCGTACTGCAAAAACACCCGCCCGGCGTAGGTCAGCTCCAGCGGCGTGCGCCGCACCACGAGTGGACAGCCGAGCTCACGCTCGAGCGCTGCGATGGCCGCCGAGAGCGACTGCTGCGTGATGTGCAGCGCATCGGCCGCGCGTGTGTAGCTGCGCTCGCGCGCGAGCGCGAGAAAGTAATCAAAGGACGAAAAGTTCATGCCGCCGCCTCCGGAATCTACAGTTTCTATTTGTAGAATATATCAAAAATAACAGTTTTACAATGAGGGAAACCCGGGCCTATAATAAAAAAGTCATTTTGATTCGGAGGTCGTTATGATCGTTTTGTGCCTTTTCTGCCTGGAGCTGCTCGTGTGCGTGGCGCTCGGCTGGCCGATCGTTGCGGCGCTGCTCGTGGGGCTGGTGCTGTTCGTGGGCTGGGCGCTGCGGCAGGGGTATGGTCTGCGCGCGGTCGGCGGCATGCTCTGGTCGGGCATCCGGACGGCCAAAAATGTCCTCATCGTCTTTCTGCTCATCGGCGTGCTCACGGCGCTCTGGCGCGCGTGCGGCACGGTGCCGCTGCTGATCTGCTATGCGGTCGATCTCATCCACCCGGGCACGCTCGTCATCACGTCGTTTCTGCTCGCGAGCGCCGTGTCCGCGCTCATGGGCACGTCCTTCGGCGCGGCGGCCACGATGGGCGCCGTGTGCATGACGGCGGCGGCCTCCATGGGCGTGTCGCCGGTGCTGGCCGGCGGCGCGGTCTTGTCGGGCGTCTTTTTTGGCGACCGCTGCTCGCCCGTGTCCACGAGCGCGCTGCTCATCAGCGAGCTCACGCAAACGGATATTTACGACAACCTGCGTGCCATGGTGCGCACGGCCTTCGTGCCGTTTGCGCTCACGTGCGCGGTCTATGCCGTGCTCGGCGCCATGGCGCACGGCGGCGGGGCGGCGCAGGACATGCGCGCGCTGTTTGCGCGCGTGTGTACGCTGCACTGGCTTGCCCTGCTGCCGGCGGTGCTCATCCTCGTACTCTCGGCGCTGCATGTGCACGTCCGCTGGGTCATGTGCGCGAGCATCGCGGCGGCGTTCACGCTGTGCCTGACGGTGCAGCACCAGCCGCTGGCGGACGTGCTGCGCTGCATGCTCACCGGCTATGCCGCGCCGGATGCGGCCGCCGGCGCGCTGCTCAACGGCGGCGGCATCGTGTCCATGCTGCGGGTCACGGCCATTGTGTGCATCTCGGCGGCCTATTCCGGTATCTTTCAGGCCACCGGCCTGCTCGGCGCGGCCAAGGCGGGCATCGCGCGCATGAGCCGGCGCATCACGCCCTTCGGCGCCATGTTTTGCACGGCCGTCGCCGCGTCCATGATCGCCTGCAACCAGACGCTCTCCATTCTGCTCACGCACCAACTCTGCGTCGATACGGAGCCGGACGGCCCGTCGTGCGCCATCGACCTGGAAAACTCCGTCGTCGTGCTTGCGCCGCTCGTTCCGTGGTCGATCGCGGGCGCAGTGCCGCTCGCCTCGGCCGGCGCGCCGGAGCAGAGCCTGCTGGCCGCGTGCTATCTCTACCTGATCCCGCTGTGCTCGCTCGTCTGGAAGTTCCTGCGCCGCCGGCGTGTTGCCGCCTGACTTGAAAAGTGCGCCGAATGTGGTACAATAGATGCATTCTGTACTGCATCCCGGAAAGGAGGGGCATGCCATGGAGCGGACGGAGCTTCCGATCGCGGTGTTTGATTCCGGCCTCGGCGGCATCAGTGTCCTGCGCGCGCTCGTGCAGCGCCTGCCTGGGGAGGACTTTCTCTATTTCGGCGACTCGGCCAACGCCCCATACGGCGTGCGCCCGGCTGAGGAGGTCCGCCGCCTGACGCAGGACGTCATCGCCCGGCTGTATGACCGCGGCATCAAGGCCGCCGTCATCGCCTGCAACACAGCTACGAGCGCGGCCATCGGCCAGCTGCGCGCCGCCTTTCCGGACATCCCCGTTATCGGCATCGAGCCGGCGCTCAAGCCCGCCGTGGCGCACCACCGGCGTGTGCTCGTGCTGGCCACGCCCCTGACGCTGCGGGAGGAGAAGTTCGCCGCGCTCATGCACCAGTGCGCCGGCTGCGCTGAGATCACGCCGCTGCCGTGCCCGGAGCTGGTGGAGTTCGTCGAGCGGGGCGAGCTCGATTCGCCCGCGCTCACGGCCTACCTCGCGCGGCAGCTCGGCCCCTATGCCGGCCGCGTGGACGCGGCCGTGCTCGGCTGCACGCATTTCCCGTTTGCCCGCCGGGCCATCCGCGCCGCCCTCGGCGGTGCGGTCGCGCTCTATGACGGCAGCGACGGCACCGCCCGCGAAACGCTGCGCCAGCTCGTGCGCCGCGGCTGGGTCCGCGGCGGCAGCCGCGGCATTGTCACACTGGAAAACAGCCGCCCGTCCGAGCTGCCGCTCAGCCGTCGGCTGCTCGCCCTGCCCCGGGAGGACTGACGGTCTATGCAGATCCAACGCATTCCCTTTCCGCCCATCGGCTCGAATATGTACGTCGTCACGCAGGGGCGCGACGCGATCGTCCTCGACCCCTGGCCGGACGAGACGACCATGCAGCGCCTGCAGGGGTACCACGTGCTGCTCGTGCTCACGCACGAGCATGTCGACCACATCTCCGGCCTCGGCCGGATGCAGCGCGCGCTTTCGGCGCGCACCCTCTGGCAGGAAAACTGCACCCCCTGGCTGCGCAACCCCGGCAATACGACGCCCGTGCTGCTCGCAGCGCTGAGCGTGTCGCGCGGGGCAGAGGCACGCGACTTCCTGCGCACGCTGCAGCTCAAGACCGAGACGTATGCCCCGGACATGACCTTCGGCGATCACATCGTGCTCGACTGGGGCGCGCTGCATCTCGAGGGCTATGCCACGCCCGGCCACTCGCGCGGCAGCGCGTGCTACCGCATCGGGCCGGCCGCCTTTTTCAGCGGCGACTCACTCGTGCCGGGCAACGCCGTTGTCACGCGCCTGCGCGGGGGCGACACCGCCGTGCTCATGGAGCGGACCGTGCCGTTTCTGCGCGCACTGCCGCCGGAGCTTACGCTCTATCCCGGCCACGGCCGGTGCGGTATGTCGCTTGGTGAGGGCATCGCGACCATGGACTGGTGATGCGCCCGCAGCGCTGTGCACCTGCACAGCAGACCGGAAATTGTCACAAAAAGGCTTGACACATGTGAGCAAACATGCTAAACTAACCACAGCAGTTTAGGGTAAAAGTTTTTTGTGGGATTTTTTTGCGATGGCCTCCGGTACTCCTCCGGGGGCCATCTCCTTTTAAAAAACCGCGCCGCCGCGTGAAAAATGCTTGACACGCGCGGCAGAGTCTGGTATTCTATTAGAGCGCTCCAAAGACAGCAGGTGGCTTGACCGCGGAAATCCTGCCGAGGATGCATCCATCACGATGTTTCTATTCTGTTTCCGGGGCTTTGGCCGCGGAAATTTTTTTGGGCGTGTATCTTTCACACGGAGGTGAAATCACACTATGCCGAACGCAAAAGTTCTCAGCGAGAAGCAGGCAATCGTCGCCGCTCTGGCTGAACGGCTCAAGGGCGCCAGCGCCGGCGTGTTCGTCGATTACAAGGGCATCACCGTCGATGAAGACACCAAGCTGCGCACCGAGCTGCGTCAGAATGACGTGGAGTATTCCGTCGTCAAGAACACCCTGACCCGCTTTGCGCTCAAGGACGCCGGCCTCGAGGCAATGAGTGATCTGCTCAATGGTACGACTTCGCTCGCAACCAGCACGGCAGACCCGATCGTCCCGATCCGCATGATCCACGACATGAGCGAGAAGATGGCGAAGGACGAGAAGTTCATCGTCAAGGGCGCGTTCCTCGAGGGCAAGGTCCTCAGTGACGCTGAGATCGCGGAGATCGCGCAGCTCCAGAACAAGGATGCGCTGTACTCCAAGGTCCTGGGCACGATGCTGGCTCCCATCACGGGTCTGGCCGTCTGCCTGAATCAGGTCGTCGAGCAGATGGGCGGCGCTGCCGCACCTGCCGAGGCCGAAGCTCCCGCCGCCGAATAAGGCGACCACTTCACTTAACTATTTAGGAGGAAAATTACCATGGCTAGCGAAAAAGTCACTGCTATGATCGAAGAGATCAAGGCTATGTCCGTCCTCGAGCTGTCCGAGCTCGTGCACGAGATCGAAGATGTGTTCGGCGTTTCCGCCGCTGCTGCTGTTGCCGCCGCTCCGGTGGCCGGCGCTGCTGCTGCCGCCGAGGAGAAGACCGAGTTTGACGTCGTTCTGACCGGCTTCGGCGATCAGAAGATCAAGGTCATCAAGGCCGTCCGTGAGATCACCAACCTGGGCCTGGCGGAAGCCAAGGCGAAGGTCGAGGGCATCCCCTGCGCCATCAAGGAGCAGGTCTCCAAGGACGAGGCCGAGGAGCTCAAGAAGAAGCTCGAGGAAGTCGGCGCTTCTGTCGAACTCAAGTAATCGGATCTTACACAAAAACCTCCGTGCCGTCCGGCACGGAGGTTTTTTTCTTTATTCGCACTGTCGCCGGTGCCGCCGCAGGTCCATGTGCTGCTTTTTGAGTGCGCGGCTTATTCGGCGGGCTTGTCTTCCTTGGGCTGGTACTGGTACGGCTCCGGATCGGGCTCGGCATAGCCGGTGGCGATGTCGAACTGCTTGGTCAGCTGCGTGAGACCGAGCTTCGTCACCATGAGCTCACCGTAGGCGAGGTCATCCTGGAAGCCGTTTTCGCGGCACTCATCCAGACCAGCCTTGGCATCCTCGAGCTCGGAGACGCACTGCTCGTACAGGTCCTCGAGCTTGCCGAGCGCCGTGACGGCGTCGTCGGTGTTGCCCTCGGCGGGGCAGACGGTCTCAAAGCGGCGGCCAATGCGCACGATCGCGGCATAGCTCGCCTGCAGCATCGCCAGCGTGAGCGCGCCGGCCTGTCCGGCGGCCTCGCTCTGCTTCATGCCGGTGATCATGTCCGACACATCCCCGACCCACTGCTTGTGCACGCCCTTGAGCTGGTCAAGGCGCTCGGTGAGCTGGGCCTCGGAGTGCCGGTTGGCGGAGTAGCCGCCCTTTTTGAGTTTACGGGTCAGACGTTCCATAGTATTTGCATCCTCCAAATGTATATTTCGGTCAATCGTCCACGTCGAGCGCCTCGAGGCCCTTGGCGGGGATGGGGCGGCTGTCGCCGTGGCGCACAAAGAGCATCGTTACGAACGCACCGGCCACAAAGATGGCGGCGTAGGGGAAGAGCACGGTCATGCTGAGCTTATCCATCAGGAAGCCCGAGAACATCGGCGTGACGACCTGGGCTGCCATGCTGGCCGTGTAGTAAAAGCCGGTGTAGCGGCCAACGTCGCTGCCGGAGCACATCTCCACGACCATCGGGAAGGAGTTGACGTTGATGGTGGCCCAGCCGATACCGGCGAGGCAGAACATGGCGTTCATGAGCATCGTGGGGCTCTCGGCGTTGAGGAAAGCGGCCACGCCGAACGCGACGGCCAGCATCACGACGCCGCCGAGGATGGTCTTCTTGCGGCCGATCTTGGACGCGACGATGCCGACGGGCAGGTAGGCCACGATGGCGGCGGCCTGCGCGAGCATGAGCGTGAGGTTGTAGTCCTTGTGCAGGATGTTGCTGGCGTAGACAGAGTATTTCGACGTCACGGCGTTGTAGCCGAAGAACCACAGCACGATCGACAGCAGCAGGAAGATGAGCGACCGGCGCTCTGCCTTGCCGAGCTTGCCGGAGCCGGCGGGCGCGTCGTCACTGTCGCCGTTGTCGATGCCGAAGCGCTTGCTGTCGGCCTGCATCTCGGCCACGAACTTTGGCTCGTTGACCGTCAGGCGGAAGATCAGCAGTGCCAGCAGCATGATGCCCGCGATCACGGCGAAGTACGCCGTGTAGCTCATGAGCGAGTTGCGCACGGAGCTTGTGGCGAAGGCCATGCCGATGGCCAGCACGAGGATGCCGCCGGCGGTGCCCATGAGGTTGATGACGGCATTCGCCTTACTGCGCAGCGGTTTGATGGTAACATCGGGCATGAGCGCGACGGCGGGGGAGCGGAACGTGGCCATGGCCACGAGCACGATGAGCAGCAGCGCGATAAAGCCGATGAGCGCGCCGGGGTGCTGCACGGTCGTCTGGTGGGCGTAGGCCTGGCGCGCGGGTACGACATAGTTCGTGTAGTCGTGGTTCGTCACGGTCTTGCCCTCGGCGGTCGTGACCTGGCTCGTGATGGCGGCAAACTCGTCCTCCGTGAAGGTGTCCTCGAGCACGAACGTCTCGCCGTCGGGGGTCTTGAGCGTGCGGTCGGCCTCCTGCTGGTACACGACGCGCAGCGCGGCGGGATCGTCGATGGCGGCGGCCGCGTCGATGTTTTTCAGCTGCGCATCGTCGACGAGCGACAGGCTGATGAACGCGATGGCCGCAACGATCGTGCCAAAGACGATAAACGGTGTGCGGCGGCCGCGCTTGCCGGCGTGCTTGTCGGAGATCGCGCCGAACAGCGGCAGCAGAAACAGCGCCAGAATGTTGTCGAGCGCCATGATGACGCCGGACCATGCCTGCGACATGCCGAACTTGTTCGTCAGGATCAGGGGGATGGTGTTGTCATACGCCTGCCAGAAGGCGCAGATCAGGAAAAAGGCAAAGCCAACGCAGATGGTGCGTTTGTAGTTGAGCTTCACAGGGTTACCTCCATCATGTGTATCGGATTTGTCTCATTCTACAATACCTCGCCCGGCAATTCAACAGGCATTTGACGAAAAGCAGAAATTGTTGTTTAATAAGGGCAAAGCAAACCGGCGGCCCGCGCCGCCGAAAGGAGGACACATTATGGATTGGAAAACTGCCTGCAAGTTTGCCGCACCGGCCGCCGCCTGCGCGGGTGCGTTTGCGTTTCTCGTCGCGCCGGGCCACGCTACGCGCGCACAGAAGGCCCCGTTTCTATACCGCAACTATGCGCACCGCGGCCTGCACACCGAGGACGGCACCGTGCCGGAAAATTCGCTCCCGGCCTTCCGTGCTGCGGCCGAGGCGGGCTACGCCGTCGAGATGGACGTGCACCTGACGGCGGACGACCAGCTCGTCGTGTTCCACGACGACACGCTCGAGCGCATGTGCGGCGTGCCGGGTGTCATTGATGATTTTACGCTCGCCGAGCTGCGCGCTCTGCGCCTCGGCGATACCGACTGCGTCATCCCGACCTTTGCCGAGGCGCTCGAAGCGCTCGGCGGCCGCGTGCCGCTGCTGCTCGAGGTCAAGCGCGGGCATAATAACCGCCGTTTGTGCGCGCTGACGCTCGCTGCTCTGCGCACCTACGGCGGGCCGTACTGCGTCGAGAGCTTTGACCCCACGATCGTCGCATGGTTCCGGCGCAACGCGCCCGATATTCTGCGCGGCCAGCTCAGCCAGCCGCCGAAGGACTACGGCAAGGCGCTCAATAAGCCCGCGGCTGCCATCGTCGGCAATGTGCTCACGAACGTGATCGCCCGCCCGCAGTTCATCGCCTACAAGATCGGGCCGAAGCCGCTGAGCGTGCGCCTGTGCGAGGCCATGGGCGCCGTGCGTGCCGGCTGGACGAGCCGCGCCTGGACGCATGAGCGCGATTACGACATCGTCATCTTCGAGCACTATCGCCCCGGCGCCTGGTTCCGCGCCGACATCTGAGCGGAACGTTCTTGATGATCGCAGCAGCCGCGCCGGCTTCCCGGTGCGGCTGCTGCCGCATCCGCACATAACGAAAACAACAGCCGCACCGGGAAACCGGTGCGGCTGCTGCTGTTGATTGCTTGTGCTTGCACGTCCGCGGCGGATGCAGACCCGGACGCTGCAAAGTGGAAGAGAGAACACAAACGAGGGATTTTGCAACATCGAAAAGAAAAACGATGTTTACTGAACATATCCTAACATTTGTGTCCGCCATTGTCAAGCGGTTTTCAAAAGTTTTTTGAACTTTTTTCTCACACTGCCGTGCCGCTGCGCAAGATCTGCGCCAGCTCTGCCACGTCGCGCAGGACGTACTTCGGCTGCACGTCGGACGCTTTGAGGATCGCCTCGTCCGTCTCGCCGGACATGACGAGCACGCTCTGCGCGCCCGCGTTCACGGCCACGGCAATGTCGGTGTAGATCCGGTCGCCCACGCAGCAGATCTGCGCGTTCGGCACGCCGGTCTGCGCCGAGATGACATCGACCATGTTGCGGTTCGGCTTGCCGATGTAGGTCGGCTTCACGCCGGAGGCGGCGGTCAGCAGCGCGCAGATGCTCCCGCAGTCGGGCAGCACCTCGCCGGCCGGCATGGGGCAGACCCAGTCGGGGTTGGCGGCGATGAACGCCGCGCCGCGGCGCAGGAAGTGCACGGCCTTATCGAGCTTTTCGTACACGAGCTCGGTGTCAAATCCGGCCACGACGATCTCCGCGCCCTCTTCCACCAGCGGGATGCCGTAGCTGAGCAGCTCGCGGCGGAACGCCTGCGTGCCGACGAGGTACACGGGCTTGCCCGCATAGTGCTGGTTGAGGTACAGCGCCGTCGCCATGCCGGAGGTGAACACGTTTTCGGCCTCGCACGGGAAGCCCAGCCGCCGCAGGCGCGTGATGTAATCCGTGCCCGCGCGCGAGGAGTTGTTGGTCAGGTAGATGTACTGCCGCCCGGTCTCGGCCAGCGTATGGATGAAATCGACCGCGCCGGGAAACACGTCGTCCCCGAGGTAGAGCGTGCCGTCCATGTCCAGCAGGAACAGGCGCGCGCCGAGCAGGTCTTTCAGATTGTTCATGGGAGTCACCTCACAGAATCTTATTTTTTTCTTAACACCCTATTATACCATGAAAAACGCGCTGTACAATCCCAATTATTCCGGCCGCGGGTGTTGAAAAAAACGGTCGATGTGCTATAATATTAAAATCTGTACCGTGGGCCGCTATTGCGTGCCGGCCGGGTACGGACCCAAAGATGTAATTAAATTTTTGGAGGCATAGATATGGCAAAGAAACAATTCAAGGCCGAGTCGAAAAAGCTGCTCGACATGATGATCAACTCGATCTACACGCACAAGGAAATTTTCCTGCGTGAGATCATCTCGAACGCCTCGGACGCAATCGACAAGCTCTGCTACCAGTCGCTCACGGACGAAAACGTGGGCATGGCGCGCAGCGACTTCAAGATCCGCGTCACCCCGGATAAGGATGCGCGCACGATCACGGTGTCGGATAACGGCATCGGCATGACCAAGGAGGAGCTCGACAGCAACCTCGGCGTCATCGCACGCAGCGGCTCGCTGAAGTTCAAGGACGGCCTCGGCGAGAACGCGCAGGAGGATGCCGCCATCGACATCATCGGTCAGTTCGGCGTCGGTTTCTACTCCGCGTTCATGGTCGCCGATAAGGTCACAGTCATCACCCGCGCCTACGGCAGCGACACGGCCTACCAGTGGGTCAGCACCGGCGCGGACGGCTACACCATCACCGAGGCGCAGAAGGATACCGTCGGCACCGACGTCATCATGCACATCAAGGCCGACGAGACGGGAGAGAAATACTCCACCTACCTCGAAAACTGGAAGCTCATGATGCTCATCCGCAAGTACTCCGACTATGTCCGCTGGCCGATCGTCATGGACGTCGAGCAGAGCGACTGGGTCGACACCGGCGAGAAGGACGAAAAGGGCGAGCCGAAGATGGAGATGGTCACCAAGACCGAGGAGCAGACCATCAACAGCATGATCCCCATCTGGCAGCGCAGCCGCAAGGAAGCCACGGACGAGGAGTGCATCGCGTTTTATAAGGACAAGTTCCATGATAAGGACGACCCGCTGGCCGTCATCCGCGTCAACGCCGAGGGCCTGATCTCCTACCGCGCGCTGCTGTTCATCCCGGCCAAGGCTCCGATGAACATGTTCACCCGCGAATCTGACCCCGGTCTCGAGCTCTACAGTTCCGGCGTCATGATCATGGATAAGTGCACCGACCTCCTGCCGCCGTGCTACGCGTTTGCCCGCGGCGTGGTCGATTCGCCCGACCTGTCGCTGAACATCTCGCGTGAGATGCTCCAGCACGACCGCCAGCTCAAGCTCATCGCCGCGAACCTCGGCAAAAAGATCAAGTCCGAGCTCACGAAGCTCATGACCAATGACCGCGAGAAGTACGAGCAGTTCCACGCCGCCTTCGGCATGATGCTGCGCGCCGGCGCCGTCACCGAGACGGGCGACAAGGTCGACGAGATCAAGGATCTGCTGCTCTACCATACGAGCGAGACGAAGCTCGTCTCCCTCAAGGAGTACGTCGACGCCATGCCCGCCGAGCAGACGAAGATCTACTTTGCCTGCGGCGAGAACGTCAAGCGGCTGCTCAGCCTGCCGCAGGCAGAGCTCCTGCACGAAAAGGGCTTCGACGTCCTGTGCATGACCTCGCAGATCGACGAGTATTTCGTCGACACCATGAAGAGCTACGCCGACAAGCCGTTTTGCAACATCGCGACCGACGACCTCGGCCTCGAGACCGAGGAAGAGAAGAAGGAGACCGAGGCCAAGCAGGCCGAGGACAAGGACCTGCTCGACTTCGTCAAGGAGACGCTCGGCGACCAGGTCGCGTCCGTGCGCCTGTCCAATAAGCTCGTGTCCAGCGCCGTGTGCCTGAGCACGGAGGGCGGCGTCACGCTCGAGATGGAGCGCTATTTCAAGAGCATGCCCGGCGCACCGACCGACATCCGCGCCATCCGCGTGCTCGAGCTCAATGCCAACCACCACGCCTATCAGACCATGAAGGAAGCGTTCGACGCCGGCGACAAGGACAAGGCCGCGCGCATTGCGAAGATCCTGCACGCGCAGGCGCTGCTCATCGCGGGCGAGCCGCTCGAGGATCCCGCCGCGTATTCGGAGCTCGTCTGCACGCTCATCTGATTTGATTTTCCCCCCCCGGCCGCCGCGCCCCGGCGGCCGGGGCATCCCCATGTAAGGAGCTGTCTATGGAACCGCGTCTCGGTATCTATATCCACATCCCGTTTTGCGCGAGCAAGTGCGGCTATTGCGACTTTTATTCCTGCGCCGGCGCGGCCGACCGCATGGCCGACTACCAGCACGCCCTGCTCGAGCACATCGAAGAGAGCGCCGGGCGCATCGCCCCGGCGTACATCGACACGGTGTATTTCGGCGGCGGCACGCCGAGCTTTTACGGCGCGGCGCGCCTCATCGAGCTGCTCGACGCCGTCAAGGCCACCGGCCGCCTGCTCAAGCGCGCGGAGGTGACCGTCGAGGTCAATCCGGACAGCGTCCGCCTGCACGATCTGCGCGCCCTGCACAAAGCGGGCTTCAACCGCCTGAGCATCGGCATGCAGTCGGCAAACAATGACATCCTGAAAATGATCGGCCGCCGCCACAGCTTCCGTCAGGTTGAGATGGCCGTTCAGAATGCCCGCACGGCGGGCTTCGACAATGTCAGCCTCGACCTCATTTACGGCCTGCCCAGCCAGACCCGCAGCGACTGGGCGGACACGCTCGCCAAGGCGATCGCCCTGCGCCCGGAGCACATCTCCGGCTACGGGCTCAAGCTTGAGGAGGGCACGCCCATGTACGCCCTGAAGGATTCGCCCCTTATCCCGTCGGACGACGAGCAGGCGGATATGTACCTGTGCATGGTCGAGGAGCTGCGGCGCTACGGTTATGAGCAGTATGAGATCTCCAATTTCAGCATACCGGGCTATGAATCCCGGCATAATCTGAAGTACTGGCAGCTTGACGACTATATGGGCTTTGGCCCCGGTGCGCACTCGTGCATCGGCCGCACGCGCTACAGCTATGTGCGCGATCTCGACCGTTATCTCGCGGGCGTCCTCCACGGCGAGGATATGATCGACGAGTACGAGACCATCGGCGATTTCGAGCGCGCGGCGGAGTATCTCATGCTCGGCATGCGCACCGTTCACGGCGTATCGCGCGCGGAGTATGAGCGGCTCTACCGCAGCGATTTTTCCGGTATCGCGCAGCAGCTCGAGGAGTTCATCCGCCGCGGTTGGGCCGTCGCGGACGGGGAGCGCTGGCACTTCACGCCCTCGGGCTTCCTCATCTCAAACGTGCTCATCGGCAAGCTCCTTGAGGCGCAGACCGACCGCAAGGCCGAGCACAACCCGTGGATGAAGCCGCAGATCGAACGCCAGCCGCGCACCAAGCTCCCGCCCGGCGAGGCGGAGGCTTTCCGCGATACATATTTAAATAATCCGATTTTGACAGGGAAAGACAGGGATTCGAGCAAATGAAACTCAACGGCAACACTTCCAAGCGCAGCGCGGCCGCCCGCCGCGAGGCGGCGGATTTCGCAGCGCAGGAGCGCTCGGCACGCCGCAGCGGCGCCAACCGTTCCGCACAGAGCGAGGCGGCTGCCCGCCGCGCCGCCGCACCGAAACAGGCGGCGTCCCAGCGCCCGCCCGTGCCCCGGCAGGAGCAGACGGCGCGCCGCAGTGCGCCCAGCGCCCAGCCGCAGCCGGCTCCGAAAGAGAAAAAACCGCGCGGCCGCAGCGGCAAAATCGCCGTGCGCGTCGTGCTCATCGTGCTGGCCGTCCTCGTGGCGGCGGCAGCCGTCGGTATGGTGCTCGTGGCGAAAAAGGATGCCATTTTCCCGAACGTCTCTGTCTGCGGTACCGACGTCGGCGGCATGACGCAGGCCGCCGCGGCGGACGCTATCCGCGCCGCCGGGTGGGACGATACGAGCGCCCCGGTGCTCACCATGACCTTCCCGGGTGACCGGGCCATCACCGTCACCGCGGTGGAGATCGGCTTTGACGCCGCGCCCGATGCCGCCGCCGAAACGGCCTATGCCTACGGCCGCAGCGGCAATGTGTTCACGAATTTCTTCACGTGGCTGCACTGCGCCTTCCAGGGCCATGATGTTGCCTCGGACAACCTCGCCGACATGGACGCCGATGCCCTGCGCACGCGCATCGAGCGCGAGGCCGCCGAGATCAACGTCAGCCTCTCCGCCGGCAGCATCGAGATCGACGAGGCGCACAGCGCCATCCGCGTCGTCAAGGGCGCGAGTATGATCACGCTCGACCCCGCCGCCGTTGCCGAGCGCATGCTCAGCGACATCCGCGCCGGCAAGTTCGGCACGTCGGCCTATCCGGTCGATATGAGCGGCGATGACAAGATGACGCTGCAGGAGCTGCATGACGCCGTCTGCGGCGACCCGGTCAACGCGGGCTACGATCCCGAGACCCAGTCTGCCACCGAGAGCAAGGTCGGCATCGAGTTCGACGTCGCCGCCGCCCAGCCCCTGTGGGACGCGGCGTCCACCGGCGACACCGTCACCATCCCGGCCACGCTCACGCAGCCGGAAATGACGCAGGAGCAGCTGCAAAAGCACCTCCTGGCCGATAAGCTCGCCACCAAGACCACCTCGCTCTCCGGCAGCAGCAGCAACCGCATCACGAACGTGAAGCTCGCCGCCGAGAAGATCAACGGCGTCATTCTCCAGCCCGGCCAGACGTTCTCGTATAACGACGTGCTCGGCCAGCGCACGAAGGCCAATGGCTTCAAGGAGGCCGGGGCCTATTCCGGCGGCCAGGTCGTGCAGGAGGTCGGCGGCGGCATCTGCCAGGTGTCGTCCACGCTGTATTACTGCGCCATGGTCTCCAACCTCAAGATCAACACCCGCACCTGCCACTACTTCCCCGTGAGCTATATCGAACCCGGCATGGACGCCACAGTCAGCTGGGGCGGGCCGGAGTTCAAGTTCACGAATAACCGCGACTACCCGATCGAGATCAAGGCCTCCGTGCAAAACGGCAGCATCACGGTCGAGATCTGGGGCACGGATGTAGACGGCAGCTACGTCAAGATGAGCTACACCGCCAACGGCCTGCGCGCCACGACCTACCGCACCGTCTATGATAAGGACGGCAACCAGATCAGCCACACGCTCGAGGCCAACAGCACCTACCACTCGCACGACACCACGCCGAAGCCGACGCCTACGCCCAGCGCCACGCCGGCCCCGACGCCCACACCCACGCCGAAGCCGCAGCCGACACCCCATCCGTCCATCTACGACCCCGGTGACGCCGGTGAAGACTAATACAGAGGAGAATGCAGTATGAGCAAAGGAACGTTTTATATCACCACCCCGATTTATTATCCCTCGGACAAACTGCACATCGGCCACACCTATTGCACGGTCGCGACCGATGCGATCGCACGCTATAAGCGCCTGTGCGGCTATGACGTCATGTTCCTGACCGGCACGGACGAGCACGGCCAGAAGATCGAAGAGAAGGCGGAGGCCGCCGGCGTCACGCCCAAGCAGTTTGTGGACAATATCGTCGAAGGCCCCGGCGGCGTGCGCGCGCTGTGGAAGCTGATGAACATCTCCAACGACCGCTTCATCCGCACGACGGACGACTATCATGTCGAGGCTGTGCAGCGCATCTTCAAGAAGATGTACGAAAAGGGCGATATCTATAAGGGCAAGTATTCCGGCATGTATTGCACGCCGTGCGAGAGCTTCTGGACCGAGAGCCAGCTCGTCGACGGCAAGTGCCCGGACTGCGGCCGCGAGGTGCACTATGCCGAGGAGGAGGCGTACTTCTTCCGCCTGTCGAAGTATGCCGAGCCCGTGCGCGAGCTGCTGCTCAGCGGCACGTTCCTCGAGCCCGCCAGCCGCGTCAACGAGATGATCAAAAACTTCATCGACCCCGGCCTCGAGGATCTGTGCGTGTCGCGCACGAGCTTCACGTGGGGCATCCCGGTCGATTTTGACCCCGGCCACGTTGTCTATGTCTGGGTCGATGCGCTGTTCAACTACTGCACGGCCCTCGGCTTCCTGAACGATAAGTACGATGATTATGACCAGTTCTGGCCCGCCGACGTGCACATGGTCGGCAAGGAGATCGTGCGCTTCCACTCCATCATCTGGCCGGCCATGCTCATGAGCATGGGCATGCCGCTGCCGAAGAAGGTCTTCGGCCACGGCTGGCTGCTGCTCGGCGGCGGCAAGATGTCGAAGTCGAAGGGCAACGTCGTCGACCCCGTCGTGCTCGCCGAGCGCTACGGTGTGGACGCGCTGCGCTACTACCTCCTGCGCGAGTTCCCGCTCGGCAGTGACGGCAATTTCTCCAATGAGCTGCTCATCTCCCGCATCAATACCGACCTCGCCAACGACCTCGGCAACCTCCTGAGCCGCACCGTCGCCATGGTCATCAAGTACTTCGGCGGCACGCTCCCGGTTGAGCGCGAGCACGATGCGCTCGACGATGAGCTCATCGCCATGGCGTCCTCTCTGCGCGAGACGTATGCCGGCTATATGGATAACTTCGGCACGCAGCAGGCGCTCATCGAGGTGTTCAAGGTCATCTCCCGCGCCAATAAGTATATCGACGAGACGGCGCCCTGGATCCTCGCCAAGGACGAGAGCAAGCGCGCGCGCCTGGCTACGGTGCTGTATAACCTGCTCGAGACGCTGCGCATCACTGTCACACTTCTGCTGCCCTTCATGCCCGACAGCTGTGTGAAGGCCTTCGCGCAGATCGGCGCCGCGCCGGAGCAGACCACGTGGGACAATGCCGCCGTCTGGGGCGTGCTGCCCGCGGACGTCACGGTCCACAAGGGCGAGACGCTCTTCCCGCGCATCGACATGACCAAAGAGCTCGCCGAGCTCGAGGCGCTCAAGGCGGCAAAAGAAGCGGCCGCCGCGCCGAAGTCTGCGCCCGTGCTGCCGGATGTGACCATCGACGAATTTGCCAAGTGCGACATGCGCGTGTGCAAGGTTCTCAAGTGCGAGCCGGTGAAAAAGTCCGATAAGCTTCTGTGCTTCACGCTCGACGACGGCAGCGGCACCGACCGGCAGATCCTCTCCGGCATCGCCAAGTACTACCGCCCCGAGGAGCTCGTCGGCAAGACCGTCGTCGCCATCCTGAACCTGCCGCCGCGCAAGATGATGGGCATGGCCTCCAACGGTATGCTCCTCTCGGCCGAGAAGGACGGCAAGCTCAACCTGCTCATGCTCGATGACAGCGTGCCCGCCGGCGCGCAGCTTTGCTGAGCGGCCGCACCTCTGCACGTTTCCGGGAAGGCCCGCTCGGCGAGCCTTCCCGTTTTTCCGGCGGCGCGCGGAACATTTTTCGTTTCCCGCCGTCAAGCCCTTCGTAATCTCCCGTAGTAAAGGAGGAATCGCCCCTTGAAGCTGTTTTCCGCGCCGCCGCGCCCCACGGGTGCCCAGCGGCCCGCTTCCGATACCGCACAGCAGCGTCCTACGCAGCAGCGTCCCACGCAGCAGCGTCCTGCCCAGCAGCGCCCTGCCCAGCAGCGTCCTGCCCAGCAGCGCCCTGCCCAGCAGCGCCCTGCCCAGCAGCGCCCTGCCCAGCAGCGTCCAGCTCAGCAGCGTCCTGCCCAGCAGCGTCCTGCTCAGCAGCGTCCCGCGCAGCGGAGCGCCAGCCAGTGGACGGAGGACGCCGCCCGGCCACGCCGCAGCGCGCCGGACGACCGCCGGCGTGTGCAGCAGCCTGCCCCGGCCCCGGCCGGCAAACACGGCCGCAAAGCGAAAAAGGCCAAAAAGCCGAAGAAGAAAAAGAGCCTCGGCCACCGGCTGCTGATCCTGTTTCTCGTGCTGGCCATCCTCGCCGGCCTGTACCTGACAGCGGTCTATTCCGATATTCCGTTCATCGCCAAGTGGCGCACGGCCTATATCCAGACGGCCATGAACACGCTCAGCCACCAGTGGCTGGCCACGGCGTTCATCCCGCGCAGCGTCATTGACAAGGTCGTCGCCGAAATGGAGGCGGCCAGGGAGGCGCAGATCGGTGTCAACAGCGAGTGGGACGAGGGAGAGGTCGAGTCCCGCAACCCCACGCTCACGGATACCAAGGGCATGAGCAAGGAAGAGATTACGTTTTATAACCTCTTCTGGGAGGTGGATGTGCCGAGCATGCAGGCGTATGTCAAGGAGCACCCCGATGCCCTCGCCGCCGGCTGGAGCCGCATCAATATCGACAAGTCCGCCCTCACGGACAACGGCACCAGCATCCGCACCATCCAGGGCGAGCAGGTGCTCGCGATCGACGCACAGAATGAGATCCTCATCGCGCGCGAAAAGGGCAGTACTTACCGCGGCGTGCTTGTCATCATGAAGGACCCGTCGCGCCTGAGTCTGCAGGCCGCGTCCACGCTCGGCAGCGTCGGTCAGGTCTGCGGCAAGATTGCCGAGGCCCACGGCGGCGTTATCGGCATGACCGGCTCGGGCTTCATCGACCCGGGCGGCACCGGCAACGGCGGAACCCTCGCGGGTTACGCCATGTGCAACGGCAAGGCCTACGGCGGCCACATGGGCTACGGCTACAAGCGCCTGGAGCTGCATGAGGACAACCGCATCTACATCCGCGACAGCGATTCCGAGGTCTCGCCCGGCACGACGGACGCGGTCGAGTTCTCGCCCGCCATGATCATCGACGGGGAGACGGTCGTCAATGCCCGCAGCGGCTTCTCGGATCTGCAGCCGCGCGCCTGCCTCGGCCAGTCGAAGTACGGCGAGATCATCGCCCTGCTCGTCGAGGGCCGGCTCACGACGTCGGTCGGCATCAGCGTGCCGGACTGCGCGGCCATTATGGCCAAGCATGACTGCATGCAGGCCATGAACCTCGACGGCGGCACCAGCGCCATGATCTGGTACAAGGGCAAGTACATCATGCGCAGCTCCAACCCCGCGCTCACCGCCGGGCGCACGCTGCCGAACGCCTTTGTCTATGCCGGAAAATAACACCACAGGCAACGTCCCTGACCGCCGGTCAGGGACGTTTGTGCGCAATGTGCAAAAGATTTTCCGAAAAACGGCTGCAGATTTGTGAAAATGGGGCTTGCAATCCGACGCGGGAAGTGGTAGAGTAACACCATCGAGAAACCGATGACCGAGAGGAGTACCCATTTACGAAGCTTTCAGAGAGCAGCGGACGGTGGAAGCGCTGCAGCGGACGAATGGCGAATGGACTCGCGAGGGCAAACCGATTGCAGCAGCATGAGGGGCGACGGTGGCCGCGGCCGTTATCCGGCGGAGCGTATGATCGTACGTGCAAAGTGGGCGCATGAGCGCCAACATGGGTGGCACCGCAGGAGTTACAGTCTTGTCCCATGAAACGGAAGGAACCGTTTCGTGGACGAGGCTTTTTTTATTGCGCAAATCACCGCAGGAGGGATGCATATGACACGGAGAACCAGACGATGGCGTGGCGGCCGGAGAATTTTTGCCGCGTCAGACCGTATCCGAACGTTTCAAAACCAACTACTTTCAATATAAGGAGAATATACTATGAATCAGACTTTCCAGAAGATCGTCGGCGGCGTACTCGCCGTCACCGCGCTCATGGGCCTGTCCGCCTGTGGCAGCAAGACCGAGGACAACAAGGCCGAAGGCAAGACCTATAAGGTCGGCATCGTGCAGTTCGTGGACGATGCGTCTCTCAATCAGATCGAGGCGGCCATTGAGGCCGAGCTCGACGCGAAGGCCACGGAGCTGGGCGTGACCTTTGACTACACGCTCTACAACGGTCAGGGCGACGCCACGACGCTCAACCAGATCGGTGCCGAGCTCGTCGGCAAGGGCGTGGACCTCATCGTCCCGATCGCGACCCCGGCCGTGAAGATCATGCAGTCCGCCACTGAGGACACCGAGATCCCCATCGTTTTCTCCGCCGTGTCTGACCCCGTCGGCGCCGGCATCGTCGATTCGCTCGACGCGCCCGGCGGCCGCATCACCGGCACGAGCGACGCGCTCAACACCAAGGGCCTGCTCGACCTGATGCTCGCCCAGAACCCGGACACCAAGACCGTTGGCCTGCTCTACTCCAAGAGCGAGGATTCCTCCAAGCAGCCGATCGAGGATGCGAAGGCCTACCTCGAGGGCAAGGGCATCCGCTGCGTGGAAAAGACCGGCACCACCACCGATGAAGTCACCTCCGCCGTCGACGCGCTCATCGCCGAGAAGGTCGACGCCGTCTTCACCCCGACCGACAACACCATCATGACCGCCGAGCTCGCCATCTACGAGAAGTTCCTCAATGCCAAGATCCCGCAGTACTGCGGCGCGGACTCCTTCGCCCTCAACGGTGCGTTCGTCGGCTACGGCGTGGATTACACCAAGCTCGGCACCATCACGGCCGACATGGTCGTGCAGGTCCTGGTCGACGGTAAGGACCCCGCCACGCTGCCCGTGACCACGTTCGATAACGGCATCGCCATGATCAACACCGAAAGCTGCGCCGCCCTCGGCTATGACCTCACGGCTGTCAAGCAGGCGTTTGACGGCAAGTGCAGCTCCGTGCTCGAGACGACCACGCAGCAGAATTTTGACTGATATCTGACATCCCGAAGGAGGGAGCTCCATGCTGACCGTTTTGCAGACGGCGCTCGAGGTCGGCCTCATTTACGGCCTCGTCGCGCTGGCGCTGTTCATCAGCTTTTCCATCCTGAATATCGCCGATCTCTCCACGGACGGCTGCTTCACGCTCGGCTGTGCCGTCGGCGCCATGCTCACCATCGCCGGCCACCCGATCCTTGCGCTGTTCGCGGCTATGGCGGCGGGCATGCTCTCGGGCTACGTCACGGCCTTTTTGCAGACGCGCCTCGGCGTCGAGAGCATCCTCGCCGGCATCATCTCAAACACCGGCCTCTACACGATCAACCTCGCGGTCATGGGCTTTTCGTCCAACGTGTCCATCACCGGGGTCGATACGGTGTTCTCGCTCTTCAAGGGCCTCGTCGGCGGGCAGTGGAGCCGGCTGATCCTGCTCGCGCTCATCGCGGCAGTCATCGTGATCGTGCTCATCCGCTTTTTCGGCACGTCGCTCGGCCTGTCCATCCGCGCCACGGGCGACAGTCTCGATATGGTCAGCGCTTCCTCCATCAACCCCAAAGCCACCATCACGATCGGCCTGTGCCTGGCCAACGCTCTCACGGCGCTGTCCGGCTGCCTGATCGGGGAGTATAACAAGTTCTGTGACATCAACCTCGGCACCGGCATGGTCACGATCGCGCTGGCGAGTCTCATCATCGGCGAGGTCTTTGCCGGTCACCGCGGTGGCGTGGGCAAGCGCATCGTCTGCGTCGTGCTCGGCAGCATCGTCTACCGCTTTATCATTGCGCTGGCGCTGCGGCTGAACATCTCGGCCGAGTATTTCAAGCTCGTGTCTGCCGTCATCGTGGCCGTCGCCATCGCCGCGCCGAACATGAAGGGCTACGTCCGGCTGGCGAAGATCAAGTCCAATGCCCGCAAGCTGCGCGCCCTGTCCGGAAAGGGGGACGAGACCGATGCTTGAAGTTTCCCACATTTCCAAGACGTTCAATGCCGGCACCGTGAACGAGAAGCGCGCCATTTCCGACCTCTCGCTCCGGCTGGCCGACGGGGAGTTTGCCACCATCGTCGGCTCCAACGGCGCCGGCAAGAGCACGCTCTTCAATGCCATCGCCGGTGTGTTTTATGTGGATTCCGGCACCATCACGCTCGATGGGCGGGACATCACGTTCCTGCCGTCGTATCAGCGCAGCCGCCGCATTGGCCACCTGTTCCAGGACCCGCTCAAGGGCACCGCGCCGCACATGACCATCGAGGAGAACCTCGCCGTGGCCTACCTGCGCTCTTCGGACCGGCACGTGCTCTTCGGCCGCGTGACCCGTAAGGACCGCGACTTTTTCCGCGATGCGCTCGCCCAGCTCGACATGGGGCTGGAGGACCGCATGAACACGCCCGTCGGCCTGCTCTCCGGCGGCCAGCGTCAGGCGCTGACGCTGCTCATGGCCACCATGGTCACGCCCGAGCTGCTGCTGCTCGACGAGCACACGGCCGCGCTCGACCCCGTCACGGCCGACAAGGTGCTCGCGCTCACGCGCAGCGTCGTGTCCGAGCGCAGCATCTCCTGCCTCATGATCACGCACAATATGCACCAGGCGCTCGAGCTCGGCACGCGCACGCTCATGATGGATGCCGGCCGCATCGTGCTCGATATCTCCGGCCCGGAGCGCGCGGGCATGACCGTGCAGGGCCTGCTCGATGCCTTCGCCGCCAAGGCGGGCGCCACGTTTGATAACGACCGCGTCCTGCTGTCCACGGCCGAGGATCCGGAAAACTGAACCCCGGCAAAGAAAAATCAGCCGCCCGCAGGGCGGCTGATTTTTTGTGCCTGTAAACTTAATAGAACGTGGCCACCGGTTCCTCCGGCTTTTCGACCTCCTGCACGGCCACCTGCGGTATATGCAAATGCATAGAAAAGACGGAACGCAGGGTGCAGAATCATACACGTGATGAAGCCGTGACAGCCGCGTGACAAACCGCGAACGTGACACTTTAATTCGCTACCCAGCAAAGGTGAATCCGACAATTGTGCAAAACCTGTGGATTACGCGAACGCATACGCCGTCCCGAGCGGGACAGATTGCGCGCCGCTGTGGAAAACGTTCGCCGGAATCGGTCAAATCTCCCACGATATTCGATGATAGCACTGCCCGTCAAGGCCAAGACGAGCGGGAGCGGATGAGGGGGCGCTTCTCTGACGAGAAGCATACAGCCGAAAAGAGGGGACCCGTCCGTGCATAAATGCCCGTCCGCGCCCCCTTTTTCGCCTGTGTGCCGCCCGCAAGCGTGCAGCACGCCCCCTCATACCGCACCCGGCCTTGACAAGCGTGCTGCGGCGAAAATAAAAGGAGATTTGACCTATGATTTCAGCGAACATTCCGACTTCCACCCGCAAAGCAATCTACCGCCGCGACGGCTACCGCTGCGCACTCTGCGACAGCACGCAATATCTACAGATTCACCATATCATCCCGCGCGGAAAAGGTGGAAACAACGAGCCTGACAACCTCATCACGCTGTGCTCCAAATGTCATGGAGCCGCTCACGGATGCATCCCTGAGGGCTGGACAATGACCGCTGAGGACGTAGAACAAGCCTGCGTAGAATACGTCAGCGATATGTACGCCGGAGACTGGTACCCGCTAGAATAAGCGGGTCTCCATCTTATCATCAAAAAGGTCGCGGGGCGGGTCCCCCCCACAGGCTTGTCAAAGCTGGCCCCCCCGCCCCGCAGTTCCGCTCGCGCCGCTTTGTTTTTGTCTGGGGTTCAGCGGTGCGGCGCTCGCTCGGTCCTCCGGGCCGCCCCCGTCAGCGGGGCCGTCCCTGCGCGGGTGTCGGCCGTGCGCGGCCGCCGCCCTTGCGTCTCGTCGGGCCGCGCCTTGTTTTGGTGGGGGGCGTGGTGCGCGGGGCGGCTCGAGATTCCGCGCGCTGCGGCGCGCGGGCGGGGGAAAATAGCGCTCAGGCCAGACACTACCCCTAGCGGGGTTGTGTCGGCCTGAGCACTATATCTTGCGTTTAATAGAATGTGGCCACCGGTTCCTCCGGCTTTTCAACCTCCTGCACGGACTGCACCGTGAACACGGGGCCCTTGCGCCCGTAGGCGCGGTGGAACTTGTAGTCCAGCTGGGCCGTGATGATGGCCCACTCGTCGTTGCGGATCTCGTCCGCGCGATCCCACACGCAGATGATGCCCGCGAACTGAATGTCCTGCACGCAGCAGGTCATGATGTGCCGCCCGGCGATGAAGCAGCCCTTCGGCACGTTCTTGCGCACGAGGCAGCGGCACTTGACCTCGATGGTCTTGCCGTCGTATTTCTTTGGCTCCTCGGACATGTCGCGGTACCAGATGGCGAAGTCGCGGTCCTCGATCTCGACGACCGGGGCGTCGAGGTCGAACGGCAGCGGGTCCTCAATATCGTCGTACACGACCTTGCCGTCGGTGTATTCATACGCAATGTCGCACCGGCGGGAGATGGCGCGGATGATGCGGTGCATCTCCATGCGGTCCATGCTGTCGCTGTAGCGGTTGAGCACGACGAGCTCGGCACTCTTGAGCTTGTCCACCATGAGCTGGCGCATGTTCGCGTTGTAGCTCAAAAACGACGTCGCGTCGCAAAACAGGAACTCCTGCGCGACCGCCCAGCCCTCCGGCAGGTTGCCGTAGAGCGAGTCGAGCATCCACATGCCGTTGAACTCCACAAGCACGCGCTCGGGGCGGATCTCGTCCTGCAGCGCCTTCAGGTGTTCGACCGTGAGGTCGGACTCCTCGTCAATGTTGCGCACAAAGACGTTCCCGGCGCAGAACTTGTCCGGCTCATAGACCTCCTCGCCCTCTTCGCACAGCAGCAGCAGCGTGCGCTCGCCCTTGTGGAAGCGGCTGTCCTCGAGCGTCTCCTGGATGAATTTCGTCTTGCCGGCTTCCAGAAAGCCGGTGAACAGGTATACCGGCAGATCCAGTGCCTGCTGTTTTGTGTCAGCCAATGTGGAACAGCTCCTTCAGTGCATCCTCGGCCAGGTGCGACCCGATCACGCACACGCGGCCGGTGACCTGTGCGCTGCCGCGGCGGACGTCGGACTCGCCGGGCACGTAGTCAAAGTGGATCCAGCCGCCGTCGGTCGCGGGCACGATGCCCTTGGCGCGCAGCACGACGCCGTAGCGGCGCTCGTTGATGAGCGCGTCGAGCGCGGTGCGGATCTCGTCGTCGGTGTATTTGCGCGGCGTCTCGGTGCCCCAGCTCGTGAACACCTCGTCCGCATGGTGGTGATGGTGGTGATGGCCGCAGCAGTGGTCATGGCCGTGCTCGTCATGATCGTGGTCATCGTGGTCATGATCGTGGCCGCAGCAGTGATCGTGGTCATGCTCGTCGTGGTCATGATGATGCTCGTGCTCATGTTCGTGGTCATCGTCATCCTCATCGTCGTCATGGTGATGATGGCCGCAGCAGCATTCGTGCTCGTGCTCGTCATCGTCGTCGTGATGATGGTGATGGTGCTCGTGCTCGTCCTCGTCGTCCTCCTCGGCGGCCTCGGCCTTGAGGTGTTCGAGCTCGGCGGACAGCGTGTCGCGCCGCTCCATCGTCTCGAGGATCTGCTTGCCGTCGAGCTCCGTCCACGGCGTGGTCACGATCGTGGCGGTCGGGTTCTTCTCGCGCAGCAGCGCCACGGCGGCGTCGAGCTTCTCGGGACGGATGCCCTCGGTGCGCGAGAGGATGATGGCGCTTGCGTTCTCGACCTGGTTGTTGAAAAACTCGCCGAAGTTCTTCATGTACATCTTGCACTTGTTCGCGTCCACGACGGTCGTGAAGCCGTTGAGCACCAGCTCGTCGGACTGTACGCCCTGCACGGCGCGGATGACGTCGCTCAGCTTGCCGACGCCCGAGGGCTCGATGAGGATGCGGTCGGGGTGGAACTGCTCGAGCACTTTCTGCAGCGCGTCGGCAAAGTCGCCCACGAGGCTGCAGCAGATGCAGCCGGAGTTCATCTCGTTGATCTGCACGCCGGAGTCCTTGAGGAAGCCGCCGTCGATGGCGATCTCACCGAACTCGTTTTCGATCAGCACGATCTTTTCGCCCGTGTAGGCCTCAGCGATCAGCTTTTTGATCAGCGTGGTCTTGCCGGCACCGAGAAAACCGGAGAAAATATCAATTTTTGTCATAAAAGAAAGCACTTCCTGTCTGGGAGCACGCGCTCCCGAAATTTTGTCCATTATTATAGCACGAAATTGTGAACGAAACAAGTCCGCCGCGTCGATGGGATGTGGTTGCGTTTTCGCCGCCACTGCGGTAAACTGGAGCCATGAGTTGGAATACATTTTGGAAAACTTTAAAGCGAAACTGGCGCGCAGCCGTCTATCTACTCGTGCTCGCGGCGCTGGCGGTGCTGCTTGTGGTCGTGTGTGTCCGCCGCGGGCAGACTGCCGCGCAGCCGGAGCCCACGCCCCGCACGTCCGCCGCCGTCCGGAAGGACGCGGCGCAGACGCTGCTCGACGGCATGACCACGCGCGAGAAGATCTGCCAGCTGCTCATCGTGCACCCCGAGGTGCTCACGGACGGCGGCACCGTCACGGCCATGACGGACGAGCTTTCCGCTGCGCTGCGGGACTATCCCGTCGGCGGCTTTCTGCTCTCGGCGGGCAACATGACCTCCGGCGAACAGCTTGCGGCGCTCACAGCTGCGCTCTCGTCTGCCAGTGCTACGGCCCCGCTCGTCACCGTGGACGAGGAGGGCGGCCGCGTCGCGCGCCTCATGAACACTGTCGGCACGACGAAGCTCAACAGCATGTACAGCTACCGCAGTCTCGGCACGCAGGGCGCGTATGATAACGCCCAGACCCTCGCGCACGACATCGCGGCCTACGGCTTCAATACGGACTTTGCGCCCGTGGCCGACGTCTGGACGAATAAGAAAAGCAACGCCATTGGCGACCGTGCCTACAGCGATGATTATGACGAGGCGGCGGAGCTTGTCGCCGCCGCCGTGAGCGGCTTTCGTGACGCGGGGGTCATCTGCTGTCTGAAGCATTTCCCCGGTCACGGCAGCACGGCCACGGACTCGCACAATGGCGCCGCCACGGTCGACAAGACGCTCCCGCAGCTTCGGCAAGAGGACCTCAAGCCCTTCGTCTCCGGCATCGCCGCCGGGGCGGACATGGTCATGGTCGGCCACCTGACCGTGCCGACGATGGACGATGTGCCCGCGTCCCTCTCGCACAAGATCGTCACGAATCTGCTGCGCTACGATCTCGGCTTCCGCGGCGTCATCGTCACGGACGGGCTGCAGATGCAGGCCCTCGCGCAGTACACCGACGGGGAGAAAGCTGTGCTCGCCCTCGCTGCCGGCAATGACATGCTGCTCGAGATCAGCGACGTGCCCGGCGCGGTCGCGGCCGTGGAGCAGGCACTCGCGGACGGCACGCTCACGCAGGCGGCGCTCGATCAGAGCGTGCTGCGCGTGCTGCAGCTCAAGCTCGCACACGGCATCGTGCCGCTGCCGGAGACCGGCTGATACTCATGATATTTTAAGAAAAGTGTGGTATCTTCATGCTGGGCGCGGCCGTCCGGCCCGCCCGGCATCCTCCCTTTTTTCTTCCCCCAACAGATCAGCCGCTGTCAAAGGACAGCGGCTGATCTATTATCATTTCCGGTTGTAGACCGGCGCAAAACGTGGTATCCTAAGTTATCATGACCTGAGAGGCGACCATCCTTGCAATTTGTTGACATTGAAAAGAAGGACGGCGGTGCGTTCCTGCACCGCTACGACCTGCATTATATCGACCGCACCGGCTGCCCGCGCACGTATGAGATGGTCAGCCGTGACCGGAACATTGACTCGCTCGAGCATCTGCAGCACCACCGCACGGACGCGGTCGTCATGGTGCTCACGGATGCTGCGCGCGAGCACATCGCGCTCATCCACGAGTTTCGCATGGAGCTCGGCCAGCGCATCTACGGTCTGCCCGGCGGCCTCATCGAGCCGGGGGAGACGCCCGAACAGGCGGCCCGCCGCGAGCTGCGCGAGGAGACCGGCCTGCGCCTGACGGCCATCACACACGTCCTGCCGCCGGCAGCGTGCACGGTCGGCATCGGCGATGAACGCACGGTCTGCGTCTTCGGCACAGCGGAGGGGACGTTCCGCCCGAGCACCGACCCCATGGAGGAGATCGAGTCGGCGTGGTACACACGCGCGCAGGTGCGCGCCCTGCACGAGACGGACCTCTTCGGTTCCTGGGCGCTGGCCTACAGCTGGATGTTCGCAAACGGCTGCCTGCCGGACACCTGAAGCCACACATTCACGATTACGGAGCGATTATCATGTTTTATTCGGAAATTTATCAGCCGGGCGTCGCCGATTTTGACCGCGGCGGCAAGCTGGGCTATGAAGCGATCCTGCGCATTTTTGAAAACACGGCCAGCCGCCATTCCGACAGCTCGGGCGACGACATCATTGCGGAAAGCCGGCACGGCATCACCTGGGTGCTGACCGACTGGCGCGTCCAGATTGTGCGCCGGCCGGACAGCAAGGCGCCCCTGCGCGTTACGACCTGGGTGCGCGACAGTGTGCCCACCGGCCGCGTTTTCCGCGACTATACGCTTGCGGACGAGACCGGCACGGAGCTCGTCTGCGCTGAATCGCGGCTCGTTTTGTTTGACCTGCGCGCGCAGAAGATCATCCGTATCGACCAGCCGCGGTTCCGGTCCTATCAGCCGGAGGCGCGCGGCGTGTTTGCGTCCGCTGCGCCGCGCCTGCGCGCGCCCGCTGCGTTCGACGGGGAGAAAACGCTGCCCCTGCGCCGCAGCGACATTGACTTCAACGGTCACGTACATAACACGAAGTATCTTGACTTCGCGCTTGAGGCGCTGCCGGACAGCGTGCCGCGCGACGCGTTTACCGGCATCCGTATGATCTATCCGAAGGCGGTCAAGGATGCAAATTCCGTCACGCTCAAATACACCCTGACGGACACCGGCCCCTTCGTGTGCGTCTACAGCGCGGACACGCTCTGCACGCTCATCCGCTTCGAGACATGAACATACCCCCGCTGCGCTATTTGCAGCGGGGGTATGTTCAGCTTTCCGCGAACCGGTCGACATATGCGCGCATTTCCTGCCGCGAGTCGATGCCGTGCACGCCTGCGATGAACGCGCGCTTTTCTTCGTACGTGAGCGCTGAAAATTTCGTCAGCGCCTGCTGGTTGTGCACCAGCGCCATGCCCAGCCCGACCGGGATGGCCGGCTGCATGCCTGTTTCGTGCAAAGGTTCCACCTTCCTCTGTGTCCGGTTTCGGAGCGGGTGCTCCTTAACCATAGTATGGCACAGATGGGAAAATAGAATGCATCAGCCCAGATCGAGCACTTGCCGCGCGGCATAGCCCTCGCTGCGCAGAGCGCCGTCGAGCAGCTCATAGCGCGTGATGTCCAGCCGCACCGCGTGCAGCATCGCGGGCATCTGCTGCAGCTGCTGCAGCTGTACGCCGCGCGCCTCAATCACGCTGCGGTACTCGTCGCTCAGCGGGTCGATGTATACGGCCGTGCCTGTCATCTGCAGTCCGGCGAGCGAGTCCATGCCCGCGTAGCTGTCGTACACGGCGGCGGAGATCGCCCCGTTCCACCAGATGCCCTTGAACTTCAGCCCGCCCTCGGTGAGAACATAGAGCTTGCCGTCCACGCGCAGGTATTCCAGCGGGGTGCACCGCACCCATTTGCCGCAGCCGGTCGCGAGCGCGAGCGTGTTGTGCGCTTCCAGAAAGGCGTCGATGCGCGCCTTGAGCGCGTCCGTTGGCATCGGCGCCTCCGGCGGGCAGAAGGCTTTCGCGATCAGCTCGGCCGCGGCGACGGTCTCGTCCTCGCCCTTGGGGCGGAAGGTCACACGCTTTTGCAGCCCGGCTGTCACGACCGGGCCGTCCTCGCCCGCGGCGACGGTGATGACGTTTGCATACCCGCTCCAGTCGCGCGGGGCGCGCTCTGCGGGGAAGAGCTTGCAGTTGCCGATGACCGTACCGAGGATGTAGGCCGTGCGGCGCGCGTCGGCGTCATAGATGATGGCAGTGATGTTCATGGGTTTGTTGCCTCCGGAAGAATCAGAATATGAGATAATGTGAGTATAACACGCAAAGAATGGATTGTAAAATCGAAAGCCGGATGTTACAATGAGAAAAATCCAAAACAGAAACGAGGTTTTGCCATGCTCTGCCCGAAATGCGGCGCGCAGCTGTCCGACAGCGCCGTGATCTGCCGCGCCTGCGGCGCCATGCTGCCCAAGCAGCCAGCCGCTCCGAAGACGCCGTATCCCCCGACGTCCCAACCGGCCGAAAACACCGCGTCCGCCCAGCCCAACGCCCCGCGCACCTGCGCCCGGTGCGGTGCCCCGCTCGAAAGCGGCGTGCGCTTTTGCACCAACTGCGGCGCGCCCGTGCCGGAACGGCCCGCTTCCTCTGACACGGCGCAGTCCGTTCCGCCGCAGCAGGACACGGCGAACGCGCCCTACACCGGCGCGGCGGCCCCGTTCGGCCCAGGCGTCTGCCCGCGTTGCGGCAGCCGGTTCGCACCAGGTGCGCGTTTTTGCACCGTCTGCGGCATGCCCGCGCCCGAAGCGCCGCAGGGCCAGACCGACTGGTATGCGTCCGCACCCGGCGGCACGGTCTCCTCGCCGGAGATCGGCCCGAAGCACAAGCCGAAGAAGCTGCTCATCGGTCTGCTGTGCGGCTTTGCCGCACTGGTCGTGATCGTGGCGGTCTTGGCCGGCATTTTCGCTGCCCGTCAGGCGGGCGAGCCCAGCACGGCCGGCGGTACGGAGGTGGACCGTCTGCTCGAGAACTACTTCACATACTTTGAAAATGACGATGCCGATGCCATGCTCGATCTCTTCCTGCCGGAGGTCATCTCGTACATGCAGGACGATGATACCGTCATCAGCCGCGAGGACGCCCTCATCCAGCTCGACGACTGGTATTATGATTACGGCAAGGCCATCGACGACTATTACGTCTATGATGACGACAGTCTCGACACCAGCGACGTGCGCGAGCTCCAGCGCGAGCTCGGTGTGCGCATTGACGACAATGTCATCGTCGCCTGCGACGTGACGTATCAGAACGGTCAGGACAACGACTTTTATTTTGAGTTCGTCCAGGTCGATGGGCAGTGGTATCTGCTCTTTGTCGTGGAGTAACCGCCATTTTTGGAAACGCCCCCGGCAGCCGAAGCTGCCGGGGGCGTTTTTCTTATGCCTGCACCTGCACGCGGCTGCCGCCGCTGCGGTCTTTCGTCACGATGATCTGCCGGTCGATGCGGTCCTTGAGCTCTGCCACGTGGGAGATGATGCCCACGATGCGATTGCCGCCCGACACGCCCACGAGCGCGGCGAGCGCCTGCTGCAGTGCCTCACTGTCGAGCGAGCCGAAGCCCTCGTCGACGAACATCGTCTCGAGCTGCACACCGCCTGCGGTTGCCTGTACCTCGTCGGACAGGCCCAGCGCCAGCGACAGGGAGGCGGCAAACGTTTCGCCGCCGGAGAGCGTCTTGACGCTGCGTGCCGTGCCGTTGTAGTGATCGATGACCTCAAGCTCCAGCCCGGTCTGGCTGCGGTTGTCGCCCGCACGGGCGCAGCGGCGCAGCTCGTACTGCCCGCCGGACATGATGAGCAGGCGCGTGTTTGCACGGCCGAGGATGCGGTCAAAGTACGCGGTCTGGATGTAGGTCTCGAGCATGATCTTTTCCTTGCCGGGCACGGCACCGTTGGCCGTCGCGGCCAGCGTGTGCACCCATTGCCAGCGCGCGCGCACGGCGGCGTGCTGCTGCCGCTGCGTGTCGATGGCGGTGCGGGCCGCGCGGTTTTGCTCCAGCTGCGCGGCGCAGGTGCTGATCTGCTTTTGCAGCTGCTCTGCGCGCACGGTCAGATCGTCCCGCCGGGCGCGCAGGGCGGTGATGTCTGCCGGGGGTGCTGTTTGCAGCTGGGCGCGCAGTGCGTCGCGTTTTCCGGCCAGCCCGGCGAACGCGGACTGTGCCGCGTTGCTGCGGGTACGCGCCGTGTCCAGTGCCTGCTGCAGCGCGTCGCATTGGGCGCGCGTCTCGTCGAGCGCGCGCTGTGCCGCAGCGCGGTTTTCATGCGGCAGCTCCTGCGCGCGGCGAAGGACATCCGCGTCCAGCTCTGCACACCGCGCCTCGAGCGCGGAGAGCTCCTGCGCGCGATCCTGCATGTCCGTCTGCTGCTGCCGGAGGGCCGTCTCCTGTGCCGGCAGACCGGCTTCCAGCGTCTGCAGCGCCGTGAGCGCCTGCTGCTGCGCCGTGTGCTCTGCTGCGAGCGCCTCGGCGTCGCGCACGGCCGCCGCGCGCAGAGCGGGGAGGGTATCTGCCAGCGTGTCCGGGTCGAGCGGCGGCGTCAGTGCCCGGCAAGCCTGCGCGATCGCCTCGCGCACGGCCTCCAGCTGTCCGCGCAGCCCTGCCGCCTGTGCGCTGTGCTCCGCGGCCGCTTTCTGCGCCCGGTCACTGTCCGCCAGCGCGCGCTTGAGCGCGGCGGCGTCCGGCGTCTGCTCCGGCGCGGCGGCGGGGCAGGGGTGTTCTGTTGCGCCGCAGACCGGGCAGGGCTGACCGGGCACGAGCGTGCGCGCGAGGATGCCCGCCTGTGCGTCGAGGTAGGCGCGGTTTTGCGCGCTGTAGTGCGCCAGCGCCGTCTGTGCGGTCTTGGCCGCCTTCCGGTATTCCGTCTGCGCGGTGTCAAGCGCCGTCTCCAGCTTGGCGCACTGCTTTTGCTGCTCTTCCAGCGCCGCCAGCTGCGTGCAGCGCTGCGCGGCCGCTTCCTGCGCGTGCCCGGTCTGCGCGGCGGCCACAGCCAACTTTGGTTGCTCGCGCAGTTTCCCGCGCGCAGTTTCCAGCGCCTGCGCGGCTGCGTCCGTCCGGGCGCGCGCCGTATCGTAGTCGCTTCGCTTTTGCGCCAGCCGCTTGCGCTCCGCCCCTGCCTGTGCGCGCAGCGTGTCGAGCTGTTCATACCGCCGCAGCGCGTCTTCCAGCCGCGTGATGTCCTGCCGCCGGCTCTGGATCTCCGGCTGTGAGGCCATGGCGGCGTCCAGCGCCGCCTGTGCGGTTTTTGCTTCTGCCTGTGCCTCCGCCCATGCGGCATCCGCCTCGGCGAGTTTTACGCGCGCGGCTTCGAGCGCCTCTGCTTTTCCGAGGTCGGAGAGCACCTGCTCGCGCCGCGTCTCCGTCTGCGCGCGCTCTGTCTGCGCCTGCGTCAGCGCGGCCTCGTCCGAGCGCAGCAGCGTGTCCAGCGCCGCGAGCAGCGCGTCGGTGTCCAGTGCGTCCGGCAGTGTCTCCGGGGCGGCGCCGCGGATGCACCCGGCCGCCTGACGCAGCCCGGCCTCCAGCTCGCCGCACTGCCGGTCGAGCGCGGCCGCCTCTTCCTTGAGCCGGTTTTGCAGTGCCTGATACCGCTCCGTGTGGAAGATCTGGCGGAAGATGGCCTTGCGCTCGTCCGTCTGGGCGAGCAGCAGCTTTCGGAATTCTCCCTGCGCGATCATCACGATGCGCGCAAATTGATCCCGGTCCACGCCGATGATGTCCGTCACGGCGGCGGTCACGTCGCGCGCTTTGGTGATGACGCGGCCGTCCGGCATTGTCAGCTCGGCGTCCGCCTTCTGCACGGTCGTGCCCGTGCCGCGTGTTTTTGGGCGCGTGTATTCGGGGTTGCGGCGCACGGTATAGGTCCTGCCGCCGTTTGTGAAGGTGAGCTCGACGAATGTCGGCGTCTCGGCCGCTGCGTATTTGCTGCGCAGCATGGAGCTCTCGCGGCTCTCGCCGCTCGCCTCGCCGTAGAGCGCGTAGGTGATCGCGTCAAAGATCGTCGTCTTGCCGGCGCCCGTGTCGCCGGTGATGAGGTAGAGCCCGGTCGTGCCGAGCGCAGAAAAGTCCACGGTCGTCTGCCCGGCGTAGGGGCCGAAGGCGGACATGGTCAGATTCAGTGGTCTCATGGCTGCGCCTCCCGGATTTCCTCCATGAGCTGTGCCGCGAACGCGCGCTGCTCATCGCTCATGGGCTGGTTGTTTTGCTGTAAGTAGAGCGCCTCGAACAGTTCCAGCGGCGTGCGCTGCTCCATGGCGGCGGGGACCGCCACCGTCCCGGCGGCACGGGTGCGCGCGTTGTCGTAGTCGAGCGTCATCAGGTACGGATAGATCGCCCGCAGCCGGCCCACGGCGTCGTACACGTCCTGCTCGTCCGTGAGGATCAGGTGCAGGTAGTCGCTGCGGTAGGTCGTGTGCTCGTAAAAGCTCCGCGCGGTCAGTTCGTCGTAGCTGCCGCGTACCTCGCGCAGGTCGCGCAGCGGCGTCAGCGGCACGGTGCGCACATCGACCGCGCCCTTTTCGTCCAGCGTCACGATGGTGGAGGATTTGCGCTGGCTCGCCTCGGAAAACGAGTACTTGAGCGGTGACCCGGCGTAGCGGATCGTCGGGCGGTCGATCTGCTGCGCGCCGTGCAGGTGGCCGAGCGCCACGTAGTCAAACGGCGCGAAGACGCGGCTGTCCACATTGTCCGTCCCGCCGACGGACAGCTCCTCCGAGCCGCTGCGCGCCCCGCCGGTCACGAACTGGTGCGTCACGAGCACGTTGCGCGTACTTTTGTCGATGTCCATGTGCGCGATCGCTTCGGCCACGGCGTCGGTATAGCTCTCGATCTGCGCGTCCGGGAACCAGCGGCGCACGTGCGCGGGCTTCAAAAACGGCAGCAGCCATACGGACACGGGGCCGAATTCGTCGCACAGCACGACGGGCGCGACCGCGCCGCCGTAGACCGGCGCGATATGGACGCCGCAGCTGTCCATGACCCGTCCGCCAAAGGCGAGCCGTTCCGGTGAGTCGTGGTTGCCGCTGATGAGCAAAACGGGCACGCCGCGCGCACACAGCCCGGTCAGAAACCCATCGAGCAGCTCGACAGCCTCGGTCGGCGGCACGGGCTTGTCGTACACGTCGCCCGCGATCAGCACGCCGTCCGGCCGTTCGTCGTCCAGGATCGTGAGAATTTGCCGCAGAATATATGCCTGATCTTCCAGCATCGAAAAGCCGTTGACCCGCTTGCCGAGATGCAGGTCGGCGAGGTGAAGAAATTTCATATCGGTCCGCTCCTTCCCGCGGCCGTGCCGCGGTGTGGTGCTTCCATTATAATCCGAATCGCACCCCGGCACAACGGCGATTTTCGCGCAAACCTAACAAAACCGGGAGCCTATAAAAGCCCCCGGCCCCGCACAGGAAAAGCCTCGCAGAGTTTGCGCCCGCAGGCGGCAAATCGGATCTCAATCATTTTCTCCGGCGACATGTGCGGCGGAGAAAATACCGCTCGGCCCGCAAACGTGCGCGCATGGCGCGTGCGCTGCAGCGGGCCGCGATTTTTTCAAACGAGAGCCCAACGAAGTGGGTCTCGTTTGAGGCACACGCAAAAACCGGGAGCCGTTACGGCTCCCGGTTCCTGCTCTTGTGCGCGAGATATGCCACCAGCTCCTCCGGCGTGAGCGCGCCGAGGGCTTCCGTATGCTCCGCCGCCCTGCGCACGGCGGCGTGCACATCACTGACGGGCACGCCATGCGTCCGGGCGACGGTCTCGAGCGCGCGGCGCGCCAGTTCCTCCGTGGTCGGTCGGGTCACTTGTTTCTTCCTTTCCTGCGTCTTGCGGCTAGTATGTCCCGGCGGCTGCTGCCTATCCGCTCACCAGCCGAGCGCGCGCGCCAGCGCCGTGAACGCCGTGCACAGCGCCATGCCCATCGCCGTCGGCAGCAGCGCCGCCAGCAGCGTCCATTTTGCGCTGCCGGTCTCGCGCCGGATGGTCCAGAGCGTTGTCGAGCACGGCCAGTGCAGCAGGAAAAACAGCACGGCGCTCACGGCGGTCGTCCACGTCCAGCCGTTGGCGGTCAGCAGTGCGTGCATCTGTGCCAGCCCGAGCGAATCGTCCAGACTGCCCTGCGCCAGATACCCCATCACGGCGATCGGCAGCACGATCTCGTTGGCCGGAAACCCGAGCACGAACGCCAGCAGCAGCACGCCGTCCATGCCCATTGCCCGCCCGAGCGGGTCGAGCGCGCCTGCACACCGCGCCAGCAGGCTCACGCCGCCGATGCGCCCGTTCGCCAGTGTCCACAGGATCATCCCGGCCGGTGCGGCCACGGCGGCTGCGCGCCCGAGCACGAACAGCGTCCGGTCGAGCACGGAGCGCACGATCACCTGCCCGACCTGCGGCGCGCGGTACGGCGGCAGCTCCAGCGCAAAGGCCGACGGCCTGCCGCGCAGCACGGTCACGCTCAGCAGCCACGTCGCGCCGAACGTCAGCCCTACGCTCAGCACGAGTGCCGCCGTGAGCAGCAGCGCGCTGACGAGCGAGCTGCCGCTGGCCGCTGCGAAAAACATGGTCATGAGCGCGATGAGCGCCGGGAACCGCCCGTTGCACGGCATGAGGCTGTTGGTCAGCACGGCGAGCAGCCGCTCGCGCTCGGAGTCGATGATCCGGCAGCCGACCACGCCCGCCGCGTTGCAGCCGAGGCCCATGCACATCGTCAGCGCCTGCTTGCCGCACGCGCGGCAGGCGTGAAACGGCCGGTCGAGGTTATACGCTACGCGCGGCAGATATCCCGCGTCCTCGAGCAGCGTGAACAGCGGGAAAAAGATGGCCATCGGCGGTAGCATCACGGCCACGACCCACGCCAGCGTCCGGAACATGCCGTCTACCAGCAGCCCGTGCAGCCAGAGCGGTGCGTGCAGCGCCGTGAGCAGCGCCGAAAACTGTGCCTGCACCCAGCCGAGCCCGCGCGCCAGCCACTCCGACGGGGCGTTCGCGCCCGCGATCGTCAGCCACAGCACGCCTGCCAGCCCCAGCAGCATGACGGGATAGCCGGTCGCCCGGCTCGTGAGCAGGCGGTCGAGCCGCCGGTCGCGCGCGGCGTATTCGGCCGTGCCGTAAGTCACGCACGCATGGCAGATGGCCTCTGCCCGGCGCACATCGTCCGCGGGGTCTGCCGGCGGCGCCGCGTCCGGCAGCGGCTGCGGCGCCGCCGCGACGGTGTCGAGCGCGTCAAGCAAGGCGGAGAGCGTTTTCTTTTTCCGTGCCGTCACGCCCACGACCGGCACGCCGAGCTGCGCCTGCAGCTCCGGCAGGTCGACCGTGATACGCTTGCGCCGCGCCTCGTCGAGCAGGTTCACGCACACGATCAGGTTCGGCGTCACGCTGCGCACCTGCAGCGCGAGCACGAGCGTGCGCTCCAGGCACGTCGCGTCGCACACGACGACCACGGCGTCGGCCTCGCCGCCGCGCACAAAGTCGCACGCAACGGCCTCCTCCGCCGAGTGCGGGCGCAGGGAGTACGTGCCCGGAATGTCCACGAATAAATAATTTTCCCGTGCCGAGCGGCACCGGCCGCACGCGCAGCCAACGGTCTTGCCAGCCCAGTTGCCGGTGTGCTGGTGCATCCCGGTCAGGGCGTTGAAGACGGTGCTCTTGCCGACATTCGGGTTGCCTGCCAGCGCCACGACGCGCTCGCCCGCCCGGCGTGTGCCGCCGAATGCGGCCGCGTGCGCGCCGACAGAGCGGTGCGTCAGTCCCATGCGCGCACCCCCTTTACGGCACGGCTACGCGGATGCCGCGGCAGTCGCACCGCCGCAGCGCGATCACGGTGCCGCGGATGAGATAGGCGCTCGGGTCGCCCATGGGGCTGCGGCCGAGGCAGACGACGCGCGTGTTTTCGATCAGGCCGAGATCGCGCAGCCGCCGCTGCATCCCGTCGGACGCACACACGCTGCGCACGGTCGCGCTCTGGCCGGGCTGCAGCTCGCTGAGCGTTTGGATCTGTGTCATGGTTGCTTCCCCTTCCTCCGGAGGCGGGTGCCTCCCGTACCCATGGTATTCAGCAGGGTGCGCGCGGGTGCGGGCGGCTGCATTTCTGCGCCCGGCATGGTATTATCAGGAAAAACGAGGAAAGGAGCGGCATCATGGCAGCATTTCAGATACCGCGCACACCGCACACGACGAACAAGGCCATCCGCTTTCCGGATGATGTCATCGCGGGCGTGGAGGCGGCCATCGCGGGCCAGGACTGCACGTTTTCTGCATTCGTGATCGCGGCGGTGCGCAGTGCGCTCGCGCAGCTGGCGGAGTCCACGGAGGCATGAACGCGCCTTGCGCGCGGGCGCTTGGTGTAGTATAATGCAGGAAAATACCTGTATCAGGAGTGACCGATATGGCAGACAAACCGAAAACGAATGTGGATAAGTTTTTTGAACTCTATGACGCGGACCCTGCCCTGCAGGCGCGCGTGCAGCAGGCGATGGACTGCTATCCCGGCAGTCTCGAGATCCGGGACGTGATGACCGAGCACGTGCTCCTGCCGGTGGCGGAGGAACTGGGTCTGCCGTTCACGCTCAAGGAGCTGCGCAATTATGAGCTGCTTAAGTGGGGCCGCCAACACCAGGACCGCGAGCTGACGGACGATGAGATGGCAGCCGATGACGAGACGACCTACTGGCTGCTCGACCGCGGCTGGTCGAACGATGAGGCTGCCTTCTGCGGCGGCGAGCATTGAGGTATGCAAAAAAGGCGCGCACCGGCCGGTGCGCGCCTTTGCCATATCCAAATCTTCTTTACAGTCGGCTTCGAATGTCCTCCACATCGCGCTTCACGCTCTGGATGAACAGCGCGGCGTCGAGGCTGTAGGCCATGGCATCGAAGCCTTTGCGGAAGCCATCGACCACGCCGTCGGCCGTGCCGGTGAAGAACATGCAGTACTTTCCGGCCGCACGACAGGCGGCGACGATGCGCGTGATAGCTGCCTGAAACTCCGGCGCGTCGAACTGCCCCGGCATGCCCATCGAGATCGACAGGTCGAACGGACCGACAAAGATGCCGTCCACGCCGTCCACGGCACAGATGTCCTCGATGATGGCGAGCGCCTCGGCGGTCTCGCACTGCGGGAAGAGCAGGGTCTCGCCGTTGAAGTGGCGCATGGTCTCCGGCACGGAGCCGAGCCCGTCAAAGCCCCAGCCGTCCTTGCGCGACGGGCAGAAGCCACGCTGGCCGATGGGGTAATACTTTGCGTAGTTCACAAGTTCCTGCACCTGCTCGAGCGTCTTGACGTTCGGCACGATCAGGCCCTGCACGCCGACGTCGAGCAGCTTGAGCACGGCGGGGCGGCTGATCTCGCGCACGCGCGCGATCGGGCAGATGCCGCTCAGCTCGGCGGCACGCACGAGCGCGGCGGTGGTCTCGGCCTCGATGGGGGAGTGCTCGTTGTCGATGATGGCAAAGTCGAGCCCCGTGCGGCCGAGGCACTCCATGAGGCTCACACTGGCGGTGTCAAAAAAGGTGCCGATGGGCTGCGCACCGGCGGCGAGCTTCTGTTTGAGCGTGTTTTCCATGCGGATTCCTCCTTATCTTGTCTCGATGCCCCGATTATACTTGCATTTTGGCGGGATGGCAAGCACCGTTGAAAAAGAGGGATGCAACTTTGCATCCCTCTTTTTCATGCTGGAATCACATATAACGAGCCAATATTTTGTGCAGCAGATCGTTGTATTGTTCCAGATCGTATACACTCGTCAGGTTAAATTTTTGGCCCTTTTTCTCCTCATCTGGAACAATCAGTGTTTTCACTGTATCAGTGAGTCTTAGGCGGCAAATCCATTTGCGGGTGTTCTTCTTGTAGAGAATATTGATATAGGATTCGGTGTCCTTATATGTAATGTCTTGCAGGTCAACGACGTCTTTCAGCAGGTTTTTGATGATGAAGTAGGCTTCCAGTTCCTCTTCCGTCGTCACGATTTTCGATTCGTTGCTGTCAGAAACATCCGCATCTTTTTCTGTACTTACTGGTTCCGCCGTTGGCTTTTCAGAGACGGAAACGCTGCCGCCAGAGCCGCCGAGCGCGTTTTTAATTTTATCGTTCATCGTCTCGCTGATATAATCATTGAGCGCTTTTTTCAGGAGGGGACGGAACTTTTCAATGACAGCCTGCGTTTTTTGGCCGGTGTAGCACCCTTGCAGGAAAAGCCGCGTCAGTTCGTCGGACGGATTTTCTACCTGCTCCGCAAATTGGTTTTTAAACTCGTGTACATACTTCAGTTCCGATGCAGTGCTGAAAATGGAATCAATATCGAATTCTGATTTGCAGAATTTTTTAAGCTCACGCACCTGGTTTTCACGAATATCAAGAATATTGATGCTCAAAAACGGATCGCTATCCATTTTGTTGGGATTATCCAGATCGGTAAAGAAGCGATAGATGAGACCGTTTGTTAAAATTGCGAATTTTGCATCTGTTGTGCCGAAGTAGCGGAAAAGCTGAGAGTCGTGACGCTCCAGATTTTCAGATATGGATTTGCATTCAATTAGGATAACAGGTAGGATAACAGGTGTGTCGTCTTTCATGATGGCGTAATCGACTTTTTCACCCTTTTTAATGCCTACATCTGCAGTGTACTCTGGAACGAATTCCTGTGGATTAAAAACATCGTAGCCAAGCATGGAGAAAAACGGCATAATAATTGCGGTTTTTGTGGCTTCTTCTGTCTGGATAGAATCTTTCAGAGTGTCCACACGCTTAGAAAATTGTTTGAGCTGGTCTATAAAATCCATAATGCGCACTCACTTTCCTGTATTTGATTTTTTCGACTGTTTATCCAATTTTATCACATGCAGGATGGAAAGTCCATCCTTTTGAGATGAAAGATTTTTGGTGCTCCAGCGGGGATTTCCCCTAACGGGGATAAACTTCGACTCCCCGGGCGCGACCAGAAAAAAATCTCCCCGCCAAAAAGGCGAGGAGATTTTTTGGTGCTCCAGCGGGGATTTCCCCTGCCGGGGATAAACTTCGACTCCCCGGGAGCGACCAGAAAAAATCTCCCCGCCAAAAGGCGAGGAGATTTTTTGGTGCTCCAGCGGGGATTCGAACCCCAATAGAATTACGCGTTTTCAGTGCTTATCACTTTCTGACAACACTTTTGACAACTTTCTGCTGCGTTTTACGTACCGGTTGACCTTGTTGTGTACCTGCTGTTTACGCTTGTCCTCAAGGTCGGTGTAGATATCCTGCGTCATTGCGATGGTAGAGTGCCCGAGCAGATACTGCGCATCCTTGACATCGATATTCGCGCTGTGTAGCATGGATGCATATGCGTGCCGGAGTTGATGCGCAGTCGATTGGATGCCATGGCTCTGCTGGTATTTTTTTAGGCCGGATTCCAGCTCCGTCTTTGTCGGCAAGCCGTCAGGGAAGAAGATGAATGTCTCCGGGTCGTCATAGTGCGGCAGGATCTCGATGACGTTATCCGGCAGGTCGAGGTAGCGCACGCCGGCTTCGGTCTTAGGGGATTTGAGAACCGGCTTTCGCGTGTCGGAATATGCAACGGCACGCGCGACGCACGCAGTCCGCGTAGTGAGGTCAATATCTTTTTGCTTCAGCGCGGCAGCCTCACCGCGTCTGGCACCAGTGTACAGCATAAAATACGACATCCGGGCAAACAAGCTCTCGGTTTTCGATTCTTCAATTTTTTTCAGATCGTCAGGCGGGGTTGGTTTCCTGGGCACGCGCGGGTTGCCCTTCGGTGTCGGGATGCCAATACAGGGGTTCGCGTCGATGTCCGCACAGAGAAAGGCATGGTTCAGGATCTGCCGTATCACAGATTTTGTGTTGTTGATGACCTTTTGCGAGTAGCCACGCGCGGCGAAGCGCTGCAGGAAGACGACGATCTGGTGACCGGTGATGTCCGTAACATACTGGTCGCCGAAAGCGTCCACAGCGCGGTTCTTTGCTGTTCTGTAACCGCATACGGTGTTTGGAGACAGGCGCGGTTCGCACTGCTCCCACCAGTCATCGGCGACGGCCTCGAATGTCCGGCCC